>OGUD01000009.1_pt1 | contig 207708 bp, 203 predicted proteins | sample 1573671 | NCBI WGS metagenome assembly OGUD01 (sample SAMEA2582065, study PRJEB24529) | metagenome | biome: Human gut stool | place: China | collected 2011 | reverse complement strand
CGTAGAATCGTCCGTCGCTCGTCGCGACGGCATGCACGACGCCGACGTCGATTCCAACATCGAGCGCCTTCATGTCGGGGACCTTGACTTCGAACTCAACCGTGAAGATCACGAACCAGTGGCCGCAGTCCTTCCTGACGTGAATCTGCTTCACGACACCGGGAACGAGCATCCCGTCCGCACACTCGAACTCGATGGGACGCGTTCTGCGGTATCGAATCCAGCCGATCTTCGGGAGCTTGACTCGCCCGTTGGCATCGTCGATGTGTTCAGGAGCAAATTGCGGAATCCGAAAGCCGTCACCGATGTCTTTCGCCTTGAACTTCGGCCACCCTTTGTGTGCCGGATCGCTATTGGGACGGAAGCTGTCGCCGATGGCGCGATCGAGATCGCGCAGGGCCTGCTGGAGCGGTTGGGACATCGCCTCTCGAAGAAAGGCGGTCTCGGGTTGTTTTTTTCCAGAGCACCAACTCGTGAGCGAGCTCCTTGTAAGTGAGAAGCTTTTCACCTTTGGACTTGCGCTCGTTTTGGATCTCCAACGCCTTGTTGAAGACAAACCTGCGGCAACCGGCGTTTCGACTCAAGGCCGCACGTCGGGTCTCGTCAACGTAGAGTTCGTATTGAAAGGCGCAGGTGATCTTCATACGAACATCATGGCACACTTCCTTCAGGAATGCGTGTTTTTCAACCAAATGCCCATTGGGGCCTTATATCCTCCCCTTGAATGGAGAGGTTTTACGGCCCGTTGGATAAGGCGGCCTTTGAGAAGCCTCCTGTGCCGCGTGCGGGCGCCGCGGCCATTCGTCAACATCAATAATGTGCGAGTACAATAACCCGCACATTTTCCTTTCAGGACCCAAGGAACCCGATCATGAGCCTTACCATTCTCACCGCAGACGAACTGCAGAATCTGGAAATGCGCGCCGCCAACCAGCTCGGCGCCGATACGCTGATGAAGCGCGCCGGCGCGGCCGCCGCCGAACTCATCATGAAGCGTCTCGAGGATGCCGGCGTCGAACAGCGCCGAGTCACCCTGCTCGTCGGTCCGGGCAACAACGGCGGCGACGCCCTTGCCTGCGCCTGCGAGCTCCGTGAGAAGGGCGCCGTCGTGAACGTGGTGCTCCCGGGCGGCCGCCGCCCGACCTCCGCCCTCGCACTCGCCCAGCTCGAACGCTGGACGCAGGCCGGCGGCACGACTTATGACGATCCGTACATGACGGAAAAGGCCGACTGCGTCGTCGACGGTCTCTTCGGCACGGGCCTTGCCAAGCCGATCACGGGTGACTACCTCGACGCCGTCCTCTGGTTCAACGAACGCCAGGCCCTCAAGGTCTCGCTCGACATTCCGTCCGGTCTCAACCCCGTCACGGGTCACTGGACTGGCAGCTATCCCGGCTGCAGCGCCGACGTGACGATCACGTTCCTCTGCGTCAAATCCGGCCTCTACATGTGCGAAGGCGCCGACGCCGCCGGCGAGATCGTCCTCAACGAGCTCGACGTCTCCGTTCCGCTCTCCCCGCTCTCCGTGATCGGCACCGACGAATTCCCGCGCGTTCTTCGTCCCCGCGTCAAGAACTCCCACAAGGGCGACTACGGCAGCGTGGCCGTCATCGGCGGCACCGACGGCATGATCGGCGCCTCGATCCTCGCCGCCCGCGCCGCCCTGATCTCGGGCGCCGGCCGCGTCACGCTCGAATGCCGCGCCGAGCATGCGCCGCACGTCGACATGGTCTATCCGGAAATTATGTTCGCGACCAAGCCCGTCAATCTTGAGGACTTCGACGCGATCGTCCTCGGCTGCGGCCTTGGCACCTCCGCCGAAGCGAAGGCCCGCGTCATCGAGGCCCTCAACTGCCAGAAGCCGCTCATCCTTGACGCCGACGCGCTCAACATCATCGCCGCCGACATCAAGCTTCAGGACATGGTGCTCGCCCGCCGCGCCCCGACCGTCCTCACGCCGCACCCGGGCGAAGCCGCCCGCCTGCTGCGCCGCGACACCGCCGGCGTCACCGCCGACCGCGTCGCCGCCTGCCGCGAGCTCGCCGTCCAGACTGGCGCCATCGTCGTCCTCAAAGGCGCGGGCACCGTCATCTCGATGCGCAGCTCCCGCACCTGGATCAACCCGACCGGCAGCCCCATGCTCGCCACGGGCGGCTCGGGCGACGTCCTCGCCGGCATGATCGGCGCCATGTTCGCCCAGGGCTACGACATGGTCGAGTCCGTGCTCGCCGCCGTCTACTTCCACGGCCTCTCCGCCGAGGGCCTCGAAGCGGGCTTCACCGCAGGCGAAATCGCTCCGAACGCCATGGCCCTCGTGCACGACGCCAGGGTGAGCTACGACCTCTGACGATCGGACGGCTTGTTTCACGAATCCCCGCCGCGCAACAAAGTTTTGCGCAGCCGGACGTCGAAAACACCTGATGTCCAGCAATTCGAGCAAATTTCAACCGAAAACGGGAATTACATTCTCTTACGGACAATGACTCAAGGAAAAACATCCCGGAGCCCTCTGCCTGTAATCTTCTACTCAACGAAGCACGCAAGTGCTGAGTCTCCTGAATCGGTTGGATACCGCTAACAATGAGGGTTTGCCCCGCGTTCCGAAAGGACGCGGGGATTTTTTTCGCCCTGAAAACGGCAGGGGGCCGGCGGATCATTCCGCCGGCCCCCTTGCCTCAGGTTCGTCGTGCTCGTTCATGTCTCGACCGAAGCTAGTCCTCCCTGAAGGCCGTCTCGCGGCCCGAGCGCACGGCCGGGGCGAGCACGAGAAGCAGCAGAAGGACGCTCAGCGCAAGGAACGCCGCCGAGAGCGGGCTCGTGAGGAAGCAGCTCATGTCGCCCCTCGAGAGCAGAAGCGCACGGCGCATGTTCTCCTCCATCATGGGACCGAGGATGAAGCCCAGAATGAGGGGCGCGCTTTCGCAGCCGAGCTTGTTGAAGAGATAGCCCAGCGCACCGAAGCCGATCGTCATCCACACGTCGAAGACGTTGTTGTTGATCGAGTAGACGCCGATGCAGCAGAAGGCGAGGATCGCGGGATAGAGCCAGCGGTACGGCACGCGCAGGAGCTGCACCCAGACGCCGATCATCGGCAGGTTGAGGACGATCAGGATGAGGTTGCCGATCCACATAGAGACGATGAGGCCCCAGAAGAGTTCGGGGTCGGTGTTCATCACCTGGGGGCCAGGCGTAATGTCATGGATCATCATGGCGCCGATCATGAGCGCCATGACGGCGTTGGACGGGATGCCGAGCGTGAGCATCGGGATGAAGCTCGTCTGGGCGCCCGCGTTGTTGGCGGACTCGGGGCCCGCCACGCCGCGGATGTTGCCCTGTCCGAAGGCGGGTTCTGCGCGTTCGCCCGCGAGCTTCTTCTCGAGGGTGTAGGACGCAAAGGACGAGAGAAGCGCGCCGCCGCCCGGCAGGATGCCGAGGAAGGATCCGAGCAGCGTTCCTCGGGCGATCGGGCCCGCCGACACCTTGAGGTCCTCCTTCGTCGGGAGCACGCTCTCGACCTTGACGGGCACGAGGCTGCGCGTCTGGCTGATCTCGAGGTTCTTCATGATCTCCGCGAAGCCGTAGATGCCCATCGAGATCGCCACGAAGTCGATGCCGTCCATCAGCTCGTCGACGCCGAACGTGTAGCGCAGCGCGCCCGAATTGATGTCCGAGCCCACGAGGCCGAGGATGAGGCCCACGAAGATCATGCAGACGGCCTTGAGAAGCGAGCCGTTGGCGAGCACCACGGCGCCCACGAGGCCGAGCACCATCAGGCTGAAGTACTCGGCGGGGCCGAACTCGAAGGCGAGCTCGGTCAGGGGCGGCGCGAAGGCCGCGATCAGCATCGTGGCGAAGGTGCCCGCGATGAAGCTGCCTATGGCCGCAATGCCGAGCGCCGCGCCCGCGCGACCCTTCTTGGCCATGCTGTGGCCGTCGATGCAGGTCACCACTGCGGCGGCCTCGCCCGGAATGTTGACGAGGACGGCCGTCGTGGAGCCGCCGTACTGGGCGCCGTAGTAGATGCCCGCAAGCATGATGAGGGCGGCCGACGGGTCGAGCGCGTACGTGATCGGCAGGAGCATCGCCACGGTGGCAACGGGCCCCATGCCGGGCAGCACGCCGATGAGCGTGCCCACGGAGACGCCCGTGAAGCAGTAGAGAAGATTCTGAAGCGTGACGGCGTTCTGAAAGCCGAGCAGCAGGTTGGAGACGAGATCCATGTGCGCACCTCCCTCAGAGGAAGGCCGGCAGAACCGGCACCTGAAGGCCCACGCCGAAGATGAAGATCACCCAGCAGAGAAGGCACATGAAGACCGTGAGCACCGCCACCTCCCTTGCACGGAAGCGTCCGCTGGCAAGCGACGAGATCACGATCATGAGGGCGATGGAGAGCAGGACGCCGAGCTCGAGGAGCGAGACGGCGAAGACCGCGACGCTGCCGAGGATGAATCCGAGTACGCCCCAGTTGACGCCTTCGAGGGAGCCGTCGCCATAACCGGAGAAGAGCAGAGCGCGAAGGCTCAGGCAGCAGCCGAGCAGGGCCAGAATGACGCCAAGGGCCGTCGGGAAGAAGCCGGGCCCCATGCGCGAGAGCGTGCCGAGCGCATTCTCCTGGGCAACGGCCGCGGCGCCGGCGCCGAAAGCGATGAAGAATATGCCTGCCCAGAAGTCCTTTTTGTTTTTGATCATCATTTCAAGGGGTCTGCGTCAGCCGCACGGCCGTCCGGGCCGCGCGGCTGCGCCGTGCGTTAGTCATTGTTTTCGTTGAACAGCGAGCCTTGATTCTAGCGAATGAGAAAAAAGGCCTCGATTCCTTGGGATTCGAGGCCTTCCATTCGAGCTGCGCCCTGCGTCAGTCGACGCGTGCGCCGGAAAGCTTGACAAGCCTTGCGTACTTCTCGCTTTCGCTTGTCACGAGCTCCTGGAACTCTTCGGGCGTTGTCGGAGAGGCGACGCCGCCGAGCTTTTCAAGCCTTTCCTGAACGGGCGCGGACCTGAGGGCTCCCGTGATCGCCTTGTTGAGGTGCGCGACCACGTCGTCGGGCGTGGAGGCGGGCACGAAGAGGCCGTACCACGTGGAGATGTCGAAGTCGGGGACGCCCGCCTCCTGCATCGTCGGGACGTCGGGCAGCGCCTTTGCGCGCACATTCGTCGTGACGGCGAGCGGCAGGAGCTTGCCCGCGCGGATGTTGGCGGTAGCGCTCGCGAGGTTGTCGAAGATCAGGTCGGTCTGACCCGCGAGCACGGAGAGCTGCGCGGCGGCGGCACCCGCGAACGGGACGTGGACCATGTCGATGTCCTTGATCTGCTTGAGCCATTCGCCGGCCATGTGGCCCGCGCTGCCGTTGCCGCCGGAGGCGTAGTTGAGCTTGCTGGGGTTCTTCTTCGCGTATTCGACGAGATTCTGGACCGTCTTGACGCCCGTCTTCTGCGAGAACTCGGGCGTGACGACGAGGACGTTGGGCACGTGGGCGATGAGCGTCACGGCCTTGAAGTCCTTCTTCGCGTCATAGGGCAGGCGCTTGTAGAGATGCGGGTTGATCGCATGCGTGGCGACCGCGCCCACGACAAGCGTGCGGCCGTCGCCGGGACGACGCTTGACGTAGCCCATGCCGACGCCGCCGCCCGCACCGGGACGGTTGTCGACGATGACGTTGCCGAGCGTGTCGACGACGGCTTCCGCGATCGTGCGGGCGGAGACGTCGAGAGGACCTCCCGGCGGGTACGGCACGACGATGCGGATCGGATCCGAACCTTCACCCCGAGGCATGGCCGCACAGGCTGTCATCGGGAAATAGGAGGCACTGGAGAGTGCCACCGCGCCGATGGCACCGATAAGAGTGCGACGTTGAATCATATTGATTTCTCCTCTGAGAGATGAAGTTGTTCCAAGCATATACGCTATGGACGGGAAATGGCAAAACTAGGCACTTTGTTTTAGGCGCACCCGCAACAACCTCTGTCACAGGCGTTTCGAGCGCATATTAGGGTTTTCGCCCTAGGTATTCACCACTATGAAAATCGTTGGCGAGCCTACAATTGCCTTGTTGAAAAAGGCGGCGGATCCCGACCGTCGCCCCGACATGAGGACACATCATCATGCAATCCGTTCATCCCTGGCCCTATGCCCGCGTCTCCGCCCACCGCGGTGCGGGCACGATGGCGCCTGAAAACACCCTAGAGGGTTTCCGCGCCGGTCTTCACCACGGCTTCCACGCCTTCGAGACGGACGCCATGCTCGCCAAGGACGGCATTCCCGTCCTGATGCACGACGAGCGCTTCGGCCGCACGATCCGCGACACACGCTCCGTGCCCGAGCTCACGAGCCTCGAGATCAGGTCGCTTGACGCGGGCAGCTGGTTTGCGCCGCAATACACGGGCGTGCCTCCCGCAGGCTTCGAGCAGGCCGTCCGCTGGTGCCGCGCCAACCGCGTCTGGCTCAACATCGAGATCAAGCCCGCCAAGGGCGCCGAGCTCGAGACGGGCCGCGTCGTCGGCCGCCTGACGGGCGAGCTCTATGCCGACCTCGTGCGCGAGGGCGGCGCCACTCAGGCGGGCGTCGTGCCCGATGCTCCGCTCTTCTCGTCCTTCAAGCCCGAAGCCCTTCGCGGCGCGATGGAGACCGCCCCCAACATTCCGCGCGGCTTCCTCGTCGACGAGCTGCCCGAAAACTGGCGCGAGGTGCTCGAGGAGATGAAGTGCGTGGCGCTTCACTGCAACCAGCGCCGCCTGACGCCTGAATTCGCACGCGAGGTGAAGGCTCTGGGCTACTGGCTCTTCTGCTACACAGTGAACGATCCGCGCCGCGCCCGCGAGCTCTTCTCGTGGGGCGTCGACGGCCTGTGCACCGACAGGCTCGACCTGGTGCGCCCGTCGCTCTGAGGCACGCACCCGACGTCTGAAGTCTCAGGAAGGGCCTGAATGAGGGCCCGAATGAAGACTCAAAAGCCCGCCATTTCCATCAGGAAAGGCGGGCTTCTTCATGTCCTGCAGGGCGTGGCCATCAGGCCTTCTGGATCTTCATGGGCGAGGCCGTGACGGGCGAGGGCGAGTGGTCGAGGTCGACCGCCGAGACGATGGCGCGCAGGCCCTCGGGGTCGAAGATGCGGACGTGCTTCTGGTTGACCTCGATGAGGCCGTCATGGGAGAAGCGCGAGAGCACGCGGCTTACGGTCTCGAGCTTGAGGCCGAGGTAGGAGCCGATTTCGGCGCGCGTCATGCGCAGCACGAACTCGCTGCGGGAGTAGCCGCGGTTTTCGAAGCGCTGGGAGAGCGACAGGAGGAAGGCGGCAAGACGCTCCTCGGCGTGCATGGAGCCGAGCAGCAGCATCACGCCGTGCTGGCGCACGATTTCGCGAGAAAGCAGCTTCTGGAAGTGCTTGCCCATCGTCTGGATCGTGGTCGTCGCCTGTTCGACGCGGTCGAAGGGGAGGACGCAGACCTCCGTGTCCTCGAGCGCGACGACGTCGCAGGAGTAGACGTTGCTCGAAATGCCATCAAGGCCGATCATCTCGCCGGCCATGAAGAAGTTGGTGACCTGCTCGCGACCGTCGCTGCTCATGACGGTGCTCTTCAGGAAGCCGAGGCGAACCACATAGAGATTGTTGAAGTAGTCGCCGGCACGGTAGAGCGCCTCGCCGCGACGGATGCGGCGGCGGGCGGAGACAAGCTCCTCCACCGTCTCCATATCCTTGAGCGTAAGGCCGAGCGGCATGCAGACCTCTCTCAGGTTGCAGTTCGAACAGCCAATGCGCAGTGTCGTGATATTCATCTTGCCCCCGTTGCTGAGGAAGGCCCGAAGTCAGGCCACTCCCCTCGATGAAACCAAGACCGCCGGCCGCCCAGTCCGCGGCCGCGTTCTCGCGTTCAATAATCTAGAAATAATCTGCCGCGTCTAGAATGCCCACATGCATCCTGAAGCACGGACCCTTTCTGTCGTCGAAGTGCCGTCACACAGCACTTCCGACGCGAGCGCTTGTTGACGTGAGTCAAAGAAAAGCGATCTACGGCCTCAATAATATCAGGAAGTTTAACTTAAGTCACAGACCAAGGAAAATCCTCAGATGACGAATCCTGCAACCAGCGGCGTTGAACTGCCCGAAATGGACCTCCTGCGCAAATTCGACGTGCCCGCCCCCCGCTACACGTCGTATCCGACCGCCGACCGATTCAACGCGAGCTTCGGTGCCGAAGACTACCGCAAGGCCCTCGCCGGCCGCGCTGACGCGAAGGAGCCCTCCGACCTCTCGCTCTACGTGCACGTTCCCTTCTGCAACGACGTCTGCTTCTACTGCGGCTGCAACAAGATCGTCACGCGCGACCACTCCCGCAGCGCCGAGTACATCGAGATGATCGGCCGCGAAGCCGACCTCGTGAAGGAGGCCGTCACGGGCTCCACCGAGCTCGAGCAGCTCCACTTCGGCGGCGGCACGCCGACCTTCCTCACGAACGACGAGCTCACGCTCATGATGGAGACGCTCACGAAGCGCTTCCCGCTCGCCCAGGGCGGCGAGTTCTCGATCGAGGTTGACCCGCGCACCTGCGACGCCGACAAGGTCAAGCACCTACACGATCTGGGCCTCAACCGCATGTCCCTCGGCGTCCAGGACTTCAACCCCGACGTCCAGAAGGCCGTGAACCGCATCCAGCCCTTCGAGATGACGAAGGCCACGATGGAGGCCGCCCGCGAAAACGGCTTCGAGTCCATCAACATGGACCTCATCTACGGCCTGCCCAAGCAGAACCGCGGCACGTTCGAGAAGACGATCGACCAGGTGCTCGAGCTCTCCCCCGACCGCATCGCGCTCTATCACTACGCCCACCTGCCGAACCACTTCAAGCCGCAGCGCCGCATCCTGCCCGCCGACCTTCCCGATACGGTCGAAAAGGTCAACATCATGTTCGACGCCATCAAGCGCCTGACGGCCAACGGCTACCGCTACATCGGCATGGACCACTTCGCCAAGGAGACCGACGAACTCTCCGTAGCCCAGAAGGAAGGCTCCCTGCAGCGCAACTTCCAGGGCTACTCGACAAAGGCCGAATGCGACATGATCGCCCTCGGCGTCTCGAGCATCTCCAAGATCGGCAGCGCCTACGCCTGCAACCCGCGCGAGCTTGAGGACTACTACGCCGCCATCCGCGAGGGCCGCCTCGCCACGAACCGCGGCTACCTGCTCAACGCCGACGACGAAATGCGCCGCTACGTGATCATGACGATCATGTGCAACTTCGAGCTCCGCAAGCGCGACGTCGAGGAACGCTTCGGCATCAAGTTCGACGAAACGTTCGCCTACGAGCTCGGCAAGATGAAGCCCTACGTGAAGCACGAGCTCGTCGAGCTCTACGACGACCGCCTCGTCGTCTCCGCCAAGGGCAAGATCTTCGTGCGCGCCGTCGCGATGCACTTCGACCGCTACCTGCGCGAATCCACCCGCGCGGGCGGCTACTCCCGCATCGCCTAAGCGGCCCGGCACGGCGCGTCCCGCCGGGCGTCTCAGGACGCCCGGAGACGACGCCCGCACCCTCCGACGCCCGCCTCCCGTGAGGCGGGCGTCTCCTTTTTGCACGATCCGGCCCCCGTTTCGACCCTCAGGGCATGAAAATCCGCATTCCGACAGGGAGTTGCAGGGCCGAACCCATGCGATGGGGGTAAAATATGAGTTTTCGTCCCGAGTCTTCACGAAGGCTCCCGACACACCGTTCATGCCGCGGCCGGCACTGCCGGCCGTCAGCCAGAGCGGGCCGCCTCGGAGCTCGCCGTCGCCGCCACAGGCAGACCGACCTCCGTTCCCGCCGCCGGCCGGAGCATCCCGCCTCCGGATGCAGCTGCACGGCACCGAATTGACAAAAACCTATAGGAGATGGAACGGCCCTGACCAGGCGCACGCCGCCTGACAGGGAGTCCCGAAAACCCATTTATGAAAGTCGCAGACATTCGCCGCACCTTTCTGAACTTCTACGAAAGCAAGGGCCACACGATCGTCGCCTCGAGCCCGGTCGTCCCCGCCCATGACCCGACGCTTCTCTTCACGAACGCCGGCATGAACCAGTTCAAGGACGTGTTCCTCGGCTTCGACAAGCGCCCGTACACCCGCGCCACGACGTCCCAGAAGTGCATCCGCGCCGGCGGCAAGCACAACGACCTTGACAACGTCGGCTACACCGCCCGCCACCACACGTTCTTCGAGATGCTCGGCAACTTCTCGTTCGGCGACTACTTCAAGCATGACGCCATCAACTTCGCCTGGGAGCTCCTGACGAAGCACTTCATGTTGCCCGCCGAAAAGCTCTGGGTCACGGTCTATGCCGAGGACGACGAGGCCTACAACATCTGGCACGAGGAAGTCGGCGTTCCCGCCGAGCGCATCGTCCGCATCGGCGACAACAAGGGCGCCCGCTACATGTCCGACAACTTCTGGATGATGGGCGACACGGGGCCGTGTGGTCCCTGCACCGAAATCTTCTACGACCACGGCGACAAGATCCAGGGCGGCCCTCCGGGGAGCCCCGAGGAAGACGGCGACCGCTACATCGAGATCTGGAACCTCGTTTTCATGCAGTTCAACCGCGACGAGCGCGGCGTCATGCACAAGCTTCCGAAGCCCTCCGTCGACACGGGCATGGGTCTTGAGCGCATTGCCGCCGTTCTCCAGGGCGTGCACAACAACTACGACATCGACCTCTTCAAGAACCTGCTCGCCAGCGTCAAGCGCGTCCTTGAGGAGACGAGCGGCGAAGCCGTCGATCCGGAATCCCCGTCCCTCAAGGTGATCGCTGACCACATCCGCGCCTGCACGTTCTCCGTCGCCGACGGCATCGTCCCGGGCAACGAAGGCCGCGCCTACGTGCTGCGCCGCATCTGCCGCCGCGCCATCCGCCACGGCTACAAGCTCGGCGCCCGCAAGCCCTTCTTCTACAAGCTCGTCGACGCCGTTCGCGCCGAAATGGCCGAAGCCTATCCGGAAATCAACAATCCGCGCATCGAGAAGGTCATCGAAGAAGAGGAACGCCGCTTCTTCCTCACGCTCTCCAAGGGCATGGAAATCCTCGACGCCGCCATTGCCGGCTCCAAGGACGGCGTGCTTGACGGCGAAGTCGTCTTCAAGCTGCACGACACTTACGGCTTCCCCGCCGACCTGACGGGCGACGTCTGCCGCGAACGCGACGTCAAGATCGACTTCGACGGCTTTGACGCCGCCATGGCCCGCCAGCGCGAGGCCGCCCGCGCCAGCGCCAAGTTCAAGATGGCCGCCGGCCTCGAATACACGGGCGCCGACACGGTCTTCACCGGCTACGAAACGCTCGAAGAGAACGAAGCCACGGTTCTCGCCGTCTACAAGGACGGGCAGGCCGTCGAACTCGCCGAAGCGGGCGACGACTGCATCGTCGTCTTCGACCGCACCCCGTTCTATGCCGAACAGGGCGGCCAGGTCGGCGACCGCGGCCACTGTCGCAACGACGCCTCCCTCGCCGGCGTGCTCGACACGATCCGCGTCAAGGGCAAGGTCACGGGCCACTCCTGCCACGTCGAGGAAGGCCGCATCGCCGTGGGCGACAAGTTCCGCCTGACGGTCGACGCCGACCGCCGCCACGCCACGCAGCGCAACCACTCAGCGACCCACCTTCTCCAGCAGGCCCTGCGTAAGGTCCTCGGCGAGCACGTCGAACAGAAGGGCTCCCTCGTCTCCCCGACCGAGCTGCGCTTCGACTTCTCCCACAGCCAGGCCATGACGACCGAGCAGATCGCCCGCGTCGAAGACCTCGTCAACGAGCAGATCCTCGCCAACACGGCCACAAAGGCCGAAGTCCTGCCGCTTGAAGAAGCCCGCAAGACCGGCGCCACGATGCTCTTCGGCGAAAAGTACGGCGACATCGTCCGCGTTGAGACGATCGGCAACTCCGTCGAGCTCTGCGGCGGCACGCACGTCGTGCGCACGGGCGACATCGGCTCCTTCAAGATCCTCGGCGAAGCGGGCGTTGCCGCCGGCATCCGCCGCATCGAGGCCGTCACGGGCATGAACGCCCTTGCCGAAGCCCAGAAGAACGCCGCCCTCCTCGGCCAGGCCGCCTTCCGCTTCAACGTCAAGGCCTGCGACCTGCCGTCCAAGATCGACGACATGATGGCCAACGTCAAGGCCCTCGAAAAGCAGCTCGAACAGCTCAAGAGCCAGATGGCCAGCCGCATGGGCGACACGCTCCTTGAAAAGGCCATCGAGGTGAAGGGCATCAAGGTCCTCGCCGCCCGCATGGACGGCGCCGACGCCAAGGCCCTGCGCGAAACGATGGACAAGGTCAAGGACAAGCTCGGCACCGCCGTGGCCGTCCTCGCCGCCGTCAGCGCCGAAGGCCGCGTCCAGCTCGCCGCGGGCGTCAGCCGCGACCTCACCGACCGCGTCAAGGCCGGCGAACTCGTCAACTCCGTCGCGCAGAAGCTCGGCGGCAAGGGCGGCGGCAAGCCCGACATGGCCATGGCCGGCGCCCAGAGCGCCGAAGGCCTCGACGCCGCGCTCGCCGACGTTCAGGCCTGGGTCGAAGCCAAGCTCTGAGGACGCACGATGACCGAAACGCTCGAAGTCGTCGACCTCTGCCTGCCCGGCCTCAACTGCCCGATGCCGGTGCTGCGCGCCAAGAAGGCCCTCGCCAAGATGGCGGGCGGCACCCTCCTGCGCGTCGTCAGCACCGACAGGCACAGCCTGGCCGATCTGGCGGAATTCTGCCGCCAGACGGGCCACGAGCTCGTGAGCCAGAACACGGACGAGGCGGCGGGCGAATACGTCACCGTCATCAGGCGCCGCTAGGACTGACCTCCGGCCAGTCCGAACCCTGATCAAGGTCCCTGAAGCATCCGCTTCGGGGGCCTTTTTTCATGCCCGCCCGAAAAGACTGTCCCGCAAGCAAATCGACTGAACAGGAAGGGAACGGATACCACATTTGCGGTATTTTCACAAAAAGCCTTGCCTTTTTTCTTCGGGTTCGCTAATATTCTGCTCCTACAGTTTTGACGCGGTAGTAGCTCAGTTGGATAGAGTATCTGGCTACGAACCAGAGGGTCGTGGGTTCGAATCCTGCCTACCGCACCATCAACTCTGTAGAACACAAGTGTGCGGTAGTAGCTCAGTTGGATAGAGTATCTGGCTACGAACCAGAGGGTCGTGGGTTCGAATCCTGCCTACCGCACCAGCCATTCCGAAGCCGCTGTTTTCGTCTGAAAACAGCGGCTTTTTCGTTACACTTTTTCAGGCGATTTCAGGCCTTCTAATTTTTCAGCACGAAACTCCTGTGGACAACCCACGTTTGCACAAAATTTATGCAAACTGCATCAATCATATTTTGCAGGGTTATTCCCGTAGAAGACCCCGCTTTTTCAACCTTTATGCACATTTTCTGTGGATAACTTACCCACAACCCCGTGCATGAGGTCTTCATTCGCATGAAAAGGCCCGCGTGGAAGCTGCGTTCCATGCGGGCCCTGTCTTTTCCTGCGTCCGTCCTCAGGAGGTCGTCAGGCGCGGCGTTCGCAGCGGCAGAAGGTCACCTCGAAGGAGCGGGACTCGGTCGGCTCGAGCATTTCGAGCACCTCGGTGGTCCATTCGGACTCGGGGAGCTCGGGGAAGGTCGTGTCGCCCTCGAAGTCGGCGTCGATCTTCGTCAGCCACACGACGTCGGCCGACGGAAGAGCCTGACGGTAAATCTCGCCGCCGCCGATCACGAAGACGGTGTCCGTGTCAGCGAGCGTCCTGAAGGCCTCCTCGAGGGAAGGAACCACTTCGGCGCCTTCGGCGCGGTAGTCCGCATTGCGCGTGACGACCACGTTGCGGCGGCCGGGAAGCGGACGGCCGATGGACTCCCAGGTCTTGCGGCCCATGACGATGGGGTGGCCCATCGTGGTGCGCTTGAAGTGGGCGAAGTCCTCGGGCACGCGCCAGAGCATCTTGTTGCCGCCGCCGATGACGCCGTTGCGTGCGGCTGCGACGATGAGTGCGATCTTCATGAGTCTCTCCTCAGACGGCGACGGGCGCCTTGATGTGGGGCCACGGATCGTAGCCGGTGATTTCGAAGTCCTCGAACCTGTAGTCGAAGATGGAGTCGGGCTTGCGCCTGATCACGAGCTGCGGATAGGGACGCGGCTCGCGGGAGAGCTGAAGCTCGGTCTGCTCCATGTGATTGTCATAGAGGTGGCAGTCGCCGCCCGTCCAGACGAAGTCTCCGACCTCGAGGCCCGCCTGCTGCGCCACCATGTGCGTGAGCAGCGCGTAGCTCGCGATGTTGAAGGGCACGCCGAGGAAGATGTCGCAGGAGCGCTGGTAGAGCTGGCAGGAGAGCCTGCCGTCGGCCACGTAGAACTGGAAAAGGCAGTGGCAGGGCGGAAGCGCCATCTGGTCCACGAGGCCCGGATTCCAGGCGCACACGATCATGCGGCGGCTGTCGGGATTGGTCCTGAGCTGCTGCATCAGGTTCTCGATCTGGTCGACGTGGCTGCCGTCGGGTGCGGGCCAGCTGCGCCACTGGACGCCGTAGACGGGGCCGAGGTCGCCGTTCTCGTCGGCCCACTCGTCCCAGATCGTCACGCCGTTGTCGTGCAAGTACTTGATGTTGGAGCTGCCCTGAAGGAACCAGAGCAGTTCGTGAATGATCGAGCGAAGGTGAAGCTTCTTCGTCGTGACAAGCGGAAAGCCTTCCGCCAGATTGAAGCGCATCTGGTAGCCGAAGACGGATCGCGTGCCGGTGCCTGTGCGGTCGGACTTGTGCGTGCCGTGTTCGTATACGTGGCGCATCAGGGTCTCGTACTGATTGCTCGGCACGGTGCTGTCTCCCGAATGCTGGAAGGTCCCTCCGGAATGGCGGGACCCGAATGATAGGTGACCACAGTTTACCGAAAATCGGACTCTCCAAAAGCAGGCCCGCCAGTCCTTCGACCGGCGGGCCTGCATGCTTCACGAAGCGGAAGTCTGGAGGATTATTCCTGAACCACGACCTTCACGTCTTCGCCGTACTCGTCCTTCGTCGTCGTGTGGATCGCAAGGAGCGCGAACCAGCGGCGCAGCGTGCCGTAGATCACGAAGAGCATGAGGAGCATGACGATCACGGAGAGCGTGGCAAGCAGGATCTTGCCGCCTGGCAGGTACTGGTTGACGATGAGCCAGATGCCCGCCCAAAACGTGATGACGGTCATGAAGAGGCCGGGCACGCCCGTGATCCAGGCGTACTTCGCCTTGTTCATGCGCAGGATCACGGTGGTGCCGATCAGAAGCGTCACGCTGGCGAGCAGCTGGTTGCAGATGCCGAAGAGCGGCCAGATGGAGCCGATGTCGCCCGAGTAAACGAGATATCCCCAGGAGCCCGTGAAGAGCACCGAGGTGATGATCACACCCGGAACCCATTCCTTGTCCGCAAACTTCGGGATGACCTTGCCGATCATTTCCTGAAGGAAGAAGCGGCCGACGCGGGTGCCGGCGTCCACGGCCGTCAGAATGAAGACGGCTTCGAACATGATGGCGAAGTGGTACCAGTAGGCCATCAGGTGTTCCATGAACGGGATCTTGGAGAAGATGTGGGCCATGCCGACGGCGAGCGAGACGCTGCCGCCCGGACGGGCCATCAGACTTTCCTGAACCTCGGCTTCAAGGCGCGGAAGCTCCTGCACGGCCATGCCGAGCGCCTGGAACTTCTCGGCGGGCGCATTGATGGCGAAGTAGTCGGCGGGCACCAGCACGCAGGCGGCGACAAGGGCCATGATGGCCACGAAGCCTTCCATCAGCATGGCGCCGTAGCCCACGAAGAGCACGTCGCGTTCGTTGCCGACCATCTTCGGGGTCGTACCCGTGCCGATCGTGGCGTGGAAGCCCGAGAGCGCGCCGCAGGCGATCGTGATGAAGATGAACGGAATGACGGGACCGCCCACGATCGGGCCGCCGCCGTGGATGAAGTCCGTGAAGGCCGGCATCTGGAAGTTCGGCATCACGAAGGCGATGCCGATGGCGAGGGCGCCGATCGTGCCGATCTTGAGGAAGGTGGAGAGGTAGTCGCGCGGCAGCAGCAGGAGCCACACGGGAAGAACGGAGGCGAAGAAGCCGTAGATCGGGATGAGGATGCTCATCGCCTTGCGGTCGATGTCGAGCCAGCCGAAGTATTCGGGATGGGCGGCGACCCACGGACCGGAAAGGATGCAGAGGAAGAGGAGCACGATGCCGATGACCGTCGCGCCGACCACGTCGCCCTTGCGCCAGATCTGCATGTAGAGGCCCATCAGAATGGCGATGGGAATCGTCGCGGCGACCGTGTAGGTCGACCAGAGCGAGTTGTGCATGGCGTTGACCACGGCGATCGAGAGGCCCGCGAGCGTCAGGATCAGAATCGCGAGGACGGCCCACGAGGCGACGAAGCCCGTCGTTCTGTCGATCTCCTGCGTCGCGATGTAGGCGAGCGAGCGGCCGCGGTGGCGCACGGAGCAGAAGAGCACGACCATGTCGTGCACGCCGCCTGCGAGCACGCAGCCGATCAGAATCCAGAGCAGGCCCGGCATGTAGCCGAACTGCGCTGCGAGAACTGGGCCGAGAAGCGGGCCGGCTGCCGCAATGGCTGCGAAATGGTGGCCAAAGAGCACGTACTTGTTGGTCGGGACATAGTCCTGCCCGTCGCTGTACTTGACGGCAGGCGTCTTGCGGGCTTCATTGAGGCTGAGGACCTTGGTCGCGATGAAGAGACCGTAGAAGCGGTAAGCAATGGCAAAGATACAGAGCGCGGCAAAGACGATTGTCAGTGCGTTGACTCCCGTTCCTGTTTCCATGTTTTTCTCCGGGTTGGCTTTGGGGGGGGATTTCGTCGGCTTCAAGCGTCTTTCCGGAACACGAAAAAATGGCCTGAAGGATCCGGTAGGTGCGGATCCCAGGCCATATTGACGGGCCCGGCGCTCTCAAACTCGCCGATCTGCCTGTCAGTCTATCGTTTTCAAGGTTTTGCGCGCAAATGGTGCGCGTGATTTTTTCCTCAGTGTTTTTGCGCACCCTTGAAGATCATGAATGCCATCGGGAGCTCAAGAGAGGGCTTTGCACCACTGAAAACACCGCTCCAGCCGATCATGAAGTCGATGTACTCCTTGGGCTCGATCTTGCGGCCGAGCATCTTCTCATGCGCATCGCGCGCCGTCAGAAGCTCGAGGTCCTTGAGATAGCAGGAGAGCGCAAGACGGATCACGGCCTCATCGGACATGGCGTCCGTGCCGCCCTCAAGACCCTGAGCGGCCGTCTCGGCGGCAAGTTCCTGACGAAGCGAGGCGCGCAGGTGCTTCGCAAGCTCGGCGCCCGCCCAGCCGTTCTGCACGATGCGGGACTCGTCACCGCCCGTCGAAAGAAGCATCAGGATGTCGGCGAGGAATTCCTCGGCCTGCTCGTGGACGGCGGCCGCATCCTTGTGGCCGGGGTCGTTGCTGCGGATCCAGGCGTCCTGCATGCAGGCGATTCCGAGCTCCTCGAGCGCAAGGAACATGCTGTTCTGGTCGCGAAGGTCGATGGCGGCGTGAGGCGCGAATTCAGCGTCACGGGCTTGCTGGGGCATGTCTGTCTCCGAAGTCAAAGAGTGTTTTGAAAGGGTATCGGCATTGTACAACGCCGCGCTGCGCTGCAGAAAAGGAGCTCAGTTGAGCCGCCTAGAGACCGCATCAGGGAGAGGCATCACGGGAATGCCCTCCTCATGCAACGCCTGAGCCTCCTCGCCCGAACAGGTGCCCTTCACCAGGCGCCTCTCGGCGCGCCCGTCATGAATGTCTCTCACAGTTTCGGGAAAGCGCTCGCCGACGTCCTCGGCCATCGCGGCGGCCTCACGCAGCACCTTCATGGCGTCCGCCTGCATTTCGCGGGCCCTCTCCCAGCCGCGGGCGGCGACGTCGGCCGCAACGTCCGTCCTCGTCGTCCCCTGCACTCTGACAAAGTTGGGAGCGCTCGGGCGCTTGGCAACGCACGGATCTCCGCACACGGGACACTCGATGCGGCCTTCCTTCAGGTCCGCCTCCAGCTCCTCATCGGAGCGAAACCATCCCTCGAACACATGTCCGTGACCGCAGCACAGGTTGCAGATCTTGATTCCCATCACCGTCCTCCCGCACGCCCTTGAGGCAGGAGCCGAAAAAAGTTCACACGACTTTAAAAATATACTGTACAATTGCGCTCTCTGACGAAACCGTCAGCTCGCTCCATCTTGGAAGGGTGGCAGAGTGGTTGAATGTACCGCCCTGGAAAGGCGGCATACGGAAATTCCGTATCGAGGGTTCGAATCCCTCCCCTTCCGCCAGAATACAGACCCCGAAGCCTCTCAGGCTCCGGGGTTTTTCTTTATTTACCTTGAGTACCAGGCACATTCCAGAATTCTACTTTCGTCGATTCCGCCAAAATCCGCCAGATTGCGACATATCACGCCATGCGATAGACTGTGGAGGTGGGTCTTTTGGTGGGTCTTTTTTCGGTGGGTCTCTGGTGGGTCTTACGCGATTCACCGCCCAAAGGTAGATATGAAAGATCAAGTCACGTCGAAAAATTTCATGACGCTGCCACCCGGCCGGTACTCTCTCGGCGGTGGGTTGATGCTTCTCGTGCGTTCTGAGTCTTCCCGGCAGTGGGTTGTCCGCTACCGATTCGCGGGGACACGGAAAGACTTGTCGATCGGTGGCGCCTCGCGCATTTCAATCACGTCTGCAAAAGCGCGGGCAGCAAAAATTCTCTCAATGGCGGCCGACGGCATCGATCCGTCATCATCAAAGCTTTCAGAAGAAGACGCCCGAGAAAGCATCACTTTCAAAGAGTTCTATTCTGGTGCAATCGCGACCATTCAAAACGTCAAGCGCTGGAAAAACGAAAAGCACGCATCGCAGTGGGTGTCCACAATCGAAACCTATGCCGTCCCGGTTCTCGGTGCTCTTCGCGTAAAGGACATCACGCGAGGAGACATCCTCGAAGTCCTCAAACCGATCTGGACAGAAAAGCCAGAGACAGCCAGCCGCCTACGAGGCCGCCTCGAAAGTCTCTTCTCTCAAGCAATCGCTGAAGAACTCATACAAACAAACCCTGCCACTTGGAAAGACGGGCTAGCTTTCTTCCTGCCGCCGATCTCAAAAGTCCACGAAGTCAAGCACCACGAGGCAATGCCTCTTGAAATTCTGAAAAGTTTTGCACCGGAGACGGCGAAAAAGACTTCTGTCGTATCTCGCGCAGTGCTTTTTGGCATTCTTACAGCTACACGCGTGCAGGAATTCCTGTGTGCACGTTGGGACGAGATCGACATCCAGCACGCGATCTGGACGATCCCCGCCTCCAGGATGAAGTGCGGGCTTGAACACCGTGTTCCGCTTTCCCGTCAGGCGCTAGCAGTCCTCGAGCGTTGTGAACACAAGTCTGAGCTTCTCTTCCCTGCGCCTCGATCAAGTAAGGAAATGGTCATCGACAGCCCCCGGGCTTTTATCCGCAAGGCTACCGGTGAGGCCTTTACTATGCACGGCTTCAGATCAACGTTCCGAGACTGGTGCGAGGAGAACTTCATACATGAGGCCCTTGCAGAGCGTGCACTTGCGCACGTCCGGGGCGACAAGGTCGTGCAAGCCTACCAACGCTCCGACCTCCTTGAGCAACGTCGTCCCATCATGCAACAGTGGGCAGATGCGATCCTGCCGCCGCCGAAGGATTGATCGACGTTACTTGCTTTATTTGCGTAATTTGCATATAATGCATTTAACGAAAGGGGACAGACCCCATCACTCAAACGCAAGGAGCACACCATGCCGCGCATCACTGGCCAATTTACGATCACCCACAACGGTTCTGAAGTCACGTTCGTTCGCGTCGGCGAATCCTATAAGTCCGTCGACAGTCCTTCTGGCATCAAGTCTCGAAAGGTTGTCGAGTGGAAGGTCATCGAGCATGATGCAGAGGCCGGCGAAATCACCCGCCCGATATACGTCCTGCCTCGCACGCCCCGCGCCGACGTTGTCGATCAGTTCTTAAGCGGACCGAACCAGGGCATCATCTACTGATAAAACCTACTGACACAAAAAATGAGCCCCCGACCGGCGTGAAGCTGATCGGGGGCTCATTTTTTGCGATATTGGCACAGAATGATGTAAAGCAAATCAATTCCACATCAACTTGATGTCTCTGGGACACAGAGCGAACATGAACTTACCGAAACACAAACCCCGGAGACAAACATGACGAACACCGACAACCGCCGCGAACTCGAAAAAGCCCTCGAACAGCTCGAACTTGCCATCGACCTCAAGAGCGACGAGGCTGCAGACGCTTATGCAACCGGGAAAAAAGTAGAGTGGAGGAGCCTTGTCAAGGCGTTCCTGACGCTTTGCGACGAACGCGATGCGATTGCCGCACGCCTTGAGGCTCTTTCCTAAAAGTAAGTTACAATTTGACAATCTTCATGCGCGGATAACCTCCGCGCTTTTGTCGTTTCAACAGCCTCACCTCAAGGACACTCATGAAGAAAACCAAATTCATCTATCGATGGTGGGTTATCGCCATCTGTTTTTTAAGCTTTGTTCTCATACCGGTTGGGATTCTGCTTTGGGTTTTGAAAACCCGTGAACTCAATGCGCAGAAAAAAGAGCTGGAAGAGCAATGCGTCCAATATGAGACGGCGAACAACAATCTCGATGAAACGGTTACCGGCCTCAGAGAGAAGGTTCGTGACTATGAAACAACAATTCAATCTCGCATCGACGAGGCCGAGAAAGTTGCTCAGGAGCGTCTGATCGAAGCTGAAAAGCTTGCTCACAGTCGGATGGCCGACATCGAGGAGCGAGCCAGGAACAACTTTGAGCGTTCCGAAAAAGAGCTTGCTGAGAGTAAGCAGAAAATTTCAGACGCTGAAAAGCAAGCCCAAAAAATCATTCAGGACGCAAATGACGAAGTTCAGCATGCGCGTGAACTTGAACGAGATATTCGCCGCATTCGAGCTGAAGCTGAAAAGCACGAACAGACCGCACGTGAAGCTATCGAGACAGCCAACCTTCAGGCTCTTGCCATCGTCGACGACGCTCAACGCAAGGTAACCAACTTAGAAAAAACGGCTCAAGCGTTGAAGAATGTCATCGAAGGGTACGGCGACGAATATTTGATTCCCGCCAACACACTCCTTGATGAGCTTGCCGAACACTTCGGTTTTGCGGAAGCCAGTGAAAAGTTCAAAGAAGCCAAAGCAAACACCAAGCGCTTGATGAAGATTTCCAAGGCCGGCGCTTGTGACTACGTAGAACAAAACCGAAGCCAGACGGCCAGCAATTTCGTCGTTGACGCATTCAACGGCAAGGTTGACAGCATCCTCTCAAAGCTCAAGGGTGGAGAAAATTTCGGGAAGTGCAAGCAAGCAATCCTTGATGCATGTGCGCTTGTGAACCAAGGAGGGGCCGCCTTCCGAAATGCCAGAATCACGGACGAATTCTTGGAATCCCGACTGAATGAACTCAAGTGGGCCACCGTTTTGCTTGAGCTCAAGAAGAAGGAACAGGAAGAGCAACGAGCAATTCGCGAACGCATGCGTGAAGAAGCCCGTGCTCAAGCTGAGTTTGAGAAAGCAAAACAGCAAGCAGAGAAGGAAGAAGCTCGCCTGCGTGCCGCACAAGAAAAGATGGAACAGGCGCTCTTGCACGCTACCGAAAGTCAGCGCCAAAAGTACGAAAAGCAACTTCAAGAACTTCAAGAAAAGCTTCGTACTGCCGAAGAGCAATCAAAACGTGCGCAGTCCATGGCGGAGCTCACGAAGGCCGGCCACGTTTACGTTATCTCGAACATCGGCTCCTTCGGCGAACGCGTGTTCAAAATCGGCATGACTCGTCGTCTCGATCCCGAGGATCGAATTGACGAACTGAGCAATGCGTCCGTGCCGTTCCCGTTCGACATTCACGCCATGATCTACAGCGAGAACGCCCCTGACCTTGAACGCAAGCTTCACGAGGTCTTTGATCCGAAGCGTGTCAACAAGGTGAATTTGCGAAAGGAATTCTTCCGCGTCTCACTTGATGACATCGAAAGCGAAGTTCAGAAGTTGGGTCTTCAGGTTCACTTCACCACGTTGGCGAAGGCTGAAGAATACCGTGAAACCCGCAACATTGAACAGGCGAAAGCGACTGCCGGTTAACTTTCTAAACCAAGCCCCCGCTGGCAAACCAGACGGGGGTTTCATTTATTCAGGGTTGCTCTGGCGTCGTGAACTCCGGCGTTTCTTTGAAGTAGGCCTGAACCCTCTGCAAGAAGCTCTGTGCTTTCTCTGAGAAGTCCTTCGCACCTGGCAATTGCGGCTCGTTCCACTCTGCAGGCATCGGCAGAGGCTCTTCTCTCTCGATCTTGGTAGGCACGCTGCACCCGGTCAAGGTCGTCAGAGAGGCGCACAGCATCGCGCCGAGAAGCATCGAGCGCGTTTTGCGCTGCGACCAGTTTTTCATAAGCCTTTCTCCCATCGTTTGCGCGAACAATCGCGGCCTGAAGTTTGACATTGGCGATCTCCTCGCCGTACTCGTGCGACGCGTACATGTACCCGCCGACAGCGCCCGCAGCAAACAGCCCGAGCGGCACAAAAAGCCTCCAATCCATCGAAGCCTCCATGCAAAAAGAGACCCGCTGTGGGGTCTCCTGTTTCAATATCCTCGACGCCGGTAGCTCGTCCAGTCGAAGAGCACCGAGCGCCCTCCTTCGCGAAGACGGTCCATTGCCGCCTCGCCCAAGTAATCCATCAAGGCTTCACCGGAGAGATTGCTGATGACAATCGTCGCCTTCAGCGCCTCGTACCGGCTGTTGATCACCTCGAAAAGCATCAGCTTCTCGGCATCGGTTCCGAACTGCCTCCCGACCTCATCGATGACGAGAAGGTCGGGCGTAGCAAAGGACTCGTACACCTCGCGCTCGTTTCGATCCGACTGGCGTCCGTAGGTTTCCTTGATCCGCTGCGCGATGCGAGACGCCCGCGTATAGAGCGCCGAGCCTCCGTGCTCAATCAACGCCTGCGCGATTCCTATGGCAAGGTGCGTCTTGCCCGTTCCGGACGTGCCGTAGAAAAGCAAATTTGCACCGCTGTCGTCGTTCTCGCAGATTGTCTGCAAGTACTCCCTTGAAGCCTCAAGCGCGGCACGCTGGCCTCCGTTCGACACGGCGTAGCCTTCAAGCGTGCGGTTACGGTAGCGAGCCGGTATGGCCGCGTCACCGATGACGCGACACGCCTTCACAGCCTCACTGCGCTTTGTAGCCTCTTTCGCCAGTCTGGCATTCTCACGGTCGCGGGCTTCAAGCGCACACTGCGCACAGCCCATCCAGACGATCCGGTCGCGGATCATTACTCCCGTGTCCGTAAATGCACCATGTGTGGTGCAAATTGCAGGCTTCGTCCGCCCGCTCCGTATATGCGAAAGATCGACTTCCCTCAAAGCCATTCATTCTCATTCCTTCCCTCAAAAGTCAAACGGGTCCCGGCGGTAATCACCCGCCGACGTATCTGTCATATATCCCGTTTTCGATTTCTTGTTTTTATCTGGTATAGGTCGCCCATTGCCGGCTGCACCTTTCGCCCTTGTCGGCTTTTCGGACTGCCGCTCCAAGGTCGCGCTCTCGCCTTTTTCGGTCAGCGTGAACCACCTGGTCCGGTCATAAGCCGATCTGTTGAAGTTCCCTGTTTCCACATATCCACAGGTTATCAACTTGTCCATAGCCCCTCTCACCTGCTTTTCTGTCAGGTAGTCGAAAAGCTCGGCGAAGTGCCGGGTGCTCCCATAGGTCCAATGTTTCCCGTCATGGTGGTGGCGTCCGGCTCGGCGGTTCGCCCGCACCCAGAACGCAATGTTCTCAAGGACAACGGCGGCATTGACGCCGACCTCGACGGCAACCGACACGCTGAAATGGTGCTTTACGCCCGACGCGCTAGGCTTTATTGATTTTTCATCTGGGGATGTCATACTAGAGATAAATTCCTCCCCTCATTTCATTCGATAGCCTCGCCGAACTGTCACGGCGGGGCATTTTTCATGCCCCCTCCTCAAAAACATCTGGAAAGAGCTCGCAAGCCGGAACACCGAGCACATCCTCATACGCTCGCAACGTCTTGAAGTGTGCCGGTGTCGCTACTCCGCTCTCATGTTTTGAGACTGTTTGCTGTCCGCAACCGACAAGCACGGCCAGCTCTGCCTGCGTGAACCCTGCTTCCCTGCGTGCCTTTTTCAACGCAGTTCTCTCAAACGGCTTCATCGCCGACATATTCCTTGAATTTCTTCGGAAAAATTACGTAAGTCCACTGCCCGGAATGCGGCATTTTTGCGGCCGCACCAAACGGGAGCAAACCCTTTTGTAAGCAGATTCTGATGTACTGAGGCGATTTATTGAGCGCTTTAGCGACATCGTTCACCGTTAGGTTTCTCAATGGAAAACATCTCCTTTTTCATCTTTTTTAGACAGTTGCGGTTAAAAAAAATCGCGCATGATCGCACGGTGCCTCTCACTGCCTTTCAAAAAAATAGTACGAAATAAGATAATTTAGTTCAATAGTGAATTTTTGGAAGTTAATCGTTTCTCTTGCTTTGATAAATTAAATGATCTAAATTATATATATATCTAAATTAGATATTTATAACAGCAAAGGGAGAGGGTTTAATGGAGTATTTATCCGACAAAGAAATAGGCTACATCATCAAACGCGCGAGGATGCTTCGAAATCTGACGCAGGCGGAACTCGGTGAGCGACTTGGTGTGCAGGCCGCTGCGGTCCAAAAATGGGAAAGCGGAAAGGTCACGAACATCAAGCGAAACATCCTCAGGGATATGGCCGTCGAACTGAGAGTGAATCCTGCGTTGCTGATAGGCCTGCCAGTTCAGACGGATTTCCTCAAGCAGCTATCGAAAACCGAGCGCATTGGAATGGAGAACTTCTTGAAGGAGTATCAAACCAAGCACCTCAAAGAAGGTGATGACAATTAAAGCGCCAAACGGCTATGGAAACATTTCAAAATTAAGCGGCAATCGCCGACGGCCCTTCTGGGTACGAATCACAACCGGATGGGAGATCAACGAAGAGACGGGAAAGGCAAAGCAGCTCACGTCCACGCTTGGATACTACGCAAGCCGAAAAGAAGCGATGATCGCTTTGGCCGAGTACCACCAGAACCCAATCGACCTCACAAGAAAGACGCTCACCTTTGCTGAGGTCTGGGACATCTGGACGCCGCCGCACTTCAAGAAGTACCCGAGCAGCGCCGCCGGGCTCAGGTCAGCCTACAAGCGCTGCGCCCCGCTCTACGACATGCAGATGGCCGACATCAAGAAGGTCCACATGCAGGACATCCTCGACGGCATGAATCACATGTCGGAGGAGAGTCAGGGCAAGGTGAAATCGATCTTCAAAAACGCGTTCAAGTACTGCATCGAGAACGACATCGTCACGAAAGACTACTCGCAGTTCCTGGTGATCACACCGCCCAAAAAGAAAAAGGCCGCGAAGGAAAAATTCTTCACGGCAGAGGAGCTCGGCGCTGTATTTGGCTCGCAAGACTTCGCAGTGCAATTCCCTACTGGCAAGAAGTCTTACGCGGAATTGCAACTGGCTGACACGGTGCTCATCATGCTTTACACCGGCATGCGGATAGGAGAGCTCCTCGGGGTCAAGACCGAAGACGTGGACCTTGCGCAGCGCATCATCCACGTGCGCGGGACAAAGACCGAAAGCGCAGACCGGATCGTGCCGATCCACCGAGAGCTCGCCCCGATCCTTTCGAAGCGCCTCGATGGCGAACACCTGATCGAAAACGCGAACGGCAAGCCGATCAAGTACGACCAGTACAAGAAGCACTTTTTCGACCCGTATATGGAGCGCCTAGGCGTCTCGCACACGCCTCACGCACTCCGACATACGTTCGTTTCTCTGATGGATTCTTGCGGCGTATCGTCGAACTCAGTGGTCCTGAAAAGGATCGTCGGCCACTCGAATTCGAACGTGACAGAGTTGTATACGCACAAGGACGTTACCGACCTGATCGACGCAATCGACAAATTACAAGTGAACGTTGTGTGACAATTCAGCGAACTGGAAAAGTCAAGCCGAAAGGCTTTTTTCTAGGCGTGTCGTGTAACTTACGTGTCACTTACGCACTTTAAAACAGGGCGTTTTCCCGTAATTCTCTGAAAGTTAAAAAGCCCCAGAAACCGCGCCGTACGTAGGTTTCAGGGGCTTTTCTCGTGTCTTGTAGGACGCTACAGAATTTACTATAACAGTAACTTGATTAGTCGGACAAAGCCCGGTGTGACGCGGTTTTCGTGTTCTCGTGTCACTTACGCGTCACTTCCCGCGTAATTCTCTGCATGCCTAATTAGTATATCGTAAACCCTTATAGGTCACAAGAATTTTTGAAATTCGGCTCAAGAAAAAGTTTTTTCGACTCCCTCGGCAATTACTCGTGCGAGCTTGTCTTGGTAGCTGAACCTGAACAATTTCTCGGCTGTCGGATCGTGTGAGATGAAGCCAACCTCCACCAGTGCGGCCGGTGCGTTCGTGCGCTTCAGAACGTAGTACTTCGCCTCCTTGACACCTCGGTCTTTTTCTTCAGGAAAGTTTGAAGCTAGACCGTTCTGGATGTTTTCAGCAAGGCGTTTCGTCACGCCTCCGACCCCCGGATATTTGAACGTCTCAATTCCGCTTGCGTCCTTGTTCTCGGCACTATTGCAATGGATCGAAATAAACGCGTCCACCTTGGCTGCGTTCGAAATATCGCATCGCTGTTGAAGCAGAAGCGCCTGATCCTTCGTTCGAGTGAGCACAACGCGATGCCCTTTCGCCTTTAGTTTGTCCGCAATTTTGTTTGCGATACCCAAGGTCGCCTCGGACTCTTTGTAGCGACCATTCACAGCCCCCGGATCGGTCCCGCCGTGCCCAGGGTCCAGAACGATAGTCAGTTTCTTACTCATTTTTTGACAACCTCCCTACTTTTAATTTCCTTAATCGCTCGATGCAGAAAGCCTGGGATCATGCCGCCGAAGCCAAGGCGGTCGAGATTCTCAAGCGTGCTGCCGAGCTCATTCACGGCGTAAGCCACAATGGCAGCGTTGCGTAGCATCTCGGTGCCTGTGATGACATCAAGCCCATGCGACAGCGCAACGACGACGAAAATGAAAACCTTTTTGAAAAGCCCTCGAAAGCCGACACGGCTGTTCCACTCGCCGGTCTTTCCTGCAGCGATGGTCCCCGTCACGTAGTCCACGGCGACGAACATCAACAGCCACTGCAACTGCAGGTCAATCCCTCCTAGCGCCCAAGCCAGTGCGCTTCCGACAGCCCCTGAAACGACCATCAGATACGCCTCCCCTTTAGCAGGTACGAGCAACGACATGTAGTCGATGAACGTCTGCACAAACCCTTTTTCCATAGATCGCCTCCTTGGATTTTCTTCACTTCCACCATATGCAACGACTTCGAAAAGCACCAGTTCTGGCACGCCCGGAGGCATCGCAGGCGTAAAAAAAAGGGGACGGTTTCCCGTCCCCCTTTATGGAGCTTTAAGACTTAGCTTTTAAGTCGCTCAACCTCTTCCGAAAGTCGCTGAACCGCGAGGATCAACGGACACACCAGAGAGGCATAGTCAACCGCCAGATAGCCTTCAGACGACTTGCTGACAAAGAGCTTTGCCATCTGCGGGTCCGCATTCTGGACCTGCTGCGCAATGAGCCCCATGTGCTTCTGACCGTCTTCCTCGCCGATGTAGGAGTAAGTCACGACCGGGAGCTTGCGAATGAACGCAATCGCTCGGTCGGCATCGACCTTCGCAATCCCTTCCTTGAGGCGAACGTCCGACGAAACGCTGATGGCTGTCTTCGAATAGATTTTCGAGCCGGCAATCATCGTCTCAAGGCTGTTCGTCGCGAGCGTCATCATGGACGACGTTTTGAAGAGCGCCTGAGTGCCGTTGAGGCGAATCACGTCAGACGCCACAGAGCCGCCGAAGTCCTGGCCGTCCTGACCGTCGCGTCCATTCGTACCGTCGCGACCATCGGCACCAGGATAGCCCTGCGGACCGCGTTCGCCATCTCGACCAGGAAGTCCATCCTTACCAGGAGCGCCGTCTTTACCGGGCAATCCTTCGGCACCGGGAAGACCATCCTTGCCCGGGAGGCCCTGCTCACCGCGAGCGCCGTCGATGCCGTTCTTGCCATCAACGCCGTCCTTGCCGGGCAGGCCAGGTTCACCCATAAGACTCGCAAGCCATTCAACTTCGCTGCCAATGAAGCCGTTCGCAACAGCGACCTCATAGGCACTCAAGCCATCAGCACCATCGGCACCCGGCGTACCAGAGCCGCCTTCGCCCTTGAGGGCAAAGCGAGCGTCCGCTTCGGTCTTGCTGTAGATCGTGAGGCTGTTCGCCTTTTCATCCAATACGTCGGAAAGCCAACGATCTTCATTGCGATAGTTCACAACGTCGGTGGAGTGATCTGCAAGCACGCGGATCGGAGCCGGCTTGAAGGTCGAATCCGTGCGGTCGTACCAAAAGCCAATGAGAGACTCGTCGAGAGAGTTAATGCGAATCAACTTCGCGTCGACGACCTCGGTCGGATATTCCTGCACGCCGATGCAGAGGTCCTTTTCGTTGAGCTGGGCGTAGAAGTAATAGATCACTTCAACCCAGCCGTTGCCCGTCCACTTCTTACCGATGACGGTCTTGTCGTCAGTCGTTCCGATGTAGATGTAGTTAGGAATGGTCACCTCTGTCGGGAAACCGTATGTGCCAGTGCAGATGCTCTGGTCGTTAATGAAGCCGTAATAAAACAATGGCTTTCCTTATAAAAAAGGCCGAGGGACAGTCCCCCGGCCATGAATACACAGTAGCATGCCCTCAGTCGCAACGCGCCGATTCTCACAGCTCGTTGCATCTGTCCTCAGAAGAGGACGCTGTACAGCCACGTGCAGAGAACCCCGGCCAGGAAACCAACCGGTCCCCAGAAGAGGCGCGTCTTGCGACGGGTCTCCGCATCGAGCAGAGCCTTCTGGGCTTCCACCTTGGCGATGAGCTCGTCGGTCACTTCCTCGACTTTGACGCCGAGCTTGTCGAGCCATTCCTTCACTTCTTCCTTCGTCATTTCAGTCACCTTCTCCTTTAGCGCATCTTTCAGCGCCTTGACAATCAAATTCCACATATGAAAAAACCGCCCGAAGGCGGTGTGATAAAGTTACGGATACGTACCCTGCTCATGGTTGATCCAACAACCGTGAGCCATTTTTGCATCCATATCAAATATGCTTCAAGATGTTACCCCCCCCCACCAAATTTCATCGTTAACAGTTTTCTTCATAGAGACTTAGCTGAATTTTATCTACATCAAAAACTCAATCCTCAAAGACGTAATTACATTCCTTCAAAACAAATTCCCAAAATTATTCACTACGCTTGGTTTGGGTCAGCCGCAATGCCTGCAATATGCCAACAATGCATTGACTCCTGGCACAAAATTCACCCAGATTGGGAGTTCATGCTGTGGAATGAATCAAACTTCCCGTTTGATCTTTATCCATATGCAAAAGAAGCGTTGGAGAATAAATGCTGGGCTTTTATTTCTGACGTAGCCAGACTTCATGCCGTCTATAACCATGGTGGTGTCTATCTGGACACCGACGTAAAAACAATCAAAAGCTTTAACGATCTCCTGAATCTTGGTTGTTTTGCCTGTTTTCAAGGTCCCTCTCAAATAGCAACATCAACAATCGGTGCCAAACAATATCATCCTTATGTCGGTCTTCTTCTCGACTGGTACCGCATGATTCACCTGAGAAATGCCTATCTTCGTGTTGCAAACGTTCGCTTCATCAGTAAGATCACAAGGCTTTTTTACGGCATAAAACTCCAAGGAAAGCAACTCTCACTTTACGACGATGTACGTATATTCCCGAGAGAGTATTTCACGCCAGAAAATATTGACGGCAACTGGAAAGTGACAACGAATACCTACGCGATTCACATAAGCACAGGAATGTGGTAGTCCGTTAAGAATGTGAACCTGACTTCCCCCTTCCCGCAAATCGATAGAGAAGGGGTTTATACATGGCTTTCTCTCGTAGCCTTGAGCACAGAAGGCACTTCCGGCCACACCACTTCACGCGGGAAACCGTCCTGCATCGGCACGTCACGAAGCGCCTGACGGTAAGCCATAACCGCCACCTTGTCTTCCTCAGCAAGAGGATAGTCTGGCATGGCAAGGTAGTCCGTCTCAGCGATTTTCACATCCCTTTCACCGCGTACCTGAGCCGCAATCTCCGCGTCAGTAGGATCAGGCACCCTGACGACCTGAAAACGGCGAACCCCATCGGACTGCTCGATTTCTTCAATAAATGCGTTATTTTCGTTGCACCAAACCGCAACTTCGGAAGGATATTCCCCCTCGAAAATCTGTCCAATCATTTTTACCACCTCATTACCAAGTTACACCAACAGCGATCCAGTAGTTGTTGAAACTGTTCGACGTTGTGAAGTATGTGTTCGTAAACTCGCCAAGATTATCGGTATGGTCTGAGCGTGAGCCCCCGTATGTCCCATAAGCCGCGATAGAATAAACTTTGCTAAAAGCTCTGGGAAATGTTGTGCGGGTACTGCTATTTCTACCCCACTGAATAGTAAAGCCAGTGGAGTTATCACGCGCCCAACCACTCGTTCCGCTTGAAAAAGACCAGTTCGACGTATTAGCAGGAATGCTCGGCTTGTTCGCAAGGTCGTTGTAGTTCCCAGAGGTCGCTACAGCATGAAGCCCGAGAGAAACGTTCCCTTTGCTGTCAGGAGCCTTTCCTTCGACGGTTTTTGCTCCAACGTCGACCGAAACATTTCCGTTCGAATCAGGAGTATTTCCGTTTACCGTCTTCGCCCCAACATCGACGAGCACATTGCCGTCCGCGCCGGCGACGTTCCCATTCACGCTTCGAACATGGGTACGAACGGTCCATTCAACCATGCCGTCCGCAATGACCTGACCATGCGTGACATTTCGCGTATCAAGCAGCTCCGCGCTCGTCTTCCCCGCCTTCGTGCATTCGAGGAAGCGCTCGTACTGAAAAGCGCAGTCCACTTTGTCGCCGACTTTGTGCGCCGTTGACTTGCGTCTGAACTCATTGATTTCGTAGATCAGCTGAGTGCAAACCGCCGTCTGGGGAGCTTCGTTCAAAACGTCTTCTTCAGCAGCAAGGCGCACAAGACCGGCCTTGCTAGTCGTCGCGTTCGGGAGCGTCACTTCGCCAGAAGCATCAGGCGCGATGCTATTCACCGTCTTCACCGCGCCAGACTCGCTCCACTTCCCGAAGGTCACCCCATTATTGCAGTTGCGCCAGAAGGTGCGGACCGTGTTGTCGGTTAGGTTCGGGACGTAGCAGACCTGCACGATGTTCCCGCTGATGGGTGCCCCCGTGTCGTAGGCCTGCACAATGCAGAACGTACAAGCGATCGGCGTGTTTTTCAGCGTCCCACTGCAGGCCCATGTTTTGTCCTCAAGTAGCGTGTTCAGGTCGGCGTTAGCGATCTGGATCGTGTGATCTCGCTTATTCGCCAAGCCCTTCGTGAGTTCATCTTTGGTCGCTAGATGACTCATGTCGACATCGATCTGGATGTCGCCATCGCCATCAGGCTTCTTTTTGTTCACAGTACGCACGGCGTCTTCGACATTTTCGACACGAGTAATCGGCATCTGGATGACGGTGTTGCCTGCCTCATCCGTCGTCGTAAAGACGATGTCTTGTTCTTTCAGAGCCATTATTCAGCCCCCTCCTTTGTATTCAGCCCGTAGTCAGGCTTTGACGTAGAGCGATCTCGAATCGCACTGCACGTCTTGTGTTTCGCGAAGTCCGAGGCCTCAGCCTTTGTGACGACCTCGGACTTCTTTGCGAACTCTTTGCTAATTTGCTGACTCTGCTTCTCTTTGAAGTGAGCCAGCCCTATCAAATCAAGAAAAGAGTTAGCCATCGGAACGCCCCCTTATACAAAGAGGGCGTCGATCTCTTCGTTCGTAATGCCAGTCATCGTGATCATCGGAGCCATCGGGTCCAAACTCGCGCCATTCCAAACGACATTCATCCCGGCGTCGATCTGATGAGCAGGATCGGCAGTCTCGACGTTGTACATATCGCCTGCATTCACATCCTTGGTCGGCAACGCCGCATAGTTTTCGACGGAACCCTTGTAATTCACGGCGCTCGCGATGTCCGTTTTCAGCGCGTACGGCGTGAGATCAATATTGACGCCCTTCGAACTGACCGGCAGAGCGCCGCCGTTGACGCTCACCTTTTCGATAACGTTCACTTGTGCGCCCACAGCGACTCCTTGTAGCTTTGTAAAGTCGGCAGCAGACATCAGACCCGCCGCATCAGCCGTGGCCGGACCATACGTCGTGTCCTGCGCGGGAATGCCAAGAGCCGTAATGTCGCCCTTGACGACCTTCGTCCCGAGCGTGACATGCCCGTTACCATCAGTCGTGATCTTGTAAAGCCCCGCTCCGAGGGCACCGGCCGTCACAGTCGGGTGAACATAAACAGGCGTCTCCACGTCATTGATCTGGATGTTCCCGTTCGTTTCAGAGTTTTCGACCTTCGTCGCCTGAGCCGCAATACCCTGCAACTTGGCGAAGTCGCCCATGCTCATCAGACCGTCTTTCTGAGCCGTTGCAAGCTCATAGATTGTCTGCGGCATCGTCACCGTTGCGAGCGTTGCGCCCGATACGCTCTTCAACGTGATCGTGCGCCCTTCGATCGTCATCTGTCCCGCAACGACCGTCTTCAATTTGCTGTCGTAATGAGTCAAACCTTGCTTGTCCAAAAAAGCATTCAAAGCACTCATTTTTCTCACTCCCTTTACGATTAAAAAAGATTGTCAATGAAAGAGTTGTCGATGCGTTCGACGAAAGAGGTGCCATCTTGACCGTCCTCTCCGTCCTTTCCTGGCGCACCATCCTTCCCCGGCGGCCCCTGAATGCCCGGGACCTCAACTGTCACGACCTTGGGAACGATGTCCTGACATTGAGCATCGACTTGAATTTCTTCTTCTGACGTGATTTGCGCAGTAATTGCGAGCTCACGCCTTGCGCGCGCATTTAACACGAGTCACCTCCGGTGAGACCTTGATTTTTCCCTCAACGACACGCGTGATTTCGCCGTCCGGAGACTGCAGTTCCAAGTCGTACAGCACCGTGTCACCCGGGTAACCTTCTGTGTTTTCATGATTGAATTTCGCCGTGACCTTCCCCGCCGCCTCATCGAGCTGAAGACGGCCATTGCACGTCGTCAGCGTGTCAATCGCCTCTTCGCTGAATGCATACCTGCGCAGTTGCATGGCGGCTGAATACCCTGTCAGGTCAAGCGGACCGTTCTTGTCGCTCAGGACGAAGGACACCGTCTTATCGGAGCCTTGATCTAGCGTGAAATTTTTGACCGCTGCCATGTTTCCACCTCCCTCAACTCAGACCGTAGTCGGGCTTTTCAGGAGCGCGGTCCCTTTGATCGCCAACGTCCTTCGAGAGATTGACCGAGATCGTTCCGTCAGCCTCAACATCTACGTTCTTGCCGACCTTGATATGCCCGAGTTTTTCAGCAGTTGCGGGCGTCAGCTCGTGGACGATGCCCGTTGCAGAAGCGCCCGTCTGGTCGACAGCTTCAGGAGCTCCGCCCGCCCCCGGACGGATCAACTTCCCCGCATTCTGGGCGGCCATGAGGCTCTTGTAAGCCTCGTCCGCTACTGCCACCTTGTCGGCGGGCATGACATCCACCGACACAATCTCCGTGCAGTAAAAAGCGCGTTGAGACGCGCTGTAGTAGTAAGCCATCCTGTCCTCTCCTTTCAGAATCCAAGCGCCATCCAGAGCACCGGGACTTTGCCGTTTGCGTTGTGCTTGAAGGTCGCGTTCCCCTTCGTCAAGCCAGTGGAAACGAAGTCCGCTGCAACCTCACCGACAGGCGTTGCATTTGCGAAAACAGCGCTCGTCGGAAAAGCAACCGGGAAGGCAACAACGGTCGTGCCATCGGCGGCAATTGAAGCCTTGCCCCACTGAACAATCAAGCCATTCGGCAACTTCTGAAAGCCGCTGTCGCCGTGATCCTTCAGAAACGCGGAAAACATCGTGAAGGGAGTCACGGCCTTCGAGTTGTCTTTCCCCTCAATGACTTCCTGCGCAACAGCAAACCGAACAAGACCAGTCCTTGAAGCGGTCGCCGTTCGTGCGCTCAGACTTTTCGGCGTGACAGCACGCGTTCCATCGGTCCCCGCGATCGTTTCTTCATTCGTCGCAAGCTCGACAATCCCGACGGTCGTTGTCGTAGCAGGCGGGTTCAGAAAGTTCGTATCGCCGAAAGCGACAGAGTCCGCAGAGAAGTCCGTCACGGCAAGGTCAATCGCGAGCAGAGCCTGCGACTGCGAAGCCTTTTGGATGATCGGAACCGTCTGCGAGCAAACCGCGAAAAGGGTTCCACTCGCCGTATAGAGACCGACCTCGTAGACCGTGTAGGCCTCAGCCGAATCATCGCGGGCCGCAAGGTGGATGACGTTGTCTCCAACTGCACCGCCTGCGATGGTCGTCAGACGCTTGAACTCTTCCTTCAGAGCCGTCATGTCGCCAGTCGGCGTGTATTGCCCCGTGCCGTAGCCCACCTCTGTAATGACGACGGGCGCGAATCCTCCCTGCTCTGCCTCAACAACTTCGGCCAGACCGGCGTCAGTAATCAAAATTGTGTTGGCCATTATTCGGCACCTCCTTGTTTCGCAAGAGCCGCCGCCACAGCTGCATCCACAACGGCTTTTAGCGTTGCTGGCGTGATGAGCTTCGTCGTCGACGTGCCCACTTTCGCCTCTTCAACCGTCGCAATTCGCGCATCGAGCGCAGCCTTGCCGGTCGCTGGCGTCATTGCCTTCAGAGCATCTGTTCCGGCTGTAGCTTCAACCGCAGAAGCGATCTGAATCATCCCCTTGGCGGCTTCGCTTGCGTCCGGGGTCGCCTCATCGACGACGGCCTTTAAGCTCGCAGGGGTAACGGCGCGTTCTTTGTCCGTCCCTGCCTTTGCCTCAGCCTCTGTCGCCAGTTCGACAAGACCGTTTCGTCCGGTCGTAGCTTTCAAGCCTCGAAGGCCGAGAGGCGTCACATAGAGCGTCCCGGACTTCCCTTCGATCGTTTCCGCTTCGGAAGCAGCCGCGCCTTTCAGGGTCGCAGGCGTGAGAGCAGCCGCGCCTTCCGTTCCCGCCTTCGCTTCGCCTTCCGATGCCGTGCGGATGAGACCCGCACGCTTTGCCGTAGAAGTCAAGCTCTTCAGACTGGCGGGCGTCACGGCTCGCTGCGTATCGGTCCCTGCCTGCGTTTCTTCGTCAGTAGCAAGCTCAACGATTCCTGCGTTTTCACGTGTTGCGGCCGTGAAAGAGAAAGACACGTCGCCGAAAGTGATGTTCCCGGCGCTGACGCCTTCGAGCTTCATGTCGATGGCAAGGAGCAGATTGCTTGACTCCTGCTTTGCAATGATCGGCGTGCTCTGCGAATAGACCGCAAAAAGCGTCCCATCAGAAAGGAAAAGCCCGAACTCGCACACTTCATACGAGCCCGGGCCGTCATCCTTGCACGCGACGTGAATCGCGTTGTCACCCGCTTGCCCACCTTCGAGGATCGGCATGCGCTTGACTTGAGCTTGTAACTGTGTCTGCTCCTTACTTGCTGTGTATTTGCCGGTGCCGACACCGATCTCAGAAATGGTGACGACGTTGGTCCCGGTCTCTTTTGCGTTGATAACGGCCTGAATACCTGCCGTCGTCAAAACGATGTCCATAAAAACCCCTCCTTATTTTGCGAGGCCGACGAGCGAGCGCATCGCGATAGGCCGTGCCCCGACGAAAATGCCGACAGCCGCATCAATGTCTCGGCTGACAATTTCTTCAGAGCGAATACGCGCGTAAGCTACCGGGCGCAGATAGCCGTCGATCCCGAGCCCGCCATCCAGCTGACGAACGAGCACGAATGTGTAGTGCGAACGGACCGGTTTCGCGTCGTCGATGAGCGCGAAAAGGTCTTCTTGCATCTCGGCATCAAGCGTGCCGTCTATGTTGCCGAGGGTCGCCTGAATCTCGAAAGTGTGCGGCGTTCCCTTCGGTTCCTGCTGCCACCACTCTTTGATGGTTGCCGCCGAGCCGATCGACGAAACGGCATCCTTTACAGCACGAAGCGTCCCTTTCTTTCGCTTTTCACGCACAACGTTTTTCAGGACGCTGCGCTTCAAAGCAACGGGCCACGAATCACGCCAGACGCTCGCGTCCCACCCGTAGGCAACATGGTCGAGCTGGGTACTCGTGAGTTTGTCAATGCTGACGTAAATCGACGGAAGATCAACCGCCGCCGTCATGTCTAGCAACTGCTTGTCGAGTGCCGTCGCACTGTGCTTGACGTTGTCGTCTTGAGCAATTGAGTCCGGAAGTAAGTCGCTCAGCCTTACCTCCGCGAGCCCCTTACTCATCCTTGTAGCCCTCGTAAACGATCTTCACGCCCGTGCATTGCGCGACCTGGTCGCTTTCGAGCTTCTGGAAGTCAACTGGCTTCATCGTCGGGTTATCGATGCGCGAAGCTCCCGCCTGCATGACGTACTGAATGAGCCTTGCGGGAAGAATGTCGCGACCGATTTTTCCTTGCTGCCACACGCGGTATTTTTCGACCGCCTTTTCGACATCAGATTTGATCTGCTCGGCGCGCGAACTGTCCTCGCGACTGATCCAGTAGTGAATCTCAAGCTCGTAATTAACGGCCTTCGGCGCCAGCACCTGAACGAAGTCCGTGAGAGGCCGACGCGTTTCATCACTCAAGTACGCATCGATCTGCTCAAGCGTTTCTTTGGAAGGCAATTCACCGCCCGCGAGTAGAACGTAAACATCGACTTCCCCCGGCGTCGGGGAGGTAACGGAAACGTCAAGCACGGAGCTCGACACGCTCTTCGCATGGTAGATGTACGCCTTCTCGGGTCCCGCAACAGAGAAACCGTTCGGTGCGAGTCGAATGCGTTCTGCAAGGGACTCGTCGCTTTCGGCTTCCGATCCGCCCGTCGAAATCGTTGTGTTTTCAGCCTTTGCAACGAACGTCATCGGCTTGACGATGGTGTTGACCTGCCCTGCGAGGTAGTCGTTGCCGACCGTCCCTGCAACGGTACAGGATGCTGTAACGCTCCCTTCGAGCGTCCCTTTCTCAATATTGAGCTCATGATCCGTCGCGAAGGTCACGACCCCGTTCGTCACCTCTGTGCCCGCAGGGATCGTGTAGACCGTCGCAAGCGCCTGAGAAAGCGTGAATTTGATCGTCGTGACGGCCTTGCTTTCGGCAAGACGCGTAACGCTCAAAAGCGTGCCGAGCGCATCGAGATAGCCGTCCTGCGCGTACGAGAGCAGGTTCTGCTGTCCCGCCATATTTACAGCTGTTCGCTGTTGAATGATGACGGCAGCGAGACTTAAAAGGTAGAGTCGAACCGGGTCACCGGCAGCGAGGGTTCGCCCGCTTGCCTCCTCATACCCAGTAATGATCTCGGACTTGATGGTCTCGGCGTCCGTCTCCAAAAACTCAACCGCCGGCAAGTGCCAGCGTGGAATAGTTTCTGCCATGTCTTATTCCTCCTCTCCGATTTGAACGACAACGCGCAGCTTCAAAATGCCGTCCATCGCGCTCGCCGTATCCTCGTCAAAGTCGACAGAAACGACCGTTGCCCTTGGCTCGTACTCTTCAATCGCGTCGATCACTTCAGACCGCATCAGCATTTTTGCAACTGGCACCGGCTTGTCGATATGCGCCCACGTCAGACCGAAGTCACGGTCCAAAGGAACGGAGCCTTTGCGCGTGCTTAGGATCGTCCGCACGTTCTGCAGAATCTCTCGCACCTCGTCAGACGGCGCGAAGTCGACTTGACTTGATAGCGTCACTGTGTACTGAGCCATTACGCCGCCTCCTTCAGTGTGATGCCGACCTCTGCAGACACGCAGATGCCGAAGTTGTTGTGGTATTTGCGCCCTTCACTGATAGACTCGATGACGAACTTTCCAAGGTAATCCGGCCCGATGAGCAGGCGTTCTGGCTGCTTCTTTTCGAGCATTTTCTTGAGCATGATGAGTGCCACCAGAGGCGGCGTTCCAAGCGATGAGTTCAGCTGAATGTTGAAGCTGACCTCCGTTAGCCCCGGACCGATGTACTCGAGCTTCGGCTTCTTACCGATAATCTCGTGCGTCGCCCATCTGGCGCTGCGCGAGACAGACAGGTCCTTGAAGGTGTAAACGATGGCGCTGCTACTGACGAACGGGACCTTTCCAAAAAGTCCAGTTAAACTGAATCCGAGTCCCATTTCATCGCCTCCTTACTTCAACGGCGAACTGGTCGGAGCGCCGTCTCCTTGTTCTTGGTGTTTGTGATTCATCAGACTGATGCCGCCTGCGACAACATCGCTCGACGCATCGATCTGACCTTGCAAGCTCATGTTCCCGGTAACGGTCACAGCAGAACCGCCGCCACCGCTGACAGCAAGACCACCCTTCCCGGTGATAAGGCCCGTTACATTCAGCACACCAGTAACGTCCGTTTTCGGCGTGTCAAGCGTTACGCTCGACGACGCATTGACCGTCGCCGTTGTGCAGTTGATCGTGACGGCATTCGGGACCGTAATGGAGCCGTCCTGACGGTTGAACACGATCTCCGTGCCTTCGATCGTCACGGTGAGCTTGTGCTCCTGGCGGTCGTAGCAGACGCGCGTATCGTCATCGAAGACCACCGTGCGTCGGTTCTCCGTCGATTCCGGAGGCGTTACTTCGCCCGCGTAAATCGAGCCGATGATGACGCCGTCTTCCTGCCCTTCACCAAAGAAGAGGACGATTGCGTCCTCCCCAATGTCAGGCATCGCGAAGTCGTGATTCTTGAGCGTGTTGCGCTGCAGAACGGGGAGGTCATACGAAACGATGCTGTCCTCGTCGTCGAAAACGACGCGAGCAGTGCATTTCGCAGGATCGATGCTCGATACCTCACCGATCTTGATGAGGCTCGGCACATCAGGAACTTTCCAAAGTGCGTTCATGCCGCACCTCCTCAATAGTTGTTGTTGACGCGTCGAACCGAAAGGCTCGTCACGTAGCCGCTCGTGCTGACGCTGTGCGAAGCGCTCTCGATGATGAACGCCCCATCGAACGACCCGAAGCCCTTCAAATTGATGACGACACCCGCCACAAGAGACGTGTCGCCGACAAGAGAAAGACTGCCGGTCATCTTCCGAAGGTTGAGCTTTCGCAGCGTTGCTTTGGCGATCCGCTTAGCTTCTGAAATCGACGTCGCACGCTTCTTGACCTGATACTCCTGACCGTCGTCATCGGCGTTCGGATCGACGTAGGTGTACGTCATGACGGCGGGATTTTTCTTCTCCGGTACGGCGTTGATGTCGTACTCGTTCGACGTGTAGCCGCCAGCAGAAGACTTTTTCTTCTCTTTCGGGTTTCGGTACGAAATCGTGCAGGACTTGTACGTCTCAGACTGTTGCGACTCGAAGTCCCACGAAAGGATGTCCGAGACGCCCAGCGTGAGCGTTTTGACGGGCTTCTTCTTCTCGTAGAAGGCCTGGTCAAAGATCACGATCTGCGAGTCCGTCACCTTGATCGAAAGCCCGGCGTCTTCACATAGACGCGACAGGAATTTCAGATTGCTTTCTGCCTTCTGGTCCTGTCGGTCGTAGCTCGGGTTCTCCTTCGAATCAAAAAGGAGCTTGACTTTCGCAGTCGCCGCAATTTCCTGAGCGATGCCCTTGAGCGTCTTTTTCTCCCAGGCCTTCGTGATCATCTTGCGACGGATCGGAGTATTCATCGGGATCGACACAGCCCGCATCTCGAAGACACGAGGCGAGCCACTGGTGCGGAGCGAGTCGACGAAGAACTTCCCGCAGAAAAGCTCGCGTCCCTTCTTCCCGTCAACCGTCCCAGATGCGATGTAAGCGCGGACGACTTCGCCGCCGTCCGGCTTCCACTTGCTTGCCCACTTTCCCGTCGGGTCTTTGAGCGTGAGGCTGATTTCGTCTGCTTCATTCGTTTCCTTGTCGTCATAGGAAAAGGAAAGAAGATCAGGCAGAATGTCCTGCGTCACCGAAGTGCCGGCTTCGGTGAAGAGGAGCCTCAAATAGGTCTGGATAGGTCCACTCATCGCGTTCCCTCCGTACGCTTCCAGGGCGGTAGATTCTCAGCAAACTCTGCCGATTCCGTGTCAATGTCCGGCACATTGAGCACAACGCCCGCACTGAAGAAAACCGTCTTCCGGTGCTGTAAATTCGCGCGGATCAACTGGTCCATCAACGCTTCGGAGCCATAGACTCGTTTGGCGATGATGTCCCAGGTGTCCTGTGCGACGGTCGTGTATGTCTTCACGTCACCGCCTCCTTATGCAAAAGATAGACGCTGCTGATCCGCCAGAAGACGGCGCAGGTCCTTTTCAAGCTGTCGGCGACCTTCATCAAGGCCGCGCTTCACGCCTTCGTAGGCATCACCAGAGCCGCCCGAAACATTGATGACAGGAGCAAAGTTGACAGTGATGCCGCCTCCCATCCCGACCCCGGCACCGAGCATGTTCGAGAGCTTCGACAGCGGAATAACCGCCTCAGGCTCCCCACCCTCGCCGATATTGGCAAGCGTTGATCGCGTTGCGATGCCGCCCTCAGCAAGTTGCGGAATCTTCGGCAGGTTGACGCCGAAGGTCTGACCTCCGAACTTCGGGACCCACTCCGGAATATCAACCGAAATGCCGTTGATCGCGCCGATTGCCCCGTTCACCAGATTGATGACGCCGTTGATCGGAGCTTTTGCAATACCCTCAAGCGCCTGAAAAGCATTCGAGAAAATACCCTTAACGTTCTCCCAGGCCGCAGACCACTGTCCGGTAAAGACGTTTTTCACGAAGCCGATCAGGTTCGAGAAGACGCCCCAGACGTTTTTGGCGACACCAGCGACAATCGCAAAGTTTGCCTTCACGACCGAAGCGATATTCGGGAAGTTCGAGGAGAACGAATTCCACAGCTCGACAGCCTTCGCCTTGATCACGTCCCAGTTTTTGTAGACAGCAAGCCCGGCACCAACGAGCAATGTGAAAGCCGTAATGACGACGCCTACCGGATTCGCTCTCATGGCTCCGTTCAGCAGGAGCATCGCTGTCCGCATCAGCTTCGCCGTTGCCGTCGCAGCCGTCACAGCAATTTTCCAAGCCCCCATCGCAAAGGCCTGAGCCTTTGACGCGACCGTCGCAAGAACGGTGCTGTTCCTCATCAGCGTGATTGCCTTCTGGATGTTCAGGAAACCCTTGTACATCGAGATGACCGGGCTCGCCAAAAGCGCGAAGCCAAGGCGTAACGCATGAAAGGCGGCCACAGAACCGAGAATCGCGCCGCCGACCTTCATGGCCGTCAGAATCAACGACTGGTTCTCACTCACCCACTTGATGACGCCCTCGCTACTTTTCACGAAGGCTTCTGCCGACTTTCGGACAGCCGGAAGAAGAGCGGTCCCGATTCCGCCGGCGACTAGCTTGACCGCGTTACCTGCAATCTGCAGAGAATTCGACGTCGTATCGGCACGAGACTGAAACTCTTTCAGCATGGACCCGGCATACTGCGCCGGATCGGAAATCATCGCGAAGTTGCCTGCAAGCAAGTCGCCCTGCTTGGCAAGCGTTGCCACCGCAGACTTCACACCCGCCTCGTTACCGAAGAGAGCACCGATGATCGAAGACTTCTGGTCTTCTCGTAGACCGTTGATGCGCTTGAAAACATCCTGAATCGCCTTTTGGGCGTTTTCAGAGCTCGACGTCATCATGTGAGCCATCTTGCCCGCGTCGATGCCGAGCGCTTCCATCGCCTTCTTCTGACCCTTCGTAGCGCCTTCACCAGACGACAGCGCGTTAATGAAGGACATCATCGAGGTCGAAGCGACTTCGGACGAAACGGACGCAGATCTGAACGAGCCGGCAAGAGCCGCAATCTGCTTCTCATTCATCGCGGTCAAGCCCTTCAGGGCACCACCGGATCGAGCAAGCACCTCGACGACGTCCTTCGCTGAAGCTGACGTGGTATTGCCGATCTGGTTGACAATGTCGAACATCGCCTTCGACTGCTCGATGTTGATGCCCATCTTCGACTGAATGTCAGCGTATGCAGCCCCGACCTCATCGCCAGTCATATCGAACGCGATTGCCATTTGGTTCTGAATCTCAACGAGCTTCAGAGCCTCGTCAGCCGTCTTTGCAATACCGGACTGGAAGGCGTTCGCGGCCATTGCCGTCATGTCTTCCGTGCTCTTCGCGTACTGTAGCGAGAGCTTCTGGATGCCATCAAAGACTTGCTTGTAATCGTCCGAAAACTTGCGAAGCTCAGCCTGTTGGTCTTCAAAGCTCATCGCCTGCTTGACCGGAGCGCCTGCGGTTGCGGCAACCGTAGCACCAACGCCCATCAGAGTGCCCGCGCTTGAAGACCTCATTTCGCTCATCTTCCCTTGAGCATCATTGGCCTTTCCAAGGCGCTCGTTGATCTTCGCGAGCTTCTGTTGTGCCGCTCTAGCCCTGTCGGCCGACTGCGCGAGTGCATTTTGTCGGTCGATAAGTGTCCTCAGGTGCGTGCCGGTTGTCCCCATCTGCCCGTCGAGTTCGCGCAGAGAAGTTCGATTCTTATCAAGAGCCTTCTTCGACTTTTCAAGGGCGGCTTTCGCCTTGTTGAATTCGGAGACCATCTGGGCGGACGGCTCCTTGGTCGCACTCATCGCTCTCCCGAGTGCAGCGACCTTTTCTTTCGCACGGATGTACTCTCGTGAGCTTTCGCCAACAGCCTTGCGTGCCTTTACGAGGTCGTCCATCTTTGCGGCTTTCGCGTTCAGCGTAGCGAGTGAATCACCCATGCGGGCGACGGTCTCTTGCCCTTTCTTGAAGGTGCTCGCGAAGTCTCCGGAAAGCTTCCCCGCTATTTTGAAGGCGATGTCGTAAACCTTCGACATGAGGTCACCTCCTTTCAAAAACAAAGCCCGCCGAAGCGAGCTTTCCGTACAAAAGAAAAAAGCCCGCCAAAAGCGAGCTCCATCTTTTCAAATTTGGGATGCGTTAGAAAATCAGGATGTACAGGCCGAAAAGAATCACGACCCATAGCAACACACCCAAAACCGTCATAACGCCTTCAACAGCGCCGTTCAGTAAACGCATAAACATCCAATCCCCTCCTTCAGTACTCACAGCATACCGTTGAAAGGGACAGAAGTCCCAGAATAAGCAACTCACTTTCGTTTATTTGCCTTCGCTTCGGCTTCTAGCTGCTTTGTTATCGTTCTGTTCCATGATGCGAGCTCAATCAATGGCTCTTGCATCCACTCAAGCGCACCGCCTTTCATGACGCGTGCGATGGATACCGCCGCCGACTTGACCTCGTCGTCAGGATCAAACCGTTCTGCAAAGCCGATCACCCCAACAAAAAATTGCTGACCTCCTGCCCGATTGCGCAGTAGTCCTTGGCGGGAAGGTTTTCCATGAACTCAATCGGAAGCTTCGCGGCCTTCGCAGCAAGGTACACGCAGAAGTCCGTGTCCACGGCAACCAACGGAGAAATATTCCCCGCACGCGCCCATTCGCGCTTCACCGCAGACACATCCTTGCCAGTAAGGACATCAAGGTTCAGTTCGATCTCCGTGTACTTCTGGCCTTCAAACTCATATTCCTTAGAGAGAAGGTACTTCATGTTTTTCACTCCTTTGTTTTGGGTTTGCCGGGGCACGACTCATGCCGCCCCCGGCGTAGTGCTTTACGCCAAGCCCAGGTCCTTTCGTACGCTGGCGAGCTTGTCTTCACCGTCAAACTTTGCGATGAAGTTGTACTTGTCGATTTCGATGAGTTCCTTGCCATTCACAAGGACCTTCATGTAAATCACCTCGAACTCGGTTTCGCTGTCCGTCGTAGAACCGACCTCAAACGAACCGAGCGAGACGCTCTTCGGCGTTGCACGCAGAGACACACGAACGGGCACAGACGAATATTCGCCAAGCGCAGCGTCGTAAACCTGCTGCGATCCGCGCAAGTCAAGCGCATGCGCCTTTTGATTCGCAAGCTTTGCAAGTTCGGGCGTGATGGTGCGCCAAGTGAAGGTCGCAGTCATCGAACCGAAGTGGCCGAGAATCGGGCTCTCAACTTCGCCAGCAATGCCGGCTCCGCTGACCGTGTCACTCATCGCCTCAATGGACGGCAAGTCCACATTCGCGACGCCGAGCAAGTCGTTTCCGTCGTTGTAAACGCGAAAGTTAATCAGGCGCTCGGGCACCTTGTTTCCAGTTGCCATAATTCAAGCCTCCTTTTATTCAAACAGCGTCGAGAGATAGCTCGCGTCGTATTCAAGGACGAACTGAATCTCTTTATTCGGAGACGGCGGCGTTACGTACACGTGGAAGCGAGCAATGCCGTCCATCAGATCCGTCGTCGGGTTTTCGCTCTCAAGGAACTCCACGCGACCGCCGAGGATGTACTGGCGAGCAGCGAGGCCGTTGAGCCAGATATTCGCGCTGTCAACAATCGTGTCGACCTGTCGACGGTTCAAAGGCACATCGACGCGCTGCCAGAAAGTCTGAACAAGCGTGTTGCCGATCCAGTTGAACATTCGACGCACAGGAATGAAGGAGTCCTTCACGTCCGTGTTGCCCGGGTAGCAGGCCATTCGATTGCCCCAGCACACCCAACCGCCGATGAAGTTGAGCGCCGTCACGACGCCCTGGCCGTTCAGATAAGCGCCATTTTCAGGCCCTAGCCAGACTTCCTTGCCGTTCTCAAGGACCGTGGAAGTCATCTGGAAGTTCTTATTGGACGGGCTGACATACGGCGTGCTGTCGTTGTCACCGTCCACCTTGCCGATAAGGCCCATGAGCTGAGTACTCATGTGGTACGCCGTGCCAGACAGGGCAAGCATCGGCCAACATGCGACTTGCGCCTCATCAACAACGTTATTGTTGTTCTTCCATTCGGCGACCTTCGAGTATGAATCGACGGTGTCGGTCGGCACGTCGATAAGAGCGATCGCACGGAAGTGTTCGTTGATATTGACAGCCTTGGCAGCCATCACAGCTGCCACTTCAGGATCGCTCGAATACTTCGGAGCAACGATCTGACCAGGGACAAGGCGGAAGCGCGGGAAGCACTCGCCAACGAGTTCAAGGCCGCTCTTGGCGCCGTCGACGGAAACGCCGCCGATGATTTCCGACTTCGTAACAACAGACGGATCGAGCTTCTCGGCCGCCAAAGTCAGCGACGCGCCAACCGGCACCTTGAAGTTGTCATCGTCCTTCTTCGAAGTGATGACCAGATGCCCCGCATCATTAAAGGTCGCGACGAAATCCGTACCTTCCTGATAGGTCGTCACGTCCTGAGAAAGCTTTAGAGTCGACAGGATGATGCCGGTCTCAGCAATCGTTGCAGATCCGGTCTTCGAGTCAAGCGTCACCGTCTTTGCCGTCGCCGTCTTCTTGTGCTTCGTAGGATCAAGCACGTTGACAACGATGATCGGTGCGACGCCAAAGAGAGCGAACTGCGAATAAATCGCCTCACTCAACGTGAAATCGTACTTTTTCAGACCGCTTGCGCCGTCCTCTACCGGCGGCACGTAGCCGAAGGCAGCGACAGCCTCGTCATACGAGTAGCAGAGAACGGGCTTATTGACGTTGGTCGGATCGGTCATATTGACCGGAGCAGTCCCGACAATGAAAGGAATGGCCGCCTCAACCTGCACCGGCGGCAGGATAGAAGTCGGCACTTCGGAGATTTTTACCCCGTGGTTGTATGCCATGTTATGACCTCCTTAGAGTTCATTTTTGAGTTGACGCACATAGGCGTGCAGGATGTCGCCCTTCACACCGATGCGCTTTCGCGCTGTCGCCAGTTCAGACACCGGGACAAAGAGACCGCGCAGGGCCTCACTCTTTTCGCGCATCGATACGACGTGCGGAGGAAACTCCCCTGCACGGAAAACCGCATTGCGCATCAGTGCACCACCGCCAAGAGTCGGGCCGATATAAACGACAGCCTTTCTCTCGGTGGTTTGCGCCTTTTTAGTTGTGGGTTTCTTCATAGTCATCAGAAGTCCTCCTCCTTATCAATTGGCTGCGGCGTGCGGATGTCCCACGTCGTCTGCATGTCGAGTTGCCAGTACGGGTAGGGCTGTTCCGCATAGGTGCTCCACTTGATCGGGTGTTGCAACCGGTATCGATTGGCTAGAACCATCCCAGGCAAGGAGCACAACGCCGTGCGAATGCGGGCCATGACGTTCAGGCAATACTCGTGCCCGTCGTATTCTTCCGAATAGGTCCCGACGATGATCGAAACCCGCACCTCGGTTGAGTCTTGCTCTGTCGCACCTTCGTCGGCTCGAACAAGAACAAAAGGAAAGTCATCCTTCGAGCCCTGTCTTTTCGGCGGCAGATACCCATTCACAATCTGCGGAGCACGAAGCTCGCCCTCTGCAAAACCGCGCTCTGGCTTCGTTGGAAGCGCGAAGTTCTTCACAGCCGCCGCAACCAGTTCACGGATCGCGCGCGTCAATTCGTTTTCGACCATTCGGTCACCTCCTACACTTTCAAAATGCGGTTGACTTCGTGGTCAAGGCGCTTGACGATCATTTCCTCGGTTCTCTCTTCGATTGCCTCTACAACCTCCGGATTGCCGATGATCGACGGGATTGAAGGGCCGAGCTTCTTCTCAATCGGAAGACGCTTTTTCCCTACGCGCTGCATGATCTTTCCCTGCCAAACAAAGGCCTGCCCCAAGGGCTTCATGCCGCCTTCGCGCTTTACAGACACGCGGACGCGCTTCCGGTTTGCACCAGTGCTGTCCGTTTTCGGCGAATGTTTGTAGGCCGCAAGACCGAGCATTGGACCTCGGCTCACAATCTCCGCTTCTAGCTTTGCGCGCGTCGCCTTGCTCGTTGTGAGCGTCTGGCGAACATCTCCGGCCTTCACGGTGTAGCGAGCCCTAACCTCTTTCACGGCCTGCGTCTTCCCTGCCTGCGCCGCACGATTGATTGAGCGCATCATTGCAGTCTCAACGCCGCCCGGCACTTCGCTGAGGAGCTTTTTCGCTCGCTCGATCGCCTGGTCGGAAGTCACCTTGATGGATGAAGTGCTCATTGCTCATTCGCCTCCGTCACAATGACGAGCACGCCGCCCTCATTGCTGACAGACTTGACAAGATGAAGCGCGCCGTCGATGTTGAGAAGCTCGCCCTCGACCGGCGTTTCAATCACGCCGACTTCGACGTATATCGTCAGTTGGTTGACAAAAACGCCAAGGTATGAATCGTCGCCGTTCGCCGGCGTGATGATCTTGTCGAGAATGCACGGCACAACCTCATGGCCGATTTCGTGCTCCTCGGCAAACTCGTCGAGGTTGATGAAGACGTTCTGCACGTCAGCAGCAACGAAATCCTTGAAGGCACTCATCCCGCCACCTTCTTCGTCGTGCGACGCTTGACAGGTTGCTTGACTTCAACTTCTGGCTCATCTTCTGCTTCGGGAATCGGAGCAAAAGCAGCTTCCGGCGTCGGCAATGGAGCTTCTTCGACAGGGTCGTCCTCGACCTCATTCACGCCGACAAGCGCCAGATTTTCCTTGAGAAGCTGAAGGCCGACCGTATCGTCAACCTCGATCTCCTCACCTGCCGTGTAGCGTTTGCCGGAAATGAGAAGGTTTTCTAAAAGAACAACTTTCATTTCTGTCCCTCCTACGAAAAAGGGCAGGTCGTATTGCCTGCCCTAATTCGGTTTTTGTCGCTCTTAAGCGAGAGCTTCGATGACGTGGAAGCCGTGAATCTGCTGAATGATCGGCAGCGGACGGCTCTTGATCTGCACAATACGACCAGACGGGTTGGCGCGCTGAACCCAAGAATCAGGGACACGAGCGCCTTCGTAGAACTTGACCGCATCATCACCGGTCAAGGAAACCAGGCCGTAAGCAAGCATCGTCTTCGCGTTCGGGCTTGCGAGCATGCAGAGTTTTTCGGGAACCATCGGCTGTTCCTTGCCGGCGTCATCCGTGTACCACTCGTCATAAGAGTAGATATCAAGACCGGAGTCCTTGAGATAGCCCCAGTACGTCACGCCATTCGGCAAGTGCTGCGGATCAATCGCGCCCATGTCGACGCGACGCGTATCGAGCTGATTGGCAGTCGTGAGCTTATCGAGGATCGTATCAAGCACCTTCGAGCCGCAGATCAGCTCGTGCGGCGTAAAGCCGCCGGACTGAATCATCGTGCGACGAAGCGTACGAAGATCGCCCATGATCTGGGCGGCGTCAGCAGCGTCCCACTTCGTGCCCAAAGTAGTCTTCGGCTGCTCCTTCGTCTCCAGGTGAGCCCAGTAGTTCAGAACTTCATCGTAGCCTTCGCCCTTGACCGTCACCTTGCCCTGGAAAAGAGCCTCGGCGCACATGACCTCTTCACGACGCGTGATGATGTCGTCGAGGTCGGACAAGTCCTTGCCGAGGATTTCGGCAGCACGCTGCGTCGGGCTCTTTGCGGAGTAGATCGTTTCGCCAGGCAGGCGCTTCAGCATATCTTCTGCCGTCGTCACGCGCATCGGAGAAACTTCCGGCGCTTCGTAACTTTCCGTGCGGAAACCTTCGCGCGTCAGCACGACACCGCCAACCTTCGGGTTGACGAAGGGCGCAATCTTGCGACCGCCGCGACCGATGATGTCGAAGTCGATCTTCTGGGTGTGGAAGGTCGGGCGATTCGTAAAGTAGCGATCGCGCAACCAGGTGGAATTGCTCTTTTGGCCTTCTTCGACCATCGCGAGCATCGTGCGAGTAGTAAACATATCAATTGCCATTGTTGTAGTCCCTCCTGAGATTTAGATGCTCGGCTTGAAGAAGATGCTGACCTGACGAGCAGACGGCTTGAAGTCCGCAACGGCAGCGCTGTTCTCAGCGTTAAAAGAAAGAGCATCTTCGTTGAATTCGCCGGTGAGATACACGGCAGCGACCTTGTCGCCGGAAGCCGTATCCACGTCCTCGGCAAGGACTGCATACACTGCAGAAATCGTCGTCTTCCCAGAGTCAACCTTGCAGAGCGTGCCGTCCTTATCAAGCAGAGCGCCGCGCTTGAGCACGCCCTGGCTAGTCTTGACCATCATGCTGTCAGCAACAACCGGCATGATCTGCGACGCAGCGAAAAGATTGTCGACAGTCGTCGTATGAGTTTCTTGCATTGCCATTTCTTCTTCCTCCTTTACTTGCGAGCGAAGGCGCGCGCACCTGCTTCAATGGCCACCTTCATTTCGGCGTCCAGCTTTGCCTTCGCTTCTGCCTTCGGATCAAGGCCTTCATTGCCTTCCGATTCGATACCCTCAAGAGCCTTCGCGTCGCTCTTGCGATCCTTGAGCATCTGTGCGCCGCGAGCCTTGTCGGCCTTCAGGATCTGAACTGCAAGCGCCTCGGCGGTCGTCTTGCCGTCGAACTTTGCAGCGTTTACAAGGTTTTCATGACCGACGACAGCGATGTCTTCAATTGCCTGAATGCGAGCGCGTTCCTGGGCAGCGCCTTCGGCAATTGCTTCGTTGCGGATCGCCTGAACAAGCTCAGGATGTTCCGCTTTCAACGTTTCCAGATTCATCTTGTGAACCTCCTTTTGAACTGCGGATGCCTTGGGCTGTTCCGCGTGAATGAAGCCCTTCGGCGCATTCGCGAAGAAACGCGAATCTGCCTTCAGGCCGTTTAACATGACGAAGCCGCCAGAAGTCATATTCTTGACTTCCGTCGTTTCATCAATCTCGTCAGCCAGACCAAACTCCACAGCCTCTTCTGCTGTGAAATAGGACTCGGCGTTGACCTTTTCCTTGATCTCATCAACCGCGCGGCCGGTCTTTTCGACATAGATACTGATGAGGTTTTCCTCAAGCTTTTCCATGTCATCGGCCGCCTTCCTCATGTCGTCCGTGTTCCCCCAGACGCCAGAGCTGACCTTGTGGATCATCATCATTGAGCCCTTCGGCATGATGACCTTCGCACCTGGCACGCTCGTGATGATCGTTGCCGCACTCATGGCCGCCCCATCGACGCGGATGGTGATCGAGCCTTTATGTGCCTTCAGTAACGAATAGATCGAAAGCCCCGTGTAAACAGATCCACCGAAGCTATTGACTGAAATCTCAAGTTCGGCATCGGACGGAATCGCGCGGAATTCGTCAAGAAAATCCTTCTCGTTGAATCCGTCATTCCAGTCCTTGGACCCGCCGACATACCCGAAAAGATCGATCCGAGCCTTCTTTGCCCCGTCGTCGGTCTTTACGTTCCAAAACTTATTCATCGGTTTCCTCCTTCCCCGGTTCCGTCATCGGTTGAGCCGGAGCTGTCGCACTCAGACCGTCTTCCCTGCGCATTGCCTCCTCGCGCTTTCGCACCGCGTGGACTTGGTCGTATTTCATGCCGGTTAGCTCAGCCGCCTCACGTTCGCGAGTGCTGAAGCCTTCATCGACACGGACCTTCGCCGCGTTTGCTTCCTTGAGAGGATCGAGCTGCCCCTGCGCGTCGCCGTACCAGTCCGCACCGCACCAAGCAGCACGGATCGCCGGGTCATCAAAAAAGCCGGGCGCTTGCACACGACCTTTCAGAACTGCTTCGGTCAACCATTCCTCATAAATCGGCTGACAGAAGTTCCCCACAAGCCATTCGCGGCGCATGCGGAACATCTTCCAAGCCTCCAAAAGCGAAGCCCTCGACGCGCTGTAGGACGCTGTGAAGTTCTTCACGAGGAGCTCGTAAGGGATCTCCAGCGCCGCACCGATCTGGCGACAAATAGCGATTACGAAAGGATCGAAGTTCGGATTCGGTCGACTTGGGTCCGCGATCTGGACCTCTTCACCTTCGTCAAGGGCGACGATCGACCCGTTACCCATTTCATAGGCGTTCGGGTCCTTGTCGACTTGCATCGCGGGACTGAAAGCCTGTCCGAGTGGAGAATCGGGAGTGTTGCTCTTGACGAAGACCGTGAACATTCCGGACACGACCGCCGCCATCAGCTCGGCTTCCGAATACCTTGAAAGTTGCTTCAAGGCCTCGATGACCGGAGCAAGCATCGGCACGCCTCGGCGCTGCGCAGGACGTTCAACGTCTGCCATGATGTGCAAAACGTTTCTACGCCCCGTCGTTGTGCCGAAAGCCAGCACGCGCTTCCATTCCTGTTGCAGGTCCTGACCAATGCGAGGGATCGCGCCCGGATGATGTTTCGCCACCCAGTAGGCAACGGTCTCGCCGTATGTCCCGACCTCGATGCCGCCGAGGACATTAGCTGTCGTCGGAGGGTTCAGCGGATCGCACACGCGGTCGGCTTCGATGAGGCCGATTCGCAAGTCGTAGGCGCAGCCCTTGCGCGGGATGATCGGCATCGTTACAAAGACGTCACCACTCATCAGCGCAGAGAGGAGCACCAAAGACTGAAGCTGAAAGAACGTCTGCCGGCGCTCGGCGTCGCAGTTCACGCTTTCAGACCACAGCCGCCATTCGCGTTCGGTGTTTTCTTCCCACTCTTTCGCCTGCTCCTCGGTAAGGCCTAGGAACTTCGCGTCGATCTGGGCGTTCAAAGCAAGCCCGGAGCCAACGACGTTCGTTCGAACGGTCTTGAGCGCGCCGGTTGCAAGAGGCGAACCCATATAGAGGTCGCGCGAGCGATTGCGAAGCGTCTCCAAGTTGTCAACGATGTCCGCGTCCGCGTCGCTCCCTCCGGATAGCCATCCGATCAAGGACTTCTTTGCGTATGAGCCACCGTGCCGCGAATAGCCCGAATTCAGAATTTCGAGCTTTTTGCGAGCTTCAAAGCGCTTCAACGCACGCTCAGGACTAATCGCCCTGATTGCTTTGTCAAGCAGATTCATTTGCAAGCCTCCTTACAGGTCGCGAGGGACTGCGCGCATCACGCGCGCCCCCTTACGTCCGTTTTCGAGCTTGTCGATTTCGTTGCGCCAGTACTTGATGCGAGCCGCAATATCTGAAAGCGAAGCTCTCGTCAAGCTACGCGTTCCGATTTTGTAAGACTGGCCAGAGGCAACCGCGCGTTCGGCATCGAGCCACATCTTCAGATTCGCGCGGGCCTCGTCAATGGTTATCCAAGGCATCTCGTTGCCTCCTTTGTTTGTGATTACTTGCAGTTGTTGAAAGTCACGCCGTCTTCACGAACCGCGTCCTCTCCCGTCAAGTCCTGCCATCGCTTGATGATGACGTCGCAGTAACGTGGATCGAGCTCCATCGCCCGAGCCTTACGACCTGTGTTCTCGCAAGCAATGACGGTCGTGCCAGAGCCGGCAAAGCTATCGAGCACGACGTCGCCTTTCTTGGTCGAATTGCCGATCTGGTACTCAAACAAATCAACCGGCTTCATCGTCGGGTGATCCCCGTTCCTCAACGGCTTATCGAAGTCGAGAACCGTCGTTTGTTTACGGTCCGAGTACCAGGCATGCCCCGCGCCTTCCTTCCAGCCGTACAAGCACGGCTCGTGCTTCCACTGGTAGTCAGAACGACCAAGAACAAGAGAATTTTTGTTCCATACGAGGCACTGGCGCACCTTCCAAGCGTTGTCTCGGCACGCGCCTCGGAAGTTGTAGCCTTCAGCGTCCGCGTGCCAGATGTAGAAAGACGCTCCTGGCTTCATGGCAAAATCAGCAGTAGAGAAGGCATCAATCAAGAACTTTCGGAAGTTCTCGTCCGACATGTTGTCGTTCTGAATCGTCAGCTTGTCTTTCGTCGCGCCTTCGTAGGCCACGTTGTAAGGCGGGTCGGTCAAATACAGATCGACGCTGCCTTCTTCGCACAAGCGAACAAGATCATCGATGCGTGTTGAATCTCCGCACAACAGCTGATGGTCCCCAAGGAGCCAAAGTTCGCCAGGCTTGACAACCGGGTCTTCTGACGGTTCCGCGATTTCCTCAGCGTCTTTCCCGTGCTCCTCGTCGTCATCAATCGAGCCGGTCCCATCAAGCAGAAGGTCGAGCTCTTCGTCAGAGAAGCCCATGACATCGAGGTTGAAGTCAAGTTCCTGAAGTTCACCGAGCTCGATGCGGAGAAGCTCCTCATCCCATCCGGCGTTCAGTGCCAACCGATTGTCGGCAATGCGCAGCGCTTTCTTCTGCGCAGCTGTGAGCCCCTTCAGGCGAATCGCCGGCACTTCCTTCATGCCGATCGACTTCGCGGCCATTGTTCGACCGTGGCCTGCAATGAGCTCGTTGTTTTCGTCGATCAAAACGGGATTTGTGAACCCAAACTCTTTGATCGATTCTGCGACTTGCTGTACCTGCTCGTCGCTGTGCGTTCGAGCATTTCGCTCGTACGCCTTCAGATTGTCAACGCTAACGTATTCGATCTGCGTTTTCTCTTGTCGCACTAGACTTGCAACTCCTTACACGGTTATTCCCTTCGACAGCGTCCCTCGCGGCTTGCGGGGAGCGGTCTGCTGTCTGAGTGCCCCGCCGTTCTGGTAGAAGTCGGCAAGGAACTCGAAGTTCGGGTTCAGCAATTCGAGTGCGGCAGTCGCGTAGACCGCGCAGTCAAGGGCCTCGTTGCGTTCGCGGATTTTCTTCCACGCCATTTTCACGACGCCTTTTTCAAAGTGTTTTTCAAGCACCTCAGCGGTCAACTGCTTGAAGAAGTTTTCAGAAAAGCCCCTGTCCTCCTGCGCCGCATAGTGCGCGAAGTTCGGACCAGGTTCCTGCACGGAAAGCCTGTTCATGACGAGCGACTTTCCGCTGTCAACACCGAGCGTGAAGAGCGTTGCCTTCATCGCGTTGCTCTTCGTCGGCGTGTTGATGAACGGGACACCGATGCCGCCTCGCCCCTTGATCGCGAAAACGCGCATTCGTTCTCGGGCTTTCGTGTACTGGTAGACGTTCGTTGTGTAGGTACCGTCACCAGAGTCAACGCAGGCGCAAGCGACCGAAACATGGACGCCGTTTTGCATCGAATACTGCCGCTGCAGGATTGCATCAAGCTGCTGCCATGTTCGCGGATCGTCCGGGCGGCCATAAAGCACTCGATGTTCAATGCCCCAACACTCCCGCCCGACGCCCCATCCATAGACCGTGCATTCGAGACGGTCGTGCTGAACGTCGATGCCAGCGGTCAGTAGCAAGACGCCTTCCGGGAGGACGCCGTTTGGCGGATAGCTTTCGCGCCGGTTGAACAGTTGCTCCCAGTTGTCGGCGTCAGGGTTGATTTCCTCCCAGGCCTCGCCGAGCTTCAAATTCACGAACTCCATGAGGCCGTGTTTGTCGCGGTTGTGGTTCACCGAAACGAACTCCTCCACCAGATCGTGCAAATTGACCCAAGGCGAATAGAGCGCGTTGACGTGATAGCCCTTGATCTTGCTTCCGGGGTTCGTTGCAATCCAACGACCGCTCTGCAGTAGCTTCGGGTCGGGCTTGTAAGCGCCTCTCGTGATGCAACCGCACTCTGGACAATGCATGCTTGCTGTCATCGGCAGCGCATTCCCTTCGTCGTCTTTCTGCCAGGTCACGTTTGCCCATTGCAGAATGTGTTCCTCACCGCAATGCGGGCACTTGACAAAGAAGCGACGTTGATCACTTCGTTCGTACCAGTCGTCAATCTTCGACGCGCCTTTGATGGTCGGCGTGCTGACAAGAATGATCTTTCGGTTTCCGAAGTTCTGAGTTCGCTGAATGGCAAGCTTCAGAGGGTCCCCTTCTTTCGTCACGCCGTAGCGGTCCACTTCGTCACAAAGCAGGACGCGAATCGGACGGGACGCAAGCCCCGCCGGCGAGTTCGCACCGACAAGGGCAAGGTAGCCACCGGGGAAGTGCTTCATGCGAATTGTCGTGCTTGACTTTTTCGCGGAACCGCGACCGTCCTTTCCTTCTTCGAGCTTGCCTTGCAAGCCTGGAGAGTTCTGGAACATGGGCTCGATGCGCTCCTTCGAGAACGCCTCGGCCATTTCAACGGTCGGCTGTAGCATAAGCTGAGGCGCGGGCTCCTGATCGGCGTAGTAGCCCATGATGTTCAGGAGCATCTCCGACTTGCCGAGCTGTGAAGAGCAACACATGACGACTATTTCCGTCCGTCGATCCGTTGCCGAATCCATCGGCTCCTGCAAATACGGCGTTCGGCTTGTGCGCCACATACCCGCCTCAGGAGACGTACCGGAAGCGACGACGCGGAACTTGTCAGCCCACTGGCTCCCAGTCAAACGAGAGATCGGGCGACAGGCTTGCGCCCACGCCTTGGACCAAATGCCCATCTCATCCCCCCTTTGCAAAGTGCGAGTCGTTGATTGTTTTCAGAAGGTCGCGGAAAATGTCCTCAAGGACTTCCTCGGCTTCGCGCTGCGTCCGATTCTCAAGCAGGGCCGAGTAACGAGTTGGGGCGGAAATCGCGAAGTTTCGGAGCATCGCTGCTGCCTCTCTCGCGTCCGCCTCAACATCGGCAACCGCTACGTACTCGCCCTTGAGCTTTTTGTATTCGAGGTCTTTGATCTTTGCGGTCGCGACCTCTTTTGCGAGCCGGGCCTTGTTGAACGCCTCGTTAACGTTCAGCGCAGACGATATTTGCTTGTCGTCTTCGTCATCGCCCGTGAACACGTCCGCAGTCTTTCTGGACGTGCGACGGCTCGCCTTTTTTCGTTCTTCAGACTTGACCAGAGCCTTGAAGGCTTTCAGGCCTTCTTCTAACGGAATTTTTCCGTCGACAAGAGGCAGCTCGCCAGTCTTGCACTTCCCGCTTACGTATGCGGCACTACGTCCGACCTGGCGCGCAAACTCTCGCATGCTGACGCCATCGTTCGCCATGCCAACACCTCATTTTGTTTGGTACTTCCATCTTCACGCGTTCGCGCTTTCGCTTCAATACCGGCAGGCACCGGCAGGCGTAAACCGTTCACGGAAAGCGTAAAGTGAAATGTTCATGAACACCCTTTTGAAAATTGCATCTAGACCGTTTTCGGGGCTCGTCCGACCCGCAGGCCTCAAAAAGCCCCGGGAGGACCCAAGGCCGCTCGCCCAACAAGAAAAGCCCCCGAGGTTTCCCCCGAGGGCGTCACGCTCTCCCTGGTGTATCGTTGAAGCTCTGACCCTATCAACTCCACCAGGAGACCTCATGAATGAATTTGCTTATGTAGACGGCTTCGATGTCGTCAACCATGATGAAGACGGCATTACCGAAGTCCAGCGTCAACCAGGAGATGAGGTTCTCATTCTCCGGGCCGACGGCAGCCAATGGCTGATTGACTGTGTCACGGTTGAGGAATGGCTTGAGTACAAGCACAACCCCACAACAGAAGCCTTACGCCACCTGATCGGCAAGCACGGAAGGCCTCGCCGTGTCGGGTAACCGAACGTCATAAACCAGAGAGCCGCGTCCGCCTCCCACATTGAAGAATCGAATCCCTTCATATCGGGAACGATCTTCAATACCAATGCGTCGATTGCGACGTCGAATGGTTGCGATGAACTGGCGTGCCAGAAAGTCGATGATCTTCTCATCAAGATAGTTGAGCCAACGCTTCATATGGCACTCCTAAAACAGCCCAAGGGACGCCCTGGTCAAACAGGGCGCCCCTCAGACATCCCCTAGAGCAAACTGCCCTAAGGTAGCGAATGGAAACCGCGCGGGTTGCGCATCGTTGAGAGGCGTGCGCGGTGTTGTAAACGAAAAAAGCCCGCAGTTCATCACCACGGGCTCAATTACATCTTGACTCAAGCGAGCCAGTTCTGAAATACAGGCTCAATCTTTTGGGGTCCAACCCCACCTACGCAAAAAGGCATGCCGTTTTCTGAAGATACACGTATCCCCGAAAACGGCCCCGCTGATCACACAGCTTCAAATTGTTACTGCTGAGTATAACTCATTTTGGCGGCATCCCTTCGAGTTTTAGGAGATTGTTTCGAATCATCTTCCTCCCCATCTCCACCAGCCCATCAAACTCACGCTCATGGAGATTGATGCGGTGATACTTCCTCAGGATGCGCTTCAGGTCCATAAAAGGCACGTGGTAGGCGTATGCAACCCCGACAACCATCCTCGCCTTTCGGTAGCGTTCAGGCGCAACCGGGAGACGTTCCCACGCTCTCTGCACAAGCAGTGCATCACTGACATCGACCGGAGGCGGCCCGTCATGCCGTTCAACAGGCACGTCGTTGTCCTTATCGTCGTCCGGCACGGCTTCCATGAATGCACACAGCGGAGATCGTCCCTGCCGCTTCGGGTCTTGGTTCCAACGCCCCCAGTTGAGCAGGCGATCTTCGAGAATCTTTTCTTCAGCGTCCATGTTCCTCTTCCCACTCGTCACGACATTCGGCACAACACCAACGTCGAACGTTTTTCACTCCATTCGCGGATGCGGGCACTCTCTCAATGACCTTTCCGCAGTTCAAGCAAAGGCTCACGAGAACCGGACTCGGTCCTTCGGGCTTTCTCTCCTCAATCGCCGCGCGCATGATCCACTCATCGCTTCTCGCGGCTCGGTCTGCATCATCCATGCTTCACCTCATCAATAAAAACTTTTACTTCCGGCTCCGGGCCGTATGCTTTTCGAGCTCTGAGCTCAACCACTTGCGAATCGTCTTCAAACACGACCCCGTTAATGCCGTCAAGGGCGGCTTTTGCCACGTTGTCAAGGTCTGGCTTTGAGATGTGATGGTCGACACCCTGCAAAGCAGCTGTACGGCGTTTCTTGGACCATGAAGAAGGCACTGGAAAGATGGCGAGGATGTCAACTCGTACAGCACTCGGCTTTTCGATCTTTCTTTTGCCGATCATGGCTTCCCTTGCTCTTGCCGTAACAAGCGCCTCATATTGACGCGTCTTGGCCGGTGTGAACGTATGCCCAGTGCGCGTGAAGCGCGGGCGTCCTTTGGGGACTGGAGCCCCCTCAATCGTGAAACTAATCATTTTTCCTTTCTCCTCAGTCCGTCGTAATAGCCTTGAATAAAGGCCGCTCTCTTTTTGGGATTCATTCGAGCCGTCAAGCCCTGATATTTCGCCATCGGCTCACCGCGTTGTGCGGCAGAGCGTCCGAGGCGGTATTCGTCACTTTCTTTCATGACTCCTCCTTTAAAAATCGATGTCGTTCTTCCGCATGCTCGGCCACGAGAGCCGGATGAACTTGCACGTTTCTTTGAGCCGGTCGTACTCCTGCTCTCCTATCGCGGTCTTCAGCAGCGCCGGATCGGCGTTGGTGATCCAGATGGTCGGAAGCTGAGTGTCGTAGCGGGCGTACAAGACCTCTGAGAGAACTTCCTTTGTGATCGGCTTCGCGTCTTCCTTTGCGACCTCATCGACGACAAGCAGCGGACAGGTTTTGTAGGCTCTTTTCACGTCTGCGGTCGTCTTTCCCGGCTCTCGGCATCCCCAGGAGTCAGCAACCTTCTGCCCCATCTCATGCGCCGTCGTGTAGATGCCGGCACACTTGCTCAAGAGTTCCTGAAGCACCGCACACGCCAGATGGGTCTTGCCGGTCCCGCATTCGCCGATGAAAACCATCCCTATGCCGGACTGGCGAAGCGCGTCGAACTTTGTAATGTAGGACTCGGCGATCTTGAGCACCTTCGCTTTCTGGTCGTTCCCATCGGTTCTGAAGGATGCAAGCGTTCTGGATCGGTACTTGGTCGGGATGGCCGTTCGGTCCAGCGTCTGCTCATACGCGCGGCGCTTTTCAAGCTCTTCACGTTCCTTTCGTTCGCGCTCTTCGTCTTCCTGCCGCTTCTGCAACTGGATCGCTCGACACTTCGGACATCCGCTCGCATTCTTGAGCTCTCCCTTCAGGTAGGTCAGGTGCGAGATATACCGCCCATGCTCTGGGCATACCCGCTCCTCTTCACCCTCGGCAAAGCCCAACAGGCCGACCAAGCCCTCTGCTTTTTTCATGTTGTTTCCCTCAATCCACGATGATCGTTACGCCGTCGTCGGCGAGTTTTTCGGTTCTGCCTTCACCTCGGCAGCAGGCCTGAAGTCGTTCTCGGTATTCAGCCGTCTGGGTGACGTTCTGAGGCTTTCGGTAGGTGCTACCGCTCGTCCTCGTCAACCAGGAGGCTCTGAAGCCTGCCCAGGCATTGGCGCAGCAATGCTCGATGACCTGAAGCAGCGTCATGTGAGCCTTCTCCCCTTCGGATCGAAGAAGCTCAAGCGCACTTTCAGTCAAAGCCCGCTTTTTCAGGGCGCGAATCTCTCCGAATTGCTTCCAGAGGTCATCAGGAACTTCGTCCGGTTTTTCGACCTTGATCCACTTTTTCCAGGCTTCGCCTTTCTTGGCTCTGGTTTTTGGCGGCGCGTCTTCTCTACTGGTTATTGATTGGTTATTGATAGGTTCATTGATAGGTTCGTGTCCCGTTTTCGGTACTACTGGCGTACCGTTTTCGGGACAACTGGCGTACCGTTTTCGGGACAACTGGCGTACCGTTTTTGGGTCGTCCCGTTTTTGGGTTGTCCCGTTTTCGGTACTTCCGTTTTTGGGCCAATCCTCTATGTGCAGAAGGTACTCATTTGAGTTGTGTACCTCTCGCTTGCGCACGGACAAAACGCCACGTTCCGCAAGCCTCGAAATCACAGCAAAGACCGTCTTTCGATTCATCTGCGTCATGTTGCAAATGGTCTCGACGGACGGGTAGCAGTTCTTGCCTTCGTCATCGGCCCGGTCGGCAAGAGCGAGGAGCACAAGACGTTCGGTTGACTTCTCAACCGGAACCATCCATGCCAGTGCGGAAACCTTGAAGCTCATGGCGTCCCCTTAGCGAATAAGCGACCAGTCAATATCTGGGCGCAGGTCTTCGCGCGTCACTTTTCGACAAGAAACCATCTCGATCTTCTCAGCGACTTCCGGGCTGAAGTTCTTCGACGGGACATACATGCAGTTGTGAAGCCAGCGGACAGAAATGCCTGCTTTTTGGCACAAGGCCTTCTTCTCGATAGGCTTTAGCGATTTGAAATATTCGAGCGCTCGAGGCGTCATCTCAGACCTCTCGGTGTTGTTTTGGTGTTAAACCATAATACAACATTTTCGCCGCTTTTGTTGGTTGCCGAACATGTTGCCGCGCATACACCTTTCACACTACTATTGCGGAAGGGAGGTACTTCTTATGAGTACGAATGAAAAAGACGCCCTGAAGCGGATACGCATTGCAAACCTGAGTCGTCTGGCAGAGCTGAATGGCTCGCGGTCTCGATTGGCCGAGATACTGGGCAAAGCTCCGCAGCAGATCAATGACATGATCAGAGGAACGAAGTCTTTTGGAGCACGAATCGCTAGAGAGATTGAAGATAAGCTTGGCCTTCCTCCAGGAACACTTGACACGGAAAACGCAGAACTCGGCAACCCCCAAGTAAGCACGATACGTTTCAAGCGCATACCAATCCTTTCATATGTGCAGGCGGGAATGCTTACAGACAACGGACAAGAACAATACGATGAATGGGCGATCGTCCCAGAAACATTGCCGGAGAAAACTTTTGCTCTTCGCGTAAGAGGCGACTCCATGTCGCCAAATTTCCAAGAAGGACAACTGCTCTTCGTCGACCCCAATAGGCTGCCAAAACCTGGAGACTTCGTCATCGCACGTTCTACGTCTGGCATTCTCACAGAGACGACTTTCAAGAAATACGTCGTCACCGGATACGACGATCAAGGTCGAGAACTCTTTGATCTGAAGCCGCTGAACCCAGACTATCCAATCCTTCACTCCATGCAACACGGTTTAGAGGTCGTCGGCGTCGTTTGCGGATCATTCAACACCTACTAAACCAAACCCCATAACACAACCAAATCAAGCCCGCCACTCAAGGCGGGCTTTTTTTTGTCTTAATTTCAGTGCCATTGATGCGCGTCAATAACTCCCCAATTTATACACCTCACCAACACCCTACGGCAACCATATTGGTTTTATTTTGGTGTAACATCGGTGGTGTTGATTGGTTTCAACAGCACATAGCAAGAAGAAACCATTCAACACCAACCTACCGGCAACAACCGGGAGGGCCGACATGAAAACGCGGACGCGAGGTGGCAGACGTTGAGGGACGTGGAGCGGCGGACGTAGCTGATGCAGCCGAGAGAGGCAGAGGTCACGAAGACCCGAGCGGTTGCCTGCGGAAAACGCGGGACCGTGCACAGCAGAAAGTCGATTCAAGCGTTCTTGCGCATGTGTTCAATGCGTAGGGGACTGGCGCGAGAGCGCTTGGATGGACTTTCATAAAGATCACAGCCGTCTCGCGGGCACCCGCAAAGAGCGACACGCGGGACGGCTTATCAGGAGAACACAATGACGGACAAGGACAAGCTCGACTACCTCGAGTACATCAAAGACTTCATGGATGAGGCCGCTAAGGCCTACATCCAGGGCGACGACGATGCGTACATCGGTGCACTCAACTCCGCTGACGCCCTTCTGACTGGTTTGCTCAACGATGACGACGAGGAGGACGAAGAATGAAGCGCAACGACTTCGACGCCCGACTGGCGCATCACCTCCGTTCGATCGGTCGCGAGACCTGCAGCGAAGCTGATGTCCACGAGTACGCGCTCATGAGCATCGCGAACGCCGCCGCGCTCGCTTTCTACATGAAGACCGAGCCGACCGTCATCCACTGCCCCGCAGCGGAGAAGTACGAGCAGGTCGCCTGCAACGTCCAGTGCGTCATGGACGAACTTCCGTAACGACTTCGGGGGACACCGCCGCTCCCCCACCTTTCTTCACAAGAAGGCATTCACGCGCTTCTGTCCCGCTCTCCTTTGGGTACCTGACTAGTCACCAAGGGACGGGAGCGCATGAATGTCTTTTCTTTGGCCTTTCGCGGATTCGTGTGGGTAATTCCTGCGCGGAATCGAATCGTCAAACTGTCGTGGAATAGCGCAGGCCGTTAGGCCGAGCATATGCCGCGAAAGCAGATTGACGAGGCGATTCCGCGCAAATAGCCTGTGGTTCGGGGAAAGTAAGGGCGTTAACGCCCGCCTTTCCCCCGAGCCACGTGGCGGCGAACGCCAGGGTGTCGGGGGCGGAGCCCCTGACGGCATGATTCCACTTAGCCATGCACTTACCCACTCAAAGCCGCGAAGAGCCTTTTCTTTTTATCGGAGGCGTCATGAAGCGCTTTATTACTTACCTCGACGACCTGGCGAAGCGGACCTACTTCGGCACGGACGGTACCGAGCCTCAGCGCTCTGGCGTACTCGGGTACCTCATCGATGGCCTCGAAGGCCTTCTCGGATTCTTCGGCCTAGTGATCCGGCCGGCAATGGCTGCAGCCACTCTCTACCACTGGATTTTTGACTAAGGAGATCGGCATGGCATGGAACTACCCAGACGGATGTGGTCCTGACGACTACGAAAAATGGTGCGGCCCCGACCCTGACGAAGAAGACGAGGACGAACACGGTTACGACGAAGATGACGAAGACGAAGGCGAGGTGCTCGAATGAAGGCAGAACCGCGCAAAAACCTGAGACCCCGTGAAGTCGAGTACCTCACGCTCGTCGCAAAAGGGCTAAGGCGTCGAGAAATCGCCGAAGTCATGGGCATTGCGACAACCACCGTCAAGTCCCACCACGAAGAAGCGTTGCGAACACTCGGCGCGAGAACGGCTGCCGAGGCGGTCTACGAAGCCTTCCAAAAAGGCATCTTCAAGGCAACCAAATGAGCTACTCCGACCCCGTAAAGACAATCGAACACATACCACCCGACTTCGACATGAAACGCAAGACACCAAAGCGACCGCTCGAACAGCGGAAGAAAGCAAAGCAGGCTCGGCAGAACGTCGAGCCTTTTTCATGTGAACAACCATCGTTGATCTGGAAGGTCGTTGTTCTCGTAGGAGCGCTTGCGGTTAGTGCCGGAGCACTCATTCAAGGAGTTTTTAGATGACAGCAATCAAGACTGCGGAGATGGCACGCGATGACTGGCTGCAAGAGCGCAGCAAGGGCATCGGCGGTTCAGACGTTGCAACCGTCCTCGGCCTCAACCCTTACAAGACGCCGCTGAGCTTGTGGGAAGAAAAGACCGGCAAGACCAAAGGCTCCCCGGCAGGCGAAGCGGCCTACTGGGGAACGACTCTAGAGGACGTTGTCGCGAAAGAGTTCAGCAAGCGCACCGGCATGAAGATTCAGCGCGTGAACTTCCTTCTTTCGACCGGCGAAGACGGGTGGATGCGCGGCAACATCGACCGAGCGATCGTCAACGAACAGATTGCCAAAACGGTCCGCGTCAACAAGCCCGCGAAGGCAGCCGAAACCGGCCTCATGCTTTCGACGGACGTCGGCCTCGAGTGCAAGACCGCCAACGCCTTCATGGCTGACAAGTGGGGACCTTCGCAGGAAGATGAGATCGTGTCCGGCAAGGTCGTCACCGAGCACCAGATTCCGCTCTACTACGAAACGCAGATTCAGTGGTACATGGCGGTGACGGGCATCAAGAAGTTCTATGTCGCTGTTCTCATCGGCGGTCAGGACTTCCGAATGTACGAAGTGCAGCGCGATGAGGACGTGATCAAAGCCATCGTCGAAAAGTGCCGCGCCTTCTGGTTCGAGAAGGTCCTTGCTGACGTCGCCCCTGACCCCATCAACGTCGACGACATCAAGAAGCTCTATTCCCGAGACAACGGCGAGCTGAAAGAAGCCAGTAACGACGAAGCTGCCGACATAGGCGAGCTCCGAACGATCAAAGAACAGATCAAAGAGCTTCAGGAGCAAGAGAAGGCCGTCGCCTCTCGCGTGATCCTCGCCATTGGTGAAAAGACCGGGCTCACGATCGGCGGTCAAAAGGCCGTCACCTACAAGGCGCAGAACAGCACTCGCTTCTCCTCTACCGCCTTCAAGAAAGAACACCCTGACCTGTACGCAACTTTCGTACAAGTCACCCCCACCCGAATCCTTCGACTCGCTTAACAAAAAGGAAACTCATGTCAACAACTGATGTTCTCAAGTCGCAGGTCGCACCTGCCGCCGCACAGACCGCCGTCGTGCAACAGGTCAAAGCCGCAACCGTCATCGACGTCGTGCGCTCGAAAAAGTTTCAGGCTCAGATGGCCCTGGCACTTCCGAAGAGCATGACTGCTGATCGCCTGACGCGCATCGTCATGACTGAGTGCCGCAAGGCACCGGCTCTTCTGAAGTGCGCCCCTGAGAGCTTTTACGGCGCAGTCCTCCAGTGCGCTGCGCTCGGCCTTGAGCCCGGTTCCGCGCTCGGTCATTGCTACCTGCTCCCCTTCGGCAACGGCAAGGACAAGCAAGGCCGCCCGAACGCGCAGCTGATTATCGGCTACCGAGGAATGATCGATCTCGCCCGTCGATCCGGTCAGATCGTCAGCCTATCCGCATACTGCGTGCACGAACAGGACACCTTCAACTACAAGCTCGGCCTTGATCCGGACATCGAGCACATCCCTGCGTCGGTTGCGGATCGAGGAAAGGTCACTCACGTCTATGCCGTCGCGAAGCTCAAGGGCGGCGGGGTTCAATTCGAGGTTATGTCTCGCGCCGAGATTGAAGCTGTGCGCAAGACCTCGAAAGCCGGCACCTCTGGCCCCTGGTCCTCGCATTGGGACGAGATGGCAAAGAAGACCGTCATTCGTCGCCTATTCAAGTACCTCCCCGTCAGCATCGAGGCCGTCCGCGCCGTCGAGATCGACGAGAAGTCGGACCGTGGCGAAGCAGTAACGCAGCAGGACTTCATTGAAGGCGAGTTCATAGAGAAAGGCACCGCTGCAGAGCAGTATCTCGAAGCCCCGGTCGTTGACGACGAAAGCCACGAAAACAATTAACCCATTATCTCTACAAGGAGAAGCTCATGCTTAAAAAAGCAACCTCCCATGAAATCATCCGGTCCGCTCTGTTCGACATCAACAATCAGTATGACAACCGGATCGACGACATCGACACTTCTCTCCTCGTCGAATCTGCTCTCTTAATCGCCTTCGAAAGCCACAAAAGCGAACACAAGGAAGTCCTCCAGAATATCGCCCATTCCGTCTGCAACTACGCACTCACAATCGAGCGCGCCAAAATCGAAAGCGACGAGATCAGCGCTCTGTTGTTTGCTTATGACGACACTGAAGAAACCGCTGAAGAAAGCGAGGAAACCGTCGACCAACCCGTCGCTGAAACGGTGCCCGCCGAACAGACGCCCGCGTTTGATCTAGCAGCATTGAAAAAGATCGCCGGCACCTCCATGACCGTTGAAGAAAACGGCGATATTCGCCTCAGCTTCAAGCACCAGTAACCCACTCATGCCCCGCCTCGTGCGGGGCTTTCTGTAAGGAGGACAAGGAATGAGACCAGAACGAGCCTACAGGCGCCAGGCAATCGCGGCTTTGGACTTCATCCAGAAGCGTGCGGCCGCAGAAAAAGAGAGGTGGAAAGGTCGAACCCCTCCGACCATGCAAGAAGTCGACGAAGCTATCCGCGACCTGTCCTACGCGGTCGGGAAGCTGAAGGACTATCGCTCGATTCGCATCCAGATGATGAAGGAGGGCGAGGAATGAAAGCAAAGAAAAAGCGATCAAAGAAATACAACCAGAAGAAACACCGCATCGGCTACCTCGACATGCTCGACATCTCGGCGAACAAGGGACTGTCAGACCGCGCAGCCGCCAGCATCGAGCTCGACTACCGCATTCACCTGCAGTCCTTCAGAACGGAGCCTTCGCACGAATCGTGGGCTTACCTCGTTGGGCTTCTGCTTCTCGCGGACCGCCTGTCCTACGACCTCGAAGAAGGCGAGGAGTTCAGACGTGAGATTGAGCCGGCATGGCGCCAAGTAGATGCGGCCTGGCGCATCTGGCAAGAGAAGCACGTGATCGCGAAAGAAAACCTGCTGCAAGCCGAAGCCCTGCTGCCGAACCTTATCGAGCTATTCAAGGGCTTCTCCTACAAAGAGATGGACCAGGCTCTTCACTACGTGATGAAGCATCACCTGAAGCCGGTCCGTGTCATGAAAGAGGAAGGACTGATCGAATGAAGTACCGAGTGCGCGATGAAAAAGCGCGAAGAAAACTAGAGACGTTGTCAGGTGGCAAATTCCACGAACGTATGAACAAGTATGCAGCCGCGTTTGCGGATGCTCACAAAGCCGGGCGAATAACCGACTGCGAGTTTGCCGAGGGCATCACGGTCGGCATCTGGATAGGCGCCTGCCTCGCGCACGTCCGGATTGAGTGGCAGGACATTGAAGAGATCAAGGAGCAGGAATGAACCAACAAGACAACGAACGTTGGCGCCCCTTCAAGAAAGAGCGCCCGGAACGCGGGCACTACCAGATCAGCCTCGTCCCTCGTGACGGCCACAAAGGATTCTGCATGTACGCGTACTTCAACGGACGGGACTGGTTCGACGAGCATAATCGACAGCTGGATGTCAGCAGGTATCAGCTTTCTTTCCGTCCTTGGTGTGAGGACTACGAAGAATGATCGACGAAGAACTGAAAGACATTGCCAGACACTACGGGCGAGACCATCAGACGCTCAAGGCTGCCGAAGAGTTCGGTGAGGCTGCGACGGCGGCTTCACGGCTCGCACTCGCCAGACAGGTCGAGACATCCGGCGGCAAGTATCGGTGCATCACGGCGCTTGAAAACGACCTTGCTGAGGAATGCGCCGACTGCCTCGTAATGATCAGTCAGCTTCGCCTGCTGATTCCCGGCTTCAGCGTCAAGGTCGACCGGGCAATGCACGAAAAGATCGAACGACAAATCAACCGAATCGAAAAGGAACAGAAATGCTGAACATCAATGAAGTGACCATCTGCGGCTGTCTTGGCCGCGACCCTGACCTCCGATATGGAACGAACAACCTCGCCTTCGTCACGCTCCCGGTCGCAACAAACCGTCGCGTCAAAGGGGCCGACGGTAACTACCAGTCCATCACCGATTGGAATAACGTTGTGGCCTTTGGCAAGACTGCCGAGACGATTGCCGAGTATCTGCACAAGGGGTCACCGATCTGGGTACGTGGCCGTCTGCAGACCCGCAAATACAAAGACAAAACCGGCGCAGACCGGTGGGTGACGGAAGTCATCTGCGAAAACTTCCAGTTCGTCCAGAGCGCGAAGGACAGGGCTGAACAGCAACAGGCTGAACCGGCACGGCGTTCACGCGTGCAAGAGAACACCCAGACCTACGATGACGGCGAAGTACCGTTTTAAGGAGAGCGCATGAACGAAATTATCGCACTGAGTGCGGCAAACATTGGCGGCGAACAAATCCAGACCGTCAACGCGCGTGACCTTCATGCGTTCCTCGGCGTCAAGACCGAGTTCAAGGACTGGATAGCTCGTCGCATCAAAGACTTCGGCTTTGTCGAGAACACGGACTTTTGCTCATTTTTGAGCGAAAGTTCTGGCGGTCGTCCGAGCAAGGAATTTTCCGTTTCCCTCGGCATGGCAAAAGAGCTGGCGATGGTCGAACGAAACGCGAAAGGCAAGCAAGCCCGCCTCTACTTCATCGAGTGCGAAAAAATCGCAAAGGCCAAGGCTACCGCTCCGGCGCTGCCGGACTATCCAACGGCGCTGCGACAGCTCGCCTCTTCATTGGAGAAGCAAGCTGCGCTTGAACACAAGATCGCGGAGGACGCTCCGAAGGTAGCCTTTGCTGAGACAGTCGAAGCGTCCTACGGTGACATGCTCATCAGAGAAGCCGCCAAGACGCTCGGCTATCCAGCGACGCTTCTCTTTGACTGGCTACGCGCACACTCGTGGATCACAATGAAAAATGAACCTTACGCGGACCGAGTGAAGCAAGGCGTCCTGCGCCCTCGCGTGTCGAACTTCACGCACCCGGAAAAAGGACTGAGCGTGTCGATCACGGCGCACGTTACTCCGAAAGGGCTGTACAGGCTTTATCAGGCACTCCTGAAAGAAGGAAAGGTCACCAGGAATGAAAGACTTGAACAAACAGCAGGATGATGAAAAAATGATGACGGCGTCCAACAAGATTCGCGACGGCATGCGTTTTCGCGAGATGCTCTTTGATCCGGCAGTTCCTGACTATGCATTTCTAACGCGAGATGAAGTCATCGCCGCCTTTGATACATCAGAGCCGACACTTCGACGTTGGGCATTGGAAAGCGGCTTCCCGGACCCTGTAGCCTATCCAGGCATTACTGCGTACCCCATCGCAGCTCTACGCGAGTTCCTGAGTCGCGTAGCCAGAGAATCTCGCAACGCCACAAGCAAAAAAAACCGTTAGTCTTCTTTTTTTCGTCGGTGGGTCTTTTGGTGGGTCTTTTGACATTAAAGCCTCTACAACCGTTGCTACGCCTTAATTCATGAATTCCTCCCCTTCCGCCAAGATTCAGAAAGGCAGGAAGCTTCGGCTTCCTGCCTTTTTTCATGCGTGCGGCGGCGTCCCGGCACATCCCGCATGCCGTCTGCAGTTTTTTTCAAACGTTTCTTGACTTTTTCAAAAAACTCAGGCATACTTCGTCTACTCAGCAAATTCGACGTGTCGACAAAGCCAATCACCACGGCCAGCATGTTCGCTGAGCACCTATGGAAGGGTGGCAGAGTGGTTGAATGTACCGCCCTGGAAAGGCGGCATACGGAAATTCCGTATCGAGGGTTCGAATCCCTCCCCTTCCGCCAGAATTCGAAAGGCAGAAAGCTTCGGCTTTCTGCCTTTTTTGCTATTGGGCTCCGGCCGCGCACGCCTGCGCCGTCCGAGCCTGAACCCTCCCGGCAAACAAGCTTCCCGAACAGCCATGGCACTCTTTTTCAGAAAGCGCATCAAGATTCTTCCCGGCGTCACGCTCAACCTCTCCAAGTCGGGCGTCAGCGCCACGGTCGGCCGCAAGGGCGCGAGCGTCTCGGTCGGCAAACGCGGCACCTACCTCAACGCTGGGCTGCCGGGCACGGGCATCTACAGCCGCACCCGCCTCGACAAGTCTGCAGGCCGACGCCGCAGCGCAGGAAAGACGAACGCGGAGATCGAAGCGCCCGAGCAGACGGATCCCGTGACGGAAAGCGCCGCCGCGCCCGAGGCGCCCGCCCGTGCGCCAGGCGGTCTTGAGTCCGCCGTCGCGCTTCTCAAGTGCATCGCGCTCCTCGCCTTCATCGGCCTCTGCCTTGCGGGCATCTGGAGCCTTCTCGCCGACTGAGTCCCGTCCGACACGGTTCCGTCATCATTTCCTCCTCGCGGTCATCATCAATTCACGAAGCCGACACGGGATCGTCAAATCGAATTCCTAGACTTTGCTCCATCCGAAGGCCCGGCGCCTTCGGACCATTGTTTGTTGAAGGAATTCATTGTGAAAATCAAGACCGCGACCGCTGCCGTCTCCGCAGCGCTTCTCTCCCTCATTGCCGCCGGCCAGGCCGGCGCCGCCCAGATCTATCCCGTCGATCAGGCCCGCTTCATGACGAACGCCCGCTTCGACTTCAAGATCGAGCTTGACAAGAGCGTCGCCCGCAAGGACGTCACCGTTCAGATCAACGGTGCCGACTACTCCAAGACGCTCTCCGGCAAGGAAGTCTGGATGGAGAAGGAGGACAACGTCCACGGTTCCGCCCTCGTCGTCCGCGACGTCGAGATCAAGAAGCCCGGCCGCTACGAAGTCATCGTCAAGAGCCCCGAAGGCGAAATGCGCGCCAACTGGGACATCTACACGACGCCAGAAAAGCCGGTTGCCAAGAACGTCATCATTCTTCTTGCCGACGGCCTCTCCGTCGGTCACCGCACCGCCGCCCGCATCCTCTCCAAGGGCGTGACGAACGGCATGTACAACGCTCCGCTCGCCATGGACGACATGCCGCACATGGCTCTTCTCGGCACGAGCTCCGTCGACACGATCGCCGCCGACAGCGCCAACACCGCCTCCGCCTACATGACGGGCCACAAGTCGAGCGTCAACGCCCTCGGCGTCTACGCCGACCGCACCCAGGCCAGCCAGGACGATCCGAAGCAGGAGACGATCGCCGAGCTTCTGCGCCGCAAGACCAACAAGGCCATCGGCGTCGTGAGCGACGCCGAGATCGAGGACGCCACGCCCGCCTCCGTCGTCTCCCACACCCGCCGCCGCGCCGACAAGGCCGACATCGTCGGGATGTTCTACAACGTCAAGCCCGAGGTCATCCTCGGCGGCGGCTCCGCCTACTTCCTCCCGAAGGAAACCGCCGGCTCCAAGCGCAAGGACAGCATCAACTACATCCAGAAGTTCGGCGACGCCGGCTACAAGCTCGTCACGGACCGCACAGAAATGCTCAGCGCCGTCTCCGGCCAGACGCCCGACCGCCTGCTCGGCCTCTTTCACACCGGCAACATGGACGGCTGGGTCGACCGCCACCAGTGGAAGGGCAACACCGTCAAGAAGTTCCCGAACCAGCCTGATCTGACCGAATCCTTCGACGCCGCCGTCAAAGTGCTCGAGAAGAACAAGGACGGCTTCTTCCTGATGCTCGAGGCGGGCCTCGTGGACAAGTACTCCCACCCGCTCGACTGGACCCGCTCCGTGGGCGACACGATCGCCTTCGACAAGGTGGTCGAGCGCGCCAAGGCCTACTGCGCCAAGAATCCCGACACGCTGCTCATCGTGACGGGCGACCACACGCACTCGATCTCCGTCGCCGGCACGGTGGACGACAACAAGCCGGGCAAGGACATGCGCGAAAAGGTGGGCGTCTATGCCGACGCCGGCTACCCGAACTACGAGGACAAGGACAAGGACGGCTTCCCCGACAACTTCCAGCCCTCCAAGCGTCTTGCCGTCTTCTTCGGTGCCCACCCCGACTACTACGAAACGTACCGCTCCTATCCTGACGCCACCTTCAACCCGGCCGTCAAGAACGAAAAGGGCGAATACGTCGCCGACGCCAGGTACAAGGACGTCGAGGGCGGCCACTTCGTCGAGGGCAACCTCCCGCGAAACGAAAGCCAGGGCGTGCACACGGTCGACGATCTGGTCGTGACCGCCCAGGGTCCGAACGCCGAACAGATCCGCGGCTTCATGAACTCCACGGAAGTCTTCCGCGTGATGGCCGAAGCGCTTGCCCTCGGCAAGTAACGGTCACAAGGCCCCTCGCAGGGCCCCGCGCCGGAGGCGCGGCTCCCACGGGAGTCCGCCTCCGGCCTTTTCAATTTTCAGAAACGAGACGCCCCCCATCATGCAGCGCCGCCAATTCGTCAAATGCCTTCTTGGGACCCCGCTCCTTGTGGCCGTCCCTGCATTCGCCGCCGTCCCAGAACTCAGGTTTGAGGAGATGTACGCGGGCAACTCCGTCCTCGGCCTTCAGTTCTCCGAAAAGCTCAAGTCGCTCTCGGGCAAGCGGATCCGCATCCGCGGCTTCATGGCTCCGCCGCTCAAGGCCGAAGCCGCCTTCCTCATCCTCACGAAGGAGCCCGTGAGCCTGTGCCCCTTCTGCAACTCCGATCAGGACTGGCCCGACAGCATCATCCTCGTGAGGCTCGCGAGCGAGCAGGCCTTCGTGCAGAACAACCGCCTCATCGAGGTGACGGGACGGCTCGAAACGGGCAGCGAGACCGATCCCGAAACGGGATTCGTGAGCCTCGTGCGGCTCGCCGACGCAAAGTACGAGGTGATCTGATGACGGACACGCTCAAGCTTGAAGGCGTCGGACTCGACGTTCGCGACGGCTCCTCCCTGCGCACGCTCCTCGAGATCGACGAGTTCTGCCTCGAACCCGGTGAAATGATCGCCGTGCGCGGCGCAAGCGGCGCGGGCAAGACCACCTTCCTCAAGCTCGTCTCGGGCATTCTTCTCCCGACGAGGGGCCGCGTGCTCTACGGCGACACCGAGGTCTCCGCACTCTCCGAACCCAGGCGCGACCGCTGGCGCGGCCGGCACGTCGGCTTCCTCTTTCAGGACTTCCGCCTCTTCGACGGCCTCACGGCCCTCGAAAACGTCCTGCTCCCCTTCACGTTCTGCTCGCGCACCGTATCCAACACCCAGCGTCGCGACGCGACGGACCTCCTCAAGTTGCACGGAGTCAATCCCGACACGCGCTCCGAACTCCTCTCGAGAGGCGAGATGCAGCGCACGGCGCTCGTGCGCGTGCTGATGCAGTCTCCCTCGATCATCCTCGCGGACGAACCCACCGCAAGCCTCGACGCCAACCGTGCAGGTCATGCGGTCGACGCACTCATCTCCGCCGCAGGCTCGCTCGGCGCCTCCCTCGTGCTCGTAAGCCACGATGAGCGCGTGCTCGGCCACTTCGAGCGCCACCTCACGCTCGCCGACGGCCGACTCACCCCAAGGATCTGATCCATGAACGTCCTCATGCTTCTTAGGAGCGAGCTGCGCAGAAGCGCCGCCGTGCTCGCAGGCATCGCCGCCGTCCTCGCACTCTCGCTCTCGATCTCGATTGCGACCGGCATGACCGACAGGATGCTGAGGCACGCCTCGGCCCAGGCCGCCGACCGGTTCGATCTTCTCATCGGAGCCAAGGCCAGCCCCTCGTCCCTTCTGCTCGGCGCCGTCTTCCTGCGTGACGAACCCCTTCCCCTCGTGCCACTCTCCGTCATGAAGGACCTTGACGAAAGGCACGGCGTCAAGTGGGCAGCCCCCGTCGCATTCGGCGACAGGGCGGGAGACTCTCCCATCGTCGGCACGACAACGTCGCTCGTCACCTTCGGTGGCACGGTCAGGCCCGCCGAGGGACGCCTCTTCAAGGCGCCCTTCGAGGCCGTCGTCGGCGCCTCGGCCCCCTACCGCATCGGCGACGAAATCGTACCCATGCACGGCAGGACGCCCGGCGCAGGACACGCGCACGACCACGGACGCCTCAAGGTCGTGGGCAGGATGCCCGAAAGCGGCACGCCCTGGGACCGCGCCGTCATGATTCCGATCGAGGCCGTCTGGGCCACGCACTCGATGACGGTGCACGACGAACTCGAGCGCGCCCACGGTTACAACCACGAAGAAGAAGACGGAACGGAGCATGAATATGCGCATGAAGAAGGGCACGGCCGACTGCTCGGCGTCTTCTCCGAACACGACTTCGAGACGCTTCCCGGCGTCTCCGCCGTCGTCGTCAAGCCCGCCTCGTTCGCCGATGCCTACAGGCTGCGCCAGCAGCAGTCGCAGCGCACGCTCTCCGGCCCCGACCGCACGTCGGTCAACCTGATGGGCGTCTTCTCTGGCGAGGTGCTCGTCTCGCTCCACTCGCTTTTGGGCGGCGCGAGCGAGGCCGTGACGATCACGGCCCGCCTCACGCTTCTCACGGCGCTCGCCGCCACGCTCATCATGGGCGTACTGCTCGGTGAGCTCCGCAGGCCCGCCCTCGAGCAGCTCCGCGTACTCGGCGCCCCGCAGCGCTACATCATGAGCCTCGTCTGGTGCATCGTCATGACGGTCGTCGCTGCGGGGACCGCGGGCGGCCTCGTCCTCGGCTTCATCGGCGCGGAGGCGGCCGCGCATCTGCTTGCCGCCGAAACGGGCGTTGCCATGTCGCCCGCCATGGGCTCGCCCGAACTTCTCGCCGCCGCGGCCACGCTCCTTGCGGGTTCGTTCTGCGCCCTCATTCCCGCATGGCTCGCGGGGAGGCGCCCCATCCGCTGAGCGCTTCGCTCCGAGCCCTCTCAGAGCGCCCGTCTCCTTCGAAGAGACGGGCGCTCGTCGCATCGGGCGTCCGAAGACAATCCGTCATCGAAAATTCACGCAAGCGTCTTCAAGATGTCAACGCACGGTCACGGCGCCGTCATGCGGCCCTGAAAGAATCCGTCCTGCAGGCTCAAGGGAATCCGGGAAAAGCTCAGACCCGAAGCCCTGAAGTCCCGGATCGGGACCGTCGTTGAACAGGGCCTGCTCTGCACAGTTCATGCAGATGTTGTTTTGTGAAAGGAAAATCATGACTCAGATCTCCCGCCGCTCGCTCTTCGGCGCCGCCGCTGCGGCCTCCGTTCTCCCCGTCGCGGGCGGCCTCGCCGCCTTCAGCCCGATCGCAGCCGCTGCCGCCGCACCCAAAAAGGCCCGCACCATTGTCGAAATCGCCGCCATGTCCCCGGTCGACATGGCCCGCGAGAGCGACGTCGTCCAGACCTCGTACGAAATCATCCGCGCGGCCGCCGGCCGTCTGCGCGATCCCGAACTCAGGAAGGCCGTCCTCTCTGTCATCGAGAACCCGGCTCCTACGATCGCCTCCGCCGACCAGAGCGCCGTGCTCGCCGCCCTCAAGAAGGAGGGCCTGATCGCCGCCGGCCGCACGTCCGTCTTCCCGAAGTTCTCCGACACCACCCGCTCGCCGCAGCCCACCTGGAGCGCGCCGGGCTCCGGTTACGGCAGCCACCATGCCTATCCGGGCGGCCTCTGCACCCACGTCGCCCTCAACGTCGTCTCCGCCGAATCCCTCGTCGCCGCCTACGACAACATCGACGGCCTCAAGCTCGACTTCGACCACGCCGTCGGCGGTGAAATCCTGCACGACCTGCACAAGCCCTGGGTCTTCCAGTGGGAGGCTGACAATGCCTGCCGCAAGGAGGAGGCCCTCGCAGGCACGGGCGAACACCACGTACTCAGCATCGCCGAGTCCATCAAGCGCGGCCTGCCCGCCGAATTCGTCGTTGCCCAGGCCTGCGCCCACGAGCATCCGGGCAGCGCCTCTGGCGAAGCCCAGGTCGTCGGCTGGCTCCGCGCCGCCGCGATCATCGCGGGCGTCGACCCCGTCAAGGCCGGCCTCATCGCCGCCGACGGCAAGACCCTGCCGCTGCCGCGCCGCATCGAGGGCTGGGTCGTACACCTCGCCGACCACGACTGGGTCATCTCCGTGCCCGCCTGCCAGTGGGTCGTCAAGGCCCTTCGAAACCTCGCTGAGAAGAAGTGGGGCGTGCGCGATGAAAAGACCTTCAACGCGCTGCGCAACTACGTGCTCTGCAACCTGACCGCCATGCGCCTCTACGGCATCCTGTCGGCTCAGGGCGAGGAGGCCTTCGCCGCCGACGTCGCCCGCGTAGTCAAGGCCTGATCCGCACAAGACGCCCGAACGACCGTGCGTTTCGCACAAGTCGACTTATGAAAAAGCCGCACCGGACGAGAAAAGCCCGGTGCGGCTTTCATCACATTTGGATGAGAACGACTAGAATGACGATCCCTGCAAGAACTCCAAGGACTCTCCCCGCCATGACCGCCTTCCGCCCCGTTCCCGCCACCGGCTTCATGCCGCTTGCCGCCGTGTTCGACCTCGACCACACGCTCATCGCGGGCGATGCCACGATCGGCTGGACCGAGTATCTCTATGAAAGGGGCGTCGTAACCGATCCCGTCTTCCGCGAGATCAACGAACGCATGAAGGCCTCCTACCACGCGGGCACGCTCGACATCGCCGCCTGGCTGCGCGAGGCGGTTCCCGCCTACTCGGGACTTGACGAGGCCGAGCGCAATGCGCTCGTCTCCGACTTCATCGAGGAGAAGATCCGTCCCATCGCCTATCCGCAGGGCTTTGAGACGATCCGCGCCGCGAAGGCCGCGGGCATGCTCACGCTCATCATCTCCGCCTCCAACGCCTTCTTCGTGAAGCCCATCGCCGAACGCGTCTTCGGCGTCGACGTCGCGCTCGGCACCGAGCTCGTCGTCAGGAACGGCCGCATCACGCCCGAGCTCTCGGGCACGCCCACCTTCCGCGAGGGCAAGGTCGTGCGCCTTTGCGCCGCACTCGAGCACAGGGGGCTGCGCCCCGCCGAGACGGTCTTCTACACCGACAGCCGCAACGACCTGCCGCTCGCGCTCGCCTCGGGCGACTGCGTGGCGGTCAACCCCGACCCCGTGCTGCTCGAGGCCGCTCGCGAGAACGGATGGCTGGTGAACGCATGGAAGCTTTGAGACGCCCTTGAGGCTTCTTCCGCCCCGCCTTTTGCCGACAATTGGGTGGCTTTGATACGAAGGCGCGCGAATATTGGGGTATAGGACCTATACGGTCTGAGCGGCGTACAAACTTGGGCGATTCGTCTCGCAGGGGGCCGAACACTTCGGCTATATTGCATCCTACGGACGAAGCGCCTTGCAGGAGGCGCTCCGGATCCGCAAAACGAACAGACAGAATCTCAAAGGACCGCCTTACCATGATGTTCAAGAAAGTTTTCGCCGCTGCCGCCTCCGCCCTTGCCATCGCCGCCTTCGCCGGCAACGCCATGGCCCGCGACACGTTGCGCGTCGGCACCGAACCCACGTTCGCGCCGTTCGAATTCCTCGACACGAAGACCCAGGAGTTCTCCGGCTTCGACATCGACCTCATCAAGGCCGTCGCCGACAAGGCCGGCTACGACATCAAGGTCATGAACATGGGCTTTGACGCCCTCATCCCGGCGCTCTCCGCCGGCACGATCGACGTGATCGCCTCGGGCATCTCCATCACCGAAGAACGTCAGAAGAAGGTCGACTTCACCTCCCCCTACTACCAGTCCGGCCTCTCCTATCTCGTCCGCAAGGCCGATGCTGAAAAGATCAAGACCTTCGCCGACCTCAAGGGCAAGACCCTCGCCGTGCAGATCGGCACGACGGGCGCCGCCTACGCCAAGAACGTCGAGGGCGCCCGCGTCTCCGCCTTCAACACGACGAGCGAGGCCTTCATGGACCTCAACGTCAAGAACGCCGACGCCGTCGTGCTTGACCGTCCGGTGCTCGCCTACTTCCTGAAGACGAAGCCGCGCGTCGCCAAGAACCTCCAGCTCTCCACCGAGATCGCCGACGCCGAACACTTCGGCTTCGCCGTGAAGAAGGGCAACGCCGAGCTCCTCCAGAAGCTCAACGCCGCCCTTGAAGAGCTCAAGAAGTCCGGCGAATTCGCCAAGATCGAGGACAAGTGGTTCGCCAAGTAACCTCTCCTCACCAAAGTCCCCGTGCCGCGCCAGCCGCGCGGCGCGCGGGCCGGACTGACCAAAAACAGCACATCACCCGCAGTCCGACAACCTGAAACAGGCCGCCTGAAAAGAATTTCCAACGTCCGAAGCCGCATCCCCCTGCAGCCCAGGAACTCTCGGGCCGTTCACGCGAACGGTATTAAAACAGGGAGCACCGCGCTCCCGCTACAAGCCCAGGAGGGCCTTACAAATGCAATTCAAGCTCGCACGTGCCGGCGTCAAGACGTTCGCCGGCGTCATCATGAGCGCCGCCGTTCTCGGCGGCATGTCCGCCAACGCGTTTGCGGAACGCCTCATCAAGGTGGCCACGGAACCGACGTTCCCCCCCTTTGAATTCGTCAACACCCAGACGGGAGAAGTCTCCGGCTTCGAAATGGACCTCGTGCGGGCCGTCGGCAAGGAACTCGGCGCCAAAATCGAATTCCAGGTCCTCAGCTTCGACGCCATCATCCCCGCCATGCTCTCGGGCACCGTCGAGATGGGCGCCGCAGGCTTCTCCATCACCGAGGAGCGCAAGAAGCGCGTCCTCTACTCCGACACGTTCTACACTTCCGGCCTCTCCCTCGTCACCACGAAGGCCAAAGCCAGCGCCGTCAAGAGCATGAAGGACCTTGAGGGCAAGACGATCGGCGTGCAGATCGGCACGACGAGCCACAACGCCGCCAAAAAGGTCAAGGGCGCCAAGATCGTGACGTTCAACACCGCGGGAGAGGCCATTCTCGACCTCTCCATCGGCGGCAGCGACGCCGTAATCAACGACCGTCCCGTGACGGCCTACATCATGACGCAACAGCCCAAGCTCGGCGCCCAACTCGTGCACCAGCCCGAAACCTACTCCGCCGACGACTTTGCCTTCGTCTTCCGCAAGGACCAGTCCGCACTCAAGGACGAGGTCAACGCTGCGCTCGCCAAGCTGAAGTCGAACGGCGAATACGACAAGATCTACAACAAGTGGTTCGGCAAGAACTGATTTTTCGCAAATCCGTGATCTGACGACACAGGAGTCCGGCCTCTCCCGCAAGGGAGCGCGCCGGCTTTTTCTTTGAGACGCCTCAAGGTTTGCCCTGTACGGTTAGACAACCTTGATCCGTGTCTGTAAAATTCAGCAAATTTTGCCTTACACTTTTATCATTGCGCCGCGCCCCGGGCCCTCCCCCTTTGAAGAGCATCCCCCCGCCCTTCATCCGGAAGCGGACGCAAACCACAATCTGCTTAGAGGTCACCCGTCATGGAATTTGATTTATCCCTGATCGTCAACAGCCTTCCCCTGCTTCTCAAGGGCGCGGGCCTGACGCTTGAAATCACGGCGCTCGCCGTGGGTCTCGGCCTGATCATCGGCCTTTTCCTCGGTCTTGCCCAGCTTTCGAAGAATCCCATCTTCCGTTGGCCCGCCAAAGTCTACGTCGACGTGATCCGCGGCACGCCGCTTCTGATCCAGATCTTCATCATCTACTTCGCCCTGCCGAACATCATCGGTGAGCGCATCGACCCCTACATTGCCGCCGTCGCGGCCTGCTCGCTCAACTCGGGCGCCTACATCGCCGAAATCTTCCGTGCGGGCATCCAGTCCATCTCGCTCGGCCAGATGCGCGCCGGCCTCTCGCTCGGCATGACCTACCCGCAGACGATGCGCTACATCGTGCTGCCGCAGGCCGTCAAGCGCATCATCCCGCCGCTCGGCAACGAGTTCATCGCCATGCTGAAGGACTCCTCCCTCGTCTCCGTGATCGGCTTCGAGGAACTGACCCGCTCCGGCCAGCTCGTCATTGCCGAAACCTACGGCACGATGGAGATCTGGACCTGCGTCGCGATCCTCTACCTTGTCATGACGCTCACCATCAGCCAGCTCGTCGGCTGGCTTGAAAAGCGCTACCGTCTGAGCGACGAGCGCTGACATCCCAAGAGCCTTCCGAACGCCGCGCATCCCCACGGGAGCGCGGCGTTTTTCATGCCTTTTTCAGGGCTTCCGGGGCCCTTGACAGTCAACCCGCGGAGGCCGTTTCGGAGCCCGCGCCGCCTTGTGTGAAAATTTCCTCGCTTTGCACTTGCACGGCGCCCATGCAGTAGGTACAATCTCCGCTTTCACGGCTCGAGTCTCAACGCTCGTGTCCGCAAGTTTCCATACCTTTTTCTTTATTCAGGAAAACAAATGTCCGTTGAAATGAACAAGTCTGAGATCGTTGCCAAGTTCCAGCGCGCTGAAGGCGACACCGGCTCTCCCGAAGTGCAGGTTGCTCTTCTCACCGCCCGCATCAACCACCTTACGGACCACTTCAAGGTTCACACCAAGGATCACCACTCCCGTCGTGGCCTTCTCCGTATGGTCTCCCGCCGCCGCAAGCTGCTTGACTACCTCAAGCGCACCGACCTCAATGCTTACCGCGCCCTGATTGAAGCCCTCAATCTCCGTAAGTAAGACGGAACATTTCTCCCTGACAACGGCCTGCCGAACGACGACAGGCCGTCGTCGCATCTAAAACCCACGTCGTTCGTTGACGGCACACTTTCTTTCCACGCGAAGCTACCGCGTTGCGACATGAGCTCCCTCCCCCTCCGGCACAAGGAAAAAGGGGAAAGGGAGCCGATGCCGCAGCGTGCCAAAGAGCTTCGAACTCGAATTGCTCTTGCGCCCGGAAAGTTGATGAGAAACGTCAGCGACGACAACCATGCACAGAGGAATACATCATGACGATGTTCAACAAAGTGTCCAAGTCCTTCCGCTTCGGCAATCACGACGTGACCCTCACCACCGGTGAGATCGCCCGTCAGGCCACCGGCGCCTGCATCTGCCAGATGGACGACACGGTGGTGCTCGCCACGGTCGTGGCCAAGAAGGAAACGAAGCCCGGCCAAGACTTCTTCCCGCTCACCGTCGACTACATCGAAAAGACCTACGCTGCCGGCAAGATCCCCGGCGGCTTCTTCAAGCGCGAAGGCCGTCCGTCCGAAAAGGAAACGCTCACCTCCCGCCTGATCGACCGTCCGATCCGCCCGCTCTTCCCGGACGGCTTCTTCAACGAAGTCCAGGTCATCATCCACGTCCTCTCCGCCGACCCCGCCGTTGATCCGGACATTCCGGCCATGATCGGCGCCTCCGCCGCCCTCGCCATCTCCGGCATCCCGTTCCGCGGCCCGATCGGCGCCTGCCGCGTCGGCTACATCAATGACGAAATCGTCATCAACCCGACCACGGAAGAACTCAAGACCTCCCGCCTCGACCTCGTCGTCGCCGGTACGGAACGCGCCGTCCTCATGGTTGAATCCGAGGCCGACATCCTTCCGGAAAAGACGATGCTCGAAGCCGTGATGGCCGGCCACAAGGCCATGCAGGTCTGCATCCAGGCCATCAACGAGCTCGTCGCCGAAGCCGGCAAGCCGGCTTGGGACTGGCAGCCCGCCCCGAAGAACGAAGCCCTCGTTGCCCGCATCGTCGAACTCTGCGACGCCGGCCTCAAGGAAGCCTACGGCATCCGCTCCAAGCAGGCCCGTACGGAAAAGCTCCGCGAAGTCTATGCCGCCTGCGAAGCCCAGCTCGTCGCCGACGCCGAAGCCGCCGGCACCGAAGCTCCGGACATGAACGAAGTCCACGGCATCCTCTTCGAACTCGAAGCCAAGCTCGTTCGCTCCAACATCCTCAACGGCGAACCCCGCATCGACGGCCGCGACACCCGCACGGTCCGCCCGATCGAAATCCGCCAGAGCGTGCTTCCGCGCACCCATGGCTCCGCCCTCTTCACCCGCGGCGAAACGCAGGCCCTCGTGCTTACGACGCTCGGCACGAAGCAGGACGAACAGATCATCGACGGTCTCTGCGAAGAAACGCACGACCGCTTCATGCTGCACTACAACATGCCCCCGTTCGCCACGGGCGAAACGGGCCGCGTCGGCAGCCCGAAGCGCCGCGAGATCGGCCACGGCCGTCTCGCCAAGCGTGCCCTGAAGGCCGTTCTCCCGACCGCCGAGGAATTCCAGTACACGATCCGCGTCGTTTCTGAAATCACCGAATCCAACGGCTCCTCCTCGATGGCCTCCGTCTGCGGCGGCTGCCTCTCCATGCTCGACGCCGGCGTTCCGCTCAAGGACTACGTCGCCGGCGTGGCCATGGGCCTCATCAAGGAAGGCAACAAGTTCGCCGTCCTCACCGACATTCTCGGTGACGAAGACCATCTCGGCGACATGGACTTCAAGGTGGCCGGCACCGCCGAAGGCGTGACCGCCCTCCAGATGGACATCAAGATCGAAGGCATCACGGCCGAAATCATGCAGGCCGCCCTGGCTCAGGCCCACGAAGGCCGCCAGCACATCCTCGGCAAGATGCATGAAATGGCCGGCGGCGGCGCCAAGGAACTCTCCGACTTCGCCCCGCGCATGATCTCCTTCAAGATCGATCAGGACAAGATCCGTGAAGTCATCGGCAAGGGCGGCGCCACCATCCGCGCCCTCACCGAAGAAACCGGCACGACGATCAACATCGAAGACGACGGCACGGTCACCATCGCCAGCCCGGACACGGCCCGCGTTGAAGAAGCCCGCCGCCGCATCGAGATCATCACGGCCAAGATCGAAGTCGGCCAGATCTACGAAGGCACGGTCCAGCGCCTGCTCGACTTCGGCGCCATCGTCCAGCTCCTGCCGGGCAAGGACGGCCTCCTTCACATCAGCCAGATCGCCAACGAACGCGTCAACCAGGTCTCCGACTACCTCAAGGAAGGCCAGCAGGTCCGCGTCAAGGTCATCGAAGCCGACGAAAAGGGCCGCGTGCGCCTTTCCATGAAGGCTCTTCTCAAGGACGAAGCCGCCCAGGCCTAATCCCTGAGCCCTTCCGGGCTTGAAGACACGAGCCCTGCTCTCCGCGAGGAGAGCAGGGCTTCTTGTTTCAAAACCCCATCGTTTTTTCCCCGAGTGCTTTGAAGACTTGAGGGAAACCGTATAAAATGCGAGGGTTATGCATTGTCCGCGTCAAAAACGGACCATCCGCATCCTTCACCGGCATTGTTGGAGAAACTCAGCGTGCGTGAAAAGATTGTCATCGCCAACTGGAAAATGAACGGCTCCGCCGAGGCCAACCGCCTCTGGGCGGAGGAATTCCTTGCCAAACTCGGCGATCTCAACTGCAGGACCGCCGTGTGCGCGCCCTTCGTCTATCTGTCCGAACTCGTCCGCCTCTTCAAGGACACGGGGGTCGCTGTCGGCGCCCAGACGGTTTCGCCCAGGGATCAGGGCGCCTTCACGGGCGAAGTGTCCGCCGCCATGCTCGCCGACATCGGCATGAGCCTCTGCCTCGTCGGCCATTCGGAACGCCGCACCCTCTGGGGTGAGGACGACGAATCCGTGGCCGTCCAAGCTGAAAACCTCGTTGCTCACGGCATCGCCCCCGTCGTCTGCGTGGGCGAGACGCTCGCCGAGCGCGAGGCAGGCCTCACCGAGGCCGTCGTGCTGCGCCAGCTTCAAACCGTGCTCACGCGAGTGCCCGTTGCCAAGCTCGGCGCCGTCGCTTATGAACCCGTCTGGGCCATCGGCACGGGACGCACGGCGACTCCGCAGGCCGCCCAGCACGTTCACGCGGCTCTGCGCGCCTGCCTCACCGAGGCCGACGCCGAAGCCGCCGCGAAGACGCCGCTGCTCTACGGCGGCAGCGTCAAGCCGGACAATGCCCATGAACTCTTCTCCCAGCCCGACATCGACGGCGGCCTCATCGGCGGCGCCGCCCTCAAGGCTGAAGATTTCCATTCCGTCTGCGCGGCTGCCCGCGTCGATTGATTTTTCACTCTAAGGTTTAACCGCCATGCATTTTCTTCTTAGCATCGCTCTCGTTCTGCAGATCATCTCTGCCGTCGTCGTGATCGTGCTCGTGCTCATGCAGCACGGCAAGGGTGCCGACCTCGGTGCCGCCTTCGGTTCCGGCGCCTCCGGCTCTGTCTTCGGCGCTACGGGCAGCGCAAACTTCCTCTCCCGTTCCACGGCCATCGCCGCCACGGTCTTCTTCTGCTCCACGATCGCCCTGACGCTCGCTTCCGGCGCCTTCAATAAGCGTTCCGCTCAGCCAGCGGGTGGTGTTTTGTCAACGGTCGAACAGCCGGCATCCCATGAATATGGTATGTCTGGTAGTGAAAACCCTAATAAGGCCCCCACGAACGAAATTCCGAGGTAAAATACACCTCCTCTGCTGGTGACCTCGCTTCTTCGGATGCACATCAGTGGGGAACAGTTCGGGCCGCGGTCGTGGCGAAATTGGTAGACGCGCAGCGTTGAGGTCGCTGTGGTGAGAGCCATGAGAGTTCGAGTCTCTCCGACCGCACCAGATGTACTGGGGTATCGCCAAGTCCGGTTAAGGCATCGGATTCTGAATCCGACATTCGTAGGTTCGAATCCTACTACCCCTGCCAACCGTTCTGTTGGATGTGCCGTCAGGCTCAGCAATGACGACGCGTCCGGTGCGCAGCACCAAATACAAGCTGAGAAGGTTTCGCGGTCGTGGCGAAATTGGTAGACGCGCAGCGTTGAGGTCGCTGTGGTGAGAGCCATGAGAGTTCGAGTCTCTCCGACCGCACCAGATGTACTGGGGTATCGCCAAGTCCGGTTAAGGCATCGGATTCTGAATCCGACATTCGTAGGTTCGAATCCTACTACCCCTGCCAAGTCAATCAACGGAGTGACTCTCCGGATGCTCCTCAAGCATCGAACAGTCAACATTTCGCGGTCGTGGCGAAATTGGTAGACGCGCAGCGTTGAGGTCGCTGTGGTGAGAGCCATGAGAGTTCGAGTCTCTCCGACCGCACCAGATGTACTGGGGTATCGCCAAGTCCGGTTAAGGCATCGGATTCTGAATCCGACATTCGTAGGTTCGAATCCTACTACCCCTGCCAAGTCATCGAGAAAATGGACGTTCTTCGGAACGTCCATTTTTTTTGCCTTTTCCTTCCCCTTTCCCTCACGCCGCCTCCTCTCTTTTCCCGATACCGCATGACGGCGCACAAGAGCCCGCCAGATTTCGGGCGACGTCCTCCTCCGCGAGCCGTATCCTTTCTGAATCCCCTTCAACTTCAAGGCCGGAGAGCCATGCACGACGTCTTCATTCACAATGCCGTCATTCACGACGGCGAACGCTTCACCGACGCGGACGCCCTTCTCGTCAAGGCGGGCCGCATCTCCTGGATCGGTCCCGGCGCCTGCGCACCCGCGCACGACGGCGTGCCGTCCGTCGACCTCGAGGGACGCACGGTTCTGCCCGCGCTCTGCGACGTTCACACCCATCCGAGCTGGATTGCGGCCACGGTGAGGTCCGTGCCCTGCGTCTCCCCGATCGTCAACACGATCGAGGAGATGATTGAGGCGCTCAGGCGCCATCCGCTCGCCGGCCGAGGGCCCGAGGCCTGGATCACGGGCTTCGGCTATGACGAAGGCAAGCTCGCCGAACACCGCACCCCCACCATCGAGGACCTCGACCGCGTCAGCACGACGCAGCCCGTGTTCGTGAAGCGCTCCGACTGCCACTCTGCGATCTGCAACAGCGTCGCCCTGCGCCTCGCTGGCATTGAGGCAGGTACGCCCGATCCCGCCGGCGGGCGCTTCGGACGCTTTCCCGACGGTCGCCCCAACGGCGTTCTCACCGAATTCAATGCCGCACAGGTCGTCGAGCGCCTGATGGGCGAGCCCACGTTCGAGAGCGAAGTGGAGATGATGACGGCCTCGGGCGAACACTTTCTTGCGCGCGGCATTCTCGCCTTCACCGAAATGATGGCCGACTACCGCCAGCTCGCCGTCTACCGCGAGGCAGCACGCCGCGGCTTTCCCGTCAGGGCAGGGCTCTACCTCGTCTGGAAGGGCGGACGCGACCCTCGGGGCATGCCCGCGCTCACGGACGAGGACAGGACGGGAGACCACTTCATCGCGGGCGTCAAGCTCTTTGCCGACGGAAGCGTCTCGGGCGCCACGGCTGCCGTGACGACGCCCTTTCTCAACGGCTCGACCGGGATGGTCACGCTCGACGACGGCGCGCTTGAGGCCGCGGCCGAGTACGCCCGCACCAACAAAATCCAGCTCTCCGTCCACGCCATGGGTGACAGGGCCGTCGGGCGCATCATCGACTTCTTCGAGGATCAGACGCCCTGGCTTGAGGACCGCCCGTCCGTGCGCATCGAGCACGCCACCTTCCTCAACGAGGCTCAGCTCGCCCGCATGAACGCCTCGGCCATGCGCTTCGGAGTGACAACCCAGGTGATCTTCCCGTACGCCGAAATCGAAGGCTACAGGGCCGTGCTCGCCCCGAAGGACCTTGAGCGCGTCTATCCCGTGAGGACCGTCTCCTCGGCGCTTGACGCCTTCGCGCTCTCCTCCGACGCGCCCGCCACCGCCTGGGCCGATCCCGACGATCCCTTCGTCTCGATGGGCGCTGCGGTCACGCGCACAGCCTGGGACGGCACCGTCTTCAACAGGTCCGAAGCCGTCTCCTGCGAAGAGGCCGTCTCGCTCTACACCTCCCGCCCGATGAAGGTCCTGCCATTCGAAGGCGTAGGAAGGCTCGCGCCCGGCATGAGGGCCGACTTCATCGTCCTGCGCGATCCCGTCACGGACAACGGCGAGGCTCTCGCCCGGAACGCCGTCTCCGAGGTTTTCCGTGCCGGAGCCCTGATCCACCGCGCCCCCCGCTAAAATGGAAGGCATTCTCAGGGGGACACACTCATGCAGCGATTCACGCTTTCCATCGACGACGAGCTTGCCGAGCGCTTCGACGCGTACCTGACCGAACACGGCTACGCCAACCGCTCCGAATGCTTCCGCGACATTCTCCGCAATCACTTCACCAGTGAGGACGTGAAGGACAATCCCTCGGCCGAATGCGTCGGCGTGCTCAGCTACGCCTACAACCACCACGAGCGCCAGCTCGCCATGCGTATGACCGAGTACCAGCACGAGCATGCGGGCGAGGTCATCTCCACCATGCACGTGCACGCCACGCACGAAGAGTGCGTCGAGAGCGTCGTGATCCGCGGCCGCGCCGAGGACGTCGTCACGCTCTCCCGCCGCCTTTCGGCCGAACCCGGCGTGCGCCACGGACGCCTCAACCTCATCCCCGTGACGCCCGACGACACGCACGAACATGCTCATGAGCACGCCCATTCACATGATCATCACCACGGGCATTGAGCCGGGCGTGAACCCGAGATGAACAAAACGGCGGACTCCGAAGCGGATCCGCCGTTTTTGTTCCTGTCGGTGACGATCAGGCGTAGTAGCCGGGCATGCTCATCTCGCGCGCCGCGAACTGCCTGTAGCCGTCCATGTCGAGCGGATAGTCCCAGCAGCCCATCTGGTGGTACATCTGGCCGCCAAAGCCCGTCTTGAAGCGGTAGAGGCCGTGCATCGGATGCGAAGGATCCGCGTTGGGCGCGACACCGAAGAGGTCGTACTCACTGCAGCCCGCGCGCCTGGCGGTCTGCATGGCGCACCACTGGAGCGCATAGGTGGGCATCAGGTGGCGGCCCTTGGTGGCACTGGCGCCGTAGAGATATGTGGCGCGGTGAGCCGAGAGGATCAGGAACATCGCGGCGAGGGGCTTCTCTTCATGGAAGGCCATCAGGAGCTTCACGCTCACCTCGGGATCGGAACACTGCATGCGGCTCGCGATGACGCTCTCGAAGTAGCGCCTGTCGTTGACGTGCAGGCCGTTGCGGTGAGCCGTCTGCGAGTAGAGGTCGTACCAGAGGCCGAGCGCCTCGGGCCCCATCTCGCGGACTTCGACGCCCTTCCTGCGGGCAAGGCCGATGTTGTAGCGAGTCTTGGGCTTCATCGAGGCGAGGATCTGCTCCTCGGTCCCGCACAGATCGACCACGATCGTGTCGGAGGGGAGCACGTTCATGTTCGCCTTGAAGAGGTTCCAGGTGGCCGTGCCGTAGTTCATGTGCATCTCCTGGAACTCCTTGCGCGGACAACCGCGCCAGTTGCCCTCGGCGTCGAAGTCGCCCTCCTTGCACCAGTGGGACTGCCAGTTGAGGTCGTAGCGGATCGCCAGGCACCCCTTGGGCAGGTAGCTCCTCAGGCACTCGGAAAGCTCCTCGAGGAAGCGCCCCTGGTTCTCCTCCGACGGCTCGATCTCGGGACCGTACGGAAGATAGGCCACGTATTCGTCACTGCTGCAGTACTGCGCAAACATCAGGAGGTCCGCATTGGTGCGCGACCAGCCGCCCACGTCGGTGTAGAGGTCGCTGTTGCGCACGGAAAACTCGAAGGCCTTGGAACGCATGCCCAGATTCGCCTTGACGCGGGACCAGAAGGAGGTCTGCTGAACGATGGGCGTGCTGTAGGCGTCGGAGACGTCCTTGGGTTCGACGGTAAGCTGCATGGCGTGAAGGGTCCCTTGGTTCCTTTATTCGAAGAATGCAAAAAAGCACGCGGGCGCATGTGCTGATGCGCCCGCGTGCGGGTACAGGTGTCACTTTAACGCATCTTTTCCGCAAAGTCACTAGTACGACAGTTCAATGCAGGAAAATGCCGGCCTTCACGAGCCCAAGTGTTGTGTAAAGACAACTATCCTCTGCTTTTTCCCTGCGGTTCAGGCTTGGCGAATGAAGAAAACGCCCCGAAGCCTTCGCTTCGGGGCGCCTGTTTTTCAGCCTTGTTTCAGCCTGTTTTCGTCAGGACGGCTCTCAGATGAGGAAGAGCATGTCCATCAGGAAGAAGGTCGGGAAGAGGAGCGTCACCGACCAGAGCATGTAGCCGAAGAACGTCGGCATCTTGATGCCGCGCTCGTTGCAGATGGAGACCGTCATGAAGTTCGGGGCGTTGCCGATGTAGGTCACGGCGCCCATGAACACGGAGCCCATCGAGATGGCCATCAGGGTCTTGGCGCCCTCGCCCATCAGCACGGTCGGATCGCCGCCAGCGAGGTTGAAGAATGCCAAGTACGTCGGCGCGTTGTCAAGGAACGCGGAGAGCATGCCCGTCAGCCAGAAGAAGAACGTGTTGTTGAAGCTGCCGTCGGCGTTCGTCACGAGGGCGACGAGCGGCGCGAAGTGGCCGTCGTGGCCCGCGCGGAGCATGGCGAGCACCGGCACGATGCAGCAGAAGATGCCGAAGAAGAGCTTGGCGACCTCAAGGATCGGATCCCAGCTGAAGTGGTTGGCTTCGCGGGTGGCCTTCGTGGTGAGCAGCAGGGAAGCGCCGGAGATCACGATGAAGAGCGCGTCGCGGAGCACGCCCTCGAGCGAGAAGTGCACGCCGAGGAACGTGAAGTCCACGCCCGAGCGCCAGAAGCCGGACATCAGGACCGTGCCGACGATGGCGGCGAGAAACAGGATGTTGATGCCGCCGTCGACGCCGATGGCCTGCTTTTCCTCGGGCGCCTTGAAGCCATCCTTGACGTCGCGGGAGAACATGAAGCTGTCGATCGCGAAGTAGACCGCAAGCAGGATGGCGCAGGTCACGAGCCACGGAAGCATCAGGTGCTCAAGCGTCCAGAAGAAGCTCACGCCCTTGAGGAAGCCGAGGAAGAGCGGAGGATCGCCGAGCGGGGTCAGCGCGCCCCCCACGTTGGCGACGAGGAAAATGAAGAAGATGAAGGTGTGGACCTTGCGCCTGCGGTTCTCGTTGGCGCCGATGAGCGGGCGGATGAGAAGCATGGCAGCGCCCGTCGTGCCCATGAAGTTGGCAAGCACGGCGCCGAGCGCGAGGATCGCGGTGTTCACGATCGGACGACCGACGAAGCTGCCGCGGACGTGAATGCCGCCGGCAACGATGAAGAGCGAGCCAACGAAGATGATGAACGGCACGTAGTCGGCGAGAAGCACGTGGGCGATCTCGTGGAAGGCCGTGTCAGGACCGAAGACGGTCGCAAGCGGAATGATGCAGCACAGGGCCCAGAAGACGGAGATCTTGCCGAAATGATGGTGCCAGATGTGCGGGGCGAACAGCGGGAAAAGCGCGATGGAAAGCAGAATGCCGGCAAACGGCACGGCCCACGCAAGGCCGAGCTCGGCGCCGTTCATGTCGCTCGCCATGGCGGCAGCAGGCAGCAGAAGGGTTGCAGTTGCAGCCGCAACGCTTTTAATGGACAAAGTCACGATGGAGACTCCCTGGGGCGACCGCCTGAGCGCCGGCCGCCGGTTGAAAATGGCGTACGTTGGAAGGTGCGGTCGAAAGCGCTTCCCGGGAGCGGAGGCGCCAACTGTACTTTCCAATGTGCACCGCGTTACAAAATATCTCAGAATGCAACCATACACGGATTTTCTGATCCCTGCAGACCTTTCCGAGGTTTCTTTACAAATGAGGGCCCCCTTAAGCCGAAAGGACTGGAAAATGAAAGGCGCAGGCCCTAGGTCCGCGCCTTTCATCGTGCCCGTGAGACTCCTATGCCACGGGCGGCAGTCCGAAGACCTGCCTGAGGTAACGCAGATAGCCCTCGTCCTCGCACATGCCCTTCTCGGGCGCGTCGGAGATCTTGGCGACGGGCTGCCCATTGGCCTTGACCATCTTCATGACGACGTTGAGCGGCTGCGGCCCCCTGTCGTTCATCAGGTTCGTGCCGATGCCGAAGGCGACCTTGACCCTGCCGTGGAAGCGCTCGTAGAGCTCTATGGCCTTCGGGACCGTCAGGCTGTCGCTGAAGATGAGGGACTTCGTCCTCGGGTCGCAGCGGTTGGCCTTCCAGTGCTCGATCATGCGCTCGCCCCAGACGAAGGGATCGCCCGAGTCGTGCCTGACGCCGTCGAAGAGCTTGCAGAAGAACATGTCGAAGTCGCGCAGGAAGGGATCCATCCCGTAGACGTCGGAGAGTGCGATGCCGAGGTCGCCCCTGTACTCCTTGGCCCACATCTCGAAGGCGAAGACCTGCGTGTCGCGCAGCCTTGGGCCCAACGCCTGGCAGGCCTGCAGGAACTCGTGGGCCATCGTGCCGTGGGGCGTGAGGCCGAGCTCCTTGGCGTACATGACGTTCGACGTGCCAGTGAAGATGCCGCCGAGACGCTCCTTCATGTTGAGGAGAACCTTCTTCTGCCAGGCCTTGGAGAAGCGGCGCCTCGTACCGTAGTCGGAGATCCGCAGCCCGCCGTTGTCGGGCTCGTTGCGCAGAAGCTCGATCTTGCGCTCAAGGCGTGCGACCCCCTCCGTCTCGTCAAGATCTGGATACGTGTTCCTGAAGTAGACCTCGTTGACGATCGCAAGCACGGGAATCTCAAAGAGGATCGTGTGCAGCCACGGGCCCTTCGCGGTGATGTCGATGCCGCAGGGATAGTCCTGAGACTTCGTCACGGAGATGTACTTGCGCTTCAGATGGAAGAGGCTCAGAAACTCGACGTAGTCCGACTTGATGAAGCGCAGGCTGTCGAGGTAGGCGAGCTCGTCCTCCCTGAAGTAGAGGCTGCAGAGATGGTCGAGCTCGGCGTTGATCTCGTCGACGAAGGGCGAAAGATCGATGCCGGGCGTGCGGCACTTGAAGCGGTATTCGGCGTCGGCCCCCGGGAACTGGTGCAGCACGCACTGCTGCATCGTGAATTTGTAGAGGTCCGTGTCGAGCAGTGATTCGATGATCAAGACAGCCTTCCTATACGTGGAATGATTGACGCCTTCGGGGCCGGCCGTCAGGCCGCCAGAAGGGAGCGGGCCTCTTCAAGCTCCGCACCGCCGCAAGCCGCGGCGGGCGCGAGCCCCGCAAGGCGCGCGTCGAATTCGGGCGTTCGAGTCCAACGCAGGTTCGCGAGAAGCTCGTCGGCCATGTCGGGACGATTGCATACGAGCACCATGTCGCAGCCCGCCGCAAGCGCCTTCTCGGCCTGCTCCGTCACGCTGCCGCCCGCGGCGCCCTTCATGCTGAGGTCGTCCGAGAAGACGAGGCCGCGAAAGCCCAGCCGTTCTCGAAGCTCGTCCTGCAGGAGGCGCCTCGAGAAGGTGGCGACCTCCCCCTCAAAGGCATGATAAGCCACATGGGCCGTCATGACGGATGCAAGTTCAGGCAGTTTGCCGTAGGGGAGCATGTCCCGCATCAGACTCTCCGCATCCCTTTCGTCCTCGGGAAGGGCCGTATGGCTGTCGGCCTCGGCCCAGCCGTGCCCCGGAAAATGCTTGCCGCAGGAGGCCATGCCGCCCCTGCGAAGCCCGCGAATGAGCGCGGCGGCATGCGCCGTCACGAGCTCGGGCGTCGTGCCAAGGCTGCGCGAGCCGATCACGGCCGATCGGCCGTAGTCGACGTCGAGCACGGGCGCGAAGGTGAAGTCGACGCCGCAGGCGCGAAGCTCGGCGGCAAGCACGAGACCGGCCGCCTCGAAGCGCGCCTCGGCGTCCTCGTGCGCCGCGATCTCGGACATGGCGGGCACATCGGTGAATTCGGAGCGGAAGCGCTGCACGCGGCCGCCCTCATGGTCGACGCTGATGAGGATGCCCGGACGCACGGCGTGGATTTCGTCGCACAGCGCCCTGAGCTGTTCCCGGTCCCTGTAGTTGCGGGTGAAAAGGATCACCATGCCCGTCATCGGATGACGCAGGCGCCCACGCTCATGCTCGGTGAGTGAAAGGCCCTCAACGTCGACGCAGACGGGACCCGGCTTCAGTACTTCGATCATGCCCAGCTCCTCCCTTCAGTCTTCGGACGCGGCGACGCGGTCGAGGATCTCCTCGTAGCGCCTGACCGTTTCGGCAAAGCCGAACTGGAGCGCCTCGGCGGTGAGCGCATGGCCGATCGAGACCTCGCTCACCTCGCGGCAGGCCTTGAGGAAGACCTCGAGATTGTCGAGCGAGAGGTCGTGCCCGGCGTTGACGTCAAGTCCGGCCTCGCGGGCGGCCTTCACGCTGGCGGCGTACTGCTCGAGGACCTTGTCCTGGACTTCGGTGCCGTGCGCCTGAGCCCAGCCCTCCGTGTAGAGTTCGACGCGGTCGGCGCCGAGTTCGGCGGCCTTCGCCATCAGGGCGGGGTCGGGATCCATGAAGAGGCTCACGCGGCAGCCCCAAGCCTTCGCCTGCGCGATGAGCGGGCGGACGGCGTCGCAGACGGCGGGATCCGAAAGATCGAACCCGTGGTCGGACGTTTTCTGGCCGAGGCTGTCGGGCACGAACGTCGCCTGATCGGGACGCACGGCCTCAAGGTGGCCCATCAGATTGTGGAAGGGGTTGCCCTCGATGTTGTATTCGCGGTCGGGATATTCGCTCACGAGTGCGGCAATCGCGGGGACATCCGTCGCGCGGACGTGGCGCTCGTCGGGACGCGGATGAACCGTCAGGCCGGCGGCGCCCGCCTCAAGCGCGATGCGGCCGAAGAAGACCGGGTCGGGCCAGTTGCCTTCGCGGGAGTTGCGAAGAAGCGCCACCTTGTTCAGATTGACGGAAAGCTTGGTACGAAGCATTGCGATGCACTCCTGGTGTTCGGGACGCCGCAGCGCCCCCTGTTTGTCCGGTTCGATCGGCTTGGCGGGCGTCAGGTCTTCTGCAGGCCGTTGAGCTCGGCGAGGATGCGACGGGAATGGATGCTGCGCCCGTCGAGATGAAAGTCGATCAACGTACGAAGAATATCACGCGAGGCGCGAAGCGCCGCAGGACTCATCGGCTCTCCCGAAAGCATTTCGCGCACGAGGGCCCCCGGCCAGGCGCGCACGCCCTCGGGCAACCCTTCGACGCCGGCGAGCCCCTTGAGGGCGCCGTCCCTGACGCAGTACCAGGGCGAGCGGCCGTCGTCGGAGAAGGCGGGCGCCCAGCCTGCGGCCTTGAGGACCGCCATCTCGAATTCGCGAAGCGCGGGCTGCATGGCGTCGCGCTCGTCGAGCGCCAACGCATGGATCGCCTTGACGTAGGCCTCGAAGAGCCCCGGATGGCGCTCCTCGCGGACGGTGAGCTTGAGGATGAGTTCGTTGACGTAGAAGCCCGAGAGCAGCGCCTCGCCCGTGAGGGGCACCATCGTCCCCTGCCACTCGGCGCGCACGAGCATCTTGGCCTCCTTGCTGCCCGTCCATGAGAAGCGGAGCGGACAGAACGCGGTGAGAAGGCCCCTGTACTGGGAGGACGCGCGGCGGGCGCCGCGCGCGACGAGAAAGACGCGGCCGTATCGTACGGTCAGCACGTCGAGAAGAAGGCTCGTCTCGCTCCAGTCCCACGCGTGGAGGATGAAGCCGAGCTCGCCCGTGACACGGGCGGGGATGCGCTCCGCTGGTTCCGGGAGCGCGGAGAAGACGTCCGCCATCTGCCGCTCTGCAGCGCGGCGGCGTTCGAGAATGCCCGAGAGGGTCGAGGCGCGCTGCGCTGCGGGCCCCTCGAGCGAGGAGACGGGAGACCGTGAGGAGCGGGGCCCCTCGGAACGGTTGCGCACCCTGCGGTGCGGCACCCCCGCCTCCAGGGCGTCCTTATTCATAGCCCAGGGTCTTGAGGGCCTTCACGTCGTCGGACCAGCCGCGGCGCACGCGGACCCAGACCTCGAGGTGCACGCGCTTGCCAAGCATCGCGGCGACGTCGGTGCGAGCCAGACGGCCAATCTCGCGAAGCTTGGCGCCGCCCTCGCCGATCACGATCGGCTTGTGGCTTTCACGCTCGACGATGAGGGTCGCGACGATCTCGGCGCTCTCCTCGTCCTCCTGCCACTTGTCGATCGTCACGGCAATGCCGTACGGAAGCTCGTCGCCGAGCAGGCGAAAGGCCTTCTCGCGGATCGTCTCGGCCGCGAGGAAGCGCGGCGAGCGGTCCGTGTAGGTGTCGGGATCGAAGAACGGGACGCTCTCGGGGAGGAACTTCTTGATCTCGCCGAGCAGGTCGCCGAGCTGGCGGCCCTTTTCAGCGGACACGGGCACGATGGCCGCAAACGGGAACTTCTCCATCGAGGCGGCCATGAGCGGAAGGAGCGAGTCCTTCGACTTGTTGAGGTCCGTCTTGTTGATGGCGAGGATGACGTTCGACGCATCCTTGGGCAGAAGCTTGAGGACTTCGAGGTCGGCGGGCTTCCAGCCGAGGGACTCGATCACGAAGACGATCGCATCGACCTCGCCGAGCGTGGAGCGCACGGTGCGGTTCATGCGGCGGATGAGCTGGTTGCCGACCTTCGTCTGGAACCCCGGGGTGTCCATGAAGACGATCTGGGCGTCGGGTTCGGTCACGACGCCGAGCACGCGGTCGCGCGTCGTCTGCGGCTTCTTCGAGGTGATCGAGACCTTCTCGCCGATCAGGTGGTTGATCAGGGTCGACTTGCCGACGTTCGGACGGCCGATGACGGCCACATAGCCGCAGCGGAAGCCCTCGGGCACCTGCACGGAGGCGGCGCCCGCCTGCGCGAGCATGCGTTCAAGTTCGGCGTCGGACATTGCCGGCACGGTCTTTTCTTCACTCATGTCTGGACCTCCCGTTGGTGGACTCGCGGTTCTTCAGAATCTCAAGCGCGGCGGTGGCGGCCTCCTGCTCGGCCGAGCGTCGGCTCGCAGCATGGCCCTGCGTCGTGATTTCAAGCGACGGAATGCGGCACTCGCAGTTGAAGTGCTGGGCGTGCGCGGCACCCGTCACGCTGACGACGACGTACTGCGGCAGCGGCAGGTGGCGGCCCTGCAGGTACTCCTGCAGGCGCGTCTTGGAGTCCTTGCCGAGCTGTTCGGCCGTGGGCGCGGCGAGGATCGGCTCGAAGAGGCCGAGGATCACCTTCTGGGCAGCCTCAAAGCCGCTTTCGGCGAACACGGCGCCGAAGATGGCCTCCATGGCATCGGCCGTGATCGAGGGACGATGCGCACCGCCCGTCTTCATCTCGCCTTCGCCCATGCGAAGGAAGGCCGAGACGTCGATCTGTTTGGCGATGACCGCGAGGGTCCTCTCGCAGACGAGGTTGGCGCGCACGCGCGAAAGGTCGCCTTCGGTGAAGTGCTTGTCGCGCTGGAAGAGCGCGTAGCCCACGACGCAGTTGAGAACCGAGTCGCCCAGGAATTCGAGGCGCTCGTTGTGCTGCGCCGCGAAGCTGCGGTGCGTCACCGCACGTTCGAGAAGCTTGCGGTCGGCGAACTTGTAGCCGATGCGCTCCTCAAGAATCGAAAGATCTTGCATTTTTATTCCAAACGGTGTCTGTCAGACCGGGTCCGCTCAGCGGAAGGAGCCGATGCGGGACATGTCGCCAAAGTTCGCCCAGATGAACGTGGCGCGGCCGACGAGGCTCGAGTCATCAACGAAGCCCCAGTAGCGGCTGTCCTCGGAGTTGTCGCGGTTGTCGCCCATCATGAAGTACTTGCCTTCGGGGACCTTGCAGATGAAGCCCGTGTTCGTGTACGTGCACTCGGGGACCTTCTTCAGAATGGCCTGCGCCAGAACCCAGGACGGACGGCGGCCGTCGACGGCGATCATGTGCTCGACGCCCGAAAGGTTCTCCTCGCGCTGGTCGAGCGTGACGTGGGAGTGCGTGTCGATGAAGTCGACGTGGCCGGCCTGCTTCTGCTCGACGCCGTTGACGTAGACGACCTTGTTGCGGTATTCGATCGTGTCGCCCGGAACGCCGACGACGCGCTTGATGTAGTCGACCGACTCGTCCATCGGGTACTTGAAGACCACGACGTCGCCGCGCTGCGGGCTGCCGAGCGGAATGATCTTCCAGTTGGTGACGGGGAGCCTGATGCCGTACTCGTACTTGTTGACGAGGATGAAGTCGCCCACGTGCAGCGTCGGGAGCATCGAGCCCGACGGAATGCGGAACGGCTCGAAGAGGAAGCTGCGCACGAAGAAGACGATCGCGATCACGGGGAAGAGGCCCGCCGTGTACTCGAGCCACCAGGGCTGGCGGATCTCGCGGGCGTAGAGGTCGTTGCGCGCGTCGATCACGGCCTTTTCGCCGCGATCGATCGCCTCGCGGTTGTCCGCCTCGAAGCGGCGGGCGGCCTCTTCGGCGCGGGCCTTGCGGGCGGGCAGGAAGCTGCGGCGCTCAAGCACCCAGAAGATGCCCGTGACGACCGTGAGAATGAGAAGGATCAGAGGAAAGTTCATCGATGTCTTCCGTTTCGTTCATGCGGCGAAGCGGAGGTCCGTCGTCGAACCTCCGCTTTGCGGCGGGATTACTGTTCGTCCTGCTGAAGGATTGCAAGGAAGGCTTCCTGCGGAATCTCCACCGAGCCCACCTGCTTCATGCGCTTCTTGCCGGCCTTCTGCTTTTCAAGGAGCTTGCGCTTTCGCGTAATGTCGCCGCCGTAGCACTTGGCGAGCACGTTCTTGCGCAGGGCCTTGACGTTCTCTCGGGCGATGATGTTCGCGCCGATGGCGGCCTGAATCGAGACCTCGTACATCTGGCGCGGAATCAGCGAGCGCAGGCGCTGTGCGATTTCGCGGCCGCGGAAGATCGCGTTGCTGCGGTGAAGGATGGAGCTCAGGGCGTCCACGCGGTCGCCGTTGATCAGCATGTCCACGCGCACCACGTCGGAGGCGCGGTATTCCTTGAACTCGTAGTCCATCGAGGCGTAGCCGCGGGTCATCGACTTCATGCGGTCGAAGAAGTCGAGCACGATCTCGGCGAGCGGCAGCTCGTAGGTGAGATGCACCTGGCGGCCGTGGTAGGCAAGGTTCGTCTGGATGCCGCGCTTGTCCTGGCAGAGCTTCATGACGGCGCCCACGTATTCGTCGGGTACGAAGATCGTGACCGTGTCGATCGGCTCACGGATCTCGTCGATCTTGTCGACGGGCGGGAGCTTGGACGGGTTCTCGACGTGCACCACCGTGCCGTCCGTCTGCAGAACCTCGTACACCACGGACGGGGCCGTCGTGATGAGGTCCATGTTGTATTCGCGTTCAAGGCGCTCCTGGACGATGTCCATGTGCAGGAGGCCGAGGAAGCCGGCGCGGAAGCCGAAGCCGAGCGCCTGAGAGACTTCGGGCTCGAACTGGAGCGCGGCGTCGTTGAGCTGGAGCTTCGTGAGGGCGTCGCGAAGCGCATCGTACTGGTTGGACTCGACGGGATAGAGGCCCGCGAACACCTGCGGCTTCACTTCCTTGAAGCCGGGCACGGCCTCATCGGCAGGATTCTGGGCGCTCGTCACGGTGTCGCCCACGCGAGCGTCCTTGAGCTCCTTGATGCCGGCAATCACGAAGCCCACTTCACCCGCGGAGAGCGAGGTGCGACTCTGGGACTTCGGCGTGAAGACGCCGAGCTGCTCGACGAGATGATTGGCGCCGGTGGCCATCAGGCGGATCTTGTCCTTCGGACGGAGCGTGCCGTTGACGACGCGCACGAGCATCACCACGCCGACGTAGTTGTCGAACCAGGAGTCGATGACGAGGGCCTGGAGCTTGGCGTCCGGATCGCCCTTCGGAGGCGGAACGTCGCGCACGACGCGCTCGAGGATGTCGTCGATGCCCATGCCGGTCTTGGCCGAGCAGGGAATCGCGTCCGTCGCGTCGATGCCGATCACGTCCTCGATTTCCTCGGCGGCCGCATCGGGGTTCGCGCTCTGAAGGTCCATCTTGTTGAGGACGGGGAGCACGGTCACGCCGAGGTCGATGGCGGTGTAGCAGTTCGCAACCGTCTGGGCCTCGACGCCCTGCGTAGCGTCGACGACGAGCAGCGCGCCTTCGCACGCGGAGAGCGAACGGCTCACTTCATAGGAGAAGTCGACGTGCCCCGGGGTGTCGATGAGGTTGAGTTCGTAGACCTCGCCGTCCTTGGCCTTGTACTTGAGGGAGGCGGTCTGCGCCTTGATCGTGATGCCGCGTTCACGCTCGAGGTCCATGCTGTCGAGCACCTGGGCGCTCATTTCGCGGTCGGAAAGACCGCCGCAGCGCTGGATCAGGCGGTCGGCGAGCGTCGACTTGCCGTGGTCAATGTGGGCGATGATCGAGAAGTTGCGGATTTTCTGCATTGAAGAGACTGAATGGGTCGGAATTTGTACGGGCCGCCAACCGGAGCGCAATGCTCGACGGGAACGGGCGGCTCTTGCAAAACATGGCCGTCATCGGGCCTTTCTAGGACCTGTTATTGTACCATTCAGGCGCCATTACACATTGAATTTCCCCGAATCTTTTGCACCGCAGCGGATTCGGGCGAATGCCGTCCGCTTTGCCAATAAGGAAGCGCCGCGGGTTCCTGCACGGAGGACGTGCGGGAAGCCTCGCGGCGCCGGACGGGAGCCGCCCGCAGGCGGAGCTCCCGTGATCGGATATCGGGATCAGAGGCCGTTGGTGCGGCGGCAGATGCCCGAGAGCACGGCAAGTGCGGCGGGCAGGCTCTGCGTGTCCTGGATCTCGAAGTCGGCGCGATGATGGCCGTGATGGTTGCAGCCGTAGAAGAGGAAGGTCGCCTCGGCGCCGTGCTCGATGGCGCGGCGCGCAAGAATCGAGCAGTCCTCGCTGCCGCCCGCAGTTTCAAGACTGGTCACGTGATCGCCCCCGAACACCTCCACGCAGGCCTCGACCGCCAGGTCGCAGGCGGCAGGCGTCGCCTCGAAGTTCGTGGCTTCGCCCGCCTTCGTCACGCGGCATTCGACGCCGTAGGAGGCGGCGCAGCCCTCGACGATGCGCCTGACGCTCTCGAACATGTATTCGTTGATCTCCTGCGTAGAGCCGCGGGTCTCGCACTGCATGAAGGCGTGCACGGGCGTGACGTTCCTGCCCTCGCCCGCCACGAGCCTGCCGACGGCGATGCGCGTGTCGCCCTCGCCGTGGCGCGGAATGCCCTGCATCATCACGGCGGCGGCCGCTGCGGCCATGAGCGCGCTCCTGCCCTTTTCGGGATCCGAACCCGCATGCGAGGGCACGCCCGTGAACTCGATGTCGATCTTGGTCGTGGCCAGGAAGCCCTTCTTCACGACGGACGCCTCGCCGATCCTGCAGTTGCAGCCCACATGGGCGCCGAAGAACCAGTTGAGATCGTCCACGACGCCTGCGGCGGCCATGGGCGCCGCGCCGCGCGTTCCTTCTTCGGCGGGCTGGAAGATGAGGCGGAAGCGCCCCTTGAGCTCGTCCTTGTGGTCCGTGATCCAGTGCGCGAGCGTCACGCCCGTCGCCGTATGGGCGTCATGGCCGCAGGCGTGCATGTGGCCCGGGATCTCGGAGTCGAACCCTTCGGCCGCGGGCAGGTGCGAGGCGTCGTGAAGCTCCTCGACGAGCACGCAGTCCATGTCGAAGCGAAAGCCCGTGACGGGGCCTTCGCAGCCCGTGTCAAAGTCGGCCGTGAGCCCCGTGTAGCCGCCCGTGGCCTTGAGGAAGGATTCGGGCACGCCGTGTTCGGCCGCACGGACCATCGCCTTCTCGACGAGCTCCGCATTGCGGCCCATGACGGCCTCGGGCCTGATCACGTCCAGCCCCATGCGGATCGTCCAGCCGAGCGCCTCAAGCGCACGGAAGACCTTCCACTGGGTCTCGAATTCGGTCCAGCCCTCTTCGGGGCGGCGGTGGATTTCACGGCGAAGCCTCGTCATCTCCTCGACGTACCTGGCGCAGTCCTGCATGTCGTTCTCCTTTGATTGGAAAGAATGTCATGCAGACATTTTCCTCCTCTTTTGAGACCGCGGGAGGAGTGGCATAAAAAAGGCACCCGCCTCAACGTGAGGAGAGTGCCCTTTTGCGCATGCGGATGGTCCTGCGGACTGCGCAGGAACAAGCCGCCTTATTCAGTCCAACGCTTGTAGATCACCGTGGAGTTCGTGCCGCCGAAGCCGAAGGAGTTCTTCATGGCGTAGTTGATCTCCATCCTGCGGGCCTCGTTGGGGCAGCAGTCGATGTCGCATTCGGGATCCTGCTCGAAGACGTTGATCGTCGGGGGCGAGACCTGCTCCTCGAGCGCCTTGATCGTGAAGACGGACTCGACGCCGCCGGCGCCGCCGAGAAGGTGGCCCGTCATGGACTTCGTGGAGTTGACGACGAGCTTCCCGGCGTGTTCGCCGAAGACTTCCTTGATGGCCTTCACTTCGTTGACGTCGCCGACGTTTGTGGACGTGCCGTGCGCGTTGAGGTACTGGATGTCCTCGGGGGCGATGCCGGCGTGGCGGAGCGCCATGCGCATGCAGCGGGCGGGACCGTCGGTCGACGGGGTCGTGATGTGGAAGGCGTCGCCCGAGAGGCCGTAGCCGACGATTTCGGCGTAGATGTGGGCGCCGCGGGCGCGGGCGTGCTCAAGCTCCTCGAGAACGAGGACGCCGGCGCCTTCGCCCATCACGAAGCCGTCGCGGTCCTTGTCGAAGGGACGGGAGGCGGTCTTCGGATCGTCGTTGCGACGGGAGAGCGCATGCATGTTGTCGAAGCCGCCGACGCCCACGGGATGAATCGTGGACTCGCAGCCGCCCGCCACCATCACGGTCGCGTCGCCGCGGGCGATGATGTGCATGGCCTCGCCGATGGCGTGAAGGCCCGTCGAGCAGGCGGTCACGTGGGCGATGTTCGGGCCCTTGAGGTTCTTCATGATCGCGAGCTGGCCCGAGGTCATGTTGATGATGCAGCCCGGAATGAGGAAGGGCGAGATGCGGCGCGGACCGCGCTCGTTGCAGGCCTCGTTGTTCGTGCAGATGAGCGGAAGGCCGCCGATGCCCGAACCGATGGCGCAGCCGCATTCAGGCGCGAACTCGTCGGTGATCTCGAGGCCGGAGTCTTCAAGCGCCATGATGCCGGCGGAGACGCCGAAGTGAACGAAGCGGTCGAAGCGGCGCACTTCCTTGACGCCGAGGTACTTGCCCGCATCGAAGTCCTTCACTTCGCCGGCGATCTGGCAGCCGAAGGCGGAGGCGTCGAAAGCGGTGATGCGGTCGATGCCGGACTTGCCTTCGAGGGCGGCCTGCCAGCTCGAGGCGACGTCGTTGCCGATCGGCGAAACCATACCGAGACCGGTAACGACAACACGACGGTTCATCATGGTGGTATTCCTTGCTGTGGGTGTTCTGGGAAGCCGAACAATCTGATACGACTTTCGGCCTTAGGGACTAGCGGGTCGGCGTTATCTGCCTTCCCCTTAAAACAACTGTGGGACCCGCGGAGGCGGATCCCACAATTCGGGCGCCCCTGAGGACGCCGTTCACATCGAGTTCTCTCGAGGCGAAATTACTTGTTGACGGCAGACTTGACGTAGTCGATGGCCTGCTGGACGGTACGGAGGTTTTCCTGTTCCGTGTCCGGAATTTCGATGCCGAAGGCGTCTTCGAGGGCGAGGGACATTTCAACCGTCGTGAGGCTGTCGGCGCCGAGGTCTTCGATGAAGGAGGACTCGTTCTTGATGTCCTCTTCCTTGATGCCGAGCTGTTCAGCAACAATCTTCTTAACCTTCAGTTCGATATCTTCCATTTCTTTAACTCCGCTTTAATGGGGTAGGACCCCGCAGGCGCGGGGAAAAAGTGAAGGGACAACTCCCTTCGGGGTTTAGGTGATTGGATATTTTACCAAGCAAGAGGCGCTTTGTGTGAAGGGAGGCACCCTCCGGAGCGCCTAATGCCCGGCAGAAAGGGCGTCAGCCCATGAACATGCCGCCGTTGACGTGCAGGGTCGTACCCGTCACGTAGGCGCCCGCATCGCTTGCGAGGAAGAGGCAGGCGTCGGCGATCTCCTGAGCGTCGCCGAGGCGGCCGAGCGGGATCTGGGCGAGGAGCGCGGCCTTGTGCTCTTCGGGAAGACCGGCCGTCATGTCCGTGTCGATGAAGCCCGGAGCGACGCAGTTGACCGTGATGCCGCGAGAGCCGATCTCGCGGGCGAGGGCCTTGGTCATGCCCATGAGGCCTGCCTTGGCGGCGGCATAGTTGACCTGGCCGGCGTTGCCCATGGCGCCCACGACGGACGTGATGGAGATGATGCGGCCGGAGCGCTGCTTCATCATCGGGCGCACGCAGGCGCGGGCGAGACGGAAGGCGGCGGTGAGGTCGGTCTCGACGACGTCGTTCCAGGCGTCGTCCTTCATGCGCATCACGAGCGTGTCGCGGGTGATGCCAGCGTTGTTGACGAGAACGTCGATGCGGCCGAATTCGGCGACCGTGTCGACCACGGCCTTGGCGGAGGCCTCACCGTCGCAGACGTTAAGCACGATGCCGCGGCCCTTGCCGCCGAGTTCGGCGATGCGGGCCGTGATGCGTTCGGCGCCGGCTTCGCTCGTGGCCGTGCCGACCACGGTGGCGCCGGCCTTCACGAAGGCTTCAAGAATGGCAGCGCCGATGCCTCGGCTCGTGCCGGTCACGAGCGCGACGCGGCCCTCGAGCGCATTGGCGGAAAACGTCGTCATATGTCTTTCTCCAAATATCAGTTCAGCTTTTCGAGCACCGCGGCGAGCGAGGCGGCGTCGAAGATGTTGTGACCGTTGATTTCAGGCGCAGTGCGGCGAAGCAGGCCCGTGAGGACCTTGCCGGGACCGCACTCGACGATGTCGGTGATGCCGGCGGCCTTCATGCGCTCGATCGTGCGCACCCACTGGACCGCGCCCGCAGCCTGGCGGGCGAGCGCCTCGCGGATGGCGTCGGGCGTCTCGTGCACCTCGACGTCGATGTTGGCGATGACGGGAATGGCGGGCACCTGAATCTCGGTCTCGACCAGACGGGCCGCAAGCTTGTCGGCGGCGGGCTGCATAAGGCTCGAGTGGAAGGGTGCGGACACGGGCAGCTCGATGGCGCGGCGGCAGCCGAGGGCCTTGGCGCACTCGATGGCGCGTGCGACGGCGGCCTTTTCACCAGCGATCACGACCTGACCGGGCGCGTTGAAGTTGACGGCCTCGACGCGACCCGTCTCGCGGGCCTCGGCGACGGCGGCCTCGACGTCGTCGTCGGCAAGACCGATGACGGCGGCCATGCCGCCGACGCCGACGGGCACGGCGCTCTGCATGGCCTCGGCGCGGAAGCGCACGAGACGCACGGCCGTCTCAAGGGACATCGCGCCTGCGGCGCAAAGAGCCGAATATTCGCCGAGCGAATGGCCCGCCATCATTTCAGGCGTGCGGCCGCCGGCGGCGAGCCACGCTTCATAGAAGGCGACCGACGAGGCGAGCATCGCAGGCTGGGTATTGACCGTGAGCGAAAGCGTTTCGGCGGGGCCTTCGGCAATGAGGCCGGTGAGCGAAAAGCCGAGCGCCTCGTCGGCGCGGGCCATCACGCCGGCGACGGTCTCGTTGCCGGCAAAGCCCGACAGCATACCGACGCTCTGGCTGCCCTGGCCGGGAAACACGAATGCAATGCGCATGGAACTGGTCCTATGGGGTGAATTGAATCGGTAGGAGTTTAGCAGGTGGGGGATCGACCGAAAACAGGATTTCCCCTCCCGTGTTGGCGGGGTTTTCGGGCTTTTGAGCCCCGCTTACCAGCGGATGAGCGCCGACCCCCAGGCCATACCGGCGCCGACGCCCTGAAGCAGGACGAGCTCGCCGGGCTTCACCATGCCCGCGCGCACGGCGCGGTCGAGCGCAAGCGGCACGCTCGCGGCCGACGTGTTGCCGTGCTCGGCAACGGTCCTCACCATCCTCTCCTCGGGAATGCCGAGCTTGGCCGCCACCATCGTCATGATCCTGAGGTTGGCCTGGTGCGGCACGAAGAGCGCGACGTCCTCGGTATGCACGCAGGCGAGGTCAGCCACTTCACGCGCGCTGCCGACAAGGCCCTCGACGGCAAGACGGAAGACCTGACGACCGTCCATGCGGATGTATGGATCGCCCGAGATGACGCCGTGGTTGAGGGAGGCCGTGAGGCTCAGCACCTTTTCGCCGTAGTCGCCGTCAGCGTACATGCGGGCGGCGAGAATGCCGGGATCGGACGAGGCCTTGAGCACGACAGCGCCCGCGCCGTCGCCGAAGAGCACGCAGGTGGAGCGGTCCTTCATGTCGAGCACTCGGGACATCACCTCGGCGCCGATCACGATCGCGGCGCGGTAGGGACCAGCGCGCAGCATGGCGTCGGCGGCGTTGAGCGCATAGATGAAGCCCGCACAGACCGCCTGCACGTCGAAGGCCGCGCATCCCCTGGCGCCGAGCGCAGCCTGCACGCGGCAGGCGACGGACGGAAACACCATGTCGGGCGTCGTGGTGGCCACGATGATCAGGTCGATTTCGGAGGTCTCGACGTTCGCGGCCTCAAGCGCCCTGCGGGCGGCGGCCACGGCCAGAGACGACGTCGTCTCGCCCTCGGCCTCGTCAGCGAAATGGCGGCTCTCGATGCCGGTGCGCGTGCGAATCCACTCGTCGCTCGTCTCAATGCCGTCGCGGGCGAGCATGGCCGCAAATTCCCCGTTGGTGACGATGCGCTTCGGAAGCGCACTGCCCGTGCCTAAAACGCGTGAGTACATGGAGGCTTTCCTTCTCTATTCGTGAAAACCCCGAAATCATAACGAAGAAAGGGGAGTGCACGCGGTGCGCTCCCCCGGCATTTGTAATAAGACGCAAAACGCCCGCAGGACTTAGCGGACGAGCTCATAGGGCCACTGCGTGACCCCGAGGAAGTTGTAGACGTGGCGGTAGCCCGAGGCTACAAGCGCCTCGCCCGCATATTCGGCCCTGCGGCCCGTGCGGCAGTAAATGAGGACGGGCGTGTCGGGATTGGGCGAGAACGGCAGGCGCATGCCCGGGCGGATCGCATCGACGGGCACGTTGACGGCGCCCTTGATGTGCCCCGTGGCGAACTCCTCGGGCGTACGGACGTCGAGCACCACGACGCCTCCGCGCTCCATCATCCTGCGGGCCTCCTCGGGACGGATCACCTGGTAGGCGGGAGCCGCGGCAAGCAGAGCGGCAGGAGCGCAGGAAAGTGCGGCGGCTGCACAGCCTGCGGCGAGCAGGCTGCGGCGGTTCATCATGGTCATGGGACGTCTCCTCGGAATTACCTCAATGGAAGCATCAATTCTACCTCCCTGCGCACAGGAGGCGCCTTGCCCCTCAGCGGGCCGCAAGGTCGATGGCAGTCTGCACGTACATGGCGACGCCGCCCGAAAGTGCGTCCTCGTCGACCGTGTAGGACGAGTGGTGCTGTCCGTAGACGGCGCCGCAGGCCTCGTTCCTCACGCCGAGAAGCCCCATGCAGCCGGGCGCGCCTGCCGCAAAGTGACAGAAGTCCTCGCCTACCATCGAGGGTCCTATCTCGTAGAGGGCGTCGGGGCCGAGCACCTTGAGGGCGGCCCCGCGGGCAACCTGCGTCACGGCGGGATCGTTCACCGTGGGAAGCGCCTTCTGCTCATAGCGCACGACGGCCTCGGCGCGACGGGAGGCGGCGATCGTTGCGGCAATGCGAGCAACGGCCTCGGGCATGCGCGCTGCGGTCTCAGGCCTCAGCGTCCTGACGGTACCCGTGAGTCTGGCCTCGCCCGCAATCACGTTCCAGCGGGTGCCTGAATTGAACGTACCGATCGTCACGACGGCCGTGTCGACGGGCGAAACCTCGCGACTCACGAGGATCTGCAGTCCGTCGACGATCGCGGCGCCCGCCACCAGCGCGTCCACGCAGTGCTCGGGCTGCGCGGCATGACCGCCCACGCCCTTGACGTCTATCTCAAACCTGTCGGTGCCCGCCATGCATGGACCTGAAATGAGGCCGATCCGTCCGGCAGGGACGTCCGACCAGACGTGCATCGCGAAGCAGGCGTAGACGCCCTCGAGCGCCCCTTGGGCGATCATGGAGAGTGCGCCCTCACCCGACTCCTCTGCAGGCTGGAAGGCGAGCCTGACAACGCCGCCCCATTCCTCCCGCATCTCCTGCAGCACGAGTGCGGCGGTGAGCAGCATCGCCGTGTGGCAGTCGTGTCCGCAGGCGTGCATGACGCCGGGATTGCAGCTTGCGAAAGAGGCTCCCGTGGTCTCGGTGACGGGAAGCGCATCCATGTCGGCACGAAGAAGAACGGTCCTGCCGGGCTTCGCGCCCCGGATCTCGGCAAGCGTGCCCGTTTGAAGCCCGCAGGGCCTCCATTCGATGCCCGCCTTCGTGAGCTCCTCCCGAACGAGGGCTGCGGTTTCAAACTCGCGGCCGCTCAGCTCGGGATGAGCGTGAATGCGGCGGCGCATGCCGATCAGGAAGTCCGCCTTGCTGCGAACAATCGATGCGAGGTCCATGTTGCGTGTCCTTTCGTGCGTATCTGGAGTCACGGGCCTCTCGTCGGCCCGCGCATGAGGCGATCATACGCCATGGACGCATCGGTGCGACGGAGCCGTATGGGGGCAAGGGACATAAAAAAGGGACCCGTCTTGACGGATCCCTCTTTCTATGACTTCGACGATCTTTTCAACGTCTTCCGATGCAAGCTGCAGTGGAGCCTAATCCTTGAAACCTTCACGCGAGTCAGCTTGATCTGTCACTCACCGTGGGGTTCGCGCGTTGCATCCTGCGCGCAAAGACTTGCCGGACGGCATGGCGCTGCCAACGGCTTCGGAAGGAAGCTTCTTTGTCGAAAAGACCGGCAGACGCTAATTATTCGTCAGCCTTCGTCGCAATCACCTTCTTGCCGCGGTAGAAACCGGTCGGGCTGATGTGGTGACGGCGATGCACTTCACCGGTCGTAGCTTCGATCGCGGTGGGCGGGTTGGTCAAAAAGTCGTGAGCACGATGATTACCGCGCTTGTTGGTGGATTTCTTGTTCTGCTGAACAGCCATGGCAAACCCCACGTATACAAAACGAGTGACATTACGAGTGGTCTGCAGGACGGCACTCGATAACTAACCTGCAGACTTCCGGAAAAATCTCCGCGTCGGGACGCTTTCAAACCGTTGGCAATCAACCGTTTGAAGGGGCCGGCACAACCAACCACCCGTGGCGGCAGTTCAGTCGAAACCGTATCCCATCGTGGAAAGTGGCGAATTTTACCAAATTCGCCGAAGGTTGGCATCTGTCTAACGCATTTTTTTTGATTTGCGTTTCGGATGCGCATGAAAAAAGGGGAGGCATCACGCTTCCCCTTTCCTCTGAAACCTGGAGCGGGAGACGAGTCTCGAACTCGCGACCTCAACCTTGGCAAGGTTGCGCTCTACCAACTGAGCTACTCCCGCATTTTTTTGACAGAACCCACACCCTCTCAAAGAGATAATGGAGCGGGAGACGAGTCTCGAACTCGCGACCTCAACCTTGGCAAGGTTGCGCTCTACCAACTGAGCTACTCCCGCATTCGTCCTGCGAAGGATTTGAATTTTACACAGTTTTTCGGGATTGGCAAGAGCACTCTTCCAAAAAAAACGAAAAATACCATAAACACGGTATTCGAAGATCCTTTTTCAGGCGTTTTCAGGCGATTCGAGGCGGAAGAGCGCCTTTAGCTCGTCCGTACTCAGATCGCCCACCCAGCCTTCGCCTGTCGCAACCGTCAGGTCGGCGAGCTCACGCTTGCGCTCGAGCATGTCGTTGATGCGTTCCTCGAAGGTCCCCGCGCAGAGGAAGCGGTAGACGAGCACATCCCTGCACTGGCCGATGCGGAAGGCGCGGTCGGTCGCCTGATTCTCGACGGCGGGGTTCCACCACAGGTCGTAGTGCACGACGACGGAGGCCGCCGTCAGGTTGAGGCCCGTGCCGCCCGCCTTGAGCGAGATGATGAGAAGGGCGTCCGCGGGATCGTTCTGGAAGCGGTCTACCATCTCGGCGCGCTTCGCGATGGAGACGCCACCATGGAGGAAGTCGGGCCTGACGCCCGTCGCCTTCTCGAACCAGTCCTGCAACCTCTCGCCCATCTCGGCGTACTGCGTGAAGACGAGCATCTTGCGCCCGTTCTCCCTGCACTCCTCGACAAGCTCGAAGAGCGAGTCGGCCTTGCCGCTGTCGGGAAGCCGCGGGTGCCTCTTTTCATAAAGGGACGGGGAGTTGCAGATCTGCTTGAGGGCCGTGATGAGGCTCAGCAGCATGCTCGACCTCTTCATGCCGTCCTCCTGTCCGAGCCCCTCAAGCTTCTTCATCCAGTAGTCGAGCGTCGTCTTGTAGAGTGCGGCCTGCTCGGGCGTGAGATCGACGTAGCGGTCGCAGACCACCCTGTCGGGCAGATCCGAGATGATCGACTTGTCGGTCTTGAGGCGCCTGAGCATGAAGGGAGCGGTCACCAGGCGGAAGGCCTCGAGCGCACGCTCGTTCCTGTCCGTCTCGATGGGCTTGGCGAAGGACTTCATGAATTCGTCCTGGGTGCCGAGGATGCCGGGCTGCACGATCGACAGGAGCGACCAGTACTCCATCAGCCTGTTCTCCACGGGCGTCCCGCTCATGGCGATCACCTGTCTGGCGGGGAAGTCACGAACCGCCTGCGTGATGCCGGAGCCCGTGTTCTTGACGGCCTGCGCCTCGTCGAGCACCATCAGCCTCCAAGTCTCGGCCCCAAGGACCGCCGCATCGCGCTTGAAGGTGCCGTAGGTCGTGATCGTCACGTCGGGCCGCTCCTCGACGGGCGCAAGCTGCCTGGCCGAGCCGTGGTAGACGGATGCAGTGAGGCCGGGCGCGAAGCGCTCGATCTCACGCATCCAGTTTGTCATCAGGGTGGCGGGCACGATCGCGATCGCCTTTTCCTTCGCAAACTCGCCTCGCTCCTTCATGGCTAGAAGCGTCGTGATGACCTGCAGCGTCTTCCCGAGGCCCATGTCGTCGGCAATGAGGGCGCCGAGTCCGAGCATCAGGTTTCTCATGAGCCACGAATAGCCTCTTTCCTGATAGGGGCGCAGCACCGCGTTGAGGCCCGAAGGCAGCGGAATCGAATCCACGCGCCCGAACTCACGGGTGCGCTCAATCAGGTCGTCGGGAACCGAGACGGCCGTGCCGTCGTCGAGTTCGCCCGTATAGACGGCCTTCATCATGTCGAGATATCCCGCACTCTCCATGAAGTCGACCTTCGCCTTCAGCTTTCTGAGCACTTCGGGATCGAGATACACGAACTCGTCATTGAAGGGAATGACCTCTCCCACATGAGCCATGACAGCCTCAAATTCTTCCTTGGTGAGCACCCGCTCTCCCAGAGACACCTTCCAGTCAAAGCTTCCGACGGACTCCTTCGTGATCATACCCTTGCCCGTGCTGCCCGACATGGAGACGGACAGCTTCGGCTTGAGGAGATTGCTGAGGCTCTTGGGGAGCATGACGCGGGCGCCGAGCAACTCGAGCGAAGGCACGGCGTCAAAGAGAAAGTCGCGCAGTCCGTCCTTCGGGAGCGTCGCTGGCTTGCCCTTTGAGTCGAGCACTGCCCTGAGCTCGTTGCAGTAGACGGCGAGGGATTCGAAGACGGAAAGGATCGCCAGACGGTCGGCCTCGAACTTCTCCTCCTTGAGCACGTCCCTGTAGAGCACGGGACGCGCCTTGGGACCGGCGTTGCGGGGAAGGACGCCGAGATTAACCGTCACGTTGCCGTTCTTCGCAGTGCGGACCGTCATGACGGGAACCCAGGAGAGCTGCATGAAGGCGAGCGAGAACGGCTTGAGGAACTTGCGCACGAGCGTAATGTCGGCTTGGGCGATGCCGTAATCGAGCGCCGAGCTCAGGGGCCTGGCCATCAGGGCGTAAAGCGGATCGCCCGCAAAGGTCGAAGGCACGCGCGCCGAGAATTCGACATATTCGGTCATCAGCACGGAGAGAAGCGTAAAGAGCCTGCCGGTCCGCGTGGATTGTGCGAGCGGGCACCCGCTCTTCTTGAATATGTCGAGAACATCCTTCGAGAGAATCGCGCCCGTCTCCTCGACGAACCTGCGCACGCCAGCCGCCTGCATCGCAGGCATCCACATCGCCGCCACCTTGTCGCGACCTTCCGTCTTGAGGTGCACGAGCACGGGGACCGCAGCCCCCTGCCTCAGGAGCATGACGGCGGCCTTCGCGACTCGGCTCCAGGGTTCGAGACCGGGGGCGGACGCGGGCGTGCGCCCGTCGAGCTCGGAGAGCGAGATGATGAGGCGGCCCCGGTCCATCATCGACGCATCGAGACTGCGGCCGCGCGGTATGCGAAGCGACATCATGAAGCGACCGTCCGCCCAGAGAAGTTCCGGCAGCACGCGTCCACCTGAGAAGGCGGACTGGAACTTGTTCCAGAGCTCGTCAACGTCATGCCCCTGACCTTCGTGGGAACGGGACCTGCTCATCACGGGGGCGACGAGCTTTTCATAGCGGTAGCGTGAAAGCGCCTTCCCGCCCTCGACCGATGCGGGCAGAAGCGACGCGAGGCGCTTGAGATATCCGCCCTCAATTTCCTCGAGCAGAGGGAGCGCTTCGCCGTCCCCCTCTTCTGCCTCCCCCTTGGGATCGGCGAGCGCAAGCCAGACAAGAGGATCCGGCTCGAACAGCGAGACGGACTTGTCAAGATCGATACCGCGATCGCGCAGAAGTCCGGGCAGATCAACGCCCCTGAAGTGGAAGACCCACATCGGGTCCGCGTCTATCGTCTTCACCATTCCGTAGTAGACACCCGCAATATGCTTGCAGGGAACCGCATCGTCGGGACACGCGCAGGACATGCGGAACTCCCTCCACGACTGCGGGAAGAGGCTGATGCCGAGCTCCGCTGCAATCTCGCCGACCTCGGGGTCGAGCTCGCCCTCGAGAAGCTTCGCAAGCAGCGCGGGCCTCTCGGCAACAGCATCGACGAGCCTCGTGACGTCCTCGGACGGCAGAGGCTTCAAGTCAATCGCAACCTCGTAGGGCGAGTAGGCGCTGCCATGCGCAATCGCCTCGACCCTGAGCTTCGCGGGGTTGAACTGCATGTCGTCGATGCGCCCCGTGTTGTAGTAGGTGCGCCCACGGGGCAGCCTGTTCTCATAATCCAAATGCGTGAGTGCGTCGATCCACTGCTTTCCCCACCATGTCGTGCCGAACTGTACGCGTCTGGCCATGCCTGAGCTCCCTCATGTCCTCAAAAGTTTCAGTCTACCAAGTCGAGCTGAAATACATCTCCTCCACGACCGAAGCCGCCTCTCAACTTTTGTAGATCTCCCCATCAATGTCTTCGGCCTTGAGCTTTCGAAGGAAGACATGGTGCGGCTCGACAACTTTCAGCAGACTGTCTTCGTGAATTTCTCTAAAACGGTACGTCAATCGTCTGGATCTGCCCTTCTTGAGGGTAGACTTCCGCATAGTCAAGAGCGCGCCTGCGCCGACAGCATCCGAGCCGAAAGCATCTGCGCGAACCTAGGCCGCATGAAGCCCGAACATTGGCCGTAAGAACCCATCAGGAGAACCGCCCCGCGCCAACCATCACGCATCCCGAAGAACAACTGCTTCTCGACTGTTTTTTCCTACAGCTGGTTCGACACCATTGACTACGGACGCCAAGTCGAGTTGCGCGAGATTACGAAGGAGAGGGTCAAAAAGCTGCTCAACGACTGGAAGAAGGCAGGCTGGATGGAGTTGATTTCGCGCTACAACAAGGTCTTCGACATCCTACCCACGGAAGACTTCTTTTGGGAGATGGGCGATCGTTATCCGCACGAGATTTTCAAGGCCGAAGTCCAAAGGCGCGGCGAGAGGTACGCCAGGGTCAATCGCAATGCCATTCATGTTGTTGATGTCATGTTCGGCATTTTCACTGCCTGTGCGGACCTCAAGAACGGCAAGTCCGTCGAAGATCAGACCGCCAGGATTCGGAAGCTGATGGACGAGCCGGACGGCCCTTAAGCTTCAAGAAGACGATCAAGGCTTGGTTGGAGGATCCGAAGTTCCGGCCCATGTTCGTCATCCTGCCCGATGAGGTGATGAATGAGTGGGCTGAGTGGCTCGCAAAGAAGAGCTTCGACTTGACGGCGACCGGGATCTTTTCGGTCGAATTGCCGGCCAAGCAACTCGGCTTGATTCAGGCGTGCACGCCGAGGTCAACCATCAATAGGCTTTATTCTCTTCGCAACGGCTTCTGGCTTTCCGAAAGCCCTTGGGCCTACGTGGGCACCATGCACGATGACTGGCCCCGGATGATTCTCACGGCCATGCGGCAGCTGGTTATGGAAAACGATCCGGCGGCCGCCTTCAAGACGGCGCGTGCCGCTCAGAAGGCATCGCTTTGCACCCGCACGTTCCCCGAGATGACGGCCAATTGGTCCTACGGTCAGATTATCTATGCCAACCGCGACGTGCCGAAGCGGGTCTTGAGATAGATCTGCGACTCGCGGTTGAAGATCGAGCCGTCCTTGCCGAGCGCGCCGCTGTCGGAGCTGGAGCCGTTTTCAAGAATGAAGCCGACGGAGAGGCCGTTGCCCAGGTCTTCGGAGCACTTGAGGCCGAGGCGGAAACCGGCGAAGTTGCCCGAAGTCATTTCCAGGCTGTTGCCGCCGCTCTCGGCGACGTGCTTGTAGGTGAGGCCGGTGTCGATGGCGCCGTAGACCTTGACGCCTGCAGCGGCACAGGTGCCTGCGGCGAGGAGCGACGCAAGGGCAGCGGCCGTTTTTCCAAACTGCATGATGTTGTCTTTGACGAAGTCTGCTGAAGGGTGAATGAGGAGAGCCTTCGGAGGTCCGAGGGGCGGAATGGTTTTAGGTCTTGATTTTTTTTTGAGGAATTCTTGACATTTCCAAAAACCTATGTAAAATACGACTTCTCAGATGCGGGAGTAGCTCAGTTGGTAGAGCGCAACCTTGCCAAGGTTGAGGTCGCGAGTTCGAGACTCGTCTCCCGCTCCAGGATGGCGCGATAGCAAAGTGGCTATGCACCGGATTGCAAATCCGTTCACGGCGGTTCGATTCCGCCTCGCGCCTCCAGACATCTGCGGGAGTAGCTCAGTTGGTAGAGCGCAACCTTGCCAAGGTTGAGGTCGCGAGTTCGAGACTCGTCTCCCGCTCCAGAATTCAAGAAAAAAGGAAGCGGCAGGCTTCCTTTTTTTCGTTTGTACGCTCCGAAATCCAGAGAGCGTCCGAAGCATCGGCTTCGGTGCCGGAATGACGGAATTGGTAGACGTAGCGGACTTAAAATCCGCCGCAACAAAATTGCGTACGGGTTCGACCCCCGTTTCCGGCACCATCAGACATCAGGCCCCGCGGACACCCGCGGGGCCTTTTTTCTTGTTGATCCGCCCGTCCCGACATCTGAATTGTTCGGCTTACGCGCGTAACTTGCCCGCGCGCAAGCCTGCAATGATTAGGCCCGTCTGAACAGGCGCACATTTCTAAAATGGACGGGAACCATCAACGACCGGACGGCGTCAGGCTCCTCCCCTCGCCGCTCCTCATGAGATCCAAGACCATGCAAAGAAGACAACTCATCGGAGCCGCCGCAACTGCGGGCTCCGTCACGATCGCCCCCGCCCTTCTGACGGGCTGTGCTGCCGCCCCTAAGTCCGAACCCGCCGCAACCGTTGCGACGCTCCCCGAAGGTGCGTCCGCCCACGTGACCGCCGTGGCGCCGACGGGTGCCTACAGGGGCTGCGTGCTTGATGGCACGGGCGTGCGCCGCTGGCTCGGCATTCCCTTCATCAAAAATCCTTACGAGCCCGTGCGCCGCTACCTGAAGCCCGAACCCTACGGCGCGCACGAGGGCGTCATGGACTGCCTGAAGCACGGCAGCATTCCGCTCCAGCCCAATCCCGACAAGAATGTCGAGAAGAAGATGGTGGGCGGCGACGGTCCGCTCTGCCTGAACATCTGGGCGCCGAAGGCGGGTGAGAACCTTCCCGTCATGGTCTGGGTACCGGGCGGCGGATCGATCAGCTGTGCCCAGAACGACGAACGTTTCGACGGCACGAACTTCGCCCGTGACGGCGTCGTGCTCGTCACCCTCGCCTACCGCGTGAACGTCGACGGCTTCCTCAAGCTCAGGGGCGGAGACTCAGGCAACGGCAACCGCGATATTCTCGAAGGCCTGCGATGGGTCAAGGCCAACATCGCGGCCTTCGGCGGCGACCCCGACAAGATCACGGCCTTCGGCCAGTCGGCGGGCGGCACCCACCTCGTCGACGTGATCGCCTCTCCGTACACGAAGGGACTGCTGGCAGGTGCCGTCATCCAGAGCCCGTCAGCCGTCGCACAGTGGCGGGATGCTGCCCAGGCCGAGGAAGCCGCAAAGCTCGTCTGCGACGCCATCGGCTGCGAACCCACCCGCGAAGCCATGCTGAAGATACCCAATGAAAGCCTTGCGGCCTTCGGATCGCTTGCGGGCAGGCTCTCGAAGAACGCCGCATGGGCCCGGAGCACCAACGGCAACATCGCGCTCTTCAAGGCATACGTGGGCGACGACTTCATGCCGGTGCGTCCCGTGGACGCCATCGCTGCCGGCGCGTGCGAGGGTCTCGCCGTGATCACCGGTTCCACCCGTTCCGAGTGGAGACACTACATCGTTCCCAACGGCCTCATCGCCAAGGTGAACGAAGCTACGGTGAAGGCGCTCTGCGTCAACGCCGGGCTTTCCGCCGATCTGCCCGAAGCCTACCGCCGTGCAGGCAGGGGCTCGACGCCGGGCGACGTATTCGCCCAGATCCAGAGCGACATCATCTTCCGCATGCCGTGCGTGCGGCTCATGGAATCCCTGCGCAGGGGCGGCGCGACGGTCTGGGCCTACAGCTTTGACTGGGAGAGTCCCGTCGAAGGAAAGAGCGGCGTTCCCATCGGAGCCGCCCACTCGAACGACGTTCCGTTCGTCTTCGACAACCTCGATGCGCCCCGCTCCCTCAAGTCGAACGGTGCCGACGCTCCGAGGTCCCTCGCCTACGCCATGCATTCCTCGTGGGTTGAGTTCGCGAAGACGCAGAAGGCTCACTGGCCCGAATTCGAATTCCGCACCCGCAGGGCCCTCTCCTTCACGAGGACCCCGTCCCTCGTGAGCGATCCCTGGGCGTTTGAGCGCCTCGCCAATCCCGCCCGCTGAGCAGTCGGACTCATCTGACGGCAAGGCCCCGCTGCGACATTGTGCGCAGCGGGGCCTTGTTTTTGGAACGGACGAACCGCCCATGAAAAACGGGCCCCGATCCCGAAGGATTGGAGCCCGTGTTTTCTTTGTCAGCCGATCAGGCAAGCTGAGCGGCAGATCCCGAAGTCATTAGAAGAGGCTGCAGGCAACGAAGCCGAGAGCGACGGAAATGACGATGGCGATGACGCCCGGGATGAAGAAGGAGTGGTTGAAGACCCACTTGCCGATGCGGGTGGAACCCGTGTAGTCCATCTGGACGGCGCCGAGGAGGGTCGGGTACGTCGGGAGAACGAACAGGGCGGACACAGCGGCGAAGGAAGCGACCAGCATGTAGGAGTCGCCCGGGTTGGCAGCGGTAATGCCGAGAGCGGCGACGATGGCCGGGGTGATGGCCTTGGCCGTAGCAGCCTGGGAGTACAGGAGCATGGCGGCAATGAAGAACACCACAGCGAGGAGAGCCGGATACTGGGCAACGGAGTCAGCAGCCATGGCCTTGATTTCAGCGGAGTGGCCGGAAACGAACGTGTCACCGAGCCAAGCCACGCCGAACACGCAGATGCAGGCGATCATGCCGGACTGGAAGACGGAAGACTGACCGATCTTGTTGATGTCGATCTTGCAGCAGAAGGAGATCAGCGTGGCGATGATGAACATGAAGCACCAGATAGCGGCGTCACGCGGCACAACGACCGGGGAGATCAGGCCAACAGCCGGGGAGATGGCGGAGGCGTAGAAGACAACGCAGAGAACGCCGAGGAGGAAGATAAGGACGGACGTCTTGGCGCCGGCCGGGAGTTCCTTCTTTTCAGCAGCGTTCGGGGCCTTGACGAGACCCTTGGCAAGGCGTTCCTTGTAGACCGGGTCGGAGCTCAGGTCCATGTTGGAGATGAGCGTCATGATGAAGGCCGTAAGCATGCAGCCGGCGAACGTCGTGACGATCCAGATGCCGAGCAGGGCGGGATAGGACCAGCCGAACTTTTCAAGCACGCCGGACATGTAGATCACAGCGGCGGAAACCGGGGAGGCCGTAATGGCGATCTGGGAGGCAACCACAGCGATGGAAAGCGGAACAGCCGGACGGATGTTCTGTTCCTTGGCGACTTCAACGATAACCGGGATCATCGAGAAGGCGGTGTGGCCCGTGCCGGCGAAGAGCGTAAGCACATAGGTCACGACCGGAGCGAGATAGTTGATCTGCTTCGGGTTGCGACGGAGGATGCGTTCAGCGATGCGAACGAGGTAGTCGAGACCGCCGGCGAGCTGCATGGCAGCAATAGCGGCAATCACGGAAGCGATGATGAGAATCACGTCCCAGGGCACATTACCCGGCTTCATGCCGAAGCCAAGGCCGAGGACGAGAACGCCGGCGCCGCCGACGTAGCCAATGCCGATGCCGCCAAGGCGGACACCGAGGAAGATCGCGGCGAGAACGACCACGAACTGGAGAAGGGTGATGAAGTCCATATTAGCTTCAAAAACGGCGGGAGCCGCTTTTGAATCCTCACTTTTCTTTGGTTGGTTAATCGAAGCAATCCGGCTTGGGCAGGAGCCCAAACCGGAGTGCTTCGTTTTTTTTGTCCGGGACCACCCTTTTTCAGAGCGGCCTGGATCCAGACTTTATTATCTTACTTTTCGAACTTCGGGTTGATGAGGTTTTCGTACGTGAAGACCTTGTCCCACTGTTCCTGGGTAAGCATCTGCTTTTCTTCGACAACGAGCTGGTGGAGGGACTTGCCGGTGAGGAAGCCTTCACGAGCGATGTTGGCGCAGGGCTTGTAGCCGAAGTGCGGCTTCAGGATCGTGATGATGCCGAGGGAACCCATGACGAGATCCTTGCAGTGTTCGGCGTTCACGACGATACCGTCGATGCACTTTTCACGCAGATGGTTGCAGGCATTCGTCATGACCTTCATCTGCATGTAGAGGGCGAACGTAATGACCGGTTCCATGACGTTCAGTTCGAGCTGGCCGGCGGAAGAGGCGAGCATGACCGTCGTGTCGAGACCAATGGCGAGGAAGGCAGCCTGGTTGGTGACTTCCGGGATCACGGGGTTGACCTTGCCCGGCATGATGGAGGAACCCGGCTGGAGCTGCGGAAGGATGAGCTCGGAGAGACCCGTACGCGGACCGGAAGCGAGGAGACGGAGGTCGTTGCAGACCTTCGTGAGCTTGACGGCGAGGCTCTTCACAGCGGAAGAGAGAGCAACGTAGGAGCCGCAGTCGGACGTAGCAGCGATGAGGTCTTCGCTGTTGCGGAAGTCGATGCCGGTGATTTCAGCGAGGTGCTTGACAGCCTTGGCCGGGAACTCCGGATGCGTCGTCACGGTCGTGCCGATGGCGGTAGCGCCGAGGTTGACAACCTTGAGGTGTTCCTGAGCTTCCTTGATCGTCTTGATTTCGTCGGCGATGGTGAAGCCCCAGCCGTGGAATTCCTGACCGAAGGACATCGGAACGGCGTCCTGAAGGTGGGTACGGCCCATCTTGAGAACGTCCTTGGTTTCTTCAGCCTTCTTGTAGAAGGAAGCGACGAGGTCTTCAACAGCCTTGAGAAGGACGTTGGAGCGAAGGATCAGGGACAGGTGGAAGGCCGTCGGGTAGGAGTCGTTCGTGGACTGACCGAAGTTGGCGTGGTCGTTCGGGGAGACCTTCTTGTCGCCCTTCGGGAGGCCGAGGTGTTCGCAAGCGAGGTTGCAGAGCACTTCGTTGCAGTTCATGTTCGTGGACGTGCCAGCGCCACCCTGGAGCCAATCGGTGACGAACTGGTCGTTGTACTTGCCAGCGATGATCTGATCGCAGGCCCAGATCAGGGCGTCAGCGACGTCGGCCGGGATGCAGCCAAGTTCCTTGTTCGTCATCACGGAGGCCTTCTTCACATAGCCGTAGGCGATGGCGAAGAACGGTTCCTGGGACATCGGCATTTCGGTGATGTTGAAGTTGTGCTTACCACGCATCGTCTGGACGCCGTAGTAGGCTTCATCCGGAATCTCGAGTTCGCCAAGGAAGTCGCTTTCAATACGAGACATTTTATTTGCTCCTCAAATATTCGGGTCGGACCAGACAGAGAGAATTCTCTGCCGGTGATCCTCACCGTTTGTGTTTCCCGCGGGGCGTTATGTTTGGTCCTGAACGCTGATCCCGGGAAACGGGTCGAAACCGCAAGAGGTGATCAAATGATCTCAAACCAAAAGATCACCTCTCACGACCTACATTTTACTGCCTAGCCGGCTTAATGGGAATAGCCTTTTTCTGGGTCGGCAGAACCTTGTCGTAACCACGCATGCCCTGTTCAGCCATCTTGCGGCGGATGAAGGCGATCTGCGTCTTCAGGGGAAGTTCCTTCGGGCAGAAGTCATGGCAGGCAAGGAGGGACATGCAGCCGAACACGCCGGATTCGTCACCGACGATATCGTAGTAGTCGGCGTCGTTACGCGTGTCGCGCGGGTCGAGACGGAAGCGGGCAATCTTGTTGATGCCAACGCCGCCGACGAAGTCCGGGCGGATGCGAACCGTACCGCAACCGGCGATACAGCAGCCGCATTCCACGCAGCGGTCGAGAACGTAGATGTCTTCGGCGAGCTGCGGGTCCATCGGGACTTCCTTCTTGCGAAGGTCGACTTCCTCTTCCTTCATGTGAACCCACGTTTCCATGCGTTCGGACATGTTGCGCATCCACTTGCCGGTGTTGACCGAGAGGTCGCCGATAAGTTCGAAGGCGGGAAGCGGGGCGAGCGTGAATTCCGTCGGAAGGTCACGCGTCAGCGTACGGCAGGCGAGACCCGGCTTGCCGTTGATCATCATGGCGCAGGAACCGCAGATGCCGGCGCGGCAGACGAAGTCGAACTGGAGCGTCGGATCCTGGGTGTCGCGAAGTTCATTGAGAGCAATGAACAGCGTCATCGAGTCGGATTCTTCCAGCTCATAGGTCTGCATGTGCGGCACGCTCTCAGGATCCTGCGGGTTGAAGCGCAGGATGCTGATCTTGAGCATGCGGTGCTGCTTGTTGGTGGTCTGTTGAATATCAGCCATTTTGACGTCAATCTCCAAAATTAGTCTTTCAGCGGTTCATCAACGCGTTCGTTCTTGCCCTTGAGGCGCTTCGGCAGCAGATCCTGGTAGGGCATGAGGGCGTCCTGAATAGCGAAGCGGTCGGCACCAGCGGCTTCCATCTTGGCGCGGATAGCGTCAACTTCAGCCTGGCGCTTGGCCGATTCCGGATTTTCGATGTAGTTCTTCACACCGTAGCCGCGGAAGCCCGGGGGAAGTTCCATCTTGCTGATATCAAGCTTTTCGTAGTTGAGGGTCGGCAGCGTGTCGCCTTCCTTCCACGTAGCGATCGTACGGTTGAGCCATTCGATGTCGTTACGAACCGGGAAGTCTTCGCGGTAGTGAGCGCCGCGGGATTCCTTGCGGTTGAGAGCGCCGTAGGCCACGGAGAGGGCCACGCGGAGCATCTTCTGGGTACGGTAGGCGTAGATGAGCTCGGGGTTCGGGCCGACCACGTCCTTGACGGACACCTTGAAGGAGCGCTTGTAGAGCTCTTCAAGTTCAGCGACGGCGGATTCCATGTCAGCGCCCTTGCGGAAGATGCCGATCTTCGTCGTCATGATTTCCTGCATGCGGGTGCGGATTTCATAGGCGTTTTCAGAGCCGCCATTGTTCATGAAGGACTTCAGGCGAGCCTCTTCCTTGGCGAGAGCGCCGTAGATGAGGGACGTCGGGATGTCGATGCCGTTTTCAGCCTTGTCGCAGAAGTCGGCGATGAATTCACCGACGATCATGCCGGCCACGACGGTTTCAGCAACGGAGTTGCCGCCGAGGCGGTTGAAGCCGTGCATGTCCCAGCAGGCGGCTTCGCCGGCAGCGAAGAGGCCCTTGAGCGTCGGGGATTCGCCGGTCGGCTTCGTACGCACGCCACCCATGGTGTAGTGCTGGGCCGGACGGACGGGCACCCATTCCTTCGTCGGGTCAACGCCGAGGAAGTAATGGCAGATTTCGTAGACTTCACGCAGCTTGTGCTTGATGTGGTGTTCGCCAAGAAGCGTGATGTCGAGCCAGATGTGTTCGCCAAAGCGGCTCTTCACACCCTTGCCCTGGGCAATGCGTTCTTCCATGCGGCGGGAAACCACGTCGCGGGAGGCGAGTTCCTTCTTTTCCGGTTCGACGTCCGGCATGAAGCGGTGGCCGTCGACGTCGCGGAGCAGACCGCCGTCACCACGGCAACCTTCCGTGACGAGAATGCCGGCGGGGAAGATGCCGGTCGGGTGGAACTGGATGGCTTCCATGTTGCCGAGGGAGGCGACGCCCGTTTCGAGAGCGAGGTCGTAGCCGGTGCCTTCGCAGATGACGGCGTTCGTCGTCACGCGATAGATACGGCCGGCACCGCCCGTGGCGATGGCCGTAGCCTTGGACACGTAGGCCATGAGTTCGCCCGTGATGAGGCAGCGAACGATGGCGCCGTAGCAGCGCTTGCCGTCGTGAATCAGAGAGAGGGCTTCAACGCGTTCGATGACCGGGACCTGTTCGGCGATGATGCGGTCGGAAACGGCGTTGAGCATGGAGTGACCGGTACAGTCGGACACGTAGCAGGTACGCCACTTCTTCGTGCCGCCGAAGTCACGCTGGGCGACGAGGCCGGCAGCTTCCTTGCGTTCGGTAATGGTGACCTTTTCACCATTGATGATGACCTGGCGATCACCCGGGGTGATGCGGCTCCAGGGCACACCCCAGGCAGCGAGCTCACGCACGGCCTTCGGGGAGGTGTTCACGAACATGCGGACGACTTCCTGGTCAGCACCCCAGTCGGAGCCGCGGACCGTGTCGCCGAAGTGGACGTCTTCGTTGTCGCCGACGCCCTTGATGACGTTGCCGAGCGAAGCCTGCATGCCGCCCTGAGCAGCCTTGGAATGGCTGCGCTTCGGCGGAACCAGCGACAGGACGATCGAGTCATGCCCACGGCGCTTGGCAGCAACGGCCATACGCAGACCGGCAAGACCGCCACCGATCACGAGCACGTCGGTGTAGATAATTTTCATTTCCAATGGTCTCCTAGATCCAAAGACGATGTGCCGGGAGCGAAACTGGGGTTCCGCCCTGCCCGGCACGGGGTCAGATTCCGTCAATTCACCTGAATCGCCGTTCTCCTGGTGCGACTCAGTTGAACTGGCCTCTTCACGACCTTGCGGCAGTCGTTCAAGAGGCGGACTTTGAAGCAAGAAAGTAACGCTTTCTTTCTCCGCATTCCTTATATCAGCTTTGCCGAAATCGGGTAGCGGGAAAGTCGGGAGGATGACGTCTGCGTCAAACTTTGCCCAATCTTTACGATCTGCCTTCTCGAAAAGCTACGTATTTCTACGGTCACCCGTGTCAGCATCGATTCTTTCGAACTAGGCAAAACACCCAAGGCGGCTTTTCTTAAGTCACGCGCAGTTTATTACTACTACCACCTCAGAAACATTCGGGGTAACCCTAGGTTTCTGTATTTTTTCTTACGATTCAGTCAAGGGTCCTCAAATCTCTGATCGCCCCGCTTCTCCTGATTCCCCAAGCATTCGCCCGATCCGCCCTCCGGCGCCCCCCGAACGGGCTCCTACCTAGGACTGCGCGCCAACCTATCCCAAGGTACTACCACTCAAGTAATACACGTTAACCCCTAAAATGCCTTAAATGTTAATCTCGTTGTAGGCCGTCTCGCCTAGGGAATTCTGCGTATTTATACTCACTTTTCCTCCTCATAGGCTTTATAGTGTTCCTTAACAAATCCGATAGAATCACCCCCTATCGTGCAAAATTTTCCGATAGAATATAGGCATTCAGCGGATTTCGCCGCAACGCGCCCGACATGCACGCACCGACTTCGGAGGATACCCACCATGCCCGTCAATCCCGTCCACACCGACAACGCCCCCGCCGCCATCGGCGCCTACAGTCAGGCGACGCTCGCCGAGGGCTTCCTCTTCACGTCGGGCCAGCTTGGTCTAGTGCCCGCAACGGGCGCACTTGCCGAGGGCGTCGAGGCTCAGGCTCGACAGGCCTTCGCCAATCTCGAGGCGATCTGTGCCGCAGCGGGCACCACGCTCGGCAACACCGTCAAGATGACGATCTTCCTTGCAGACATCAACGAGTTCGCCGTGGTCAACAAGGTGATGACCGAAGTCATGTCCGAGCCCTATCCCGCCCGCTCCTGCTTCGCGGTCGCCGCACTTCCCAAGGCCGCCCGCGTCGAGATCGAGGCCGTGGTGACGAGGCCGTAAGGCAATCCCCCCTCTTTGTATATATGCAGAACATGGCCGCCGCCCCGAAACAGCAGGAGCGCGCCTCGGGCGTCATCCGTCAGGAGAAGCTCGTGCCCCTTGACGTCAGGCTCGAGAAGCTCGGACTCGTGCGCGACTGGGACTTTGCGCTTCACCTCCCGCTTCGCTATGAGGACGAGACGAGCGTCACACCCATCGGCTCGCTCGCCGTGAACACGCACGCCCAGATCGAGGGCCGCGTCGCAGACCAGCGCTTCGTGCGCACGGGCCGCGGTCAGCAGCTTCAGGCCGTCGTCGAGGATTCGACGGGCAGCATCACGATCCGCTTCCTCCACTACTTCCCGTCCATCCAGAAGCAGCTTGCCGTCGGCAGCACCGTGCGCCTCTACGGCGAGCCGCGCGAGGGCTACTACGGCGGGCTCGAGATGGTGCATCCGCGCATCAAGTCCGGCAAGGCTGCCGAGACCGAACTGCCCAAGGCGCTCACGCCCGTCTACCCCGCAGGCGAAGGCATCCAGCAGCGATGGCTTCGCAAGCGCATCGACCGCGCACTGCTCGATCTGGACCTCACGGACCTCGTGCCCGAGGCGGTCAGGACGAAGTTCGGCCTTCCCGGCCTTCGCGAAGCACTCTCCTACATCCACACGCCGCCCTCGGGCGCCGACGTCATCGGTCTGCAGGAGCGCTCCGCCCCCGCCTGGCGCAGGCTCATCTTCGACGAACTCCTCGCCCAGCAGATCACGCTGCGCGAATCGCGCGCCGTGGCCTTTCAGCGCACCGCCCCGCCGCTCGCGGGCGACGACGCCGAACTGGTCGGCTGCTTCCTTGCGCAGCTTCCCTTCAACCTCACGAACGCCCAGCGCCGCGTCACGGACGAGATCCTCGCCGATCTGGCCGCGAACCGTCCCATGCACCGCCTCGTTCAGGGCGACGTCGGCAGCGGCAAGACCGTCGTAGCTGCGCTCGCCGCCCTGCGCGCCGTGGCCTCGGGTCATCAGGCCTCCCTCATGGCGCCCACCGAGATCCTCGCCGAGCAGCACTTCAGGAAGATCGCCGCCTGGCTCGAGCCTCTGGGCATCCGCACCGCCTGGCTCACGGGCCGCCTCAAGACAGCGGAGAAGAATGCCGCGCTCGAGGCCGTCGCCTCAGGCGAAGCACGCATCGTCATCGGCACCCACGCCCTCATTCAGGAAGGCGTCAAATTCGCGAACCTCGGGCTTGCGATCGTCGACGAGCAGCACCGCTTCGGCGTTGCCCAGCGACTTGCGCTGCGCACCCGCCCAGAGTCCGCCCTCGTCCCTCACCTCCTGATGCTCTCCGCGACCCCGATTCCGCGCACGCTCGCCATGAGCTACCTCGCGGACCTCGACGTCTCGGTCATCGACGAGCTGCCGCCCGGCCGCACGCCCGTCGTCACCAAGACCGTGAAGACCTCCCGCAAGGACGACGTGCTTTCCGTCGTGAGGAGCGTCGTTGCGCAGGGCCGCCAGGTCTACTGGGTCTGTCCGCTCATCGAGGAAAGCGACAAGCTCGACCTCACACCCGCGACCGTCTGCCGCGACGACCTTCAGCAGCGCCTGCCCGACCTCACCGTCGGCCTCGTGCACGGTGCGATGCCCGCTGCCGAGAAGGATGCCGTCATGCAGGACTTCGTCTCGGGCCTCACCCAGATTCTCGTCGCCACCACCGTCATCGAGGTGGGCGTCGACGTTCCCAATGCAACCCTGATGGTGATCGAGCACGCAGAGCGCTTCGGCCTCGCGCAACTCCACCAGCTTCGCGGCCGCGTCGGCCGCGGCGCCGCCCAGAGCGCCTGCATCCTGCTTTTCGGCGAGGACATCTCGCCCGCGGGATGGGAGCGCCTCAAGGCGATCAGGGACACGACCGACGGCTTCGAGATCGCGAGGCGCGACCTCGAGATGCGCGGCCCCGGAGAATTCCTCGGCGAACGCCAGTCGGGCACGCCGCTCCTACGCTTTGCGGATCTCGATCGCGACGAGGCGCTCCTTGCCGCCGCACGCCGCACGGCCGATGCCTGGCTCGAAAAGGACAGGGATGCGGCCCTCAGGCACGCGGCCCGCTGGTTCAAGACGGCTGGCGAATTCCTAGCCGCATGAGCCCTTTGCGAAACGTCCCGCAACCGCACTAACATATTCACACAATCCACAAAGAAGGATCCCTGATCATGACTCTCACCGAACTCAAGTACGTCATCGCGGTGGCCCGTGAAAGGCACTTCGGCCGCGCCGCCGAATCCTGCTTCGTGAGTCAGCCCTCCCTTTCCGTCGCCATCAAGAAGCTCGAGGAAGAGCTCGGCGTCTCGATCTTCGAGCGCCGCACGCCCGACATCTCGATCACTCCCGTGGGCGCCGCCATCATCGAGCAGGCCCAGAAGGTGCTCGAGGAAAGCCGTCTCATCTCCGAGATCGCCAAGCGCGGTCAGGATCCGCTCGCCGGCCCGATCCGCCTCGGCATGATCTACACGGTCGCCCCGTACCTCATGCCCGAGCTCATCGTGAAGCTCTCCACGCTCGCCCCGAAGATGCCCGTCTACCTTGAGGAGACGTACACCACCGAGCTCATCTCCCAGCTGCGCACGGGCGCCATCGACGTCGCCATCATGGCCGACACGATCTCCGACACGGGCTTCATGACCCAGGCCCTCTATCAGGAAAGCTTCGTCGTCGCCGTTCCGTCCCACCATCCGTGGGTCAACCGCAACTACATCGGTCCGCAGGAACTGCGCGACCAGACGATGCTTCTGCTCGGCGCCGGCCACTGCTTCCGCGACCAGATCATCGGCATCTGCCCGGACCTCGTGCGCGCCAACATCGGCATCGCCGACGTCCAGCGCACGGTCGAGGGCTCCTCGCTGCAGACGATCTGCCACATGGTCGCCCAGGGGCTCGGCATTACCGTGCTGCCCGCCTCCTGCGTGCCCTATCTGCGCTCGAACGTCAACAGCATCAAGACGATCCCGTTCAAGAGCCCGTCGCCCTCGCGCCGCGTCATCATGGTCTGGCGCAAGAGCTTCACGCGCATGAGCGCGATCGAGACGCTCGCCCAGGCGGTCAAGAGCACCACGCTCAACGGCTGCTTCTATCTTGACGAGCCGCCCGTCGCCGACTGAGCCGCACCGCCGAGGCCATCATGACCCAACCCGACACCCGAACGGGCGCGGAGCCCGGTCCGTCCGCGCAGGCGGCCCAGCCTGAGCCCCACGCCCAGTCGCCCGCCGCCGAACGCAACCGCGGCCCGCAGACGCTGCGCTCCATGCTCAGCTTCAGCGAGCGCGTCGACCTGCTCATCCGCGTCGTACTTGCCGTGGCCGTCTCGATCGGCTGCTACTTCATCATCGAGCCGTTCCTCACCGCGATCGTCATCGCGGCGATTCTCGCCGTCGTCACATGGCCGCTCTTCGCGAGCGCCCGTTCGTCGGCGGGCGGCTCCACGACGCTGCCCGCGCTCCTGATGGTCTTCCTGCTCATCATCGGCGTGCTGATCCCGTCGAGCTTCCTGCTCATCGCGCTCGCACAGCAGATCCCCAAGGGCATCTCCGTCATCCGCGAATGGATCGCCAGCGGCTTCACGATTCCGCCCGCCATCTCCGAGATTCCGGGCATCGGCCCTTGGCTTCACGACCAGCTGCTCTTCGCGATCGACCCCGCGTCGCTCTCGACCACCATGCAGAAGCTCCTCGAGCCGCTCTCGGCCGCGCTTCTCAATGCAGCCGTCAACGTGAGCAACATCCTCCTGCAGCTCGCCCTCGTCACCTTCATCGTGTTCTTCTTCTACCGCGACGGCGCCTGGTTCGCCGACCGCGTGCAGGCCCTGATGAAGCGCGTCTCGGGCGACCTCTCGAACGAACTCACGAAGATCCTCGTCAACACGACCCGTTCCGTCGTCTTCGGCCTCGTGGGCACCGCGCTCGGCCAGGCCGTCGTCGCAGGCATCGGCTTCTGGATCGCAGGCGTGCCAGGCATCCTCATGCTCTGCACACTCGTCTTCGTCCTCTCGATCGTCCCGATCGGACCTCCCCTCGTCTGGGGCCCGTCCGCCATCTGGCTCTACTCGCAGGGCGAAACGGGCATGGCCGTCTTCCTCGTCCTCTGGGGGCTCCTCGCCGTCTCGAGCGTGGACAACTTCCTCAAGCCGATCCTCATCGCGCGCGGCTCCTCACTGCCCCTCGCCCTCATCTTCCTGGGCGTCTTCGGCGGCGTGATCGCCTTCGGCTTCCTCGGCCTCATCCTCGGCCCGATCCTGCTCGCCGTCGGCCTCTCCATGCTTCAGGCATGGCTCAAGAATCCGATCCTCGCCGCGAAGCTTGATCCCGACCGTCCCCGCAGAAGCAGGCGTCCGATCAAGCGGGAGAAACGCGAAAGCACTCAAACCAAGGGAAATTCCCTAGATAATCCATCTGATCAGGAAAACACCTCCGAATAACTACGGAAAGTGTTGCGTATCAAGAGGTTGCAGAACTGCAACCTCCTTTTTTAGGACCCGATCAGGCCCTTTTGAAGCTCCTTTTTGCCTGAAGCAGTACGTAAAAACCTTCAGGCGCGATCCTTGACAGTAGGGCATACTAGCAACTGTATTCGGAGGACCGCCCTCAGGCGGAGTCTGTTACAGAGCGGCCCTACCCATAAAAACACTCAACAACCAAAGGATTTGGAGTTTCTTATGTCGATTCAAAGCTGGGTCGCCATTGCCGTGACGCTCGTTACGGTCTGGGCCCTGATCAAGCGCTATGAAACGCGACTGGTGCTTCTTGCCGCCGGTCTCTTCCTCTGCTGCATTAGTCTTGACCCGATGTACGGTCTTGACGCCATGGGCAAGTCCATGACGAACAAGTCCCTCATCATGGCAATCTGCGGCTCGATGGGCTTTGCCTTCGTGGCTTCCTACACGCAGTGTGACCGTTCTCTCGTTCACTACCTCGCCTCCCCGATCCGCGGCCTCGGCATCTTCCTGCTGCCGGTCTGCACGACGATCACGTTCTTCATCAACATCGCCATTCCGTCTGCCGCCGGCTGCGCTGCCGCCGTCGGTTCGACGCTCATTCCGGTGATGCTCCGCGCCGGCATCAAACCGGCCGCCGCCGCTGCTGCCGTTCTCGGCGGCACGATCGGTTCGTACCTCTCTCCGGGCACGTCCCACAACGTCTTCGTCGCCAACATGGCCAAGATGTCTGAAATGGACTTCATCGCCTATCACTCCACGTTCTCCCTGATGTGCGGCGCCATCCTCATCGTCGGCATTGCTCTCGTCGCCTTCATCCTCGGCGACCACAAGGGTGACAAGAACGCCCAGGTCGACGAATCCAAGCTCCAGAAGATGGACTTCGTTCCGTCCCCGCTCAAGGCCATCGTTCCGTTCGTGCCCATTGCCATCCTCGTGCTCGGCAACACCTGCCTTCCGGCCATCAAGATGGGCGTTGCCCAGGCCATGCTGATCGGCGCCATCGCCGCTCTCGTCATCGCCCGCGCCAACCCGCAGCAGCTCACGAAGGAATTCTTCAGCGGCATGGGCAAGGGCTATGCCGACGTGATGGGCATCATCATCGCCGCCGGCGTGTTCGCCGCCGGTCTCCGCGCCACGGGTCTCATTGACGCCGCCGTCGCCGCCCTTAAGGACTCCAACGAATTCGCCCGTTGGGGCGGCTCCCTCGGTCCGTGGATCATGGGCGTCATCACCGGTTCCGGCGACGCTGCCACCCAGGCCTTCAACGAAGCTGTGACCCCGCACGCCGAATCCTTCGGCATGACCATCCCGGGTCTTGGCGGTCTCGCCTTCCTGACCGGCGCTCTCGGCCGCACGATGTCCCCGCTCGCCGGCGTGACGATTCTCGTGTCCGGTATCGCCATGGTCTCCCCGATCGAAGTCATCAAGCGCACCGCCGTTCCGTGTATCGTCGCTGTCGTCGCCTGCGCTCTCCTGATGGTCTAATTCATCAGAGCCTGAAGTCCTCTCCGAGAGCTTCATGACAGAGACAAGAAGGGCCGTTCCGAAAGGTGCGGCCCTTTTCATTTTCCTCTTTCTCCCCGTCTCTCGCCTCTCGTCCTGCAGCGCCGCCCGCCCGACCCGCAGCCCCCTGCTCCACGCACCTCATCTCCTCCCGCTCCCGCCCCCAGAGACTGCGAAGGACCTTCCTGCGTGTCCGCGCCTGCCCATCCTTCACCTTCCCGCGGGATCCTCGGCACGGCAGACGACTGCAACCGAAACACCTCTCTCGCCGCCCCCGCTTCCTTGCGCTCATCGCCGTAGCTCCTCCCAACGTGATCGTCACGGCGAGGAACTCACGAGACTCGTGAAGGAAATTCGTGCGAGGAGATCAAGCATCTGCACGACTCCTTCATGAACGTCATGACCAAGCAGGAATCCGACGGTCAAACGTTCCGTCCGCTTTCAGAAGCTTGAAAAAGCTAGACGAAACCGATGAGGGCTGTTTGATGCAGCCCGCTACTGCCCGAATTGGGTAGGGACTAGAATGGGGGGTTACGGCCCCCCAGAATCCCCTTCCAATCGATTGGGAGGGGATTATCAATTCCGTTCAGATCAGCGGGTGCGCACGAACACCTGGGTGTGGATGTGATCGGCGGGAATCGTGCGGTACTGCAGGATGATGTTGCGCACGTACTCGACGAAGATTTCGGAGCCGCAGAGATAGACGTCGCTTTCGGCGTCCATGCAGGCGTGACGCAGCGTGGCGGGCATCAGCTTGCCCGTGAACTGGTAGTCCTGGCCGACGTGTTCGTCAAAGCGCGGTTCGGTGTAGCCCACGGCCATGCCGCTGTCGGGAATAAGCTTGATGAGGTTCTTCGTCTCCTCCTGAAGCGGGAAGTGCTCGCCGTTCTTCGTGGAGTAGATGAGATGCACGCGGCGCAGCGGGTGGTCGGTGGCGATCTCGGAGAGCATCGCGACCATCGGGGTGATGCCGATGCCTTCGGCGATCATCACGACGGGAGTTTCACGGTCGTCAAGAACGAAGCCGCCAGCGGGTTCGGAAACCTCGATCTCGTCGCCGACGTGCAGGCACTGGGCGAGCTGGGCGGAAAGGGCGCCGCGGTCGTTGTCGAGCACCTTGATGGTGATGCGGTAGCAGCCTTCGTCGGGCGTGCTGCAAAGCGTGTAGGCGCGCGGCTCAAAACCCTCGAGGCGAAGCGCCACGCCCTGGCCGGCGCGGAAGGCGGGAAGCGGCTGCTCGTCGGCGGGCATCAGCGTGAAGGTGGTCGTGTCGACGCATTCTTGCTTGCGGTTCATCACCTTGAACTTGCGCCAGCCCTTCCATTCGACGAAGGCCGGGGCCTTGACTTCATCAACGTGGGTTTCCTTCTTTTCGAAAAATCCGAACATGATGCTTCTCCTTTTTAATTCTTGCGCAGGCGTTTCGAGCGCTTTGCAAATGGCTTTCAGCTGACGCCCGGTCTCGGCGTCCTGTTGTTTAAAGCATACCCCTAACTACTACCACCTAATCCTTTCGCATCGACTTTTGTTGATCTTTTAGATAAACCAGACTACCCCTTACAGATCCACTACCCTTTTCGGTATAGGAATCACCCCTTATCAACCCCTTTCGTGCGCAGACACTGCACTCGGGAAGTCCTCCCTGCGCAGCGTTTGAAATGAAAAAATCAAAGAAAAACGGCCGTCCCCCGCAAGGGAGACAGCCGTCTTCGTCAATTCAGATGAGGTCCGTCCGTCAGATCTTCAGGATCTCGCGGCGGTAGTACTGAAGCTCCTCGATGCTTTCCTCGATGTCGGAGAGGGCCTGGTGCTTCGTGGCCTTCTGGATGTTGCGCGTCTTTTCGGGAGCCCAGCGGCGGGTGAGCTCCTTGAGGGTCGAGACGTCGAGGTAGCGATAGTGGAAGTACTCCTCGAGGTTCGGGAGCCAGCGCGCCATGAAGCGGCGGTCCTGGCCGATCGTGTTGCCGCACATCGGGCTCTTGCCCTGCGGCACGAAGCGGCGGAAGGTCTCGAGGAAGATCTTCTCGCACTCGGCCTCGTCGATCGTGCTTTCCTTCACGCGGGCCACGAGTCCGGAGCGGGTGTGCGTGTCGGTGTTCCAGGCGTCCATGCCGTCGAGGACCTCGTCGCTCTGATGCACGGCAACCACGGGGCCCTTGTGCAGGATGTTCAGATTCTTGTCGGTGATGATCGCCGCGACCTCGATCACGCGATTCACCTCGGGCTGAAGCCCGGTCATCTCCATGTCGATCCAGATCAGGTTGTCGTCCGAATACGCGGGATCTCGTTCAATGTCGTTCGTCATGGGTAGTCGTTTGTCCAAAAGAGGTTCGAGCAGAGGCGCTCCGCCCCCCGCGTCTTTCCTGCGGGGGCGCCGATCCGCCATAATATAGGATTATCGTCCCTTTCATCACGCCCGTCCGCGCAGTCCGTCCCATGTCCCTGCACGCCACCTTCATCGAGCACACCTTCGTCAGCATCCTTGCGCTATACGTGACGCTCGAGTGCGCGGTCACGATCCTGCAGACCCGCGCGGCCGAGAAGTCGTGCGGACGCGTGCCCGAGGGCTTCGAGAAAAAGCTCACGCTCGCGGGCATTCGAAAGGCGGCGGACTACACGGGCGAACTCGCCCAAGCGAACCTTCTGCTCACCGTGGTGGGCGCGGGCTTCGCGCTCTTCATGACGTTCGGCAACGGCCTCAACGTCTTCACGGCCGTCATCGAGACGATCATGGGTCCGGGCATTCCCGCCGACTGGGTCCTCATCAGCCTGATCGTCCTCCTCATGCTCCTCATCGAGCTTCCCTTCGGATGGTGGGCCCGCTACCGCGTCAAGGAACGCTACGGCTACATGCGCGAGCCGCGCATGCGCTGGCTCTCGCGCACCCTTTCAGAGGCCCTCTGGGGCTGGCTCGTCTTCATGCCCGTCTCCGCCGCGCTTCTCACCATCTTCGAATACGCGGGCGACGACTGGTGGAAGCTCGCATGGGACGTCTGGCTCGTCTATCTCCTCTGGCGCTGGAAGCTCTCGAGCGTCTACGGCGTCTTCTGGAAGCGCCGGAGCCGCCCCTATGCGAACGCCGAAACCCGCGAGGCCGTTCGGGAGAGCCTGCACCGTCAGGGCATCACCATGACCGAAATGGTCGTCATGACCCGCCCCGCCTCCTGGGACCACTCCAACATCGTGCTCTCGGGCTGGGGCCTCAGGCGCCGCGTCATCGTCTTCGCGCACGTCGCGCACCTGCTCAGGAAGGACGAGATCGTCGCGCTCGCCGCCCACGAGGCCGCACACGTGCGCCACTTCCACGGCGTGCTCCGCCTCCTCATCAACGTCGCCGTCTCCTACATCTTCTGCTGGCTCGCGGGCTGGGGCGCCACGCACGTCCAGTTCTTCGAGGGTTTCAACTATTCGCCGATGCTCACGCTCGACATGCCCGGCACCCATGCGGGCAGCGTCTGCGCGATCGCGCTCGTCGTCTTTCCCATGCTTCTCTACCCGCTCTCGCCCCTGCTCAACCTCGCCGCACGCCTCATGCAGTACGACGCGGACCTGCACGCCGCGCGCATCGCGGGACTCGACCCGATGATCAGCGCCCTCGTGAAGCTGCACAAGGACACGACGACATCTCTCTCGCCGTCCCTCGTCTATTCGCTCTTTCACTACAAGCGTCCGCACCCCGGCATGCGCGTTGCGAACCTGCAGCGCCTCAAGCGCCTGTCGGCGCCCGGCGGCCGGCTCGAGCACCTCTTTCCGAAGCCCGCCGAGCCCCGAGCGCCCGAAGCGGACTAAACTACCTCACCAGCAACCTTTCTTCGCGGCTCACGTCCGCTCACGAACCTCAGCTACTGTCCCATGACCAAAACTCCGTCCCGCAAGCACCGTCCGACCGCCGAAGCTGCCGCCCCCCTCATCACAGGCCGCGTCACCGCAGGCCACGGCCGCCACTACTTCGTGACGACGGAGGACGGCGCCGTGCTTGAAGCCCACCGCCGCGGCAAGAAGGGCGACGTCGTTGTGGGCGACGTCGTCGAGTGCACCGAACCGGTCTCGGGCGTCTCCGCCATCGAGTCGATCCGAGAGCGCCGAAACCTTCTCTACCGCTCCGACGAATGGCGCATCAAGTCGCTCGCCGCCAACATCGACCTCGTCTGCATCGTCTTCGCGTCCCGCCCGACCTTCAACCCCTGGTTCATCTGGAGGGCGCTTCTCGCCGCCCATCAGGCAGGCATCCCCGCGCTCGTCATCCGCAACAAGGCCGAACTTGCCGAAGGCGCCGAGGAGGCTGCGGCCGCCGTACGCCTTCTCGAGTCGATCGGCCACGACGTCATCACGGTCTCCGCCACGGGCGAGCCCGAGGCGACCCGCGCCCGCCTCATCGAGCGTCTCGAAGGCCGAGCCTCGCTCCTCGTCGGCCAGTCGGGCATGGGCAAGTCCACGATCCTCAACCTTCTCGTCCCGCACGCCCAGGCCGCCACGCGCGAATTCTCCGTGGCCCTCAACCTCGGCAAGCAGACGACCACCGCCGCCCGCTGGTACGACGCCAAGTACGACGACTGGCAAGGCAGCGTCATCGACACCCCGGGCTTCCAGGAGTTCGGCCTCGCACACCTCTCGCTCAACGACATCCTGCGCGCCATGCCCGACATCGCAGCGCACGTCTCGGGCTGCCGTTTCTTCAACTGCCGGCACCTCGAGGAGCCCGGCTGCGGCGTCAAGGCCGCCGTCGAGGCGGGCGAGGTCGACGAGGCGCGCTACGCCTTCTACAGGTCGCTCGCAGTCCACGCCGACACGCTGCCTCTATAATCATTCAATTTCCCCGAAACGACTCCCGCAGAAACGTTCCACAGAGGTCCACCGTCATGGCCGAGGTCATTCCCATCGCTACGAATCCCGCCCCCGTGCGCAGTCTTCCGGTTCCGCAGACAGGCGCCGTGCGACGCTCGGTAGGCCACTGGACCGACACCCGCGGACGCCCCCTGAGGGACCTGCGCATCTCGGTGACCGACCACTGCAACTTCCGCTGCCGCTACTGCATGCCCAAGGAGAAGTTCAGCAATCCCCACGCCTTTCTCGCCCACACCGAGCTCCTCACCTTCGAGGAAATCCTGCGCATCGCGCGCATCGTGGTCGCCAACGGCGTCGAGAAGTTGCGCCTCACGGGCGGCGAGCCCCTGCTCAGAAAGGGCCTCGAGGAACTTGTCGCAGAACTGCGCAGGCTCAGGACGCCCGACGGCCGCGACATCGACATCGCGCTCACGACGAACGCCTCCATCCTTCACAAGAAGGCGCAGGCCCTGCGCGACGCGGGCCTCGACCGCGTCACGATCAGCCTCGACGCTCTCGACGAAGGCATCTTCCAGAGCTTCAACGACGTGGGCTTTCCCGCCGCCAAAGTGCTCGACAACATCAGGCTTGCGGCCGACATGGGCTTTCGCGTCAAGATCAACACCGTCGTCAAGCGCGGAGTGAACGAGTCCGAAATCGTCCGCATCTGCGAACACTTCCGCCACACGGGCATCATCCCCCGCTTCATCGAGTACATGGACGTGGGCACCTCCAACGGCTGGCGCATGACCGACGTCGTTCCCTCCGCGGAGGTGGTCGGGATGATCCGCGCAAAGTGGCCCGTCGAGCCCGTCGGCGCCAACTATCCGGGGGAAACCGCCTCCCGCTGGCGCTATCTGGACGGCGCTGGCGAATTCGGCTGCATCTCCTCCGTCACCCAGGCCTTCTGCGGCGAATGCTCCCGCGCGCGCCTGAGCATGGACGGGCGCCTCTACCTCTGCCTCTTCGCGACCGAGGGCTACGACATCCGCACGATGCTCCGCGGCGGCGCCACCGACTTCGAGATCGAGCAAGCGCTCGGCCGAATCTGGTCCGCCCGCGACAACCACTACTCCGAGCTCCGTTCGCTCGGTCTCGCGCCCGAGCGCGCGAAGATCGAAATGAGCTACATCGGCGGGTAGTTTCGCCTAGGCATCTTGCCTTAGTCCTTCACCTTTTCTCCCGTTCAGTGGGACAGAAGGCGTTCGCGTCCGTATACTTGAATACCCGAACACAAGTCTTCGGTCATCCGGCGGCCAGGCCGCGCTTTTTTTTTGCGCCCGTTTTCTTCACCCTGCCAGGCCCCCTTCTCGATGACGCGCCCGCCGCGCCCCCGCCCGGCGAACAATCAATATAAGAAAGGGTCCCCCTTATGTTCAGCAATCCCACTGCGATCACCTTCGTCGGCTATCTGCTCGTCATGGTGTGCGTCGGCTTCTACGCCTACTACCACACCCGCAGCTACGGCGACTACATTCTCGGCGGACGTAGCCTCGGCGGCTTCGTGACGGCCCTTTCGGTCGGCGCCTCCGACATGTCCGGCTGGCTTCTGATGGGCCTGCCCGGCGCCGTCTACCTCGCCGGCATCTCCCAGTCGTGGATCGGCATCGGCCTCGTCCTCGGCTCCTACATCAACTGGTGCGTCGTCGCCTCCCGCCTGCGCGTCTACACGGAGAAGACCCACAACGCGCTCACGCTCCCCGACTACTTCTCGCACCGCTTCGAGGACAAGCAAAACCTGCTGCGCATCATCGCCGCCGTCGTGATCCTGCTCTTCTTCACGATCTACTGCGCCTCGGGCGTGGTCGCGGGCGCCCGCCTCTTCGAGAACACCTTCAGCATGTCCTATGAGACGGCCCTCATTCTGGGCGCCGCCGCCACGATCTGCTACGTCTTCGTGGGCGGCTTCCTCGCCGTCTCCTGGACCGACACGATTCAGGCTCTCCTCATGTGCCTCGCCCTGATCGTGACGCCGATCGCCGTCATGTACGACCTCGGCGGCTTCACCGCCGCCACCGAGTGCGTCGCGAGCGTCGACATCAAGATGCTCAACATCCTCGAGGGCCACACCCTCGTGGGCATCGTCAGCCTTCTCGCCTGGGGTCTGGGCTACTTCGGCCAGCCGCACATCCTCGTGCGCTTCATGGCCACCCGCTCCATCAAGGTGATCCCGAACGCCCGCCGCGTCGCCACCCTCTGGATGAGCTTCTGCCTCTCGGGCGCCGTCGCCGTCGGCTTCTTCGGCGCGGCCTTCTTCGCCGAGCACCGCGACGTCGCCTCCCTCGTCGAACAGAACCACGAGCGCGTCTTCATCGTCCTCTCGGGCCTTCTCTTCAATCCCTGGATCGCCGGCATCCTAATGTCCGCCATTCTCGCGGCCGTCATGTCCACGCTCTCCTGCCAGCTGCTCGTGTGCTCGTCGACTCTCACCGAGGACTTCTACCGCACGTTCATCCGCCGCAACGCCTCCCAGCGCGAACTCGTCTGGTTCGGCCGCAGCATGGTGCTCCTCGTCTCGGTCGTCGCCGTCTGGCTCGCCCGCGACCCCAACAGCCTCGTGCTCTCCCTCGTCTCCTACGCCTGGGCGGGCTTCGGCGCGGCCTTCGGCCCCGTCATCATCATGTCGCTCTGGTGGCGCCGCATGACGCGCAACGGCGCGCTCGCGGGCATGATCACCGGCGCCGTCACGGTCCTCGTCTGGAACCACTACGCCTGGCTCGGCCTCTACGAAATCCTTCCGGGCTTCGTCTTCGCCCTCATCGCCATCGTCGTCGTGAGCCTTCTCGACAAGGCTCCCTCCAAGAGCATCGCGAAGACCTTCGACGAAGTCCAGGCCGCCGTGCGCAATCCCGCCTGACCGCTTCAGGCCTGCCACGATTGAAAAGAGGAGCCTCGCGCTCCTCTTTTCACATCCGACCCGAATGCAGTCCGTGCAGGCCAAATCCGTTAGAATCTCCTGCACAACGCTTTTCGGGGAAGCCGCCGCAGCGGCCGTCCCCATCCCGCTTTCCGCGGCGCCCGCAACCGGCTGCCGCATGACCTTCATTCATGGCACGCTCTTCACATCTTGCGGCCCAGCGCCGCGAACTCAGCTTCATCCTCAACCGCCTGACGGCCTATACGACCCTCGCCGACCGTGACATCCTCGAGCAGCGTCTGCGCACGATCCTCGAGAAGCCGCTCTCCGACGACTTCTACATCATGGCCAACGAAGTCTTCGACAAGATCGAGGCCCAGCATCCTTCCGTCGCCAACGAGGCCCGCGGGAACTTCTACGGCATGCTCTCCGAGGTGAAGTACGAATACAGGACCCCGACCGAGTCCACATCGATGCTGATGGTCGGCCTGATGATGAGCACGTTCTTCAAGACCGCCTGCCCCAACGTCACGCTCTCGCAGGAAACCGCCGACAAGGTTGTCGAGATCCTCAAGAAGCACTACATCAACCCGAAGGCCAAGATCACGATCTTCCATGAAATGCTCCGCAGCAACCAAGGGCCCGCCAACGATACCGAGACGGCGGGCAGGCTCACGCGTGCGATGGCCGAATGCAAGGGAACCCTCTACACCAAGGAACACCTCGACGTACCCGAAGGCGAGGATGACCCCATCGCCGCGCTTGAGAACGAACGCATCTACGGCCTCTACCTGCGCCACCTCGTCATCACCGTAACCGTGCCTGCGGGCGAGCTCGCCGTCGTGCATCCCTACCGCTGGTGGGACACCACGCGCCACCCCGAGTTCTGCGTCAGCGGCCACTTCGATCCCAACCAGATCCTCAAGAATCCGTTTGCGTTCGACATGCAGGAGGCCCTCAAGTCCAACATCGCGTCCTGCCAGACGATCTTCACGGAACCCATGCCCCTCGTCAAGGGACTCGACTTCTTCGAGCAGCAGCTCTCGCCCTTCCGCATCTACCCGCTCCTTACAAATGCCGTGCAGACGGCGGATTGCGAGCCCGACCAATTCTGCGCCTCGATCGCCATCTTCTGCTCGCGTCCCGACGCGGCCAAGATCTACGCCTCCGAAATCCGCATTGCACTCTCCATGGAGACCTCCCGCGACCAGCCCTTCTCGGGCGACTGCATCTCCTTCCAGGACACGGGCGTCGACCTCAACACATACGCCACCAACTTCGAACGCTTCTTCAACATGTTCGGCCTCACCGACGTCGTCATCCACGAAGAGCCCCGCTACTATGAATACGAGGACGAAGGCGGCCGCATCTACGTGAACGCCCGCGGCGTCTCCATGCCGCTCAACCCAAACTTCGCCCCCGTCATGCCCGCACACTTCCTCAACTGACGCGCGGCACATGCAAAAAGACGGCCCTGCGCTTCCTGCGCGAGACCGTCTTTTTCACGAAAACCCTCCCCCTGCACTTGCAAACATGGAGCTGACCATGTATTGCCAACCCGAGCACCCTCCTGCTTGGCACCATGGCCTCTGCTGACTTCTCACGGCAAGCTTTACTCCATCGCCCTGTTGGGGCGATGTCCGTGAGGCCTCCTCGGGCAAGGACACGCTCACTCCCCTCATGCAGCTGCCTCATTGCGCATCGCGACGCACACACTGCGAAGGGGCTTCGCCGTTGCCGGCGAAGCCCCTTTCGTCATGAGCAGCTCACGAGTCGGACGGATCCGAGCACCTCAGCGTCACTGAGCGGCCTTCTCCACGTCGAACGTGAACCTGCCGTCCTTCGCGCCCACGCGGATCGTGTCGCCGGGACCTGCGGAACCCTCGAGCATGACCATCGCAAGACGATTCTCGATGTGGTCCTGGATCGCGCGCTTGAGCGGACGTGCGCCGTAATGCGGATCGAAGCCCACTTCGGCGAGTTCCGCCATGGCCTCGTCGGTCACCTCGAGCGTCACGTCCTGGGCGGCCACGCGGGCCTGCAGGCTCTTGAGCTGGATCGCGGCGATGCGACGGATGGCCTCGCTGCCGAGCGAGTTGAAGATCACGATCTCGTCGATGCGGTTGATGAACTCCGGACGGAAGTGCTCGCGCACCTCGGTCATCACGGCATTCTTCACGCTCTCCCTCGACTCGCCGATCATCTCCTGAATCTCGGAGGAGCCCAGATTCGAGGTCATGACGATCACGGTGTTCTTGAAGTCCACCGTGCGGCCCTGGCCGTCGGTCATGCGGCCGTCGTCAAGCACCTGCAGCAGGACGTTGAAGACATCGGGATGAGCCTTCTCGACTTCGTCAAGAAGAATCACGCTGTAGGGATGACGGCGGACGGCCTCCGTCAGGTAGCCGCCTTCCTCGTAACCCACGTATCCCGGAGGCGCGCCGATCAGGCGGGCGACGCTGTGCTTTTCCATGAACTCGCTCATGTCGATGCGCACGAGCGCATCCTCCGTGTCGAAGAGGAACTGCGCGAGCGCCTTCGTGAGCTCGGTCTTGCCGACGCCCGTCGGGCCGAGGAAGAGGAAGCTGCCGTAAGGACGGTTCGGATCCGAAAGCCCTGCACGGCTTCTCAGAATCGTCTCGGCCACGCGCTTGACGGCTTCGTCCTGCCCCACGACGCGCTCCTCGAGCGCATCCTTCATGTGCAGGAGCTTCTGGCGCTCGCCCTCCATCATCTTCGCGACGGGAATGCCCGTTGCGCGACTGACGACTTCGGCGATTTCCTCGGCACCCACGGTGGTTCTGAGAAGCTTCGGCTTGGGCGCATCGCCCGCTTCGGCCTTCTCGGCCTTCTTCAGGCGTTCCTCAAGCTTGGGCAGAACGGCGTACTGAAGCTCGGCGAGCTTTTCGTACTGGGCCGTGCGGCGGTACTCCTCCATCTGGTGACGCGTGCGGTCGATCTCGTCGCGGACGCTCTTGGCGCCGAGCGCCTCGCTCTTCTCCTTCTTCCAGACCTCCTCAAGGTCGGCATACTCGCGGGAGAGCTTGTCGATCTCGTCCTCAATCGCCTGCAGACGCTTCTTCGAGGCGTCGTCGGTCTCCTTCTTCATGGCCTCGCGCTCGATCTTGAGCTGGATCAGGCGGCGGTCAAGCTTGTCGAGAGCCTCGGGCTTGGAATCGATCTCCATCTTCACGCGGGCCGCGGCCTCGTCGATCAGATCGATGGCCTTGTCGGGCAGGAAGCGGTCGGTGATGTAGCGGTGCGAAAGTTCGGCCGCGGCCACGATGGCTGGGTCGGTGATCTCGACGCCATGATGCGCCTCATAGCGTTCCTGCAGGCCGCGCAGAATGGCGATCGTGTCCTCGACGCTCGGTTCGTCGACCAACACCTTCTGGAAGCGGCGCTCGAGGGCGGCATCCTTCTCGACGTACTTGCGGTACTCGTCAAGAGTGGTCGCGCCGATCACGTGCAGCTCGCCGCGCGAGAGCGCGGGCTTGAGCATGTTGCCCGCATCCATCGAGCCTTCCGTCTTGCCGGCGCCCACCACGGTGTGCAGCTCGTCGATGAAGAGGATGATCCTGCCGGACTCGGCCGTCACTTCCTTCAGAAGCTTCTTGAGACGCTCCTCGAACTCGCCGCGGTACTTCGCACCCGCAATCAGGCCCGCCATGTCGAGCGAGAGAATGCGCTTGCCGCGAAGGCTGTCGGGCACCTCGTTGTTGACGATGCGCTGCGCCAGACCCTCGACCACGGCCGTCTTGCCCACGCCGGGCTCGCCGATCAGGACGGGGTTGTTCTTGCTCCTGCGCTGCAGGATCTGCATCGTGCGGCGGATCTCGTCGTCACGACCGATCACGGGATCAAGCTTGCCCTGACGGGCGCGCTCGGTCAGGTCGACCGTGTATTTCTTGAGCGCCTCGCGCTGGCTTTCCGCATCCGGGTTGTCGGCCTTGTCGCCGCCGCGGACGGTTTCGACCGCCGCTTCAATGGCAGCGCGAGTCAGCCCTGCATTCTTCGCAAGACGGCCCGCCTCGCTCCTGTCCTCCGTGAGGGCGAGAAGCAGCATTTCCGTCGAGATGAACTCGTCGCCGCGCTTCATCGCCTCCTTCTCCGTGAGGTTGAGGAGGTTCATGAGGTCGCGCGAGATCTGCACGTCGCCGCCCGTGCCCGAAACCTTCGGCAGGCGCTCGACGGCCGCGTTCACTTCGCGCGTCAGGCTCTGGACGTTCACGCCCGCACGTTCAAGAAGGCTCCTGCTCGAACCTTCACCGTCGGCGAGCACAGCCGCCAGAATGTGCACAGGCTCGATGACCTGGTTGTCATGAGCAAGCGCGAGCGACTGGGCCTCGCCCAACGCTTCCTGGAATTTAGTCGTTAACTTGTCTTGACGCATGTTCTTGTTCCTTCGAAAACCCCTGCATGGGACCGCATTGACTCTGCCTGCGATCACGGGATTCTCATCTGATGTCCCTACCTATATGGGGATAGAGCAGGACATTTCAAGATGCCTGGACATTGAAGTTGCTACAGAGTTTGTCCGGCGTCAAGACTCTCGGAGAGACGAAATGAAACGACCCCGTCTGGTGCAAGACCGGCGGGGCCGTGAGCGTTCAGGCTGCCTTCCCGTGCTCAGAGCGAGCGGACGGCCGTCCAGCCCGCCCAAGTGCCCGTCAGGCTCAGCAGCAAATGCGAGGCCATATGCACGCCGGTCCTGATGAAGGCGCCCGACGTGATGAGCGAGAAGGCTTCAGCCGAAAAGGTCGAGAAGGTCGTCAGACCTCCGAGAAAGCCCGTGATGACGAAAAGCCGTACGGCGGGCGGCAGCTCGGGATTCGCGCTCGTCCAGGCGAGTGCGGCGCCGATCAGAAGGCCGCCCGCGGCATTGGAGGCGAGTGTTCCCCAGGGCATCCATCCCGAGAGCGGATTGAGGAAATAGGAGAGCATCCATCGGCAGACGGCGCCGAGTCCGGCGCCCGTACCGACGGCGAGGATCACGAGCCAGAGCGGCCCGTCCCTGGTCATCGTGCGGCCTCACCCCAGCGACGCCTGGCCTCTTCGTCGCTCTCGCGCGCGTCGACCCAGCGCTCGCCCTCGGGCGTCCTCTCCTTCTTCCAGAAGGGGGCCTCGGTCTTGAGCCAGTCCATGATGAATTCGCAGGCCTCGAAGGCCTCGCAGCGGTGCGCGCTCGTGACGACGACGAGCACGATGTGCTCGCCCACGGCCATCTCGCCCACGCGGTGGATGACCGTCACGCCGCAGACGTCCCAGCGTGCCCTTGCGCGCTCGACGATGCCCGCGAGCGCCCTTTCGGTCATCGCGGGATAGTGCTCGAGCGTGAGATGCGTGACGTCGTTGCCGTCATTGCGGTTTCTCACCACGCCCACGAAGCTCGCCACGCCGCCCGCTTCGGGAGAGGACTCGATGAGCCTCTCGATCTCCTCGCCGGGATTGAAGTCCGCCTCGCTCACGCGAATGGTCGTCAGGGACATGATCAGCCTCCGGTCACCGGCGGAAAGAAGGCGACCTCGTCGCCCGCCTTCACGGCGTCGTCGGGCTCGGCCATCTCCTGATTGACGGCCGCGCGCACGCGGCGCGCATTGCCGAGCGCAGTCGCATACGGCTCGCCGCAGCCGCGAAGCCACTCGCGAAGCCCTGCGACCGTCGTCACGTCCTCAGGCACCTCAAGCTCCTCCTGCGCACGACCGAGGGCGTCGCGCAGAAGCGCAAAGTAAAGGATGCGGATCTTCATTTTGTTATGTCCTCTCTTTCTTGTGTTTCAGGTTTGCGCATTTCGAGCCACTCTCAGGCGAAGAACTGGCAGAACGGGTAGTAGCTGACCATGTCGCCCTTGCGGACGGTGCCGCCCACGGGAATGTCGACGAGACCGTCGGCCCAGGCGCAGGAGGAAAGCACCTGCGAATTCTGCGTGTGATAGAGGTCGAGCCCGCCCTCGTCGTTGCGGCGCACGCGCACAAACTCCTGACGGTCGCCCGGCTTGAGCCAGTCGAAGTCGGCTCTCACGGCCATGGGCTTTACGTCGATGTCGGTGAGGCCCATCGTCCTCAGGAGGTAGGGTCTGGCCATCATCAGGAAGACCACGAAGCCCGCAACGGGATTGCCCGGACAGCCTATGAAGGGCACGCCGCGCACCTCGCCGAACGCGAGGGGCTTGCCGGGCTTGAGACGGACGCGCCAGACGTTGAGCGAACCGACTGCTTCGACCGCCGGCTTGATGTGGTCCTCTTCGCCCACGCTCATGCCGCCCGTCGTCAGGATGACGTCGGCCGAGGCGGCCGCGCTCTCGAAAGCCTCGATCGTGGCCTCAAGCGTGTCGGGCACGCTGCCCAGGTCGAGCGCCTCGCAGCCGAGCTCCTGAAGGAGGCTGCGGATCATGAAGCGGTTCGAGTTGTAGATGCCACCCGGCGGCAGGGGTTCGCCCGGTTGCACGAGCTCGTCGCCCGAAAAGAAGATGCCGACTCGAAGACGGCGGTAAACCTTGACGTAGGCGCGGCCGATGGACGCGACCATGCCGATCGCGGCGGGCGTCAGGCGGGCGCCCTTCTTGAGCACGACGCCGCCCTGAGGCACGTCGGAGCCGCGGCGGCGGACCCATGCGCCCTCGCGCACGGGGGACTTGAAGCAGACGCCCTCGGGCGTCACCTCGACGTTTTCCTGGGGCACGACCGTGTCGGCACCCTCGGGCATCGGCGCGCCCGTGAAGATGCGCGCGACGCTGCCCTGCGCAAGCCTTGAGCCAACCTGACCGGCGGGAATGCGGTCGGAAACGGGCAGCACGACGGGATGATCTTCGGACGCCTCAGCCAGCTCGGCCGCTCTGACCGCGTAGCCGTCCATCTGGGAGTTGTCCCATCCGGGAACGGCGATAGGGCTCACGATGTCTTCGGCGAGCACGCGGTGGGTTGAATAGAGGAGCGGAACGGTTTCCATTCCCTCGACGGGCACCGCCTTCTCCATGAGGCGGCGCAGGGCTTCGGCGTAGGTGATCATAGGCTTACAACAAAATCTGCAACGGCTGCAGGGTCGTTGATGTCGAGCCGCGGCACCCTTTCGTCCGGCTCCTCGAAGTCGGAGGCGACGGCCACCACGTCGTCATGCATGAGCGAGAGTCTCGGATTGGCCTCGCACGCCCTGCGTCGGACTTCAATTTTAGGGAATGCGCCCTCGTTTTTAAACCCCTCCACAAGGATGACGTCGACATCCGAAAATCTGGCAAGCAGCTCTTCAACCGACGGCTGTTCAGGCGTTTCAACGAGCATGGCCCATCTTCGGTCGCTGCGCACGATCACCTGCGAGGCACCCGCCTCCCTGTAGCGCCAGCTGTCCTTGCCGGGCTTGTCCATGTCGAACCCGTGGTGCGCGTCCTTAAGCGCCGCGACCCGGAAACCGCGGCGGGTGAGTTCCGCCGCAACCCGGGTCGCAAGGGTCGTCTTGCCGCTTTCGGAAAAGCCGACGAACCCGACCGTTTTAGGCATCAGGGCGCTCCGTCAGCCTCTCGATCTCCTCTCGGACCGCCGCTTCACACGCAGGCGTCTGGACCTTGCGCAGCGGACGGCTGAAGAGGTCGGCCATGTCCTCGGGCGGCTCGACGGCAACGCCCGTGGCCTGCCTGACCATCCTCGGGAACTTGACGGCCTGAACCGTCTCGACGCAGAGCGTCTTGACGCCGACGGGATGGAGGTAGATGCCCGAGAAGAGCGCGTCGGCCGTGTGCGGGTCGACGTACGTGTCGTACTCGAGGTGCATCTGCTCGATGATCTCGAGGCGATTCGGATGGTTCGAGGAACCCGACACGACGCCCGACAGGCGGACCTTGCGGAATTCCTCGGCCGTGAGCGTGAATTCGCCCTTCGTCTTCAGATCCTCGGCAAGCTCCCTGACACGGGTGCCGTCGCGGCCGAGCACGTCGAAGAGGAAGCGCTCGAAGCTCGCGGCGCGCGAGATGTCAGTGGAGGGCGAGGACGTTGCGATCGTCTCGCTCGAGGGCTTCGGCGCATAGCGACCCGTGCGAAGGAACTCGTCCATCGCGTCGTTTTCGTTCGTGCAGACGATGAGGCGCATGATCGGAAGCCCCATCTTCTTGGCGACCCAGCACGCGTACGCATTGCCGAAGTTGCCGCCCGGCACCGCGAAGACGACCTCCTCGCCCACGCGTTCGACGGCCCTCAGATAGCCGTAGAAGTAGTAGACGATCTGCGGCACGATGCGGGCCCAGAGGACGGAGTTGATCGCGCCGAGGCCGTGGGCCTTCGCGTACTCGCGATCCTCGAGGATCGTGCGCACGATGTCCTGGCATTCGTCGAACGTGCCGTTGACCTCGATGTTGACGACGTTCGGATCTTGATTGGAATAAAGCTGCGCCGCCTGGAACTGGCTCATGCGGTCCTTCGGGGAAAGCATGACGACCTTGATGTTCTTGTGCCCGCCGAACGCGGCCTCGGCCGCAGCCCCCATGTCGCCCGTCGTGGCGCCGAGCAGCGTGCGCGGGCGCCCCTGGGCGAACGACGTGTCGAAGAGCCTCGACATGAACTGCAGAGCAATGTCGTCGAAGGCAAGCGTCGGACCGTTCGAAAGCTCGAGCAGGCCGACCTGGTCGTGGAGCCACTTCACGGGCGTGATCTCCTCGGCCGTGAACATACCGCGGGTGTGGCCGAAGTTGCCGGCCTGATAGGCTTCGGAGCAGATCTGCCAGAGATCCTCCTTCGGGAGCTCCTCGGCGAAGAGGCGGATGACCTCGAAGGCGAGCGAGGCATAGGAGAGGCCGCGCCACGTCATCAGGGTGTGGGCGTCGACCTTCGGGAACACCGCAGGCACGTAGAGGCCGCCATCCTCGGCATAGCCCTCGAAGAGAATGTCGCTGAACGAGAAGCTCGATTCGAGGCCTCGGGTGGAAATGTACTGCATTAAACCTCCTTGGAAAGGGGGAAATAGTCGCTGTCACTCATCAGGCAAATGACGATAAAGCCATACTACCTGAAAATCATTCTCCGAAAACTTAAAGAGACGGTTTTTTACGGAACCCAGGCATTTGACCTACAGCGAAATAGGTGCTTTCGAGCAGATGCTCACGCGAAACACCCGTCCACTCGATCGTAATTGTAAGTCTTGTCGACCTTCAGACAGAAGGGGGACGCCCGCCGGCCACCGAACCTCTACAATGACTTCATTGACAATAGATTAGAGAGAAACGCCATGCCGCTTCCGAAAAGACCCGCCAAGCGAGGGGACGTGCTGACCGACTACGGTCCCGAAGCCGATCTGACCAAGCCCGCCGGAAAGGCTGCGCCCAAGGCCGCAGCCAAACCGTCGCAGGCTCCCGAGACGGCTTCGAAGCCCCGCCGCACGACGAGGAAGACCGTGAAGGCCGCGCCCGCCGAAACGACGAAGACTGTCGAAAAGACCGTCACCGCGCAGGAGACTGCCGCCCCCAAATCGACGGCGAAGACGCCCGCGAAGCCCGCCGTGAAGAAGCCCCCCGTCAAAAAAGCCGCAACCGCAGTGAAGCCCCAGACGGCCCCCGCAGTCGCCGAGTCCGACGTGCGCGAATCCAGGCACTCCAACCGCCGCGGACGCGCCGCAACGCCCGCCGACAAGCGCAAGCTCTTCGTGCTCGACACCAACGTGCTGATCCACGATCCCATGAGCATCTTCAGCTTCGCCGAGCACGACGTCTTCCTGCCCATGACCGTGCTCGAAGAGCTCGACAACCACAAGAAGGGCACGAGCGACGTCGCACGCAACGCGCGTTCGGTGAGTCGCAGCCTCGATCAGCTGATGGAGCTCAACGGACACGATCTGACACAGGGCGTGCCGCTCTCGCTTCTGGGCAACAAGGAAGCGACGGGCAGGCTCTTCTTTGAAACCCACGCCGTCGACGTGCCGATTCCCGCCGCACTGCCGACCTTCAAGGGCGACAACCGCATCCTCGCGGTCGTCAAAGGCGTTGAAGGCGCCTTCCCCGATCTGGCCGTCGTGCTGGTGAGCAAGGACATCAACATGCGCATCAAGGCGACGACGTTGGGCATTCCCGCGGAGGACTATCTCTCCGACAAGGTGCTCGACGACACCGACATGCTCTACTCGGGCCGCATGGCGCTGCCCTCCGACTTCTGGACGACCGTCGGCAAATCCCTCAAGTCCTGGCAGGACGACGGCACGACGCACTACCGCTTCGAGACGAAGGAGGCCGGCCGCTACGTCGTCAACATGTGTCTGACGATCGAGGGCGACCCCGACTTCATGGCCATCGTCACGAGCGTCGAGCCCGACGCGGTCACGATCCGCCTGCTGCGCGACTACCGCACTCGCCTCAAGGTCTGGGGCATTCATGCGCGCAACGCCGAACAGAACATGGCGCTCAACCTGCTCACCGATCCCGAGATCGACTTCGTCACGCTGCTCGGTCAGGCGGGCACGGGCAAGACCCTGATGACCCTTGCCGCCGCCCTCACCCAGACGATCGACGAGCGCCGATTCTCCGAAATCATCGTGACGCGCGCGACCGTCAGCGTCGGCGAGGACATCGGCTTCCTGCCCGGCACCGAGGAGGAGAAGATGGCGCCGTGGATGGGCGCGCTCGAGGACAACCTCGAGGTGCTTCACCGCTCGGAAAACAGCACGGGCGGCGACTGGGGTCGACAGGCGACGCTCGACCTCATCAAGGCCCGCATCCGCATCAAGTCGATGAGCTTCATGCGCGGACGCACCTTCCTCAAGAAGTTCGTCATCATCGACGAGGCGCAGAACCTGAGCCCGAAGCAGATGAAGACCCTCATCACGCGCGCGGGCCCCGGCACGAAGATCGTCTGTCTGGGCAACATCGCCCAGATCGATACGCCCTACCTGACGGAAGGCAGCTCCGGCCTCACCTACGTCGTCGAACGCTTCCAGGGCTGGCCGCACGCAGCCACGATCACGCTCACGCGCGGCGAGCGCTCGCGTCTGGCGGACTTCGCGACTGAAGCCCTATAAAAAACTTGCAAGGCTGTGAATTAGGAGTTATCATTCAAGTACATCTTAACTCAAGCCAACATCAGGAAAACGTCTCCGGACGTACTGAAATCACCAAAATTAAGCTTGATTCCGGCCACTGTCTGATGCAAAATCCGACATCCGGGAAGAAAAAGGCGTCGAAAGGCGCCTTTTTTGTTGCCTTTTTCCATGCTCACAAGGGAAATCCCTGAAAAATTGACAGCAGTCCAAAGCCTAGCCTATCATGCTATAAAACAATCACTACCCTATACAAATTCCATACATGAGGAATCATCATGAAGGCATGCGACTTAGAGGAAAAAACCAACCACCTTCAAGCTTGCGTTGCGATTGACCTTGGCGCGCGTTACACAGGCACCTTCTCCATCCTGCATAAGTCGAGTCGTCTGCCTTCCAAAGACGACTGTCGCGCCGCAACCTACGTGCTGCCGGAGGACGGCGGCAAGATGACCTATTCTCAACGAAACCGCACTGCTGTCCGACATCGAATTCGCGGAAAGAAGCGTTTTGCACTCGCGCGTCGCATGGCCATGCTCATCATCCGCGAGAAGCTGGCCGCAAAGAGCGTCACGCTCACTTCTTCGGAAACCCGCCGTCTTGCTGAAGCGGTCAGCAGTCTCCTGCGCCGTCGTGGCTACAATCGTCTCGAAACCGAAACCGACAACGACCTGACCGTCCTTGAAAACATCGAGCCTGAAGTGTTTTCCGAGCACGAGATTCTTGGAAAGTATTTTTATGCAGGAACCGATCTCGCCATCCAATGGGAAACACTATCGCAGGATCTGAGCAAAATCTCCTCGCTCCTTGCCGAACGCCTTTCCGAGAAAGACTTCAAGAAGTATCTGACAGGCTTGATTCCCGACGACAAGAACAAGATCAAGCACATCATCAGTGTGTTCAAAATGCTGATCGACGAAGCGGAATCGATCAACATGCAGTGCGTTCTCGGACACAAGCACCGCACTCAGTACCTTTCCGACATTCATGCCGACATGCATCGGGACACCCGTCTGTCAAAGGCTGCTGAGGCTTTCGGCGGCGTGGACCGCCTGTGGCGGCTTCTGGGCAACCTCTCGAATCTTCAGCTTCGCGCCCATCGCTGGTATTTCAACGCTCCCCACCTCTTTGACGATCAGGCACTTGAACCGGCCAGGCTGCAGAAGACGCTGGTACGCGCATTCAAGTATCTTCATTGCCCGCAAGGCGTCGAATCCCGTGCACAGGCCGAACTCGTGAAGGAGCTCGAAGAAGCGGACGACATCATTGACGCACTGTGCACCATCGATCCCGTCCGCACGATTCCGCCCTACGAAAATCAGCAAAACAGACGGCCGCCCTTCGATCAGACGCTGTACCTGTCTCCCGATCTGCTCGACAGGCAGTTCGGACACACCTGGAAATCCTGGGCAGTCGCTTTTGCAAAAGAAGAGCCCCTCCTCGAAGACGGACTTGAGGTTATTCTGGCGCAGACTGACAGGCGCTCCCGCGTGAAGGCCTTAAACAAAAACTGCAGGGATGCTCTGGACTACAAATTCTCCTACGTCCTTCAGCGAGTTCTCGACCGCAGCAAGGCCTGCGACTCATTCTGTCTTCGTGCTCTGGCCGCAGGCGCTGAAGGCTCGCGTCTGACCGTCGCACGCAATGAACTCCAACGTGTGCTTGGAACGCAGCACGTGAACGACTTCCTCAGACTTGCGAAACTCTACTACCGCGAAACCGGTGAAGCCAAAAACGGACTCTGGCTGCAGGAGCACGCCTGCGTGCTCGAGCGGGCGGACATTCATCCGCCCATGAAATCCAAAATCATTAATCAGCTGCTCGGCGCCGTCTTCGGCCTCGATGCCGACTTTGGACGTCTTTTCAAAAACAAGATCTGGAACCGTACCGTCAGCGGCCGCAGTACCGTACGTTCGATGTGCCAAAACATTGAACAGACCCGCAAGGCGCACGGCGGCGAATTCAATCTGCTCTTCAAGCAGGCGACGGCAGGCGCAGAAGGCGTCGCTGAAGACATTGCCAAAACTGTAGCGGCAGTCGGCAAGCTGCGTGAATTCTTCTCGACGATTCCAGAGCTTGACGAATGCACGATCAATCGAGTTGCCAATCCCTATTCACTGGTTCAGCTCTACACGCTTCTGGAAGTAGACAGAGGCGGCTTTTCCTCAGTCTCGGCAGCTGCGCATTTCGAAAACGAATGGCGCATGAAGACCTGGAAGGACGAGACGTGCAGCAGATGCTCGCGTCTGCCTGCTGATGCCGTGCGGCCGTTCGACGGCGTTTTGCGCCGCGTGCTCGATCGCCAGACGAGTGAATTGTCCCGGCAGATCGCTTCCGACTTCTTCGAGCGCATCTCCGGCGAATCCGCACAAATCGATCTAGCCATCGTCATTGAGGAAAACAAGTTTGCATTCAGCGCCTCTCTGGCCGACCTGAAGAAGAACCGTGCCGCCGCCGACAAGGCCAAAGACGCTCTGACGCGTCAGGAGAAACGCTGGCTCTCCAAAAGCGAACGCATCAAAATTGCTGCGCGCGGCCTGTGTGCCTACACGGGCGAAGCGCTCAGCGATGCAGGCGAATTCGATCACATCATTCCTCGTTCCCAAACAACCGCAGCGATGGGAACCGCCTTCAATTCCGAAGCGAACTTGCTCTTCGTTTCGCAAAAAGGCAACCAGCAGAAGAAGGACGGGCGCTATTTCCTGACGGATCTGAAAGACAACTATCTGAACAGAATCTTCGGCACCTCGGACAGAAAGCAAATCTCCGAGGAGATCGAGAAGACGGTAGACGAACTCGTGCAGAGCGGACGAATTCGTCATTTTGAGCTTCTGAATCAGAAGCAGCAGGACTGCGTCCGCCACGCTCTGTTTCTTAACGACGCGTCGGAGGCCCGTCAGGCCGTCCTGCGTGAACTGTCCGCCACCAACCGCAGCAAGGTCAATGGAACGCAGGCCTGGTTCGTTCGATCCCTTGTCTCGAAGCTGACCCGCATAACAGCAGACTGGCGAAACAAGCACAACCATACGCTCAACATCAGATCGTGCCGAGTCAACGCTCAAGCCGCCAGCAGCATTCGTATGGCGCTGGGCAAGCTTGCCCCGGACCTCGCCAAGCCTGACATCCAACCGGTTGCCTCCCATTCGATCGACGCGATGTGCGCATACGCGGCCGCCTGCGCGTCCGTGGACTTCTGTTCGTTCGTAGGCGGCAATCCAAGCCATTCGGACCCTGAAAGCTTCACGAACGACAATCAAAGCAATCTGGCTGCCCTCTATCCTGACGCATGCGACGTCAGGTGGGTCAAGAGCTCCTCGCAAAAGGACATCTCCGCCAAAGCCATTTTCAAAGAAGGCATTTTGGCCGAGAATTTCCTGCCTATTCTTGTCAAGCAGGACAAGGTCTACGTCGGCTTCACGCTTCCGTCCGCGTCAGGTGCCGGCGGCAACGCTCTGCCCGTCACTGGCAAAAACCCTCTGCATCTGCTGGAGGTCGCCGGACCGTATCTCGACAAGACGCCCGCCTCGAACTCATCGCAAACTCAGTGCTGCAACATCGTCAAGCAGAAGGCTTTTGCGCTCTTCAACAAGCAGGCTCAGGATCCTGACTCACTGACCAGAGAAGAAACAGAAGCCGCTGCACTTCTCAAGCACCTGCATTACATCACCGAAAGAATTCCTCTCTCGAAGATGCTACTGAACGATACCGGCAACAAGCTTCTGGACGCCGCCAAGCTCAAGAAAAAAATTGATGCGCAGACGCTTTCCTGCACAATCAAGTCAAAGAAAAGCCAGTTCTCGGTAACCGGCACGCTTGCGCTCCCGGCGCAGGTCGAATGGGCCAGGCTCGCAAGTGATCCGTCCCTCGTTCCGCATCTCGGCGAATCCACCAAGACTTTTGACCTCAACGTCTGGATTCGCTCCGTTACGCACCTCAATGCAGGCAGCAAGTGCAGGCACGTTTCCGTAAAGCGCATTGCAAGTCTTCCCGTTGTCAGCAAGGCCTCAGGCGGATTCAGAATCCGACGCACGACAGCAACAGCTCAGGAGGTCTATCAGCTGTACAACATCGCAGGCGCCAAATGCGCAGGCTTCGCATCGAGAAACGGTGAAGTCTCAGACTGGAAACGCCCGCTTCTCAAGAAAGAACTCGTTCATGACAATCTGACGCCGCTTGACGTGGCCGAATACGCCGCCGACGAATCCGTCGGCCTGCTCGACTTCAGATTGGTTGCCGAAGAAAACGACATCACCGTTTACATTGCACCCGGCACTGCAGATCGACGGTATGTACGACTAGAGCTGCCGTTCCCGACATTGAGAAACTGGCTCACAAATGCTGAAGCAGTCGCTATTCCGGACTCCCCTCTGGGACTGCCGTCAGAGATCATTCTCAAGAAAAGCAAGGCGTTCGCACCGACAGAGCCTGCGAAAGTTGCCAAACTTCTTGGCACACCGCGTTCGCATCTCTTCGTCGAACAGCTCGGTTCGCGCGTGAGGCTTTGGTACATCGTCGAATCGAGCAACTCCGACATGTCACGTGCGTTCAACAGGGCCCAGTCATGAAACACTTGAGCATCTGCAATTTTGGCGATTGCCTGGGAGTCTCAGGCAATCGCCTGACCGTGCGTTCCAAAGAGGGAGAGCTTCAGGAATACTGCCTGACTCACCTCCGTTCCATTTGCATCGCTAAAAATGGCATTTCCATTTCATCCAACCTTGTTCAGGCGTGTGCCGCAAGAGGAATCCGCCTGTACTTTCTGGACTGGACAGGAAAATCCACAGCCTGCATCTCGGGCGAACACCAGCATGCAGTTGTGCAGGTTCGCAAGGCTCAGTTCCGAGCAATCGAGTCAGTTCTTTCTCACTTTCTGAGCAGAGAGATCATTCTTGCAAAATTGAGAAATCAACGTGCCGTACTGCTCTACTTCCAAAAATATCAGGCAAAGGCGTTTCCTGAGAAAGCTGCATTGTTCCACCTCGCCATGGATCGGATTGAACACCTTCACGACCATTTGAAGACGCTTGACCACCTCATGCAGACCGATGAATGGCGAACGGTTCTTCTCGGATACGAAGGACAGGCCGCAGAAGTTTACTGGCGCACTCTGAGAACAAGCGGCCTTCTCCCTTCATCGTTTCAAAAACGTGAGGGCAGAGGCTCCCTTGAAGTGACAAATGCTGCTCTCAACTACGGATACAGCATTCTTGAAAAGTTCTGCTGGTCTGCTTTGGAAAATGCAGGGTTGGAACTCTATGCAGGACTGCTGCACGTCGATCGCCCCGGCAAACCCTCCCTTGTGCTGGACTTCATGGAAGAGTACCGAGCCTGGGTCGTGGACCGAAACATCATCAAGCTCAGAGCGCGTCTGGGAAAGGAAACCAGTCTGACTCCCGATCTCAAAACCGAAATCATCAACGGCATCGATGCAACCATGAGTGCTTTCATTACTCATCGCGGCAAAAAGGTCCGGCTCGAGAACATCATGCAACGTCAAGCATATCGTCTGGCCGGCGCGATGACGGACGGCAAGCGCTACAAGTCGATCAGGTTCAAGTGGTGAAGTCATGAGTCTTTACGTCAAATATCTTGTCTGCTACGACATCTCCAATACCAGAACCCGCTCGAAGTTTTTCGATTTTCTCAAAGACCTCGGACTGACGCCGATTCAAAAATCCGTTTTCTTCGGCGATCTCAAGACTCCGGAGGTACGCTCGTTGAAAGCGGCAGCTGAAAAATGGCTCGACGCCTCCTGCGACTCCTGCCTGTACTTCCCCTGCCATTTGAAAGTTGAGGACATCAGAAAATGCTTTGGCCTTAAGCACTTCACATACATTGAGCCGCATGAAAACAGAGTCATCTAGCATTCCCGCATCCCTACTGCGACAGTACTGCTTCTGCCCACGCATTCCATTTTTCACGTATGTAAGGCAACTACATCCGCCCCGCGCACCCTGGGTAGAAGCGGGAGTTGCAATGCATCAGAGGATCGAACAACTGCTTAAGCGAAGGGATCTCACCAAGCTCACATCGGGGCGGTCTTACAGACTGAAAACGGAAGTCCCCCTCTATTCTCCGGATGCGCCCTTTCATGGCATCTGCGACGCTGTACTGGAACTTGAAGACGGTACGTACATTCCGCTGGAGATCAAGTCCGGAAACGCTTCCCCGCACACGGGCGAGATCATTCAGCTTTGTGCATACGCCGTTTTGCTTGAACAACTGCATGGCGGCAGGATCGATATCGGCTTCATTCTTTACGAGACCAAATCCAAGCACAAGGAAATTCTCTTCACCGATGCCGTTCGGCGAAAACTCGACTTCTGCGTTGAAGCAATCCAGCGTGACGCAGCCAAAGCACTTGTACCGCAGACTTCGGCCTCGGACGCTCAATGCACGCAGTGTGAATTCATGAATTTTTGCGCGGATAGGCTGTAAGTTTTGAACCTATTCAAGCACCCCTCTTGAGGAATTTGACGCTAAGATAGTGGGCTCACACATGAGGATGAAGCGAACACATGACGGACTTGATTGAAGATCCCGCCGCGCAGGCCGTGCGCAGGCCTCCGCAGAGCATCAACAGCGAACAGTCCATTCTGGGCGGCCTGATGATCGACAACAATGCTCTAGACAGCATCGTCGACATCATTCAGCCCGATGACTTCTACCGCCGAGACCACAAGATCATCTACGAGCACATCGCCGCGATGATCCAGCGCGGCCGTCCCGCCGACTCGCTGACCGTCGCCGAGTCGCTTCGCGATGCAGGCCTCGACACCGATACGGGCGGCTTTGCGTATCTTGCGGAACTCGTCAACAACACGCCCTCCGCTGCCAACATCCGCCGCTACGCCGAAATCGTTCACGACAAGTCCGTTCTGCGACAGCTGATCAGTGCGGGCGACCACATGGTCACGTGCGCGCTGCAGCCCGAAGGACGCGAAACAGCGCAGATCCTCGATGAGGCCGAGCGCATCGTGCTCGCGATCAACGAACGCAATTCTCGCGGCCAGCGCGGCTTCCAGCCCATGGCCACGCTCGTTCGAGAAGTTTCCGAGAAGATCATCGATCTTTACCAGAACCAACAGGGCTCGGAAGTCACAGGCGTGCCGACGGGCTATCCCAATCTCGACAGAGAGCTTGCGGGTCTGCAGCGCGGCGACCTGATCATCATCGCGGGCCGTCCCTCGATGGGCAAGACCTCGTTCGCCATCAACATTGCAGAAAACGTCGGCGTGCGTCAGGAACTGCCCGTCGCCGTCTTCTCTCTCGAAATGGGTGGCGACCAGCTCGCCCAGCGTCTGATCAGCTCCGTCGCCAACATCGACGCCCAGAAGCTCAGGAAGGCGCAGCTCGAGGACGAGGAATGGAACGCCTTCTCGAAGGCCGTCCATCGTCTGGAAAACAAGCCCATCTACATCGACGACACGCCCGCCCTGATGATCTCAGAGCTTTCGAGCCGTGCTCGACGTCTGGTCAACCAGACGGGCCCGCTCGGCCTCATCGTCGTCGACTACATTCAGCTGATGACGGGCCGTGCCGGCGTCGACAACCGTTCGACCGAACTGTCTGAAATTTCACGCGGCCTCAAGGCGCTGGCAAAGGAGCTGCACTGCCCGGTCATCGTGCTCTCGCAGCTCAACCGCTCTCTTGAACAGCGAGCCGACAAGCGCCCGATCATGTCCGACCTTCGCGAATCCGGCGCAATCGAACAGGACGCCGACGTCATCATGTTCATTTATCGCGAGGTCGTCTACAACAAGGACACTCCTGACAAGAATCTTGCCGAGATCATCATCGCCAAGCAGCGTAACGGTCCAATCGGTACGCTCCGCATGGTCTTCCGCGGCGGCAACACCCGCTTCGAGCCCTGGGCAGGCGATGTCGGCTATTGGGAAGGCGCACAGTAACCTAAAGAGGAATTTCGAATGCTCGACTGGTTTGCACAAATAGACTGGTTTGCCGTCATCTGCTGGCTGAGTGCCGTTTCGCTGATCATCGCCGGCCTCGCCGGCACCGTCATCCCAGCCATTCCCGGACTTCCGCTGATCGCCGCAGGAGGCGCCCTGATCGGATGGGCAGGCGGTTTCGAACTGATCGGCTGGGGCACGATCGCGACGCTCGCCGTTCTTGCCATCATCGGCGTCATCGTCGACACTGTGGCGCAGACCGCCGGGGCACAGAAGGCCGGTGCCAGCTCCTACGGCATCTGGGGTTCGGTCATTGGTACCTTCGTCGGTGTCTTCATGGGCGGTCTTGTAGGCATCTTCATCATGCCGCTCGTCGGTGCATTCATCGGCGAGTTCTGGGCCAAACGAGATTATCTTCACGCGGGGCGCGTAGGTGTTGCGACCTGGATCGGCATTGTCGTCGGAACTGCCGTCAAAATCGCTCTGGCATTCACCATGCTCGGGCTGATGATCGTGATGTACTTCGTATAAAAAAGGAGTTGAGCGCGAGCTCAACTCCTTTTTACCCAGACCATGCTTTGCAAAATTTCGCAAAAAATGCTGTTTTTTCGACAGGCGGGGCATTTTCGAAAAAATGCTCCACTGCGTGGCTCCTTTTCCTCTGCGCCGCAGGGTACTGCGGGCGGGGGTTACATCTTAACTCAAGCCAGCATCTGCTCTGAAACCTATTGGCCAACGATGCTTGTTCATCCTCCGATCTGTTACATCTTAACTCAAGCCAGCATCTGCTCTGAAACCGGCGGCCTGTTTTGGCGCAAGGACATCATCGACGGTTACATCTTAACTCAAGCCAGCATCTGCTCTGAAACCGTTTACGTTGATGTGATCATCAAGCGGTGGCAGGGGTTACATCTTAACTCAAGCCAGCATCTGCTCTGAAACATCAGTTGGGCAAGCCCGTGCAGAAGGCCGTGACCGTTACATCTTAACTCAAGCCAGCATCTGCTCTGAAACGAAGCGGTCAGCGGCAAGATGCGTCTCATCCGTCTGTTACATCTTAACTCAAGCCAGCATCTGCTCTGAAACTAGTACGGTTCCGGTGTGCCAGTGTTTTGATCCTGTTACATCTTAACTCAAGCCAGCATCTGCTCTGAAACTGGGCTGGTGAGCCAGTGAGGCGATTTCGGGTACCGGTTACATCTTAACTCAAGCCAGCATCTGCTCTGAAACTCCGTTCGACGGTTGCGGCTTTCGTCGGGCGATTGTTACATCTTAACTCAAGCCAGCATCTGCTCTGAAACCGAGGCCTTCACGACGAAGAAGATCACGATCAGCCCGGTTACATCTTAACTCAAGCCAGCATCTGCTCTGAAACTTCCGTAACAGTTTCGGGTTAATCGATGCATGCCGACCCTCCCGAGATACACGCCTCACATCCGATTCCTGTTCGTCAGGCTGGTGCTTTGCTATCGGCTTCCTCCATCGAAGTCGTTGCCTTCCCCGACTTGCCGAGTTGCTAGTCCTTCCCCTGTTCGGGCGGACAGCGAACTTTCACCGCATAGACACACGTGCACTGCTAGGCGCACATGACAAAAAGGCCCGCAGTTCTGCGGGCCTTTTTTTTAACTTCAAGTCAGTTGAAGCGGAAGCGAATTAGGCTTCGCCAACAACGTGGACCGTAACGTCAGCCGTGATGTCGGTGAGAAGACCGATCGTGATGACGTAGTCGCCGACAGCCTTGATGGCGCCAAGCGGCGTGCGGACCTGGGACTTCTTGATCTGAAGACCGTACTTGGCATCGATGGCTTCGGCGATGTCAGCGTTCGTGACGGAACCGAAGAGACGGCCGTCAACGCCGCACTTGGAAGAGATTTCGATTTCGCCTTCGTTGATCGTGTCGGCGATCTTCTGGGCGGCAGCGATACGTTCGGCCTGAGCGGCTTCGAGCTCGGCACGACGGGCTTCGAATTCGGCGATGGCAGCCTTCGTGGCGCGCTTGGCACGGCCAGTCGGGATCAGGAAGTTGCGGCCGTAGCCATCCTTGACCTTGACGACGTCGCCGAGGTCACCAACGTGAGCAATCTTCTCGAGAAGAATAACCTGCATTTGATATCTCCTTAAATCTGATTACTGATTGTCGGTGTAGGCGAGGAGAGCGAGGAAGCGGGCACGCTTGATGGCGGTGTCCAGCTGACGCTGATAGTGAGCCTTCGTGCCCGTCAGACGAGCCGGCATGATCTTGCCGTTTTCCTGGATGAAGTCCTTGAGCGTGTCGATGTCCTTGTAGTCGATCGTTTCAACGCCTTCGGCCGTAAAGCGGCAGAACTTCTTGCGCTTGAAGAGAGAGTTCTGCTGGTTAGCGCGACGGGGCTTGCCCTTACCCTTGAAAGCCATTTTGTAGCTCCTTAATTTAATTCGGTGATGTGTACGATCAGTTTGGAACTCTTCATCGAGCGCGGCGCCAGAAAGCCTCGGATGTTCACGTCCTGTCCCATCTGAGCCTTGTTCAGGCTCTCGGCCAGAGCGCCGAAGGCGATGGCGGGGAAGTCGTACTCGAGTTTTCTGATCCTGTTCGCTTCGGTCAGTTCGGATCGATGGTGAAAGACACCCTCAAAAACCGGAATGCCCGCCGGCGTGTATCGAACTTCCTCCTTGGAAGTCAACGTGCCGGAAATCTCGATGAGGTTCACTCAGATCTCAGATCGCACAGAAAAATCTGTTCAGTCGAGACTGAATTATTCGGCGGAAGCTTCGGCGGCAGCGGCTTCAGCAGCGGCGACCTTCTTGGCTTCTTCCTTTTCAACAGCCTTCATCATGACGGACGGAGCCGTTTCGGCATGCTTCGTCTTGACGGTGAGGTGACGCAGGATGGCGTCGTTGAAACGGAAGCCGTTTTCGATTTCTTCAATCGTCTCATGGCCGCATTCGATGTTCATGAGAACATAGTGAGCCTTGACGAGCTTTTCGATCGGGTAGGCGAGCTGACGACGGCCCCAGTCTTCGACGCGTTCGATCTTGCCGTTCTGTTCGGCGACAAGGGTCTTGAGGCGTTCGATCATGGCGGGAACCTGTTCGCTCTGATCAGGATGCACGAGAATGCAAAGTTCGTAGTGACGCATTGTTATTGTCTCCTTGCGGATGAAAGCTGCCCGGGCGTCTACTCCGGTGCAGCAAGGACAGAAAGCATGCGATTTTACTCACTTTCTCGGGCTTTCGCCACCCGAAAAGCGGAAAAAATCGCATGCCCGGAAAAAAGATTACTTGAGCTTGCCGCCCGTGCGCTGGCGCACGGATTCATAGAGGCAGATACCCGAGGCGACGGACACGTTCAGGCTCTCGACGGCGCCGGCCATCGGAATGGCGGCAAGGTCGTCGCAGCGGCGGCGGGTCAGCTGGCGCAGGCCGTCGCCCTCGGCGCCGAGCACCCAGGCGAACGCCTTCTTCTGGTCGAATTCGTAGATCGACTTCGTGGCTTCACCGGCAGTACCCACGACGGTCACGCCGGCGTCGCGCAGTTCAACGATCGAGGCGGCGAGGTTCGTCACCGTGACGACGGGCACCGTTTCCGCAGCGCCGGCGGCGGCCTTGAGGGCGGCGGGCGACATGTGGGCGGAACGGTCGCGCGGCACGAGTACGCACTGGACGCCGGCGGCGTCGGCGACGCGCAGGCAGGCGCCGAAGTTGCGCGGGTCGGTCACGCCGTCAAGGATCAGGATGAGCGTGTCGTCGGTAATCAGATCGAGCAGTTCATCGAACTCGAGCTGGGCCTGCTTTTCCTCGGCCATCGCAACGATGCCCTGATGCGGAACGTCGGGAGCCATGCCGTCAAGGCGACGGTTGTCGGCGGTCATCACGCGCACGCCGGCGGCGATCAGCTTCTCGCGCATCTCGCGCATGCGCTTGTCGCGGCGTTCGGGATCAAGGTAGACGGCGGAGATGGACTTCGGGTCCATGCGCAGACGGGCGCCCACGGCATGGAAGCCTGCCAAAACAATGTTCTTCACTTACAGCAACTACTATTAAAAGCGCGCTGTCGAGCAAACCAACAGCGCGCAGGGGTTTTGAAATTTGCGCTCATTGTAGCGCACGATGTTTCGAGCGTCAGCTCGAAACGGGCTCAATCGTCCCAGTCGTCATCGCCTTCCTGGCCGAACAGCTCGTCGAAGTCATCGTCATCAATGTCGAACGGGTCGAACTTGCGCCCATAGAGCCTCGAACCGCGTCTCGAAGAACGGCGCGAGCCGCCCTTTCCGCCCTTGATCAGACGGCGCTCTAGGTTCGACTCGAGCACGAAGGACATGCGGCGGTTCTCAAGGTCGACTTCCTCAAGCCTGACGATGACGCGGTCGCCGACGCGCACCTGCGTCATCTCCTCGCGGCTCGTCATCGTGAGGTTCTTCTCGTCGAATTCGTAGTAGCCCCAACCGAGGTTCGAAATGTGGATGAAGCCGTCAACGGCGATGTCCTTCAGGGCGACGAAGACGCCCGCGGGAATCATGCCCGTGACGACCGCTTCGTGACGGCCCTTGCCGTGGCGAAGCATGTAGTCGCACTTGAGATAGTTCATCACGTCGCGCGTCGCGTCGTCGGCGCGGCGCTCCGCCGCGGAGCAGAGAATGCCGAGGCGCTCCCAGACGTTGTGGCGCTTCTCGGCCTGCGTTGCGGGCTTGTCTCCGTCCCCTGCCTCAGGCCTGCTGCCGAGGCCTCGGGCCTGACGCGAGACCATCAGGGACGAGTCGTCGAAGACCACCTGCGGCACATAGATGCGACGCGAGAGAATTCCCTTGATCGCACGATGAAGCAGCAGGTCGGGATAGCGACGAATCGGAGACGTGAAGTGGGCGTAGGCCTCGTACTGCAGCCCGTAGTGACCGACGTTGTCGGGCGAGTAGCAGGCACGGGACATCGAGCGCAGGATGGCGGTCTGCAGGAATTCATTTTCCTTCGTGCGCGAGATGAGCTCCGCGAAGCCCTCGGGCGTCGGCGACTCGAGCTTCTCGTTGAAGCTCTTGAGAACGGTGCGCAGCGTCTCGAGACGCTCCTGACTCGGCGCGTCATGAACACGGAAGAGTGCCCCGCGCTTTTTCTGGATCACGAAGTCCGCGGCGCAGACGTTCGCGACGAGCATGCACTCCTCGATGAGACGGTGCGCGTCATTGTGTTCGCGCACCTTGAATTCGCTGATGACGCCCTTGTCGTCAAAGACGGCCATCGTCTCCTTCGTCTCCAGGTCGAGCGTATGGCGTGCATCCCGGGCCTTGCGCAGCGTCTTGAAGAGTTCGTAAAGCGCACGGATGTCGTCAAGGCGATCACCGACGGCGGCTAGTCCCCCTTCCTCGCCCTGCATCGCGCCCCAGACCTGGGTGTAGGTGAGGCGTGCGTGAGAGTGGATGACGGCGGGATAGAACTGATAGGCCTCGGTCCTGCCCTCAGGATCGATGACCGCATCGCAGACCATCGTCAGGCGATCGACGCCGGGATTGAGCGAACAGAGGCCGTTCGAGAGCTTCTCAGGCAGCATCGGCACGACGCTCGCGGGGAAGTAGACGCTCGTGGCGCGCTGCTGCGCGTCAACGTCGAGCGGCGCACCGGGCTTGACGTAGTGGCTCACGTCGGCGATGGCGACGAGAAGGCGCGTTCTGCCGTCTTCGACGCGCGCGCAGTAGACGGCGTCGTCGAAGTCACGGGCATCCTCGCCGTCGATCGTCACGAACGGGATGTCGCGCAGGTCGACGCGGCGACCCATGTTTTTGGGATCGACTTCGTCAGGCAGGGCCTGAGCCTCGTCAAGCGCCGCAGCGCTGAATTCAACGGGCAGGTCGTATTCGGCCGAGGCGATGGCGATTTCGCCGAGCGGATCGAAGCGGTTGCCGATCTCCTTGACGAAGCGCACGAAGATCTCGACGTAGGGCTCGGGCTTCATCGATTCGGGCAGGAACTCGACCTCGAAGGCCGCCTTCTCGAGATCGACCTCGGCGGGAACATCTGCAAGGTCCATCTGCATCTCGACCGGGGCGAAGCCGTTGATCGGAACGACCTGTGCGATACCCGAACGACGGCCGCGGCGGATGCGGCCGCGAAGCTTGCAGACCCAGCGCGTCTGATGACGTGCGACGAAGTTCGAAACGCGCCAGTTGCCCGTGACCGTCTTGCGAAGCATGAAGACGTCGCCGGGCAGGCAATGGATTGCGTAGGGCAAGGGAACCGAAACCTCAGGATCGCTCTGGAGCATGATCGTGAAGTTCGAGACCTCGCGGGCGCCGCGCACGACGCCGGGTTCGGCAGGCGCGTTCGGATTGCAGAAATAGTTCTTTTCGCCCGCCATGAAGCCCTCCTCGTGGAGGGCCACGATGACGGCGTTGGACTTCGAGCGTTCCCAGCCACAGGCTTCTGCAAGCTGGCGCTTTGCCTGCGAGTAGGCAATGTCGGCATTGAGCCCCTCAAGCCAGGCACGCGCCTTGGCGAGATCCTCGTCAGGAAGGGAAATCGGTTCGATCTGCGCCACTGGCGTCTTCTTCTTTTTAGCCATAACACCTCTGTTGTTCATGCATTGCGACAGTCTACAGCCAACTCAAAAAAATATTTTTAGAAATTCTTGACAAACTCGAAAAGCATGTGCATAATTCAAATCCTCAAGGTTGCCCGGATGGCGAAATTGGTAGACGCACCAGCTTCAGGTGCTGGCGGCTTCACGGCCGTGGAGGTTCGAGTCCTCTTCCGGGCACCACCAAATTCTAAAAGGTCTGTACGAAAGTACAGGCCTTTTTTCATTTCAGCCCGTGCTATCCTGACTGTCGACAGCAGAACACCATTATCGTCCATGATCACAACAACACGCTTCCCCTACTGGATTGAACGCACAGCCGACGGCAGCTACCGCGCGCGCTTTCCGAGCATTCCGGAAATTCTGCCCACGGCGCCGAGCATCGCAAAGCTCGTCGAGGGGCTGCAGGACGAGGTGCTGCCCGCACTTGAGGCAAGGCTCAAGGAGGACAGGCTGCCCGAGCCGCGCGAGCCCCGCGCAGGCGAGGAAGTCTTCTCGCTCTCCCCCAACTTCGCGAGCAAGCTTCACCTCATCGTCGCGCTGAAGAAGGAGAAGCTGAGCGGCTCCGAGCTTGCCAGGCGTCTGGGCTGCCTGCCGCAGGAAACCCACCGTCTTCTGAAACTCAGCCACCCGACGAAGATCGACACGATCTCCGCGGCGCTCTCAGCGCTCGGTGGCGAACTCACCTGTTCGGTCACCTTCAGACATTGACTGGTCAAAAGCAGCCGCGTCTGCGCTCAAGTCCGACCGCAGCAATCGAAATAACAAGGGCGCGCCTCGCGGAAGGCGCGCCCTTTCTCGTTGAACATTTCCGAGTTGTCGGTGACGATCGTCAGGAGGACTGGACCTTCATGCGGACCGGAATTTCACCGACGTCGACCTTGCGCAGGTTGACCTCGAGCTGGTTGTACGGCACCTCGATGCCCTCTTCGGCAAAGCGCTTGAGAATGGCGAGCGAGATGGCGGTCTTGAGACCGGCGACGCCGTTGACGGGATCCTTCACCCAGAAGCCGAGCCTCAGGTTGATGCCCGAGTCGCCGAAGGTGTCGAGATAGGCCCAGCCGCGGCGGCCCGTATCGATGCGCGGACGCGCGCGCATGCCTTCCTCGAGCATGATCGCGAGGGCGCGCTCGACGTCGGCGTCGTAGGCGACCGAGATGTCGATGTACTGGACGGACGTGGACTCGGTGTAGGAGTGGTTGAGCACCGCGCTCGTCACGAAGGACTCGTTCGGCACGATGTTCTCGACGCCGTCGTTGTTGCGCACAACGGTGAAGCGGGTGTTGATTTCCGTCACGCGCCCCTTGAAGCCGCCGACCGTGACCAGGTCGCCGATCTTGATCGACTTGTCGAGCAGGATGATGAAGCCCGAGATGTAGTTCGAGGCGATCTTCTGCAGACCGAAGCCGAGACCGACACCGACCGCACCACCGAAGACCGAGAGGATCGTGAGGTCGATGCCGACGGTGCCGAGCGCGATGATCACGGCGAGGACCATGAAGATTACGGTGACTACACGCTTGAGGACGACCTTGATGTTCTCGGACATGTTCTCGAGGCCCTCGACCATCTGGTTGATGAGGGATGCGAGCCAGTTCGCAACGCCGAGCGTGAGGAGGACGGAGACGATCGCGACGAGAAGCTTCCAGACGGTCATGCTGCCCCCGCCGATCGGGATGACCGTCGTATCGAGGTACTGGATGATGTCGGTGAGGATGCCGAAGAACTGCAGCACGGCCATCACCCAGAAGATGATCGTGACGATGCGGCGAACGCCCGGCGTGATCATGCGCAGCCCGATGCCTCCCTGAAGGAAGGCCATGAGGAGCGAGAGAAGCGCAAAGGCGTAGAGGATGTTGTAGCAGACTCGGGCGATGACCATCGACTGCGGCGCAAATTCGAAGATCTTGACGATGCAGTAGACGATGAGGGCGAGAAGAGAGCCCGAGATGAAGCTGAAGGAAACGTTGTGCGTGAAGGCGACGAGCGCGCGGCGGGCGTATGCGCCGAGACCGCGCACGTCCTCGCCGGGGAGCACGCGGTCGACGAGCGTGTTGATGCGGCGGGAGATCACGTAGCCGATCGCCATGCTGACGAAGACGGCCGCAATCTGCATGAGCACGTTTTCAAGCGAGAGGTGCTGGAGCAGCCCCTCGATCACGCTCGTGAAGCGCTCGGCCGTCGAGGCGATGACGTCCTTCGCACCATCGGCGAGTTCCGTGACGTCCATGCCGGCGTTGGTCAGATCGGGCGTAACAGGTTGAGTCATTGTTGTTGCTCAGTATGAGTATTGAGAATCTTCCACGCCCATCCTCCCTTTCGGTCGCATGGACGTGCCTTCCCTCCGACTTACCAGAGGGCTCCCTAACCACAGATAGCGGGAATGCTCAGAACTCTGCGCTCACTTGGAGTGCAGCTCCGCACATACCCTAATTAGAGTGTTCAGGGTGCGAGGGATCCTATGGGCGCACTCCGGAACTTTTGCCGAAATGCGTCGCCATTCCGTTGCCGGAATGGACTTCTCGTACTCCCGAAGGAAGTAGCGAGATCCGATATTGTACGAAGCCGACAGATCACACTCATGGCGCTTCCCTGTCTTGAACGTACACATGCTGTAGTTCTCCGTGTCTCTTGCGACAGGACCCGAGCCGCCGTAGGCAAGCTTCGACGTGTTCCAGGCGCAGACGCGACGAATGCGAATGCCGCACCGATGCGCCTTGTGCTCCACCATCTTCTAGACATACTTGGCCCGCCAGTGATGCAGCCGTTGTCGCTTGGTGCCCCGTTTTCGACCCGTAAGATCGCGGTGCTCCATGACGATGACGTCAACCTTGAATTCATTCGCAAGCTTCACGATGAAGTTTGCCGTCTTGACGGCAATGTCCTTATTGACAACGTTCAACCCCTCTGCAAGTCGAATGCAGTCGTTGTCATGCTTGAGTTCCGTGAATTTCGGATCCCGGTGCCTCAGCATGATCTCGATGAAAAAGTCCACTGCCTTGCGATACACCTCGACCGTATCATCGAAGACGCGGCAGAAGTTGCGCAGGCGCACGGAATAGGCGGACGCAATCTTCATCGAAATCTGCAGTCTGGTTAACTGGAATATGGATCCATGCTACCAAGTTTTGATTTTTTTGGACAGGCTTAAAAAGCACTACATTAAAATCGAACATTAGTATGCTTTTTAATCCTGATTATCCATCACCCCGCGCAGATCACATACCAAATCAAAATCACCTTCATTGCGTTTCGGCGCAACTTAAGTGGATCAACGATCAATCGACACCCATACAGACTTCATCAGCCCCGCTTGCCCCCATGCTTCGCATAGATGGGAAATCAGTTCAAAAGCCGCTTCCGGAAAGTTCCGAAAACGGCTTTGCGCTCTGGTCAGTATAACTCAGCGCGAGGCGTGTTCAAGAGCCGAAAAGCTCTCGAAATGTGACGCCCCGACCGGTCCTCAGGCCTTCTTGGCGGCTTCCTTTGCTTCGACGAGCTCGATGAGCTTGGCCGGGCCGAGGGCGTCGTAGCATTCGAACGGCTGGTGGATCCAGGGATTGTCCTCGAGGTATTCGACGTGCCAGTCGGGGACGAGGACGGAGTGGGCCTTGTACCAGAGGACGGCGACGCGGATCTCGGTGATGCCGGGGTAGCGCTTCTTGAGGTGCTCGATCACTTCGCGGATCGTCTTGCCGGAGTCGACCATGTCGTCGACGAGAAGGACGCGGCCCTTGAGTTCGGAGACGCCAGTGATGCAGTCGGAGATGTCAAGGTCGGACTGGACCGTGCCCTTGGCTTCGCGGTAGGAGCTCGTGGCGAGAACGGCAAGAGGCATGTCGTAGACGCGGCTGAAGAAGTCGCCCGGGCGCATGCCGCCGCGAGACAGGCAAAGGATGCTGTCAAACTGCCAGCCGCTCTTGGCGACCATGGCAACAAGCTTTTCGTTAAGGTCGATGTACTCTTCCCAGGTGTAAGAAATGTCCGACATGTGTGTCTCTCTGAACGTGCCAAGTGAGCGGACCCGCGAAGATGGGCGGGATCCGAGAAATGAAAGACGGGATTTTAGACCAAAAAGTTCGCCTTGTTGAGAGGTTTCGGTCAAGAAGGGACGAAATAGATGAAAAAAACGGCGGGAAGCATGAGCTTCCCGCCGTTTTTTTCATGGTTTCAGTCTAACGGAGTTCAGGCTTCGAACGGGTCGACGTGAAGAATCGTCTGTTCGCGGTCAGGACCGGTCGACACGAGAGCGATCGGGGCGCCGGCGACTTCGGAGAGGCGCGTCAGGTACTGACGGGCGGTCTCGGGGAGTTCATCCCACTTCGTGACGCCGAAGGTGCTCTCCTTCCAGCCCGGGAATTCTTCGTAGATCGGTTCGCATTCGGCGACGGCATCGGCGCCGGCGGGCATGATCGCGATCTCTTCGCCGCGGTACTTGTAGCCCACGCCGAGCTTGACGGTTTCCATGCCATCGAGGACGTCGAGCTTCATGACGGCGAGGCCGGTGAGGCCGTTGATCTGAACGGCGCGGCGCAGGGCGGCACCGTCGAACCAGCCGCAGCGGCGGGGACGGCCCGTGACGGCGCCGAACTCGCAGCCCTTTTCACGGAGCATCTGGCCGACTTCGTCGTGAAGTTCGGTCGGGAACGGACCTTCGCCGACGCGGGTGCAGTAGGCCTTGGTGATGCCGAGGACGTAGTTGAGCATGTGCGGACCGACGCCGGCGCCGGCGCAGGCAGAGCCGGCGACGGTGTTGGAGCTCGTGACGTACGGGTACGTGCCGTGGTCGATGTCGAGCATCGAGCCTTGGGCGCCTTCGAAGAGGAACTGCTTGCCTTCGGCGCACTGCTGATGGAGTTCGGCGGAGACGTCGCAGACCATCGGACGGAGGCGCTCGGCGTAGGAGAGCATGTGGTCGATGACTTCGTCGGCGTCAAGCGGCTTGGCACCAAGGTAGTTTTCGAGAACGAAGTTGTGATACTTCAGGACGGAGCGGACCTGCTCGACGAAGCGTTCCTTGTCGAAGAGGTCGGCGACGCGCAGCGTGCGGCGGGCAATCTTGTCCTCGTAGGCGGGGCCGATGCCACGGCCCGTCGTGCCGATCTTCTTGTCGCCGGCAGCGGCTTCGCGGGCATGGTCAAGGGCGACGTGGTACGGCATGATGAGGGCGGCGTTGGCGGAGACGCGCAAACGCTTCTCAACGTTGGGCACGCCGATGGCGTTGAGTTCGTCGACTTCGCGGAAGAAGGCTTCCGGAGAGAGGACGACGCCGTTGCCGAGGTAGCAGACGGACGTGGCATGCATGATGCCGGACGGAATGAGACGGAGAATGGTCTTCTTGCCGTTGATCACGAGCGTGTGACCGGCATTGTGACCGCCGTTGAAGCGGACGACGCCGGCGACCTTTTCGGTCAGCCAGTCAACGATCTTGCCCTTGCCTTCGTCGCCCCACTGAGCGCCGACCACAACTACATTCTTGGCCATGAGATTACCCTTAATGAACAGATTGACGGCGGATCCGAGCCGCCCATTGGCTGCCCGCAGAAGCAGGGAAGCAGCTGCGGGCTTGAAATGGATTGAGAGCGGCGACGCAGGCCCGCTGCAGGCGACCGCAAAGTCTGCGGGCACGGCGGAAGCCGACAGGGCTTGGTACCCGCCGGCGGGGCGTCGTCTCTCACACGAATCGTAAGTTTAGCAAAATGCGCGCGCCGCTCCCGAATCAGGGTCCGAAAAACCACTTAGACGCCTTCGCCGAGCGCAACAAACTCAGGGGGCGGATACCTCAAAGCATCCGCCCCCTGAAGGACAGTGTCCCAATTCAACTCGGCTCGAACGGCTTTGAGAGCCGAGGACCTGATCCTGAATCAGCGGATCAGACGATCCAGATGATCGCCAGTCCGAGTGCGACGAGCAGAAGGCCCGTGATGCGCAGCGCGCGGTCGGGCTCGTCGAGGAATCGGCTTATCGACTCCTTCCAGAAGCCCGGGGCCACCATCGGCGTGAAGCCCTCGATGACGAGGACCCACCCGAGCGCGAGCATCATGACGTCGAGCCTGCTCATTGCGCCTTTTCCGACTTGAAGTAGCGGAAGAAGTCGGCGGACGGATCAACGACCATCACGTCGTTCTTGTCGGCGAAGCTGTCGCGGTAGGCCTGCAGGCTGCGGTAGAAGCGGGCGAACTCGGGATCGCGGCCGAAGGCCTCGGCGTAGATCTCGGCGGCCTGAGCATCGCCTTCGCCCTTGACCTTCTGCGCATCACGATAGGCTTGGGCGAGGATCACCTCGCTCTCGCGGTCGGCGGAGGCGCGGATGCGCTCGGCCTGGGCGGCGCCCTTGGAGCGTTCCTCGCTCGCGACGCGCTTGCGCTCGGCCTCCATGCGGCGGTAGACAGACTCGGAGATCTCGGGCGTGAAGTCAACGCGCTTCATGCGCACGTCAACGATGCCGATGCCGACGTCGCGCACGCGTTCCTGAAGGAGCTGCGAGATTTCGACCATGGCCTTGTCACGCTCGGAGGACGTGATCTGGTTGACGGTGCGCTTGTTGACGACCACGTTGAGCACGTCGCGCAGAAGTGCGGAGACGCGGTTCGCGGCAGCGGGTTCGGAGCCCTGGAAGGAGACCCAGTAGAGGCGCGGATCCTCGATGCGCCACTTGACGAACGTATCGATCAGAAGGTTCTTCTTTTCGGACGTCTGGACGAGGTCGGCGCCGGCCGCATCAAGGTTGAGGATGCGCTTGTCGAGGTAGACGATGTTCTGCAGGGGCGGCGGGAGCTTCACATGAAGGCCGGGCTCGGAGATCACGGTCTTGAGTTCGCCGAGGGCGAAGACAAGAGCGTACTCGCGCTCGTTCACGGTGTAGACGCACATGCGGAGCAGGCCGGCCGCCACGAGGACGGCGATCAAAAGCGTGGAGAGTTTCTTCATGGCTGTCGTCCTTTAGCGGCGGTCGCGGAGCATGCGCTGATATTCGTCGCCGGGAGCGGCGGAAGAAGTCGTCGGCTGGGCGGAGCCCGTCGTCTCGACGGCGCTCTGGGCGGCCGTGACGCCGTGGTCGGCGAGCGCGGCGGCCTCCTTCTGGGCCTGAGTCATGGCGTCGGACTTCGTGTTGTTGACGATCTTGTCGAGCGGCAGGTACAGCAGGTTGTTGCCGCCCTTGGCGTCGACGTAGACCTTGGTGACGTTCTTCATGACGTCGCGCACGGTGTCGACGTAGAGTCGGTCGCGCGTGACTTCAGGAGCCCTGGCGTACTGGGACTGCAGGGCGGAGAAGCGGTCGGCATCGCCTCGGGCGGTCTCGACGATGCGGGCCTGATAGCCGAGCGCCTCTTCCTTGAGGCGTGCGGCGGTACCTTCGGCCTTCGGGATGACGGCGTTGCGGTAGGCCTCGCCGAGGTTGATCGAGCGCTCGCGGTCCTGACCGGCCTTGACGGCGTCGTTGAAGGCGGCCTGAACCTGCTGGGGCGGCTGGGCGTTCTGGATGGCGACGCTCATGACCTCAATGCCGGAGGAGTAGCGATCGAGCATGTCCTGCATCGACTTCTTGACGGCCTCGGCGATCTCGGCCTTGCTTTCGAAGAGGACGCTGTCCATTGCCTTGCGGCCGACGACCTCGCGCATGGCGGACTCGGCGGCCTGCGTCACGGTGAGGTCGGGCTGGCGGATGCGGAAGACGTAGTCGCGCGCGCCGTCGCCCGGCTTGATGCGGTACTGGACGGTGAACTGCACGTCGACGATGTTCTCGTCGTCGGTGAGCATCAGGGCTTCGCGCAGACGGTCGGAGCGGCCGGCAAAGCCGATTTCGGTCGTGCGAACGCTCGAGACGTCGACGATCTGCACGTCCTGAATCGGCATCGGGAGATGCCAGCGGAAGCCGGCGGCGGTCGTCTCGGCATAGCGACCGAACGTGGTCACGATGCCGCTCTGGCCTTCGGGCACGATGTAGAAGCCCGTGGCGCCCCAGGCGAGAACCGCCAGGCCCACGATCACGGACATGCCGATGCCCGCCCCCTTGCGGCCCGCAGGCAGATTGGGACGCTTGCCGCCGAAGCCGCCGAGGCCTCCCATGCCGCCGAGGCCGCCGAAGATGCCGCGGGCGCCCGTCGGGCGGTCGGCGCGGTCGTCACGACGGTCGTCGTCGCCGTAGCGGCGGGCCTGAGGACGCTCGACACGCTCGTCGTCACGATCCTCGTCACGACCGTAGCGGTCATCACGCTCATCCACATCGTCGCGGGAGAAGTCGTCTCGGCTGCGAAGGTCGGGATGACGGCGGTCCTCCTTCCTGTCGCGGCCCGTTGCGCCGTGCAGAAGTTCGGAGAATTCCTTCCAGAGACGGTCGAGATCGTCCATCCCGTCGTTGTCATCGCGTCGATCGCCGCGGCGGCGGTCGTCGCGGCGGTTGTCGTCACGTCGGTCATCGTCCTCGTCGGGACGACGGGGCGGCTCTTCGTCGGCGGAACGATCGTCCCTGCGCGGCTCCTCGTCGGAGGAGCGGCCCCAGCGGGGGTCATTGAGCGGCATATGCGTTGCTCCAGTCAGCAATGTTTGTCTTTGAATGGCGTGTCGGCGGGTCTGCGCAGGACTCTGCTGAAGACTCCCGAACTGAATCTTTCATTTTAATGACTTTTGTTGCATGCCCGACTCGCGGGCAAGCTTCTTTACAACTACCGGCCTCGCACACAGCAATCCGAAAGCGCTTTTTCATCAGTAAGATAGGCGTTTCCAATCGGCAACCGGCAGGAACACCTCAAGCAGTCGCGCGCACGGAACACGTCCGAAGGATCACCAAAAGCGGCATCTCCTCCGCATGCCCAGTGGCAGAGGGTAAACGCTTAGCGACGTTTTAAGGCGTCTCCATTATGATTTGCAGGCGAGCGCGAAGCTTTCCCTTCCCGCGCAGCAAGGAAAAAAGCGGCTCAAGACCGCCCCCTTACTCCAAAACAACCAAAGGACTTGTATCATGACCCCCGAAAAAACGACCGAACAGGTCGTCAATGAAAAGGTCGGCATCGGCGCGTATCTCTCGCTCGCATTTGCCGTCGTCTTCTTCTCCGGCCTCTGCGCCTCCTCTCAGTGGTGGGGCGTCTTCGACTTCACGACCGTCAACGGCGGCTTCGGCCGACTCGTAAGCGGCGTCACCGAACAGGGCGACGCCATCAAGACGGCCATGGCCAACTTCCGAGGCAAGGGCGGCTCCGGCGCCATCGACGGCTTCATGTTCGCTCTTTCCCTCGTTCCGACGGTGATGTTCGCCCTTGCGATGATCACCGTCTTCGAGCACTACGGCGCCCTCAAGGCCGCCCGCAAGATCCTCACCCCGGTTCTGCGTCCGCTCATCGGCATCCCCGGTTCCGCCGCTCTCGCCCTCATCGCCTCGATGCAGTCGACCGACGGTGGTGCCGCCCTCACCCGCCAGCTCAAGGACGCCGGCGAGCTCACGGAATCCGAGACCAACACGTTCGCCGCGTTCCAGATGACGGCCGACGCACCGATCACGAACTTCTTCTCCTCCGGCGCCGTACTCTTCACGCTCGTTGCTGCCGACGGCACGCTCGCCGTTCCGGTCAGCCTGGGCCTGTGCCTCGGCGTCATCCTGCTCGGCAAGGTTCTCTCCGCCAACATGATGCGCCTCCTCCAGATCCGCGCCTCCCGCAAGTAACCACGAACGTTAAAAACAGAAGAAGGAACAAAAATGTCCGGACATGAATCTGCTAATCCGATGGTCACCGACGTGTTCGTGAAGGGCGCCGTCCAGGGCTGGAACATCGCCGTCACCTCCACGATTCCGAACGTCCTGATGGCGTTCGTGATCATCAAGGTCCTCAACCACTCGGGCCTCCTCACGATCTTCGGCGAACTGTTCGCCCCGATCATGGCCATCTTCGGCCTCCCCGGCGAAGCCGCCGCCGTTCTCCTCGGCGGTTGGATGTCCATGGGCGGCGGCGTGGGTGTTGCCGTCTCGCTCTTTGACCAGGGGCTTCTCACCGGCGAGCACGTCGCTATCGTCGCCCCGTCGATCTACCTCATGGGCAGCCAGGTCCAGTACATGGGCCGCTGCCTCGGCGTGATCGGCATCAAGGGCTCGAACCTCTTCAAGATCATGGCTCTCCCGATCGTCACGGCCTTCGTCTCGCTCTTCGTGATGAAGCTGATCGTTCTCGCGAGCTAAGCTCTCCCGGAGCCCGCTCCAACAAGGCCGCTTCCGCGCCACAAGGCGCAGGAGCGGCCTTTTTCCTTGTACGTTCTGAACAGCCTGTGCCTCCGCGCACCCGTGCTATCCTGATTCGGACAACACTCTGGAAGGAGGGCCCATGAAGAACATCCTCGTGATCGGCGCGGCAGGCCAGATCGGCTCCGAGCTCGTCCCCGAACTCAGGCGCCGCGGCTACATGACCGTGGCCGCAGGCAGCGGTCGCACGCCGCTGACCGCCGCGCTCTCCGAAGGCGGTCCGACGGCCGTCGTCAACCTTCTCGACGCGGACGGCCTGCGCAGGACCGTCGAACACTACGCCATCGACACGATCTTCAATATGGCGGCCATTCTCTCGGCCGTGGGCGAGTCGAAGCCCATGACGGCATGGGACATCGGCGTCAATGGCGTGATCGGTCTTCTCGAGCTCGCACGCGACAAGAACCTCTCCGTCTTCACACCGAGCTCCATCGGGGTCTTCGGTCCCGAAACGCCCCATGATCCGACGCCTCAGGACACGGTCTGCAGGCCGAGGACGATGTACGGCATCACGAAGGTGGCAGGCGAGCTGCTCTCCGACTACTACAGGGCGAAGTACGGCGTCGACGCCCGAAGCGTCAGGTATCCGGGCCTCATCTCCCACGTGACGCCGCCCGGCGGCGGCACGACCGACTATGCGGTCGACATCTACTGGAAGGCAGTCGAGCACGGCCGCTACGCCTCTCCGCTCGCCGAAGGGACGAGGCTGCCGATGATGTTCATGGCCGATGCGCTGCGCGCTGCCATCGAGCTGATGGAGGCCGATGCCTCAAGACTCCGGCACTTCAACAGCTTCAACGTGGGCGCGATGAGCTTTGCGCCCGAGGACGTGGCGGCGAGCATCAGAAGGCGGATGCCCGGGTTCGAGCTCACCTACGAGGTGAATCCCCTGCTGCAGGGCATCGCCGAGAGCTGGCCTGACGCACTTGACGACACGACGGCGCGCGAGGAATGGGACTGGAAACCCGAGTACGACCTCGACGCAATGACGGACGTCATGCTCGAGGCGATCTCCGAAAGGCTCGGCGGAAAGTCAGGGCACAGCTCTCAGGCCTGATGAACAGAAAGCCTGCATTCATCGCGAATGCAGGCTTTCTTGCATGAAGGCGCAGAAGGGCGTCAGCGGCTATCTCTTCTTCTTGCGAACGAGGAAGTCCTCGATGTTGTCGTCCGCCAGGGCGACAAGGTCGTGTGCGACCTCTTCCTCCCAGGGTTCGGGCGCGCGCGGTTCGTTCGGATTGTCAACGCGCCACTGGTGCGCGAACTCGCCGATCGCCTGACGCAGAAGATCGAGCCCCTCACCCGTAAGGGCGGAAACGAAGACCGCCTTGGGCCGGCCGTCGGGATGACGCACGATCTCGGGTTCGAGAGCCGTATTGTCGATTTTGTTGTAGACGAGGATCGCGGGGACGTCGTCCGCCTTGATCTCCTCGAGCACCGCGTTAACCTCGCTGATCTGGTCCTCTCGGACCGACGAGGAGGCGTCGACCACGTGAAGCAGAAGATCCGCATGGACCGTTTCGTCAAGGGTGGACTTGAAGGCCTCGACGAGCTGATGCGGAAGGCCCCTGATGAAGCCCACAGTGTCGCTCGCGACGACCGTCTCCTCGTTGCTGATCCAACAGCGGCGGGCGGTGGTGTCGAGCGTTGCGAACAGCTGGTCGGCCGCGTAGCTCTTGGCGCGCGTGAGGCGGTTGAAGAGCGTCGACTTACCTGCGTTCGTGTAGCCCACGAGCGAAACGGAGAGCGTGTCGGAGCGGGAGCGCGAGCGGCGCTGCGTGTCACGCTGACGCGCGAGACGCTTGAGCTGGTCGCGAAGCTGCTTCATGCGCACGCCGATCATTCGGCGGTCAAGCTCGATCTGCTTTTCGCCGGGGCCGCCGGTCTTGCCGAGGCCGCCGCGCTGGCGCTCCAGATGAGTCCAGCCGCGCACGAGGCGCGTGGAGAGATGCTCGAGCTGGGCGAGTTCGACCTGCAGGCGGCCTTCGCGGGACTTCGCGCGGGCGCGGAAGATGTCGAGAATCAGCTGGGTGCGGTCAAGAACGGGAAGCTCGATGGCGCGCTCGATGTTTCGCTGCTGGGCCGCCGAGAGGGGGACGTCGAAGACGACGACGTCGGCATGCAGCTCATGAGCGAGCTCTCCGAGCTCTTCAACCTTGCCCGAGCCGATGAAGAAGGCGGGATCGGGCTTGTCGCGCTTGGCATCAAGAAGTCCGACGGGTTCGAGTCCGTCGGACTTGACGAGAAGCGCAAGCTCTTCGGCCGAGTCCTGGTAGACGACGCGGCCGACGACGACGCATACGAGAAAGGCGCGCGTGGCCTTCACCGCGCGCGTCTCATCGATCTGGAACGTGCTTATCTCAGTTCTCCGGCACGGAGGGCATGTTCACGGCACGCGTCGGAACGACGGTGCTGATCGCATGCTTGTAGACCATCTGGGTGACCGTGTTGCGCAGAAGCACGACGTACTGGTCAAAGGATTCGATCTGGCCCTGAAGCTTGATGCCGTTGACGAGATAAATGGAAACGGGGATGCGATCCTTGCGAAGGATGTTCAGGAACGGATCCTGAAGAAGCTGACCTTTCTGAGTCATTTTGTTGTTCTCCGACCGTCTGGGCCTGTTCCTTGCGGCAGCCCATCAGTCTTTGTTGTTATTCGATGCGGGTGGATCTGAACCGGTTCCGGCAACCGCCCGCGCACGGCCGCACGTACTGCGGCACTCCCTTCTATCTTATCACCTGACGATTGTAAATATCGTCCGCAAAGAGAAAAAGAAACCGAAAAACGCGTTTTCACGGGCATCAGAAAAGACGGCGGCGAAAAAAACGCTCCCGCCAGATTCGAGGGGAGCTTTTTCGTGCACGCGGGGGCGACGGCCGCCCCCGGATCCCGAGAGGATCAGCGCTTGTTGTCGTCCTTGACGAAGGGGTTTTCCTTCGTGCGGAACTCGATGCGAAGCGGCGTGCCGGCGAGGTCGAACTTCTCGCGGAAGAAGCCTTCGAGATAGCGGCGGTAGCTTTCGCCGATGTCCTCGAGGGCGTTGCCATGAATCACGATGACCGGCGGATTCGAGCCGCCCTGGTGCGCGAAGCGGGGCTTCGGACGGCCGCCGCGGGCGCGCGGGGGCTGTTGGCGCTCGACGGCCTCGAAGAGGGCTCGCGTGAGCTTGGGCGTCGGAATCTTGCGGTAGGCCGCGGCGTGGGCCTCGTCAACTGCCTTCATGAGGTGATTGAGGCCGTTGCGCTTGAGGGCCGAGATGCGGATCATGCGGGCCCAGCGCAGGAAGTGCAGCTTGCGCTCGAGCTCGAGGTTGAACATCTCGCGGTCGTAGTCGGACATGAGGTCCCACTTGTTGACGGCGACGACGAGGGCGCGGCCTGAGTCGAGTACGTAGCCCGCAATGTGGGCGTCATGATCGGCGATGCCGTTCTTGGCGTCGACGACGAGAATGACGACGTTGGCGTCCTCGATGGCCTGCAGGGTCTTGACGACGGAGAACTTCTCGATGGCCTCGAACACCTTGCCCTTCTTGCGAAGGCCGGCCGTGTCGACGAGCTCGTAGGGACGGCCGTTGTATTCGAAGTCGACGCGGATGGCGTCGCGGGTGGTGCCCGGCATGTCGAAGGCGATGAGGCGCTCTTCGCCGATCAGGGCGTTGATGAGCGTGGACTTGCCAGCGTTCGGACGGCCGGCGAGCGTCACCTTGAGGCGTTTGGGCGCATCGGGGTCGTCATCCTCCTCATCCTCGGGCTCCTCCTCGAAGCCCTCGAGGGCGAGGTCCATGACGGCGTTGACGCCCTGGCCGTGGGCGGCCGAGATGAGCCACGGCTCACCGAAGCCGAGCTCGTAGAACTCGGCGGCGGCGACAGCGGAAAGGCCTTCGGCCTTGTTGACGACGAGGATCACCTTGCGGCCGGACTGGCGCAGGCGAACAGCGATGCGCTGGTCGTGCGGAGTGAGGCCGGAACGGGCGTCGCAGACGAAGATGACGACGTCGGCCTCGTCGATCGCAAGCTCGGCCTGGCTGGCCATGGCCTTGACGATGCCTTCGGACTTGACGGGCTCGAAGCCGCCCGTGTCGACGACGATGTAGGGCATGCGGCCGACACGGCCCTGACCGTACTGACGGTCGCGGGTAAGCCCGGGGAAGTCGGCGACGATGGCGTCGCGGCTGCGCGTGAGGCGATTGAAAAGCGTGGACTTGCCGACGTTCGGACGGCCCACGAGAGCAATGACAGGAAGCATGTTTCTGGAAAAAGAGAGGCCGGACGACGCTCCAGAGGAGCATCGACCGGCGTGGATTCAAGGCGTTTTAAAGAGCGCGGGCGCGCGGCGTCATTCGCCGAGCGACTCCTGAAGCACGTAGGCGACCTCGCCTTCGACGGTCTGGAAGACCGCGCCGTAGCCGAACTGGGCGGCGGGCGCGCGCACGGCGCCGTCAAGGCGGGTGCGGCCGACGACCTCGCCGTTGGCGGGGTTCATCATCGTGACGTAGCCCTCATAGTCGGCAACGGCCACCGTGGCACCGATGCGGATCGGAGCGGAGACCGTGCGGTACTCGAGGTCGCGGTTGACCCAGGCTTCGCGGCCGTTGGCGCGGTTGTAGGCGTGGACGTAGCTCTGGTCGTCGACGACGTAGACCATGCGGGCGTCGGCGACCGGACCGGTGACGCTGTCGACCTTCGCATTCCAGACGAGCTGACCGTTCGTCGAGCTCATGCACACGAGGTTGCCCTGGAAGGCGGCGGCGCACATGAACTGGTTGTCGACCCACGGACGACCGACGACGTCGATGAGGCGCTCGACCTCGGTGATGCCGGCGGCCTGACCGATGACGGCGTCAAAGACGGGCTTGCCGTTGAGGCCGAGGGCGAGAAGACGGCCGTTGGCCTGACCGGCGAGGATGCCCGCGGGGGACCAGGCCATCTGGTTGAAGGCCTGGAGCGTGAGCGCGGGAGCCTGGCCCTGATAGTGCCAGCGGCGTTCGCCGGTGACGATGTCGAAGGCGGTGATGCGCGTGTCGGAGGTCTTCACCACGACGAGGCCCTGGCCGACGAGCGGCGGAACGTCCGTCTCGGCGGAGAGCGTGGCACGCCAGATGAACTTGCCCTCGGCGTCGTAGACCTCGACTTCGCCGCGGTCCGTTACGACGGCCTGATGCATGCCGTCCGTGCCGACGCCTGCGACGATGCGGGAGCCGGCTTCGGCTTCCCAGACCTTGTCGCCCGTATGGCGGTCAAGGCGGTAGAGGCTGCTGCCGCCCGCGGCGTAGACGGCATTGTCCGTCACGGCAGGCGTGAGATAGCCGTCGCTTTCGCCGACGGAAGCCGTCCAGGAGACCTTCGGGCTGACCATTTCACGGAAGTCCTGCAGGTCCGCAGGTTCGTGGCTGTCGGGCGTGCTGCAGCCGGCGAGGGTGAGAACCGTCAACGCTGCGGCGGCGCCGAGCAGAGCTTTCTTGGCAAACATCGTATTCATCTCGTTGTGTTGGGCTTCTCGCCGCAGGCAAACCACCGCGCGGCTGAATCCATGATTGTATTAGCAAAAAGAACGGCAGCGGGGACAAATGACTCGTATTTTTCATTCGTCCTGCGCCGCCGTCATGCAGGGTCCTCCTGCCCGGTCACGGCCGTGCCGGGCGGCGCAGTCCGTCATTCCGCAACAGGCGGAAGCGAGGCGAGCTTGTAGTGGAGGACGCCGCGGATCGGGCTCTGCTCGCCAGCGGCCTCAACGGCCTTCTGCCAGGCGGCGCGGGCCTTTTCAAAGTCGTTCATGGCGTAGTAGACGTCGCCGAGGCGGTCCTCGACCAGAGCGGTCTGGTCGGGAACGGGCTTGGCGGGCTCAAGCGCCTTGAGGGCGGCCTCGGGCTTCTTGGCCGAGAGCTCGACGCCCGCGAGGCGAACGCGCGCGATGGTGTCGTACTCGGGATGGCCCGACTTCTCGATCACCCAGACGAGACGGTCTCGGGCGAGGTCGAGATTGCCCTCCTGAACTTCGGCCGCGGCGGAGGCGAGCGCGCCCAGGGGCGCGTAGATCGTCGTGCCGTAGTCCTCGATGAGGCCGTCGGCGATCGACTTCACGTTCTTCGTATCGTTCTGATAGATCGCGTTCTGCAGCTGCACGTAGGCGCCGGACGCCTGTGCGGCCTGATTGCGCTGGTACCACTGCCAGCCGTTCCAGCCGGCAAAGCCGAGGCAGCAGACGCAGACGGCGGCGGTGATCGGGGTGCCCCACTGATCCCACCAGGCCTTCATTTGGTCAATGCTCTCTTGTTCTTCCAAGTCGTAAGCCATCGCTTGCGCTCCTTAAGTCAACTCGATTGAATGATTACGCGGCGAGCGCGGCGGCAATGGCCGCGGCGGCGCCGGCGAGCGGCAGGGCCGTCTGCTCGGCGTAGGACTTCTCGCCCTCGCGAAGGGCCTTGACGGAGACCGTGCCGGCGGCAAGCTCGTCCTCGGCGGCGAAGACCGCGAAGCGGGCGCCGCTCGCGTCGGCCTTCTTCATCTGGCTCTTGAAGCCGGACTTGCCGGGGTGCACCATCACGCGCACGCCCGCGTCGCGAAGCGCTTCGGCGAGAAGCATCGCCTGGACCTGCGTGTCGCCGCCCGAATGGATGACGTAGACGTCGGTCTGGGTGCGGACCGGCACGCGGCCGCATTCACGCATGAGTTCGATGACGCGCTCCATGCCCATGGCGAAGCCCACGCCGGGGGCGGGACGACCGCCGAGCATTTCAATGAGCGGGTCGTAGCGACCGCCGCCGCAGATCGTGCCCTGGGCGCCGAGCTTGTCCGTGATCCACTCGAAGACCGTGTGGTTGTAGTAGTCGAGGCCGCGCACGAGGCGGGGATTGATCACGTACTCGATGCCGGCGGCGGAGACGAGCTGCTCCATGCGGGCGAGGAAGGCGCGGCTTTCCTCACCGAGGAAGTCGAGCAGACGCGGAGCAGCGTTGACGAGCTCCTGCATCTCGGGGTTCTTCGTGTCGAGAATGCGCAGCGGATTCGTGTAGAGACGGCGGCGGGCGTCCTCGTCGAGCACGTCCTGATTGCCCTCGAAGTACTTGATCAGGGCCTCGCGGTGGGCCTGGCGTTCAGGCAGCGCGCCGAGCGTGTTGAGCTCGAGGCGGACATCGCCCACGCCGAGTTCCTTCCAGATGCGGGCGAGCATCATGATCATCTCGGCGTCAATGTCCGGACCCTCCATGCCGAGCGCCTCGGCGCCGAGCTGGTGGAACTGGCGGTAGCGGCCGCGCTGCGGACGCTCGTGACGGAACATCGGGCCGCAGTACCAGAGGCGCTGCGTGGCGCCGTAGAGCAGGCTGTGCTCGTTGACGGAGCGCACGACGGCGGAGGTGCATTCGGGACGCAGCGTGAGCTGGTCGCCGTTCATGCTGTCGGTGAAGGAGTACATCTCCTTCTCCACGATATCGGTCACTTCGCCGACGCCGCGGGTGAACACCTTCGTGTTTTCAAGGATCGGAGTGCGGATTTCCTGATAGCCGTAGCGTTCGAGAACGCCGACGGCCGTCTGCTGCAGGGTCTGCCAGACGGCGGCATCGGCGGGGAGCATGTCGTTCATGCCCTTGACGCCGGCGAATTTTTCTTTGCTCATTCTTGTCAATTATCGGATTGCCCACGGGACGATGCGCCGTAGGTCGTTTGGACGAATTCTTCAATCATAGCGTGAAAGCGGGCCTGCATGTCATCGCCCTTGAGGGCGCAGACCTTCTCTCCGCGAACGTAGACAGGAGCCACGGGGCTCTCACCGGAGCCCGGCAGGCTGATGCCGATGTCGGCCTGACGGCTCTCGCCGGGACCGTTGACGACGCAGCCCATGACGGCCACCGTCATGTTCTCGACGCCGGGGCACGAGACGCGCCACTCGGGCATGCGCGAGCGCAGGTAGTCCTGCGTGCCCGCGGCAAGGCGTTGGAAGAGGTCCGACGTCGTACGACCGCAGCCGGGGCAGCTCGTCACCATCGGGGTGAAGCTCCTGAGGCCCATGCACTGCAGGATCTCCTGGGCGACCACGACCTCCTCGGTGCGGGGCGCGCCGGGAGACGGCGTGAGCGAGACGCGGATCGTGTCGCCGATGCCTTCCTGAAGGAGCACGGCGAGCGCAGCCGTCGAGGCGACGATGCCCTTGGAGCCGATGCCCGCCTCGGTAAGGCCGAGGTGGAGCGCGTAGCTACCGCGCCTTGCGAGCATGCGGTAGACGGAAATGAGGCCCTGGACTTCGGAGACCTTGGCGCTCAGCACGATGCGGTCGGCGGGAAGGCCGAGCTTCACGGCCATGTCGGCGCTCTGCACGGCGCTCTCGACGAGAGCGGCGCGAAGGACGGCGTCGGGGGAAAGCGGATCGGAGAGCGCGTTGTTCTCGTCCATCATGCGGGCGAGGAGCGCCTGATCAAGCGAGCCCCAGTTGACGCCGATGCGCACGGCGGCGCCGTACTTCTTCGCGCACTCAATCATGGAGGCGAAGTTCTCCATGCCCTTCTCGCCCTTGCCGACGTTGCCGGGATTGATACGGTACTTGGAGAGCGCGGCGGAGCATTCGGGATGATCTGCGAGCAGCTTGTGGCCGTTGTAGTGGAAGTCGCCCACGAGCGGGACGTCGCAGCCGGAGCGGTCGAGCGCCTCGCGAATGCGGGCGACGCCGCGAGCGGCGTCGGGCGTGTTGACGGTGAGTCGGACGAGCTCGCTGCCCGCGCGCGCAAGCGCAAGCACCTGGGCGACGCTCGACTCGACGTCGGCCGTCGAGGTGTTCGTCATCGACTGCACGACGATCGGGTTCATGCCGCCGATCGTCACGACGCGGCCGCCCCAGGCGACCTTGACGGCGTGGGTCTTGCGACGGAATTCAAGGGTGTTTTCCGACACGGCTTAAGTCTCCGGGAAATACGCACCGGCCGGAGGCCGGTGTGAAAAGAGCGGCCCGAAGGCCGCTGCTCTGTTGAATCTTCTTACTTCACCACGAAGCGGCAGATGCCGTTGCGGGTGGACTTGGTGAGTTCGTAAGGCCTGCCGTCGACCGTGAGCGTCATGACGGAGGCGTTGCCGACCGTCACTCGGGCCCCGACGGGCACGTTCAGGGTCTCGCTGCCGCCCTCGGCCATCTCCTTGGCGAAGAAGCTGCGGCCGTTGGGCAGAAGGATCTGCACCCAGCAGGCGCCCGAGGTCGAGAGGGTGACGCGGCGCTCACCCGTCGCGGCGACCTGCGACTGGGCGCGGGCCTTTTCGGCGGCCGCCTTTTCAGCGGCGGCCTTCTCCGCAGCGGCCTTCTCGGCAGCGGCCTTTTCCGCAGCGGCCTTCTCCGCAGCGGCCTTCTCGGCGGCGGCCTGTTCGGCCGCAGTCTTCTCCTGAGCAGTCTGATCGGCTGCCGCCTGTTCAGGGGCGGGCGCCGCTTCAACTGATTCGGGGGCATCGACGACGGGCGTCTCCGCAGCGGGCTGCGTCTCGGCGCCGTCGCTCATGCTCGACCAGGCGTACCAGCCTGCGGCGCAGACGAGGACCGCAGCGATGGCGACGACGGCGGCCTTGAGGCCCGTGCGGCGGCCGGAGGCGCGCACGACGGTCTCCTTGGCGGGATCATGGTCGGGAAGGACCCCGACACTTGCGGCGCCGTAGCGGGCGGTGTAGTCGGCGACGAGCGGATCGGGTTCGAGACCGAGCACCGAGGCGACGCCGCGGATGAAGGCGCGCACGTAGACGGGCTCGGGAAGCTCGGCAGTTCTTTCGCTCTCAAGCGCGCGGACCTGCTGGACCGAAAGGCGGGAGCGGGCGGCCATGTCGCCGATGGAGATGCCCTGGGCCTCGCGGGCGCGCTTGAGCGCGGCGCCGAAGCCTTCGGCGGGGGCCGGATGCAGGACCGGCTCGTTCATGTCAGACGTTTCTTGGGCCATGGCGCTTCCTTCCAGGAGTGTTTTGATGTTCGGTGTCTTGGGCGCCGCGGACCCTCAGGACTCGCGCACGCCCCGGCGGGAGGCTACTCCCTGCGGCGGGCCGCCTGCAGAAGAGGCGCGGCCTCGGCCTTCTGCTGTGCAAGGCGCTCGGCGCGGCGGGTGCGGTCGCGCACCTCGCCCGCGAGCTGGCCGCACGCAGCGTCGATGTCGTCCCCTCGCGTCTTGCGGACCGTCGTCACGATGCCCGCCTCGTTGAGGCGGCGGCAGAACGCGAGAACCTGCTCGCGCTCGGGCTTGCGCAGGTCCGACTGCGTGAAGGGATTGAAGGGAATCAGGTTGAACTTGCACGGCACGTTTTCACGGCGCACGAGTTCGACGAGTTCGTCGGCCTGCTCAAGGCGATCGTTGATGCCGCCGAGCATGACGTACTCGAAGGTGATGAAGTCGCGCGGGGCCACCTTGAGGTAGCGGCGGCACGCGGCCATCAGGTCGGCAAGCGGATGCTTGCGGTTGACGGGCATGAGCTTGTCGCGCAGCGCGTCATTGCCCGCATGCAGGCTCACGGCGAGCGCAACAGGGCTGTCCTCGGCGAGCTTGTCCATCTGGCGGACGAGGCCCGACGTGGAGACGGTGACGCGGCGGCGGGAGAGCCCGTAGCCGTTGTCGTCAAGGAAGACGTGCAGGGCGCGCAGAACGTTGTCGAGGTTCTGCAACGGCTCGCCCATCCCCATGAGCACGACGTTGGAGATGATTCGGTCGTTGGGGTCCGTCACGCCTGCGTCGCGGCGCAGTTCGCGTTCGGCCCACCAGAGCTGGCCCACGATCTCGGCGGTCGTGAGGTTGCGGTTGAAGCCCTGCTTGCCCGTGGAGCAGAAGAGGCAGCCCATGGCGCACCCCGCCTGCGTGGAGATGCAGAGCGTGCCGCGGTCATCCTCTGGAATGAACACCGATTCGACCGCGTTTCCGTTGCCGACGTCAAAGAGCCACTTGCGCGTGCCGTCAGCCGACTTCTTCTCGGTGATGGGCACGGGAGGACGCACTTCGGCCATGTCCTTCAGCTTGGCTCGGAACACCTTCGCGAGGTTCGTCATGTTGTCGAAGTCGCCTTCGACATGACGATGGAGCCAGCGCGAGAGCTGAGTTGCACGGAAGGCCTTTTCGCCGATGCCGGCGCACCAAGCGGTGAGCCCTTCCAGATCGAAGTCGAGAAGGTTCACCTTAGAGGCGGCGGCAGACTCTTTGACGTTGTCGGTCACGAATTATTCCTCACTGTGTTCGCAGCGGATTAGCGGCTGTGAATGGAGAGAGCCGGGAAGAAGTAGGCGATTTCGACGGCGGCCGTTTCCGGAGCGTCGGAGCCGTGAACGGCGTTGGCGTCGATGCTTTCAGCGAAGTCGGCGCGGATCGTGCCGGCGGCGGCCTTCTTCGGGTCCGTGGCACCCATGAGCTCACGGTTCTTGAGAATGGCGCCTTCGCCTTCGAGAACCTGGATCATGACCGGGCCGGACGTCATGAAGGAGACGAGATCCTTGAAGAAGGGACGTTCCTTGTGAACAGCGTAGAAGCCTTCGGCTTCAGCCTGGGAAAGCTGACGCATCTGGGCGGCGACGATCTTGAGGCCGTTCGTTTCGAAACGGGAGTAGATCTTGCCGATGACGTTCTTGGCAACGGCGTCCGGCTTGATGATGGAGAGGGTGCGTTCAATAGCCATTTTGTTCTCTCAGAGAAAATGCCCGGAAAAGGCTCCGGGACGTGGAAAAACCGACAAAAGGGAGCGGTTGTGCTCCCTTTCGTACTGAACTGATGATTTTAGCACGAGGCCGCGCAATCCCTCCCCGGGGCACACGCCTTTTTCTTTTGGCTACAACCCGATCAGGGTTAGTTTCCCTTTCTCACCGCGTGCGAGTCATGGCAGAATTGCACCTGTTGAGAAATCTCCCCTGCACGGAGGTTTCCGGCACACCCATTTCGGATTCCAGCTCATGTCCTCCAAAAACCAAGAAAAGAACGACACGCCCGTCAATCGTCCCGTCGACAAGATCTTTGCGGAAAACCTCGGCTACACCTTCGGCGGCTGCGTGCGAGACCTCTCCGGCTCGCTCTTCAACAAGGAGGTGGCCAAGGCCGCCGGCGTGAGCCTGTGCCCGATTCCGCTTCTAGGCGGCGAGGAGAAGCGCCGCTTCAAGGCCTTCTGGGCGGCCAACCTTCAGGCCGTCGCCATGAGGACCGCCGTCGAGAACCTCCCCTCCTATGCCGACGAGAAGCTTCTGAAGAAGACGCTCTTCCAGATGCAGACCTTCGTCGACCAAGCCCTCGGACGTCCGCTCTTCTCGAAGCTCTCCCCCGAGGATCTCGACCGCTACAGCACGATCCGCTCGCGCATGACGCAGGCGGCCCTCACGCCCGGCGCCGACAAGGAGTCCATGGCCCGCACCTTCCTCGCGCTCGTTCACGGCACCGCGCCCGACTCCGTCCCCGATTCCCGCGTGAGCGACACCGCCGGCCACATCGGCATGTCCATGGGCCTCTTCAAGCGCCTGCTCGACATCTCGCTCAACTCTCCGAACTCCTGGGTTCGCGCCAAGTGACGCCATCCCGCGCAAGGTGAATGCCCAGGCGCCTGACGGGCGGCTCGATCGAGCCGCCTTTTTTGCGCCCGCCAAAAACGGGGCGCAGGCGTCGCCATGCCGCCTGCGCCCCTCTTTCTTTTCCGGGACGAGTCCTACTTGCCGCCCTTTTCAGCCTTCTCGGACTTTTCCGTCTTTTCGGCCTTCTTCAGCTCGGCGCGCTTCGGGAACACGAGTCCGAAGAGATCCTCGAGCTCGGCCACGACCTTCTTGCGGCGCCCCTTCATCAGCTCTTTGAGAACACCGCGACAGACGGCGGCGAGCTCGGCGGGATCGAGCCTCAGGTCATAGGCCTCGCGGCGGGCGGCCTGCCTGACGGCAAGGCTCACGCAGAGCGCGGTGTAGCGGTTGCCGTCGACAGCTGCGAGTCCCGTCAGGAAGTCGAAAACGGCGCTGCGGCGCTCGGCAGGCGTGCGTGCGGCGCCCACGGTCTCGACGAGGGTCTCAAGACCCGCGAGCTTCTCGGGGTCGACCTTGTCCATGATGACGGGCACGAGGCCGCAGACAAGATCGGAGACGGCGTCCTCGAACTCCTCGGCGGGCAGCCCCGCGACGCTCAGAAGACGATCGGCGCGGTCGGCAAGCTCCTCGGGCGTGACGCTCCTCACGGTGGAGCCGCCGTGCTTGACGCGCTCGAGCACGCCCGCCTGATTAAGGGCCTCGATCGCCTTGCGAACCTTGTAGCGGGTGACGCCGAAACGCTCGGCAAGCTGCGCCTCGCTCTCAAGCTTGAATCCGGGCTTGGCGAAGCATTCGAACATGTAGGCGTCGAACGCCTCCCTGAAGGCCGCATCGGCTGCGCGGCGGGCCTGCGCCCTTTCTCTGACTGCGGCTCTGGTCATGATTGTTCCTCCTTGCATGACGGGCTTTGTTCGCCCATTGTAACCCTCCCGTTGAGCATATTTCGACTTAACATGAGCGTTTTTTGATCCTGCCGTGAAAGGCTTCAGGAAAACATCGTGTTCGATGAGCCGGAATGCGAAAAAAACGCCGCGACGCGATGGCGTCCGGCGCTTTTTTCGACATTTTCGACTCCTTCGACTCCTTCGACTCTTGGATAGTCTCGTTCCCCGAGCCCGCATCAGCGGGACGGGACGGAGCCGTCTGAGGTTACTGCGGCAGGTTCATCTTGACGTCGTCGTCACCCGAGGCGGCGATGCGGCGCTCGATGGCCTCGGCCTCCTCGGACTTCTTCTCGGGCCTGGGCCCCGGCTCGAGCACGGCGATGGACTCGACGTGGCCCGTGTGCGGGAACATGTTCATGATGCCGGCTGCGCGGATGTGCCAGCCGCCCTCATGATGAAGGATGGCGCAGTCGCGTGCGAGCGTCGCGGGGTTGCAGGAGACATAGACGATACGGGCGGGACGCTTGTCGGTGGCGGCGAGCACGCGGGAGAGCGCCAGGGCGCCTTCGCGCGGCGGGTCGATGAGGACGCGGTCGATGCCGCCCATCTTCTTCCAGAGGGCCTCCCAGTCCTGGTCGCACCACGTGAAGAGGTTGCGGGCCACGAAGTCGGTCTTCTCGGCGAGGCCGTTGTCGGCGGCGCCCTGACGGGCGCGGGCGACGAGCGCGTCGGAGCCCTCGATGCCGGTCACGTGCGAAGCGCACGTGGCGAGCGGGAGCGTGAAGTTGCCCAGACCGCAGAAGAAGTCGGCGACCTTGTGCTCGGGTTCCACGCCGAGCAGGCGAACGGCGCGGCTCACCATGGTCTCGTTGAGCTCATGGTTGACCTGCGTGAAGTCGGTCGGCTTGAAGTTGATGCGAACGCCGAACTCGGGAAGCTGGAGGCCGAGCGCGTTGATGTTGGCGGGATCGACCGGGTGGGCGGAGTCCGGACCCTTGGGCTGGAGCCAGATGTCGGCCTTGTGCTCGGCGCCGAAGGCGTTGAGCAGGGCCATGTCCCCATCGGTCGGCTCCTCGAGCGTGCGGAAGACGAGGGCCGTGCGTCCGTTGCCGCCGACGGCGACCTCGATCTGCGGCATGCGCTGGCGGATAGAGAGCTTGGAAACGAGCTCGCGCATCGGCATGATCATGTCGGAGACGTTCTTCGTGAGGATGTGGCAGCCCGTCATTTCGGCGACGTAGGAGGAGGACTTCTCATGGAAGCCGACGAGCACGCCGCCCTTCTTGGCGACGTCGCGGACCGTCAGGCGGGCGCGGTGACGGTAGTTCCAGAACGGACCGTAGATCGGCGTGATGATCTGTTCGGGACGAACGCGGCCGATGTGCCAGAGCGTGTCGATGAGCGTGCGCTCCTTGTAAGCGACCTGGGCGCGTGGCTCAAGGTGCTGCATGGCGCAGCCGCCGCAGCTGCCGGGACCGTGGCCGAACTTGGGGCAACGGGGCTCGACGCGCTGAACGCTCTCGCGGTGAACCTGGGCGACGCGGCCGATCTCGAAGCTGGTCTTGTTGCGGATGCGCTCGTAGGTGACGAGCTCGCCCGGAAGGGCGCCCTCGATGAAGACGACCTTGCCGTCGTGATGACCCACGCCGCGGCCTTCCTGGTCGAGGCGCTCCACCTCGACGGTGAAGTATTCGGGGGTTTTCTCTCTGCGTCGTGCCATGACTCTTGACTCTCTATGTAAAACGGGGATCCCTGGGCGGCCGACTTCATCCGGCCGTCCTCAAAAATTCAGGTAGGAGACTTTACCAAAAAGAAGAGCGCCTAGCGGTGAAGCCGGCGCTCTTTTTTGACTGACTCTCCGAGGATCAGCGCTTGTTGAGGTACTTGAGCGGATCGACGCACTTGCCGGTCTCGCGGACCTCGAACCTCAGCGTGTCGCCCTTGAGGTCGGCGATCTTCTGGCCCGACTTGATCTTCGAGCCCTGGGAGACCGCCACGTTCTCAAGGCCGCCGTAGGCGGTGATGAGCGTCGGGCTGTGCTTGACGACGGCGAGCGTGCCCGAGTAGCCCTTGAGCGTGCCCACCCAGATGACTTCTCCCTGCATGGCCGCGACGACCACGTCGCCCTGCGTGCCCGCGATCTCAAGACCGAAGGTGTTCTTCGCGAAGTCGCTCTTGATCTTGCCCCTCACGGGCCAGATCATGCGCTGGCCCGGCGTGACGGCGTTGAGCTTCTGCTGGGCCTGGGACTTGGCCGCTTCGGCCTGGGTGCGGACCTTCTCGGCGGCAGCTTCGGCCTCGGCCTTCTTGCGGGCGGCTTCGGCGGCGTCAGCGGATGCAACCGACGAGGTGGCGGTCGTTTCACCCGCAGCGGGCACCGTCTCGGCATTGCGGATCGGCGCAGTCTCAAGCACGGTGTCGTTCGTCACACGGTTGACGCGGACCTGCGGATTGCCCGTGTAGGCGCGGGGCGCGTTGACGGAGGCGGGAAGCCTCAGGACCTGCCCCAGACGCAGCTGCGTCGGATCGGTGATGGCGTTGAGCTGCTGGAGCTGTTCGGCGGAGAGGCCGTAGCGCACGGAGATGTTGTAGATGGTGTCGCCCACGGCCACCGTGTGGGTGCGGCCAGAGTCGACGATGCCGCCCGGCAGCAGGCTCGGCGTCTGGACGGGCGCGGTCGCGGCGCCGTCGCTGTAGGTGGAGTGGTCGACGACCGTAGCCGGGCCCATGTCCACGGAGGAGCAGCCCGACAGGAAGGCCGCGGCGGCGGCCGCGACGGAGATCGACAGAATGCGTACGGTTTTGTTCATGTCCTTGAACCTTCTTTCCTTTCCGTTCTATCCCTTGAATGTGCCTTGCGGATCTCAGACGGCGGGGCCGTCCATCCAGCCTCGGACCGTCGGGACCTGCTTGTAGTTCGTGAGGTCGACCTGCAGCGGCGTCACGGAGACATAGCCGTGGGAGGTCGCCCAGAAGTCCGTCCCCTCCTCTGCGTCGGCGGGCTTGCCCGCAGCGCCGAGCCAGTAGATCGGAAAGCCGCGCGGGCTCATCTCGCGGATGACGCTCTCGGCGCAGTTGCGCTTGCCCAGACGGGTGCCGCGGATGCCCTTGAGGGCCTCGACGGGCATGTTGGGCATGTTGACGTTGAGCAGAACGGCCCTTTCGTCCTCGCGGCTTTCAAGATAACGCTCGACGACGAGCTGCGCAATCTTCGCGGCGGAGTCGAGTTCGGCCCAGCCCTTGTCGATCTGCGAGAAGGCGATGGAGGGAACGCCGAAGAGGTAGCCCTCGATGGCCGCCGCGACCGTGCCCGAGTACATCGTGTCGTCGCCCATGTTGGCGCCGCAGTTGATGCCTGAGACGACGAGGTCGGGCTTCGGCAGAAGACCCGTGAGCGCGACGTGCACGCAGTCGGACGGCGTGCCCGAAAGCACGTATAGGCTGTCGCCGTCCTGATGCTCGACGGTGAGCGGACGGTTGAGCGTGAGCGAATTGGAGGCGCCGGAGTGGTTGTGGTCGGGCGCGACGACCGTCACGCGGCCGAAACGGCGCATGGCCTGCGCGAGCGCCTGAATGCCGGGCGCGCGGTAGCCGTCATCGTTGGAGACAAGAATGTGCATGGAAATCCTGCGGACTTCGGTGAATTGGATCGTCTGATTTTAGCCCATCGCGCCAGCAAGGGCGCGCCCGAACGGGCTCCGATCGCAGGATGCCGCGTCCGTTCTACAGATAGCGGCCCGAGAAGCTCCTCTCCTCGGGGAACCTGAGCATGAACTTCGAGCCTTCGCCCGGAGTCGACTCGATGGAGAGCTCGCCTCCCGCACGCCGCATGACGTGCTTGACGATGGCCAGACCGAGGCCCGTGCCGCCCGTGTCCCTCGAGCGCCCCTTGTCGACGCGGTAGAAGCGTTCGGTGATGCGGGGCAGGTGCTCGGGCGGAATGCCGATGCCCGTGTCGGCAACCGTGAGGACGGCGCCCGTGCCCGTGCGCTTCCAGACCACCCTGATTCGGCCGCCTCTGGGCGTGTAGCGCACGGCGTTGGTGATGAGGTTGAGGACCGCGCTTCGGATCTCCTCGGGATGTCCGAGAAGCGAAAGGGGCTCGTGTGCGACCTCGAACTTGTGCTGCATCTTCGAGTAGGCCATGCCCTCGCGCACGGCGTCGTCGATGAGCGCGGACATGTCGATGAGCTCGGGCTGGTCTGTCCCCCGCTCGTCCCTGTTCTCGAGCTTCGAGAGCATCAGCAGGTCGTCCGTGAGGCGCTTCATGCGGGCCGTCTGGTCGCGCATGAGGGCGAGATGGCGCTTTCTGAGCTCGGGCGGCACGTCCATGTCCGCCAGATCGAGAAAGCCCGCGATGACGGTGAGCGGCGTGCGCAGCTCGTGGGAGACGTTGGCGACGAAGTCTCGGCGCATGTCGTCGACGCGGCGGCGTTCGGTGACGTCGTGCGTGACGATGATGGTGTGGCGCTCGTCGGGCGCGACGACGGCCGCATCGAGCAGCACGGAGCCGCCCGCGGTCTCAAGCGCATAATGGCGCGAGAAGTCGCGCGAACGCAGCCACGCGCAGAAGGCGGGCTGCGAGGCGATGAGCCTGTCGGTGAAGACGCTGCCGACGTCTTCGGACGTGATTCCCAGATGAACGCCCGCCATGGTATTGACCCATTCGATGACGCCGTCCTCGCCCTTGAGGATGACGACGCCCTCGGGCAAGAGCTCGAGCGTCTGGCGGTAGCGCGCGTCGCGCGCCTCGAGCCTTGCCTGCATGTAGCGCTCCTCGTCCACGATGAGCTTGCCCGCGTACACGGCGAGAAGCGCGAAGAACGAGACGCCCATGCAGAAGAAGATCGCGGCCGTGCCTGCCGCGACGCTCAGCCACAGGACGGCCGAGACGAGCGCGACCAGAATGAGGCCCCCGACAATCAGAATGCCGAGGAACTGCGTGCGGCGTCCACGAGCCGACAGTGCTTCGGGCATGGTGTCTCCTTTCTCAATCCTGTGCATGGGCGCGTGCTCGATCGTGCGGGGCGGTCGGGATGCGTGCCTGCGGGAGGTCAGTCAAGCGGGCGGCAGCGGTAGCCGACGCCCCTGACGGTTTCAATGAGGTTTTCCGCGGCCGTGCCAGCGAGCGCCTTGCGAAGACGAAGCATGTGCACGTCCACCGTGCGCTCGTCGACAAAGGAGTTGCCCCAGATGTTTTCAAGGAGTTGGCCGCGCGTGAAGACGCGTCCCGGACGGGAGGCGAACATCAGGAGCAGCCTGAACTCCTTGACGCTGAGCTTGAGGGGCATGCCGTCGGCCGTCGCCTCGAAGCGCGTCTCGTTCATGAGGAGCGGACCGCAGCGGACGATCTCCTCCTGGCGGTCGTCGGCGGGAGGCACTGCGGACTCGCGCGCCCTGCCCTCGGCGCTCGCGCGGCGAAGGACCGCGCGGATGCGGGCGGTGAGCTCCCTGGGCATGAAGGGCTTGACGACGTAGTCGTCGGCGCCTGCGTCCAGTCCCTCGACCCTGTCGGCCTCGTCGCCGCGGGCGGTGATCATCACGACGGGCACCGAGGCGCTGGCGGCGTCGGTGCGGACTTCGCGCAGGAAGTCGAACCCCGAGCCGTCAGGGAGCATCACGTCAAGCAGAATGAGGTCGAGTCCGCCCCGGCGCAGCGCTTCGCGCGCCTCGGCCAGGCTGGCGGCCTTGACGACCTCGTGGCCGTCTGTCTCGCAGATGAAGGCGAGGAGCTCGCGGATGGCGGTTTCGTCCTCGACGGTGAGCAGTTTTGCCATAGATGCCTTGTCGCAATTGTTGATGGGCGGATCAGCCTTCGGCAGAGCCGTTTCGGCAGGATTCCATTTTGCCAGTATAGAACTCGTGACGCACGTCCGCACCTTCCTCAATGTAGATGACGGCCTCGCAGACGTTCTTCACGTGGTCGCCCGTTCGTTCGAGCGAGCGGCCGATCCAAGTGAGCGCGATGGCGCCCTCGGTGGAGGACGGATCCTGCATCATGTGCACGATCAGGCTCCTGAGCGTCGTGCGGTAGACGTCGTCGACGAGCCTGTCGCGTGCGATGACCTCGCGGGCGAGGTTCGTGTCGAGTCGCGAGAGCGCGAGGATCGAGTCGTCGATCATGTGGGCGACCGTGTTGACGGCCATGATGATGGCGGAGCGGTTCTCAAGGAGAGAGTCGTCGAGTCCCTTGAGCTCTAGGACGCTGCCTGCCATGTTGCGGATTTCGTCACCCATGCGCTCGAAGTCGACGGAGACGCGGCTCATGCCGATGAGCGTGCGCAGGTCGCGGGCGGCAGGCTGGCGGCGGGCGAAGACGGATTCGATCTTCGCGTCGACGGAGACCTCGTAGCCGTTGACCTCGGCGTCGCGGGTCATGACGGAGCGGGCTTCGTCGGCGTCGAGCTTCTCGAGGGCGTCGGCCGCCTTGACGAGCTGCTCGCGCACGAGCCTGCCCATGGCGGTCACCTCGCCGAGGACCTCCTCGAGGTCGCGGTCGTAGCTTTTGACGATGTGGTTCATGATGTCGTTTCCTTTCGTTTTAGCCGAAGCGGCCGGTGATGTAGTCCTCGGTCGCCTTCTTCTGCGGACGGGTGAAGATGTCGGTCGTGGGACCGGTCTCGATCAGTTCGCCGAGGTAGAGGAAGGCCGTGTAGTCGGAGACGCGGGCGGCCTGCTGCATGGAGTGAGTGACGATGACGACCGTGTAGTCGTTCTTGAGCTCCTCAATGAGCTCCTCGATGCGGGCGGTCGAGATCGGGTCAAGGGCCGAGCACGGCTCGTCGAGCAGAAGGACCTCGGGCTTGACGGCAACGCCGCGGGCGATGCAAAGGCGCTGCTGCTGGCCGCCCGAGAGGCTCGTGCCGGGCTCGCGCAGCTTGTCCTTGACGTCGTTCCAGAGGGCGGCCTTCTTAAGGGCCCACTCGACGCGGTCGTCGAGCTCGGACTTCGCGACGTTCTCGCGCAAGCGGATGCCGTAGGCGATGTTGTCGTAGATGCTCATCGGGAACGGGGTCGGGCGCTGGAAGACCATGCCGACGCGGCTCCTGAGCGTGCAGTCGTCGATAGTGCCCGAGAGGATGTTGACGCCGTCGAGCATCAGCTCGCCTTCGGCGCGCTGGCCCGGATAGAGGGCGTACATGCGGTTGAAGGTGCGCAGGAGCGTCGACTTGCCGCAGCCCGACGGGCCGATGAAGGCCGTCACTCGGCCCTCGGGTATGGCGAGCGTGATGTGCTTGAGGGCATGGAACTTGCCGTACCACACGTTGAGGTCGTTCACCGCGATCTTCGTGGAAAGACCGTCAAGGTTCATCGCGGTCATGCTGTTCAGATCAATGCTGGTCATGTTCGTGTCTTTTCAAATTCGGTTCAATGTCGGCCGCATCCGTCTCAGCGGGAGCGGCGGCGTTCGCGCAGGATGATGGCGCCGAGGCTCATCAGGAAGACGAGCGCGACGAGGACGAGCGAGGTGCCGTACTGCAGGTGGCGGGTGCCCTCGATGTTCGTGCCGGAAGTGGCCATCACGTAGACGTGGTAGGGAAGCGCCATGACGGGCTCGAAGAGCGAGACGCCGTCCTTCTGGGTGAAGAAGACCGTGCCCGTGTACATCACGGCGGCGGTTTCACCTGCGGCTCGGGCGAGCGCGAGGATGGCACCCGTGAGGATGCCGGGGAGCGCGTTCGGCAGGATCACCTTCATGATCGTCTCGAAGCGCGTGGCGCCCAGGGCGAGCGAGGCTTCGCGCCAGTCCTGCGGGATCTGCTTGAGGGCCGTTTCCGTCGTATTGATGATGATCGGCAGGCTCAACACGGCAAGCGTGAGGATGCCGGAGAGAAGGCTCACGCCGAAGCCGCAGAAGACCACGAAGAACGTCAGGCCGAAGAGGCCGAATATGATCGACGGAACACCCGCGAGGTTCGCGATCGAGAGGCGGATCACGGTGATGACGGGCGAGTCGAGGTTGTACTCGTTGAGGAACACGGCGCTCATGACGCCGAGCGGCAGCGCGATCACGAGGGCGCCTGCGGCGAGGAGGAACGTGCCCACGATGCAGGGCCAGATGCCGCCTTCGCTCATCATGTTGCGCGGGGCTTCGGTGAAGAACTCCCAGGTCATGGCGGGCATGGCGTTCCAGAAGATGACGCCGAGCATCGAGACGAGCGAGAGCACGCACACGAGGGCGGCGCCGCGCATCACCGTGAAGCCTGCGAGGCCGGAGAGATTGCGCATCTTGAGATCTTTCATCATGCGCTCCTGAGGGAGAGACGGCGCGTGAAGTACCACGCGGCGAGGTTGAAGGCGAAGGTGATCAGGAAGAGGAGCAGACCCGCGGCGTAGAGCGCGTGGTAGTGCTCGCCGCCCACGGCGGCCTCAGCCATTTCGGCCGCAATGCCCGCCGTCATCGGACGGACCGGATCGAAGATGCTTTCGGGGATGATGCCCGCGCCGCCCGCCACCATCAACACGACCATCGTTTCGCCGATGGCGCGCGAGAGGCCGAGCATGACGGAGGTGCCGATGCCGCCCATGGCCCAGCGAAGCTCGACGCGGCAGAGCGTCTCCCAGCGAGTGGCGCCAAGGGCGAGCGAGGCCTCGCGAAGCGCGCCCGGCACGTTCCTGAGCGCGTCCTCGGAAATCGAGGCGATCGTCGGGATGCACATGAAGGCGAGCATCAGGCCCGCATTGAAGAGGTTGAGGCCGGTCGGGAGGTTGAACGTCTCCTGAAGCCACGGGGCGACGATCACCATGCCGATGAAGCCGATGACCACCGAGGGCAGCGCCGCCATCAGCTCGATGACGGGCTTGAGGATTCGGGCGGCCCAGGCGGGGACCGCGCAGTGAAGGGCCGCGGCGGTGAGCACGCCGAGCGGCACGGCGATGACGGCGGTGAGTACGGCGGCCGCAAAGGAGCCGACGATCATGGCGCCGAGACCGAAGACCGGCGGTTCGTCCGTCGGGTACCAGTCGGTCGTGAAGAGGAAGTCCCCGATGGGAACGTCCTTGAAGATCGGAAGGCCCTGTGCGAGCAGGAAGAGCACGATGGCCGTGAGCGCAAGCACGCTCACGCACGCCACGGTGCCCGAGGCCCTTCTGAACAGCGTGTCTGCTGATCTGTAGTTGAGCATGAGGGATCCTTGGAAAGGCTGGATCTTTTCTGGAGCAAAAGAAACGCCGGCCGAATCGAGGGCGATCGGCCGGCGTGCTTCAATCGGTTTTTCTGACCGCTTGCATCTCGCCGGTCAGGCGATTACTTGAGCGGAACGAAGCCGGACTTGGAGACGAACTGCTGGCCTTCGGCGGAGAGCGTGTAGTCGACGAGCTTCTTGGCGTCGCCCTGCGGCTGGCCGGAGGTGAAGAGGTAGAGTTCGCGGGAGATCGGCCACGTGCCGTCCTGAGCGGTCTTGGCACCGGGCTGGACGCCGTTCACGACGAGGCCCTTGATCTGGCTGTCGAGGTAGCCCACGCCGATGTAGCCAATGGCGTTCGGATTGCCGGCAACGGCCTGAACGACGCCGCCGGAGGAGCTCTGGAGGAGAGCGCGCTGGGACACACGGGTCTTGCCCATGACGAGTTCCTGCCAGGATTCGAACGTGCCGGAGGAGGAGTCGCGGCCGACCACGACCACGGGAGCGTCGGCACCGCCGAGTTCCTTCCAGTTCTTGATCTTGCCGGCGAAGAGGTCGCGCAGCTGCTCCATCGTAAGGGAGGCGACGGCGTTCTTCGGGGAGACGACAGGGATGATGGCGTCAAGGGCGACAGGGATCTTGACCGGATTGATGCCGTGGGCTTCGAAGTCCTTCTTTTCCTTGTCCTTGAGGTCGCGGCTCGACATGGCCACATCGGTCATCTTGTCGCGGAGCGCCTTGATGCCGTTGCCGGAACCCGTGCCGGAGATCGTCACGACAACGCCGGGGTTCTTCTGCATGAAGGCTTCGGAAACCTGCTGCATGACCGGAAGAACCGTCGTGGAGCCGTTGAGGTTGACCGTGCCGGCGGCAAACGTCGTACCGCAGGCGGCAAGGACGGAGGCGGCGCAGACGAAGGTCACGACGCGGCGGCGGGAAAAGATGGTGTTCTGCATGATGAATAAGTGTTCCATTCAGTTTTAAAAGTCGTGCAGGTGCTGTTCTCCTGTACGTGAACGCAGTATGAACACCCGGCTTGACGCCCCCGTGAACATTTCATGACGATTTCATGACACCCGAAACCCCGCCGCGGGGCCCTTTTTGCTTAAAAGCACTTAAGAAACGTTCTCATTTATTGAGCAAGATCAAATCCCGAGTGATTTGGTCGGATTCTTATTCGGGGCTTAACCACCCCCGGTCCGAGTCGGGTTAGCATGTGTCACATGGAAAGGGACATCAGGGGTTCCAATCTCCTCCCCTTCGCTCTGCCAGAGGCCGGCAGCGCGATTGTTCCTCTTCCGGTCCTTTAGCGGAATCTGGTAGTTCCGCGCCCCTTCAACGCCCGACCGGCATTTGGTCGGGCGCTTTTTTTTTGCGGTCCGCGCGGCGAAGACACACCTTCAGAAACTTCTGCCCGTCAAATCTCCTGTACAAGAAGCCGCTAGTTCGTTGTCTGACAAAATGGCCTGAGCTAAGCCCCCCGAGATAAAAAAGGGAGGACTCCCTGCGGAATCCTCCCCTTGTCATCCTGTCGGCCCGTCAGGCTGCAGGAGCGTCAGCGGACGAAGGCCTTCTGCGCATCGATCGGCAGTGCGCGATAGCCCATACCGCCCTTGAGGTGCATCTCGAAAGCAGGCTTCGTTTCGCCCCAGCGGAATTCCGTCAGGACGGGCGCGGGGCCGGTCTTGCTGCCCGTGCCGATGCTCGCCCAGTAGACGACGACCGAATTCTTGTCGGCCTGATACTCGACGGAGGACGTGATCGGCGAGTAGAGCTCATGGCCGCGTTCCTTGCCGTACTCCCAGACCTGCTCGACGGTCATAGCCTTCTGGTCGATCTTGTAGACGACGGCACGGCTGTACTTCTCGTTCTGGTCCTCGGGCTGCACGAAGGCGCGGCCGTCGCCGTTGTCAAAGACGGAGACGTAGACAATGTCGCCCTTGCTCAGCTCATCGATCTTCCAGGCGGTGTGCTGCGTCCAGGTCCAGTCGAAGCCGCCCTCGCACTTGCCGATGCGGCACGAGAGGGGCCTGCCGTCCTTGCCGACGGGCGTGAGGACCTTGTCCTTCAGACCGTCGCGCCAGCCGTTCGGGGCGGCGAGGATCCACTTCACCTGCTTGTCACGGCCGATCTTGACGACGGCGGACTGGTGGCGGGAGGAGAGGATGATCGAGTCGTCGACGGGGTCGTAGTCGACTGAGTTGACGTGGGCCCAGTTGCGGCCCGCACCCGTGCCCGCGATGTCACCGAAGGCGTGCTGGGCCTCGAGCTTGGCGAGCTGCTCGGCGGAAAGCGTCTTGCCCGACTGCGACGTGTCGATGTTGAGGCAGACGGCGCCCTGGTCAATCGACTTGAGGACGATGTTGCGGTTCGGATCAAGAATCTCGAAGAGGCGCCATTCGTCGACGACCTCGCCCGAGGCGTCGACCTCGATGATCACGTCGCGGACCGTGCGCACGCGCGTGTCGTCGGCGCGCCTGAGGTCGGGCGAAGCGACGCGCAGGAAGTAGCCGCCGTTTTCAGCGGGCATCATCGCGTGGCTGAAGTCGGCGTAGTTGGCGGGCAGGCGGCGGTTGAAGACCTTGCGGCCGAGCAGATCGTACTTCGCATAGTGCTGGCCGTAGCCCCAGGAGAGCGCGCCGTCGGCGTTCTGATGGAAGCCCATCATGATGCCCGCGTCGTAGAGCGACTCGGGATCATAGATGCGGTCGGCCTTCATGTACCAGCGGATCTCGCCCTTCGTGTCGAGAATCGCGTTTCGCGGCGGATTGTTCCACTGCAGGGCGCCGCCCACGGGATTGTTCCAGACCGCGCGACTCGCGCGCACATCGGCTGCGCCGAGATTGTTGATGAAGTAGAGGCGATCTGAGAATTCCTTGGGCGCGGGCGTCGTCACCTTGGCCGTCATGAAGTTCTGGGCAATCGCGGGATTTCCCGTCGTTTCAAGCCAGGCAGGCTGCGTGTTGATCACGTAGCTTTCCGTCACGGTCTTCTCCTCGCCCTGAAAGACGCGCGTATAGGTCACCTCGACCGTATTGCGCCAGCCCGCGTAGAGGCCGAAGACGGGAATGCCGCCGTGCGTGCGCAGGGTCTGCGGGCCAACGTCGTACTTGATCTCCTGGCCACCCTCCTTCGGGACGATGCGCACGGTCGCATGCTTGAGGACGTAGCCGCCGTTCCTGATGACGGCAGTGAGGGGCGCAAGCCCGTAGGGATTCACGATCGTCTCGCCGAGCGTGCCCTGCACGGCATAGCCCACCTTGAGGCCGCTCGGGCCTCCGACGGCGTGGGACGGAGCGGCAAAGGCCGCGGCGAAGATGCCGGCGACGACCGGCAGAAGTTTGAATGCAGTACGCACTATCCTCTCCTCTTTTTCTGAGCGCCGGCTGCGGCGTGCGCAGGCGGCATCCTTCGATCTTAGCAAAGCCTGCCCGATGAAAGCGCAAGAAGGGGCATGAAGGCTCAAACGCAAAAGTCCCGCAGGCGGACGCCGGACGGGACTTCGGGTACGCGTCCGAAGTTCGGACGCGCATATGTCGACTTATGCAAATCAGCCGCGCAGCGACTCGATCGTCTCGAGCATCTTCAGTTGGCCGGGGCAGTTGTCCTCACCGAAGCGCTCGACGTCGATGCGAGCGAGGCGACGGACGATTTCAAGGCTCGTGGCGTGGAGTGCGTAGGGGCAGCCCTGGTCCCTGATGTGCGCGACGATGCCGTCGACGGAGCCGTAGATGCCGTCGGCGAGAATGGCGCGGGCCTGTGCGACGCGCTGGAAGTTGTCGCCCCTGTAGTCGGGGATCACGCGGTCCTCGGTGAAGCCGCGGTCGGCGATGTCGCGAAGCTCGGCGGAGAAGTCGAACTTGTGCGCGCAGAGCTCCTCGGTGCTCATGCCGCCGAAGACCGTCTCAAGGTGCTCGAGCCATTCTCGAGTGCGGTTCCCCGCCTTGTCGCGGGCGAGCGGGTTGAGATCCTCCCAGCGGTCGATGACGTAATCGAGCGCCTGAACGACGGCGAACTGCGAGTACATGAGACCCGCCTGATCGGTCTCGCTCCTCATGGTGTTGAAAAATGCACTGACGGCTTCCTGCGGCGTCATGACGTCTCTCCTTGGGTCGTGGAATCGAAAGGCGCCCGCCGCGTGCGGACGCCTGCATCATGAATGTTAGACCGCGAACCTCAAGGGAACCTTACGGCTCGAAACGACCGGAGGCCCCCGGGCGCTAGGTACGGATGAAAAAAAAGAGGCTGTTCATTTCTGAACAACCTCTTTTCCTGGATTTGGTCGGGGCGGCGGGATTCGAACTCGCGACCCCTTGCACCCCATGCAAGTGCGCTACCAGGCTGCGCTACGCCCCGAAGGATTTGAAGTTTATCCTAGCTTGCCGAAAAAAGCAAGAGCATTTCTTCAAATACCATATTTACGTGATAGCCCTGCCTTTTTGCAGGCGTTTTCAGCCCTTCTTCTTCTCACGAAGCTTCGCAGTGACGCGGGTGTTGAGAGTGTCGGAGGACTGGTAGCAGACCACCGTACGCTCCTCGAGCATGACCGTTTCGCCCGTCCAGGGGTTCCGGGCGGGTCTCGGCGCCTTGTAGCGCACGGAGAACCTGCCCAGTCCCGAGAGCTTGACCATATGTCCCTGCACGAGATGGTCGAAGATCATGTCGAAGAACTCCGCCACGAAGGCGCGGCTCTCGGCGACATCGAACCCGTGCTCCTCGCAGAGCAGATCGACCAGGTCCGCCCTCTTGAAGCAGGGCGTGCCGTAGTCCAGGTCTTCGTCCTCGGACGCGAGCTTCGGGGCGGGCCTTGCGGCCGTGTCACGCACCTTGCGCTCGGGCTTGGGCTCGGGGGCGGGCGGCGGAACCGCGGGCTCTTCGGGCTCGTTCTCCCAGTCGTCGGGGAAGAGGACACCAGATTCAGTGAAGGATTTCATAAGGATTCTCGACCTGCGCCCTCACGGAGAGGGCGCAGATCGCAGGATGAAGACGTTGATCAAGCGCGAAGGCGTGCACCGGCACGTTCGAGCACCTCGACGAGGGCCTGCATCGTTGCATCAGCCTCTGCGTCCGTAAGGGCCTCCTCGCCCGTCGAGTTGAGCTCGACGGCAAAGGCAAGCGACTTCTCGGCATCGCCCTCGTCGGTCTTCGGACGATAGAGGTCGAAGAGACCGAAAGAGACGAGCGCGCCGAGACGGGCGTCGGAGACGCGGGCGTCGTTGACGGCGTCCATGAGAACCTGCACTTCAAAGTCGGCAGGTACCACGACGGCGACGTCGCGGCGCATCGGCTGGAACTTGCTCACGGGCGTGTAGCGCGGCAGCTCGAGCGTGAGAAGCGGTTCGACCTCAAGCTCGAAGACGACCGGCGCATTGGGCAGGCCGTATTCGTGCACGAGCTTCGGATGAAGTTCGCCGATGAAGCCGACGCGCTTTTCGCCGACGTAGATGGCGGCGCTGCGACCCGGATGAAGGGCGGGGAAGACCTCCTTCACGAAGCGGGCCTTGAGCGGAGCGACGAGGCGCTCGACGTCGCCCTTGACGTCGTAGAAGTCGACGCGGCGGGCTTCGACGCCCCACTGAACGTCGCTGGCCGTGCCGTAGGCGAGGCCTGCGATGTGGGACGGTTGGCGCACGCCCTTGACGGACCACGGACCGTCAAGCACGGCGGGATCCGGGAAGAACACGCGGCCGAGCTCGAAGACGCGGACTCGTTCGGCCTTGCGGTTGAGGTTGTACTTCAGGATGTCGACGAGACCGCCCACGAGCTGCGTGCGCATGACGGAAAGCTGGCTCGCGATCGGGTTGAGCAGGCGGATCGGCGCGTCGTTGCCGGCGAAGTCCTTTTCCCAGGCTTCGGGCACGAACGAGAAGTTGATGAGCTCCTGATAGCCGAGGACGGCCATTTCACGGCGAAGCGCGTGACCCGTGCGGGAGGCCTCCTTCGGAGACTTCATCGCAATGCGGGCGAGCGGCGGACGGTCGGGAAGCTTTTCGTAGCCGTAGAGACGGGCAACCTCCTCGATGAGGTCCTCCTCGATCTCGATGTCGAAGCGGTGCGACGGAGCCTGAACCGTGAAGACCTCGCCGTCGAACGTGTATTCGAAGCCGAGGCGCGTGAACGTGTTGTGCATGGCCTCGACGGGGATGTCCATGCCGACCACCTTCAGGCAGCGGGCGACACGCATCGTGACGGGCTTCCTTTCGGGGAGGTTGACGATCTGGTCGTCGACCGGGCCCACGCGGGTTTCGGACGTGCCGCAGATCTCGAGGACGAGGCGCGTGACGTATTCCATGTGCTGGGCGTTCGTGCCGAAGTCGACGCCGCGCTCGAAGCGGTAGGCGGCGTCCGTCGAGAAGTTGAGCTTGCGGCAGCGGCCCTGGATGGCGAGCAGCTGCCAGAAGGCGGCCTCGATGAAGAGGTCGGTCGTCGTTTCGGAGACGGAGCTCTTTTCGCCGCCCATGATGCCGGCGATGCACGACGGCGTGTCGCCGTCGCAGACCACGCCGTAGTAGGGCGTGAGTTCGACCGTCTGCTCGTTGAGCAGCTTCAGGCTTTCGCCTTCGCGGGCCCAGCGCACGGTGATGCGGTCGCCTTCAAGCTTGGCGAGGTCGAAGAAGTGCGTCGGACGGCCGAGCTCGAGCATGACGTAGTTCGAGATGTCGACGAGCGCGGAGATGTGGCGCATGCCGGCGCGCTCGAGGCGGTCGCGCATCCACTGCGGCGTCTCGGCGGCGGGATTGAGGTTGCGGATCACGCGGCCCGTGAAGCGGCCGCAGAGGTCGGGGGCTTCGATCACGACGGGCTTGACGCATTCGCACGTGGCGGGCACCGGATCCATGGCGGGCATGACGAGCGGAGCGCCGGTCACGGCATGGAGATCGCGGGCGACTCCCGTAACGGAGAGCGCGTCGCCGCGGTTCGGCGTGAGCTTGATCTCGATCTTGGAGTCGTCGAGCCTGGCGTACTCGCGGATGTCCGTGCCGATCGGCGCGTCTTCCGGAAGAATCCAGATGCCGTTGTGCTCTTCGCTGATGCCGAGTTCGCGGGCGGAGCAGAGCATGCCCATGGACACGACGCCGCGCAGCTTGGACTTCTTGATCTTGAAGTCGCCCGGCAGGACGGCGCCGATCGTGGCGCAGGCGACCTTGATGCCGGCGCGCACGTTCGGGGCGCCGCAGACGATCTGGAGCGTTTCGCCCGTGCCGGCATTCACTTCGCAGACGTGCAGATGGTCGGAGTTCTCATGATCGCGGCAGGTGAGGACCTCGGCGACGACTACGCCCGTGAAGGCGGGAGCCACGCTCGTGACCTCCTCGACTTCAAGGCCGGCCATCGTGAGCGTTTCGGCAAGCTCTTCGGTGCTGAGCTGCGGATTGCAATATTGACGCAGCCACTCTTCTGTAAACAGCATTTCAGTAATTCCTTTCGATGGTTGGCCCGGTTAGTTGAACTGACGCAGGAAGCGCAGGTCGCCTTCGAAGAAGAGGCGCAGGTCGTCGATGCCGTAGCGGAGCATCGTGAGGCGCTCGAGGCCGGAGCCGAACGCGAAGCCGATGTGCTTTTCAGGATCGAGGCCGAAGTTGCGCACGACGTTCGGGTGCACTTCGCCGGCGCCCGAGATCTCGAGCCACTTGCCCTTGCGCGGGCCGCTCGTGAACATCATGTCAACTTCAACGGACGGCTCGGTGAACGGGAAGTAGGACGGACGGAAGCGAACGACGAGGTCATCCGTCTCGAAGAAGCGGCGCAGGAAGTCGCTGTAGACGCCCTTGAGGTCGGTGAAGCTCACGTCGTCACCGATCCACAAGCCTTCGACCTGATGGAACATCGGGGAGTGCGTAGCGTCGGAGTCGACGCGGTAGGTGCGGCCCGGGGCGATGATCTTGATCGGAGCCTCATGCGTGCGGGCGTAGCGAACCTGCATCGGAGAGGTGTGCGGACGCAGCGGCAGCTGGCGGCCTTCCTCGTCGCAGCGGTCCACGTAGAACGTGTCCTGCATGGAGCGGGCGGGATGGTTGGGCGGGTTGTTGAGGGCCGTGAAGCTGAACCAGTCGCTTTCGATTTCGGGACCGTCGGCAACGTCGAAGCCGATGGAGCGGAAGATCTCCTCGATGCGCATCCATGTGCGCATGACGGGGTGGATGCCGCCTTCGGTGCGGACGCGGCCCGGAAGGGTCACGTCGATCGCTTCGCTGGCGAGCTTGGCCTGCATGGCGGCCTGAGCGAGCTGTTCGCGGCGGGCGTTGAGCGCGGCTTCGATAGCGGCCTTGGCCTTGTTGATTTCCTGACCGCGGGCGCGGCGCTCTTCGGGCGCGAGCTGGCCGAGGCTCTTCATGAGAGCCGTCACGGCGCCGCTTTTGCCGATGTACTTGGCCTTGGCGTCTTCCAGGGCAGCGGGCTGCTCTGCCTGAGCGAAGTCCTGACGCGCGGACTCGATGAGTTCGGAAAGATCCTGCATGTTCACTGATCTCGACTTTGATGTTGTAAAACCGGGCGGGATCACCCGTCCGGTCCATGGCGGCCGCGCATCCTCATCCGAGGGTAACGCCTGACGCGGAGGATGCCTGCTGCGACAGCCTGTTGCGAAAAAAGGCCCGAATGGTCTCCGGCTTCTTTTCGCAAGAGGCTCCCATCGCAAGAGAGGACCGACGAAAAATCTTATTTTACAACGACTTGTCTGCATTCCCAAAATTTTGAAGAACCGGAAAGCGCGAAAGCCGGCGGCTAAAGCCGTCGGCTTTCGGGTTGTGATTGCTCAGGGACGCGGTCAGGCGACGAAGCGCATCACGATCATGCCAAGGCAGGCCATGAAGACGCTGTTGAACATGAGCAGCGGCCAGTACTTCTTCGGGCAGTTGGCCACGCCGAGAAGACGGCCCAGGTACTGGATCTGGGAGGCCATCAGAATGAAGGCCGGCGCGAGAATCGTCACGTCATGGGCGTTGAGCTGGCCGGCAGCGGCCAGGCTGGCGGCAACGCCGACACCGGCGCCGCAGGAGAGCCACGTGGCGAGAAGCACCGTGATGGCCTCGCCCGGAAGGTCGAAGGCGCCCATCACGCCGCCGCAGGTGTCGCCGAGGAACTTCATGACGCCGAAGAGATTCAGCATGTACGTGAGCACGAAGGCCATCAGCACGTTCGGCAGCAGGCTGTAGAGACCGATGTCGAGACCCTTGCGCAGGCCGACGATGAAGATGTCGAAGGGATTCTTCGAGGTGGTGGAGTGATTAGTCATTTTCGAAGTCCTTGCGATAAACGGTGCTGAGGATGGTGCGGATCAGAGCGCCGCCCACGAACTTGAGGACCAGAATGAGGGCCATCGGGATCCAGACCTTCACGGTGAAGAGCGTGAAGAGACCGGAGACGGTGGAGTAGTAGTTGGACACGCAGCCCGCGCCCGTATACTGCCAGGCGCAGATCGTCACGAGGTTCTTCGTCGTGATGCGGCCTTCGTCGTGCAGGGCGCGCGTGATGGCGGCGCCGCCGTCGGTGGACTGAAGGTCGGTGATGAGGGCAAGGCCCGTGTAGCCCGGCACGCCGAGGATCGGCTTGAGGAGCGGCGTCAGGATGACCTGAGCGGCACGCAGAGCGCCGTAGAAGGAGAGCACCTCAATGAGGCCCATGGCGAGCATGACACCGGGGAACAGATTGAGGGAGAAGAGGAAGCCCGCGCGGGCGCTGAAGCCGCCGGAGCCCTGAAAGTTGCTGGCCGTGCCGGCGATAGTGCCGTACTTGCCGATGAGGGTCGTGTAGTCGAAGGCGCCGAGCCACTTGTAGGCGTCGGGCATCTTGTAGAAGACGCCGGAGAAGATGATGATGGCAAGCGCGAGCGCGATGTACGCGCCGAAGCCCACCTTCGGATTCTCCTCGCAGGCAGTCTGAGTCTTGGGATCCGCCATGAGTCTTGTCCTTTTTCGGAGGGAGGGTTGAAGTGAAGACGATTGAATCGTTCTTCTGCGAAAGGCGCCCCAGCGACGGCGGTGATCCGTTGTCGGGGTTTACCACGCATCGCAGTATACCTGCGCCGACTTTCGGACTGCCTCGGGCGTTTGTACTAGACGCCCCGACGCCCGGACAAGACTTCGGCAGGAGCTTCGACGAACCCCACCGAAGGCGCAGTCGTTTTCGTCACTTTGACGAGAACAGACACCCCTCCGTCTAGGCACAACGCCCTAGGGAAAATTCTGATGCCTTTCGGCCTCTTTTTTTCATGAAAAAGATGAGAGCAAAGCACGCCCCCCTGCGGCCCGAAGTCGCATCATGAAAGATTCGCAGGAACCAAGCCCTCATCACCACACCGAGATCTGCGTCGCACCCGTATCTCTTCATGAGCTGATCTGAATGGTTGGCGATGCACCTGCTCCTTATTTTTCATCATAGATGGGTGATGAACGGTTTGTCATCATGTCCATTTTTTTTGCTCAAAAGCGACAGACCGCAGGCTTTCACGGGAAAGCGCTGCGGCCTCGGAGTCCTCGAAGGACGGAAAAAAGGGCGAAAAAAAAGAGACCCAGCGAATACCGAGTCTCTTCTTCTCAAAGCTTCCGGATGAAAGCAAGACGATTCAGTGCAAACCGTCCGTCCGGACATGCTTCGAATTAGGCACCCTTGACCTGGTTGACGAGGGAGGCGAAGCCTTCCTTGTCGAAGATGGCCATGTCGGAAAGGACCTTGCGGTCGAGACCGATGCCGGCCTTCTTGAGGCCGTTCATGAACACGGAGTAGGTCATGCCGTTGGCGCGAGCGCCGGCATTGATACGGGCGATCCACAGACGGCGGAACGTACCCTTCTTGTCACGGCGGTCACGATAGGCATACTGACCGGCGCGCATGACAGCCTGCTTGGCAACACGGTAGACGTTGTTGCGGCGGAGGCTGAAGCCCTTGGAAAGGGCGAAAACTTTCTTATGACGGGCACGAGCCGTCACACCACGCTTAACTCGGGGCATCTTCTATATCTCCTTTAATTAGGCGTAAGGCAGCATGCGACGCACGGAAGCGATATCGGATTCATGGATATCGACCATGCCGCGGAGCTGGCGCTTGTTCTTCGTCGTACGCTTCGTAAGGATATGACGCTTCGTAGCGTGGGCACGCTTGATCGAGCCACTGGCGCGCGGCTTGAAACGCTTGGCGGCAGCGCGCTTAGTCTTCATCTTCGGCATTTGCCGTTACCTCTTTATTTGATGAACCACAGGCGCCCCATCCAGACGACGGGAACTTTCTCAAGCCCGAGGCTCACTTGTTATCCAAAAAACGGACCGACTTGCGGTCCGTTTTTTTGGGAAAGACAGAATTCTACCTCAATTTTGAGGCAGTGTGTGAAAAAATCACTTTTTCTTTTTAGGAGCCAGCACCATGATCATCTGGCGGCCTTCGAGCTTGGGCTGATGTTCAACCTGAGCCACTTCGGCGAGCTCCGTGCGGATGCGGTCCATCAGCTCCATGCCGAACTGCTGGTGAGCCATTTCACGGCCGCGGTAGCGCAGCGTGACCTTGGCCTTGTCGCCGTCATTGAGGAATCGCACCAGGGAGCGGAGCTTCGTTTGGAAGTCGTTTTCGTCCGTCACCGGGCGGAACTTCACTTCCTTGACCTGAATCACCTTCTGCTTGGCCTTGGCTTCCTGAGCCTTCTTCTGTTCCTGATAACGGAACTTGCCGTAGTCCATCAGGCGGCAGACCGGCGGCTGGGCGTTCGGCGCGATCTCAACGAGGTCAACGTCGGCGTCCTCAGCCATGCGCAGGGCTTCCGCAGTGCGGACAATGCCGATCTGGGCGCCATCGACGCCGGTCAGTCGGACCTCAGGAACTCGGATCTCACCGTTGATCCGATGCTTGCGATCTTGTGCTATGACAATCTCCTAAATCGTTAGTTTTGCGGTTAGTGCGCAAAGGGCGAGCGGGCTTCGTCCTCCTGCTTGATCATCGCGATGAAGTCATCGAGCTTGATCGAGCCGAGGTCCTTGCCACCGCGGGCGCGAACCGCCACGCAACCGGCCTGCTTTTCCTTCTCGCCCACGACGAGAATGTACGGAATCTTCTGCAGGCTCAATTCGCGGATTTTATAGTTAATCTTTTCGCTGCGCAAATCAGACTGCACGCGGATGCGGGCAGCGTGAAGCTTGGCGGCGACTTCGTCGGCGTAGTCCTTCTGGGCGTCCGTGATGCAGGCGACCGCGCACTGGACCGGGGCGAGCCAGGTCGGGAAGGCGCCGGCGTATTCTTCGATCAGCATGCCGATCCAGCGTTCGAGAGAACCGAGGATGGCGCGGTGAAGCATGACGGGAACCTTGCGCGAGTTGTCTTCGGCGACGTACTCGGCGCCGAGGCGGCCCGGCATCTGGAAGTCCACCTGGATGGTGCCGCACTGCCAAGAGCGACCGAGGCAGTCCTTAAGATGATATTCGATCTTGGGACCGTAGAAGGCGCCTTCACCCTCAAGAACTTCATACTTGATGCCGAGAGCGTCAAGACTCTGCATCAGGGCATGCTCGGCCTTGTCCCAGACGGCGTCCTCACCGATGCGCATTTCGGGGCGCGTGGCGACCTTGTAGGCGATCTCGGTGAAGCCGAAGTCCTGGTAGACGTCCTTGACGAGCTTCGTGAAGGCTTCGCATTCGGCGAGAATCTGGTCTTCCGTGCAGAAGATGTGGCCGTCGTCCTGGGTGAAGCCGCGAACACGCATCATGCCATGGAGCGAGCCGGAGGGTTCGTTGCGGTGGCACTGGCCGAATTCGCCGAGGCGGAACGGCAGATCACGGTAGCTGCGCAGCGCGCAGTTGAAGATCTGGATGTGGCCCGGGCAGTTCATCGGCTTGAGGGCGTAGTAGCGGTTCTCGGACTCGGTCGTGAACATGTTGTCACGATACTTGGCCCAGTGACCGGAACGTTCCCAGAGCGAGCGGTCGAGAAGCTGCGGAGCCTTGACTTCGCCGTAGCCGTTGTCCTGGTAGATGCGGCGCATGTACTGCTCGATCACCTGCCAGAGGGCCCATCCCTTCGGATGCCAGAAGATCATGCCCGGGGCCTCGTCCTGGAGGTGGAAGAGGTCGAGCTCGCGGCCGAGGCGACGGTGGTCGCGCTTTTCGGCTTCCTCAAGCATCGTCAGATAGGCCTTGAGGTCGTCCTTCGTGGCCCAGGCGGTGCCGTAAATGCGCTGGAGCATCTCGTTCTTGGAGTCGCCGCGCCAGTAGGCGCCGGCAACCTTCATCAGACGGTGCACCTTGAGGGCGCCCGTGGACGGCACATGGGGGCCGCGGCAGAGGTCGGTGAAGTCGCCCTGACGGTAGAGCGAGATCGTTTCACCCTGCGGGATGGCTTCAATGAGTTCGGCCTTGTACTTTTCGCCGAGATCCGTGAAGAACTTCACGGCTTCGTCGCGGGACATCTCGATGCGTTCGATCTTGATGTTGCGCTTGACGATCTCGTCCATGCGCTCCTCGATGGCCTTGAGGTCCTCGGGGGTGAACGGACGGCTGTAGGAGAAGTCGTAGTAGAAGCCGTTTTCAATGGCCGGCCCGATCGTGACCTGGGCTTCCGGGTAAAGCTCCTTCACGGCCTGCGCCATCAGATGGGCGGTCGAGTGACGGATGATTTCAACACCTTCGGCGTCGCGGCCCGTGATGATGGCGACCTGAGCGTCCTTGTCGATCACATGGGAGAGGTCGACGAGCTTGCCGTCGACGCGGCCGGCGAGAGCGGCCTTGGCCAGACCGGCACCGATGTCGGCGGCGACATCGGCAACGGTGACGGCGGCGGCGAATTCGCGCTTGGAGCCGTCCGGAAGGGTAATTGCAACCATTTTTAACCTCGTTTTCTACAGGCGAAAAAAAAGTGCGGACATGAGCCGCACTTCTTTGCCTTGGACATTTTGTTGGACAACGTTTCGCTCACGCCCTCAATTTTTCAAAGAGAGGGTGTTGTTGTGCGAAAAGTCTGCGAAGAACACATCGTTCAACAAAATCCCAAATAAAATTCTGGTAGGCACGATTGGATTCGAACCAACGACCCCCACCATGTCAAGGTGATGCTCTAACCAACTGAGCTACGTGCCTGTCAAGGTTTTTATTATGCCTGAGATTTTGCGCATTTGCAAACTCTTGCATTCGCGGTCCTTGAACCGCTTCACACGGACGTCGCAGGAAGAAGTTCCTGGTAGGCACGATTGGATTCGAACCAACGACCCCCACCATGTCAAGGTGATGCT
>OGUD01000008.1_pt1 | contig 211846 bp, 192 predicted proteins | sample 1573671 | NCBI WGS metagenome assembly OGUD01 (sample SAMEA2582065, study PRJEB24529) | metagenome | biome: Human gut stool | place: China | collected 2011 | reverse complement strand
TTGAAAGTTTATCAAAATAACATCGCTGTAATTTCTAAGATAAATTGCAGTTTGTAGGGGAATGGAAGTGCTTTATGAATATTATAGTATTTAAGATTATTAGTTGATTTTAATGTATAGCATATTGCTGACAATAAAATGACAATACAATCAGATAAAAACATAGCAAATACATACAAAACAGTTCGAAAATGAACTGTTTCAAAACTAAAACAACTTGAAAGTACTACAAAGCAAATAGAACTTTGCGAGTTTGAATAATTTTGTGCCAACAGCATATAATTTTACTGGATAGTTCTATTGACTTTCCTTTTTGTGCTTGTTAATATATTAGTACAAAGAAAGTTTACCACTGACCGATATGTGGTATATAAATGGTCGGGTTGAAAGTTTAGTCCCTCGCCGAAAGGCGAGGGACTTTTTCCATATCTCTGCAGAAAGAATGGAACAAATGAAAAAAACAGGATTTTATATTATAAAGGACAAGTTTTTGAAGATATGCCTGATCCGTATCTTAAGGGGAATAAGGGAGGCAATAGACCACATTATTATTGTTTTGAAGATAATGCTACGGGAATTTATTGGATGATATCGCTTTTTAGCAGAATAGATAAGTTTCGGAAAATAATAGAGAAAAAGGAACAATCAGGGAAACCTTGCGATATTCTACATATTGTGAAATTGGACGATAGTCGAGAAAGTGTATTTTTAATACAAGATATGTTTTCAATTACAGCGGAATACATAGAACGTGAATATACAATTGCTGGAAATCATTTGATGCTGACCAGTGAACATACGGCAAAGGTAATTGAACAGAAAGCAAGAAAAGTGTTGGGAATATTAAAGCGCGGTGTAAAGTTCATGCCTACACAACCGGATGTGCTATCAATATTAGAGAAATTAAAGCAGAAAGAATAGCATTTCATGGCTCTATTTGGGCTCTAATAATTTGGTACGAGAAAATAGCAGATAAAATTCAGAGAATACGAATCTCCCGCAGAAGTTCAAAGCATTAAAAATACTGATTTCTCCGGAGATTCGTATTTTAAGATTTTACTCCAAAATTTTACCGTCCAGCGAAAGGGTAACGATCTGCCAGGGAATGAATTTTCCGCTTGCCTGCAATGCTTTTTTGGCAGCCGATTCTAATCCGCCGCAGCAGGGAACTTCCATGCGCACAACCGTTACACTTTGAATATTGTTGTTTTGAATGATCTGGGTCAGCTTTTCGCTGTAATCTATGCTGTCGAGTTTTGGACAACCGATTATCGTAATTTTTCCATGCATAAAATCTTCATGCATTCTGGCGTAGGCATATGCGCTGCAGTCAGCCGCAATCAACAATTTTGCTCCGTCAAAATACGGTGCATTGGTCGGTACCAGCTTGATTTGACAGGGCCATTGCTCCAACCGGGATTCTGCCTGTGCCTGAGTAGAACGGGGGATTTCCTGTGAATGCTGAATATGTTGCATCTGACTGCCGGGACAGCCTGTGTGGGAAACAGCAGCATGATCATTTCTCATTTTTTTTCTCATATTTTCCTGTGCAGATTTCTCGTCATAGGCGGCAGCTTCTCGTTCCACAAAGGAAATTGCACCTGTCGGACAGGTTGGAAGACAATCTCCCAAACCATCACAATAATCATCTCGCAGAAGTTTGGCTTTTCCGTTTACCATGCCGATCGCGCCCTCGTGACAGGCTACGGCACAAGCGCCGCAGCCGTTACATTTTTCTTCGTTTATTTGGATAATTTTCCGAATTATTTTCACTTCATCCTTTCTCTTGTCTTTCTTGACAGAGTATATTACAATCAAAAACGAAAGTCCGTTGTTATAACAACGAAAAGGGAGGAAATATGAAATTATCTGATATGCAGCTATTCCGTGGATTAAAAGAAGAGGAGATCGCCTCGCTTTTAAGCTGTTTGAGTAGTGTAAAGCGCAATTATAAAAAAGGAGAAGTAATTCTTTCAGAAGGGAGCATTACAGAGAATATAGGTATTGTGTTGTCTGGTATGGCAATGATATCCTGTAACGATATCTGGGGGAATACAAGTATTTTAGGAAATGTTGCGCCGGGCTCTGTATTTGCCGAGGTATATGCCTGTATTCCGGGACAGCCGATGTTGGTTACAGTGTCTGCTGCGGAAGATACCTCGGTGTTGTTTATGAATGTGGGCCGTGTCCTGACTGCCTGCACAAATGCCTGCCCTTTTCATACAAATCTTGCGCGAAATTTACTGACAGTCTGTGCTCACAAAAGTCTGCAGCTTTCGCAAAAAATTTTGCATACCGGTTCCAAATCCATACGGGGACGATTGATGTCTTATTTTTCGGAATGTGCAAAACATGCCGGAAGCAATTCTTTTCTGATCCCATATAATCGTCAGCAGCTAGCAGATTATCTGAATGTTGATCGCAGTACTATGTGCAATGAGCTTTCTAAAATGCGGAAAGATGGCATAATTGAATACAAAAAAAATTGTATTTTGCTCAAGAACTAAGAGAAGCGTCAGTGTACAAGGCGTATTTCCTATTGTACACTGACGCTTATGTTAGAATAGAGCTTTCTTATTTTTCTTTGTTCTCTTTTTCTTTTTTGAATCTTGCAAAGAAACCTTTCTTTTTCTGAGGTGTCTCGAGCGGTCCGCGTACACCTTTGACTCCGGTTATGTAAATGCCGCTTACGACAGCCTTTACTTCTTTTTTGACCGGGATCAGCGGGAATACTTTTTCGTCGCACATCAGTGTCATGATCTTTGGTCCGACTTTGGCTTTGACAACTGCGACTTTCGTTCTGCGCAGATACTTCGGTGTGTTCTCGACAACAACAGATGGAAGACCAGCTTCTTTTAATTTCATACGCTTCTTATCAATGATCAGCATGTTCATCGTCTGAGCCATCGCATCCATCTGTGCTTTCTGCTCAGCCTGTTTCTTTTCCGTCTTCTTCCCGAAAAAATAAAGCGCGACAAGCGCTGCAATCAGGATGATCAGGACGACAATTAATACAATTGTTCCAGTACTCACGGTAAATCCTCCTAAAATCCTCTAAATTCCGCAATTAAGCTTCTAGTATTGTATCATTGTTTTTGGGGAAGTGCAAGAGATTTGAGATTTTAGGGTTACTTTTCCGAATGAAACCGAGTATACTATATCTACAATGGATCCGGCAAAAACTGCCGGAATGTTACATGAGGGAGAAAGGAAGTTATATGGCGGAAACGATTTGGAATACACTTGTAGAAATTTATGATTTCTTGATGAACAATCTGGTTGTGATCAATATTATACTTGCGTTGGCGATCATTTTCTTTCAGAGAAGATCCCCACAGACCGTCTGGACATGGCTACTGCTTTTGTATTTTATTCCGATTTTAGGATTTATTTTATATCTGGTGATCGGACAGGATTTCCATAAAAGCAGGATGTTCAAGGCGAAAGAAATCGAGGGCGATCTTAAGTATGCGGTCCGCAGGCAGGAGGAAAATATATATCGGAAGCGGCTGCGGCTGGCGAATCCTGAGATGGCAAGATTTAAAGATCTGATCCTTTACAATCTGGAAGCCGGCCAGGCAGTCCTGACAGACAATAACGACGTTCGGATTTATACGGACGGGCGCGAAAAATTTCAGGCTCTTCTTACGGAAATGGAGCAGGCGAAACGTTACATTCATATGCAGTATTACATTATTAAAAACGATGAACTGTGGCAGGCGATCGAACCGGTGCTGAAACGGAAAGTCAAGGAGGGCGTTGCGGTCCGTATTTTATTTGACAGTATGGGATGCCGTACGATGAAGAACCGGGATTGGGAGCGTCTGGAAAGGGCAGGAATCGAGGTCGCGGAATTCTTTCCGGCGCTGCTTGGAAATCTTCAGCTGCGTATCAATTATCGGAATCATCGTAAAATCGTAGTGATCGATGGCAGAATCGGATTTGTCGGAGGGTTTAATGTCGGGCGTGAATATATCGGATTGGATGAGAAATTCGGATATTGGCGCGATACACATCTTTGCATAGAGGGGGCGGCAGTCACATCTTTGGCGGTGCGGTTCGTATTGGACTGGAATTATGCGGCAAAAGAAAATCTGTTTTTGGACGACAGGCTGTTTGAAATACCCCACTATGTACGGAACGGGCATGATCCGGTACAGATCATTTCCAGTGGACCGGACTCACAGATCAAGATGATCCATGATAACTATCTGCATTTGATACACAGTGCAAAACATCATGTGTACATACAGACGCCGTATTTTATTCCGGATGATTCGATTTTGGATGCGCTGAAAATCGCGAGCCGCTCGGGAATTGATGTGCGGATCATGGTGCCTTGCAAACCCGATCACCCATTTGTTTATTGGGCGACATATTCTTATATCGGAGAAATGGTCGAGGCAGGTGCGAAGTGTTATGTTTATGACAATGGATTTCTGCATGCGAAGACATTGAGCGTAGACGGAATGGTGGCGTGTGTCGGAACAGCTAATATGGATATCAGAAGTTTTGGATTGAACTTTGAGGTAAATGCGGTCATTTACAGCGAACGGACCGTACAGCGGCTGGAGCGTGCTTTTGAAAATGATATGACGAAATGTACACATGTGACCCGGAAAGTGTACGATCAACGAGGACTTGTGATCAAAGCCAAAGAACAGTTTTCACGATTACTCTCTCCGCTGCTGTAACGGAAAATCATTATTTTTGAAATTTTATGAAATAACCGTGAATTTTCCCCAATCCCTTTTTTTCCCCGACCATATAGGGTATAATGTGCGGAAAGGGCAGAGCCGAGCCGCTGATTTGCTTAATGCAGATCGTCGAGCTTGTTCGGCAGACTGCATTAAGTAAATCGGCGATTCGGCGAGCGAAGCGAGCCGAGGAAAATGCGGAGCATTTAGCGAGGCTGCGCCAGAGTGGTCAGTTTCAGGAAAAGAAAGACAGGAAAGAATAGGAGAAAAAGAAATGAGAAAGAAATGGATTGCAGCAGGAATTGGAATGATCATGGCAGTGTCCCTGACGGGATGCAGCGGAAAATTATCCAATGACTATGTGACGATCAATCAGTATAAAGGATTGGAAGTATCGAAAGTAGAAAAGACAGAAGTTACCGATGAGATGGTAGAGAACACGATCAACAGTTATCTCACAGCGGATCAGACAAAGACAGAGATCACCGATCGGGCGGCGGAACTTGGCGATACGGTTGACATTGATTATACAGGTACAATGGACGGAGTAGCGTTTGACGGCGGAAGCGATACCGGGGCAATGTTGGAACTGGGATCCGGTTCCTTTATCGGGGCAACGGATTCATATAAAGGATTCGAAGAGCAGATCGTAGGACACAACCCGGGTGAGACATTTACGATCACGGTACAGTTCCCGTCTGATTATCCGAAAGCAGATTTTTCAGATAAGGTGGCGGACTTTGAGATCAAACTGAATAAAATTTATGAGGTGAAGACGCCGGAGCTTACAGATGAGTGGGTACAGACAATGAGTGAAGAATCTAAAACTGTGGAAGAGTTCAAAAAAGAGATCCGTGAGAAAATGGAGAAAAATGCTCAGTCAAGTGTTGACGGGCAGCTTCAGCAGGCGGTCATGGAGGCATTTTTGGAGAAGACCGAGGTAAAGAAACTTCCGCAGGAGCAGGTGGACGAGCAGTATAAGAGTATCGAGGAAACTTATCAGAAAATGGCGGAAGCTTATGGTGTAGAGTTTGCAGAATTTTTATCCGGTTATATGAACATGACGGAAGAGCAGTTTAAAGAACAGGCGCAGGAAGTGGCAGAGACTGCAGTAAAACGTGATCTTGCATGCAAGCTTTTAGCAGAGAAAAAGAACCTGGAACCGTCGGATAAAGAATACGAAGAGATGGCAGAGACTTATGCAAAACAGTCAAATTACGAGGACGTGGAAACCTTTAAAAAAGAAGTCGGAGAAGATGTGGTCAAAAGCGCGGTATTACAGCAGAAAGTCGTGGAATATCTGGCGGACAACTGCGTGCAGGTAGAGCCGAGCGATTCTGAAAAATAATATGGAGGATAAATCGTCACAGGGGAGGAAAAGCCATGAAACTGGAAAATGAGTTTTTGTATGCGGAGATTTCGGAGATGGGTGCGGAAGTTATCCGCATTTATGACAAAGAAAATCAGCGTGATATTTTGTGGGAGGGAGATCCGAAGTATTGGAAACGTCACTCTCCGGTGTTGTTTCCGAACGTAGGAAAAACCTATCGAAATACCGTACGGATCGGAGGGATCCAGTATCCGACAAGTCAGCATGGATTTGCAAGAGATACGATGTTTACATGCATCAAATCATCCAAGGACAATGCTTCGTTTATGATCCTGTCCAACGAAGAAATGAAAGAAGTCTATCCGTATGATTTTGAACTTCACATCAGTTATCAATTGCGTGGGAAAGAGCTGGAAGTCGAGTGGCAAGTCAAGAACCGGACGGCAGAGACGATGTATTTTACGATCGGCGGGCATCCGGCATTTCGGTTTGCCGAAGCAGGCGAAAAAAAAGAAGATTATTTTCTGAAATTTCCGGGCAAAACGGAATTGAATTATATTCTCGTGGATCCGGCAAGCGGAACCGGTGTGCCGGATCAGAGTTATCCGTTGGAATTAGAGCAGGAAATGTATCCGGTATCTGAGGAAATGTTTGAGAAAGATGCGTTGATCTTTGACGGGCAGCTGGAAGAAGTATGGCTGTGCCGAAAAGACAGAACTCCATATGTGGGACTTCGGTGTAAAGGATTTCCGAATTTCGGGATCTGGTCCGTAAAGGATGCTCCGTTCGTATGTCTGGAGCCGTGGGTCGGACGTTGTGATAACGTAGGGTTCGAGGGAGATATTTCCGAGAAACCGGGGATCACACAGTTGGAAGCCGGAGAAAAATTTGTAAAAGCTTATCAGATCATAGTTGCGTAGAGCGCTTACAGAGAAAAATCAGTATAGAAAGAAAAAGTTCAGCAAAGGACAGTGGCGATGTGTGCCAGTCTGTCCGGCTGAACTTTTTTTTATGATCTGCTTCTAAATGAGCATGCTGTTCCGGCGTTTCAAAAGATAAGATCTGCCAGCCGTTTGTATACCGTTTCACAACGCAGAATGTCTTTGATTGCCACCCATTCGTCCGGCTGGTGCGCACATTCGAGATTGCCGGGACCGTAGGACATGCAGTTTGTGTTGTGCAGAGTTCCCGCGATGACCGCGGTGTCGGTATAGCCCGGAAAGCAGCTCACGATCGTTTCGACGCCGGTCGTCCGGCAGCAGATTTTATGCAAATGTCTTAATAATGGAGAATGTTCGTCTTTTTCCACATAGGGGCGGTTTCCGGTGATCTTGTAGGAAGCATGGATTCCGGGTACAGTGGTTTGTGTGTTTTCGATCGCCTGTTGGACGATCCGGTTGGTCTGTTCGGTACAAAGTGGCGGAACAAGGCGCATATCGATCCACAACTTGCATTGATCCGGAACGACATACGGACGATAACCGCCCTCGATCTGCCCAAATGTGACCGTAGACTGACCGAGATCCAGATGTGTCGGTGCGTTTTGGATCGCGGTACGGATCTCATGAATGATCTCCGCCATGGCGGCAACAGCGTCTGCCCCTTTCCATGGCGTACTGGCATGAGCCGTGTGCCCGGTGACTGTGATCTCGTACCAGGTCCGTCCTTTGTGGGCAACCTGGATCTGCCCGTTGGTCGGTTCGGCATCCAGAATCCAGTCTTCTTTTGTGACCCAGCCGGATTGGATACAGCGTTCGCTTCCACGCATAAAATCTTCTTCGTCTACGGTACAGATCAGTTTTAATGTGCGCCGCGGCGGGGTGCTTATTGATTTTTGTGCTGCATAAGAAAAAGCAGACAGACAGCAGGCAAGACCGGATTTCATATCACAAGCTCCTCTGCCGTAAATTTTGCCGTCACGTTCCAAAGCAGAAAAAGGCGGAACAGTCCAGCCGTTTCCGACAACGACCGTATCCATATGGCAGATCCAGACAAGAGCCGGAAGACCCGGATCCGTTCCCGGAAGTTCTGCCATCAGATTGAATCGGTTGGGAAGCACTTCGTCCTGATAAAGGCGGACATCAGCGTGTAAAGCCGAGGTCAGCCAGCTACAGATCCAGTCTTTGATCGTCAGCTCATAAGTTCCCGGATCGGTGCTTTCGATTTGGATGAGCTGACGGGTCAGCTCTGTGGCAAGTGAATGTTCCATAAAAAATCCCTCCTCAGATAAAAAGTTGAAAATCATATAGAGCAGGCTGCAAAGAAACAAAAAGTGTACGCCCGGAAAGAACAGGGCGTACACTTTGAAATGGGCTGCTGTCAGTAGACTTCTGCACCGAACGGCATCAGTGCCAGTTTGGCAATCTTAAAATGCTGCAGACCAAATGGTATTCCGACGATCGTAATGCACATCAGTATACCGAACAGGGCGGATTCCAGAGCCAGCGGAATTCCGGAGATGATCATCCATAAAATATTTAATAAAAGAGATCCCGCTCCTCCGCCGTAGGTCACTTCTTTTCCAAATGGAAAGAAGCTGAGCGCGGCAAATTTGAAACACTGCATTCCGATCGGAATCCCAACGATCGTGATGCACCAGAGACAGCCGCTTATGCACCAGCTGAGACCGCTTAAAAATCCGCCGCAGATAAACCATAACACATTTCCGAGACATCCCATGATCAATACGCTCCTTTCTCAAGCATATACTGTTTTTCATAATTTTGCAAATCCGTGATCGTTGTAGATACATAATAAATGGCATTGTCGATCTCTTCTCTTGCCTCTTTTAATCTGGACTGCACGAGCCAGTCGGCGATGAGTCCGTCAAAGAAGAAATCGGCGAATGTCAGGAAACCGTCGACGCGGATATGGATTTCATATGGGAGCACCACGTCGCTGAGTTCCTGCTGGAAAACCTGTATGTGCTGTTTGGCGGATTCCAGTTTTTGGGAGGCGTCCTCCAGTTTGGAATGTTTGATCATATTGATAAAAAATCCTCCGCCGACCAGATCGGCAATCCCCCAGTCCGAAGCGCATTTTAAACTTTGCCTTGCCTCTTTGAGCGCGGAAAGCGCGCGCTTCCCGGCGATGATCGCCTCGTTGATCTCTACTACTGTTTCTTTCTCATTCTCTTTACACATAAATAACTCCTTTCTGTTTGCTGCGGCAAGCTGTTTCTGCAGCAGATGTGAGAAGTATTTGTGCTGTCAGAAAAGAATATAAAAAAAGACTCCTATCCATGACACATCTGCCACAATAAAAGTCTTGCACATCTCATTTGATACGGGTATCTCTCGATACCGGGTGACGATTTCAAATCCACCGTAAGGTGTTCGGCTACTCCCTTTTATTTGCCTAACATCAAAATAGCACATATGCGGAAATGTGTCAAGAGGCGGAAACAATATTTGCATTGTATAAATAAAGAAATATTTGTACCAGACATGCTGTTTGATATCGGAGTATATTTTGCCGGAATTCTTTATAGTATAGTAAATTTGAAACAGACCCGGCAGGGAAGAGAAAGAAAAAGGAAAGGATCAAACAGGATGAAAAAAAGACATATTTTAGGTCTTTTTGCGGCGGCTCTGATCGGTTTATCGTCAGTGGCACAGCCGACGGCGCTGACTGTGAATGCACAGGAGCTTGTTCCGCCGACCGCAAATGAGACGGGAATTTCTATTCTGGAATTTACCAGTCCGGAATTTAAAATTCCACAACTGGGAGAACCCATGATGGATAACTTTATGGTTTCTTCCAAAGACGGAAAGACGCGTGTGGATCATATGCAGGATGACATCTTCTTAAGCTGGTGGAAAAAACAGCCGGATGGTTCTTGGAGATATGCGTCGAATGACCGGGTATTCACGGAGGGGGAGTACCGGCTCAGGTTTGAGACTCAGGGTTTGGAAACTGCGGATGGTTATATGTTTTTAGAAAATACACAGCCGGCGATCAGAGTGAATGGAAATGACTTCTCCGTCGTAACCAATGATGGGATCATAGATTCGTATTGGGTGCGGGATCATGAGCATAGCGGAACATTTGCGGTGTATTCCGAGGTGTACAGGGTGAATGCGGCAGGTCAGCCGGATGCGGCTCAAAATGTGACGCTTAGATTTATACAAACAGATGCGTTAAATATGGGATTTGTCGGATCTTATACCGGCGAATTTCCGGTCGCCAGGGATAAGACGCTGGCAGAACAGGGCATCAGCTTTCCGCGTGTCGGAAACGAACTGACGGCAGGTCAGGGATATAAACCGGTGTTCAAATATAAAGGCGCGGTGATCACAGATCTGAACTTCAAAATTGACGCAGATGCAGAAATCAGAGTGGAAGCGGTCAAGGAGGGGACGACAGATCCGGATGAAGTCTATTATGCATTCTATGAATTTGAAAGTGTGACAAAAGGGAAAAATCTGCCACAGGAGGTGGTAGAGACGCTTCCGGAAGATGACACGGAATATCAAAATGGCGACGTCGTTCACGCGATCCTGCCGAATCCGACAGAAGTGGCAGTGGCGGATGGCACATGGGTATTTAAAGGGTATGATGTCACGCCGCAGATGGTGCATGTGGATGATGTTACGTTCCGTGGAAAATGGGTATTTACAACGAAAGCTGCCACGATCAATCAGGTGCCGACTATCAAGGCAGGTAACCGGGTGCTGACGGTGGGAGATGCGTTTGATCCATTAGAGGGAGTCACGGCAGAAGACGCGGAAGAGGGGACGATCCCGATGACGGAAAAGAATATCAAAGAACAGAATGTTGACCGAACAACGGCGGGGGAGTATTTTGTGGTTTTTGTCGTATCCGATAAACAGGGCGCGATGACGGAAAAGAGAATTGAGGTAACCGTGAAAGAGAAAGAGGACGCGGGTCAGGAGAATCCGAAGCCAAATGACCCTCCGACAGAGAACCCGAAACCGAATGATCCTCCGGCAGAGAACCCGAAACCGAATGACCCACCGGCAGAAAACCCGAAGCCGAATAAACCATCAGAAGAGAAGCCGATGCCGGGCAGACCGCAGGCAGAGAAACCGAACAATTCTCAGATGAACCAGCCGTCTCAGAATGGAACTTCAAAACAGGAATCACAGGCAGGTAAGACGGAGAAGAATGAAGTGCGGAAGCAGGAGCAGGTGAAACAAGACAGTGCATCATCTGCGGTAAAGACACCGAAAACCGGAGACCGGATGCCGATCGGTCTGTTGGCAGGGGCGGCAATTATTTCAATCATAAGCCTGACAGTAATTTTGGTGAGAAAGAGCGTAAAAAATAAATCAAAATAATATGAGCAAAAGAGGCGCACAGTGGGAAAAGAGAAGTATCACACACCGGAAACGGAAGTGTGGTGCTTTTCTTTTTTTGAACCGACATATGTGATATACTTGTAATATTGAGACCACCTTGTACAAGAGATGGACGAAGTGATCGATAAGCCATTTGGATATTACGGCGGGAAAATGTTTTGGCGAAAAAGGGAGGGTAAAAATGGACAGAAAAGATGTGAGAAAAAGAGCACGAAAACAGGCGGAAGAATTGGTGGATCAGATGACTTTGATGGAGAAAGCGAGCCAGCTGCGTTATGATGCGCCGGCGATCCCAAGGCTCCATATACCGGCATATAATTGGTGGAACGAGTCGCTTCACGGCGTTGCAAGAGGCGGCACTGCAACGGTATTTCCGCAGGCAATCGGGCTGGCAGCCTCATTTGACCGGGAAATGCTGGAAGAGATCGGGGAAGCGATCGCGCTGGAGGGACGCGCAAAATATAATGCGGCGGTGAAACTGGATGACCGGGATATTTATAAAGGGCTGACATTCTGGGCGCCGAATGTGAATATTTTCCGGGATCCGAGATGGGGGCGCGGACATGAAACATACGGAGAAGATCCGTATCTGTCGTCACGCCTCGGCGTTTCCTATATCCGTGGTCTGCAGGGAGACGGAGGGACGATGAAAGCGGCTGCGTGCGCCAAACATTTTGCGGTACATTCGGGACCGGAGGCGCTGCGTCATGAATTTGACGCGGAAGTTTCCGAGAAAGATCTGCGCGAGACGTATCTTCCGGCATTTCAGGCATGCGTGCAGGAGGGACATGTGGAGGCGGTGATGGGCGCGTATAATTGTGTGAACGGAGAACCGTGTTGCGGAAGCAAGACACTGCTGAAAAAAATCCTGCGGGAAGAATGGGGATTTGACGGACATGTTGTATCGGACTGCTGGGCGATCAAAGATTTCCATGAAAATCATCTGGTAACGGGAACTCCGGTCCAGTCGGCGGCACTGGCGATGGAAGCCGGATGTGATCTGAACTGCGGCGTGACGTATCTGCATTTGGTGCATGCCTGTCAGGAGGGACTTGTGACGGAAGCGCAGATCACGGAAGCGGCGGTACGGCTGTTTACAACAAGATTCCTGCTTGGGATGTTTGACGGAAGCGAGTATGATTCCGTTCCCTATACGGTTGTGGAGTGTAAAGAACATCGCGATCTTTCAGAACGGGCGGCAAGAGAGTCTATTGTACTTTTGAAAAATAACGGCATACTTCCGCTTGACAGGGAGAAACTAAAAACGATCGGTATCATCGGTCCGAATGCGGACAGCCGAAAGGCGCTGATCGGAAATTATCACGGCACATCCTCGGAATATATTACTGTGCTTGAGGGAGTGCGCAGATCGGTTGGGGATGAAGTTCGTATCCTATATTCGGACGGATGCCATTTGTATGAAAATAAAACGGAAAATCTGGCAAGAGAACAGGATCGATTGTCTGAGGCAAGGATCGTGGCGCGGGAAAGCGACGTTGTGATCCTGTGTCTGGGACTGGATGAGACATTGGAGGGAGAAGAGGGAGATACCGGAAACAGCTACGCTTCTGGTGATAAGGTGGATCTCCGGCTTCCAAAATCCCAGCGTATGTTGATGGAAGCAGTGGCAATGGAAAAGAAACCGACCGTTCTCTGTTTGATGGCAGGCAGCGACATCGATCTTTCTTTTGCCGAGGAACATTTTGATGCGATCGTGGATCTGTGGTATCCGGGGGCATACGGCGGCGCGGCGGCAGCAGATATTCTGTTCGGAAAATGTTCCCCATCCGGAAAACTTCCGATTACATTTTATGAATCGCTGGAAGTGCTTCCGTCATTTGAAGATTATTCCATGCGCGGAAGAACATACCGGTATTTGGAACAGAAAGCACAGTACCCATTTGGCTATGGACTGACGTATACGAAAATGAAGATACGGAATGTATGGCTGGAAAATGCGGAAAAAGACATGAAAGAAGTAACGGACGGAGAAAATGCGGAATCGGCAGTGATCGTCTGTGCAGAAGTCGAGAACTGTGGGGGGATGGACAGTCAGGAAGTGCTGCAGATTTATATCCGCGATACGGAGTCGGAGCACGAAACGCCGCATCCGCATCTGGCAGGATTTGAACGTATCTTTGTAGAAAAAGGGGCGAAGAGGGATATGAGAATCCCTGTGAGTAAATCGGCATTCACCGTTGTAGATGAATCGGGAAGACGGTTCACGGACAGTGGGAAGTATGAAATTTTTGTCGGATTTTCTCAGGCTGATCCAAGGAGTGTGGAACTGATGGGAGAGAGCCCGGTGAGAGTGGAGTATGAGGTGCGGCGATAAGGAGGTGAAAAAATGTCGGAGATACAGCGCAGCTATATCGCCATTGATCTGAAATCTTTTTATGCCTCGGTCGAGTGTATCGAGCGGGGCTTAAATCCGATGACGACCAATCTCGTTGTGGCGGACAAAAGCCGGACGGAAAAGACGATCTGTCTTGCCGTGTCTCCGGCATTGAAATCCTACGGGATCCCGGGGCGGGCACGTCTGTTTGAAGTGATACAGAAAGTGAATCTGGTCAATGCGAAGCGCAGAAGAGAAGCGCCGGGCGGTGAATTTGCCGGGAAATCCGTGAACGACACAGTGCTTTGCCGTTCCCCGGAATACGCGGTGGATTATCTTGTCGCTCCGCCGAGGATGGCAAAATATATGGAGATCAGCACGCAGATTTATCAGGTCTATCTGAAATACATTGCGCCGGAAGACATTCATGTGTATTCGATCGATGAAGTGATGATCGACGCGACGTCTTATCTTCATACCTATCAGATGAATGCCAAGGAACTTGCGCGGGCAATGATCAAGGATGTATATGATACGACCGGGATCACTGCGACAGCCGGGATCGGAGATAATCTGTATCTTTGCAAGGTTGCAATGGATATCGTGGCAAAACATATCGAACCTGACGAGAACGGTGTGCGGATCGCCGTTCTGGATGAAATGTCTTATCGGCGGTTATTATGGGGACACCGTCCGCTGACGGATTTCTGGAGAGTCGGAACGGGATATGCGAAAAAATTGGAAGAAGTCGGACTCTATACAATGGGAGACATCGCGAGGTGTTCGCTTGGAGCTCCCGATGCGTATTATAATGAAGAGCTTCTTTATAAAATGTTCGGCATCAATGCGGAACTTCTGATCGATCATGCATGGGGATGGGAGCCTTGCCGGATGTCGGATATCAAAGCCTATAAACCGAGTACGAACAGTCTCGGCGCGGGGCAGGTTTTTCAATGTCCGTATACCTATGAAAAGGCGCGGGTTGTTGTGCGGGAGATGGCGGACGCTTTGGCATTGGATCTGGTGGACAAATGTCTTGTCACAGATCAGCTTGTGCTGACCGTCGGATATGATATTGAAAATCTGGCGGACGGCGAACGACGGAAGAATTATCATGGAGAAATAAAGAGAGACCGCTATGGGCGGGATATTCCGAAGCATGCGCACGGCACGGAAAATCTGGATGTACAGACGTCTTCTTCGGCGATGCTTGTGGATGCCGTCACCCGTCTGTATGACCGGATCGTCGATGAGGGGATGCTGATCCGGCGCGTGAATCTGTCGGCAAACCGTGTGATAGATGAAAGTCAGGCGGAAAAGAAGACGGAATTTGAGCAGATGGATCTTTTCACGGATTATCGGGCATTGGAGCAGGAAAAAGAAGAAGAAAAAGCAGCCAGAGAGCGGGAACGCAGGATACAGGAAGCGATGCTTGATATTAAGAAAAAATATGGAAAGAACGCGATCTTAAAAGGACTGAGCTATCAGGAGGGGGCAACGGGAAAAGAGAGAAACCGACAGATCGGGGGACATAAAGCATAAATGCGACAGCAGATCGGGAGGGAAAATAAGATGGCGGAAAAGATGCAGATCACAAATCGGTACGATGACATTATCTCACTGCCGCATCATCAGTCGAAAACGAGACCACATATGCCGCTCATAGACCGGGCGGCACAGTTTTCGCCGTTTGCAGCGCTTACCGGATACGATGATGCGGTGAAAGAGACAGCAAGGCAGACGGAGCGAAAGGCAGAACTTTCAGAAGAAATGCAGACATGTCTGCAGGAAAAGCTGCAGATTTTACAGGCGTGGATTCCGACGAAACCGGAAGCGATACTGACTTATTTTGAAGCTGATGAAAAGAAAGCAGGTGGCACATACCGGACGATACGGGGACGAGTCCGGAGGATCGACGAATACAGACGCGTGATCGTGCTGCTGGAAGAGGAACGCGAGCGGGGAAACGGTGTTCCGGAGATAGAAAGACGAAAAGAGATCCCGCTGGAAGATTTATGCGGGATCGAGATTTTGTGAGTGGTTATTGTGCATAACTTACAAAAATAAGAATATACTCCTATGGAATACTAACAAATCAGATGAAGCACAACACTTTTTTATTGAAAAGAAAGATGTGTTGTGCTATTCTGTAAATAGAAATTGGAAACGTTACCGGTAACGTTTCTTTAAATCGAAAAAGGAGGAAGAAAAAGTGAAAGCAAAAAAAGTAATGGCTGCATTGTTGGCAATGGTCATGGTTGTCGGTGGAGTGACCGGATGCGGAAGTAAGAAAAGCGATTCCGATGATGGTAAGGGAAGTGTTTATTTCCTAAACTTTAAACCGGAAGTCGCAGAGGTGTGGGAAGAAATCGCAAAAGAGTACACCGATGAGACGGGTGTGGAAGTGAAAGTACAGACGGCAGCATCAGGAACGTATGAGCAGACATTGAAATCCGAGATGGCGAAAAATGATGCGCCGACTTTGTTCCAGATCAATGGTCAGATCGGCTACCAGAACTGGGCACAGTATTGTGCAGACTGGTCAGACACAGAGATTTATAGTCATCTGGTGAACAAAGATCTGGCGATTAAAGGGGAAGACGGCGGCGTGTATGGACTTCCGTATGTAGTAGAGGGATATGGAATTTTATATAATGACGCGATCATGCAGAAATATTTTGCACTTCCGGATAAAGCGGTTGATATTTCCTCGGCAGAAGAAATCAAAAACTTTGATACATTGAAAGCTGTTGTTGAAGACATGCAGGCGAAAAAAGATGTGCTTGGAATTCAGGGCGTGTTTGCTTCCACATCTCTGAAAGCCGGTGAAGATTGGAGATGGCAGACCCATACAATGAATGTTCCGGTTTATTATGAATACAAAGATGATGACGTGACAGATAAAGAAAAACTGGAATTTACACATTCTGATGAGTATAAAAATATCTTCGATCTGTATCTGAACAATTCTTGTACAGATCCTAAGATGCTCGGATCCAAATCCGTTGATGATTCTATGGCAGAATTTGCACTTGGTAATGTGGCGATGGTTCAGAATGGAAACTGGGCTTGGAATCAGATTAAAGGTGTAGACGGAAATACAGTTACGGAAGAAAACATCAAATATCTTCCTGTTTATACAGGAGCAGACGGCGAGGAGTCCCAGGGACTCTGCATCGGAACAGAGGGATTCTGGTGTGTAAACAGCAAAGCAAGCGAAGAAGATCAGAAAGCAACATTGGATTTCATTAACTGGGTATTCACATCAGATGCAGGAAAAGATCATGTGGTAAATGACCTTGGATTTATCGCTCCGTTTGATACATTTGGAGAAGACGAAGTACCGAACGATCCGCTTGCAAAAATCGTTATGCAGTATATGAACGATCCGGAGCTTGAAAATCCGGGATGGGTATATACAACATTCCCAAGCCAGACATGGAAAGACGATTTTGGAGCAGCTCTTCTTGAGTATGCGCAGGGTACAAAAACATGGGATGAAGTAAAGAGCGGTGCCGTAGAAGAGTGGGCAACCGAAAAAGAAGCGATTCAGTAATCCGGCAGCCTGTTGCCGAGGGCGAAAAGGAAGAGTATCCCCTCTTCCTTTTCTTTCCTTAGAGAGGAGACGTTATGCAAAAAACAATTAAAAAATATTTTCCTGTATTTGCACTGCCGACACTTGTGGCATTTTTTATCTCATTTTTGCTTCCATTTCTTGTCGGATGTTACTTGTCTTTCTGTGAATTTACGACAGTGACAGACGCACAATTCATTGGAGTAGAGAATTATGTCAAAGCATTTGCAAACGAGGATTTTATCAATGCACTTGCATTTACCGTAAAGTTTACGATTGTTTCTGTTCTGACTGTTAATGTGCTTGCGTTTCTTTTAGCACTTGCATTAACAAAGGGGATCAAAGGAACAAATCTGTTCCGAACTGTATTTTTTATGCCGAATCTGATCGGAGGCATCGTATTAGGTTATATTTGGCAGTTGATTTTGAATGGAGTTCTTTCTAAATTTGGTGCAACACTGTCCTTGGATGCGAAATATGGGTTCTGGGGATTGGTCATTCTGATGAACTGGCAGTTGATCGGCTATATGATGATCATTTATGTGGCGGGAATCCAGAATATCCCGACAGACGTGATCGAAGCGGCGAAGATCGATGGCGCTTCCAAAGTGACGACATTATTTAAAGTGACCATTCCGCTTGTTATGCCGTCCTTTACAATCTGCCTGTTCCTTTGTCTGACAAATTCGTTTAAATTATTCGATCAGAACCTTGCGTTGACAGCCGGAGCGCCGGGACGGAAATCTTCGATGCTTGCATTGGATATTTATAATACGTTCTATGGAAGAATGGGATGGGAAGGTGTTGCACAGGCGAAAGCAGTTGTATTCTTCTTGATCGTTGCGGTAATCGCGATGGCACAGTTATGGTTGACAAGAAGAAAGGAGGTTGAGAACTGATGAAAGCAGGAAAACAGGCGAAAAAAGAAAGTATGGTACTTCGGGAAGTAAGTACCGGTACTGAAAAAATCATGATCCTGGTATTGACGATTCTGGCATTGATCTTTATTATGCCGATCGCAGTGGTAGTTATGAACTCTTTTAAGGGAAAACTGTATATCAGTTCCGCACCTTTTGAACTCCCGACGGCAGAGACGTTTGCCGGACTTGAAAATTACATGAACGGAATTGCCAAAACAGGGCTTCCGAGTGCTTTTGGATATTCTGTTTTTATTACGGTATGTTCTGTACTTGTGATCGTGATCTTTACCTCAATGACGGCATGGTATATTACAAGGGTGAAAACATGGTGGACGAAGATGCTCTATTTTATGTTCGCATTTGCGATGATCGTTCCGTTTCAGATGGTTATGTTCCCAATGTCGAAAATTGTCAATATGCTGGGATTGGATAACCCGATCGGGATCATTATCGTATATCTTGGATTTGGGGCGGGACTTTCGGTTTTCATGTTCTGTGGATTTGTAAAAGCAGTTCCGATGGAAATGGAAGAGGCTGCAATGATTGATGGCTGCAATGCAATTCAGATTTTTTTCCGGATTGTATTTCCAATCTTAAAACCAACAGCGATTACCGTTGCAATCTTAAATGCAATGTGGATCTGGAATGATTATCTGCTTCCGTATCTTCTTTTAGGAACTGATTATATGACGATTCCGATCGCAATTCAGTATTTGCAGGGCGGATATGGCTCGATCGATATGGGAGCGATGATGGCGATGCTTGTGCTTGCGATGATCCCGATCATTATTTTCTATCTGACTTGTCAGAAATATATCATCAAAGGCGTAGCGGCAGGAGCTGTAAAAGGGTGACGGAGACAGAAGATTTATTGCATTTCAAAAATAAAACTGATATGATTGATTAATGGCGAAAAAAACAATGTTTTGACGAAATATGTAAATGAAACGTTGAGACAGGGGCGAGGAGAAACAGATATGGGAGAAGTGACAATCAAAGATATTGCCCGCATTTGCGGGGTGGGGGTCAGCACCGTCTCCCGAGCAATGAATAATCATCCCGATATTAATGAAGAGACAAAGTTAAAAGTACAAAAAGCAATCGAAGAATATCATTATATACCGAATAACAGTGCAAGAAATTTAAAAAGACAGGAGTCGAATACGATCGCCGTTCTCGTGCAGGGAATGCATAATGCATTTGCAGGAGATATGCTGACCGCAGGAGAGTTATATGTCAAAAAAATCGGTTATTCTCTGTATCTGCAGCAGGTGGAAGAAGAGGAAGACGTTATGGCTGTTGCAGCGGAACTTGTAAAAGAAAAGAGGCTGAAAGGTCTGGTGTTTCTGGGGGGACGTTTCCAGAATTTAAAAGAGAGATGGAAACATCTGGGGGTTCCGTTTGTGATTTTGACATCATTGACAGAAGAACCTTGCTCGTGTGTCTATGTAGATGATGTGGAAGAAAGCCGCAAAATGGTCAATTATCTAATACAAAAAGGGCATCGGAAGATTGCTCTTGTGACAACGCCGGATCATCTGAGAGATATTGGAAAATTGCGAAAAGACGGATATTTAAAAGCACTCCGGGAAAATGGAATTGAGCCAAAAGAAGAACTGATCCGCAGGATGGATAAAGAAGAAAAAGAATTCTCGATCTCCAGTGGTTATGATGTAGTCAGTAGATTGTTGAAAGACGGCGTTGATTTTACTGCGGTGTATGCCTGCTCGGATTATGCTGCGATCGGTGCGTGTAAGGCGATTTTCGATGCAGGGAAGAGTGTTCCGGAAGATTATTCGGTTGCAGGTTATGATGGATTGGAAATAGGGAGGTATTATCATCCGGAGATCGCTACGATCAGTCAGCCAATTCACAGCATGATTGAAAAGGGACTGGATCTTTTGATTCAGGAGATCAAAGGTGAAAAGAAATATCAGAAAGTGATCTTTGACGGAGAACTTTTAGAGGGCGGATCTGTCAGAAATATCAGTTGATAATAAAGAAAATGCGATAAACTGTTTCCGGATTTGCGATAAAATTTGGAGGTGGTTTTATGAAATTTACAAATGGTTACTGGCTTACCCGTGATGAGATCGAACCGATTTATGCAGTTGAATACGGGTATCACAGAGTGGATGGAGATGTGCTTCAAGTATATGCACCGAGTATGCATATCAGTCGGAGAGGCGATTGTGTGAATATCCCGATGCTGACGATCACATTTTCCAGTCCTATGGAAGATGTGATAAAGGTTTCGGTAGAACATTTTCGCGGGAAAGTGAGAAAAGGACCTTTTTTTGAAAAAAAAGAGTCGGATGTGAATGTGCGGATTATAGAGGATGAAAAATGTATCCGATATGAATCAGGGCGGCTTTGCGCGGTGATCGGAAAAGAAGAAAGCGCATGGAAAGTTTCTTTTTACAGGGACGGCAAATTTCTGACGGAGAGCAGTTACCGTAATATGGCGCGGATGTTCAACCGGGATACAGGAAAGAGTTATATAACGGAACAGCTGCTTTTGGATGTCGGCGAACAGATTTATGGACTTGGTGAGCGGTTTACACCATTCGTGAAAAATGGACAGATTGTCGATATGTGGAACGAAGACGGCGGAACTGCAAGTGAACAGACATATAAAAATATTCCGTTTTATTTAAGTAGTAAGGGATATGGTGTGTTTGTGGATGACGCGGGCGATGTGTCCTATGAGATCGGCAGTGAGAAAGTAGAACGTGTGCAGTTTTCTGTGGAGGGGGAAAGACTGGATTATTATCTGATCGGCGGTGCAGATCTAAAAGACAGTATACGGTTATACACAGATCTTACAGGAAAACCGGCATTGCCGCCGGCATGGACATTTGGGCTTTGGCTGACGACTTCTTTTTCAACAGATTATAATGAAGAAATCGTCACATCTTTTTTGGATGGGATGAAAGAACGTGACATTCCGCTTAGAGTATTCCACTTTGACAGCTTTTGGATGCGTGCATTTGAATGGTGCAATTTTGAATGGGACAGCACGGTGTTTGATCATCCGGAAGAAATTTTAAAACGGTATCATGAACGGGGATTGAAATTGTGTGTATGGATCAATCCGTATATTGCGCAAAATTCCGCATTGTTTGATGAGGCGGCGGAAAAAGGATATCTGATCCGTACGGCAGACGGAAGCATATGGCAGACAGATTTGTGGCAGTCCGGAATGGGAGAAGTTGATTTTACAAACCCGGATGCGGCAAAATGGTATCAAAGTAAGCTGGAACGGCTTATAGACAGTGGAGTAGATAGTTTTAAAACAGATTTTGGCGAACGGATTCCGGTGAAGAATATTGTGTATCATGATGGTTCGGATCCGGTTAAGATGCATAATTACTATTCTTATCTTTATAATAAAACTGTGTTCGAATTGCTGGAAAGAAAGTTCGGGAAGAATAAGGCGGCGGTGTTTGCGAGGGCGGCAACGACCGGGGGACAGCAATTTCCGGTACATTGGGGCGGAGACTGCAGTGCATCCTATCCGTCAATGGCTGAAACATTGCGTGGAGGACTTTCTCTTGGAATGGGAGGATTTGGATTTTGGAGTCATGACATCAGCGGATTTGAACAATGTGCAACTCCGGACATCTACAAACGTTGGTGTGCATTCGGTCTTTTGTCTTCTCATAGCAGACTTCATGGAGGTACAACATATCGTGTGCCGTGGTTGTTTGATGAGGAGTCCTGTGATGTACTTCGATTCTTTGTAAAATTGAAATGCAGGCTGATGCCGTATTTGTATGCACAGGCAATGGAAGCACATACGGATGGAACACCGCTTCTGCGGGCAATGGTTCTGGAATTTCCGGAAGATAAAAATTGCAGAAGCCTGGATCTGGAATATATGCTTGGTGAAAGCCTGTTTGTTGCGCCGATTTTCCGGGAAGACAGTAAGGTGGAATATTATCTTCCGCATGGAAAGTGGGTGCATCTACTGGACGGAAGATGTGTGGACGGCGGAAGTTGGAGGAGTGAGGAATATGACTATATGTCTTTGCCATTATTTATAAGGGAAAATCATATTCTTTTGCTCGGAAACCGGGACGATGTTCCGGATTATGATTATGAGAATGGCTTTACGGTATGTATCCCGGAGTTTGAAGACGGCGCTTCTGCCAAGGCAGTGATCCCATCCGAAGACGGGGAAAAAGCAGGTCTTGCGACGGCTGTGAGAAATGGAAATCAGATTATGGTGGAAATTTCGATGGAGAAAACGAGTGGTGGAGAAAATACTGTTGAGTGGAATCTGAAAAAAATCGGGAACGAAGCGGTTCGGATTGAGAAAGATGGAAATAAAGCGGTGATTTATTTGTAAAAGAATCAGGGGAGCCGTCGTACTAAATTTTAGTTTGGTACGATAGCTCCCTGTTTATAATAAAGCATACTTCTTGATATATTCTGTCGGTGTGATCCCGGAAAATTTTGTAAACACTTTGGAAAAATAACTTGCATCGGAAAATCCGGTTTGAAGCGCCGCCTGTGTTATGGTGTGATCACCCTCGAGCAGATAACGCTGTGCAGTACGGATACGAAATGCGGTATGATATTGTGAAATGGTCTGTCCGGTCTCGGCGTGAAATTTTCTTGATAAAGAAGAAGGGGACATGCCAAGGGTTTTTGATAATTGATTGAGATCCAGTTTCTGCGAGGGATTCCCGATGAGATGCCAGATCGCTTTCTGCACAATCTGGCTGTATTGCTTTTCCGTTCTCAAAGCGGACAGAGAACAATAGTCTTCCAGCATATTAAAAATGAGTTTTTCAGCTTCCTGCTGGGTAGTTACTTTCTCGATCAGTACATCAAAATGTCTGCTGATCGTATGAAGATGGATTGGGTTCGGCTTTGATTTGAAAGCGCAAATCCAACAAAGGGTGTTAAAAGAAACGAGCTGATTGTGGATAACTCGGAGATTTTCTTCTTTCGGTGTGTAAAGTTGGTTGACCTCATGGATACTTTCAGATCCTTTTTGATAGTTCAGATAAGCTTCCTCAAGATTTCCGCGTTCGATAGCAGATTGTAAATTTTGTAAATACATATAACGTTCCAACAAAAGTTTTTCATGGTAATCGCCGTGGATATATTTTTCTTTTTCTGATTCAAATGTATTCTGGTTCATAAAGAAAATCCTTTCTCTCAGACAAAATTCCTTGGTTGTGCAACTTGTATAGAATTATAACATGAAAAGTAAAAAATATCACTATTTGTAGAGAAATTACTTGTTTATGCAAAAAAATTACCTGTCAGAATGGAATGAAATTGTTATAGTGAAAGTAAATATCAAGAGCCGATCAGGCAATGAAAAAGAAAGGAAGAGAGAGTATGAAACAAACGGAAAAAAGAAAATTCGGATGGCGGGATAAGCTGGGGTATGCGCTCGGGGACGCAGGAAATGATTTTACATTGATGCTGCTGCAAAGTTATCTTCTCGTATTTTATACGAAAGTACTTGGCGTATCGGGCGCGGTCATCGGAACGATGTTCCTTGTCACAAAGTTTGTGGATGCATTTACGGACACGGCGATGGGGCGTATCATCGACACCCATACGGATAAAAACGGCGACCGGTTCCGTCCGTGGATCCGTCGGATGGCAATCCCGGTCGTTCTGGCAAGCGTGTTGATCTACAATATTTTTATTGAAGACTGGCCGATGTGGGCAAAGATCGCATATGTAACGGTCGTATATCTGATATACGGTTCTGTTTGTTATACCGGAATCAATATCCCGTATGGCGCAATGGCAGCGGTGCTGACGTCTGATCCGAAAGAAAAAACAAGTCTTTCGACTTTCCGAAGTGTGGGAGCGCTTTTGGCGGGACTTGTGATCGGAATGGTAGCTCCGATGGTTGTTTTCACCAAAGACGCATCGGGCAATGATGTTGCAAATGGTCCGCGCTTTTTGCTGTTATCGATCATATTTGGCGGAATCGCTTTGCTTTGCTATTATCTCTGTTATCATTGGTCGGTAGAACGGATCCATGTTCCGAATAAGAAAGTAGAAAAAGGAGATCTCTGGAAATCTGTAAAACAGGTGTGCAGTGACCGGGCAATATTTTCCATTATCCTGATCAGTATCTGCATTTTTGCGGCCACAGGTGTTATGCAGACGTTGAATCAGTATCTGTTCCTGGATTACTTTAAAGATACGAAAATGCTGACAATGACAAATCTGGTCATGATGGGCGGCATGATGCTTGTCGCTCCGTTTGCGACAAAGATCAGTGTGAAATTCGGTAAAAAGGAAGGCAGTATCGTCAGTCTTGGAATCGCTTCGGCAGCCTATATCTTGCTGCTGGTGATCCGGACCACAAATCCGGTTGTTTATATAGTGGCAATGTTTGCGGCATATTTGGGACTTGGATTTTTTACGATGGTAAGTTGGGCGATGATCAGCGACTGTATCGACAATTATTATGTTGAATACGGTGAACGTGCAGACGGAACGATCTATGCAATGTATAGTTTCTTAAAGAAAATGGCAGGGGCAGTGACGGGAAGTATCGGTGCATGGTCACTTTCATGGATCGGTTATGATTCACTTGCCACAGTACAGACCGAAGCGGTCAGCAATGCCATTTATACAGTATCCGTATTGATTCCGGTGATCTTTATGATCGGTACATTCCTGCTGATCGCGTTTATGTATCCACTGACACGGAAGAAAGTGGAAGAGAATGCAAGAGCAATGAAAGCATTGGAAGCAAAAGAAAACGGAGGAAATAGCAAATGATCCGAGAAAAAGCAGTGGTTCCGGGTGTGAGAAGCAGATGTGCGACGAAAGAGGAATGGCGGGAAAAACGAAAAAACGTGTTGGAGACTCTGGCGGAAATGGAGTATGGAAAACGTCCGCAGATCGATTATCGGGTGTCGTGGAAAGAATTGATAAGAGAACGGGTGGAAGAACTGGAGGCAATTCATATCCGGAGCGAATTGAGTGTTCAGACAGTCTATGGAAGCTATTCATTTCCGGTTACGGTATTTTTGCCGGATGAGAAGAATAAAGTTCCGGGGGCGGTTCTGATCTGCAGTCAGAGCAGAGAAGCAGGAACGATGCAGATGCCACCGGGGATAGATACCATGCCGTCTCCGGAAGCATTTCAGTCTGTTTTTGATCGATTTGGAATTGTGATGGAAGATCCGGCGCAGTTGGGAGCCATGTTTCAAAATGATCTTGGAGCAGATGGAAAACCAAAAAAAAAGACATTGGATCTGGATCGGGATTACGAGAATGGACACTGGCCGGTGCGGGAGATGATGAAACGTAAATTTGCAATGATCGGTTTCTATGCAAGTGACGCGGAAGCGGACGAAGCAGACCGGTTTCCAAGTGGTCTGGCGACTATTTTCGGTACGGAAAAAACGAGGAAAGAACAGGAATGGGGTGTTCTGGCAGTATGGGCATTTGCAGCGAGATGTGTCATGGATTATGTAGAACAGATCCCGGAAATCGATGCGGCAAATGTGGCAGTGACGGGACACAGCAGATGTGGGAAAGCGGCGCTTTGGTGCGGTGCAAATGACGAGCGGTTCCGGGCGGTGATGCCCAACGGCTCCGGATGCTGCGGAGCGGCGTTGTCTCTTGGAAAAACAGGGGAAAATCTGGCGAGTATCCAGACGTTTTTTCCGCATTGGTTTGCTCCCGGATTTCGGCTCTATGCAGGAAAAGAGAATGAATTGCCGTTTGACCAGCATTTTTTGCTGGCGGCAGTCGCGCCCCGGATCTTACATGTAGGAAGCGGAAGCGAGGATGCGTGGGCGGATCCGGAGGGAGAATATTACAGCACCTGTCTGGCGAGCCAGGCATGGAAATATTATGAGCCAAACGAGGTAAGTGTTGAGATGTCAGGCGTATTTCCGGAAGAAAATGGGATCGAGACAGCAGGAAATATCGGTTATCATCTTCGGAAAGGCGGTCACAAACTGGATACGTTTGACTGGATCTGTCTCTGGCAGCACATGCAAATCCGATAAATGTAAAAAACACTTTGTACCGGAGAAGTTGACCGCTCCGGGTGCAAAGTGTTTTTTCTTTGCTTTTTGTTTGGAAACAGGTATAATAAAAACAACATTGATCAAGGCTTGTGAGCCGCAAGCAGAACATTGCGAATGAAAAATAGGACATTTGGGTGGAAAGGAATACGAAATGAAGATTATTTTATCTCCGGCGAAGAAGATGAAAATGGAGCAGGAGGCGGAAACGCTGACAACGCCGGTTTTTATGGAAAATACAAAAGAATTGATGTGTTGGATGCAAAAGCTGACCTATGAAAAAGTAAAAAAATTATGGGCGTGTAACGATAAAATTGCCGAGCTGAATTACGAGCGGTTTCAGAATATGGATCTTACACGTAATCTGACCCCGGCGATCCTGTCCTATGAGGGGGTCGCCTATCAGTATATGGCTCCGTCGGTTTTTGAAGACGGGGAATTTGATTATGTGCAGGAAAATCTCAGGATCTTGTCGGCATTTTATGGTGTGGTGAAGCCGCTGGACGGTGTGACGCCGTACCGTCTGGAAATGCAGGCGAAAGCGAAAGTAAACGGAACAAAAGACCTTTATGAATATTGGGGAGATAAGATTTACCGGGAGGTATCGGACGAGGATCGGGTGATCATAAATCTGGCATCAAAAGAATATTCAAAATGCGTAGACCAATATTTACAGCCGGAAGATACATATATCACTTGTGTGTTCGGAGAAATATCGGGAGAAAAGGTTGTGCAGAAAGGCGTTTATGCGAAGATGGCGCGCGGCGAGATGGTGCGGTTTATGGCGGAACGAAATGTGCAGGATCCGCAGGAGATGAAAGCGTTTGACCGGTTGGGGTATCGTTTCTCAGCGGAAAGGTCGGATGAAAAGAACTATATTTTTTTGAGGGAATAACTGCAGGGAAAACAGAGAGAAGAATCGAAAAAAGATGGGAAATACGCTCAACTGAAATCAAGTGCTTTGGCATCTGACGTTCTGTGAGAGTATTTGTCCCATCTTTTCTTAGATTTTCGGATCGTCTAATAATTGGCTGAGTATTTGCAACGGAATGGTTTTGGCGGCGGCTTTATTCTCTTCAGCGGCTTCCACAAGCTCAGACCGGAGAATGAGGACGTCCTTTGGGGCGTTGATCGCAAGTTTTACGGAGTCGGAACTGATTTCGGAGATCGTAATCGTCACTTCATTACCGATAGTCAATGATTGCCCTTTTTTACGTTGTAATATAAGCATAGTATTTACTCCCTCCCGTTTGCAGGTATTGCGTGTTTAAAGCTGTAAGCAGGTTCGTCCAGAATAATCTGTTTTCCGGTTCGGTTCCGGACGTTTACCGCCAAAGGAGCTTTCAGATTAACCGTAGAGTCAGTTAAAGATTCATTCAGCACACAGATCACATAGTAAGAAATATCGTCCTCACATGTAAGATTCAAGTCTTTTTTGTCCTTTTCGGATAACACCGGGGAATAGTCGGGGAAAAAGCGAAAAGGATTCATCAAAATGAAAGAAAGCGTCTCATCATCTGTGCTCTGGAAAGAAAGAAGAGAATCGGTTGTCTCGTGGAAAGGGAGCGGAAGAAAATTCTTATAGGATTCAAATCCAAACAATCCATCCGGTAAGTAGATAAGATCTTCTGGATCATAAGACAGCGAACCGAAATATTTTGCATTTATTTTCATCTTTATACCTCCGTAGAAAGAAACGTAAGGGCATTAAGCCCTTACGTCTAATGGTTTGTAATTTGGAGCGGCGCTTGGGGGGACATAAAGCGGATCCCCGACATATTCGATACGCACATCCGGATGCTGCGTGATCGACATTTCGATATTTCCGGGGATAAATTGGAAATCTCCCTGTGCAACTTTTAAATCGAATGTTAATTTATCCATTTCATAGTTTAATGTCAGATCAGGTTCCTGATAGGTAATATTTACAGGAGCAGACGGGATAAATCCCAACTGAAATTCTCCGGTAGGCATTTGTGTCCGCTGTCTGAAAATCTGCCCGAGCAGTTCGCCTCCATCTCCAGGTTTTAGCAATTGTTGTCCCTCCTGCGCATATTGTGCGGTTGCCTGTTGTGCCGCTTGCAATCCTTTTTGTGCAGTCTGCGAAATACTGCGTTTTAAGGTTGGTACAACAGAATTTCTGGCTTCATAAGTGTCCAGATTCAGTTTTGCCGGACGACTCTTGATCGAAAATTCGCCAGGAGTTCTGTCCATATCCAAAGAGGCAGTAGAGTTGGAGTATTCTAAACGGGCATTCTGGATTTTTAATTGATATTCCAAAGGAATGGTTGTGATTTTGAGTAATTGTTCCATACAGAACCCCCTTGTCATAAATGATTTATATACATGAATGTATATGTACTATTTCATAAAATCAATAAAGGATGGGGACAAAATACTGGTTCCGACTTTCAGTGCGGCATTATAAGCGTATTGAGCCCAGGAATACTGAGTGATCGCGTCCGCCATGTCGATATTAACTACATTGTCTAATTGTGTTGCCAGATTCAGCTTATCGGTCTCCAACCGGTCTTTTGTTGCGGTAAGGAATTGGGATTTTGTTCCCAATGTTGTCACTTGTTCCAGAACGTTATTGCGTCCGTCATCAAAAGCGTTCAGAAGCTTTTCAAATTCAGCCTGATCGAAAGGTTCTTTTTCAAGGGTATCGGCGATCTGACCTGCAAGGAGAACCATATTTTTTGTTGTGCCGTCGGCTGTTTTTCCATATCCGGCAACATTGATACCAGGCAGGCTTGTATTAAAAGCGCTGGACGGATCGATCTCGCCGGTCTTGTCATTGACAGTAAGACCAAATCCCAGATCAAGATACACACTTTCTTCCGAGAGTTGCTTTAAAGTATCCATTGTTTTCTGATAATCCGGATCATTCGGGTCCGGGTCTACATTGACGCCGCGATAAGTCAGGATCTGTTTGCCATTGGCATCCGTCGTCAGGGAAAACGGCGGAGTTGCCGCATCGGCTCCGCCAAAAGCATAACGTCCCTCATAGGAGGCATTCAGGCTCAGGAGCAGGCTTTCCTGTGCGCCTCTCCATGCGTCCGCATATGTTTTTCGTGTCTCGGCGTCGGCATTGGTGCCATTTAATGCTTCCAGACCATATTGCTTGCTTAAAGTCAGGGCAAGATCGCTGATCTGCATAGCGGCGTCTTCCTGCGAATCCAAAAAGGATTGTGTATTCTGAGCCGTAGAAATATAATCAAGATTCTTTACATATTTTCGTTCCAGTGTAGCGGCGCGAAGCGCACTTCCGGGATTCTCCGCAGAAGAAACAAACTGACGTCCGGTCATGACTTTGTTCCGGGCAGTGTTCAGATTCGCCATGGAAGTTCCAAGATTGGAACGATAATTACGCAGGATAGCATTCGTAGTAATTCGCATGATTTTTTGATTCCTCCTTATTATCTTCCGACAATGCCGGTCTTATTGATCAAAGTATCCAGCGCTTCATCCAGCGTGGTCATCAGTCGGGCCGCGGCAGTATAAGACTGGTTATAATGCATCAGATCCATACCCTCTTCATCCAACTGGACGCCGGAAACGCCGTCTCTTGTACTTGCTGTCTGGTTTAATACAGAAATCTGATTCTGCAATGTAGTGTTGGCAGATTTTAAATCAATAGCCAGTGTATTTTCCAGACTGGCAAAGCAGTCATAAAAGCTGCCGGTGAAAAAGGACACGCCGTTGCTTTCAAATTTCTGCGGATCTTTTAAGGCATTGATCATATTTAGAATGTTACTTGTATCGGTAGAACCGATCTCGCCGTTTACCACTTTCTTGGAAATCGTAATCCCATAATCGCCGCGCATCCAGCCGTCTGCGATCTTGATGTTGGAAGCACTGAAATCGGCATTAGGGTCAATCTTTTCAAATAGTGGACACATCTTAGCCGGATCATCCTCAAGGATCGGATCGCCATTCTTATCGACCATGTAATTTCCATTCTGATCTTTCTTAACAGGTACGTTCAAAGCATTGAATGTCTCTGCAAATGTTTTGACGAGGGAATCCAAAGCTGTTTGATAATATCCGAGTCCGTTCACAGAGGAACCGCCCTTGTCGAAAGCACCGGAATCATTCAGGATATCTAACGTCCCCTTGAGCGTACCGGACGGGATCGTATCGGTAATGTCGGCAGTGCCGCTTCCGTTGGCGCCGGTAATCGAGAGACGGACCGGATGTCCGGAAATGTCGGCGCTCAGAGATCCGCAGTCTGTATCGCTTACCAAGGTGAAAGTCTGTCCGTCGGTTCCGGTATAGTAAACGTTCGGAACTTCCAGAAACTGACCGGGAGCGATCTCACGGGATTCATATTTTACAGAGATCGGGAGATAACTTGCAAGCTGATCCAGAAGATCATTTCTCTGATCCTGAAGTTCAAGAGCCGGATTTCCGAGCACCTGACTGTTTTTAATGTTTTTATTGAGCTCTGCGATATTTTCCAGCATCTGATTGACGTCGGCAACATCATTGGACTGGAAGCCATTTGTCATCTCATCCGTGATATCCTGTAACCGCTTTGCGTTATCATGGAAAAGATTCAGAAGAATCTGCATATTAGAACGAACGGTTGTGTCGATCTCTTTTGCGTTCGGCTCTTCCGAATATTTCTGCAGTGCGGAAGAAATATCGCGAAGTGCGGCGCGGACGCCGTCCAGACTTGCCTCGTCAAAAATACTGGTAAGCTGTTCATATCCTGCAGCCAGTGCGTCGGTCGTACCGAGTTTACTCATCTGGTTGCGGTACTGAATGTCCAAAAACGGATCCCTGAGCTGGGAGATCCCGGTAACTTCAACACCATATCCGACTTTTGCGCCATTCTTTGAGCTGTAAAAACTTGCGCCGCTGTTATTCAGACTGCTGATCTCCAAACGCTGTTTGGAATAACCACGGGTATTGATATTGGCAATATTCTGACCGGTAACATCCAGCGCGCGCTGACTGGCAGACATGGCCAATTGTGCAGTTGTAAAGCCGGCAAATGTAGAACGTATCATACGAACAAAATCCTCCTTAAACTATTGTTAAACAAAACGATTCGTGAAATGTGTTTCATCTGGTTTGTTTGTACCGGATGCGGAATATACGCCGGCATCCGGCTGACCGGAATTTAAAACAGACTGGATCTTGTGTAAATTTACAGAGATCGCATCCTGTGCGCTTGCATTGATCGATTGGAATATACGCACTTTTTCGGAAAGTTCCTGAAATAAAGGAGTGAGTTCTTCTTTTACTTCATCCGGAACTCTGGATAAGATCTCTCTGAACTTTAAATCCTTCATCTTCAACTTTCTCTGAAGGGTATCACGCTGCTGCTCCAGTCCGCGCAGACGGAGCACAAATGCCTGTTCCTTTTTCATACAATCTTCCAGGATGGAAAGATCGTTTGCTACCGCTGCATCGAGCTTCTGCTGTTCCACCGTGGTCAGCGATCGGAACAGATCGATAAAATCATGTATCAGAGAGATGAATTCTGTGTAATGATCCATTATTCAACCGCCTCCTTGCACAGAAGCATCCGTGATGCGATCGCAGAAGCATCGATCTTGTAAGTATGGGAAGAAATCTGCTCCTTTAGTTCGTTCAGTCTGGCGTCCGAAACCGGGATCCGAACGTCGGATGCCAGTTCTTTGGAGATCGCGGCGGCAAATGTCCGCTCGGCAATCTGTCTCGGTTCAGACTGGATCGAAATCGCATCAAAAGATTTCTCGTCGTTTTTAGGAAGCGAAGAGCTTGAGAGCCCTTTTGTGCGGATACTAAGACCGGCATAGCCAGGCGTTAGATTATTAGCATTTGAAATTTTCATACAGGACTCCTTTCTATGTCAGACCATAAAGAAAACAATCGCAATAAATTACTAACTATATCAAATATCGGTTAAAACGGAAAAAAAATAATAATATCAGGATGATTTTTTTAAATGATTTAGCAATACGGACGGGATCTGTTCGCAGCCTGCCTGGATAGATACCGCTCCGATATTGTAGGCAACCATCGGCATTCCGTAGACCACGCAGGAGGCTTTGTCCTGCCCGATCGTGAACGCTCCCTTTTTGCGCATTTCCAATAATCCCTCCGCTCCGTCTTTTCCCATACCGGTCATGATGATCCCGATCTTGTTGCCGACTACATTTTTGGCAACGGAACGGAATAAAACGTCCACAGACGGCATATGACCGCTGACCTTTTGTCCGGAAAAACAACGGACGGCATAACCGCCGTTTGCAGAGCGAACGACTTCCATTTGCTGGGAACCGGGCGCGATCAGCACAAGTCCGGGGCGGATCTGGTCGCCGTTTTTCGCTTCACGAACCTCCATCTGGCACAGTTTATTGAGGCGCTGTGCATACATGGCGGTAAATCCCTCGGGCATATGCTGTGTGATGACCATGCCGGGAATATCGGCAGGAAGCTGTTTTAAAACTGCAAGAGTCGCTTCCGTACCTCCGGTAGATGCGCCAAGCGCAATGACCGTGGACCGGAATGAAAGCTGTTTGCCGGCGAACAGAGGCTTTTTTGGCGCGGTAGTGGTAGAAGCGGCAGTTGATGTGGTCCGTTTACGGGAAGCACATCTTACTTTTGCAAATGAAGCGATGTGGATTTTGGAATTTAAAGCGGAGAAAAATTGTTCTTTGGAAACAATATTCATATCCGGTTTCCTTACAAAATCAACGGCGCCGGCTGAAAGTACATCGAATACGTTCAGATTCAGAGAAGATACCAGAACAACCGGGATCGGATGCAGAGGCAGAAAATCTTTTAAGAAGTCGATTCCGTTCAATCCGGGCATTTCCACGTCCATTGTGATCACATCGGGTTTTAAGAGCGGGATCTTTTTTCGGGCGTCATACGCGTTGAACGCGTATCCGACTACCTGGATATCCGGACAGGACGACAAATAGTCGATGATCATTTTACGAAATAAAGAAGAATCGTCGACGACGAATACTTTGATTGTTTTTGATGGCATAGTATCATTCCTTTCTTTACAAGTTGATCAATCTAAATAAGAAAAGAGAATGCCACACTTTCTCTGAAAGTTCAGAAAGACAGTGTGGCAACTACTGACAGGATTTTTTGGATTACTCTTTCCGGTAAGTTGCAGGTCGGAGATATTTGTAAGGCGTACTTTCTTTGTTCAGGCTTTCCGAATGACCGATCAATAAATATCCTCCCGGATTCGTAGCGTTGTAGAAACGGTTCACAAGGGAATTTTTTGTTTCCTGGTCAAAGTAGATCATCACATTCCTGCAAAAAATAACGTCAAATTTTAGACGAAAACGAATCGGATCCATAAGATTAAAAGTACGGAATATCACGTTAGATTTAATTTCCGGCGATACTGTGTAAAGTCCCGGCGAACCTGCGGAACGGAAATATTTACTTTTCCATCCGGCAGGCAGATTTCTTAAGGATGTCTCGTCATATACCGCGTTGGCTGCGGCTTTCAATGCATTCTGGGAAATATCGGTCGCAAGGACGCGGGTATCCCACATGGATGCTTTTGATCCGAGATATTCTTTTAAAATCATTGAAATGGTATATGGTTCTTCTCCGGAAGCACAACCGGCGCTCCAGATACTAAGCACACGGTCTTTTTTCGTCCGGAGCAGATAAGGCAGTATCACATCTGTAAAAAACTCAAAATGAGATTCCTCACGCATGAAGTAAGTGTAGTTTGTCGTAAGCTTGTTCAACATCAGTTCCAGATCTTCCGGTTTCTGGTTGCGGATCAGATGATCCACATATGCCTGAAACGACGGAAAACCCATGGATAAAATCGTGTTTGATAATCGTCCGAGAATCAACTGCTTCTTCTTTGACAGATCGATCCCATAATTCTGCTTGACAAATCGTACAAGGCGTTGAAAGTCAGTTTCGGTAATTGTTAGCATTGGTCGGACTCCTTTTTATGTATACTGAAGATATAAGGATCAGTAAACCCGGGCAAGCTGTTCGTGATCAAGAAAAAGGAGCACGGAGCGTTCGCTCAGCGAGATCATCCCATTGATCAGTTCCTGATGATTTTCCGTCGGAATAGGAGAAATCTGAGCTTTGTCAATGTCGATGACTTGCTGTACCGAATCTACAATGATGCCAAGGTTGGTATCATCAATGTTCAGGACGATGATACAGGTTGTACTTGTATAGTCGATGGACGGTTTGCCCATGCGGAGACGGATATCAATGATCGGGATGATCTGTCCCCGAAGATTGATGATTCCTTTTACATAATCCGGCACCAGTGGAATGATGGTGATCGTATGGTTGGTAATAATCTCTGTCACATAATTTGTGCTGACTCCAATGGTAAGACCATCGGACATAAATGTCAGAAACCGTTCTGTGGAAGTTGGAATATCCGTTACGGAATCCTCTGCGATGGAGTCAATTGCTGTATTTTCATTTGACATGGTCAATCCTCCGATTTCAGTAATTTAGTATTGATTTTCTGAGACAAGGTAGAGATTCAGGACGTCCAGTATGATACTGATGTTGCCGTCGCCCAGGATCGTACAACCGCTGATCCCGGAATCTTTGATGTTGAAATTGTTCAAGTAAGCAGGAAGCGGTTTTACAACAACCTGTTGCTCTCCAAGCAGCTCATCTACGAACAGACAGTAAGATTTGTCGCTCGCCTCTACCCAGATCAGAATACCGTCTTCGATATTCGTGATGTCTGTTTCGATATTGTATAAATCATGGATCCGGACGATCGGATAAAACTCATCCATACATTTGATGATCTCATTGCCGCTGGCGTCCAGAATGATGGATTCTTTCTCAGCTTTGAAAGACTGCCGGATATTGGCGATCGGGATCGTGAAGATGGAATTTCCGACAGAAATCTCCATACCATCTACGATCGCGAGCGTAAGCGGAATCTTCAAAGTGGTACAGCTTCCTTTTCCAAGTTCGCTGGTGATGGAAATGACGCCGCCGACCGATTCTACGTTCTTCTTCACAACATCCATGCCGACTCCACGACCGGAGAACTCGGTAACTTCCTCGTTGGTAGAAAAACCGGGAACCATCAGAAGAGATAAGATCTCTTTCTGGGAATATTCGCTGGCAGGCTTTGTGAGAAGACCGTTGCGCTCTGCCTTTTCCAAAATCTTTACAGTATCCATACCGCGGCCATCGTCCCGCACGGAAATAATGACCTCGCTTCCGGTATGCATTGCGGAAAGGACGATCTCTGCCTGCGCAGGCTTTCCGGCGGCGATCCGTTCTTCCGTAGTCGGTTCGATCCCGTGATCCATGGAATTACGCACAATGTGCATGATCGGATCGCTGATACTGTCCACGATACTCTTATCGACCTCGGTGTTCTCCCCTTCGATCGTAAGCCGTACGTCTTTATTTAATTTCTTCTTCATGTCACGAACGATCCGGTTCATCTTCTGGAACGTACCGGAGACCGGAACCATTCTAAGAGACATCGCGATGTCCTGTAAGTCATCGGTAAGCTTGCGGAGCTGTCGGGTAGACTTCAGGAAACTGTCCAGTTTCAGATTCTGGATCTCGGGAGAAGAAGTCACCATAGATTCTGTGATCACGATCTCACCGACGATCGCCATGAGGCTGTCCAGCTTGGAAAGACTGACGCTGATCAAACTCTGCTTTGCAGGAGTTCCGGAAGAGGACGCAGCAGAGGAAGCGCTGCCTGACGCAGGGGCGGAAACGGCAGACGGATGAGAAGCATTCACCTGTTCTTTTGGCTTTTCCGCTGTGTTTTCTGCCGGCGCAGACGCCGCAGCGTGATCAAGGACTTCAAAGGTAGAGACGCTGTTGATCTCCTTGATGACATTGACGGCAACCTCTGTCAGTTCCCGGGATTCCGGGCAGACATAAAAGCCGTGTTCCTGTATAAAGTCGATCGTGTCTGAGTTGCTTTCCACATCAGCAGGATAAAACAGGAATGGAATATCCATCTCCTGAAGCGCTGTGATCACCATGAATGCGCGCAGGTTCTCCATGCCGCATCCTTCCTCGAACATGATCTTGATATACTGCGGGTAAGTTCCCTCCGGAAGAAAATCGGGAGACAACGGACCGCTTTGCGCAGAAGAAGACTTCGCATCAGAAGCAGCTCCTCCGGTCTCTTTTGCGGAAGCGTTCTTCCCGCTGATTTTTTCTAAAAAACTATTAATATCTGTAATGACACTGTCGATATTAGTACTAAGGGGTTCATCGTTCTCCAGCTTTTCAACTTCGCCGCGCAGAGCGTCGGTTGACTGGAACATCAGATTGAACAGGTCATTTTTATGGGACTCGCTCATGGCATCAAGTCCATTTTCGCGAATATAGAAGAACAAGTCCTCGATATGATGCGCGATCTCCATCAAAGGAGAGAATTCCATCATAGCAGAGGAACCTTTGATCGTATGCATGATGCGGAAGATTTCATTGACGTCGTTCGTTGTAAAATCTTCATTTTTTTCAGCTTCTATCAAAAGTTCATCCAATTGTTCTAATAAAGTGTTTGTTTCATAGAGATACATTTCAAGCATGTTATCCATAATATAAGCACCGCCTTATGTTTAATACATTTTTAATATCGTCAGGCAAATGTGAAAAGATAAGAGAAAATTATAGAGTAGGTGAAAAAATGTCAAATATTTTAAAAATTTCCACGCCAATCTCAGGGTATGAGAACAATGTGAGCAAACAGGATCCGCAGATGAAAAATGATGTCGGGATCAAAAATCCGGTGAATCCGGACAAGGTCGTGCGAGCCGACAGTCGTGCCGAATATGGGAATGAACGTGGCGTTCAGCAGGGACTTTCTTATGAATCGAACTTTGGCAATTTTGTCCGTACATTGGCAAATATCCCGCGGGCAAGCGAGATCATGTCGAAAATGTTGTTCTCGGGAATGAGAAACGTGATCGAAGCAGGGATCGGAACCGGCATGGCGGAAGAGATCCATATGCTTTTGGGGATGTTGGAGATGGATCCGCAAAAGTTAAAAGAATTTTTGAAGAGCCAGATGAATGGTTCCAATAAGATGAAAGGCTCTCTTTTTGAACTGCTGCGCGGCGTGATGAAAGAAGCGGGAAGTGTGGAACTCAAAGCGGGGATCCTTGACTTTTTGAAAAAATATAACGATATGTCTTCTGGAAAGCATATCATGACCAACATAAAAGGGGAATTAAAAGAGATTGAAAGCTATATGTTCCGAAATGAACGGGCAGGCCTGCAAAGACTGACGCAGCAGTTATTACCGCATAGTCAGGAGAACATGGAGAAGAATATCAAACTTCTGAAATCAGATATTATCCCATTTCTCGGAAATTATATTTCGGAGACGAGGAATCTGGGCAAGATCAGGGATTTGATCAACTTGCTGACGTTTAATACTTCCCGTTATGAGAATGGTAATCTTGACGGTGTGGTAGACGCGTTCAAACGGCTGTCCGATTTTCCGGCGTTCCGCAGACATTTTGCAAGCATGGACAGAGCAGAGATTCGTGAACTGTTCCAGAATATTGATTTTGACCGCGCGGCAGGCAAGGAGGAATGGTCGGAGCAATTCCTTTCGTTACTCCGTATGGGAGCAGAGGGAAAAGCCGGGATTGAAAATAAAGAAGATTTTATGACGCTGCTCCATGGAATGTTGATCAATGAAAGCGTGTATATGCCGGTTCTGCATGTAACGCTTCCGTTTATCCTGGATGGAACTCCGGTGTTCTCGGAAATCTGGCTGGATCCGGATGATTCGTCAGGCGGTGGAGAGACGTCCGGAGAAAGCGGCGTGAAATTACTTTTGAAATTCGACATGAAAGAAGTGGGATTTTTTGATATTTTCTGTTATTATGAGGAGGGGAAAATGGATCTTCTTCTTCACTATCCGGAAAATCTGCTTCCAAAGGAAAAAGAGATCCGTGAGGGGATCGCAGACATTTTGAAAAAGAATGGAATGGAGATCCGCTATCTGGCAGTAGAACAGGGAAAAGAATCCATTCCGGTGTCGGCTGCGTTCCCACAGATCTATGAAAGGAGAAATATGGTAAATGTCACAATATGATACACTGGAACAAAAAGCAGTTGCATTGAAGTATGATGAGACGCAGAACTCTGCGCCGGTGATCGTTGCATCCGGTATGGGATATGTCGCTGAAAAGATCGTTGAGATCGCGAATGACAATGGCATTCCGGTTTATGAGGATAATTCGTTGGCTACGGTACTGGCACAGATGAAACTGGGGAAAGAGATCCCGCCGGAATTGTACCAGACGATCGTGGACATTTATGCTTATTTTTTAAGATATGTTCCGAAACATGCGGATGAGACACAAGAAGCAATACGAGAAGAAACAACTGCGGAAGAAGCGCATAGCGAGGAAGTTAAGAAAAAATAACAGAATCAGGATCAAAAAGAGGGACTGCCTTATGCAAACACTGCGTCGGGCGAATGTCCCTCTTTTTCTTATGTAGATTTACCGGAATCACAGACGGCGGTGAGATTTACTCTGGATCAGATTTTCCTTGAAAATGAAACCGCGAAGAACAGATTCGGCTTGCTGGGTAAGATCCAGAAAACGGCATCCGTAACAGTAAACGCCGGGAGTTCTTGCAGGATATCTTTTCAATATGAGTGCGGTAATGAAAACCGGTTCAGCCCCTTTTGTAAATATAAAAGAAAAAGTCTTATCAACCTGAAACTCCTGGTCAGTAATAAATTTCAAACCGCCGACGCTGATGTCCACAACGGAAATCGTTGTATTTTTGGTGGTGCCTTGTGGAACGATGGTCAGAGGAAAAGAGAGGTCGATGCGGAATTCCGTACGGTAATCCGGTAAGTCCAAAGTCTCTGTCTCTGTTAAATACCATGTCCGGTTAGTCTGGGGAACATAAAACTCGTTAAAGACACCGGTTGTCGTACAAAGGAATGACGTATAGTCATTCGGGTCTTCACCGGGCATCAGATAGACTTGTTTCGGAAGTGGACTTTCCGGGAGGGAAGAAAAAATAAATGTATAGGAATCCAGATTACGGGTGTACTTTATTTTCGCAAGAAAACGGGAATCTGTTGTGTAGAGCATCCCGATTTCGGCATTGATCAATGGGTTCATATAAGTGCCTCCTGAAACTATGATATAAGCATATTATATCGAATATAAAAATAACGGTCAACAGCTTTCGTATTATCTATATGAGAGGGATGAACGGTTTATGACAAAACATGGGGGAAATATCTGGAAAAGGAAAAAGACTTCCGGGGAATCCCCGAAAGTCTTTTGATAAAATAGGGTGTGTATATTACTGTAATAACTGAAGAACTCCCTGCGGAAGCTGGTTTGCCTGTGCAAGCATAGCCTGAGAAGACTGAACAAGGATGTTGTTCTTCGTATAAGCCATCATCTCATTTGCCATGTCTACGTCACGGATCCGGCTTTCAGCAGCGGTCATGTTCTCAGCTGTTACACTCAGGTTGTTGATCGTGTGCTCCAGACGGTTCTGGATCGCACCCAGATCACCACGTGTAGAAGATACAGAGTTGATCGCAGATTTGATCTTGTCAACCGCCGCTTTTGCTCCTGCCTGTGTGCTGATGTCAATATCAGCAATTCCGAGTGCATCTGCGTGCATATCTCCAACAGCAACCGTCATCTGATTGAAGTCTGCGGAGGTATCTCCGATCTGAAGGGTCAGTCCGGCACCGTTCTTGGTTGCCGAGAAAACAATATCCTTATTGTTTTTCTCAAATTCGGCTTTGATTCCTGTGCCTTCTAACGCTTTATTTAAGTTAGCCAATGTTGCGTTGTTATCAACGCCGACAACAATAGCCGTTGCTCCTTTTGTAGTCGGATCGGTATTGGTATCTTTTACAAATTCATAGGTCTTTCCATTTAAAGTGATGGTGTCACCAGCTTGAATAGTTGTACCTGCATTTTCTGTCTGAACTTTTGCGTTTTCACCATCCGTACGACCACCTTCATCAACGTTGCTATTTCCAGCAGTTGTCTTTACATCTGTAATAGATGCACCGTCTTTACCTGTTACCTTGGATGTAAATACAACTTTATCGCTGTCTAGCTTTATATCAAATACAGAGGATAATTCTGAATTTTTAGAAACGGCAGCAAAAATATTTTTGGCAACATCTTCTTTGGAAGTGGTAGCATTTGTATATTTAACTTCAACAGAATGAGATTTGCCATCCGCATCTTTATATTCGATAGTTAATGTTTGTTCATTTGTATCCGCACCTTGTCCAGTAGCACTAATTTCAGAAGTTGCACCAGTTGCTGCAATTTCTTTTACCGTAGTATTAGCACCGCCAAGTTTACCTGCTGCTAAATCCAATTTTGTTGTTGACAAAGAACCATCCAGCAGGTTAATTCCGTTGAAGTTCGTGGAATCTGCGATACGGTTGATCTCAGATTTCAGAGACGCGATCTCTTTCTGCAGGTTTGCACGGTCAACCGGGTTATCGTATGTTCCGTTGGCGGACTGGTCAGCAAGTTCTACCATACGATTTAACATAGAATGAACCTCTGTCAAAGCACCCTCTGCTGTCTGTACGAGAGACACACCGTCCTGTGCGTTCTTCTGTGCTGTATTCAGACCGGTGATCTGTGCACGCATCTTCTCGGAAATAGCAAGTCCCGCTGCGTCATCACCGGCACGGTTGATTCTGTAACCGGAAGACAGTTTCTCTAAGTTTTTGGAAACAGCACTGTTGTTTCCTGTTAAGTTTCTGTAAGAGTTCAATGCTGCGATATTGTGCTGAATTCTCATTGTAAAATTCCTCCTTGAATTAAAATCTTATCCGGAAATCCTTTTCCGGCTTTGCTTCTGCCAGTGATCGTTATAAAGTAAAAAGGAATACTCCAGACTGCCGGCAAGTGTCTTGATAAGTACAGATATTTAGAGAATCCGAAAGTTATTGCAGCTATCCTGTATATGCGAAGAGTTTTCATATAATAAGATAAAAAATGTAAGAATACATGAAAAAGACTTCTGAGAAATCCCCAGAAGCCTTTTTGATAAAATAGGGTGTGTGTATGTATTACTGTAATAACTGAAGAACTCCTTGTGGAAGCTGATTTGCCTGTGCAAGCATTGCCTGAGAAGACTGAACAAGAATGTTGTTCTTTGTATAAGCCATCATCTCATTTGCCATGTCTACGTCACGGATCCGGCTTTCAGCAGCGGTCATGTTCTCAGCTGTTACACTCAGGTTGTTGATCGTGTGCTCCAGACGGTTCTGGATCGCACCAAGATCACCACGGGTAGAAGATACGGAGTTGATCGCAGACTTGATCTTGTCAACTGCCGCTTTCGCTCCAGCCTGTGTGCTGATGTCAATATCAGCAATTCCAAGAGCGTCTGTGTGCATATCGCTAACGGAAACTGTCATCTGGTTGAAATCTGCGGAAGTATCACCGATCTGAAGTGTCAGACCTGCGCCGTTCTTTGTTGCAGAGAATACAAGGTCTTTGTTATTAGCTTCAAATTCAGCTTTGATTCCAGCGCTTTCTAACGCTTTGTTCAGGTTTCCGAGAGTTGCGTTGTTATCAGCTCCGACAACAACAGCAGTTGCGCCCTTTTTAGTAGGCTCAGTGCTTGCATCTTTTACAAACTCATATGTCTTTCCGTTTAAAGTGATGGTATCGCCTTCAGCGATTGTAGTACCTGCATTCTGAGTCTGAACTTTTGCATTTTCTCCGTCGATAGCTTTATCTGCATCCATTTTGGATGTAGTATCTGTAGTAGAAACGTTTACGACTTTTGCACCTTTAGAACCTGTAACTTTGGATTCAAAATTAACGCTATCGGTATCTTTTGTGATGTTAAATACAGAAGATAATGTATCATTCTGAGAAACTGCCTTTAAGATTGCGTCGATTGCTTTTCCTTTATCATCAGCAGTATCAATCTTGTATTTTACATCTACTTTATGCAGAGTTCCGTTTTCGTCTGCATATTCAACAGTCAATGTATGCTCTCCCATTGCTGCCTTATCATGTCCGGCGATTCCGGAGGTTGTTCCTGTTGCTGGGATTTCTTTTACAGTAGTAGCCTGACCACCAAGTGTTCCTGCTGCTAAGTCTAACTTTGTTGTAGACAGAGAACCGTCTAACAGGTTGATTCCGTTGAAGTTTGTGGAATCTGCGATACGGTCGATTTCGTCTTTCAGAGAAGCGATTTCTTTCTGCAGATTTGCACGGTCAACCGGGTTGTCGTATGTTCCGTTCGCAGACTGGTCAGCCAGTTCTACCATACGGTTCAGCATGGAGTGAACTTCTGTCAAAGCTCCCTCTGCTGTCTGAACAAGAGATACGCCATCCTGTGCGTTTTTCTGTGCTGTGTTCAAACCTGTGATTTGTGCACGCATTTTTTCGGAAATTGCCAGTCCTGCGGCGTCATCTCCGGCACGGTTGATTCTGTAACCGGAAGATAACTTCTCTAAGTTCTTGGAAACCGCATTGTTATTTCCCGTTAAGTTTCTGTAAGAGTTCAATGCTGCGATATTATGTTGGATTCTCATTGTATAATTCCTCCTTGAAATCAAATCTTATCCGGAAATCCTTTTCCGGTAGTTATTTGTGCCAGTGAGTTTTATATAGTAAAAAGTGAAACACAGACTGCCGGCACTTGTCTGATGAGGCACACCTTTTTGGACAGTTAAAAAGGTGCAGAAGATCATCTGCAAACACTTAAGAAGACTCAAGGGAGAAAAGATATGGAAAACATCACATATGGGTATGTCCGCGTTTCATCAAAAGATCAGAATATCGAACGACAGTTGATCGCTCTGAAAAACGCGGGTATATCGGAAAAACATATTTATATTGACAGACAAAGCGGAAAGAATTTTAATCGTCCGGCATATAAATCCATGTTAAGAAAATTGAAATCCGGAGATATTATTGTGACAAAAAGTATTGACCGACTTGGACGAAACTATGAAGAGATCATAGAACAATGGCGGATCATCACAAAAGTAAAGGGAGCTGATATTGTAATACAGGATATGCCCCTCTTAGATACGAGTAAAACAAGGGATTTATTAGGGACATTTATCAGTGATCTCGTGTTACAACTACTTTCTTTTGTGGCGCAAAACGAACGGGAAACGATCCGTCAGCGACAGGCGGAGGGCATTGCCGCCGCAAAAATGCGCGGGGTAAGATTTGGAAAACCGCGAAGCGCACTTCCGCAGAACTTCCCGGAACTCTATCAGCGTTGGCGAAAAAAGCAACTGACGATCTATGAATTTGCAGAGATTTGTAATATAGGCAGAAGTACGCTCTATACAAAGATTTCCGAATATGAAAAACAACAAAGTATCAATGACTTTTAAAAGAAAAAAATAAATCTTAAAAAATATACTTAAGTTTTTGCGTTACCTAACGATAATATAGGTGTACAGTGATTTTATGAAGTCCAAAAAGGTGTACTTATCAAGACACTTGCCGGCAGTCAGAAGTATCCCCCTTTACTTTATAACAATCACTGGCAGAAGCAAAGCCGGAAAAGGATTTCCGGATAAGATTTTAATTCAAGGAGGAATTTTACAATGAGAATTCAACACAATATCGCAGCATTAAACTCTTACAGAAACTTAACCGGAAACAACAATGCAGTTTCCAAGAACTTAGAGAAATTATCTTCTGGTTACAGAATTAACCGTGCCGGAGACGATGCAGCCGGACTTGCAATTTCCGAGAAGATGCGTGCACAGATCACAGGTCTGAACACAGCACAGAAGAACGCACAGGACGGCGTATCTCTCGTACAGACAGCAGAGGGAGCATTGACAGAAGTACACTCCATGTTGAACCGTATGGTAGAGCTGGCTGACCAGTCCGCCAACGGAACATACGACAACGCAGTAGACCGTGCAAATCTGCAGAAAGAGATTGCTTCCCTGAAAGACGAGATTGATCGTATCGCAGACGCTACGAACTTCAACGGAATCAACCTGTTAGACGGATCTCTGTCTACTAACACAACAAGCACAATTTCCGGTACAGCAGCAGGTACAAATGCTGGCGTTGATTTGAAATTTACATTTGCAGATCAGTTCAATAAAAAAGAACTCAATGTAAAACTGGAGCATGCCGCTAATCAGGGTGACACAATTTCCGCTAAAGTGGATGCTAACGGTGTTATTACGATTAAAGCTGATGCTACAAAAGATCATTCTGCAGACGCAATCGCAAAGGCTCTGAAAAATGCAGACATTAGTGCAATCACAGATCCTGAACAGCAGAAACAGATTTCTAGTTTATTAGCAAGCGCTACCGTAAGCGGTGCAGGTACTACTACCATAGCAAACGCTAATAATTTTGCTACAACAACAGGAACAACTACTAAGGCAAAAGGAGCTTCCTTGACTCTTCAGATCGGTGATACTTCCGCAGACTTCAACCAGATGACAGTTTCTGTTGGAGATATGCATACAGCCGCTCTTGGGATTGCTGATATTGATATCAGTACACAGGAGGGAGCAAAGACTGCAGTTGACAAGATTAAAGCTGCGATCAACTCCGTATCTTCTACTCGTGGTGATCTTGGTGCAATCCAGAACCGTCTGGAGCACACGATCAACAACCTGAGTGTAACAGCTGAGAACATGACCGCTGCTGAAAGCCGGATCCGTGACGTAGACATGGCAAATGAGATGATGGCTTATACAAAGAACAACATTCTTGTTCAGTCTTCTCAGGCAATGCTTGCACAGGCAAATCAGCTTCCACAAGGAGTTCTTCAGTTATTACAGTAATACATACACACACCCTATTTTATCAAAAAGGCTTTCGGGGATTTCCCGGAAGTCTTTTTTTCAATTTTTATAAAAGAGTTGACACGAAGAAAACACTGTCCGAAAGGGTGATTCTTTTTACAGGTGGAAAGTGGAACGGAGTTCCGTTTTTCCGCTTTTTTTATTTAAAGTTGGGTGGAATCTGGCTGTTGGTTGTGCTATCATAAATACAATAGTTGAGATTGTGGAAAAGCGGGTGGAGGATACAAATGAAGCGAGAAGAGAGGAATGAGATGATAGATCATCGAGGAAATGAGATTGAGCAATGTCTGAAGACGATAGAATTTCTAAGTGAAAGTACGGAGGACTATTTATTTTTATGGGACTTCCAGACGGGGAATCTCCATTTTTCAAATCCGGTCTACGAGAAATACAATCTGCCGAAACGAGAAGAATATGTTTATCAGATTCAGGATTTGGAGAGATGTGTGTATGCCAGAGATGCTGATGCCGTGAAGAGAACGTTGCGGCAGGTAGAGCGCGGTGATATGGTCTCTTGTAATATTGAGTGTCGGCTTTTAAATAATCATGGAGAAAAAGTATGGATCAGTTTTCGGGGGAAGAGCCGGTGCAGTGACACGGGAAAACCGGAACTTATGTTGGGGCGGATTTCGGATTCTGTTATGAGTCGGAAAGTAGATACGCTGACCGGGCTTTTAAATATGACCTGTCTGTTTGACGATTTGGAGAAAGAACTTCAAAGTGAGAAAAAAGGTTTCTTGATGCTTCTTGGGATCGATGATTTTAAAAATATCAATATCAAACGAGGAAGAGGGTACGGAAATTACATTTTGAAGATCGTGACAGAGATCATGGAAGAAGTGGTCGATTTGTCATTGAGTATTTATCGGGTGGACGGCGACCGGTACGCGATCAATATGGAGGGGCGTACAAAAGGTATGGTGCAGACGACGTATCTGCTGATCCAGGAAAAAGTATTGCCGTATTGTACGATGTCTGCCGGAGCGGTTCCTTATGGGGAAGAGATTCTAGACGGTAGCGGTGTATTATATCAGTATGCAGAAAATGCGCTTGACCGGGCAAAGAAGAGAGGAAAGAACAATCTTGTGTTTTTTTCAGCCGATGATTATGAGAAGAATTTGAACCGGATTGACTTGCAGGAAGAATTAAGAGAAAGTGTGCGGAATGGGTTTGCTGGATTTCATCTTTGCTATCAGTTGCAGGTGTCGGGGACAGATTACCATGTGCGCGGAGCGGAAGCGCTTCTCCGATATGAATCGCCGAGCCGGGGAAGAATCAGCCCGGAAGAATTTATCCCGCTTTTGGAGCAGACGGAACTGATCGACCCGGTCGGAGACTGGGTTTTGGCGACTGCCCTGCATCAGTGCAAATGTTGGCGGAAATGGGTTCCGGATTTTCATATCAGTGTCAATATTTCTTACATCCAGTTAAGGAATGAGATGATTACACAAAAAGTGTTGGACGCGTTGAAGAAAGCGGAACTTTCGGGGGAAAGTCTTACCTTGGAAGTGACGGAGAGTATGCAGCTTCAGGAATATCAATATTTCAATCAGATTTTTTACTCGTGGAGAAGATGTGGAATCCAGATTGCAATTGATGACTTCGGAACCGGATATTCCAGTTTGGGATATTTGAAAAGCATGGAAATCAACGAAGTAAAGATCGATCGTTGCTTTGTCAGCAGATTACAGCACAGTGTGTATAATTGCCGGTTGATCAGCAATATGATCGAACTGTCTCATAGTGAGCAGCTTCGTGTTTGCTGTGAGGGCGTGGAAACCGAAGAGGAACTGGCGGTTCTGCGGACGCTGCACCCGGATCTGCTGCAGGGATATTTGTTTTCAAAACCATACGAAGCAGAAACATTTGCCAGATATTACATCAGGGGAGACAGTGAAGAACACAGTCAATGGGAAGCATACAGAAAAAGACTGTATCAACTTTCCGGCGGAGAAAAAACGCAGGAGATGCCGGAACGAGCATGTGAACAGGGCAATATTATAGAAGAAATGGACGAGATTGTGTTTGTCTGCGATCAGGATAGTTATGAGCTGTACTATATGAATACGGCGGGGCAGCTTCTGACAGGCGTTCACGATTATAAAGGGAGAAAGTGCTATAAAGTATTTCAGGGGAGAAACGATCCCTGTGAGTCTTGCAAAAATCACAAATTAAATGCAGAGCGTTTTCTTGTGTGGGAAAAAGAGAATACGTTTTTGAACCGTCATTTTCTGCTGAAAGATAAATTGATCCCATGGAATGGAAAAATGGCACATATGGAGATCGCGATCGATGTGACGGAAAAAGAACATGTCAGCAAAAGTATTCAGGAAAAACTGGACTTTGAGCAGAATATTGTGGAATGTACAAGAATGCTTGTGGAAGAGCCGGATACGGAACTTGCGATCCGGAAAGTTTTGCGGTCGATCGGCGCGTTTTATCAGGCCGATCGTTCGTATATATTTGAACGGGCGGCGCCAGGCGATTTTTGGATCAATACTCATGAGTGGTGTGAGAAAGGCGTGACGTCACAGCAGGACGAACTTCAAAATGTTCCGGGCAGCACGATACAGCGATGGGTCGAAGCGTTTCAAAAAGGGGAATCGGTTGTGATCCGTAATTTGGAACATATAAAAAAGAGCGCACTGGAAGAATGGGAAATCCTGCATACACAGGGGATCCGGCGGCTGGTTGTTGCGCCGATCCGAAAAGCGCAGCGTGTGATCGGATTCCTTGGGGTAGATAATCCGAAACGCCATCATGGCGATGCGGCGCAGCTTCATACGATGTCCTGTTTCCTGACAGAACGTCTGCACGACACTGCGGCAGGAAAACTGGTGCCGGAGATCGCATGTGAAGAAGTGCTGGGAACGACGAACCTTGGACTTTGGAAAATCATCCTGAACCGAAAGAACCGGACGGCAAAGATGTATGGGGACCGGACGATGAAACGGATCATGGGCGTGAACGAAGAACAGATTCCGGAGGAAATGTACCAATACTGGAACAGCAGGATTGGTGAGCAGTATCGTTCTTATGTGGCGAAGTCTGTGGAGCGGATCGTGACATCCGGAGGACCGGCACAACTGGAATATACATGGGTGCATCCGGAATTAGGGGAGTGTGTGGTACAATGTCTTGGTGTCCGAATGGGAGAAATCGGAGATAAGGTCTGCCTGACCGGATATCATCGTCTTGTCAGTGAGATGGAATTGCTGCAGTTTTCGACGGAATCAAAAGCAGAGGAAAAGAGGGCGCTTCAGGAGAATAAGTGGAATTTCCGGGAAAAATATATATGGAAAAGTGTATTTTACTATGCAATGCTTTCGGAAACGGTTGCGTTCGCAGAGGTAGAACTGGATAGCGGTGAACTTCGGACTGCCGGAGGACTGTGGAAGAGCTATATGGGGGAATGCAGGGAGAACAAGGAAAAATTTGCAGCGCTGCTGGAGCGGAAAGCCGAGGAAGAGGTGCATCCGGAAGATATGGAAAGCGTCCAGAGATTTGTACAGGAAGAAATGTGTAGTTCCAGACATGCCAATGGAATTTTGACGAAAAAGTTGTGTTTCCGCAGATGTGCGGACGATGCGTATCAATGGATGAAACTGACGATGCATATTTTCCGCGAACGATATACGGACCGGGTATATGCGCTGTTGTATCTGAAAAATATCGATTCGGAGAAAAGAAAAGAGCTGGTGCTTCAGAAAGCGGCAAATCTGGATCCGTTGACAGGGGTTTATAACCGAGTTACATTTGAAAGAGAAGTAGAACGGTATATACTTCGGGATAATACGGTGGACGGAGGAGCGCTTGTGATTTTGGATCTGGATGACTTTAAGGGGATCAATGACCGCTATGGACATGCAAAAGGAGACGAGGCGTTAAAAACGTTGACCGGAGTTTTGAAAATGACATTCCGTCACGGAGATCTGATCGGACGGCTTGGCGGGGACGAATTTCTTGTGTTCATCAAAAATGTAGAGGTGCGTGAAATACTCAACCGCAGGATGAACGAGTTATTTGCCGTGATCCACAGTGCGTCGGAGATTCCGCTTCGGTGTAGCGTGGGGATTACATTTGTCTCTAAAAGCAGATTTTCTTATGAAAGGAGTCTGGAGGAAGCCGATCAGGCTTTATATGAAAGTAAAAGATTGGGAAAAGACCGGTATTGTTATTATCGGGACATTAAGAAAGGAGAATGAGAAAGGTGGCAGGTTTAAGTGAAACAAACGGATTTGGAAAGAAGCGGATTATGATCGTGGATCACAATGAGGAAGAGCAGAAAACAGTGAAAAAGATGCTTGGGGAAGAATATGAAGTTTTGGTTGCGGAAACAGGTTTACAGGCATTGGGATATATGCAGGATAAGGAGATTCCGCATTTGATCTTGCTTGATTTACTGATTCCGGAGACGCATGGAATGGATGCGTTAAAAACATTAAAGAGTACGCCGCGGCTGCGGCAGATCCCGGTTATTTTTCTGGCTAACATGGATGACATGAATTTGAGAGTCGAAGGACTTGGTAATGGTGGGGATGATTTTATTCAGAAACCTATTCACGAAGAACTGATGAAATTGAAGATCAGACGACAGCTTTATATTGCACAGCTGGAACAGGAAAACCGGATTTTACAGTTGAAATTACAGTCACTTCGTAATCGGATCGACCGGGTCTTTGACGAGGTATTTTAAATAGGAAAATGAGCGGGTACCAAAATGGTATCTGCTTTTTCTTTTGGAATTAGACAAAATGAACAAAAGAAAGAAGCTGACAAAGCGGCAGAAGTAGAAAAAGCAGAATTTTTCTGCGAAATCAATACAAAAAACAGCGAAAAAATATTGGAGTTGGACTGGACATTAAAGGGAAGAGTGTTTATAATAGAATAAAATATTGTAAAAATATGTAGAATCATGTAAATAAAGACTGGATTTTAGCGGAGAGGGAGATTGTGATGGATTATATACTGCAGAATATGCAGTACAGATATATGGAAAATGTCATACAACAGATCAATCGCGGCGCAGTGCAGAATGTGACGACGCCGTCCCTGTCCGAGACTGGATTTGCACACATTTTTCAACAGACGCAGATGGCGGAAAGCGGGATCAGCGCAGGAGATTTGGATGCGATTTTTGAAGAGGCTTCCCGGACGTACGGCGTTCCGGCAGATTTGCTGAAAGCGGTCGGAAAGATGGAATCGAATTTTGACCCTTATGCACAGTCGGGAGCGGGGGCGCAGGGCGTCATGCAGCTTATGCCGGCGACGGCGCAAAGTCTCGGCGTGACGGATCCGTTTGATGCGCGCAGCAATATCATGGGCGGCGCAAAGTATCTGTCAGATCTGCTTGCCAGATATGATGGAAATGTGGATCTGGCGCTTGCGGCATATAATGCGGGAAGCGGTAATGTGGAAAAGTACGGTGGAGTTCCGCCGTTCCAGGAGACACAGAACTATATCAGCAGAGTGAAAGAATATATGGGTGATGCAGGGAATCTGTTGACCGGCGGATCCGGCAGCGTACGGAATGTGAGTGGGAAGACAGGAGTGAATCTCTGTCCGCTCTGCGGAGAGGGAAAGCAGGTTACGGATACATCGGGAGAGATGCTGACGCTCCTTTCGGAACTTTTTAAGGTTCAGATCCAGCGTCAGATGATCTCGTCAGATGATTTTACGGGCACATTTGTTTGATAAAAGCAGGACTTCGCAGAAAAATCGGTCAATGAAAAGGAAAGGGGAACGACCGGATGTTTGGCAATACGATCTCAATGATGGAAAAATCCATGGACTATCTGTGGAAGAAGCAGGAAGTGACGGCAAATAACATTGCCAATGTAGATACACCGGGATACCGGAGGAAACGCGTTAATTTTGAAGAAACATTCAGAAGAAAACTGGAAGCAACCGCATTGACTGGGAAAAATGAGGATGTACGTCAGGCGATCCAAAGTTCAAAAAGCTATGTTGTGGAAGACGCGCACACAACGAGAGCAGATGGGAACGGCGTCAATGCCGATGTGGAATATACGGAACTTACAAGAACAGCACTGCAGTATCAGTATTTGACACAGTCGTTGAGCGGCGATATCGTCAGATACCGGTCAGCGATCAAAGGACAGTAGGGGAGGTCTCTATGGACGAATTATTTATACAGCCAATCCAGGTAAAAACGATGGAGAGCGGCATCGAAAGTATCTCGGCAAATGGCGGACAAGTCAGCGGTAAGGGCGGCGCGGAAACATTCAAAAGCGTTTTCCGGGAAGCGATCGACAACGTGACAAGTACAGAAAATGACCTGGTAAATAAACAGTATCTTTTAGCTACGGGACAACTGGAAGATGCACACTCTGTGATGGTGGCGTCTTCACAGGCACAGCTCGCAGTGGACATGTTGGTGTCGCTGCGGAACAAAGCAATGGAATCTTATAATGAGTTAATGCGTATCAGCCTGTAAAAAATACAAGGCTGATATTCTTGCGTAATGAAACGTAAAAAATATGTTAAGAAAATGTTAAAAGGAAACTTTTGAGCTTATGAAAGAGAAACTGGAACAGATAAAAGAATTTGTGGGAAAGTTAAGCAGCAAGACGAAAAAGCTGATCATAGCGGGAGCGGCGCTGCTGTTGATCGCTGCGGTCGCCGTTGCATTTATTCTGAATAACCAGCCGTATGAGGTATTGTTTTCCGGATTGGGAACGGAAGAAGCACAGCAGATCGTTGGAAAGCTGCAGGAAAGCGGCATTGATTTTAAATATCAGGGAGAATCTACGATCTTAGTGAAAAAGGATGTCCTGGATGTGACGAAAGCACAGCTCGTACAGGAGGGGTATCCAAAGAGCGGGTTTACATACGATACATTTATCAATAACGCGGGTATGATGACGACGGATTCCGACAAGCGGACGTACAAATTATATGAACTGCAGGACCGGATCAGTTCTACGATCCGGTTGTTTGAGAATGTCAAAGATGCGAAAGTAACGATCGCGTTAGGTGAAGAGAGTAAATATGCTTTGGATGACGAGGCAAAGCAGAATTCCAGCGCGACCGCAGTCGTGACGATGAAAGACGGCGGATCGCCGACAGAAGATCAGGCGGCGGCGATCCAGCGTCTGGTCGCGAAAAGTGTGCCGGGAATGGAACTGGATCAGGTTGCGGTATTTGACGGAAATGGAAATGACGTTTCCGTTTCCGAAGAGTCGTCAAGCATGAACGGATCTGACGCGGAAGAGATCGCGGCAGTGATTGAAAACCAGATCGAAGAAAAAGTGCATGATGTGCTCGGACCGGTTTATGGTAATCAGAACGTAAGGATTTCCGCAAGAGCAAAGGTCGATATGCAGCGGCTGATCACGGAGAGTACAACGTACAATACACCGGAAAAAATCGATCAGAATGATAAAAGCGGAATCGTCAGTCATGAAGAAAGTATGACGGAGAACACGAAGAACGGGCAGGGAACCGCAGGTGGAGAGGTTGGTACCGAAACCAACGCGGACAATACCGAGTACGCTGCCGGCGGAGGCGGCAACAGCAGCGCAAGTTCTGAAAGCGAAAGTGTTTCCAAAGATTATCTGGTCAATCAGATCAAAGAACAGGGGCAGATCGATCCGGGAGTCCTTACAGATCTGACAGTAGCGGTTGCAATTAATGGAGAGGGATATGGTGAATTGACGGAGAAGCAGATCCGGGATCTGGTAGGAAATGCAGCCGGAATCGCGGCGGAAGACAGAGAGGGAAAGATCTCTCTGGTAAGCGCACCGTTCTATAAGGCAAATACAGAGGAGGCGTCGGCAAAGGCGAATGCCATGGATACGAAGACCCTCCTGATTCTTGCGGGAATCGCAGCGGCTGTACTGCTGATATTGATCATTATCATTCTGATCGTTGCAAAACGGCGCAAAAAGAAGAGAATGTTGGAAGAACAGGAACTTCTTGCGGCAGAGACGGAAGTAATGCCGGATCTGTATGCGGATAGCGACGAGGATATTGAAAGACTGAGTAAAGAGATGCAGGAACTTCGGAACGACCGAGGAATGGAATTGAAGAAACAGGTACGCGAGTTTGCGGATCAGAATCCTGAGATTTCTGCCCAGTTGTTAAAATCATGGCTTAACGGAGGAGAGGATCATGGAGAACAATAGTTTAACGCCGGAACAAAAAGCCGCGGCGGTTATTGTCTCTTTGGGAGCGGAAAAGGCATCGAAAGTTTACAAGCATCTGAGTGAAAGCGAAATTGAAAAGCTGACGATTGAAGTCGCGAAGCTGGGACATGTACCTCCTGAGCAGACCGAAGACGTGCTGGATGAATTTTATAAGACGTGTCTTACACAGAAAGTTGTGACCGACGGCGGAATGGAATATGCGCGGAGCGTGCTGGAAAAAGCGTTTGGAGAGGCAACGACGCAGGCATTGCTGGAAAAATTGTCGAAATCCTTAAAAATGCGGCCGTTTGAATTTATCCGAAAAAGTAGTGTGAAGAATCTGTTTTCTTTCTTACAGCATGAACGTCCGCAGACGATCGCACTGGTGCTTTCCTATGCGGATGCAGATCAGGCGGCGACCGTGATCAGCGAACTGCCCAAAGAGAAGCGGATCAAAGTGGTCGAGTGTGTGGCAAAGATGGAGAGCGCTTCTCCGGATGCGATCAAGATCGTGGAATCCACGTTGAAGAAACGGTTTGAAAACATTCTTACCACAGATTACACAACCATTGGCGGTATCGATTATATTGCAGACGTTATGAATCATATGGATCGTGGAAATGAGAAGTTCATCTTTGATGAATTAGGGAAAGACAACAGTGAACTGGCAGATACGATCCGCAAGAAGATGTTCGTATTCGAAGATATTGTATCGATGGACAACCGTTCGATCCAGCGGTTTATCCGTGAATGTGACGTTAAGGATATCGTATACGCATTGAAAGGCTCAGACGAGAAGATCAAAGAACTTATTTTTGCCAACGTCTCTACGCGTATGGCGGAAAGTATCCAGTCAGATCTTGAGATCACAGTCAATGTACGGCTTCGCGATGTAGAAGAGGCACAGCAGAGAATCGTAGCTGTGATCAGACGTCTGGAGGAAGCCGGAGAGGTGATCATTGTGAAGAGCGGAAAGGATGAGATCATTGCCTAGTAGGAATATCGTAAAAGACGCCGAAGAGCGGGATGTGCAGTCGTATGATTTTTTTGCGGGCTTTTTATTAAAAAAGGAAGAAGAAGTTCCGGAAGAAGAACGTATTCTGGAGGAGCCGGAAGCGGAAGAGATAGAATATGAGACTTTAAAGGAAGAGATTCTGGAAGAGGCAAGAGAACAGGCGAGACATATCGTGCAGGAGGCAAGACAGCAGGCAGAACTTCTCCGCGAGGAAGCCTTTGAAGAGGGAAAAAAGGCGGGGGAACAGGAGGGGATCCGCTCCGCATATGAAGAACATCGGAAGATGCTGAATAAGGAACTGCGTTCTTTCCAGCAGAATTTTGCAGATGTGATCCGGGACGTGAGTATCCAGAAAGACAAAATTCTGGAAAAGAATATTGACGATCTGAAGCAGATCTCCATCTCCATTGCGGAAAAAGTGATCCATACGAGCATACGTTCCAGTGAGGAGATCATCAAAAGGATGATCCTGGCAGCCACAGAAAAGCTGAAAAAGCGACAGTGGGCGAAGATCTACATTACGAAATGCAATACGGATGTGAATATGGAAGTGGATGCAGAATTTCTGGAATCTCTGTCCCATCTGTCCGATAATCTGAAGATCATCACGATGAATGATGGGGAAGAGGGAACCTGCATTGTGGAGCTACCGGACGAGGTGATCGATGCAAGTGTGGGAACACAGTTGGAGAATATCAAAGATATTTTGAATAATGTAAGAAGATAAGCGGAGTTGACAGCGATGTTTAAGAAATTCCCGGAACTGATCGAGAATGCAGAGACGATCAGTTATATCGGTAAAATTGAGAATATAGTAGGGATGTGTATGGAATCTTCCGGAAGCCGGGCAAGTATCGGAGATATCGCCATGATCTACAACGAAGAGACGCACAAACAGATCCCGGTGGAAGTGGTCGGGTTCAAAAACGACAAGATCCAGTTGATGGCGTATGACAATATCAGTGGTGTTTCCGTCGGAAGCTTTGTGAGAAATACCAAGCACAGACTAAAGATTCCGGTAGGCGAGTTCCTCCGGGGAAGAATTATCGACGCAACGGGGAAGCCGATCGATTCGCTTGGCGCGTTTGAGTCCAGCAGACATTATTATGTAGATAATACATATATCAATCCACTGGATCGTCCGCCGATCACCGATACGCTGGACTTCGGGGTGAAAGCGATCGACGGTCTGAATACGGTCGGAAAAGGACAACGTATCGGGATTTTCGCCGGAAGCGGCGTTGGAAAGAGCACGCTGCTTGGGATGATCGCAAAAAATGTAAAGGCGGATATCAATGTGATCGCCCTTGTGGGCGAGCGAGGCAGGGAGGTCCGGGAGTTTGTCGAGAAAGATCTCGGGGAAGAGGGACTGAAACGGAGCGTCCTTGTGGTTGCGACATCGGATCAGCCGGCGATGCTGCGGATGAAATGCCCGTTGGTTGCGACAACGATCGCGGAGTATTTTAAAGATCAGGGCAAAGACGTTCTTCTTATGATGGATTCCCTCACCCGATTTGCGATGGCGCAAAGGGAGATCGGACTTGCGATCGGAGAGCCGCCGGTTGCAAGAGGATATACCCCCTCGATTTATGCGGAATTTCCGAAATTGCTTGAGCGAAGCGGAAATTTCAAGGAGGGATCGATCACAGGCGTTTATACGGTTCTGGTAGAGGGAGACGATACCAACGAACCGGTTGCCGACACCGTGCGCGGTATTTTGGATGGACATATCGTGTTGAGCAGAAAGCTGGCGAATGAGAATCATTTTCCGGCGATCGATGTGAATGCGAGTATTTCGCGTCTGATGTCGAACATTGTGGATGAAGAGCATAAGGCGGCGGCATCCGCGCTGCGGGATATCTTGAGTATTTATGCGAAAAATGAAGATCTGATCTCGATCGGAGCCTATAAAGCGGGCACGAATCCAAAGCTGGATTTTGCGATTTCCAAGATCGATCAGGTAAATGCATTTTTAATGCAGAAAGTGGACGAGCATTTTACAAAAGAAGAAATTTTGGAAATGATGAAGCAGATTTTAGCATAAAGAGGGTGTTGATAAGACATGAAAAAGTTTTTTTTCTCGTTAAATACAGTGTTGAATTATAAAGAACAGGTTTTGGAGAGTCTTCGCGGAGAACATGTGGCGGCGCTTTTGAAAGTCAGGGCATGTGAAAGAGAAATAGAAGCTCTGGAAAATCAGCATAAAGACTGTATGGAAGAATTTGAATGTCAGAAAAGAACCGGGATCGCAATCTCTAAAATGAAGACCTATGAGGGGTATTTAGAAAGTCTGGGCGTTCGGATCTTAAGAAAACAGGAGCATCTTGCAGACTTGAAAGAGGATGAGATAAAAAAACGTACCCGGATGATCGAAGCGAAGAAAGAATTTACTTCGATCCAGAAATTAAAAGAAAAAAAACAGGAAGAGTACCGCAAGCAGGAACAGAAAGAAAACGAGACGTTAATTGAAGAATTTGTTTCATCCAGAACGGCAGTTTCCAAATTGAACGGGTAATCCTGCATACAGCAGATTACTATATAAAATCAAAATAACAGAGAAAGGAGGGGAAAGGGAAAATGGAGTTTGTATCTTTTCAAAATGTGAATCATTTTGTCTCGAAACAGGCAGAGAAAGAGCAGAAGCAGTCCGCTGACAGAGAAAGCTTTCAAGATATCATGAAGAAAGCGCCGGAGCAGGCACAGACGGAAAAAGAGCAGGAAGACGTTTCCAAAAGCGAGAAGAAAGATCCGATCGTACAGAACGGGAATTTCGTACTGCAAAGCCAGTTATTGATCGTGCAGGCGCCGGTTCAGGAAGCTGTGCAGCAAGGGCAGGAAAATCCGATGACGGAAACTGTACCGGGAGAGCTGTCAGCAGGAACAGTACCAGAGAATGCAGAATGGACGGGATCTCAACAGGTCATGTCCGGTATCGAGACTGCGGAAAATGCGGGAATGCTCATCGACGATGCATCCCGGCAGGAGGCGCAACGACTTTCGGAAAAGACAGAGATCACACCGGAAACACTGCAGACGACAGACAACGGGCAGACCACATCAAAGACAACGGTTTCCGAGACTTCGCAGACGGAAAACCAGACCGGGAACGGCGTACAGAGCGGGGATCCGTTCAAAGCGGATCGGAAAGAAGAGTTGGAAAAATCTTCGGATTTGGATCGGCTCACGGAAACGCAGCCGGGAGAAAAGCCGGAAGAAAGTAATGTGGCGACGGTCGGAAGACAGGATGCTGCCGAACATACAAGCGGCGCTGCCAGAGAATCCGGAAAACGGGAACAGATCCAGGGATCGAGAGAGGTGCTTATGGTATCAAAGCCGGAAGAACTTCCGCAAGAGCTGACAAGACAGTTGTTAGTCAAAGCCTCGTCCGGCAGAAATGAATTTGAGATCCAGATCACGCCGAAACATCTTGGTGAGATCACCGTGCGGATCGCACAGGAAGACGGATGCAGTGTTGTGTCGATCATCTGCTCTGAGAAAAAAACGATGGAGCTGCTGGCACAGAGTGCAAAGGAAATCGGAAGTGTGATGGAACAGAATCTCGGAAAACCGACAGAGATCTATGTGGACGAGCAGAAGAGCGAGACGCTCTGGCAGGACGGACAGCAGGATCAGGATCATTCCGGACGGGAATCGGAGCAGTATCGGCAGAAAGAAGAACAGGAAAAAATGCAGAAAGCAGAGAATACCCGGTTTCTCCAGGAATTGAGACTGGGACTGATCGGATAGGAAAGGAGAGAAAATATGGCAGTCAGTAGCGTAATAGGAAACAGCAATGCATTCAACAATCAGTACGCGACACAGGGCGCAGCAGAGGCGAACAACAGCGAAATGTCCATGGATGATTTCTGGCAGCTTATGGCAGCGCAGCTTCAGTATCAGGATATGACGAATCCGATGAGCAACAGCGAGATGATGAATCAGATGACACAGATGGCAACAATGAATGCAATGACACAGGTGTCCAATGCGATCGCCAATTTTGGTGTCGTTACGAACAACTTGTCACAGGTCACATTGACATCTTATTCTACGGGAATGATCGGAAGAGAAGTAACGGTAGCGACGGTGGATGAAAGCGGAGAAGTAAATGGCGAGAAAAAGGGCGTTGTCACGGGGGTTGACCTGACAGGCGGACAGTATGTGTATATTGACGGTGAGAAGTACAGCTTGTCGCAGATCATGAGTGTGGGGGACGTTCCGAAGAATGGGGAAACGACGCCACCGGAAACAGAGAAGCCGGAGACGGAAAATCCGGAAACAGAAAAAACGGAGACAGACGGAGAGAAGTGCTGAGCGCCGCATACAGGCAGGGGGATAAAACATGAATCAGATCAATAAGCTTACAAATGTAAATGCATTGAAGCTCTCTCATGCGTCTGTGCAGACACAAAAGACAGATGAAAGCTTTTCCACATTGTTAAAAGAAGAGCTGGACCGCTCAGAGGGAGTCCGCTTTTCCAAACATGCGGCACAGAGAGTTGCGGAACGGGGGATCGAAGTTTCGGACCGGCTGATGTCGGATTTGAATCAGGCGGTAGAAAAGGCAAAAGCGAAAGGAGCCAGAGATGTTGTGATCATCGGAAAAGACGGCGCCTTTATCGTGAATGTTCCTCATAATCTGATCGTTACCACGATGAATGGTAACGAGATGAAAGAAAATATTTTTACAAACATAGACAGTGCTGTACTTTTATAGGCCGGACCATTATGGAGGTCTGATGTCTGTCCGAATGACAGGCACATGGGCAGCACAACGAAAGAAAAGGAGATAGAGAACAAATGGTCAGATCAATGATTGCAGGAGTTGCAGGATTAAAGACACATCAGTCCAAATTGGATGTTATTGGTAACAATATTGCAAATGTAAATACATGGGGATTCAAGTCTTCCAGTTTTAACTTCGCAGATTCCATGTATTCTACTTCGATCAACGGATCGGCAGGAAACGATCTTGCAGGAGGAGCCGGAGGAAGAAATGCTTCCCAGGTCGGATATGGAGTTACAACCGGATCGATCTCTACATCGTTTCAGGCAGGCGCTCCGGCGCCGTCCGCAAGTTCTCTCGATTGTATGATCGATGGAACCGGATTTTTCCTTGTAGGAAATATGATCAACGGAAGCTTTACCAACGTGGAAGAGTCCGGACTGAATCTTTCCAGAATCGGTTCGTTCTCTGTGGATGGAAATGGGTATCTGGTAGACTCCATGGGAAGTTATGTATATGGATATTCACTGGTTGACGGAACCGGAATCCCGGAGAAACCGGCGACGGCAAGCGAATGGACGATCAAAAATGCAAACGTGACGATCAATAAAAATGTAACGCCAAACACCATCTCGATCGGCGGTGTGCAGGTGCAGACAACGAAGACCGATTTTAAAGGACAGGTGCAGGACTGGATCGCACAGGTGACAAAGAAAGGTGGAGAATTTGAGGGATTTACGATCAATCTGGAGAACTACAATGACGGCGTAAATCCGCCGACAGTCAACCTGACGATCGAATCCAACCAGAAAGGCGTTGTGCAAAACGGAACCGGCGACCCGGGAGATCCGGATAAGATTACGAATGCATGGGGAAATGGTAATAATACGACCGCACCGCAGGGTGGAACCGCGCAGGACAACTTCACACAAACCGTGATCGGCGCCAACCGTGTACCGGGCATCGCGGCAGAGTTCAGTGACGAACTTTCCACGATCCAGATCCCGACGGATCCGGATACCGGAATGGCATACAATATCCAGAGTTATACGATCAACGAAGACGGCTCTGTTGTCGGTGTGGACGAACAGGGACGCACCATTGCCATCGGACAGCTTGCTTTGATCACGGTAGAGAATCCAAACGGTTTGGAGAAAACAAGCGGTTACTACTATAATATCGGACCAAATGCGGGAACTATCGAACATATCAAAGCGAACGGCGGAGCAGCCGGAAAGATCCGGGGAAATTATCTGGAGATGGCGAATGTGGATCTGGCAAACGAATTCTCACAGATGATCACAACACAGCGTGGTTATCAGGCGAATTCAAAGATCATCACCGTTACAGACCAGATGCTCGAAGAACTTGTCAATATGAAACGATAAAAAAGAACGATCCGGAAGGAGCGGGTAAATCTCCCCCGCTCCCCAGATAAAAAAGCCGGATGATCGATAAGAGAAAAGGGGAAACAATACTATGATCATGCTTACAAAACTGAATGACGAGAAAATTATTTTAAATTGTGAACAGGTAGAGGCAGTGGAATTTATACCGGAAGCAAAAGTGATTATGATGAATGGAAAGTTCTATATCGTGAAAGAAAGCGGAGAAGAGATAATTGAGAAAACAATCGAGTACAACGGAAAAATCCGGAGTTACGTTAATAAATAGAAGAAACAAATCATAGGGGAGGCAGCAGCATGGATTTAACCAGTATTATAGGTGTGGTAATCGGTGTGGTCCTGATTGTCTTTGTGGGAATCGGACCTAAGGATCTGGGCAACTTTTGGGATCCCGCAAGTGTGGCGATCGTGCTGGGCGGTACGCTCGCATCTGTTGTGGCGAGTTACCCATTTAGCGTGTTGAAAGCCACAGCAAAACATATCAAGATTTTATTTCAGGGCAAACGCTACAATGTACAGGCGTTGATCGATACGCTGGTAGAAATGGCGCAGACTGCAAGAAAGAATGGTCTGCTCGCACTGGAAGAAAAGGCGAACGAACAGGATGATGCATTTTTCCGGCAGGGGATCATGATGATCGTGGATGCGACAGAACCGGAAGAGGTGCGCTCAATCATGGAAAACGAACTGGATATTATGGATCAGCGCCATGAAGAGTCCTTAGGGATTTATGAGAAAGCGGCGAATTATGCGCCGGCATTCGGTATGATCGGAACACTTGTCGGTCTGGTAAACATGCTGAATGGAATGGATATAGACGCGGGAGCGTCTTCTGATATCGGACCGGCTATGGCGACGGCATTGATCACAACTTTTTATGGATGTGTGCTGGCACATTTATTCCTTTCTCCGATCGCCAAAAAACTGCGCGTGCGGAATGAAGAAGAGCTTTTGTACAAGCAGATCATGATCGAGGGACTTCTGGCGATCCAGTCGGGAGATAATCCGAAGTTTCTGAAAGAAAAACTTTTGACATATTTGAGCTACAATGACAGAAGCAAGCTTCAGGACGGCGAAGAGGGCGACGGCGAGAAGAAAGCAGCTAAAAAATCAGGCGGTAAAAGAAAAAGAAATAGGGTGAAATAACAAGATGAGAAAGAGGCGTAAAAAAAAGCCGGAGAATGGATCAAATTGGATGGACACCTACGGAGATATGGTGACTCTATTGCTATGCTTTTTTGTGTTGCTGTATTCTATTTCTTCTGTGGATCAATCCAAGTGGATCAAGCTTGTAGAAAGTTTTAATCCGGATGCAAAAGAAGTCAGTCAGATTGTAACGGATACGGTAGCAGATGGAAATGACGAAGTTCCGGGCAATGCTGAGGCAACTGAGGAGGCTGTGTTCGACGAATTGTATGAACGGTTGAAGCTGGCGGTGGAAGACGCCGGGATCGAGACGGAAGTGGAATTGACCAAAGGCGATGGGTATACTTTTGTACGGTTCCGGGACACGATGTTTTTTGATGGGGACAGTGCGGTGATCCGTCCGGAGGGAAAAGTTATACTGGACAGGTTTGCGGAGGCGATCGCTCCGGCAAGCGATGTAATTCAGGAAATTCAGGTTTTGGGACATACGACGCAGGCGCTTCCCAATCAGCAGAACGATGTGGTGAGCGACCGCGTTCTTTCATCGGAGAGAGCGGCAAATGTCACAGGATATCTGCAGCAGAAAAATCTGGTTTCTCCGGATAAGCTTGTATCGGTCGGATATGGGCAGTTCAGACCGGTCGCACCGTTTGACACGGAAGAGAACCGGTCAAAGAACCGAAGAGTTGAGATTATCATTACGAAAAATAATTCCATACAGCGAAGTCTGGATGAGTATTATGCAGAAGTGGATGGAAAAAATGAGTAAAGGCAGGTGTTCATAAAGATGGCAGATGTGCTTTCACAAAGTCAGATTGATGCGCTGCTGCATTCTATGCAGAATGCAGATGTGGAAGAAAGCAAAGTTACACAGCCGCAACCTACGAAAACATATCGAAAATATGATTTTTACAGTCCCAAAAAATACACAAAAGATAAGTTGAAAATGCTGAAAAGCATTTATGATAACTATGCTCGGATCGCAACTTCGCAGATCAACGGCTTGTTCCGGGTGGCGAGCGAGGTGGAAGTGATCGGCGTAGAAGAGCAGAGATATTATGAATTCGGGAATGCACTGAATGAGACAGATGTGATCACTCTTGCGAAAGCAGAATTGCAGGATCATTCGAAAAATCCTCCGATGGTGTTTCATATTTCTCCGATCCTGATGGGGTCGATGATCGACAGGTTGTTGGGCGGAACCGGAACAGATACGGAAGTAGACGGTTCCTATGTATATACAGATATTGAGATCGCTCTGTATGAGAGTGTGATCAAACATTTGATCGCAATCACAAAAGATGTGTGGTCTACTTATATCCACATGGATGTGGAATTTGGATGGGTAGAAGAAAATCCGAGTATGTTCCAGGGGATCAGTGTGGATGAGACAGTCGTGATCGTCATGCTGAGAATTTCTCTGGGTGAGAATATCGAGGGAGCAATGAATATCTGCCTGCCGGGTACATTGTTGTTTAATATCTTTGATATTATAGAGAAGACCAAACATCTGGCAGATAAGGATAACAGCCACATGCAGCGAGATAACCGGGAAGAGATTCTTGAGAGTATCAAAGAGTCTGAGATGGAAGTCATGGCGCAGCTTGGCGTTGCGCGGCTGAATCTGGACGATATTTACAATCTTCATGTGGGCGATGTGATCGATTTGAACAAGCCGCAGGATTCCGCAGTATCGGTACATGTTGCCGGTCAGCCGTGGTTCAAAGGAAAACTTGGCGTATACAATAAGAACATCGCAGTAAAAATTGAAGAACGTGCAGAAGAAAAAAATGCAGGGTAGAAAAGAGATGACGGAGAAATATCAAAGATTCTCTGTACATATAAAAAGAAATATTTATGAAAAGAGGTAATGAAAAATGGCAAAAATTTTATTGGTAGACGATGCAGCTTTTATGAGAATGATGTTAAAGACAACGTTAGGACAGGCTGGTTATACAGACGTGATCGAGGCGGCAGACGGTGCGCAGGCAGTGGAAATGTATCAGGCGGAGAAACCGGATCTGGTATTTATGGATATTACGATGCCGAATAAAGACGGTTTGGAAGCACTGAAAGATATCAAGGCATTAGATCCGGCGGCAACGGTCGTGATGTGTTCTGCGATGGGACAGGAAGCGATGGTTATGGATTCCATCAAGTCGGGGGCGAAAGACTTTATTGTAAAACCGTTCAAACCGGAACGTATTTTGTCAACGATCAAGAAAATTCTTGGATAATCAGGGAGTGAGGAAGAAAAATGTCTTTTTTGAATTCTTTTGATATTAGTGTTTCAGGATTGACTGCACAAAGGCAGAGGCTGGATACTGTCGCAGAAAATATAGCAAATGCACAGACGACGAGAACCGCGGACGGAGGTCCATACCGACGTAAGATCGTTTCTTTTGAGGAGAAACCGGCGAGTTCTTTTCAGGAGGAGTTCAATAGCCGTCTTCGGCGCTCCGGAATGGAAAAAGGCGGCGTGCGTGTTTCACAGATTACAGAAGATCAAAGAGATCTGATTCCGGTATATGATCCGGATCATCCGGACGCAAACGAAGAGGGTTATGTTATGATGCCGAATGTAGATCTTGTAAAAGAGACCGTAGACGGAATGGCTGCGACAAGATCGTACGAGGCGAATATTACAGCGTTTAATGCGATCAAAATGATGGCGCAGAAAGCGTTGGAGATCGGGAAATAAGTAATTGCATAGGAGGAAAAGGGCAGAATGGGATCCAATTGTTTTAGCGCATTGGAAATAGATGCCGTAGGCGAAATCCTGAATATCAGTTTGGGAGCTTCGGCAACTGCGGTTTCAACAATGCTGAATACCAGAGTAGATATTACCACTCCTGTTGTAAATGTTGTCCGCAAGGATGAGTTTAAAATGGACAGAGTGGAGCCGGCGATCGGAGTTGAGATTACTTATATATCTGGCTTGGAGGGAAGCAATGTCATGTTGTTAAAAAGACATGACGTGCGGGTGATCGTGGAAATGCTGATGGGCATTCCGATGACGGATGAAGAGTTTGAATTAAACGAGATGAATATCAGCGCGGTCTGTGAAGTGATGAACCAGATGATGGGGGCGTCTTCCACAGCGCTTTCCGAATTCCTTGGAAAAGTTGTAAATATTTCAACACCGATTTCCTTTGAAGTGGAAAACGAAAAAGCGTTCATCGATAAATATTTTTCCGACGACGATTACAGAGTCGTTGTAAAATTTGCACTGAAGATCGCAGACCAACTGGAAAGCGAATTCTTTAACGTAATGCCGATCAGTCTTGCAAAGAGCCTTGTGAAAGGATTTCTTCCGGACGATGTGATCGTCGATCCGGCAAATGTAAATGAGGAAACGAAAGACGTTCCGAATGAAGAAGCAGCGCCGTCTTCAGGAGGAAAGCAGACGCTCTCCCAGGAGGAGATCGAAAGTCTGTTAAATGCGGAGGGAAGTACACAGGCAATGTTTGAGCAGCCTGCAGAACCACCGCAGGATCAAATGAGCGCCGGTATGAACCAGCAGATGAACGCACAAATGAATCAGGATCCGCAAATGAATCTGAATCCGCAGACTATGGCGCAGCAGCCGATGATGTCGGGAATGGCAGATTCATCTATGATGCAGATGCAAATGCAGATGATGCAGCAGATGATGCAGCAAATGCAGCAGATGCAGCAACAGCAGGAGGAAAAACAAAAAGCGGCAGAACCAAAACTGATCAACGTGCAGCCGATGGTGCGGCAGGATCTGAATCAGGACCGCGGCGTGGTTCTTCAGGAAGAACAGGAAGAAAATATGGAACTGATCATGGGGGTTCCGCTTGAAATCTCCGTGGAGATCGGAAGAACAAAGAAACTGGTGAAAGATATTCTGGACTTCACCAAAGGATCTTTGGTTGTTCTGGATAAACTGGCGGGAGAACAGGTCGATCTGTTCGTCAACGGACAATGTATCGCAAAAGGCGACGTTGTGGTTGTAGAAGATAATTTTGGAATTCGTATTACAGAGATCACGAAGATCAACCTGGCAACATTAGAATAGGAAGGACGATTATGGGGAGTGTGATTCTGACTTTTATAGCGGCTGTTTTTATCATTTATCTAAGCTATGTCGTCAGCAAATATGTAGGACGAGGAATGAATAAAAACGGCAATTCACATTATATGCGAGTGGTCGATCAGCTCATGGTCGGACAGGACCGATACGTTGCGGTTGTACAGGCAGGGGACAAATACTTGCTGATCGGGGTAACTTCTCAGCAGATCAGCCTTTTGCAGGAACTGGATCCGGAGGATTTGATCCCGCTTGCGCCAATTCAGGGAAACAGTACACCTAAAGCACAGGAATTCAGAGAGCTCCTGAACAAATTTGGTAAAATGACCCAAAAAGGGGGAAAAGAAGATGTATGATTCCTTAATTAATGTCAATGGCAATCAAGTCCCTACATTAGAAATCTTATTGCTTCTGACTATTGTGGCGCTGCTGCCGTCATTGATCATCATGATGACTTCTTTTTCCCGGACGGTCATTATCCTGTCATTTTTGCGAAATGCGCTTGGAATCCAACAGACTCCGCCCAATATGGTGTTGGTCGGGATTTCCTTATTTTTGACATTGTTCATTATGGATCCGGTGATCAAGGAAATCAATACGGAAGCATATGAACCATATAAAAATCAGCAGATCACGCAGGAAGAGGCGTTGGAGCGGGCACAGGTCCCGCTGAAAGAATTCATGTTAAAGCAGACGGAGAAAAGCAGTCTGAATTTATATATGGATATGGCGGATGTGCAGCTGGCGGAGGACGAGAGCCCGGAAGACCTTTCCATGACGGTCATTGTCCCGGCGTTTATGACCAGCGAACTCAAGAGAGCGTTTGTAGCAGGATTCTTATTATTTATTCCGTTTCTTCTGATCGACATTATCGTCTCCAGTACGTTGATGTCGATGGGAATGATCATGCTTCCGCCCGCGATGATCTCGCTGCCGTTCAAATTACTTCTTTTTATTACTGTGGACGGCTGGAACTTACTGTTCTCGACAATTGTAAAAAGTTTTCGATGAAGGGAAGAGATTGTTAGATGACAAACGGGGAAGTATTAGACTTAATGTATGAAGTGTTTGTACTGGCAGTTCAGCTTGGAGGACCGGTTCTGGTCATCAGTATGCTCGTTGGCGTATTAATCTCCATTATACAGGCGGCAACCCAGATCCATGAACAGACGATCACGTTTGTTCCCAAGCTACTTGTGATCGGGATCATTTTGGTGTTTACGGGCGGGAACATGCTGGAGACGCTTCAGGATTTTACAGTACGGATCTTTCAGATGATACAGGGATGACGATTGGAGCAAGGAGAGAGAAATGCTGTTCGATACTACTGCACAGATCACCCTGTTTTCACTGATATTAATGAGAATGTCAGGGTTTATATTATTGAATCCGATTTTAGGAAGAAGAAATATCCCGATGCAGGTAAAGGCTGGATTCATTTTTATTTTGACAGTTACGGTATATTCTTTTTCGACAGGTGATGCGTTTGATATTACAAATCCGCTGGAGTATGGACTGCTTCTATTTAAAGAGTTTGCGGCGGGGTATGCGATCGGATTTGTAACAGAATTATTTTTCTTTGTGATCACATTTGCAGGATATGTAATGGATTTTCAGATGGGAATGTCGATGTCAACGGTATATGATCCGCAGAGCAATGCGCAGGTGCCGATTACAGGCAGCCTTTTACAGGCGTTTTATGTATTGTTGTTCTTTGCGGTGGACGGACATCTGGCTTTGATGAAGATTTTGCTGACATCGGCGGAGATCGTGCCTTACGGCGGGATTCTTCTGACGCAGGGGCTTGCGTCCCGGATGGTCGAGTTGTTTTCCGAGTGCGTGGTACTCGGGATCAAGTTTGCATTTCCGGTTCTGGCGGCTGAATTTCTGGTAGAGATCGGAGTTGGGATCCTCAATAAGATCGTACCGCAGATCAATGTATTTGTGATCAATATTCAATTGAAAGTAATCGTAGGTTTGGGGTTACTTGTATTGTTGATCTCCCCGATCGGGGAGTATCTCTCCAATCTTGTTACTGTGATGGTGAAAGCAATACAGGAAATCCTTACGTTTTTATAAAACAGAAATTCAGAAACGAAAGCGAAGTGAAGACAGATGGCAGACGATTCCAAAACTGAAAAAGCCACGCCCAAGAAGCGGCGCGATGAGCGGAAAGAGGGTCATGTCTTTTCGAGTAAAGATGTAATTGTCGTCGTGTCGCTTCTTGGGACGTTCTATGGGTTACAGATCTTGTTTCCGACTATATACAAGACGATCCGTGAGAATCTGCTCTATTATCTGAACAATGCGTTGTCGATTGAAGAGTTATCGATGGCGCAGTTGAGCGCTTTCGGGATAGACGCCATGCAAGTGCTGGCGATCTGCATTCTTCCACTTGGATTTATTTCGATCGCGCTGGCAGTTGTGGCAACGGGCGTTCAGACAAAATTTATTTTTACCGCAAAATCAGCGGCGTTCAAGTTGAGCAATCTGAGTATTATCAAGGGAATTAAAAACTTGTTTTCCCTGCGGAATTTGATAGAGCTTTTAAAGGGGATCCTGAAGATCACGATCCTGTGCGTCGTGTTGTATCAGGCTTTGGAAGCGGATATGCGGAATATCATGCGCATGATGGATATGGACATTCAGGTATCTTCGGTGTATACATTGCAGCTTGTGATGGATATGGTCGTGAAGATCGGGTTGATCTTCTGCGCGATCGCCGGTTTTGATTATTTTTATCAACGATGGGATTATGAGAAAAAGATCCGGATGTCCAAGCAGGAACTGAAAGAGGAGTTCAAGCAGACGGAGGGAAATCCTGAGATCAAAGGAAAAATCCGAAATCTGCAGAGAAGCCGGGCAAGGAACCGGATGATGCAGGCAGTTCCGGATGCGGATGTGATCATCCGTAACCCGACGCATTTTGCCGTCGCGCTAAAGTATGATATCCATAAAAACAACGCGCCGATACTTGTCGCAAAAGGACAGGATCTGATCGCTTTAAAGATCGTGGAAATCGCAGAGAAAAACGGCGTTACCGTTATTGAGAACCGGCCGCTGGCGCGGGGAATCTATGCGACGACGCCGTTGGACGGTGAAATACCGGCGGAATATTATGGAGTTGTGGCAGAGATTCTGGTACAGGTTTTCCGAAAGAATAAAAAAAGTCTGGAGTAAAAGATGAAGAAACTATTGAATAATGCAGTCGCTGTGATCGTTGTAATGATCGTACTGTTATTAATCATTCCATTGAATCCATTTGTATTGGATGTTTTTATAATTTTGAATATTTCCATTTCATTGATCATCTTGCTGATCAGCATGAATATCAAAGAGCCGCTGGAGTTTTCGATTTTTCCATCCATGCTTTTGATCACGACGTTGTTCCGTATCGGGATCAATATCTCTTCCACGAGAAATATCCTTGGAAACTCGGGAACGGCGGGAGCTGTGATCAAGGCGATGGGAGATTTTGTATTACAGGGAAACGTTGTAGTTGGTTTCATTATCTTTATCATTATCGTATTGGTGCAGTTCCTTGTTATCACAAAAGGTGCGGAACGAGTTGCGGAGGTTGCGGCACGTTTTACATTGGATGCGATGCCGGGAAAACAGATGGCGATCGACGCAGACTTAAGTACCGGTCTGATCGACGAGCAGCAGGCCAAGGAGCGGCGGTATAAGATCCAAAAAGAAGCGGATTTTTACGGCGCCATGGACGGTGCTACGAAGATCGTAAAGGGAGATGCGGTCATGTCCCTGATCATTACCGCAGTCAATTTCTTCGGCGGTATGATCATCGGAATGGTGCAGGGGGGAATGTCATTTTCAGAAGTTCTTTCGGTGTATTCGATCGCAACGGTCGGAGATGGTCTTGTATCTCAGATCCCTGCGCTTCTGATCTCCACGGCAACCGGTATGGTCGTGACCAGATCCGTTTCGGAGGGAAGTCTGAATGAGGATGCTTCCAAACAGTTTCTTGCCCAGCCGAAAGCGATCATGATCACCGGCGCGGCGCTGGCAGTGATGCTTGTGATCCCGGGAATGCCGAAGATCCAGTTTGGCGTAGTCTCACTTGGATTGATGCTTGGAGGTTATATGCTGACGAAGCGGATGGAGGAAGCAGCTTCCGCTTCACGAAAAGCAGAAGAGATGGAAGAAGCCATGTCGCAGCAACAGCAGATGGTTTCCGAGGAAGAGGCGTTTAAGGACATCAGCAATGTGTATGATCTGATACAGGTAGAGCCGATCGAGATGGAATTTGGATATAGTCTGATCCCGCTGGTAGATGAGGGCAGCGGTGGAAAAATGATCAACCGGATCGTGATCTTCCGGCGGCAGTACGCACAAGAAATGGGATTTGTAATTCCGTCAATCCGGTTAAGAGACAGTTCCAGCCTGAATACCAATCAATACGTGATCAAGATCCGCGGCGAAGAAGTCGCAAAGGGCGAGATACTTGTGGATTATTATCTTGCTTTAGAACCGCCGAATCCGGAGAAAGAGATCGAGGGAATCGATACGATCGAACCGGCATACGGCATTCCGAGTAAATGGATCACTGTGGATAAGAAGGAGATGGCGGAGATTTATGGATATACGGTGATCGATCCGTTATCCGTGATGCTGACCCATTTATCGGAGACGATCAAACAACATTCTTACGAGCTTCTGAACCGACAGGAAGTTGTGAAGCTGGTGGACAATATGAAGAAGAAATCACCGGAACTGATCGAAGAACTGATTCCGACAACGATTTCTTATGGAAATTTCCAAAAAATATTGACGAATCTTTTGAAAGAGGGCATTCCGATCAAAGATATGGAGACGATCATGGAGACGATCATCGACGCGTCTATGGCGGTGAAAGATCTGGATTCTGTGACCGAACATATCCGTATGGCGCTGAAGCGTACGATCACGAGAAAGTTCTGTGAGGGCGGCAGCATGAAAGTGATCACTCTGGATGCAGATCTGGAGAAGAACATCATCACAAGCCTGACCGCAGGCGATCAGGGAATGTATCTGGCGCTCAGTCCGGATGTGATGCAGACCGTGATCACAAAACTGGGAGAGGAAATTAAAAAATTCAACGGATTTTCACAGCCTCCGGTTGTTCTTACGAGCCAGGTCGTGCGCGTACATGTGCATCATCTGATCGAACAGTTTTATCCGAATGTTTATGTTCTTTCTTTTAATGAGATCAACAATAATATACAAATCCAGGCGGTAGGGAACATTGCCGTCTGACAGTTATGAGGGAAGAGTATGAGTATACAGGAAGATTATACAGAAAAGTCGAATGAAGAACTTTTGCAGATGTATGGCTCTACCCATAGTCTGGAGATCAAACAGGAACTGGTGATGCGTTATCTCTATGTTGTAAAGAGTATTGCGCTGCAGATGCGCGATGTATATATCAGCTTTTCGCAGATGGAAGATATTGTCAACGAGGGCGTGCTTGTGATCATGAATGCGATCGAGAAGTTTGACGCAAAAAAACAGGTGAAATTCGAGACCTATATTTCCAAAAGGATCAAAGGCATGATCATCGATCTCGCGAGAAAACAAGACTGGGTCCCGAGGAGCGTAAGAAAAAGCGCAAGAGATATTGAAGATGCGGTTACCACATTATATAATAAAAACGGAACAGATCCGTCGCCGGAAGAGGTAGCGAAATATCTTGGGATCACGATGGAGAAGTATCAGGAGATCTTAAGGAAAGCGACGTTGTTCCATGTACTTTCTCTGGATATGGTGCTGGCAGAGGCGCAGGAGAACAGTACGCATGTACAGCTTCCGACCAGCGGGGAAGAAAAGCAGCCGGAATCCTGCCTGCTCAGGCAGGAGCTGACCGATGTGTTGGCGGAGGGGATCAGAACATTGAGGGAAAAAGAGCAGCTGGTCATTTCGCTTTATTATGTAGAGGAATTGAACATGAGGCAGATCGCGCAAGTGTTGGAGATCAGCGAGCCCCGTGTGTCTCAGATCCATAGCAGCGGTATTAAAAAATTAAAAAAATATATGCAGAAATTTAATCAGGAAGGGGAAAAGAAGCATGTTTCAAGGATATTATAATCTGGCGTCGAATTTGATCGTGCAGAATCGAAATATGAATGTGATCAGTAACAATATGACGAATATCTCCACGCCCGGATTTAAAAGCGACCAATTAGTTCAGGGAACATTCCGGGATGAGATTTTGTATCGGTTTGAGAGAGACGGAAGAACTCCGATCGGAACTACCTCAAGGATCAACACGGCGGAGGGCGTCGCAACAGACCAGACGCAGGGAACGCTTCGCGCCACGGAGCGGGCGCTGGATCTGGCTTTGAGCGGAAAAGGCTTCTTTGCGGTACAGAGCGGACAGGAAACCGTGTATACAAGAAATGGTTCTTTTAATGTGGATAATGAGGGGTATCTTGTATTTCAGGGGCTTGGAAGAGTTCAGGGACAGAATGGACCGATCCGGGTAAATACAGATGACATCCGTGTGACGGAGCAGGGATACGTCTTAAGTGCAGACGGAAGAGAAAATTACGGACGATTACAGGTTGTGGATTTTGCGGATTATGAACAACTGGAAAAAACGGCAAACGGAGCGTTTCGTTCCAATGCGCAGCCGCAGGGCGTAAATGGTACGGTGATCAAGCAGGGATATCTGGAAGACTCGAATGTGTCGATGGTGCAGGAGATGACGAACATGATGAGCGGTCAGCGGTCGCTTCAGAGTTCGGCGCAGCTTTTGAAAATGTATGACCAGCTCAGCGGAAAAGCAATCCAACTTGGTTCGATGTAAAGGAAAGGAGATTGTTATGTATTCATCTTTTTATGCGGCTGCAAGAGGCGTGATCGCACAGCAGCAGAAACTGGATGTTACGGCAAATAATCTGGCGAACATCAATAACTATGGATATAAGAATAAAAGCGTTTCTTTCTCCAATCTGATGTATTACAATATGAACAATCAGTACGGACAGGATACGGCGATGAAAGCGGGAACCGGCGTAAAGGTGGAAATGACAAACACGGATTTTACACCGGAAGCATACACAGAGACCGACGGGGCTTATGATTTTGCGATCGGAGGAAAAGGATTTTTCAGACTGGTCAATCCGTCCAGCGACGCGGTGACTTATACGCGGAATGGACATTTCAGTCTATCCCAGCAGGGAAATCAGTTTTATCTGGTCAATGACGCAGGCAACCGGGTGTGCGACCGGAATGGAAATCCGGTTATTGTGAACAACGGTACGTTCAGCGGTGAGATCGGGATATATCAGTTTAATATCACGGATGGGATGCAAAGCGTCGGCGACAACGAGTTTGCACCGACGGCAAAGAACGGAACGCCGTTTTTGGTACAGGACGGAAAGCTGATCCGTCATGCTTTGGAAACTTCCGGAGTAGATATGGCAGAAGAGATGACAAAGGTGATCGAAAGTCAAAGAGCATACTCCTATGCACTGCGCATGGTGCAGACGTCTGATGAAATCGTAAATACAGTCAATTCATTGAGACAGTGATAAGGAGAGGGAAGTTATGGCGATTTATAGATATGAAGAACTGGGAGAAAACCAGATGGACGTATTCCGTGAGATCGGAAGTATCGGGAATGGAAACGCGATCACAGCGCTTTCCGGGATCTTGTCGGAAAAGATCAGTATGGAACTGCCGGAAGTCAATATTCTGGAATTTAATATGGCGCAGAATAAGATCGGCGATGCGGAAGAGATCGTCGGCGCGGTTCTCGTGGAAATGTCCGGAGAGCTGTCAGGGCTGATGATGCTGATCTTAAAAAGAGATTTTATCAAAACAATGATCAAAAAAGTCCTTTCTTATGAGAAAGAGAACTTGCTTGATATGGAAGAAATGGAAGAATCTTTGCTGATCGAGGTTGGAAATATCATGCTTTCCTCCTATATCAGCGCACTCTCTTCCCTTACGAATATTCAGATCCATTTGTCCGTTCCGCAGTTTGCCGTCAATATGCTGGGAGGGATCTTAAGCATGCCTATGGCAATGATGGGAATTGAGTCTGATCAGATCATGATGATTACAGGGGCGTTTTCGATAGGAGGAGAGGAGATGGACAGCAATATTCTATTGCTGCCGGACATCCGTTCATTGAATGTCCTGATGAAAAAATTAGGAGTGGAGTAGCTTATGCAGAAGAAGATATCTGTGGGAATTGCGGACATGAAGCTTACCAGACAGGAGGGAGTACTGATTACATATGCGCTGGGTTCATGTATCGGAATTACCTTTTATGATCCAATGATAAAGTTAGGGGCGCTGCTCCATATCATGCTCCCGGAAAAAACAAATTCGCAGGATTCCAATATTTTGAAATATGCGGACACAGGTATACAGGAAACACTTCGAAAGTTCTATACATTCGGCGGTCAGAAAGGACGGACAGTTTGTAAGATCGCAGGTGGCGCAAAAATGTTTGAAATGAAAGGAACAGGCGGTCTGGGCAATATCGGAGAGCGGAATATCATCAAAGTAAAAAGTATTTTGAAAGCGGAGGGGCTTCGGATCACCGGAGAAGATACCGGATCAAATTATGCACGAACGATGCTTCTGGATGTATCGACCGGTCAGGTATCGATACGAACAGCGAGCCGTCAGGAGAAATATATCTAAGGAGGAGAGGGAAAATGGCAGATACAGAGATATTATTGGAATCAGGGACAAATGAGATTGAGATCATGCAGTTCACAATCAATGACGAACTGTATGGCATCAATGTGGCAAAGGTTCGGGAGATCATGATGGCGGATAAGGTAAAACCGATCCCGCATTCCCACAACGCTGTGGAGGGGATCTTTAAACCGAGGGAGATCCTGCTGACGGTTGTGGACTTGCCGAAATATCTCACGAAACAGGAATGCGAAAAGCATCCGAGAGATTTATTTATCGTTACAAACTTCAATAAAATGCATATTGCATTTCGCGTTCACCGTGTTGTGGGGATCAGCAGAATCTCGTGGACAGATATTCAGAAACCGGATAATACGATCAGTCACGGGGAAGAGGGCGTGGCAACCGGAATCGCCCAGTGCGGAGACAATCTGGTGACGATCCTTGACTTTGAAAAAATTGTGGCGGAGATCGCTCCGGAGACCGGAATCCAGGTGGAAGAGATCACAAAGATGGGAAAACGTTCCGAGCGGCAGGAAAAGATCGTTTTAGCGGAAGATTCCATTTTGCTGACCAAAATGATCATGGATTCCCTGACAAAGGCAGGCTATACGAATGTGACCAATTTTAATAACGGAAAAGAAGCATGGGATTATCTGACAGCGGCGAAGAAGAACAACACATTGGATGAAAGTGCGGATTTGATTATTACGGATATCGAGATGCCGGAGATGGACGGGCATCATCTGACGAAGCTGGTGAAATCAGATGAGGAGATGAAAGGGATCCCGCTGATCATTTTCTCTTCTTTGATCAACAGTGAAATGCGGATCAAAGGAAAACAGCTTGGCGCAGATGAGCAGCTTTCCAAGCCGGAAATTGGTCATTTAGTGGAAGTCATGGACACGTTGCTGGAAAGGAGATAGTGGAATGGAGAAGATTATTGCCAGACAATTGATTAAAAAGACAGATACAAGCGAGATTATGGGATACGAACTTCTGGTGCAGAGCGACGCAGAGAGTCTCTACAATTCCAGCGTGGACAGTGCGGCAGCGAACGCAATGACCGCCTTTTTGACTGAAAATTCAAGTAAGATATTCCGGGACCGGAAAACGTTTATGACATTTACGCCGGCGCTTTTGTTCCGCAATACACCGAAGATCTTTGACAAAGATATGATCGTGATCCAGATAGAGGACAATGTTGTGATCCATCCGTTAGCTTCGATCCTGATCGAAAAATACCGCGAAGAGGGGTATCATTTTGCGATCAATGATTTCCAGTTCATCCCGAAATATTTCAGTATGTTGGAATATGTAGATTATATCAAAGTGAAAGTGACCGGAGAAGAGGAAGACCGGGAACGCCGGAGCCTGGAAAATGTGGTGGAGATGGCGCATGGATTCGGAAAAGAAGTGATCGCTACAAGCATCAATACGAAAGAAGCGTTTCTCCTTGCGAAAGAAATCCATACAGATTATGTAGAGGGCGCGTATATTTCTGATACATCGGTATCAAAAGTAGGGAAGATGGAATATCTTCAGGGAAATCTTTACCAGCTGATCATGGAAGTTACAAAAGATGAGCCGGATATGGAAGTGATGGAACAGATCGTGACGAGAGACGCCGCGCTGACCTATGCGCTGCTGAAAATGGCGAACTCAGCTTATTTTTCGGCAAAACACAGAACTGCTTCCGTACGGCAGGCTATTATGCGGGTTGGAATCAACCAGTTAAAACAGTGGGTATATCTGTTAAGTTTTCGGGAGGAAGAATCCGGAACGGAAGAACTGATGAAAACGTCATTTATGCGGGCGAATTTTGCAGCGGCATTGGTGAAGAAGATGGGACATTTTCCGATCGATCCGGCAGACGCGTATCTGATGGGAATGTTTTCCACACTGGAATGTATGATCGATGCGACTATGGAGGAGATCTTAAATGAAATCCCGATCGTTGAGGAAGTGAAGAAAGCGCTGATCTCAGGCGAGGGTGAAGCCGGAACATTATATCACCTGATCCTGGCTTATGAGAGAGCGGACTGGACGGAAATCAAGAAGCTTTCGGATGAATTGGGATTGCAGACAAACGTAATGGCGCAGATTTATATGGAATGCGTGGAAGAAGTAAGCGAGATCTGGGAGAATGTTGTAGCAAAAGCATAAAAAGATAACATAGGGGGATTGCCGGGCAATTTGTGAATTGTTCCGGCAATCCCCCTATATTGAATCAGGATGCACCATTTTTATGTCTTGGATTTTCTTTTACAGTCATACATGCTTTCGTTGCTTCCACCGTGATCTCGGAAATGAAATGGTTGGTATAGAAGCTAAGCAACGGGGCTTCGGCTGCCGGTTCTGTAACAATGTATTTTGGCGGAAGTCCGTTCAGCGTCAGGGCAATAGTGTCAGCAATACACTTCTCACAGGTACAACATTCAAACTGACGCATAAAATAAATGATCTTATCGCTGACGATCCGCTCCATAACATTGATCCGCACAAATTCCGGCTCTGGTTCTGGTTCAGATACGATCGTTGATTCCGGCTCGGCTACCGGTTCTGCTTCGATTGTTAGTTCCGGTTCGACTGCCGCTTTTGGTTCAGCTGCCGTTTTCGCTTCGGCTGTCGGTTCCGGTTCAGCGCTCGGTTCGGATTCCTGTGTCGGCAGTTCTGCTTCCGGCTCTTTTTCCCGGGATTCTTTTTGGGATTCTTCCGGATTCATATCATGTTCTTTTTGAAATTCCTGAAAGAGATTTGCCTGAATCTGTTCTGCCACCGGATCTTTTTCCGTCTGATCGATGATCGAGACAGAGGGGGAATCGGGAACAGATATTTTTCCCTGTGGGATTTTTTCTGTCGGTTCCGGATCCGGGTGCGGTTGTTGGGCGTCCTTTGGTTGGGAATCTTGTTCCGATATCGGATCCGCGTCCTTTTTCACATCCGTTTCCAGTTCTTTTTCCGGCTCTTTTTTCGTATCGTGCCCGGATAAAAGATTTAAGACGTGTGCCGTTTTATTACTTTTTCTTGCCATTATTTTGCCTCCATAGAAACCGTGGTAATTTTATCCATGACTTCTTTTACAAACTCTTTGTAGTCCAGAGATGGATTGGAACGTGGAGCATGATCATAGACGCTAAGTCCGTGAGCGGGCGCTTCTGCGACAGATACGCTGGCACGGATCTGCGTATGGAAGACACAGGAACCAATCTGTCCGGCGATATTTTCCGCCATCTCTTTGACCTCTCTTGCAAGAAGCGTACGTCTGTTGTATTTGGTAAGAATCAGACCAAGTACGTTCAAGGATGGATTGAGCTTTTCACGCACGGAATCGATGGTTTCTTTCAACTGGGTAAGACCTAAAAGACTTAGAATCTCGGGTGCCATCGGGATGATCAGATGATCCGCTGCAACGTATGCATTTACCGTCAGGATGTTCAGAGCCGGCGGAGTATCTATAATGATGAAATCATAATGATCTATTACAGGAGTCAATGCCTTTTTTAAACAGAGTTCCCGGTCAGCGGAAGTAAATTCCAGTTCCGCACCGCTTAAAAGAATGTTTGATGTGATAATGTCGCAGTAATCGGTTGTCTGGATCGCATCTTGTATGGGAACATTTCCTTTCAGAACGTCGTAGATCGTGCTGGAATTCTCAATGTCAAGTCCGAGACTGAATCCGAGACTGCCCTGAGGGTCAAAATCGATCGCAAGGACTTTTTTGTTATAAAAAGAGGATAAACCAGCAGCCAGCGCACTGGATGTGGTTGTCTTCCCCACTCCGCCTTTTTGATTCGTGAGCGCAATAATTGTAGTCAAAATAATTCCTCCATTCATAAATGAAATAACTATTATCTAAAGTATACTATATGCCGATAAATAAGTATAGAGTAAAATTGTAGAATTCCGTCCGGAATTGTCGATAAAAACAAAGGAGAGGATCAAGATGGCAAGTATAGGTGGATTAAGCGGAACAACAAGCAGCAGCCTGAACGGGTTAAAAGGATACGGTGGTTTGGCGAGCGGTCTGGATCGGGATTCCCTGATTGAAGGCATGACGCAGGGGACGACCAGTAAGATTTATAAACAGCAGCAAAAAAAGGATTTACTGCAATGGGAGCAGAATGCGATCAGGGGGATTACAGACAAGATGATCGGATTTGCGGATAAGTATTTATCTACATATTCATCTTCGACGAATTTATTCAGCAACAGTTTCTGGGGGAGGAATCTGATCACGGCGTTAGGAGCGAACAGTAAGTATGTAAGTGTATCCGGGACTTCATCTACGGCGGATACGCTCTCGATTTTGGGAGTAAAGCAGCTTGCGAGAAAGGCTCAGATGACATCGAAGATTCCGGCGTCAGACCGGACTCTGGAAACGGGAGCGATCGATCCTTTGGAAGTACAAAAAGCAGAGAATCTCCCGGGATCTACGATCAAGATCAATTATGCGGATAAGAATTATACGATTACATTGCCGTCAGGAAAAGACGCGAATGGAAAAGAGTACAAGTACGATACGGTTGAAAATATTGCCGATTCGCTGAACCGTGCATTTCAGGATATAGAAGTTGGCAAAGGTAAAAAACTTAGCGAAGTTTTGCAAGTGGAGACAAGCGGCGATAAGATTGTGTTCAAAGATAAAGAAAATGCCGGAAATATTTTCAAACTTACCGGGGGCAGCGCGTTATCTTATCTTGGGTTCAAAGATAAACCGGATAGTGAGTTTAAGGAGTTGGATATTACGGAGCAGGGGCTTTCTTCTGTTCGGGATATTACAGAAGACGACATTTATACAAAGACAAGTTTTATCGACAGAATTGCAGAAAAGGAACTGACATTTACTTATAATGGAATGTCCAAATCTATCAAGATGCCGACGAAAGAAGAGTTGGAGAAAGCACAGTACAACAGTGCATATGGAGCGACAAGGAAAGAGCGGATCATGAATAAACTGACTGAATCCATGCAGGATCAGCTTGACGATGCATTTGGAGCGGGCAGAGTGAAAGTAGAGGCAAAAGAAGACGGAAGCGGACTTTATAGTCTCGGTTTTCAGACGACGACTCCGAATGGAAAAATGGATCAGTCTTCGATTCTTGCTGTATCTTCAGGCGATGTGGGATTGTTGGGGGCGAATGGCGCGTTTAAGATGAATTACGGGGAGTCTAACCGGGTAAATCTGGACGCTAAAATTGCAGAATCAGGACTGGCAGGCGCCCAAAATATGACGTTCCCTACAACAATTGAGATTAATGGAAAATCGATCGAAGTGAAAGCGGAAGATACTGTACGGACGCTGATGGATAAGATCAATGAGTCGGATGCGGGCGTTCAGGTCACCTATCAGAATTCTTCCGACTCGTTCGTTTTTTCGGCAACGGCGAACGGAGCCAGTGGTAAGATCGATGTCGGCGGCGATTTCGCCAAGATTTTTGGTGAGTTCAATAAGACGGACGGTCAGGATGCCATTGTCACAGTGAAATACGCGGGTTCCGACCAGACAGTGGATCTGATCCGGGATTCCAACAGCTTTAAAGTAGACGGCATGACAATTTCTGTCAACGGGGAATTTGGATATGTGAAAGACGAGGCGACCGGTGAACTGAAATTAGATCCGTCAGCGGAAGCGGTAACATTTGACGCGAAGGTGGATGAGGACAAGATCGTGGAGACGGTCAAAAAGATGGTCGAAGAGTATAATGAGATCATCGAACTTGTTAATAAGGAGACCGGAACGAAGCCGAATCGGGACTACCCGCCGCTTACATCAGCTCAGAAAGAAGAATTGAGCGAGAGCGAGATCGAAGCATGGGAGGAAAAGGCGAAAGAGGGACTTTTGTTTAATGACAACGATCTGAAAGGTTTGAGCAACAGTCTGCGTTTTGTTCTTTCTCCGGCAGATCAGGCGGCTTTGAAAAAGATTGGTCTCACAACATCGAGTACCACATCAGATAATGGAAAACTCTCTTTTGATGAAAGCGCTTTTCGTGCAGCGCTGAAATCGGACCCAGAGGGAGTAAAAGAGATGTTCACCAAGGAAGCGGTGAAAGATGAAGATGGAAACGTGGTCTCCCAGGCGGGCATTGCGGTAAATATGAAAACAGCATTTGACAAATATGCGAAGACATTGGGAGAACCGAAAGGAATCCTGATCGAGAGAGCAGGGTCGATCAAATCGCCGGCAAGTATTACGCAGAATGCGGTCTACAAGCAGTTAGAGGAAATTGACGCCCGAATCGAAAGTCTTCAGGATACTTTGAAGATGGAGCAGGACCGTTACATCAAACAGTTTACCGCACTGGAATCTGTGATCGCACAGATGAACAGTCAGAGCAGCTGGCTTTCACAGTTTGGCAGCGGTTATTAATGGAATGGTAAAGAAAGGATAAGTATATGTATCAGAATGGTTATCAGCAATACAAGATGCAGTCAGTCAATACGATGACCAGAGGCGAGATGTTACTTTTGCTGTATGATGAGCTGGTCAAACGCCTTACGAAAGCGGAGTTAGCATTGGAGAAAGAGGAGTTTGACATATTTGACGCTTCGGTAAAACGCGCGCAGGAGATCGTACAATATCTTCAGGAAACGTTAAATACAGAGTATAGTATCAGCAGGGATTTGCACCGTATGTACGATTTCTTTCTATACGAGATAAGTAGATTACAGGCGGGCAGAAAAAAAACAGTAATCGAAGAACTTCGTCCTCTTGTGATAGAATTACGGGATGCATTTCGCGAAGCAAATAAGACGAGCGGCATATAAGGAGATCGTATGAGTTATATAGAGGAAATGCTAGAAGAAATCTTGAAACTGGTTTATCGAGAATATCGCGAGATCGTAGAGATTGAAAGACTTACCTGTGAACTGGAAGAAACGTTGAATCATAGTGACCGGAAATCTGCGAATCTTATCCTTGAGATGCGTCAGTCCGAAATGGAACGGGTTTCACAGGCAAAGCGAGCAATCAGCGAATTGCTCGAGAGTATGGACGATGACTTAAAGAATGACATCAAACGGCTTTTGGAGGGAGAGCAGCTTTCTGAGCGAAAAGAATCCGAGGCTGAGCGGATCAGTATGATCAGCAGACAAAGAAACCATACAATGGAAAATATACGTAGGATTGATCGTGCGTTAAGTCGGAGAGTCGCAGGCAAAGATTCTTATTATGAAGAATAACAGCATATTAAGATGAACAGTCTGCCGTAGAAAAATCTACACTTTCGGGAAGAGATTTCCGGAAGTGGGATTTGATACGGCAGATTTTTTGATTGGTACGATTGACGAAATGCCGGGAAAACAGTATAGTGTTTGGAGAATGAATTTTTGCGGGAGCAGGCGAGGAAAAATGGCAGAAATTGTATTTGATCATGTTACAAAAGTATTTCAGGAGCAGATTGCTTTAGAAGATATTTCTTTCCAGATTGAAAAAGGAGAGTTTGTTTTTGTGACCGGAAAAAGCGGCGCGGGGAAAAGTACATTGTTAGAATTGCTGATAAAGCAGCAGGAACCGACAGCAGGAAACGTTTTTGTATTTCAGAAAGCTTTGGGGGTGTTAAAGGAGAAAGAGATTCCTCATTATAGAAGAAGACTGGGAATTATGTCGCCTGAGATCGGGATGCTCAATAACATGACGGTATATGAAAATGTTGCCCTTGCTCTTTATGCAGTGGAGCAGGGAGGAAAGGGGATGAAGCGAAAAATCATGCGGGCGCTCGGACTTGTAGGAATCGCAGAAAAAGCATATGCTTATCCGAAGGAACTTTCTGGTGGGGAACAGGCACGGATGCTGCTTGCGAGAGCAATGGCGGTAAATCCGGATGTTCTGATTGCCGATGAGCCGACTGCAAATCTGGACCCGGATGCAGCGTGGGATATGATGCTTTTGTTTAATGAGATCCACAGACAGGGGAAGACTTTGATCATTGCGACTCACGCAAGAGAATTGGTTACGATCATGCGGAAACGGGTGATCACGCTCGTAGCAGGTGCGTTGGTAGCAGATGAAAAAAATGCGATTTATAATCAGAAAGCGATGGATATATTTGAAGAACGGAGAGTTTTGCAGGAAAGGGAGAATAAATTAGAAAAAAACATTAATATTTTATAAAAATATCCGATAGATATACTGAGTCATGCTTTTCGAGAAGAGAGGTGAGAGGCATTAGCTATGAGAACAGATTTTTGGTTATGGTGTTATCCTCTGTAATCAATGGAAAGAAAGTGGCTGTTCCACGGAAAGGAATATCGTGGAGGGAACTTTTGAGACTTGCAGAATTCCATCGTGTTGTAAGTCCTGTATATTATGGAACACTGGGGGTGGAAAAGACACTTTCGGCTGCGGATGAGGAAACGTTTTACAGTAAGTACCATAAAGAGGTTCTGTTGGAAGAAAGTTATAAAAACGCTTTGGAAGTTATTTTGTGGCAGATGAACAGACATCAGGTTCAAGGAGTACTTCTCCGAGGGGTGGAAATTCGTTCTATGTATCCGAAAAGTGAAATGGGGTATACGTTTAGCCTCGAGTTTCTTGTATCGCCAAAGGATATGGGAAAAGTTTATAATATCATGAACAGTATGGATTATGAACAGCAGGTGAACAGAACGAATCATGGACGACTATATTTTCGGGTTCCGGGGATCCGGGTGATTTTTTATGATGAGATTCCGCTGGGAAATGAGATTTTGTATAAACACCTGACACACGCAGCCCAAAAGTATTTTCATGGAAACAGGAAGGCGGGGATAAAGAATTGGAATCTCTCCATGCAGTTTTTGTATCAGTTTGGCAGATGGGTAGACGCCTATATGATGGGGGAACTGAAGATGAGGGATGTCATGGATTATTATTACTACATACAGAATCCGGCAATAACCAACGAGAGAAGGTTTATAGAAGAATTGCTGGAAAAGGCGGGATTGACAGAATTTGCAAAACAGCTAAATATTCTCGCATCTCTATGGTTTGGACAAGGAGGAGAAGTCGACACCGGAACTGTATTTCAATTGGAAGAATATATTTTTTCAAAAGGAATGGAAGATCGGCGGCTTGATTCAAAAATCATTCCTTATGAAAAGACTCGTGTCGATTTTTATCAGAGAGACCGAGATGAAGAATGGGTAAAAAAGCAACGAGCGTGGATGTTCCCAAGCAAGGAATATATGATGCAGTTTTTCCCAATTTTACATAAAATCCCACAGTTATTATGGATTTGCTGGGGAATTAGAGGAATCCGAGTCTTTAGAAAGTCTGCGAAAGTATGGATTAAAGAGAAAGGACAGCAGATCCATGCGCGTATGGCAGAAATGAAGACTAAGATTATAAATAAGATCAACAAAAAAGTAAAGAAAGGAATACCGGAAGATGAAGAACATGAAGATAGGTAAAAAATTGGTTTTAGGATTCGGAGTTACGATCGTAGCTTCTATTATTCTGATGGCAATCTCCATTTTATCTGTAAGAAAAGTGGGAAATCTTACGAACGATATGTATGAAGGACCGTTTGTAGGAGCCACAGAGGCAATGGAGTTTTCTAGAAAAGTGTATGAGATCGAAGCGCTTTTGTATAATGATATATTGGAAAAGAAAGTAGACAGAAATGCGCTTGACACAGTAGCACAAGGGGCGGCTAACAGTATGGAAAAGTTGGCTGATATGGATGCAGATCAGTCGAAATCCTTGGATGAGGTGAAGCAGATCAGTGATAAGGTCGGGGAAATCCGTGGAAGAATCATGGATCTGATGGAAGAAGAAAAGTGGGATGAAGCGGAAGAAGTATTGTCTGAGGAGTTTGTTCCGGCGGTTAAGGCGTGTGCCAACGCAGCAGAAGAAGTGTATCAGCAGTATTCCGTGGATGCCGCAAACTTTAATGCAGATGCTACTTGGGTCGGAGAAAAAATTGTATGGATGATTTTGGGGATCTTTGCGGTTTTATTGATGATTGCTGTGGTAGTTATGTTCTATCTGGTACGCGGTATTACCAAACCAATTGCAGAGTTAGAAAGTGCATATGGCAAGATGTCGCAAGGATACTTGAATCAGGATATTGAATACGAATCGAAAGATGAACTTGGTATTCTCGCCAAGAGTTTCCGTGTTACCAGTCAGGGACTTCACGGAGTGGTGTCTGATCTTACCTACTTGATGGATGAAATGGCAAACGGAAACTTTAATATCAAGACAAGAGCAGAGGATCTGTATGTTGGTGATTTCCGGCCGATTCTGGAATCTATCCGAAGAATGAATAAGAACTTAAGCAGTACATTATCTCAGATTAATGATGCGGCAGATCAAGTGGCAAGCGGATCTGAGCAAGTATCTTCTGGAGCGCAGGGATTATCTCAGGGGGCAACCGAGCAGGCAAGTTCTGTGGAAGAACTGGCGGCTACAATCAATGAGATTTCTGATCAGGTAAGAATGACGGCGGATAATGCAAAAGAAGCAAAAAATCAAGTGGAAGATGCAGGAAGAGAATTATCACGTTCCAATGAGAGTATGGAAGAGATGATGCAGGCAATGCAGGAAATCAGTTCCAAATCCAGTGAAATTGGAAAGATTATCAAGACAATTGAAGATATTGCATTCCAGACCAATATTCTTGCGTTGAATGCAGCAGTAGAGGCGGCAAGAGCCGGAGAAGCAGGAAAAGGCTTCGCAGTTGTAGCGGATGAAGTACGGAATTTGGCTTCTAAGAGTGCAGAAGCGGCAAAGAATACGACGCTCTTGATTGAAGGTTCAATTGCGGCGGTGGAAGATGGAACGAGAATCGCAGAGCAGACAGCGTCCGCTATTTATGCGACAGTGGAAAGTACAAAGAGAGCTGTGGATACGGTTGAGAAGATTACAGATGCAGCAGAACGTCAGGCAGAATCAGTTGCTGAAGTAACACAGGGCGTGGATCAGATCTCCAGTGTGGTTCAGACTAACTCTGCAACTGCGGAAGAAAGTGCGGCCGCAAGTGAGGAATTATCCGGTCAGTCTCAGATTCTCAAAGGACTTGTAAGCCGTTTCCAATTACGGGAAGACGGTGTTGGAGTAGCGGCGTATAGCGAGCCTGTGATGGACAACAGCTGCTATCAGGAAGAGAACTATCAGCCAGTTGCATCAACTTATGACAATTACAGCAAATACTAAGGAAGAGGATAGGAAAGATGTTTAATAATTTAAAAGTAAAGAAAAAGTTATTGGTCGGTTATGGAATTGTACTGATCATGACTGTTTTGATTGCTGTATTTTCCATGTTCCAGTTAAAGAAGGCGAATGAAAATCTTGAAAATTTTATGGTGGGTTCGGTAAAAGCAGATGACCTGATTAAAGATAACCGGATTGCGACTAATATAGCAGCACGTTATCTCCGGGATATGGTTATTGAAAAAGATGACAGTGCTTATGCGGATAAAACTGCAAAAGTACAGGAAAATATCGCTACAATCAAGAATAATTTTGAGACACTTCAGTCAATGGATGTTTTGGATCAGGATGCGCTGAATGAGTATCAGAATGCAATGGAAGGATGGTTTGATATTGGGGATAAAGTTCTTTCATTACTGAATGAGAACAAGAGAGAGGAAGCACAAGAGGTCGTTCTGGAAGAATGTACCCCTGCTTTGAATAAAGCGGTTGAGTTGGTGAAACCTCTGAATGAGGAGACGGATCAGATTCGTACAAAGACAATGACGGAGAGTATGGATAGAACCAATAAATCCTTGTTTATGCTGATGTTCATGACAGCGGTAGCAATTGTAATCGGAATGTGGATCTGCTTGAAAGTGACAAAAGCAATTGTGAAGCCGGTTACAGAGGTTGTAAATGCAATGGTAGGGATTGCTGATGGACATATGAAACAGGAACTTACCTACCAGTCGAAAGATGAACTTGGAGCATTGGTCAACAGTGTAGGAAAGACTTGCAGTGTTTTGGAAGAAGTGATCCGTGATCTTACCCGTCTGATGGGAGAGATGGCAAAAGGGAATTTTGATCTCCAGGCTGAGGATGAGATTTATAAAGGAGATCTGACTCCGATTCTGACATCCATTCGGCAGATGAATCATAATCTGAGTAATACATTGACACAGGTTCAGCAGATTTCAGAGCAGGTAGCTGAGGGATCCGATCAGGTATCTTCCGGAGCACAGAATCTCTCTGAAGCGTCTGCAGAACAGGCAAGTTCTGTAGAAGAACTTGCGGCAACTATCACGGAGATTTCTGAAAATATCAAGCGGACAGCGGATAATGCAAAAGAAGCTAGTGAGAAGGTATATTCTGCACAGGATGCATTGACAGTATCCAATGATCAGATGCAGGAAATGATCCAGGCGATGTCTGTGATCAGTCATAAGTCGGAAGATATCGGGAAGATTATCAAAACAATCGAAGATATTGCATTCCAGACGAATATTCTGGCGTTGAATGCGGCGGTAGAAGCTGCGCGTGCAGGGGAAGCAGGACGTGGATTTGCAGTTGTTGCAGATGAAGTGCGGAATCTGGCATCTAAGAGCGCTGAGGCAGCTAAAAACACAACGGGTCTGATCGAGGGAACAATTGAAGCTGTCAATAATGGAACAGATATAGCAAATCGTACGGCACAGGCTCTTGTAGAGACTGTGGAAAGCGCTGGAACTGTTGTAACCTATGTAGACGATATTTCTACTTCAGCAGCGGAACAGGCGGAGTCTATTTTCCAGGTACGTCAGGGAGTAGACCAGATTGCCGGAATCGTCCAGACAAATTCGGCTACTGCAGAAGAGAGTGCAGCGGCGAGTGAGGAACTGTCAGCACAGGCACAGACGCTCAAGAATCTGGTAGAAGTATTTAATTTGAGAAAAGACAGCGTTTATGCAGCAACACATACATCTTTTCATCAAAAATCTGTTTATCATCCGACAGCCTCGACAAGTTCTGCAGCCACTGTCGTGCCGTCTGGAAATTTAGCGCCGACTTCAGGAAAGGCGTTAAAGGTAAAACGATATGAATGGGATGAAAGTTGGGAAACAGGAAATCAGTTGATTGACAGTCAGCACAAAGAATTTATCCGAAGAATCAATAATTTACTGGAAGCATGTTCCTTGGGGAAAGGACGTGATGAAATCTTTTCTGCTGCGCAGTTCTTGACGGAGTATACCGATAAACATTTCGGTGACGAAGAAAAATTGCAGAAGCAGTATGCTTATCCGGATCGTGTGAACCATAAGAAAATGCACGAAGGTTTTAAAAAGACAGTAAAGGAAATTAATGAAAGATTGGAAAAGGAAGGCTCGAGTGTCGCATTGGTTGGAAAAATCAATTCTGATGTGGCAGGATGGCTGATCAATCACATTAAAAAGCAAGATGTAAAAGTTGCGAAGCATATTGAAGAAAATTCATAATGTAATGAAAGAACGGGGATTTCTGTCAGGAGCGGAAATCCCCGTTCTTTTTTTGGCTGAGGGGAAGTTGCATGTTTTGGGGATATTATTAAAATGAAGAGAATGCCAGGAAATTCCATTTTAGGTTGACAAAGTCATTGAAATACAGATATACTAATAACGACTTGTATACTAGCTGACACGACGCGTGGTATACAATGCGCTTGAATGGAGGTAGGATGTGATTTCAAGCAAAGGATTTTTAGAAATATAGTTTATGTATGTAGTGAAAATTGGAGAAATGATATGATTGTAAAAAAACGTTATGGAAGAGAAACGGGGCGAGAATATGCTTTGCGTGTGCTCAAAGAAAATATTGTCATGTTGGAGTTGGAACCTGGGAGCAGAATCAGTGAAAATGAACTCGCATCAGAGATTGGAGTTTCCCGGACGCCGATTCGTGAGGCTTTGATTGAATTAAGCAAGAGTAAGATCGTAAAAATTTATCCTCAAAAAGGAAGTTATGTTTCGTTGATCGACTGGGAACTGGTAGAAGAGGCTTTGTTTATGCGACTGACATTGGAAAAAGCTGTGGTAAGACTTGCCTGTCAGGGAATCGAGGAGGAGAAGATACAGGAATTAGAAAAGAATGTTAAATTGCAAAAATTTTATATTGATAACAATGAGGCGGGAGAATTATTAGAGTTAGATAATCAGTTCCATAAAGAATTATTTGCGATCACGAATAAAATACATATTTATCGACTGATGAGCGTTATGATGCTACATTTTGACAGACTTCGGACGTTGCGGACGAAAGCAGTTGACCAGAGATATGTGATAGAGGATCATTTAAAGATATTGGAAGCGATTAGAAATAAGAGACCACTTGAGGGTGAACAAGTTATGGAGCGACATTTAACAAGATACATAATAGATGAGAAAATTGTAAAAGAAAAATATCCGCAATATTTTGAAATTGTGGAGGAATAGATAAAATGCGAGAAAAGATCATGGAAGATTTTGGAAGAAATCCCATGATCTTTTCATTTAGTTAAAAAATATAAATATAAGATCAAATGGACGGATTAAAACGGATAATTTTGTTCAATATGCTGAGAATAGTTCGATATTACAAAAGAAAACAATAAATAGTTGACAAAACAATACTTGAATGTTAATATGCTAGTATACAAGTTTGAAAAACGATTTTAAAAAGAAAAGGAGGAAAAATAATGAAAAAAAGAGTATTAGCATCATTTCTGACTGCTGTGATGGTAATGGGGATGGTTGGATGCGGAAGTGCTGATGAAAGTCAGGGGGATGCGAAAGCTGACGGCGAGAAAGGCGGCTATAAGATTGGATTGACGAATAGTTTTAATGGAAATTCATATCGACAGCAGATGGAAGCCTATGCACAGGAAGCGGCTGATGAATTGACAGAAACCGGAGAGATTTCAGAATTTGTGATTGTAGAAGCGAATAATGATGCGTCTAAACAGGTACAGCAGATTGAAAATTTTATTTTGGAAGGAATGGATGCGATCATTATAGATCCGATTTCAGCGACTGCTCTTACGGGCGCAATCCAAGAAGCGTCTGATGCGGGAATTCCATGTATTATTATCAACGACGGACCGGTAGAGTCAGAAGCTGAATTATGTTATCAGATCAATTTTGATACGATTGATCAAATGTCAACTTTGACAGAATATGTTTGTGAGGCAATTGGCGGAAAAGGAAAGATTATCGAGTTGAGAGGGACGGCAGGCGCCGAGTTTGATAATATTGCCCACGAAGGTGTATTGAAAGCATTAGAGAACTATCCTGATATAGAGATTGTTGCAGAAGTTTATACTGACTGGACAGGCTCAAAAGCTCAGTCGGAACTTGCCTCGGTATTGCCGACGCTTGACGATGTGGCGGGTGTTGTGACACAAGGAGGGGATTCTTATGCAGCAGTGCAGGCATTTGAAGCAGCAGGAATGGAATTACCTGTAATTGGCGGAGACAATCGAGGATATTTTCTGAAATGGTGGGCGAATGAAGCGCCGGATGGGTATGATACGATCTCTGTTTCATCGAATCCATGGGACGGAGCAACAGGAGTGTATGTTGCATGTGATATTTTGAGCGGGGAATATGAAGTGCCAAATGAAATGGTTCATCCTTTTGCAGTTGTAACCAAAGATGAGGTGGAGAATTACAAAGATATGGGCGATGAAGAAATTGGTACGCCAACTTATGATCGTGAGTGGGTAAGGGAAAATTTATATAAATAAAAATGAACAACAGTCGGGCGATGAAAGGCATCAATGGTATCCAATCAGATAATGCCCGGCTGATTTTATATCCAAAAGTGAAAGAAAAGGAGTATAGTGCATGGATTTACAAATGATAGAGAAAATACAAAAAGTAGTGAACAAGGCAGAAATCGTTGATCTTAGTTATACCTTGGAACCGGGGATGCCGGTTTGGTCAAGTCATGCAAGATTTGGTGCGATCGTATATGAAACTTATGATGAGGGAGATGTTTCTTATCACAGGCAAGTGAGCTATGGGGAACATACAGGAACTCATATAGATGCGCCGAGACATTTTTTTAGAGAGGGCGCAGCAATCGATCATGTAAAGGTAAAAGCAGTTATGGGAAGAGGTGTATGTATCGATGCGTCTTTTTTAAAACCTTGCGAGGAATATACACTGGATATGTTGAAAGCGTTTGAAGCAGAGTATGGAGAAATACAGGAGGGAGATGTGATTTTATTCTCCTTTGGATGGGAGGAAAAATATGCGATAGGAAAAAAGGGAGGAGAGTTCTTGAAAGATTGGCCAGGTTTAGGTGAATCGGCAGCAAAATATCTTGCAGATAAGAAAGTTGCATCCGTTGGAACAGATGCGCTTGCGTTGGATCCATTCGGCAGTGAAAAGTATCCAAGTCATCAAGTGCTTCTGGGGAATGGGATTCCAATCTTAGAGAACCTGACAAATCTGAAAAAGATTCCGGTATTTTCTTATATAATCGGTCTGGCAAATAAGATAAAGGACGGATCAGGCTCTCCAATCAGGATTATTGCATTGACATAAAGTGTATAGGAAAGGCGGTTTAGAATCGTGAAAAAGGAAAGAGTGCAGACTCCTTATATTGAGTTGTCAAAGGTTAACAGATTTTTTGGAATTACAAAAGCATTAGAGCAGATTGATTTTCAAATATTTTCAGGTGAAGTAATTGGGCTGGTAGGTCCAAATGGAGCAGGAAAATCAACAATGATGAAAATTTTGACAGGAGTTCTCCCGCCGACGGATGGAAAAATCATTGTAGATGGAACAGAAATGAAGCGATATACAACAAAGGAGGCGAAAGAAGCAGGAATTGCCTGTGCATATCAGGACTTATCGTTATGTACAAATTTGAGTGTATATGAGAACTTTGCCATGCTCAATGTGGAGCATGGAATGTTTACAAAACCAGGATGGAGGAAAACGGCGAAAAAAGAAACAAAAGAACTTCTTGAGAAATATTTTCCAAATAATCAGATTGATATTATGAAACCTGTGGAACGGTTGACACTTGCAGAACGACAGATTGTTGAAATATGTAAAACATTGATGACAGATAATCTGAGAGTTTTGATATTGGATGAACCTACATCAGCACTGTCAACAGATAAGGCAAATCAACTTCATAAGGTAGTAGAAGAATTAAGTGCAAGAGGAACGTCAGTTATTTATATTTCACATAAACTGGAAGAGATATTAAAGATATCGGATCGTATTGTAATGATGAGAAATGGAAAAAATTCCGGTGAATGTGATCCGAAAGAAATTGATACAGTGCAACTGGTAGAAATGCTTGGAGGAAGTGGGGCAGCAAAAGGAAAACAAAAGATAAATCGTGAAAATGCAGCAAAGGGGGATATGGCAGTTTCCGTAAAAAACTATACGGGAAAAGGTTTGTACAATATAAATCTGCATGTACATAAAGGTGAGATCGTAGGAATATCGGGATTGGCAGGTTCGGGTCAGACGGAACTGTTGAATATTTTATTTGAAGCGGGAAGATATACAGGGATAGAAAAGAAAGGGGTATTGTTGAATTCATCCGTATCTTATGTCAGTGGAGATCGCGCAAGAGAGGGGATTTTCCACTTATGGGATATTTTTGATAATATAATTATTGGAAATTTAGATCAGGTGAAAAAAGGATGGTTTTTAAATAAGAAAAAATCTGAGGAGCTTGCACAGAGCTGGTATGATAAGCTGAAATTTCGAGCGGAAGGAATTCATAGTCCGATCATGTCTTTGAGCGGAGGAAATCAGCAGAAAGCATTGATTGCGCGAGGAATTGCATCAGGAGCAGAATTGATTATTTTGAATGATCCAACGGCAGGAGTCGATATTGAGACAAAACAGGAGATTTACGGATTGCTCGATGAAGCGAAACGCGCAGGAAAAGCGGTTGTTCTTTATTCAACCGAAGATGCCGAAATTGAGATTTGTGATCGCGCATATATTATGCATGAGGGAGAGATTACAGAAGAACTAAAAGGAGAAGATATTACCGTTCCTAATATAGTAAAAGCTTCTTTTAAAGATACGAAACATCAAAAAAAGTCAGAAGAGAAAAAAGAAAGTCTGATACATAGAGTGATGACATCAAGAGTTCTTCTTCCGGTTACAGCTATGATTTTTATGATACTTATAAATGCAGCTATGAATCCGAGAATCCTGTCCTATATGGGAATGCGTATGCTGGTTTCATCAGCAGTACCGTTGGTTTTTGCAGCATTGGGACAAATGTTTATTGTGACCGCCGGAGATGTGGATATGGGAAATGGTTATTCGATTGCATTAGTGAATGTGTTGGTCGGAATAATCCTGACAGGGAATCCACTTATGGGGATTGTGAGTTTATCGGTCTTCGTGGGGGCATATGCTTTGATGGGAGCATTGATTCATGTACGGAACATACCGGCGATCGTAGTAACTCTGGGGGCGCAGTTTGTATGGTGGGGGATTGCGTTGGTGATAGCGCCGTCTCCGGGAGGAAGTTGTCCGGAGTGGCTGCTTCGGTTGTATAAATTTGATTTTCCGCTTATCCCAATGCCGATCGTTCTGTGTATTCTGGCAGGCGGAAGTTGTTGGTACATCCTCTTTCGGGCAAAATACGGCATGATTTTACGGGGAATCGGAAATAATCCATTGGCAGTGGAGCGTTCAGGGTGGTCTTACTTATGTGCCAAGATGGTCAATTATGTACTTGCTGGCTTGATGGTGATCTGTTCCGGAATGGCATATACAGCAGTATGTATGGGTGCAGATGCCAACTCTTCCGCAACGTATTGTATGATGTCGATCGCGACGGTAATTCTGGGCGGTTGCGAGATGTCCGGAGGTGTTGTTGCTCCGGTTGGAGTTGTATGTGGTGGGATTGCGATGTCATTTATAACAACCATCCTTACATCATTCCGTGTAGATTCTAATTATCAGACCGCAGTGACCGGACTGATTCTAATTGTTGTGTTGGCGATCAAATTGGTTATGCATAAAAAGGAGGGCAAATAGTTATGAAGAAAATTATGACTAAATATGCGTTTATATGGCCGCTTTTGGGATCCATCTTTTTGTGGATAGCAATTTCAATCGTATCAGGAAAATTTAGTGTTGGGCAGATTTTTTCCAGTGCAAAACTTTGCTCGTTTGCTCTGCTTCTTGCGTTGGGACAGATGGTTGTGGTAACAAGCGGAGAAGGCGCGATTGACTTGTCACAACAATATATTTTGACGCTGGCAGCGTATATTTCATGTGATCTGATGCAGTATAATGTGATTCTCGGAATTATTGCAGCAGTTGCAGTAGGGGCGTTTTGTGGTTTGGTAAACGGAATCGTTAACATTTACTTAAAAGTGCCGGCTATGGTGACGACATTGGCAACAGGATATATTATTTTTACCATTGTCCTGGTATTGGCTCCAACGATGAAAACACTTCCGAATGCAGGATTTGTGGATTTTATTAATCTGCATGCAGGGGGATTTTCCATGCTGACAATGATCTGTATGATTGTTGCAGTTTTGCTCGCGTTGCTTTTGTATAAAACGAAATATGGGAAGCAGCTTCATGCAGTGGGGCAGAAAAGGATAGCTGCCAAATATGCAGGGATTAAAGTGAATAAAGTGGTTATATCGGCATTTGTAATCGGAGGAGCATTGTGTGGTCTTTCGGGAACTCTGTGCGGCGCTTTCAATGGAGGAGCATTTCAAGATATGGGGACGACGTATTTTCTTCCGTCTATTGCCGCGGCATTTGTCGGAGGAACAGCGGCTTCGGGAGGAAAATCGAATGTTGCGGGCGTATGTCTGGGGGCTCTTATGATGTATTTGCTTACTACATTCTTAAATGCCGCAAATTTGTCGGTCGGTATGCAGCGGCTGATCCAAGGGGCTGTGCTGGTACTGATACTTGTAGCATCGGTTTCCGATGATGCAAAAAAGAATTAGGAGGGGATATCATGAAAGCAGTTCGAGTTATGCAACCAGAAGAATTGAAAGTAATAGATGTGGAAAAGCCAGTGATTGATAAACAGAACAATGTTCTGGTGAAAATGAAAGCCGCCGGAATCTGTGGTTCTGATGTGGGGATTTATCACGGAACAAATGCGGCAGCAACATATCCGCGTATTATTGGGCATGAAATTGTCGGTGTGATAGAAGAAGTGGGAGAAAACGTAAAGTCTTTGAAACCGGGCGACAGAGTGATCGTTGATCAGGTAGTGAGCTGCGGAGAGTGTTATGCATGCCGAAAAGGAAGAGGAAATGTATGCGGCAGTTTAAAAGTTCGTGGTGTACATATTGATGGTGGATATGAAGAATATCTTACAGTACCGGAACAAGACTGTTATTTATTGCCGGAGAAATTATCTGATGTCGAAGCTGTCATGATCGAGCCGACAACGATTGCAATACAAAGTTGTTCAAGAGCAGAACTGTGTGAAGAAGATACTCTTTTGATTTTGGGATATGGAGCATTAGGCAGTTCTATTTTGAAAATTGCGCGATTGAGCGGAGCTAAAATTATTGTAGCGGATGTGATTGAAGAAAAACTACATGAGGCTTTAAAAAATGGTGCTGATTATGTAATCAATATTGCACAAGAAGATGTAATTGAGAAAGTCAAAGAATTGACGGCCGGATATGGCGTGACAGTATCTATTGATGCTGCATGTGTAAATGATTCTCTTCTGACATTGTTAAAAGCAACCGGTAATGCGGGGAGGGTGATCACGATGGGATTTGCAGTTGAACCGACCGAAATAAATCAATTTCTGATCACATCAAAAGAGTTGGATGTAAGAGGATCCCGCTTACAAAACAAAAAATTTCAGGAAGCGATTGATTTGATCCAAGAGGGAAAATTGGACTTGTCAGGAACTGTTTCTCATGTATATCCGATAGAAAAAGCACAGGAAGCTTTTGATTTTGTAGACTCAAAAGATCCCTCTATCCGAAAAGTTGTTTTGACATTTAAATAGGAAAGTGACAAATGAATAAGAAAGATTTTTCAGTAGACTTTTGCTGAGTTTGGATAATATGCCGACAATTCCGGTAGAAAGGTGATGTAACCGGTGGAAGATTTTCAGACAGTGTGATAGAATAAAGCCAGAGATATCATGGAATGAATTTACAGCGAGAGGAGACTGAAATATGTCAGAGAATACGATGAAAGAAGCGGAGGAGACGGTTGTTACAACAGTAGAAACGACCGTGAAGACAGTAGAACCGAAAAATGCAGAGGCGGAATCAACCGGTGCAGAACCGGAAGTAAAAAGTACAGAACAGGAAGTAAAGAGCGTAGAACCGGCAGTGAAAAGTACAGATCCGGGAACGAAAAGTGCAGAACGGTCACTCGAAACGGAAGATGAGCCGGAGCCGGTGGTCTTCGCAGACGAAGAGCCGTCGAAAAAGAGGTTTTTCCGGTTTAATAAGCAGGAAGAAGAACATTTTTCGCGGGATAAGTGGATCTTGTCGCGGATTCCGAGTGAAGATCTGATGGACTACCTGCGGCTGGAGCAGTCCAGAATGGACAAGCTTCAGATGGCAAAAGAGAGGAAGTGGAAACGGATCAACACAACGATCCGGTTGGTAGCATCGTTGGCAGCAGGTGTGGTGGCAATTTATTTTCTGAAAGATGAACCTACGATCCTTGTCAATATTTTGTATATCTGCGGTATTCTGGGCGGAGCATGGATCTGGAATAGCCGGAAAGATAAGAAGTGAGGCTGATACAATGCAGATCGAGGGAAATCAAAAAGAGCTGGATGCGATGAAAGCGTTTCATGAGGGAAATCGTGCGGAGGGATTGAAACTTCAGGAGGAGTTCGCAGCAGAGTTCAGGGAAGCATACAAAGAGAAAGACCACTGTCCTTGTCAGAAAACATGCAGATATCATGGAAACTGCAAAGAATGTGTTGCGATACATAGGGCACATCAGGAGCATGTCCCCAATTGTATGCGTCCGGTTATCAACAAAAAAATCAGGCTTTTGTCAGAACTGACAGAGCATACGATCGCGCGTGAGATAGAACCGCCGAAAGAAATATTGCGGACTTAGATACTTCTTAAATATCAGACAGAAGTAAATACTGAAAATTACGCTTTTAGAATTGCGAAAATGTTTGATGAGATAAAGGAGGAATATGGGGATAGCAAACAAGATTCGATGTTAGTTCTTAAAGATATTTTATACAATGTATATAAAATCTGGAACAAATAAATTAAATCAAATTATCAAGTCCTCGTCATCTAACAAGGGGACACAAAAAAGAAAAATCTCCAAGTGGCTGTTTCGTAAATAAACCACTTGGAGATTTACTGTTATTCATTGACTTTTCTGTCGACCCAAAAATATGTTGTGCTCAAAAGATGAGACCAAGAAAGATCAGATCGTGTCTTCTCTTCTGATATATCCCGGTTTCTCCGACTGTGCGATGATCTCTTTCGCATGGATGATGCGGGCGTGTTTGTCCACGACCTGATTTTCCAGATATACATCTTCCCCAACTTCGGTTTCGGAAAGAAGCACACAGTTTTTGACGACAGCGCCTTTTTTGATGATACATCCGCGGCCGATCACGGAATTCTCAACAGTACCCTCAATGAGACAGCCGTTGCAGACGATCGAACGTTTCACATCGGCAGTGTCGAAATATTGGGTTGGGCAGGAGTCGTTCGTTTTTGTGTAGATCGGCCAGTCCTCATTGAAGAGGCTCTGTACATTTTTGAAATCCATCAGAGCGAGGTTGGCATCGAAATAACTCTTCAGATCAGTGATGGTCGCAAAATATCCGCGATGTGAAATTCCCCGTACATCCAGCTCATCGCATTCTACGTTGATGATCTGCGGAAGTGTGTACATGGAGGAAAGTTTCTTTGCTTTATATACAAGTTCGATGAACAATTCACGTTTCATCACATAAGTATCCATGAAAATCGTGCGGTTTTTGGCAGTTCCGCGGTTCTTCTCGATGGAAAGGACTCCTTTTTGCTTGTTCAGGTTCAAAACATCACAGTTCAAAAATGCCTCTTTTGCATTGTCCACGGAATGGTACAAGAGAGAAATGTCTGCGCCAGATTCGATGTGGGTCTTGATCACATCGTGGAAATCCTGTGCGTAGATCATATAACTCGGGGCAATGACCACATAAGGGCAGGTCGAATGTTTGATACATTCCATGTTCTCGATGTATGCCGCGATATCGGTGTCATACAATGAATTTTCCGCTCCGTTTTCGGAGAACAGAAGCTGTAGTTTTCCGCGCTTGGAATTGATGTTGTAATGACGACCGGTTCCGAGATGCTCCGCCAGAGAACGAGGTTTCTGGTTGACGTACACCTGGATCTGGTCGATTCCGCTGTTACTCATATTGGAAATTGGAAAGTCAATGGCGCGATATCTTCCGAGGAAAGAAAAAGCTCCGATCGGGCGATAGTCCTGCATTCCCTCCACACGAATGTGATGTCCGGAAAAATTAATAATACCTAATGCTTTCATCTTATTCTTCCCCCTTTACACGTTTTGCAACAAGTTCGATATGGTCACTGTCGGCGCTTCCGACCACTGCATTTGCGCCGATCCGGATATTGTCGGCGACAAGTGCGCGTGTGACAACCGCGCCGTCTTCGACGATCGCTCCCGGCATCAGGACACTATCGATCACTTTTGCGTTCGGACCGACTTTGGCGCCGGTGAATAATACGGAATTACGGACTTCTCCTTCGATGTGGCAGCCTTGTGTGATATATGCGCCTTTGATCTCAGCGTTAGTTCCGACATAGTGTGGAAGCTCTGTTGTGTCTTCGGTATAAATCTTCCAGCTCGGATCGTTGAGGTCAAGCGTGTTGTTTTTTGCGAGCAGATCCATATTGGCTTCCCATAGAGAATCGATCGTTCCGACGTCTTTCCAGTATCCCTGGAACTTATATGCGCAGAGTTTCCGATTGTCGGCAAGCATACTTGGGATGATGTCTTTACCGAAATCATGGCTGGATTCCGGATCTTTCATATCTGCAACGAGCATCTTTCTCAAAATCTTCCAGTCAAAGATATAAATACCCATCGATGCGAGATTGCTTTTTGGCTGCTGCGGTTTCTCCTCGAATTCGACGATCTGTCCGGTCTCGTCTGTATTCATGATGCCAAAGCGGCTTGCTTCCTGCATCGGAACTTCAATGACGGCGATCGTGGCGTCGGCATTGTTCGCTTTGTGATAATCGAGCATCTTTGCATAATTCATTTTGTAAATATGGTCTCCGGAGAGTACGAGAAGATATTCCGGAGAATATGTATCGATGAAATCGATATTCTGCGAGATCGCATCGGCGGTTCCGCGGTAGACATTGAGGTCTACATCCGCTTTTTCGCGAGGCGGAAGTACATAGACGCCGCTGTCTTTCGCGTCCAGTCCCCAGCGGCGTCCGGCTGCGACGTAGCTGTTCAGAAGAATGGATTCGTATTGTGTCAGTACGCCGACAACATCGATTCCGCTATTGGCGCAGTTACTGAGCGGAAAGTCGATGATGCGGTATTTTCCCCCATATGAAACAGCCGGTTTTGCAACTTTATTTGTCAGGTCATGAAGACGGGAACCACGTCCGCCGGCAAGGATCATTGCTAACATATTGTTTTGTTTCATGATAAACCCTCTCTTTCGTGTTAGTGATATATATTATACAATTTTCCGGTGGCTTTTACCATGTTTTTGTGTGAAAAAGTATAAAAATATTGCGAATATATTGGAAGTTGCTTTCTAATAGGAGCGATTTCTGATATACTCTCTCAATAGTAGATTAAGAAAGGGTGGAAGTATGGATCTGAACAAAGAAAATATACGAAAGATCAAAGAACTGATCGTGTTTACGGCGCTGATTTTGATTGGTTTGTGGAAATATACACTGGTGCTTGATATTTTGAAATTTATTCTGGGAATTTTGATGCCGTTTCTGATCGGCGGTGCGATCGCATTTGTGCTGAATGTCCCGATGAGTTTTCTGGAACGGCATATTTTTGGCAATGAAAAATGGAAAGAGAACGGGAAGCTCCGTCGTCTTGCAAGACCGGTCAGCCTTGTCATGACGATCATCGGCGTGGCTGGGATCGTGCTCCTCGTCCTGTTTGTTGTGATCCCGCAGCTTGGACAGACTTTGATCGGACTGGGAAGAAATATCCAGAGTTTTATGCCGAAAGCGATCGGATGGCTGGAAGCGTTGTTTGATGACAATCAGGAGATACTGGCTCTGATCGGAAATATGGATATGAACTGGGAGAAGATCGTCAACAGTGTGATCGCATTTTTCAAAAGCGGAGCGGGCAGTGTGCTGAACTCTACGATGTCTGCGGCAAGAAGTATTGTGAGCAGCGTGACGACATTCTTTATTTCTTTCGTGTTTGCGTGCTATATTCTGCTTCAAAAAGAGAAACTGCATGGTCAGGTGAAAAAGATCGTTTATGCTTATCTTCCGAAAAGAAGAGGGGAGAATATCCTTCGGATCTGTTCGCTGACTTACCGGACATTTTCCCATTTCCTGACCGGGCAGTGTGTGGAGGCGTTGATTCTTGGATCGATGTTCTTTGTGGTGATGGGGATCATCCGTCTGCCGTATGCGCTTCTGGTCGGCGTGTTGATCGCGTTTACCGCGCTGATTCCGATCTTCGGTGCGTTTATCGGATGTGCGGTGGGAACGTTTCTGATCCTGATGGTCAACCCGGTGAAAGCTCTGATCTTCCTTGTACTCTTTTTCGTATTGCAGCAGATCGAGGGAAATCTGATCTATCCGAAAGTTGTCGGTAATTCCGTGGGACTTCCGTCTATCTGGGTACTTGCGGCGGTCAGCATCGGCGGAAGCCTGATGGGGGTTGTCGGAATGCTGATCTTTATTCCGCTTGTGTCGGTGATCTATACGATTTTCCGCGGCGATGTTTACCGGAGGCTGGAAGAGCGGGGGATCAAGGCAGAAGATTTAGAAGAAAAGGAAACGGAAATAAAAGGAATTGCGAATGATGAGGGGAAAGAAAAAAGTAAATGATTTTGGCAGTGATCCGGTTCCACTGCTTGTTCTGAAGATTTCGGTGCCGTTTATGTTTGCGCAGTTTGTAAATGTACTTTACAGCATTGTGGATCGTATCTATATAGGTAATATTCCGGTGATCGGTGCGGATTCACTTGCGGGCGCCGGGGTATGTGCGCCGATCATCACATTGCTGTCGTCATTCGGCGCGCTGATCGGAATCGGAGGTTCGGTGTTGTTTTCGATCCGGCTCGGCGCCGGGGATAAGAAAGGCGCGGAACGGATCCTTGGCAATAGTTTTTCGCTGCTTTTGGTTTTCTCGCTGTGTCTGACGTTTTTGTTTCTGGCGGTGAAGTCATGGCTTCTGCGCTGGTTCGGGGCGAGTGAAGTTACATTTGCGTATGCGAATACATATCTTACGATCTATACATTGGGAACATTTTTTGCGCTCGTATCTATGGGAATGAATTATTTTATCACGGCGCAGGGATTTCCGATGCTCGGGATGGCGACGACATTGATCGGCGCTGTGCTGAATATCGTACTGGATCCGGTGTTTATCTTTGGGTTGGATATGAACATTGCGGGTGCGGCTGTGGCGACGGTGATCGCGCAGATGGGATCCTGTCTCTTTGTACTTGCGACGCTTCACGGCAAAAAAATGCTGATTCCGATCCGGATCATGAAACCGGAACGAATGATCGCAAAGCAAGTAGTTAAGATCGGATTTTCACCGTTTTTGATCCTGGCTACGGACAGTGTGATCATCATTGCATTGAATGCGGTGCTTCAGTATTATGGTGGTGAGGAGATGGGAGATACGCTGATCACGGCAGCGACGATCGTTCAGAGTTATATGCTGCTTGTGACGGCGCCGATGCTTGGGGTGACAAGCGGATCGCAGCCTCTGATCAGTTTTAATTATGGCGCGAACAAACCGGAGCGGATCCGGAAGACCGTAGCCTGCGTCCTCGGTCTCTGTATCGGATTTACCGTATTGATGTTCGGGATCGCCAGGATTCTTCCGATGTATTTTGTCCGGATCTTTACATCGAATGCGGAATATCAGCAGCTTGCGGTGTGGGGAATCGGTGTGTTCATGCTGATGATCGTACCGCTTAGTTTTCAGTATGTATTTGTCGATGCGCTGACGGCGCTGGGAATGACGAGACTGTCGCTTTCATTGTCACTTGTGCGGAAAATGATCTATTTGGCGGCAACATGTATTTTACCGTTGTTCTTTACGGCAAAAACGGCATTTTATGCGGAACCGATCTCGGACTTGACCGCAGCAGTGCTCAGTAGTTCGGTATTTTTCTTCATTTACAGGAAATATCTGCGCGGAGCCGGGCGGCTGAAAGATATTAAGATTTGATGATTTGCAGTGCATTACGGATAGTTTTTGGTGGAGAGTTTCCGGAGGATTTAAGTAAAAGACTTGACTTTCATCCGGTGATTGTGATACAATCGACTGGCGAATGGAAGTAGGTCTTTTTTTTATGCCTAAATTTGGATGGCTTCGCAACCATCGGTAACAATTAAGTTAAGTAAAAAAAAAGCGAGGTGGAAGTTGTGCGCACAAGAATTACATTGGAATGTACAGAATGCAAGAACCGCAATTACAACATGACCAAGGATAAGAAAAATCATCCTGAACGTATGGAAACAAAGAAGTATTGCAAGTTCTGTAAATCACACACACTGCACAAAGAGACAAAATAGTCGTTGAAGGGAAGTGGCGAGATGAGTGAGAAATCAGGAAAAGCTCAGAAAACCAGCTGGTTCAAAGGATTACAGGCAGAGTTTAAGAAAATTGTCTGGCCAGATAAGAAAACACTTGTGAAACAGACGACGGCAGTTGTTTCAGTCTCTGTATTGTTGGGAGCGATCATTACGGTGATCGATACGATCCTGAAATATGGAATTGACTTCCTGGTGAAGTAGCAGGCGGAAGCAGAAAGGTGATTTTATGTCAGAGGCAAAATGGTATGTAGTTCATACCTATTCCGGGTATGAAAACAAGGTAAAAGCAAACATTGACAAGACGATCGAGAACCGTCATCTGGAAGACCAGATCCTTGAGGTGAGAGTGCCTCTGGAGGAAGTGATCGAGATGAAAAACGGTGTTCAGAAAGTAAGCATGAAAAAGCTTTTCCCGGGTTACGTTATGATCCATATGATCATGAACGACGATACATGGTATGTTGTTCGTAATACGAGAGGCGTGACGGGATTCGTCGGACCGGGATCCAAACCGGTTCCGCTGGAGGAAGAAGAGATGAGCCGCTTCGGAATCCATCAGGAGAACATCGTATATGACTTCGAGATCGGCGATACTGTGACCGTGCTCAGCGGCGCATGGGAGGGAACTGTCGGTGTGGTTCAGTCGATGAACGAGCAGAAACAGAGCCTTTCGATCAATGTGGAATTGTTCGGCCGTGAAACTCCGGTTGAACTTGGCTTTTCAGAAGTAAAGAAGATGGATTAAGTGGGAGGGATTTTATCCCGACAATACCACAAGGAGGTAATGAAAAATGGCAAAAAAAGTAGAAGGTTATATTAAGTTACAGATTCCGGCTGGAAAGGCAACTCCGGCACCACCGGTTGGTCCTGCACTTGGACAGCACGGTGTAAACATTGTGGAATTTACAAAGCAGTTCAATGCCAGAACAGCTGACCAGGGAGACCTGATTATCCCGGTTGTTATCACAGTTTACAACGACAGAAGCTTCAGCTTCGTTACAAAGACTCCGCCGGCAGCAGTATTGATCAAGAAAGCCTGCAACCTGAAATCCGGTTCAGGCGTTCCGAACAAGAACAAAGTTGCTACGATCACAAAAGCTCAGGTAGAAGAAATCGCAAAATTGAAAATGCCGGACCTGAACGCTGCAACAGTAGAGGCAGCTATGAGCATGATCGCCGGAACATGCCGTTCTATGGGTGTAACCGTAGAGGAGTAAGTTGATGTATTCGGAAGCTCATTTCGGTGTCTTCGAAAGAGTGAAAGAGTAGAAAGACAGTAACAGAGTTGAAAATAGTGGGAGGGGTTCGTTCCCGCAAACACCACAAGGAGGTTTATTAGAATGAAACGAGGAAAGAAATATATCGAAGCTGCAAAGCAGATCGAAAGAGGAAATCTTTACGAAAAAGCTGACGCGATCGCACTTGTGAAAAAGTCAGCAGTAGCAAAATTTGACGAGACAATCGAGGCTCACATCAGAACAGGATGTGACGGACGTCACGCTGATCAGCAGATCCGTGGAGCTGTTGTTCTTCCGCACGGAACAGGTAAAACTGTTCGTATCCTTGTATTTGCTAAAGATGCAAAGGCTGAGGAAGCAAAAGCTGCAGGAGCAGATTTCGTAGGCGGAGAGGATCTGATCCCGAAGATCCAGAACGAAGGATGGCTGGATTTTGACGTTGTTGTTGCTACACCGGACATGATGGGTGTTGTTGGACGTCTTGGACGTGTACTTGGACCAAAAGGTCTCATGCCGAACCCGAAAGCCGGAACAGTTACAATGGACGTAACAAAAGCGATCAACGAGATCAAGGCTGGTAAGATTGAGTACAGATTGGACAAGACAAACATTATCCATGTGCCGATCGGTAAAGCTTCCTTTACCGAAGAGCAGTTAGCGGACAACTTCCAGACGCTTATCGATGCAATTATCAAAGTTAGACCGGCAGCAGTAAAAGGACAGTACCTGAAGAGTGTTACACTGACATCTACAATGGGACCTGGAGTAAAACTGAACCCGATGAAACTTCAGTAATTTGCTGAGAAGATCATAAATGTGAAAATGAAGCCCCCGCACGGCGAAATCAGACGTATGTCTGCTCTCGCTGTGCGGGGGTTTGTTGTAAGGCGTGGAATCTTTTGGAAAGGGGAAATGAAAGATGGAAGATCATAATAAGGAAAATCAGTTGGATGACTCTCTTGTATGGGAAGAAGTCCATATGGAGCATATTGTACAGGATGAATGGATTGATTTTCGGAGATCGGCATGGAAATTTCCGGATGGAAGTGTATTTGAACCTTTTTACAGTTACAGCCGCAGAGATTATGTTGTGATCGTGGCATCGGATACCGATGGAAACTATCTTTGCGTGAAACAGTTCAGACCGGGAATCAGACAGGTGACAACGGAATTTCCGGCAGGTGGGATCGAGCGGGAAGATGGGAAAGAATATGGAAGTTCTCAGAACGGTGAAAACGCACAAGATATTTCAGCGGAAGATGCTTTTGACGCGGCAAAAAGGGAACTTTTGGAAGAAACCGGATATGAGTCGGATGAATGGAGCTATTTACTTACGATACCGTCAAATGCGACCATAGCAGACAACTATGCACATATTTTTATGGCAAAGAATTGCCGCAAAGTATCCGGACAAGATTTGGACGATACGGAGTTTTTAAATGTGATAAAACTTCCGGCAGAGATGATTGAGAAAATGATCGATGCAGGGCAGTTTCAGCAGGCAATCCATATTACAGCATGGCTGTTGGCTCAGAGGAGAGAGTAAGAAATCGGGCATTGTTATTGGCAACAGAGTGAAGTATAATGGGGATAAACAGTGTGTATGATGGTGGAAAAGAGGAAAACTATAATATGAATATAATGCCTGTTTCGGAATTGATAGATAAGGTGGAAGAAATATGTAAAGCCAACGGAGTAAAACGGTTGGACTTATTTGGATCTTTTGCGACCGGCACTGCAACAGATACCAGTGATATTGATTTTGTTGTGTATGGCTGTGAGGATATATTGGAATTGGAAGAAGCGCTCGAGGAGATTCCAACACTACGCAAAATTGATATTTTTGATTATGAGAATATCCATAATGAGTTTTTGCTGGAGGATATAAAGAAATATGGAAAACAAATTTATTAATCGATACAATACGTTTTGCAAAAGTTTAAAGAGTTTGGAAAAAAGCTGTACGGCAGATCCAAAAGCAGATTTTGTATTGGAAGCGACCGTTTTAAATTTTAATCTTACGTTTGATATTTCCTGGAAAATCATGAAAGATATTTTGGTGAAGCAATTAGGGGTTCTTGACTTTTCATTAGGATCTCCAAGAGGGACGTTGCAGCAGGCTTTTCAGAACGGGCTGATCAATGATGATAGATGGATACAGATGTTAAAGGACAGAAATCGGTTGGCGCATGATTATGACGGGACTTTTGCGGCAACAAGATTTCAGGTTATCGTAGATGAATATTATCATTTGTTTGTAAAACTGAGAGATTCCATGGAGAAATATTATCAGGATTTTGATGAAATGAATACGTTATAGATTGACCGTTTCAACTGTCGATCAAAAGGGACAAGAGAGTATTCTTGAAAAATATAAAAAACACTTGACATTTCCTGAGTGGAATGATAATCTATTATAGCAATTGACTGCCGAAGACAGCAGGTGCCGTTAGGCATAAGGTTTAAAACGCCTGCCGAGGAAGACAAGATTCTTTTAGAAGATGACTTAGTAATCCTCTGTGCTTCGAGCCGGAGGATTTTTTATTATTCGATAGGAATGGTATCCTATCGAATAAAAACGCTCCGCGGGATCGCACTGCGGCGGCTTGGAATATAGCTGCTTTGTAGCTCCGCCGTAGGCGGAGAATCCTGCGAAGCAGAATTCTTATTTTATCTGGAGCAGTCATTCAAAATCTATAAGGAGGTGCACCAGAACGTGGCAAAAGTTGAATTAAAACAACCAATCGTAGCAGCTATCGCAGAAGACATCAAAGACGCTCAGTCTGTTGTTCTTGTTGACTACCGTGGACTTACAGTAGCACAGGATACAGAGCTTCGTAAACAGCTTAGAGAAGCTGGTGTTCTTTACAAAGTTTGCAAGAACACAATGATGAAGAGAGCATTTGAGGGAACAGAGTTCGCAGGTCTGGATGAGTATTTAGAGGGACCGAGCGCACTTTGCGTGTCCAAAGACGATGCGACAGCTCCGGCAAGAATTCTTGCAGAGTTTGCTAAGACAGCAGACAAACTGGAAATGAAAGCCGGTGTAGTAGAAGGAACAGTATATGACGTAGCAGGTCTTAACGAACTGGCTAAGATCCCGTCAAGAGAAGTGCTGCTGTCCAGATTGCTTGGAAGTATGCAGTCACCTATCACAAACTTCGCTCGTGTTATTAAGCAGATCGCTGAGAAAGACGGCGAGGTTGCAGCTGAGGCTCCGGCTGAAGCAGCAGAAGAAGCTCCGGCAACAGAGGAGTAATCAGGTACTCGCCGCAGGCGGGACGATCTAATCAGAAAACAAATGGAAAGCTGCATATGAGCGGCGGATAAAATTTTAAAAATGGAGGATATCAAAATGGCTAAATTGACAACAGCTGAAATGATTGAAGCAATCAAAGAGTTATCAGTATTAGAACTGAATGAATTAGTAAAAGCATGCGAAGAAGAATTCGGTGTATCTGCAGCAGCAGGTGTTGTAGTTGCAGCAGCAGGAGACGGAGCTGCAGCAGCAGAAGAGAAAGATGAGTTTGATGTAGAGCTTGTATCTGCAGGAGCTTCCAAGGTTAAAGTTATCAAAGTTGTTCGTGAAGTAACAGGACTTGGACTGAAAGAAGCAAAAGAGCTTGTTGACGGAGCTCCGAAAGTAATCAAAGAAGGAATCTCCAAAGCAGAAGCTGAAGAGCTGAAAGCGAAACTGGAAGCAGAAGGTGCAGAAGTTAACATGAAATAATTTCATTTCTGACAGAAGATTACGGCCGCAGATGAGAAAGTCATTTGCGGCTTTTCTGTTATCTGATATGTGAACAGAGCAGTTTGACGGGTTTTTGTTTGCCGGAGAGTGATGAAAATGTCAATTACCACAAAAAAGAAAATATGTCAAGAGTTTTTTGATAAAAATGAAGAAAAACGGTTGACATCAGAAAGAGCTTTGTGATATAGTAAAAAATGCGCTATTATGGAAAGGTATGCCATTATAGATTTCATTTACTGATGCACATGGCTCTTTTCTTATTATAGAGTGTGATACTTTTGCAGTGGCAGAGTATTACTGAACAGGGAAGTATGACTGGGTAGAGTTCATACCCGCAAAAAAATATATGAGGAGTGAAACGTCAATGGAGAAAAACAGAATTCGTCCCATCACAAACGGAAAAAGTTCACGCATGAGCTATTCCAGACAAAAAGAAGTGCTGGAAATGCCGAATCTCATCGAAGTTCAGAAGAACTCATACGAGTGGTTTCTGAGCGAAGGTCTGAGAGAGGTATTCGATGACATTTCCCCGATCGCAGATTACAGCGGTCATTTCAGTCTGGAATTCGTCGATTTCAGACTCTGCGAGGATGAAGTAAAGTACACGATCGACGAGTGTAAAGAACGTGATGCGACATATGCCGCACCTCTGAAAGTGAAAGTGAGACTTTACAACAAAGAGAATGATGAGATCAACGAACATGAAATCTTCATGGGAGATTTTCCGCTGATGACAAAGACCGGTACGTTCGTAATCAACGGTGCCGAGCGTGTTATCGTCAGCCAGCTTGTGCGTTCCCCGGGAATTTACTACGGAATCGCGCATGATAAGATCGGAAAAGAACTGTATTCTTCTACTGTGATCCCGAACCGTGGAGCATGGCTGGAATACGAGACAGACTCCAATGACGTTTTCTATGTAAGGGTTGACCGTACGCGTAAAGTGCCGATCACAGTGCTGATCCGTGCGCTTGGTGTCGGAACGAACGCGGAGATCGTTGAGATGTTCGGTGAAGAGCCGAAGATCCTTGCAAGTTTTGGAAAGGACACTGCTGAGAATTATCAGGAGGGTCTGTTAGAACTGTACAAAAAGATCCGTCCGGGCGAGCCGCTGGCAGTGGACAGCGCGGAAAGTCTGATCACAAGTATGTTCTTTGATGCAAGACGTTATGATCTTGCAAAAGTAGGACGTTACAAATTCAATAAAAAACTGGCTCTGAAAAACCGTGTCAAAGGTCGTGTGCTGGCAGAAGATGTGATCAGTTGTGTGACGGGCGAAATGGTTGCCGAAAAGGGAACAACGATCACAAGAGAACTGGCAGACGAGATCCAGAATGCGGCAGTTCCGTATATCTGGGTAGAGGGAGAGGACGAGTCCCGCAATATCAAGATCCTTTCCAATATGATGGTAGATCTGCAGGCAGTTGTAGATATCGACCCGACTGAGGTCGGTGTGACAGAACAGGTATACTATCCGGTTCTGGAGGGATTGCTTGAGGAGACAGAAGGAGACGTGGAAGAGCTGAAAGCGGCGATCAAGAGAGACATCCACGATCTGATCCCAAAACATATTACAAAGGAAGATATTTTTGCTTCCATTAACTACAATATCCATCTTGAATACGGCATGGGAAATGACGATGATATTGACCACCTTGGCAACCGTCGTATCCGTGCAGTCGGAGAACTTCTGCAGAATCAGTACAGAATCGGTCTGTCCCGTCTGGAGAGAGTGGTCCGCGAGCGTATGACGACGCAGGATCAGGATGGAATTTCTCCGCAGTCACTGATCAACATCAAACCGGTAACAGCAGCTGTAAAAGAGTTCTTCGGATCTTCTCAGCTGTCCCAGTTTATGGATCAGAACAACCCGCTTGGAGAATTGACACATAAGAGACGTCTCTCCGCATTGGGACCGGGAGGACTTTCCCGTGACCGTGCAGGATTTGAGGTCCGTGACGTTCACTATTCCCATTACGGAAGAATGTGTCCGATCGAGACGCCTGAGGGACCGAACATCGGTTTGATCAACTCTCTGGCATGCTATGCGAGAATCAACCAGTACGGATTTATCGAGGCTCCGTACAGAAAGATCGACAAGACAGATCCGCAGAATCCGGTCGTTACGGATGAAGTCGTATATATGACTGCGGATGAAGAAGATAATTATCATGTGGCACAGGCGAATGAGGCTCTGGACGCAGAGGGACATTTTGTCCGTAAGAATGTATCCGGTCGTTACCGTGAAGAGACACAGGAATATGAGAGAAGCAAGTTCGATTACATGGACGTTTCTCCGAAGATGGTATTCTCCGTGGCGACAGCGCTCATTCCTTTCCTGGAAAATGACGATGCGAACCGTGCGCTGATGGGATCCAACATGCAGCGTCAGGCAGTTCCGCTTCTGACAACCGAAGCTCCGGTAGTCGGAACAGGTATGGAAGTAAAAGCGGCAGTTGACTCCGGAGTCTGCATCGTGGCAGAAAAAGCAGGTGTTGTTGAGCGTTCTACTTCCACAGAGATCACGATCAAACATGACGACGGATCCAAGAAGAGCTACAAACTGACTAAGTTCCAGAGAAGTAACCAGAGCAACTGCTACAACCAGAGACCGATCGTTGACAAGGGCGAGAGAGTGGAGGAAGGACAGGTCATTGCAGACGGTCCGTCCACATCCAAGGGCGAGATGGCGCTTGGTAAGAACCCGCTGATCGGATTTATGACCTGGGAGGGTTACAACTACGAGGATGCCGTTCTGTTGAGCGAGCGTCTCGTACAGGATGACGTTTATACTTCTGTTCATATTGAAGAATATGAGGCAGAAGCTCGTGATACAAAACTCGGACCGGAAGAGATCACAAGAGATATTCCGGGAGTCGGCGATGATGCGCTGAAAGATCTTGATGAGAGAGGAATCATCCGCATCGGTGCAGAAGTCCGCGCAGGAGATATCCTGGTCGGAAAAGTAACGCCGAAAGGAGAGACGGAACTGACGGCAGAAGAGCGTCTGCTGAGAGCGATCTTCGGTGAGAAAGCGCGTGAAGTCCGTGACACTTCTCTGAAAGTACCGCACGGAGAGTACGGTATCGTTGTGGATGCGAAAGTATTTACAAGAGAGAACGGCGACGAACTGTCACCGGGAGTAAATCAGGCAGTTCGCATTTATATTGCACAGAAGAGAAAGATTTCTGTCGGTGATAAGATGGCTGGACGTCATGGTAACAAGGGTGTCGTTTCCCGCGTGCTTCCGGTAGAAGATATGCCGTATCTGCCGAACGGACGTCCGCTGGATATCGTTTTGAACCCGCTTGGTGTGCCGTCCCGTATGAACATCGGACAGGTGCTGGAGATCCATTTGAGCCTTGCGGCGAAAGCGCTTGGTTTCAACATTTCCACACCGGTCTTTGACGGTGCGAACGAGATCGATATTATGGACACTCTGGATCTGGCAAATGATTATGTCAATCTGGAATGGGAAAAATTTGATAAGAAACATGGAGAGGAACTGCTTCCGGAAGTACGCCAGTACCTCTATGACAACCGTGCGCACCGTGCACTTTGGAAAGGCGTTCCGCTTTCCCGCGACGGAAAAGTACGTTTAAGAGACGGACGTACCGGAGAGTTCTTTGACAGTCCGGTTACGATCGGACACATGCATTACCTCAAACTGCATCACTTGGTAGACGACAAGATCCATGCGCGTTCTACCGGTCCTTACTCACTCGTAACACAGCAGCCGCTGGGAGGAAAAGCCCAGTTCGGTGGTCAGCGTTTCGGAGAGATGGAGGTTTGGGCTCTGGAGGCGTATGGAGCATCCTATACGCTGCAGGAGATCCTGACTGTGAAGTCTGACGACGTTGTGGGACGTGTGAAGACATATGAGGCGATCATCAAAGGTCAGAACATCCCTGAACCGGGAATTCCGGAATCTTTCAAGGTATTGCTGAAAGAGCTGCAGTCCCTTGCACTGGATGTACGCGTACTCCGTGATGACAATACAGAAGTTGAGATCATGGAAAGCGTAGATTACGGTGAGACAGACCTGCGTTCGATCATCGAGGGAGACAGAAGATATCGTGACGACAACGAATCCTATGGCGACCACGGTTATACCGAGCAGGAATTCGTAGACGGAAAACTGGAGGATGTGGAACCGGAAGAAGACGATCTTGCCGAAGTGGATGAGATTGAATTCGATGAGTTTTTTGACGAAGAATAGGAGGAGCCAACTTTATGCCAAATAATAATGAACAACAATATCAGCCGTTAACATTTGATGCAATCAAAATCGGTCTGGCTTCACCGGAGAAGATCATGGAGTGGTCAAGAGGCGAGGTTACCAAGCCGGAGACCATTAACTATAGAACATTGAAACCAGAGAAAGACGGTCTGTTCTGTGAAAAGATTTTCGGACCGAGCAAGGACTGGGAGTGTCACTGTGGAAAATATAAAAAGATCCGCTACAAAGGCGTTGTCTGCGACCGTTGTGGCGTAGAAGTGACCAAAGCGAGTGTGCGCCGTGAACGTATGGGGCACATCGCATTGGCTGCTCCGGTTTCCCATATCTGGTATTTCAAAGGCATCCCGAGCCGTATGGGACTGATCCTGGACATTTCTCCGAGAACTCTGGAGAGAGTGCTTTACTTTGCATCTTATATCGTGCTGGATAAGGGAGAGACTTCCCTCCAGTACAAACAGGTGCTTTCCGAAGCAGAGTATCAGGAAGAAAGAGAAAAATGGGGCAAATCTTTCCGTGTAGGAATGGGTGCCGAAGCAATTCAGGAACTTCTTCAGGCGATTGATCTGGAAAAAGAGTATGCAGAACTTCAGGCAGCTCTTGAAAATGCAAGCGGACAGAAGCGCGCAAGAATCGTAAAACGTCTGGAAGTTGTGGAAGCATTCCGTGAATCCGGAAACAAACCGGAGTGGATGATCTTAAATGCTATCCCGGTTATCCCGCCGGATCTGCGTCCGATGGTACAGCTTGACGGAGGTCGTTTCGCAACTTCCGACTTGAATGACCTGTACAGAAGAATCATCAACCGTAACAACCGTCTGAAAAGACTGCTGGAACTCGGCGCGCCGGATATCATCGTGCGCAACGAGAAGCGTATGCTTCAGGAGGCGGTTGACGCATTGATCGACAACGGACGCCGTGGTCGTCCGGTAACGGGACCAGGAAACAGAGCACTGAAATCTCTGTCCGATATGCTGAAAGGTAAGTCCGGACGTTTCCGTCAGAACCTGCTTGGTAAGCGTGTTGACTATTCCGGACGTTCGGTTATCGTCGTAGGACCGGAGCTGAAGATTTACCAGTGTGGTCTGCCGAAAGAGATGGCGATCGAGTTGTTTAAACCATTTGTTATGAAAGAACTCGTTGCCAACGGAACTGCGCACAATATCAAAAATGCAAAGAAAATGGTCGAGAGACTGCAGCCGGAAGTTTGGGACGTTCTCGAAGAAGTGATCAAAGAACATCCGGTTATGCTGAACCGTGCCCCCACACTGCACCGACTTGGTATTCAGGCATTTGAGCCGATCCTGGTAGAGGGTAAAGCGATCAAGCTGCATCCGCTCGTATGTACCGCATACAATGCCGATTTCGACGGAGACCAGATGGCGGTCCATGTGCCGCTTTCCGTGGAAGCACAGGCAGAGTGCCGTTTCCTGTTGCTCTCTCCGAACAACTTGCTGAAACCGTCTGACGGTGGTCCGGTAGCCGTTCCGTCTCAGGATATGGTACTTGGTATCTATTACCTGACTCAGGAGAGACCGGGAGTCAAAGGTGAGGGAATGTTTTTCAAGAGTGTAAGTGAAGCGATCCTTGCTTATGAGAACGGATTTATCACACTGCACTCTAAGATCAAAGTCCGCGTGACAAAGACGATGCCGGACGGAAGCGAGAAGACAGGGACGATCGATGCAACATTGGGACGTCTCCTGTTCAATGAGATCATCCCGCAGGATCTTGGATTTGTAGATCGTGAGATCGAGGGTAATGAACTGAAACTGGAAGTTGATTTCCACGTTGGAAAGAAACAGTTGAAACAGATCCTCGAAAAAGTAATCAATACACACGGCGCAACACAGACAGCGGAAGTTCTGGATGATGTTAAAGCGATCGGATATAAATATTCCACAAGAGCTGCGATGACCGTATCTATTTCCGACATGACCGTACCGCCGCAGAAACCGCAGATGATCCAGGAAGCGCAGGATACCGTGGATAAGATCACAAAGAACTACAAACGTGGTCTGATCACAGAGGAAGAGCGTTACAAAGAAGTTGTAGAGACTTGGAAGAACACCGATGATAAGCTGACAGAGGCGTTGCTTTCCGGTCTGGACAAATATAACAACATCTTCATGATGGCGGATTCCGGAGCCCGTGGTTCCGACAAACAGATCAAACAGCTTGCAGGTATGCGTGGATTGATGGCGGATACGACCGGTCGTACGATCGAGTTGCCGATCAAGTCCAACTTCCGTGAGGGTCTGGACGTATTGGAGTACTTCATGTCCGCCCATGGAGCGCGTAAAGGTCTGTCCGATACCGCGCTTCGTACCGCCGATTCCGGTTACCTGACAAGACGTCTCGTAGACGTTTCCCAGGAGCTGATCATTCACGACAGCGACTGTGTGGAGGGTACAGGAAAAGAGATTCCGGGAATGTATGTCAAAGCATTCATGGACGGAAACGAAGAGATCGAGAGTCTGCAGGAGCGTATTACAGGACGCTTCTCCTGTGAGGACATCAAAGATAAAGAGGGCAATGTTATTGTCAAAGCAAATCACATGATCACACCGAAGCGTGCCGAGAAAGTGATGAAGAACGGTGTGGATGTGAACGGAAATCCGCTTGAGAAAGTGAAGATCCGTACGATCCTGACCTGTAAATGTAAAAACGGCGTATGCTCCAAGTGCTACGGTGCCAACATGGCGACCGGAGAAGCGGTTCAGGTCGGAGAGGCTGTCGGAATCATTGCCGCACAGTCCATCGGAGAGCCGGGTACACAGCTGACCATGCGTACGTTCCATACCGGTGGAGTTGCCGGTGACGATATCACACAGGGTCTTCCTCGTGTCGAGGAGTTGTTTGAGGCGAGAAAGCCGAAAGGACTTGCGATCATCACAGAATTTGCAGGAACTGCGACTCTGAGCGATACAAAGAAGAAACGAGAAGTGATCGTGACAAATGACCAGACAGGCGAGTCCAAAGCTTATCTGATCCCATATGGTTCCAGAATCAAAGTCCGTGACGGACAGGTGCTGGAAGCCGGAGACGAGCTGACAGAGGGAAGTGTAAATCCGCACGACATCCTGAAGATCAAAGGTCTTCGCGCCGCACAGGATTACCTGCTCAGAGAAGTACAGCGTGTATACCGCCTGCAGGGTGTTGAGATCAACGATAAGCATATCGAAGTCATTGTACGTCAGATGCTGAAGAAGATCCGTATCGAAGAAAAGGGAGACAGCGAATTTCTTCCGGGCAGCATGGCAAACGTGCTGGAATTCAACGAGGTAAATGAAATGCTTGAAGAAGAGGGCAAAGAGCCGGCAACCGGAGAGCAGATCATGCTCGGTATCACGAAAGCCGCACTTGCTACGGATTCCTTCCTTTCCGCAGCATCTTTCCAGGAGACGACAAAGGTTCTGACAGAAGCTGCGATCAAAGGAAAAGTCGATCACCTGATCGGTCTGAAAGAAAATGTCCTGATCGGAAAACATATTCCGGCAGGTACCGGTATGAAGAAGTACCGCGACGTACATCTGAATACCGAGCTGAAGACAGAAGAAGAGGCGGAACTGGACGAAGAAGATCTTCTTGCATTAGATATGGAGCAGGGAGAACTGGAAGAGGCAGTGGAAGAAGCAAAAACAGCCGAAGCAGAATTGGAAACAGTCAGCGCGGACGAAGAAGCCGACGCAGAGGAGACTGTGACAGAAGAATAAATTTTCCGGCAGTATCAGTCGGGAAAGTACGGGCGTTGTTCCAACGGTGAGATCACCGATGGCAGCGTCCGTTTTTATGTAAAAAACGGGAATGGGACAAAAGTACAAATCAATGGGAAACACCGGTACGGTTTGTGCGTGCGCATAAAAAAATGGTTGAAAGTTGTGGAAGTTTTGGACATTTTCATATCAAAAAATAAACTCGCTGAATAAGATGTGTATCTAAACATTCATTAGAATACCTAAAAAATATTTAGATAAAGAGACAAAACCAAGAAAATAAAGCATAGATAAAATATAAAGGAAGAAGAGAGAAGAATAAATGCAAGAAATAAAATAACTACTTGCAAAATGAAAAGACAAAAGGTATAATAAGAAGCAGTTGAGGAAGCTTGGTCTGACGACTGAGCTTTTTTCGGCACTTGTATGAAAGATTCATACAGTGGGATTATTTTTTACAATTTAGGAGGATGGAAACATGGAAAAGTGGATGTTTCTTGTTCCGGCGGCGGCAGTGATCGCATTGTTGTTCGCCGTGTATCTGGCGAACAAAGTCAGCCGCCAGAGTGTAGGAACAGACAGAATGAAAGAGATTTCAGGTGCGATCGCCGAGGGTGCGCGGGCATTTCTGACAGCAGAGTACAAGATTCTGGTTATCTTTGTTGCAGTATTGTTCGTACTGATCGGAGTCGGGATCGGAAGCTGGGTAACGGCGGTTTGTTTTGTGGTCGGCGCATTGTTTTCAACGATCGCGGGATACTGTGGTATGACAGTGGCAACAAAGGCGAATGTCAGAACAGCGAATGCGGCAAGAGAGAGCGGAATGAATAAAGCGCTTTCGATTGCATTTTCCGGCGGAGCGGTTATGGGAATGTGTGTAGCCGGTCTCGGAGCGCTTGGTGTGAGCCTTGTATACATATTGACGAAGAATGTAGACGTTCTTTCCGGATTCAGCCTGGGAGCTTCTTCTATCGCGCTGTTTGCTCGTGTAGGCGGAGGTATTTATACAAAAGCAGCGGACGTAGGGGCTGACCTGGTAGGTAAAGTAGAAGCAGGGATCCCGGAAGATGATCCGCGTAATCCGGCTGTTATCGCAGATAACGTAGGAGACAACGTAGGGGACGTTGCCGGTATGGGGGCAGACTTGTTTGAGTCTTATGTAGGTTCTTTGGTATCTGCATTGACTCTCGGTGCAGTCGGTGCGGCTGTTTCAGGCGTGCTCTATCCGCTGGCGATCGCAGCGATCGGTCTGATCGCATCGATCATCGCAACATTTTTCGTAAAAGGCGGAGAGAACGCAAATCCGCAGAAAGCATTGACAAAGGGAAGCTATGTATCCGCAGGTCTTGTGATCATCGCGTCGATCGTACTGAGTCAGGTATTATTCGGCGATATGAGAGCTGCGATCGCGGTGATCGCGGGACTGGTAGTCGGTGTGATCATCGGAAATGTAACAGAGTATTATACATCTGCAGATTACAAACCGGTTAAGAAGATCGGCGCGCAGTCCGAGACCGGACCGGCGACGACGATCATCAGTGGTATTGCCGTTGGTATGCAGTCCACAGCAATCCCGCTGCTTCTGATCTGTGTGGGAATCTTTATCGCATTTCAGGCAAATGGCCTGTACGGAATCGCACTTGCGGCCGTTGGTATGCTCTCCACGACCGGCATTACCGTTGCAGTTGATGCATATGGACCGATCGCAGATAATGCGGGCGGTATCGCAGAGATGTCAGGACTGGATGACTCGGTTCGTGAGATCACAGATAAACTGGACTCCGTAGGAAACACAACCGCAGCGATGGGAAAAGGATTCGCGATCGGTTCTGCAGCATTGACTGCACTGGCGTTATTCGTATCTTATGCGGAAGCGGTAGATCTGGATGCGATCAATCTGTTGGATTACAAAGTGATCATCGGTATTTTCATCGGTGGTATGCTGACATTTTTATTCTCTGCATTTACAATGGATTCTGTGTCCAAAGCAGCTTATAAGATGATCGAGGAAGTAAGACGTCAGTTCCGTGAGAAACCGGGCATCATGAAAGGTACTGAGAAACCGGATTATACATCATGTGTAGCCATCTCTACAACCGCAGCTCTTCACGAAATGCTGCTTCCGGGTCTGATGGCAGTGATTGTTCCGGTGCTTGTCGGAGTGGTACTCGGCGTGGACGCTTTGGGCGGACTGCTTGCGGGCGCACTTGTAACAGGCGTTCTGATGGCGATTTTCATGTCCAACGCAGGCGGAGCATGGGATAATGCGAAGAAATATATCGAGACAGGAGCACACGGCGGAAAGGGAAGCGAAGCTCACAAAGCTGCCGTCGTAGGAGATACGGTCGGAGATCCGTTCAAAGATACCTCAGGACCGTCGATCAACATCCTGATCAAATTAATGACAATCGTATCACTGGTATTTGCACCGCTCTTCCTTTCAATCGGAGGACTTCTGTAAAATATCGGTATTAATTGAACTAAGTGCATACGGGAGGGGATATCTTCTCCCACAAAAGGAAGAACTGTCGCTTCAACGATTTAGAAAATGATCGTGAAGCGGCAGTTTCCTTTTGTTAGAAAATATGTAAGTAAAGAAAAAATACGAATCTCCCGAAGAAGTTCAAGTATTAAAAATACTGATTTCTACGGGGGATTCGTATTTTAAGATTTAGAGCCTAAAAATCGGTATTAACTGATAGCCCCTTATGGATGTCTTTAAACTTCCTCGCCGTTTTTGTAGCGATTGAGGACGTTCTGAATACGTTCACTCGGATTCAGAATGCTGCTGATCGATCCGTCGTGATTCAGAGTGTCGATCAGAAGTGCGATATATTTGCTCATATCACAGTTGATATAGTAAGGTTTCGACAAAAGATCCGGCGTCTGGTAGATCAGGTTGGTTGTCAGGATACCGTCGATGATACCATCCTCGTACGCCTGATCAAACTGGTCCATACCGTTCGTGAACAGACCGAATGTAGCGGCAGCGAAAATGCGTTTCGCTTTGCGCTTTTTCAGCTGTTTGGCAACATCAAGGATACTTTCTCCGGAAGAGATCATATCGTCGATGATGATCACATCTTTTCCATCTACGGAAGTTCCGAGGAATTCGTGGGCAACGATCGGGTTTCTTCCGTTGACGATGCGTGTGTAATCACGGCGTTTGTAGAACATACCCATATCCAGTCCGAGGACGTTTGCCAGATAGATCGCACGCGCGGTCGCCCCCTCGTCCGGGCTGATCACCATCATGTGCTCGCTGTCAAACTGAAGATCTTTGTAGGTACGCATCAGTCCGCGGGTAAACTGGTAAGCCGGGGAGACCGTCTCAAATCCGCTCAGCGGGATCGCATTCTGGACACGTGGGTCATGGGCGTCAAAAGTGATGATGTTGTCAACACCCATACGGACCAGTTCCTGAAGCGCCAGTGCACAGTCGAGTGATTCACGGCTGCTGCGTTTGTGCTGACGGCTTTCGTATAAAAATGGCATGATCACATTGATACGGCGTCCCTTTCCTCCGACAGAGGCGATGATACGCTTCAGATTCTGGAAGTGATCATCCGGTGACATATGGTTGGTATTGCCTGTCATCTGATAAGTTACGCTGTAATTGAGTACATCCACCAAAAGATATAAATCTTTTCCGCGGACAGATTCCGTGAGAATACCTTTTGCCTCACCGGAACCGAAACGCGGAACTTTCGCTCCGATAATATAGTTGTCCTTTACATAACCGTTGAAAGCTACATCGTCCTTGTATTGATGTGCACTTTCCTGTCTCCATTTTACGAGGTAATCATTTACCTTCGCTCCCAGTTCCTCACATCCTGTGAGCGGGATCAGTCCCAGTGCTCCTACCGGAATATTCTCCAAGTTTCGATCGCTTCTTCGCAGCATTATTGCTCCTCCTTGTGTAAAAGTTTTTTCTTGATTCGAATATCATCTCCGATGATCTTCAGCATGATATAGTTGCTTGTGATCCTGGAAAATGACCGCTCTGTGTAAAGATCGGCCAGTGAATCCAGAGATAAATTAGTTGAGATAACCGTTGATTTCCTGCTTAACAGTCGTTCGTTGAGACAGGAGAAAAGCTGGGACGCGATAAACGCATTCGTATATTCGGTTCCCAGATCGTCGATGATCAGCAGGTCGCAGTCAAAAATAGACTCGTACATATTCTGTGCATCGACATCGTTTTTGTCAAATGTATGATGCGCCAGTGTGTTAAAAAAGGACGGCGCAGAAAAATACAGGACAGAAAAACCTTGTTCAATCAGATCGCGGGCAATACAGTTGGAGAGAAATGTCTTTCCGACGCCCACATCCCCGTAGAGGAACAGGTTTTTGTGTTCTGTTTCAAAAGTCTTTACAAAATTAAGACAGATCCGGTGTGCTTCGCGCATCACATCTCTGGCGGAACGACCGGAACGAGGGTCTTTGAAGTTCTCGGAATAATAATCCAGTGAGAAAGTATCGAAATTCTCATAGCGAAGAACTCCTGCCAGATTGGACTGACTGTAAAGCAGATCGGAGACTGCTTTTTTGAAGCAGCGGCACTTCTTGTTGTCAATGTAGCCTGTATCTTTACAGAGGCTGCATTCATACTGCGGTTCCAGATAATCATCAGGGAATCCCGCAGATTTCAGAAGCGCTTTCTTACGTTCCCTAAGAGTCGATAGCTCTTCGTGGAGTGAATCCACCGCATGGTCATCTCCGTTTAAAAGCTGTTTTCCGCGCCGGATGGACAGATCAGAGATCGATTCGTCCAAAGTACGAAATTCCGGAAGCACCCGACAGACTTCTTCATAATGACTGTTCAGAAGATCATGGCTTCTCAGTTGTTTTTGCTCATAACTTCTCATGATTGCCTGATATTGTGAATTCTTCAATCCCACGAAAATACTCCTTTTAATTGCTGTTTAATAAACGTTCTTCCAATGAATCCATATCATAAGAGCGGCGGTCAAAGTTGTTCAGATTCCGCGCTGCCGGTTTTACACGGGAAACAGCGGCGCTTCGGCTGCGCTCTTTCTGGAATGCAGCATCCAGAGCAGCAATGTCCTGGATCTTTCTCACCTGCCGGCTGCGCCATTTCTGCAGGATCGAGTCTGTATACTCGAAACTCGGCTGATGTGTCGCAGAGATCGTACGATTGCAGGCTTCCAGAATAATGTCGAGTGTGAAACCGAATTCTTCGGACCACTTCTTGATATAGGCAAGTTCCGCTTCTCCCGGAGCACGGTTCTTCAGACCGAAAGCGTTCATGACAGCATAACAGTTCTTGTTATAATTTACAGAACGCTGCCGTGCTTCTGCGACAGTGCGGACTCCGTCATCAAACCAGGAAAGAGCGACTTTCTGGATGTAGCGGATGCTCTTATGCCCGTTCTCCACACAGGACTCGATCAGATATTCGATCAGGTCTGCGGACATCCCGAGCGTGTCATAGAAATAGGTGATCGCATCCATGTCGGTCTTGGTCAATGTCTTTCCTAAATATTGTTCCGCAATGAAGAGCAGAGATTTCAGTTCTTTCTGTGCACGGAAAGAATCCAGCGGAATCGGCTGGGCAACCGGAGTCTGTACGGGAGCTGCCGAAACGGCAGCGCTCGGAGCAGCCATATCTGAAATCGGGGCGTCCGATGCGGAAACATCCGGCATAAATGCTGCAGCGGAGGAAATCTCCTCGCCCGGCAGACCCTCTAAACTCTTTCCGCCTCCCGGTCCCGGTGTAGTCGGTGTGTCCGGCGGTGTCGGATGAGAGAGCGGTACACAGATCGTCTTCTCAAGTGAAAGACCGATGATCTGGTCGTCTGCATCCTTTTCCAGACTTAAAAGCCCTTCAGATTCCCAATATCTGAAGGCCCTTAAGATGTCCTTTTCCGTATTGTCCAGGCTGTCCGCGATCGTTGAGATCGTAAGCTGGGAATATGGATCGTCCAGATGTCTTAATAAAAAGAGATAGACTTTCACAAATTCTCCGTTCGCTTTACTCATATAATGGTCGATAAAATCATTAGCTACCAGCGTCGCGTTGACTTGGTATTTATTCTTTAAAATCAATGTCTTCATGTGATCTTCCCCACTTAATACTCTTAAAATCCCCTTTGGCGTAAACGTATTATAGCACCGAAAACGAAAGGGAAAAAGCATTTTTTCGGGGAACGGGCGGTTTTTTTGTAGATAACTCTATGTGGAAAGTGTGGATAACTTCTATTTAAGAAGATCTTCCCCAATGTTTACAACATCTCCGGCTCCCATAGTTATCAACAAATCTCCTGAAGCACATTGCTCGCCCAGAAAGTGTTCGATCTCCTCGAAGCTGGAAAAATAGTGTGCGTCGGTCCCGAGACGGGCAGCTTCCTCGGCAAGATCTTTGGAAGAGATCCCAAGTGTATCTGTCTCCCGCGCCGCGAAAATATCTGCCAGAACAAGATGGTCGGCATGGGAAAGCGCTTCGGCGAACTCGTGGAAAAATGCTTTTGTCCGGGTGTAAGTATGCGGCTGGAATACACACCACAGTTCGTTGTGCGGATAGTGTTTGGCAGCCTGCAGTGTGGCGGCGATCTCCGTCGGATGGTGGGCATAATCGTCAATGATGATCACGCCGTCCTTTGTTCCTTTATATTCGAAACGGCGGTCGGTCCCGGTGAAAGAGAGCAGCCCTTTCCGGGTCGTCTCAAGCGGGATCTCGAGAAGATCTGCCGTGGCGATCGATGCCAGCGCATTGGAAACATTGTGTCTGCCCGGAACGGATAATGTGATATGTCCGGCAGGTTCTTTGCGGCGCAGCAGGTCGAATGACGCGCAGCCTTTCTCATCGAACGCGATATTTTCAGCGCTGTAATCGAAATCCTTGGAAAAACCATAGGTTATGATGTGACAGGAAAGTCCGTTATAAATTTCCGGATAGTTGTCGATCTCTCCGTTGATCACCAGCGTTCCGTCATCGGGAAGCAGAGCAGCAAACTGATGGAACGAATGACGGATGTCTTCTAAGTCTTTGAAAAAATCCAGATGATCCGCTTCGATATTCAGAATGATCCCGATCTTCGGGAAGAAGTTCAAAAAGCTGTTCGTATATTCACATGCTTCGGTAATGAATGTTTCTGATTTTCCCACGCGGATATTTCCGCCGATCGCTTTTAAGATACCGCCGACGGAAATGGTCGGATCCAGATCAGCCTCCAGAAGCACATGGGAGATCATAGAGGTTGTGGTCGTCTTTCCGTGCGTACCGGAAACGGCGATCGGTGTATCATAATTCTTCATCAGCTGACCGAGCAGTTCGGCGCGGGTCAGCATCGGAATCTTCTTGGCAACCGCTTCGATCAGTTCCGCATTGTCGCGGCGGATCGCGGCAGTATAAACGACGCAGTCGATACCATCAATAATATTGGAAGCTTTCTGCCCATAAAAAATGTGGGCGCCCATTTCTTCGAGTTTCTTTGTCAGAGGTGATTCTTTTGCGTCTGATCCGGAAACCGTGAATCCTTCTTCCAGCAGGATCTCGGCGAGTCCGCTCATGCTGATGCCGCCGATTCCGATGAAATGGATATGGATCGGTTTGTTGAAATCAATCTTATACATGAATAAATCCCTTCTTTTTTTGTGTTGGGGTCATAAATTCCCTTAGTCCTTTATATTATACTATATATAGAGAAAAATTAAAGTGAATCTTTTTGTTCATAGTCAACAAAAAGAAGAAAAATCTATGTTAAAAATTGTGAAAAATGTTCACAAAAAGAAAAAGTATGGTATAATGTAAGCAATTAACTTGAAATGGGGTGACAACATGATGAAGAAAGAGATGATTGCCATGCTTCTCGCAGGAGGACAAGGCAGCCGGCTCGGTGTTCTGACAGCAAAGGTGGCGAAGCCGGCAGTTGCATTCGGAGGGAAGTATCGGATCATTGATTTCCCGCTCAGCAACTGCATTAACTCGGGGATCGATACCGTAGGCGTTCTGACACAGTATCAGCCATTGCGTCTGAATACGCATATCGGGATCGGGATTCCGTGGGATCTGGACCGGAATGTGGGAGGTGTTTCGATTCTTCCGCCGTACGAGAAAAGCTCCAACAGCGAATGGTACACCGGAACGGCGAATGCGATCTATCAGAACCTGGATTATATGGAACAGTTTAATCCGGATTATGTGCTGATCCTGTCGGGAGATCATATTTATAAGATGGATTATGAGGTAATGCTTGATTTCCATAAAGCAAATAAAGCGGATATCACGATCGCGGCGATGCCGGTTCCGATCGAGGAAGCCAGCCGGTTTGGAATCGTTGTGACGGATTCCGAAAGTAAGATCAATGAATTTGAGGAGAAGCCGGAGCATCCGAGCAGCAATCTGGCATCGATGGGAATTTACATTTTCAACTGGTCGGTTTTGAAAGAGGCACTGATCCGGCTGAAAGACCAGCCGAACTGCGATTTTGGAAAGCACATCATTCCGTACTGCCACAGCAAAGGGGACAGGCTGTTTGCATATGAGTACAACGGCTATTGGAAAGATGTGGGAACGCTCAGTTCTTATTGGGAAGCGAATATGGAGCTGATCGATATCATTCCGGAGTTCAATCTTTACGAAGAATTTTGGAAGATTTATACCAACAGTGCAAATCTGCCCCCGCAGTATATTTCGGACCGGGCAGTTGTTGACCGCTGTATCATCAGCAACGGCACGGAGATTTACGGGGAAGTACATAGTTCCGTGCTCGGAGCAGGCGTGACGATAGGCGAAGGAAGCGTGATCCGTGATTCGATCATTATGCGGGATGTGGAGATCGGTAAGAACTGCGTGATCGAAAAAGCGATCATCGCGGAGAATACAAAGATCGGGGACAACGTAACGATCGGAATCGGTGCGGATGTTCCGAACCGGATGAAGCCGAATATTTACAACGGCGGACTGGCGACGATCGGAGAGAATTCCGTCGTGCCGTCCGGAGTACAGATCGGAAAGAATACTGCGATCAGCGGAGTGACAGCGGAAGAGGACTATGCCGGCGGAGTGCTTGCAAGCGGAGAGACATTGATAAAGGCAGGTGAGAGGGTATGAGAGCAGTAGGTTTGATCCTCGCAGGGGGAAGTACAAAGCGGATGCAGCAGCTGACGGACCGCAGAGCGGCGGCAGCGATGCCGATCGCATCCAGTTACCGGGCAATCGATTTTGCACTGAGTAATATGACGAATTCGCATATCCAGCGTGTAGCTGTACTGACGCAGTACAATGCCCGTTCGTTAAACGAACATCTCAATTCTTCAAAATGGTGGGATTTCGGGCGAAAGCAGGGCGGTTTGTATGTGTTTACACCGACGATTACCGTGGACAACGGATACTGGTACCGCGGAACGGCAGATGCGATCTATCAGAATCTGGATTTTTTGAAACGGTGTCATGAGCCGTATGTGATTATTACATCCGCGGATGCGGTGTACAAGCTGGATTATAATAAAGTATTGGAATATCATATCGCCAAAAAAGCGGACATTACCGTTGTTGTAAAAGATATGGAACCGAATGAGGATGTGACGAGGTTCGGAACGGTGCGGATGAACGAGTCTGCCCGGATCGAAGAATTTGAGGAAAAACCGATGGTCGCAAAGTCTCATACGGTCTCAACCGGAATTTATGTGATCCGCAGAAGACAGTTGATCGATCTGATCGAGCACAGCGCCGAAGAAGAGCGGTACGATTTTGTCAACGATATTTTGATCCGTTATAAGAACCTGAAAAAGATTTACGGATATAAGATCCATAATTACTGGAGCAATATTTCCACGGTGGATTCTTATTATAAGACGAATATGGATTTCCTGAAACCGGAAGTGCGGAATTATTTTTTTAAAGAACTCCCGGCAGTGTATTCCAAGGTGAGCGACCAGCCGCCGGCAAAATATAATCCGGGTGCGGTCGTGAAAAACAGTCTGGTAGGAAGCGGAAGCATCATCAACGGAACTGTGGAGAATTCAGTTCTTTTCAAGAAAGTGTTTGTTGGAAATAACTGTGTTATAAAGAATTCGATCATTTTGAATGACGTATATCTCGGAGATAATACCTATATTGAGAACTGCATTGTGGAAAGCAGAGATACGATCCGCGCCAATACAAGACATGTCGGTGAAGAGGGCGTCAAAGTGGTTGTAGAGAAGAACGAGAGATATACCTTATAGAGCACTCCTTAAGGGGGAGGGCGGACAGCGAAAGGAGACAGGACATATGAAGATCACAGATGTGCGTGTTAGAAGAGTTGCAAAAGAGGGAAAATTAAAAGCAGTTGTTTCCATTACAATTGATGATGAATTTGTAGTTCATGACATTAAGGTGATTGAGGGAGAGAAAGGGCTGTTCATCGCTATGCCGAGCAAAAAGGCTCTGGATGGAGAATATCGCGATATAGCACATCCGATCAATTCAAGCACCAGAGAGAAAATTCAGGGAACGATCCTGGAACGTTACAAAGAAGTTCTGGAAGAGGAACCGGAGATGACAGCGGAAGAGATTTGAGCGGATTATAAAAATTTGCACCCGGGAGCGTGAAAAACTCCCGGGATTTTTTGTATAGACGAGCCAAAGTCCGGGCTTGCCCGAGACCTTGGCGACTGCTTACAATCCCGGAATGTGCCTTTTGGCACATCCGGTGATTTAGTTTACGATACCGGTTCCGAACAGGGCGGCGATTTCTCCGTGATGAAGCGCACAAAGATCCATATAGCCGCCGAGCTGCTCGGAAAGCCGTGAGAAGATGTCAGCGCCGTCGTCTGAGAGCAGCCAGTCGTAAATCTGATCGCAGCAAAGATGGATGTTGCGGTAATAGTCGGAGAAACGTGGGCTGAGTTCTGTCATCAGGGAGTTAAAATCCGAGTCATAAAGCCGGGTCAGCGGCAGCGTGTGGGTGTGATAGTCCTGCTTCCAGGTCATGGCAAATGCATCGCTTTCGGAACAGTCGGCGATCCATTGGCAGGCTTTTCGCACATAGGCGGGCATCGTTTCCTGCGTGAGCATAGCGATTTCTTCGATGTGCCGGGTGCGAAGCTGCAGCTCATGGTCTAATTGTTCGGCTGTCAGAGAGTAGAGATAGTCTTTCATCGTCAGAAGTGTTCCGGACGGAACTTTTGCGGTCTCTTTTTGCAGTTTATCCCAGAGATACTTCTGGTATTCGCTCATCGTGATGCCGTTTAAGAACGGTCCCCACAGATAAAGGCTGATCAGGTTGACGTCGCTGTCCAGATCCGGCGGAAGCGCCACCGTGCTGTCAGGAAAATCCGTGCAAAATACGGCGTCAGAGAACGCTTCGCTGGAGACGAACACCGGAAGCTTGTCGTAAAGCCTCTGGAGGCTTCCGATCTTGCGGGTCAGCAGCTCCTGCTCTTTTTGAAGCTTTTCCATCTGTTTTTTGATGTAGATATAAGCGGAAGTCGGATGCTTTAAGATCGCATGAATGTCCTTGATCGAAAAGTCGGCGCGGCGAAGCTGCTGGAGCATTTTCAGACGTTCCACATCATCCTCCGAAAAAATGTAATATCCGTTGGATGGATCGGTCTTTGGCGTCAGAAAATGTTCTTCTATATAGAAATGAATGGTTCGCTTGTTCAGTCCTGTTTTCTGTATAATTTCTTTTAATCTCATAGCACGCTCCGATCTATAAAATGAAAGCGTTCCGTTACGGAACTGTTTTGTGATAGATTTTCTTTATTATAGCATAAAACATGTTCGGTTTTTGTTAAAAATGCATAAAAATGTCGGGGGAATATCGTTGGAAGTATGAATAGACAGTACACTTTGGGAACGTGATATATTAACAATAGCAGACGAAGCGTGAAATTATTTTTATCAAAACGGGAGGTAATGTGATGTATCAGAAATTATTTACGCCAATCAAAATCCGCAGTATGGAATTGAAAAACCGTATTGTACTTCCGGCAATGGGAACGAAGTTTTCCGGAAAGACCAGTTATGTGACCGATCAGTTGATCGATTATCATGTTGCCAGAGTCAAAGGCGGAACAGGACTCAGTATCGTGGAAGTGTGCAGTGTACATTCGCCGAGCGCACCGCGCGGATTCCTCTCTATTTCAGAGGATTGTTATATACCGGGGATGAAACGGCTGACGGATGCGATCCATGAGAACGGCGGTAAAGCAGGACTGCAGCTCTGGCAGGGCAGCATCTGTGTCGGCATGGATCCGACCGCGCAGATCCTCGTTGCAAGCGATATGCCGATGAGACCGGGACTGACGCTGCCGGGAATCACAAAAGAGCAGATCGCCGAAGTGGTGGAATGTTACGGAAAAGCGGCAGCCCGTGCAAAAGAAGCGGGATTTGACTGCGTGGAACTGCATATGGCGCACAATTATCTGCCGCATTCGTTCTTATCCGGCGGAATCAATCATCGAACCGACGAGTACGGCGGAAGCCTGGAAAATCGCAGCAGATTCCCGCTGGAGGTCATCCGTGCGGTCCGCGCGAATATTCCGGAAGATATGCCGGTATTTATGAGGATCGATGCGCATGACGATTATCTGGAAAATGGTCTGACGATCGAAGAAGTGATCGAATTCTGTAAGATGGCAAAAGAGGCGGGCGTTGATGTGCTTGACGTTTCCCGTGGAAATGTTATTTCCGCAGGAAATAAATTTGAAGTACCGCCGATCGATCTGCCGAGAGGATTTAATATCGATAATGCGGCACGGATCCGTAAAGAGACCGGAATGCTGACGATCGGCGTAGGACGTATCAACACCGCTGCATTTGCGGAAGAGATTCTGGAAGCGGATAAAGTGGATATGGTCGTGATGGGACGTGCACAGCTGGCAGATCCGGATTTTGTAACGAAATCAAAAGAGGGACGGCTTGACGAGATCAATTATTGTGTGGGATGTGATCAGGGATGTCTGGACGGATTTGCCAATACCGATTGTCCGCATATCACCTGTCTTCGCAATCCGGCAGTCGGAAGAGAGAAAGAATGCGAGATCCTGCCGGCCGAGAAACCGGAGACGGTACTGATCGCAGGCGGCGGAATCGCCGGACTGGAAGCGGCGATCGTATTGAAACAGAGAGGACATCTGCCGATTTTGTGCGAGGCGACCGATCGTCTCGGCGGACAGTTCCTGACCGCAGGAGAAGCGCCGCGTAAAGAAGAGATGAAACAGGCAGTGATCGCGATGGCGCATCAGGCAGAAAAACTGGGTGTGAAAATTCGCCTGAATACACCGGTGACGCCGGAGCTGATCAAGGAAATCCACCCGCATACGGTGATCAATGCGATCGGTGCGGTCCCGATCATTCCGAATATTCCGGGAGCAGATCTTCCGTTCGTATTGAATTCTCACGATGTTCTGGACGGAACACAGACCGCATCCGGCAACGTGGTCGTGATCGGCGGCGGTATGGTCGGTATGGAAGTGGCAGAATATCTGGCAGAAAAAGGCTGTAAAGTGACAGATCTGGAAATGCTCAAAGAGTTCTGCGCAGATATGGGAAGCGCGAGAAAAACTTGCGTGACAGAGAGTGTTTATGCGATGGGAATCACACCGGTGACGGAAGTGACGGTGACAGAGATCAAAGACGGTATGGTCATCGGTACAAAGGACGGCGAGACTGTGACGTATCCGTGTGATTACGCGGTGATGGCAGTCGGTTCCAGATCCAGAGACGGAAGCGCATTGGAAGCAGCCAGCCTGGAAATCGGATGCGGATATTTTACCGTCGGAGACGCGGGACTTGCAAGACGCGCGCTGGATGCGGTAAGAGAAGCGTTTGACGTGGCGATCACATTTGATAAACCGGAAGTACATAAAGACGCAGTGAAGCCGAAAAAGATCGTGTTCGTAACCGGAGCGACCGGAAAGATGGGACAGGAGACGATGAAACAGCTTCTGGCTCGGAGTAGCCGGTTTAAAGTAAGGATCCTTGCACGTGCTTCTGCGAAGAACAAAGCTCTTTTGAAGAAGTATATGTGTCCGGCACTGGAAATCGTATGGGGCGATATGGCAGATTACGATACCATTTTGAAATGCGTGACAGGAGCTTCCTATGTGCTGCACATCGGCGCGATGGTATCTCCGATGGCAGATGATTATCCGGAAGATACATTGAAGACAAACATCGGATCTACGTTAAATATCATCAAGGCGATCAAAGCACAGCCGGATCCGGACGCCGTACATTTCGCGTATGTCGCAACGGTGGCAATGACCGGACAACGTCTGGAGCCGATCCAGTTCGGACGTGTGGGAGATCCGATCAATCCGTCGATCTTTGATTACTACGGATTATCGAAAGTATTTTCCGAGTGGTCTGTATTTGACAGCGGACTGAAACACTGGGTATCCATCCGTCAGACCGGACAGCATCCGAGCGCGAAAGAAGCCGGAGACCTGCCGATCGTGACACATCAGCCGCCGAACAACGTGCTGGAGTGGAGTACCGCGATCGAATCCGGAATCTGTATGGCAAACCTGTGTGAAGACTGGGTACCGGAAAGCTTCTGGAGAAAGGCATACAACCTGTCCAGCGGTAAAGATTACCGACTGACCACATGGGAACTGATGGATATCAACTTAGGCGCATTCGGCATGGGATTAAAAGACGTGCAGGATGCCAGAATGATGGCAAAATATAATTTCCATGGTCATTATTATACCGATTCCGATCTGCTCGACGATATTTTACATTTCCGGTGCATCCCGGCAGACCAGTATTGGGGCGGCGTGCGTGAAGAAATGCGGCGCATGGCAGCAAATCCGCTGATCCGTGCAGGATTCCCGACCGCGGAGCAGATGTTTGCACATAATAAAGAAGTGGGCAGCAAACGGATGGGAACTTACTGGATGTTTGAAAATAACGAGGAGAACTGGATCAAAGCGTTCTTCGGATCCAGAGAGCAGCAGAAAGAGATCAAGGCGTTTGACGATGGATATGATCTGCATCATCCGAGCGAGGAAGAGACGTATCTCGATCATGGATACGACGAGTCAAAAGGTCTGGAAAATCTGACGCTGGACGATCTGAAAAAAGCTGCCGAGTTCCGTGGCGGCGAGTGTCTGGCAGAGGAAGTTCCGGATATTTATACACCGATCAAATGGAAATGTGCGGACGGACATGAATTTATGATGTCAGTCAATGCAGTGCTTCATGGCGGACACTGGTGTCCGGAATGTCTGAAAGATTCCTGGAAACCGGGACAGATCGCGAAGAAGAGTAAATTCTTCAATCAGGTATGGGAGCCGATCCATGATCCGGGAGACGATTACGAGATCCCGATGGAATACAGCGCATATCGGATCCGGGAAGAATTGATGGAGAAACTGGGATTGAAGTAAAAAAATAAGAAATAAGAAATAAGAAATAAGAATAAGGAGGACCGGGGCGCTCATCGTTGGGATGAGAGGCTTCGGTCCTCCTTATTCTGCTTCGCATTCAAATCTCATTTCCCATCTTCTCAGGACCGAGAAGCTCCAGTTTTTTATCATAAGCGTCCTGATTGTATTCATTGTAAACAGCGACGCCTTGATTTTTTAACTCATTCAAAACAATCTCCTGTTCCGGATTTTGCGGGGAGAGGACGAGCATTCTCAAAGATGGAAGAGATTTCAGTACTTCCGGATTTTCCGCAGGAACCATATCCAGAATCAGAATTTCCAGATTATCCAGTTCCGTCAAAGGGGACAGATCCGTAAAGGGATTTGCCCTTAGGTCGAGAACATGAAGATTCTTCATTTCCTTTATGCCGTCAATATTTTGGATTTTATTATACCGGATCTCCAAGGTCTCGATCTGATCACATTCCGAAAGAAAGTCCACATTTTCAAAATAGTCAAAATAAGTAAGATCCAATTCTTTCAATTTCGGCAGATCCGGAAGTGTCTCTGAGAGCATCTGTACGTTTTTCGGATGTAATTGTTTTAGATCCTCTTTCTCTTCGTCCGTCATCGCTTCTGTATCGTATGTCAGGCTCAAACGGGTCAGATTCGGGAATTGTTTTAAATCTTCAAGCGTTATAAATCTTCCGTCGGGATCGGTCGTATAGATGCTTGTGATCTGTTCGGCTTCCTTTTTCAGAACTTTTCCTCGTTTGGAGTCTACAAGATAAAGTGTTTGAACTGCCATGTTTTTATCCTGAAATTTGACGCATTTACTTTCATACCAGAAATAAAATGTTAACATTCCGGATAGAAAAACTACAAAAACAGAAAGAAAAATAACGGTACTTTTCTTGAACTTCATGCGGTAACCTCCTAGGGAATATTGTTTTTATATTGTAGCATGAAGCGAAATGGAAGAGTAGAGTATTTTTGAAAAAGCAGAGAATCTCAAAATTAAAATATATCCTATTGACATAAAAGAGATAGGGTGATACAGTGACAGAAAAGGAGGCGCGTGAGGAAAATGGATTATTCACGATATCCGTCAAGCGGAAGATATTATTCAGGGACAGAGCGGAAAAAAGGAATCCTGATCAACGGAGAGGCTTACATTGTGAAGTATGCAAAAAACTCTCCGGCGGGAATGACGTACAGTCATGTTTCGGAATATTTAGGGTCCCATATTTTTGCGTTTGCAGGGATGGAAGTACAGAAGACGCTGTTGGGAACATGTGACGGATGCAATGTTGTTGTAATGAAAGATTTTATCGGTGAAGATGAGATTTTTGTACCATTCAATGATGTGGGAGAGAGTACACTGGAGCAGGATCGAAGACTTTATCAATATTCATATGACGACATTATGCGAATGTTATCGGACAATGTGAAACTGACCGATGTAGAGACAACGGTAGATCATTTTTGGGAAATGTATATTGTGGATGCATGGATTGGGAATTTTGATCGTCATGGGGCGAATTGGGGATTTTTGAAAAAGAATGGAAAATATCGCATGGCGCCGGTTTATGATAATGGATCTTCCTTGTTCCCAAAGCTGAATACGGATGAAAAAATACGGGCTGTTTTAGATTCAAAAGAGGAAATTGAAAGACGGATTTTTCAGTTTCCGACTTCACAGATTCTTTTGGATGGAAAAAAGAGTTCCTATTATGAAGTGATACACAGTTTAAGTTATGAGGAATGCAATCGGGCGCTGATGCGTGTTTACGAACGGACTTCCTTTGCGGATGTGGAGTGTTTCATACAAAAAACAGACGGTATTTCAGCACTGCGGAAGACGTTTTATTTAACGATGCTTCGGGTAAGATACGAGAAAATGCTGGAGGAACCATATCGGATGCTGACCGGAAAATAGCAAGATACGAGGAATGGAGTGAGACGTGTGAGGAGAAACAGAACGATGTCGGGAAGAGACGGCGGGACATATACGACGCCGATTCTTGAAAAGCCATCTTATCGTAACAGCGGTATTATCAAGGCTGTGACTGCATCGGGAGAAAAGATCCAGGTGGCAAGAATCGATTATGAAAGTTTTGAAAATGAAGAATTTCAATATATCATTTCTCCGTTCTGGGATATTATCGATGTACTGTCGCCAAAAGTATTTCAGGGGATTCCGGGAATTGATATGGAGCTGCGGTTGGAACATTATTATAGGGTAAACTACGTCCCGGTATTTATAACGGAACGGACGCCGGGGGAGAGCAGAGAAGATTTATGGGAGCTGCTTGAGAGTGTGGGACTCGATTATTACGATCGTCTTGAATGGCTGATACGGACGAACCTCCGGGCAGCGATTGACAATCTGATCGTTGAGAGAGCACGGGATGAAAGAAAAAAAACGTCGGTTTCAGAAAGAGAAGTTTTCAGAAAGGTTCTGGAAGACAGTCAATATGGGGATATTATTGAAGTGCCGGATCTGCGTGTTGTGGGACGAAATTCAAAGGAATGTACGAAACAGCTGAACCGGCTGATGCACTACGGTGTGCATTTGATCTCCCGAAAAGAATCTGTGGATCTGGAAGTGAAAGATTATCAGGCGCTGCTTCCTGTTTTTTACAGGATGTATCAGATGGATGAAGAAAACCGGAAAAATGAACAAAAAAAGGGAATCGAGAGAGCAAAAAAAGAGGGGGTTTATGCAGGTCGCAAGCGAAAGGAAGTGGATGAGGAGCTGTTGATCGATCTGATCGGAAAGTTTCAAAACGGAAAGTTGGAATTGGAAGAGGTGTTGGAAATTACCGGTTTATCCAGATCAACATTTTATAGGAGAATGAAAGCATTTCGCGAAAAAGAATTTTAGGCGGGGAGAAATGACACGGAATCCCGCAAGATCACACAGGGGAATTGTTCCCGCTGTGTGAAGATAAGATTTTTAAAGTAATAAAAGTGAATCTGCAAACTTCAAAACGGAAGCCGCTCGTCCGAAAGTTTGAATTCCATCTTTCTGCCGCTCGTCGGATGAATAAATGTCAGACGCCAGGCGAAAAGCTGAAGCTGACGGGGCATCGGCAGTGAGGATGCTGACGAGGACGAAGAGGAATGGATTCCGGAGTTCCCGTATTTCCGGTCACCGAGGATCGGGCATCCGGCGTGAGCCATCTGGACACGGATCTGATGATGTCGTCCGGTATCAAGGGTAATTTCAGCCAGTGATGTTTCTTCACGACGGCAAATGACTTTATAATGAAGCCGTGCTTCTTTTGCACCCGGCGTGTCTTTTGCGCAGACAGTGGAGGTGTTGGAACGCCCGTTTTTTACCAGATGGTCGATCAGATCTCCCTCGTCACCCGGTAAGGAACCGCAAAGCCATGCCAGATAATGTTTGCCGAATCCGTCGGATTGAAGCTGGCGGTTCAGGGAGGCAGCGGCTTTTTGATTTTTTGCAAATACAAGGATCCCCTCCACAGGCTGATCGAGACGATGGATCACGGCGAGGTAAGGCTGACGGGGCTTTCCGACGGAGGAAGTGTGCAGATGATTTTTTAAAATACTGACCAGATCCGGCGTGCCGATTCGGCTGCTTTGTGTGGGGATCCCGGCAGGTTTGATACATACGATCAGATCGTTGTCTTCATATAAAATATCCGGTTTCATAAATAAGGTCTCCTGTCTTGACTTTTTACTGTAATCTGTCTAAACTGATTATCATATAAAAGGTTTGAATGGTCAAGTTTTATTAGAAAATACAGGACAGACAGCAGGAGGAAAAGATGGCGAATCAGGATTGGGAACGATTCGGTGAAGAGATCTTAAGAAATGTGCAGGAAGCGATCGATTCACGGGATTACAGTATGCTGAACCGGACGATTTCGGATAGTGTAAACGGTGCGGTAGATTATTTTTCGCATACCGTGAAAAACGCCGGAGACGCAATGAACCGGAATATGCGTTCGCGGCAGCAGGAGAATCAATATAATACAGGCGGAGGCTATCGGTATCAGGGGAATCCGTCAGATCGATTCACAGGACGATCGGCAAATCGTGACGGCAAACAAGCGACCGGTCAATACAGGGATCAGTCGGCAGACAGATATGCAAACAGAAATTCGGATACGAATGGAGCGTTTCAAAAATATACGGCGAACAGAACTGCGGGCGGGAAACAGACACCGGTGCCGACAGAATATTACCGTTCCGTAACCGGAAACCGGGCAGCCGGAATTTTGCTTTCCGTAGTTGGCGGTCTGGCAGCAGGCGTGTTCCTGGTGACGGGGCTTGCGATGGGGATTTCCGGATTATTTATGGAAGAAACGGGATTTCTGATTTTGGGAGCAGTTCTGTTTTGCGGGATCCCGGCAGCTGTGTTCGGAGTTCTGTCGGGGATCGGAACGAAAATGCTCGGAAGAGTGAAGCGGTTCCGATCTTATATCCGTACACTTGCAGGAAGAGAATTTTGCAATCTGGAAGAACTGGAAAGAGAAGTGAAGAAATCCAGACGCTTTGTTGTAAAAGATCTGGAATATCTGATAGAAAAAGGATGGTTTAGACAAGGACATCTGGATGAACAGCATACTTGTCTGATGATCAGTAATCAATCATATCATCAGTATACAGATTTGATGAAGCGGACAAAGGAGCAGGAAGAACAGCGGAAACGCGAAGAGGCGGAAGCGCAGAGAAAGCGGGAAACATCCGGCAGCCGGAATCCGCAGCTGACGCCTGAAGTTCGGGAAGTGATCCGAAGCGGTGAAGCGTATATTCAGAAGATCCATGCATGTAATGAAGCAATCCCGGGAGAAGAGATCTCCGCAAAGATCTCACGGATGGAAATGTTGGTGGATAAGATATTTGACCGGGTGGAACAGGAACCGGAGTCGGTAGAAGATCTGCACCGGCTGATGACCTATTATCTTCCGACAACGGTGAAGCTTTTGGAGGCATATGAAGATCTGGATGCACAGCCGATCCAGGGCGCGAATATTCTCTCATCCAAGCAGGAAATTGAAAAGACACTGGACACTTTGAATACGGCGTTTGAAAAACTGTTGGACAGTCTGTTTGAAGAGAAAGCATGGGATGTTTCGTCGGATATTTCCGTATTGAATACAATGCTTGCACAGGAAGGTCTGACAGAAGATGATTTTAAATAAGAAGCAAAACCGGGAAAGGAAGAAGATACGATGACGAACGAATTTGAAAATATGCCGACGGCACCTACATTGACACTGGATCCGTTTCAGGAAGAGAAACAAGCGGCGGTGCCGGCAGAAAAGCAGGATCCTGTGATGGACGATGCGATTCTTACGCCGGAAGAAAAGCAGACGGTGATGCAGTTTGCACAGCAGATCGATCTGACCAACTCGCAGATGATCCTGCAGTACGGCGCGGGAACTCAGAAGAAGATGGCGGACTTTTCCGAGAACGCACTGGAAAATGTACGGACAAAAGATATGGGGGAGATCGGGGAACTTCTGACGGGCGTTGTAAAAGAACTCAAAGATTTTGATGAAGAAGAGGAAAAAGGATTCCTTGGATTTTTCAAACGTTCCGGCAATAAAGTAAATGCGATGAAAGCAAAATATGCCAAAGCGGAGACGAACATCAATCAGATCGTGAAAGTGTTGGATTCACATCAGGTTCAGCTTTTAAAGGATGTGGCGCTTCTCGATAAGATGTATGAACTGAATCTGACTTATTTTAAAGAACTGACGATGTATATTCTTGCAGGAAAGCAGAAGCTCAATGAGGTGCGTACAACAAAGCTGGCAGAGATGATCCGGCGCGCGCAGACAACGGGAGCGGCGGAGGACGCACAGGCGGCAAGAGATCTGGAATCTATGTGCAGCCGGTTTGAGAAGAAGATCCATGATCTGGAACTGACCCGGCAGATCTCGATTCAGACAGCGCCGCAGATCCGGCTTGTACAGAGTAACGATACAACGATGGTTGAGAAGATCCAGTCTACGATCGTCAACACGATCCCGCTTTGGAAAAGTCAGATGGTTCTTGCGCTCGGTGTGGAACATTCCGCACAGGCAGCGCAGGCGCAGCGGGAAGTGACGGATATGACGAATGAATTGTTGAAAAAGAACGCAGAGAAATTAAAAATGGCAACATTGGAGACGGCGAGAGAATCTGAGCGCGGCATTGTAGATATGGAGACTCTGAAAGCGACCAATGAATCGCTGATCTCTACGCTGGATGAAGTGCTGAAGATCCAGCAGGAGGGACGCCAGAAACGAAAAGAAGCTGAGATCGAGATGCAGAAGATGGAGAACGATCTGAAACAGAAGCTTCTTCAGGTGCAGGGATAAAGTATTGAGTGACGGCAAAATGCCGGGAATTTTAAGACAGGGAAAAAGGCGAGCACAACGAAAGTATTCCGTGATGTTCGCCTTTTTCTTCATGCTGGAAGTGCAACGTGGTTTCAAGCAATCGGGGCATCCTACACACTGTGAAATCCTTTTCCGATGATCTCGCTTGTGTTGGAGATCAAGATAAATGCTTCCGGTTCGTTTTCTTTGATGAAGTTGCGGAGTTTTACAGCCTGAGGACGATTCAATGCGGTAAAGACGATGTACTTGTCTTTTCCGGAAAATGCGCCTTGCGCCTGACAGACAGTGGCGCTCCGGTGCAGTTCGTGGGTCAGAAAGTCACAGATCGGTTCCGGGTGGTCACAGACAACGTTGAAATACTTGGAAAGGTTGAAACTTTCGATGAACGTGTCGATCATAAAAGAACGGATCGCAAGTCCGAGGAATGAATACAGTCCGGTTTCGATATCGAAGACGAAACATCCGGCGATCGTGATCAAAATATCGGTGACGAGAAGCGCTTTTCCAATGTCAAAGCTGGAATATTTTTTCAGGATCATTGCGATGATATCGGTGCCGCCGCTGGAAGAGCCGATATTGAATAAAATTGCGGATCCGAGTGCCGGAAGTGCGATCGCAAAGCAAAGTTCGAGCATCGGCTGATCGGTAAGCGGATGCGACATTGGGAAAATACGTTCCAGTGCGGAGAGCGCGACTGATAAAAGGATGCTGCAGTAAGCTGTTTTCGCGGCGAATTTACTTCCGAGGATGATAAAGCCCAAGATCAGAAGCAGCATATTGGTGATAAATGTGAAATCTCCGGCGGACATGACTCCGGTCTTGGCGATCAGTACCGCAAGCCCCGTGATCCCGCCGAATGTAAAGTTATTTGCAAATTTGAAAAAATAGACGCCTACTGCCATGATCAATGTGCTGGCAGTTAATAATAAGAAATGTTTTAGTTTGTTTTTCATAATCCATACCCCCATTTCATCAGAAGTATAACACTTTTGAAGTGATGTGAACAGACTTCATTTTATTACATTTTCATGTGTTTTCAACTACATTTCTTCGATAATTTTCACTAAATTTTGCGGACTTAGATCATCTTGACATTTGTATGGAAATCGGGTAGAATTGCAAGAGCAAAGTGTACGGGATGATTTGCGGAATGCAGTTTGTTTTCCGATAATTTTGCATCGTATAAAGAACAGAAGCGCAGAACAGAATTAGTATATGTAGGAACCGGCGCAGAGAAGAGACGGCAGGTGGGAGTCTCATGCGGGAAATATATAGAACCGGTCTGGGAGCTTCCGGGTGAAAGCACGGCGTAGAACCGGCGTTAACGGTGAAAAGAGGATCGTATCATGAGATATGGTCAATTAGGGTGGTACCGCCGGATTTTCGGTCCCTTGTCAGGGGCAGAAGAACCGGCGTTTTTCATTATTAAGAAGAGAAAGGAAAAGATCATGGCAAAAGAAAAGAAATTAGTAGAATCTATCACAGCCAGAGATGTGGACTTTGCGCAGTGGTACACAGATGTAGTAAGAGAAGCAAAGCTTTGTGATTATTCCGGAGTAAAGGGATGTCTGAATTATCTTCCGAACGGATATGCGATCTGGGAAAATATTCAGAAAAATCTGGATGCGCGTTTTAAAGAGACCGGTGTAGAAAATGTTTATCTTCCGGTTCTGATCCCGGAAGCGCTGCTTCAGAAAGAGAAAGATCATATTGAGGGATTTGCGCCGGAAGTTGCATGGGTGACACATGGCGGAACCGAGCAGCTTCAGGAGAGATTCTGCATCCGTCCGACATCAGAGACGTTGTTCTGCGATGTGTGGAGCAAAACTGTACAGTCTTACCGTGATCTTCCGAAAGTATGGAATCAGTGGTGTTCCGTATTGAGATGGGAGAAGACGACCCGTCCGTTCCTGCGCTCGAGAGAATTTTTGTGGCAGGAGGGGCATACAATCCACGCGACTTATGAGGAAGCGGAAGAACGTACACTGCAGATGCGCGACGTATACAAAGATTTTGTGGAACAGGATCTGGCGATCCCGCTTGTGACAGGAAAGAAAACTCCGAGTGAGAAATTTGCGGGAGCACAGGATACTTACACGATCGAAGCGTTGATGCATGACGGAAAAGCGTTGCAGTCCGGTACAAGCCATTTCTTCGGAAACGGATTCGCAGATGCATACGGAATCAGCTATTCCGATAAAGAAAACAAACTGCACAGCGTTTACGAGACTTCATGGGGACTGTCCACGAGAATTATCGGTGCCATCATTATGGTGCATGGAGACGACAGCGGTCTTGTACTTCCTCCGCATATCGCTCCGGTACAGGTTCGCGTGATCCCGGTTGCGCAGCATAAAGAGGGAGTTCTGGAAAAAGCGAATGAACTTCTCACAGCATTGAAAGAGGCTGGATACCGTGCGGCGATCGACGATTCAGAGAAGAGTCCGGGATGGAAATTCAGTGAGCAGGAAATGCTCGGAATCCCGGCGCGTATCGAGATCGGACCGAAAGATATTGAAAACGGACAGGTTGTTGTTGTGCGCCGTGACACAAGAGAGAAGATCGTTGTGCCGATGGACGAAGTGACCACGAAACTTTCCGAGATCCTTGAGACGATCCAGAAAGACCTGTATACAAAAGCAAAAGCATTTTTGGATTCTCATATTCATGTGGCGACTAATATGGAAGAGATGAAAGAGACGGCAGAAAAAGAGACCGGATTTATCAAAGCAATGTGGTGCGGAGACGATGCCTGCGAAGAGATGATCAAAGAACAGACAGGCGGTGTGACATCCAGATGCATCCCGGAGGAACAGGAACATCTGTCAGACGTATGTGTCTGCTGCGGAAAACCGGCGAAACATATGGTATACTGGGGAAAAGCATATTAAGAAATCCTAAGAGGAACGTTCCGGAAAAAGGAGCGTTCCTTTTCTCTATCATTTTTTAAATTTCGGAAAAAGCCCTTGACTTTCCAGAAAAAACGTACTAAACTAAACAAGCGTGCATAAAAATGCATTGTATTTTTGTGCGCCAAACCATAGATAATGAAGATTATCTGCAACCCTCTCCGCTCGGAAAATACTTTGAAAAAGCGGGGATATCGAATTCATAGGAGGTGAAAAAGAATGCCAACATTTAACCAGTTAGTTAGAAAAGGACGTCAGACTTCTGAGAAGAAATCTACAGCACCGGCACTTCAGAAAGGATACAACTCTCTGAAAAAACGTGCGACAAACGTATCTGCACCGCAGAAAAGAGGTGTATGTACAGCTGTTAAGACTGCTACACCTAAAAAACCTAACTCAGCTCTGAGAAAGATCGCCAGAGTTCGTCTGTCTAACGGAATCGAAGTAACAAGCTACATTCCGGGAGAAGGACACAACCTGCAGGAACATAGCGTTGTTATGATCCGTGGAGGAAGAGTTAAGGACCTGCCGGGTACAAGATACCACATCATCCGTGGTACTCTGGATACAGCAGGAGTTGCTAAGAGAAGACAGGCTCGTTCCAAATACGGCGCTAAGAGACCGAAAGACGCGAAGTAATTCGGCAGAACTATTTTCTAAGCAAACAGTAACTAATATGTTAAATCGTATCACAAACAGAACTATGAACGATCGTAGGTTGCGGGTAAGTTTAAGTACTTGACGCGGCCACGAGCACATGAAGTGCATTTGCATAGAGGACACATGTGAGTACCGATGAATTAATCCGCCGGAGGATTCCGGAAAATATGATTAAGGAGGGAAGGACCGTGCCACGTAAAGGACATACTCAGAAGAGAGATGTATTAGCGGATCCAATATACAACAATAAAGTTGTTACCAAACTTATCAACAACATCATGCTTGATGGTAAGAAAGGTATCGCACAGAAGATTGTATACGGAGCATTTGAAAGAGTTGAAGCAAAGGCTGAGAAGCCGGCTATCGAGGTGTTCGAGGAAGCAATGAACAACATCATGCCTGTACTGGAAGTAAAGGCAAGACGTATCGGTGGAGCAACTTACCAGGTGCCGATCGAAGTAAGAGCTGACAGAAGACAGGCTCTGGCACTTCGTTGGCTGACCATGTTTTCACGCAAGAGAGGCGAGAAGACAATGGAAGAAAGACTGGCAAATGAGATCCTGGACGCTGCAAACAACACAGGAGCATCTGTGAAAAGAAAAGAAGACATGCACAAAATGGCAGAGGCTAATAAGGCATTTGCTCATTATAGATTCTAGGAGGCAACCATGGCTGGAAGAGAATATCCATTAGAGAGAACCAGAAACATTGGAATTATGGCCCATATCGATGCCGGTAAGACAACAACGACAGAGCGTATTCTGTACTATACCGGTGTAAACCATAAGATCGGTGATACTCATGAAGGTACTGCTACCATGGACTGGATGGCGCAGGAACAGGAAAGAGGTATCACAATTACTTCCGCTGCTACAACATGTCACTGGACACTTCAGGAGAACTGCAAGCCGAAAGCAGGCGCACTGGAGCATCGTATCAACATCATTGATACACCGGGACACGTTGACTTTACAGTAGAAGTAGAGCGTTCACTCCGTGTACTCGACGGTGCAGTAGGTGTATTCTGTGCCAAAGGTGGAGTTGAGCCTCAGTCAGAGAACGTATGGCGTCAGGCTGACACATACAACGTACCGAGAATGGCATTCATCAACAAGATGGATATCATGGGTGCGGATTTCTACAACGCAGTAGAACAGATCAAAACAAGATTAGGTAAAAACGCAATCTGTCTTCAGCTTCCAATCGGAAAAGAAGACGAATTCAAAGGAATCATCGACCTGTTTGAAATGAAAGCTTACATCTACAATGATGACAAAGGTGATGACATTTCGATCGAAGAGATTCCGGAGAGCATGAAAGATGATGCAGAGCTGTATCGTACAGAGCTGGTAGAGAAGATCTGCGAGCTGGACGACGATCTGATGATGCAGTATCTGGAGGGAGAAGAGCCGTCTACAGAAGAACTGAAGGCAACTCTGAGAAAGGCAACTTGTGAATGTACAGCAGTTCCGGTATGCTGCGGAACAGCTTACAAGAACAAAGGTGTCCAGAAACTTCTGGATGCGATTCTTGAATTTATGCCGTCTCCGCTTGACGTACCGGCTATCCAGGGCGTTGACATGGACGGAAACGAGATCGTGAGACATTCTTCCGATGAAGAGCCGTTCTCCGCTCTTGCATTCAAGATCATGACAGACCCATTCGTAGGTAAGCTCGCTTACTTCCGTGTATATTCAGGAACAATGAACTCCGGTTCATATGTGCTGAACGCTACAAAAGGAAAGAAAGAGCGTGTAGGACGTATTCTTCAGATGCACGCAAACAAGAGACAGGAACTGGACAAAGTATATGCCGGAGATATCGCAGCAGCGATCGGATTTAAATTCACTACAACAGGTGATACGATCTGTGACGAGCAGCATCCGGTAATCCTTGAGTCCATGGAATTCCCGGAGCCGGTTATCGAGCTCGCGATCGAGCCGAAGACAAAAGCTTCTCAGGGAAAACTTGGAGAATCTCTTGCAAAACTCGCAGAAGAAGACCCGACTTTCCGTGCACATACCAACAAAGAGACCGGTCAGACGATCATCGCTGGTATGGGAGAGCTTCATTTGGAGATCATCGTAGACAGACTTCTGCGTGAGTTCAAGGTAGAGGCAAATGTAGGTGCACCTCAGGTTGCATACAAAGAGTCCATTACAAAACCGGTTGATATTGACAGCAAATATGCAAAACAGTCCGGTGGACGTGGACAGTACGGACATTGTAAAGTTAAATTCGAGCCAATGGATGTCAATGGCGAGGAGACTTACAAGTTCGAGTCTACTGTTGTCGGAGGAGCGATTCCGAAAGAATACATTCCGGCAGTAGGCGAAGGTATCGAGGAAGCTATGAAATCTGGTATTCTGGGAGGATTCCCGGTAGTCGGCGTACATGCGAATGTATACGATGGTTCTTACCATGAAGTCGATTCCAGTGAGATGGCATTCCACATTGCTGGTTCCCTTGCATTCAAGGATGCTATGAAACAGGGATCTCCGGTTCTGCTTGAGCCTATCATGAAAGTGGAAGTAACAATGCCGGAAGAGTATATGGGAGATATCATCGGTGATATCAACTCCCGTCGTGGACGTATCGAGGGTATGGATGACCTCGGCGGCGGAAAGATCGTTCGCGCGTATGTTCCGTTGTCCGAAATGTTCGGATATTCCACAGATCTTCGTTCCAGAACACAGGGACGTGGTAACTACTCTATGTTCTTCGAGAGCTACGAGCAGGTACCGAAGTCTGTTCAGGAAAAGGTATTGGCGAATAAAGGCGAATAAAAACGACTAAATCTTATAAAAAGGCTTGAAAAACGGCTGACTTTGAAATATAATCAAAGTTAGCCGAGTAAAAGCGAACCAAATAAAAAGCCTGAAAAGGTGATTATAATCAAGGAGGACATTCAAAATGGCTAAAGCTAAATTTGAAAGAAGCAAACCACATTGTAATATTGGTACAATCGGTCACGTTGACCACGGTAAAACAACTCTGACAGCAGCTATCACAAAAGTTCTGTCTGAGAGAGTTGAAGGAAACGCAGCAGTTGATTTCGAGAACATCGACAAAGCTCCGGAAGAGAGAGAGCGTGGAATCACAATCTCTACTGCACACGTTGAGTATGAGACAGCTAAGAGACACTACGCACATGTTGACTGCCCGGGACATGCTGACTACGTTAAGAACATGATCACCGGTGCTGCTCAGATGGATGGAGCTATCCTTGTAGTAGCTGCAACTGACGGTGTTATGGCTCAGACAAAAGAGCATATCCTTCTGTCCCGTCAGGTTAACGTTCCGTATATCGTTGTATTCCTGAACAAATGTGATATGGTTGATGACGAAGAGCTCATCGAACTTGTAGAGATGGAAGTAAACGAAGTTCTGGAAGAGTATGAATTCACAGACTGCCCGATCGTTAAGGGATCTGCTCTGAAAGCTCTTGAAGATCCGCACGGAGAGTGGGGAGACAAGATCATGGAACTCATGGACACAGTTGATGAGTACATTCCGGATCCAGAGCGTGATACAGACAAACCGTTCCTGATGCCGGTAGAGGACGTATTCTCTATCACAGGACGTGGTACAGTTGCAACTGGTAGAGTAGAGCGTGGAACACTTCACGTATCTGACGAAGTTGAGATCATCGGTATCCACGAGGATGTTAAGAAAACTGTTGTAACAGGTATCGAGATGTTCCGTAAGCTTCTTGATGAGGCTCAGGCTGGAGATAACATCGGAGCTCTGCTTCGTGGTATCCAGAGAACTGAAATCGAAAGAGGACAGGTTCTGATCAAACCAGGTACAGTTACATGCCACAAGAAATTCACATGCCAGGTTTACGTTCTGACAAAAGATGAAGGTGGACGTCATACTCCGTTCTTCAACAACTACCGTCCGCAGTTCTACTTCAGAACAACAGACGTAACAGGTGTTTGCGATCTTCCGGAAGGAATCGAGATGTGCATGCCTGGAGATAACGTAGAGATGACTGTTGAACTGATTCACCCAGTAGCTATGGAAGAGGGACTTCGTTTCGCTATCCGTGAAGGTGGACGTACAGTTGGATCTGGTACAGTAGCTAAGATCATTGAGTAATCAAGGATCGTAGAGACAATATCTAAGCATATAAGACCTCGGAACTTTACAGTTCCGGGGTTTTTTTGTATAATACAATTCGAAAGCGTAAAAATAAATATGTAAAAGACAACATCCGTGTACAAAAGGCATATCATGTTTTGTACATTGACGTTGCGATACGAGGAGAAACAGAAATGAGAATCGGAATCGGAAATGACCATTCAGCATTGGAATTAAAAGCGGAGATCATCGAGCTGCTGGAAGCACGCGGACATGAAGTTGTAGATTACGGAACAAATTCAGCAGAGAGCTGTGACTATCCGATCTACGGAGAAAAAGTGGGACGTGCTGTTGTGAGTGGGGAAGTGGACAAAGGAATCCTGATCTGTGGAACCGGGCTCGGAATCTCTCTTGCGGCGAACAAAGTGAAAGGAGTCCGCGCAGCCGTGTGCAGCGACCCATTTACAGCAAAAATGTCAAGAGCACATAATGACTGTAATATTCTGGCATTTGGCGCACGTGTTGTCGGTGCAGAGCTGGCGAAGATGATCGTGGAGACATGGCTCGATACTGAGTTTGAGGGCGGACGCCACCAGCGCAGAGTAGATCTGATCATGGACATCGAAAAGAAAGAAGACTAAAAAAGAGGATAAAGAACCCACACCGTTTTCCTCAATCAGAATCAAATGAGGAAAAACGGTGTGGGTTTTGAATTACGGAAGCGTTGCCAGCAGATCTTCCAGTACATCGTCAACCGAGTCGGTAACATAGGTAGAATAATAGGAAATTCCAGGGGCGGCATTGGACATTGCGTAGCTTGTGCCGACGAACTGCAGCATTTCTACATCGTTGTACTGATCGCCGAATGCCATACATTCTTCCGGTTTGATGTCAAGCCGGTTGATCAGCTTTTCGAGCGCCGCGCCCTTGTTGGTTCCCGGTGCGATAAAATCGATCCAGATATTGCCGGATGTTACCACCTTGATTTCCGATGAAAACATATCCTGCAGATGCTTCTGGTATTTATCAACAATATGCGGACCGTCGTTCATATTACAGATCGCAATCTTTAGGATCGGACCGTCTACTTCACGGATGTCGTCGACGATCTGCGTCGTATTGTGCATGACGTTGACGATATGATTGACAAAGGCTTCGTCGTTGTTTTCGATAAAGCAGGAATCTTCCCGGGATACGACGACTTCAAAGTTGCCCTCACGTTTGATCTCCTCAAGGATTCGTCGGCAGAGATCCGGATCGATCGTAGAGCGCGAGATCACCTCGCCCTGATGGATACAGACAGAGCCGTTTTCGGCAATATAAGAAATGTCATCGTGAAGCGCAGCAAAAACTCTTCGTTCATTATCATATTGGCGCCCACTGGCTGCTACAAAATGGATCCCCTTTTCCGTTAATCTGCGGATCAGATCTTCCGAACGTGGTGAGAGGGACTGAGCTCCCCCCTGAAGCAATGTGCCGTCTAAGTCACTTGCGACTAATTTTATCATAAAAAAATACCTCCGAAATCAGTAAAAAATTTATACAGAACCGCGAAAAAATAAGAGCTTCCATTGCTATCTTAACGTAAATTGAGACATTTGTATAGTAGGACTTTTCTAAACGTTCAGTTTAGCCTTTTCAAAAAAATGTTGTATCTGTTCATAAAAAAGAATATAATAGAAATGATTTGTAAATCAATGACAGCGCCGGCGACAGAAAAAAGAACCGGCAGATTGTGAGGCAAGAGGAAATTATGGGAAAATATTTTGGAACAGATGGCTTCCGCGGTGAGGCGAATGTAGTCCTGACTGTGGAGCATGCATTTAAGGTAGGAAGATATCTGGGATGGTACTTCAATCAGGAAGATCATAAGGCGAGAGTTGTGATCGGAAAAGATACGAGACGCAGCAGCTATATGTTTGAATATGCATTGGCGGCAGGTCTGACGGCATCCGGAGCGGACGCGTATCTTCTCCATGTAACAACAACACCGAGTGTGTCTTATGTTGTTCGCACCGAAGATTTTGATTGCGGAATCATGATCTCCGCAAGCCACAATCCATATTATGATAATGGGATCAAAGTGATCAATCGAAAAGGACACAAGATGGAAGCGGAAGTGGAAGCAAAGATCGAAGCTTATATCGACGGCGAGATCGAAGAACTTCCGCTGGCGACAAGGGAGAATATGGGATGCACGATCGACTATGCGGCAGGAAGAAACCGCTATATCGGACATTTGATCTCTCTGGCGACCCGCTCGTTTAAAAATATGCGCGTCGGTCTGGACTGCGCGAACGGAAGTTCCTTTAATATTGCAAAGAGTGTATTTGACGCATTGGGAGCGAAAACGTATGTGATCAGCAATGAGCCGGACGGATTAAATATCAATACCGACTGCGGTTCTACCCATATCCATAAGCTGCAGGGATTTGTAAAAGAGAAAAATCTGGACGTTGGATTTGCATTTGACGGGGATGCGGACCGCTGTATCGCAGTTGACGACAAAGGAAACGTTGTGGACGGCGACTTGATCCTCTATGTATGCGGAAAATATCTGATGGAGCAGGGACGTCTTGCAGGCAATACGATCGTGACAACGATCATGTCCAATCTCGGACTTTACAAAGCGTGCGACAAGATCAGCATGAAATATGAGCAGACAGCGGTAGGCGACAAGTATGTCTACGAAAATATGCTGCAGAATGGATTTGTTCTCGGAGGAGAACAGTCCGGTCATATTATTTTCAGCAAATATGCAAGAACCGGAGACGGGATACTGACCTCTTTGATGATCATGGAAGTGATTCTTGAGAAGAAGCAGTCTCTGTCCAAATTATGTGAAGAAGTCAAGATATATCCGCAGCTTCTGAAAAATGTCCGCGTAAAAGACAAGAAAACGGCGCGAGAGAATCCGGCAGTGCAGAAAGCAGTGGAAGAAGCGGCGAAAGCGTTGGGCGAGGACGGAAGAATCCTTGTGCGTGAGAGCGGAACCGAACCGGTGATCCGCGTGATGGTGGAGGCTGCAACCGATGAAATCTGTGCAGAGCATGTGGATCGTGTGATCGCAGTGATCGAAGAGCAGGGACTGACCGCGTAAAAATCAAAAATCATTAAGACAATAGATTGGCAGGTGCAAAAGAGTTTCTACTCTGCACCTGCCTTTTTGACATTCTCCACATAAAAGAAACAAAATATGTATTTTATTGACAAAATCACTTATATTTTTACAAATAAGTCCGATATTCAAAGAATATGGCGAGATTTTTTGATCGAACATGATTTGTTACAGGGAGGGAATTTATTATGAAAACAATTAAAAATCTTAAAATTCGTCAGAAATTGTATGTACTGATTGGTATTGCAGTGTTTGGACTGCTGTCTGTGCAAAGTATGTCGCTGTTTCAAATGAGGAATTTGAATAATGTAAACCATACAATTGTAGAAAACTGGCTTCCCAGTCTGAGTACTGCACGGAATATGAATACGACAATGTCAAATATACGATTGAATGAGACTGTCATATCAACGGCAGAGATAAATGAAGACATTTCCGCGAATATCGGGTATCTTGAAAAAGAGATGGACACGATGGAAGAATTGTTAAAATCTTATCAAAGTACATTACTTAATGAAGAGGATGAAAAATTATTAGATATTTTGAAAAGTGACTGGAATTCTTACAAAGAATTGGATCAGGAAATATTGAAGCTTGTGGAAAAGGGAAATCCGGAAGCAGCTTTGGCAAAATTGAACAGCGATGGAGTTGAATTGTATAATGCAATGAGTGATGCGCTGAATAATATGATTTCTTACAATATGGAAGGAAGTACTCTCGCCAGTGAGGAAAGCAGTCATACTTATTCGGCAGCCAATACAAGTATGATGGTTTTGCTGATCGTAATTACGGTAGCAGGCGGAATCGCATGTGTCATAGTTGTGAAGAGTATTGTAACGCCACTGAAACAGATCGAAAAGGCGATCATTGAAATTGCAGGTGGAAATTTAGATATTTCTATCTCCTATGAATCCAAAGATGAACTGGGAGTATTGTCAAATCATTTTCGGGAGTTAGTGAGAAAGCTGAAAGTGATCATTCAGGATGAAAATATCTTTTTAGGCAAAATGGCATCCGGTGATTTTACGGTAGATACAGAATGTGAGGAAGAATACATTGGCGATTTTCATCCGCTTCTTCTTTCGTTTAGAAAAATTGCAGAGCGTTTAAATGATACGGTTCTTCAGATCAGCGAAAGTGCTGATAAGGTGGCTTCCGGAGCAGAGAATGTATCATCAGGCTCACAGGAACTTTCGCAAGGTGCATTAGAACAGACAAGTTCCATTCAGGAGCTTTCATTTGCAATAGAAGAAATTTCCGATCAGATTCGGCAAAATGCGGATACTGCAGCGAAAGCGACAGAACAAGTGGGTAAGGTTGGAAATGAAATGCATTTAAGTAATCAGAAAATGCAAAAAATGGTTGAGGCAATGGACGACATCAGTCATAGTTCCGATGAGATCGGAAAAATCATTAAGACGATTGAAGATATTGCATTTCAGACCAATATTCTTGCATTAAATGCAGCTGTGGAGGCAGCGCGCGCAGGCAGTGCGGGAAAGGGATTTGCGGTTGTTGCTGATGAAGTGCGAAATCTGGCAAGCAAAAGTGCCGAGGCATCGAAAGGCACGGCAGCGTTGATCGCAAAATCAATTCAGTCAGTGGAAAATGGAACAGCAATTGTAAATGAAACGGCAAAATCATTGGATAAAGCGGTAAATGGATCGAAAGAATTTACACAGTTGATCGATCAGATTTCAGCAGCCAGCAATCAGCAGGCTTCCTCAGTGACTCAGATCACAACCGGAATCAATCAAATTTCGGAAGTAATCCATGCGAATTCGGCGACGGCTGAAAGAAGTGCATCCGCCAGTGAAGAGTTATCTTTGCAATCGCAGAAGATGAAAGAAATGGTCAGTCATTTTCAATTAAAGACGGGAAACAAATCATATTAAATGTAACTCCCCAAAGGAATTTTTAGAAACGAATTCTTTTGGGGAGTTCCTATTTGTGAAAGTGTTGTTTCAGGAAGAGACGATCAATGTGACGTATCCGGCACGTTTTAAGCGCCGATCCATATCGACCGCCGCATCGAGACTCGGAAAATTTCCGACGCGGACACGGAAATAGCCGTCGCCCTCCTCAATGAAAGCAGGGTAGTCCTGAGCCTGAAGTTCGTTGACTAAGCGGTTTGCATAGACCGGATTCCGGAAAGAACCGACCTGCACCCGGTAGTTGCCGGGAACGGGAGCTGGAGACTGATTGAATGTATCTAAAATCCCGGCGGCGATCGCATGGGCGATGTCGTCGAAGTTATTGTCGAACAGTTGATTGTCCGTGTCGGAATTGATGAAACCGACTTCCACAAGGACAGCGGGCATTTTTGTTCGTTTCAGGACGACGAGGTTCGGGCGAGCTTTCACGCCGAGATTGACAAAGCCGACACTTTCCAGTTGGTCGTTGATGTTCTGCGCCATTTCCAGTTTGATACCGGACAGGCTGTATACAAGAGATTCCACACCAGAAACAGCATTGTCGGTCGGAAATGAATTTCGATGAATAGACACAAAAAAATCCACGCCGGCTTCATTGGCTTCCATCGCTTTCTGATAAGGGGATTCATAGACGTCGGTCGTGCGGGTGTACTCGACATCAATATCGTTGTTCTGAAGAATTTCCCCGACGGCGAGGGTGAGGCGAAGCGTGTCGTCTTTTTCTTGCCGTCCGTTGTAGACCGCGCCTGGGTCACGTCCCCCATGACCGGCGTCGAGCATAATAGAGTAAGGCATAGTTACAGATCCTTTCTTTTTAAAATATGCGGCGCAAGAGGCATGCATCCTGCCTATGTTTTGATGAAAACAGCAGCCGCTTTCTACCAGTATATGAAAAAACTCGTAAACCGCGATTGTCTTTTTTCATTTTATAGTCTATAATAAAACAAGTGAAAACACTTCCGTGTCTAATAGGGGGCACGGCAGCATAGAATAGGAGGAAACATTATGTTAGTATCAGCAAAAGAAATGCTCCAGAAAGCAAAAGCAGGTCATTACGCAGTAGGACAGTTCAACATCAACAACCTTGAGTGGACAAAGGCAATCCTGACAGCAGCAGAAGAGTGTAAATCACCGGTTATCCTTGGAGTATCAGAGGGTGCGGGAAAGTATATGACAGGATATAAAACAGTAGTAGGTATGGTAAACGGAATGCTCGAAGAACTGAATATCACAGTTCCGGTAGCGCTTCATTTAGATCACGGCAGCTACGAAGGATGTTTGAAATGTGTGGAAGCAGGATTTTCCTCCATTATGTTTGATGGTTCCCATTATCCGATCGAAGAAAATGTGGAGAAGACAAAAGAACTTGTGAAGATCGCACACGACAACAATATGTCAATCGAGGCAGAAGTAGGATCCATCGGCGGAGAAGAAGACGGCGTTGTAGGAAAAGGCGAATGCGCAGACCCGAACGAATGTAAGATGATCGCTGATCTTGGAATTGACTTCCTTGCAGCAGGAATCGGCAACATCCACGGAAAATATCCGGCAAACTGGGAGGGACTCAGCTTTGAGACTCTGGATGCGATCCAGCAGCTGACAGGCGATATGCCGCTCGTACTTCACGGCGGTACAGGAATTCCGGAAGAGATGATCAAAAAGGCGATCGATCTGGGTGTTGCAAAGATCAACGTGAACACAGAGTGCCAGCTTTCTTTCGCGGCAGCTACAAGAAAGTACATTGAAGCAGGAAAAGATCTGGAGGGAAAAGGATTCGATCCTAGAAAACTTCTGAAACCGGGCGCAGATGCGATCATCGCAACAGTAAAAGAGAAGATGGAACTTTTCGGATCTATCGGAAAAGCTGAATAATTATAGGTGAATTGTTAAAATTTATACTTGCGTTTTTCAAAATGTTGCGCTATACTGACAAGCGAAAAGCAGAACAAGGGTGTTCCAAGTTAAGTGGAATACCCTTTTTTCATAGAAAACAGTCTTTGATCTGCTGTGAATGCTATGAAGAAGAGAGGATGGACTATGGGTACAGAATTGATCAATGTTACGGATATTTTCGGTGAAAATGTATTCAATGACACGGTGATGCAGGAACGTCTGCCGAAAAAGATTTACAAGAATCTGAAAAAGACCATTGAAGAGGGGAAAGAGCTCGATCTCGAGACCGCTGATGTGATCGCGCATGAGATGAAAGAGTGGGCGATCGAGAAAGGGGCAACTCACTATACGCACTGGTTTCTGCCGTTGACCGGAGTGACGGCCGAGAAGCATGATTCTTTTATTTCCGCACCGCTGCCGAGCGGCAAGGTGCTGATGAGTTTCTCGGGAAAAGAACTGATCAAAGGCGAGCCGGATGCGTCTTCCTTTCCGTCGGGCGGACTGCGCGCTACATTTGAGGCGAGAGGATATACGGCATGGGATTGCACTTCTCCGGCATTTGTAAGACAGGATGCATCGGGGGCGGTACTTTGTATTCCGACTGCATTTTGTTCTTATACCGGTGAAGCGCTCGACCAGAAGACGCCGCTTCTTCGTTCCATGGAGGCGATCGATAAGGAATCCTTGCGTCTGCTCCGGTTGTTTGGGAATACAACATCCAGAAAAGTAACGCCGTCTGTCGGAGCCGAGCAGGAATATTTCCTTGTGGATGCAGAGAAATTTTTGCAGAGAAAAGACTTAATCTATGCCGGAAGAACGTTGTTCGGCGCAATGCCGCCGAAAGGACAGGAACTGGACGATCATTATTTCGGCACGATCCGCCAGCGGATCGCGGCGTTTATGCGCGACGTCAATATTGAACTCTGGAAAGTTGGTGTTTCCGCAAAGACCCAGCATAACGAGGTGGCTCCGGCACAGCATGAACTGGCGCCGATCTACACGAAAGTCAATATCGCGGTGGATCACAATCAGATCGTGATGCAGACATTGAAGCGGGTGGCGAGCCAGCATGGAATGAAGTGTCTGCTGCATGAGAAGCCGTTTGCCGGAGTCAATGGTTCCGGAAAGCATAACAACTGGTCGCTTGTGACGGACGACGGGATCAATATGCTGGAACCGGGCAAGACGCCGCATGAAAACACACAGTTTTTGCTTGTGCTGACCTGTATTTTGAAAGCGGTAAATCAATATGCAGATCTGCTCCGTGAGTCGGCGGCAGATCCGGGAAACGATCACAGACTCGGAGCCAACGAAGCGCCTCCGGCGATCATTTCGGTATTCTTAGGCGAGCAGCTGGAAGATGTTCTGGAACAGCTGATCAGTACCGGAGAAGCAACCCACAGTCTGAAAGGAGGCACTTTGCAGACCGGAGTTACAACACTACCGGATCTGTACAAAGACGCAACGGACAGAAACAGAACGTCGCCGTTCGCATTTACGGGAAATAAATTTGAATTCCGCATGGTTGGATCGAGAGATTCCATTGCAAACCCGAATATCGTGCTGAATACGATCGTTGCGGAAGCATTTGCGGAAGCCTGCGACGTATTGGAACAGGCAGATGATTTTGACAAGGCGGTACATGATCTGATCAAGGAATACGCGACAGAGAATCAGGCGATCGTCTTCAATGGAAACGGTTATTCCGAAGAATGGGTAAAAGAGGCTGAACGCCGCGGTCTTCCGAACATCAAGTCCATGGTGGAAGCGATCCCGGCGATCACGACAGAGAAAGCCGTGCAATTATTTGAGCGGTTTAATGTCTTTACGAGAGCGGAGCTGGAATCCCGTGCCGAGATCCAGTATGAGGCTTATGCGAAAGCGATCAATATTGAGGCGCGCACAATGATCGACATGGCGAGCAAGCAGTTTGTTCCGGCATTTATCGGTTACACGAAGACACTTGCGGATACGATCAACTCGGTGAAAGCGGCGGGCGCGGATGCAAGCGTACAGCTGGAGATCCTGAATGAAGTGTCGGCTCTGCTAAAAGAGACGAAAGAAGCGCTCCAGGTGCTCGTGAAACTGACGGAAGAGGCTGCCGGAAAAGAAGAAGGTCCGGAGCAGGCGAACTTTTACCATTCGGAAGTCGTTCCGGCGATGGAGGCTTTGAGAGCTCCGGTTGATAAGCTGGAAATGATCATCGATAAGGAAGTATGGCCGATGCCGTCTTACGGCGATCTGATCTTTGAAGTGTAGGAGAGGGCAGCGTGGAAGAGGGGGCGGATCCGTTTAAAAGGATCTGCCCCCCTTGTCAAGCAGACAATTGCCAAATATCCCCCTCCCTCTTTCAAAACGAACATCGTTTCAAATATTCCGCGCTTCGTTCCAGTGATCTCAGCGGCGATTTATCTATCCAGTTTTTATGTGTCTCAAGGATCACGGCGTCTACGCCGACTGCTTTCGCCTGTGTAAGAAGCGCGTCCAGATCCATGTTGCCGTCGCCCAGTTCCATGCAGTCGGATGTGAGAATCGGCGTCATGGACGGACCGGTAATCTTCGTTCCGCGGTCGTTGATGTGGAAGAGCTTCATCCGTGTGCCGAGGCGCTTCATGACGTCCAGAGCGGATACCCCGGCTTCGGTCGGCCAGTAGGAATCAAACTCAAACCCAACCAGATCCGGGTCAGTCTCCCGGATCAAAAGTTCATAAGCAGTCAGTCCGGATTCGACTTTCCGAAATTCACAGTTGTGATTGTGATAGGAAAGTCGGATGCCGGATTTTTTTAATTCTGCCGCGGCGTGGTTGAGATCGGAAGCCAGTTTGCAGACAGCCGCTTTATCGGAATAATCAAAGCGATACATTCCTGTGATGACAATATGTTTCGTTTGAAATTCATTTGCTTCCCGGATGACGGCGTCCGGATCTTTCCGGACCGAGCCAAGATCTTCGTGGAGAGAGACTGCGTGCAGTCCGGCTTCTTTCAGAAGTTCTTTCCAGTGATAATTGCCGCCTTTTCCGACCGGCATTCCGGCAAATTTGGTCAGCATCCGCACGATAAACGGTGTAGGGCGTATCATAAATCCGTTCAGTTCGATGCCGTCGTATCCTGCCTGTTTGATACATCTTAAAGTTTCTTTTGTCTGTGCTTCTGTTTTACAGACTGTCCCGAGCATGATTTGCTGTACTGCTTTTTCTATCATAAAATACCCTGCTTTCTTTTCCATTTTTTGTGAACAAACCGGAAGTATTCCGTACTTGTCTATTGTACAGGAATTGGTTTCAAAAAGAGGTTCTTTTATTCGTGAAAATGTTCTATTATTAATTCAAAAATGAAACATAGCGAATACAGAAACACAAAGACGAAAAAATGAACGCATAAAATTTTCATTTCTTGTATGATACAGACAGAAAAGATGGAGACGAGGAGGTCTGTTATGAAAAAATTTGAAAGAGGTTTTCTTTTGGGAGCGGCAACGGCGGCGCATCAGGTAGAGGGAAACAACACAAACAGTGACTGCTGGGCAATGGAACAGATGGAGCATACGGCATATGTGGAACCGTCGCTGGATGCGGTCGATCATTACAATCGGTATGAAGAAGATATCCGGCTGATGGCGAAAGCCGGACTGAACGCATATCGTTTCTCGGTTGAGTGGGCGCGGATCGAGCCGGAAGAGGGCAGGTTTGACGAGGAGCAGATCGAGCATTACCGCAAGGTGATCCGGTGCTGCAAGGAAAATGGGATCGAACCGATCGTGACGCTGCATCATTTTTCCAGTCCGGTCTGGGTGATCTCAAAAGGAGGCTGGGAAGCGGAAAGCATCGTGGGAGATTTTGAAAAATATACCCGTTATGTGATCGGAAAACTGGGAGATGAACTGCATTATATCTGCACGATCAACGAAGCAAATATAGGACTGCAGGTAGCCAAAATCGCAGAACGTTATAAAAAAATGATGATGGCGCAGATGCAGAGAGCCGGTGAGGAAAAAGGCGGAAGCGAAACAGATGGAAACAACGGCAGTGTCCAGATGGGAATGAATCTTCAAAAGATGCTGGAAAACCAGAAAGCACAGGCAGAAGAAAATCTGAAAGTATTCGGTGTGGAGAATGTGGAGAACTTTACCTCCATGCGGACAACGAAAGGGGATCTTCTGATCATGAAAGCCCATCAGGCTGCAAAGCGTGTGATCAAGGAACTGCATCCGGAGATCCGGGTCGGTCTGACGCTGTCGCTTCACGATATTCAGGTTGCCGAAGCCGGAGGAGAGCCGTTTGCGGAAGAAGAATGGGACGACGAATTCCTGCATTATCTTCCATATATAGAAGAGGATGATTTCTTAGGCGTTCAGAATTACAGCCGTTCCCTGTTCGGAAAAGACGGACGGATGGCTCCGCCGGAGGGGGCGGAACTGGCTCAAATGGATTATGAAATATATCCGGAAGCATTGGAACATGTGATCCGAAAAGTGGCGGAGAAATTCAAGGGAGATCTGATCGTTACGGAAAACGGGCTCGCAGCCGCGGATGATACGCGCAGAGTCGCATTTATCGGGCAGGCGCTTCAAGGCGTGCGGAATTGTATCGAAGACGGACTTCCGGTAAAAGGTTACTGCTATTGGAGTCTGCTGGATAACTTTGAATGGCAGAAAGGCTATTCAATGACATTCGGTCTGATCGCGGTAGACAGAAGCACGCAGAAACGGATGCCGAAAGAAAGCCTGTCGTATCTTGGAAGCTGGCGGTAAAGGATGTGAGGTAATGAATGCATTTGAATTTACCTATTCGGGCAACACGGATCTGAAGCAGTTTTTGGAGGATGTGCAGAACTGTGAAAATGAGGTGTGGTTTGAGACGGCACAGGGTGACCAGCTGTCCTTGAAATCTACATTGTGTCAGTTCATCCTGATGTCGCTATCCGAACATCCGGAAAGTTTGTCGGGGGCGAAAGTGAAAGGCGTGGGAGCGCACGACAGGGAAATCCTTTCTCAATATGAGAAGACGATCTGAGAAGATTAATATGAGAAGAGCTTATGAGAGAACAGTAAGAGACACAAGATGTGCAAAAGAGAGGTGAGAAAACGTGGAGAGTCAGGAGAAGATCCGGTTCTTTTTGGAATTGCTCAACTGCAATTATCAATTACATTTCTGGCAGTATGACGGCGAATACCGGTTGATCGAGACAAACTGGAACAATGAATTATTTTCCGGGGAGTTCTTCTCCTTTATCGGAATGGAAAAACTGCTGAAAGAGCGGCAGCAGGAGGGGAAAATGGATCCGGTGATCCTGGAAGCCGGAAACAATCTGTTGTGGATCGCCGGATTTGAGCATCGGGAAAATACGGTGCGGCATGTTTTTTATATCGGACCGATTTTCAGCGGAAAAGACAGTCTTTTGATCCTGCGGAAAAAACTGGACACGTATAACCTCTCTGTATCGCTCCGTACTCGGATGTTCCGCACATTTGAGGAGATTCCAGTCGTACCGTTCCATATTCTGCGGCAATATGCGGTGATGCTGGAATATACGCTGAACAGCCGGAAGATCGATATCAGTGACATCGAAGTAGTCAATATCATTTCCGGAGAAGAAAAGGATATACAGTTTGGTACGTCCGAACGGCATTTCGGCATCTGGGAAGCGGAGCAGAATTTGTGTCGGATGATCGAGGAGGGAAGTCCGCGTTACAAAGAAATGCTGAAAGCCTCTTCGCTGATGAGTTCCGGGATGAAAGTGGATTATGGAGATACGTTGCGCTCTCATAAAAATAATATTCTGGTGCTTTTGATCCTCTGCTCCAGAGCAAGCATGCGGGGCGGACTTTCGCCGGAGATCGCCTACAATTTGAATGATTATTATGCGCAGAAGATCGAACAATGTCAGTCGATGGCGGATACGACCAAATTAGGCGCGCAGATATTGGAAGATTATGTCGCACGGGTTCGGGAAAGCCGCGAAAATCCGGATGTTTCGGACAGCATCCGGAACAGTTGTGAATACATTAAGGCACATTTGACGGAACCGATCCAAGTGAAAAAACTGGCCCAACAATCGGGCTATGCGGAATATTATTTTTCACATAAGTTTAAAAAAGAGATGGGCGTCAGTGTAAAAGAATATATTTTACATGAAAAAATCAATCAGGCAAAGGTGATGCTCACAAGCAGTGACGAGAGCATACAGAAGATCGGGGACAGTCTCGCATTTGGAAGCCGGAGTTATTTTTATACCTGTTTTCAGAAAGCAGAGGGCATGTCGCCGAGTGAATATCGTAATACAAAAGGGAAGAAACAAAAAGGAGAATAAAAATCATGGGCAAAAAATTAAGTGCGAGTGAAATCGACGGCGTACAGTACCGCCGGGCAAAATTGTGGCAGATTATTTTATGCGCGTGCAATGCACTGGTAGGAATGTCGGTGTATTCGCTGATCGGAATGGCGAGTTATACTGCAAGTATCGGATTCGGGATCGGAACGGCCGTGATCGGTGTGATCCTGACGGGAACCCGTATCTTAGACGGCGTGACAGATCCGATGCTGGCATTTCTGTATGACAAGGTCAACACGAAGTTCGGAAAGATCAGGATTTTGCTGATTGTCGGTTTTGTGATCGAGGCGGTCGCGCTGTCGTGCATGTATGACTGGGCAGCAGGCAAAGGTCTCGGAATGGTCGGCTTTATTCTGCTGTATGTTATTTATGTGATCGGATATACGATCAACAATATGACCGCGCAGACGATCCCGCCGCTTTTGTCGAATGATCCGAGACAGCGTCCGACGATCAGCGTGTGGAGCACCGGGCTCAATTACATGGTTCCGATGGCGCTGACAATGCTGCTGAATGTTGTACTGCTTCCGAAATTCGGCGGTACATACAGTCAGGAATTTTTGGCAGCGGCTTGTAAAGTATGTCTGCTTGTCGCGGCAGTCGGAGTTGTTCTTGTGTGCATCGGTGTCAGCGCATACGATAAACCGGAGAATTTCCGTGGACTTACAAAAGAACAGGAACCATTGAAAGTAAAAGATATGATCGAAGTACTCAAAGGAAACCGTCCGTTGCAGTGCTATATCATTTCCGCTACATCGGATAAGATCGCGCAGGTGACGGCGTCTCAGGCTGTGATCGGAACGATGCTCAGCGGAATCATTATCGGGAATATGGGAATCGCTACAATCCTGACCGTGATCGGTATGCTTCCGTCGATTTTATTTGCGATCGTCGGCGCAAAATATGCCGGAAAGCACGGAAACAAGGAAACGATCGTGACCTGGACGAAAATCTGTATCGGGATCTCGGCAGTGATGTGGATTTTCTTTATTGTGATAGATCCGAAAGACATCGCCAAGATGGGCGTGATCACCGCGATTTATGTTGTGCTGACTCTCTGTAGAAACGGGGCGAATATGTGTGTTACAACCGGAAACAGTGCGTTTATGGCGGATCTGATCGATTATGAATTAGACCGTGGCGGAAGATATGTGCCGGCAATCGTGACCGGAACCGCAAGCTTGATCGATAAAATCGTTTCATCCTGCGGAACTGCGATCGCAGCCGGAGCCGTTGCTCTTGTCGGTTATACGACGACCGTTCCGCAGCCGGGAGATGCATGTACACCGGCGATTTTCTGGCTGACGATGTTTTTGACTTTCGGTCTTCCGATCCTCGGATGGATCTGTACGCTTGTGGCAATGAAATTCTGTAAGCTCGACAAAGCGGAAATGGTGGAAGTCCAGAAACGGATCGCCGCGAAGAAAGAGGCTCTGAAAGCGGAAGAGTAAAGAGAAAAAGGACAGCAGGAGGATTTTGAAAATGAAATCATATTATTGTAATCCGATCAACGTTCCGTATCGGTATCAGTTTAACATGGATCCGAGATCGAACGGAAAACTGCAGATCGACCGGGAGGCAGCAGATCCGTCCATGATCTTATTTCAGGGAAAATACTATATGTTCGTGTCGATGAATCTTTCGGTGTGGGTATCCGAAGATCTTGTGAACTGGGAGCCGCACAGGCTCCCGGAAAATCTGCCGCTTTACGATTATGCGCCGGATGCCAGAGTGTGCGGAGATTATGTATATTTTTGTGCGTCAAAGCGTGGGGAGAACTGCAATTATTATCGGACGAAAGATATTATAAACGGTCCTTACGAGGAAATTCCGGGGACGTTTGATTTCTGGGATCCGAATCTGTTCTTTGACGAGGACGGAAGCATCTATTTCTACTGGGGATGTTCCAATGCAACGCCGGTCTGGGGCGTGGAACTGGATCCGGAGACGATGAAGCCGAAAACCGAGTGGAAAGAATTGCTGTTCGGAGACGGTTATGTGCGTGGATTTGAGCGGATGGGGGTGGATAACTGTGAATTTCCGCGAGGTGAGGCAGAAGTGGAGAAGATGTTACAGGGATTTGTTCAGCAAAGCGGCGTGCCTTTGGAGCAGATTCCGAAAGCATACCATCAGGCGATCCGTGGGATGTTTACAAGGAAACCGTTTATCGAGGGACCGTGGATGGACAAATACAACGGAAAATATTATCTGCAGTACGCATGTCCGGGTACGGAGTACAATACATATGCGGACGGCGTCTATATTGGCGATACGCCGCTCGGACCGTTTACACTTGCGAAAAACAATCCGTACTCCTATCATCCGGGTGGATTTATGCCGGGAGCCGGACATGGCTCGACGATGTGGGACAGAAATGGAAATCTCTGGCATACCGCGACGATGCGGATCAGCATGAATCATCAGTTTGAGCGGAGAGTCGGTCTTTGGAAATCCGGATTCGATGCGGACGGCGAACTGTTTTGCAATCAGAATTACGGAGACTGGCCGATCGCCGTGGAAGACGGAACAACCGATCCGTGGAGCGAGCCGGAGTGGGTTCTTCTGAATTACGGAAAACCTGCCGGGGCATCTTCATTTGCAGACGGAAAAGAACCGGAAAAGGCGTTCAACGAGGATGCGCAGACCTGGTGGAGAGCGGCGGGAAAACAGGGCGAATGGCTGGAGAGTGATCTGGAACAGGAGATGGACGTGCGCGCGGTGCAGATTAATTTTGCGGACGATGTGCTCCCGATCAAGTCACCAGGGGATATTCAGGGGTCGCAGACACAGCCGCGTTATATTGAGGAACAAAAGCATGTGACAAGATGGAAACTGGAGGGCTCTCTGGATGGAAATACATATTTTATGATCGAAGATAAATCCAAAGCGGAGACCGACCTGCCTCATGATCTTGTCGTGCGGGAACAGGGAATCCGCGTCCGGTATCTGCGCCTCACGATCGTGGAAATTCCGTATGGGGTTGAACCGTGTATCTCCGGACTTCGTGTATTCGGGATCGGAGACGGAAAGAAACCAAAGCCTGTCGGGTATCAGGCAAAGAAGAGCGCGGATGGTCTGGATCTGCTCGTGTCCGTCGAGGAGACGACAGATGCAGTCGGCTATAATATTTTGTGGGGACATGAAGAAGAAAAACTGTATCACAGCTATCAGATTTACCGGGATGTGGAAAATCTGCGAAATGGCAAGACGGGAACGATCAAGAAACGGATCGGGGCGCTTGTCAAAGGGCAGGAGTATTTTGTGCGCGTAGATTCGTACAATGAAAATGGAATCACGCATGGAACCATGACTCGTTGTTCCGAATAAAGAAATGGTCCGTGTACAAAATGCAGCTGCTTTTGTGCACGGATCATATGCTGTTGGGCGGCGGTATGACATCATGGTATGAGGTAGCAGAAAAGAGAGGATAAACGATGAGACAGACGATGAATGAAAACTGGAAATTTGTAAAATATGCGGAGAATATGTCCGAGGCAGTCGGGGCGGCAGGCGAGCATGTGGATTTGCCGCACACATGGAACGCGGCGGACGGTCAGGACGGCGGCAACGATTATTACCGCGGCATCTGTTGGTATGTGAAAGAGCTGGGAAATATAGTAAAATCCGGGGATGAAGAAATTTATCTGGAGATCCCGGGCGCGGCGATGATCGGCGAAGTATATTTGAACGGTGAGAAGTTATACCGTCATGAGGGTGGTTACTCGCTGTTCCGAGTCAATCTGACCGAAAAACTGCAGGAAAAAAATGTAATCGCGGTTTCGGTGGACAACAGAGACAATACGGTGTGCTATCCGCAGAAAGCAGATTTTACATTTTACGGCGGACTTTACCGGGGCGTAAATCTGCTGAGAGTACCGCGGGAGCATTTTGCGCTGGACTACTGCGGAACATCGGGAATCAAGGTGACAGCGGAAACGGATCCGGAGACAAAGACGGCGAGGACGGTGGTGGAAGTATGGACGGCGGGAGATCCAAAAACCGTAACGATTTCCGTGACCGGACAGGCGGACAAAGTGGTGGCGGTTACAGAGAATTATGCAAAAGCCATCTTTGAAATGGAGGACATCCGTCTTTGGGACGGATTGAATGATCCGTATCTGTATGAGGCGAAAGCAGTTCTGGAAAATGGGGAGACGATACAGGCAAGATTTGGCTGTCGTAAATTTGAGATCGATCCGCAGAAAGGCTTTTTGCTGAACGGTCGGAGTTATCCTCTGCGTGGTGTGAGCCGTCATCAGGACATGGCGGGAGTGGGAAATGCATTGACGATCGAAGACCACAGAAGAGATATGGAGATCATCCGGGAGATCGGAGCAAATACGCTTCGTCTGGCGCATTATCAGCATGCGCAGGAATTTTACGATCTGTGCGACGAGAACGGACTGGTCGTGTGGGCGGAGATCCCGTATATCACGATGCACATGAAAGACGGACGCGCCAATACGCTGTCCCAGATGGAAGAACTGGTTGTGCAGAATTACAATCATCCGTGTATCTGCTGTTGGGGATTGTCCAATGAGATCACGGCGGCGAGCGCAGTCAACGAAGATCTGCTGGAAAATCATCGTCAGCTGAACGAACTCTGCCACCGTCTGGATCCGACGCGTCCGACAACAATGGCAAACGTATTTATGTTGGAGATTGACAGTCCGATCTTGGAAATACCGGATGTGAACAGTTATAATCTGTATTTTGGATGGTATCTCGGAGATCTGGAGCAGAACGAGGAATTTTTCGACGAGTATCACGAGAAATATCCAAATCGTGCGATCGGATTTTCCGAGTACGGTGCAGACGCCAATCCGCAGTACCAATCCGCATCACCGGAAAAGGGAGACTACACGGAAAGTTATCAGGCAGTCTACCATGAACATATGCTGAATATGATTGAAGAGCGTCCGTGGCTGTGGGCGACCCACGTGTGGAATATGTTTGATTTTGCGGCGGACGGAAGAGATGAGGGAGGAAAGCACGGCGAGAACCAGAAAGGTCTTGTGACGATGGACCGGAAGCTGAAAAAAGACGCGTTTTATCTGTACAAAGCAGCTTGGAATCGGGAAGACGCATTTGTACATCTGTGCGGAAAACGTTATGCGGATCGGACGGAAAACGTCACCGAGATCAAAGTGTATTCCAATCAGCCGGAGGTGACTCTTTTTGTAGACGGAAGAAAATATGAGACAAAGACGGGCAGGACGGTGTTTGCGTTCCATCTGCCGATCAGCGGCGAACATCAGATCGAGGCGAGATACGGCGAAGTTTCCGATGTGATGGAGATCCGGAAAGTTGAGGAAGAGAATCCGGCATACCGGATGAAAAAAGAGAAGCCGGTATCCAACTGGTTTGACGCGGATTCTTATGATGAGAGCTGTTATTCGGTATTCGATAAGTTCAGCGAGCTTCAGAAAAATCCGGAAGCGGCGGCAGTGATGATGCGGCTGATGGAACAGGGCGCAAAGAGCCGCGGTGATGTTGCCGAAGCCGTTACGGGCAATCCGGCGCTGATCCGTATGATGGGAAGAATGACCGTGGAAAGTCTTTTAAACCAGGCAGGTGCCGATGAGGAGAACATCAAGCAGGTGAACCGCATTTTGCAGGGTATCAAGAAAGCGTGAAAATGCGACCCCAAAATGCAGAAAGTATGATGCGGGAAATTTAGCGGAAAGGAAAATCAAGATGAGTGAGAAAGTAAAAGCATTATTGAATGGAAAGGGCGGAAATTATATTTTTCCGTTTTTCTGGCAGCACGGCGAGACGGAAGAAGTGTTGCGGACTTATATGCGGGTGATCCACGAAGCAAATATCGGGGCGGTCTGCGTGGAGAGCAGACCCCATCCGGATTTTTGCGGCGAGCAGTGGTGGCATGATATGGACATCATTTTGGAAGAGGCGAAGAAATATGGGATGAAAGTGTGGATCCTGGATGACAGCCATTTTCCGACCGGATATGCCAACGGAGCGATGAAAGATCAGCCGCTCGAGTTATATCGTCAGAGTATCACATGCAGACAATATAAGGGAATATGCGGAGAAACGATCACGATCCCGAAAGCGGATCTGGAGACAGCGGAGCCGTTTGAGCCGAATATGATGGAGAAAATGATGACGCATAATTCGGCAGACGGCGCGACAAAACAGTTTGCAGATGACCGGATGCTCGGTGTGTATGCAATTCGTCAGGACGGCGCGGACGGATTTACGAACAAAGAAAACCGGATCGATCTTTCGGGAATGGTCACGGAGGAGGGCGTAACGTTTCAGGTTCCCGAGGGAAACTGGAAGATTTATGTGACGCAGCTGACGCGCAACAGAGGACCTCACCGGGATTACATTAATATGATGGACAAAGCATCCTGTCAGGTACAGATCGAGGCTGTGTATGAACCGCATTGGGCGCACTACAAAGAGGAATTCGGAAAGACGATCGCGGGATTTTTCTCGGATGAGCCGGAGCTCGGAAACGGACATCTTTACGATCACGACAACGGACTGGGATGTTCTCCGACCATGGACTATCCGTGGAGCCGGGAACTGGAAGTACGTCTGAAAGAAGAACTGGGAGAGGATTTTGCGGGACAGCTTGCCTTGCTGTGGGAGCAGGATGCCGATGCAGAAAAGACGGCAAGTGTCCGTTATGCATATATGGATCAGGTGTCCCGGCTTGTGGAAGAAGATTTTTCCCGACCGATCGGAGAATGGTGCCGGGCGCACGGCGTTCGGTATATCGGACATTTGATCGAGGACAATAACCATGCGTCGAAAACCGGATCGTCGCTGGGACATTTCTTCCGGGGACTTGCCGGACAGGATATGGCGGGAATCGATGACATCGGAGGTCAGGTCATGCCGGGACAGGAGGACGTGGACTTAAATATGCCGCCGTTTCGGAGCAGGAACGGATCGTTCTATCATTACGGACTCGGAAAACTGGGAAGTTCCGCGGCGGCGATCGAACCGTTGAAAAACGGCGATTCCATGTGTGAGATTTTCGGCGCGTATGGATGGGCAGAGGGCGTGCGTCTGGAAAAATATCTGCTGGATCATTTTATGGTGCGCGGCATCAACCATTTTGTGCCTCATGCATTTTCCGGAAAAGATTATCCGGATCCGGACTGCCCGCCGCATTTTTATGCGCACGGAAACAATCCGCAGTACCGGCATTTCGGCGCGCTGATGGCATATGGAAACCGGGTGCTGGAACTGATCAACGGCGGACGGCATATTGCGCCGGCGGCAATCCTTTACCACGGAGAAAGCGACTGGATGGGGGAGACGATGGCTTCCGATATTGTCGGACATCGGCTTTATGATAATCAGATCGATTACGATTACATTCCGCAGGATGTGTTCCTGGAAGAAAATGCGTATGATATGGAAATATCCGAGGGGGCGTTCCGGGTGAACACGCAGGAGTATCAAGCACTGATCGTTCCGAAGCTGCAGTTTGTGACGCCGCATATGAAAGCGGCGGTAAAAAAACTGCAGGAGTCACATTTCCCGGTATATTTTATCGACGGACTGCCGGACGGCGTAGACGGCGAAGTCGTACCGCTTACGGAGATTGCGCCACGGCTACGAGGTCAGGGTGCGGCAGAACTTTCGATCGCGCCGGAAAACAACCGGGTACGTTATTATCATTATGAACATCGGGACGGAAGCGCGGTGTATCTGTTCGTCAATGAGGGGGACAAGGTCTATGAGGGCAGCGCTGCGATCCCGGACAAACGGGCATGCTGCGGATATGATGCGTGGGAGAATACTGTATACAAAGCAGATGCGGTATGGAATGCCGATGCGGAGCAGACAGAAGTGGGGCTTGTACTGGAGCCTTTGAAAAGCCGGATTTTCATTTTCGATGAAAAAGAAAATGTGGAGGAACTTTTGAAACAGGAGAAGCGTTCGGTTACCGTTTCAGGAGAACCGATCAAACTAAATGAGATATGGAAACGTAGTATTTGCAGAAGTATCGACTATCCGAATTTCGGTGAGAAAAAAGAAATCATACTGCCGGATATGCTACACGAGGAAGAACCGTATTTTTCCGGATTTGTACGTTATGAGAATCGTTTTGAAGCGAAAGCGGGCGGACAGTATGTGCTGGAGATCAGCGATGCGCATGAGGGCGTGGAAGTGTTCGTGAACGGAACAAGCCTCGGAATCCAGATTGTTCCGACATATCGTTATGATCTGAGTTCTGCCGTGAGAGACGGTGAAAATGAGCTCGCGATCGAAGTGGCGACGACATTGGAGCGTGAGACGGCAAAATTCCCGAATCCGTATGCGAAATATATCGGTCAGGATGTAACGCCGACCTGTAAATCCGGAATCAGCGGATCGGTGAAAATTTATGCGGCAGACTGAGAAGCCGGATTTTGACGTTGAGGCGGAAATGTGATAAGTTTATATGCATGAGTAGTTCAGAAAACATTTGAAAATGCAGGAGGCTGACATGCAGACATCAACAGATTTAAAAAATTTATTGAAACGGATCGATCACAGAGGTTATCCGGCGTATAAGGACACAAAAGGAATGTACCGGTTTCCGGGGTATGTGCTTTCCATCGACCATGTGCAGGGAGATCCGTTTGCTTCTCCGTCGAAAGTGAGCGTACATGTGAAAGGCGCGACCGCCGGATTTCCGAAAGAGTTGTATTGCGGAGACTGCCAGCGTATCGCTTTGCAGGACGATCTGACAAGACGGTTTGGGATGCTTGCCGGAAAGCATGCGTTTCAGGCGAAAGGCTCCGGGAAGAGCGGGCTGATCTCGGTGAGCCGCTGCGGTCAGGAAGTGTTGGAGCGGACTGCCTGTCGGATCGACGAAAAAAGCGGGGATGTGGTACTGCGCATGGAGATTGGTTTTCCGGCAAATGGTCGGACGATCAATGCCCGGGAACTGGAAAAGATCTTATTTGACTACGTGCCGGAATGCGTGGAGAACGCCCTGTTTTATAAGAAACGGGATGCGAAAAAGCTGCGTCAGGTGATCGATCTGGCGGAGGATCAGGCTTATATCCGGGAACAGTTGAAAGAACGGGGACTCGTCGCATTTGTGGCAAATGGTTCGATCCTCCCGAGAGAATCCGGCGTGTCGGCAAAACCGATGCGCGGCGCGGTCGCGTTTGTTTCTCCGAAAGAGATGGAAGTGACGTTGGATCTGCCTCATAAAGGAACGCTTTCAGGGATGGGGATCCGGAAAGGGATCACGCTGATCGTCGGCGGAGGGTACCATGGAAAATCTACGCTTCTAAAGGCACTGGAACTGGGCGTATATGATCATATTGCCGGAGACGGAAGAGAATATGTGATCACCGATGCGACGGCGGTAAAACTGCGCGCCGAAGACGGAAGAAGCATCAAACAGGCGGATATTTCGATGTTCATCAATGATCTGCCGAACGGAAAAGACACCCGGACATTCTGCACGGAGGATGCCAGCGGAAGCACTTCTCAGGCGGCGAATGTGATCGAGAGTATGGAAGCCGGGGCGAAAGCGCTTCTGATCGACGAAGATACAAGCGCAACGAATTTTATGATCCGCGACGAGTTGATGCAGCGTGTGATCCACCGGGAAATGGAACCGATCACGCCGTTTATCGAACGGATCCGGGAACTGTATGAGCAGTACGATATTTCAACGGTGATCGTTGCCGGAAGTTCGGGGGCATATTTCCATATTGCGGACACGATTGTTCAGATGGACAAATATGTGCCAAAAGAGATCACAGATCCGGCAAAGCGGGAGGCGGAGAATTTTCCGGCGCTGAGCGGTCCGGAAGAACCGGCGGCACATCCGCGTTTTGAACGGCGTCCGCGGCAGAGCCGGGGATTCGGAAGTCAGGATCGGATCAAGATGAAGACGATGGGGCAGGAAGCCGTGCAGATCAATCGGGAGACCGTAGATCTTCGCTATGTGGAGCAGATTGTGGACAGCGAACAGGTAACGGCGCTTGGATATTGCCTGAAATACGCTCAGCAGCATGTGTTTAACGGCAAGCTGACGATGCAGGAAGCGGTCGACAGGCTGGAAGAGAAGATAGAAAAAGAGGGACTTGCCGGTCTGTGTGAGAGCCGGAGCAGCGTAGCGGCGATGGCAGCGCCGAGACGGCAGGAGATCTTTGCATGCCTGAACCGGTATCGTGGGCTGATGGTGTAGGAAAGAGGGGAGACGATTGAATGTGCCGACAGGCATGTTCAATCGTCTCTTCTTTATAGGGGGTGTCCAGCGAAGCTGAACCGCACTTTGTATTTGGGACAATTTTGTGCAAAATGTCATCTTGTATCTTTTCAAATCTCGTGATAAATTAAATACACTCACGGAAGTTCTGTCCGTGGAAACTGCGAATCGGCGGGAACGCCATCCGGGGGATTCACCCCAAGCAACCGATTTTGAAAACAAAAAAGTGTACAAAAAAATCGTGTGGATTCTGCTGGGGAGGACTTGAACGGTACAAAAATTTTTCGTATACTGAAAAAAAGATTCTGAGAAAATCTGAGAGGTGTCATAAGTCTGAACCAGAGAAAGAGAGAGGAGACTTATGGCAGGAAAAGCGAACAAAAAATATAGCGTCAATGTACAAGGGGGAAAACGGTTGATGAAGAGCAAATTTATGTAAACAGGCGTGCTTCATAAGATGATAAGCGGTGGATCATTTATGAAATATCGCCTGTTTTATAGGTTCATTTATTATTACTTATAACTGTATCAAAAAGAAGACCAGCACGCTCAAAGAGATCGTTACCAGCCCCATTACAATGAACATCGTGGAAGTAAAACCTCCTGAAAACGGTCGTTCCACATAACACTTTTCTGGATTGTCCGGATTATAATAAACGGTCATTTTACTGCCGATCGGCCATAATTGCTCAGCGAGCTGGCGTAAATTTGCGAGTGGTCCGATTTTTATATGCAGCCAGCCTTTGTCATCTTCATAGGCTTTTGATTGTACATGGATAGGAAAGCCGGATATTCTTATTACCTTGACCCCGCGAAATTGTTTCTTAGTCTGATAATTGTTTCCATCCACTATGTATTCGATGATCGGATACATTTTTCCCTGACCGGGAAATCGGTGTCCTGTAACAACGCCGTTGGTCTGACGTGTACATAATTTATTCTTGCGACTGATGACAACAACCATTATAATACCGACGAAAACGAAGATTGCCCCAAGTCCGCCAACGATTCCTAATTCTAACCATGCGATTTGTAATTCAGACATAGCGGTCTCCTTTGTAAAAATCAAATTATTTTGGGTATATTATAGCACGTCATTTTCCGTTCCGTCATTTCTTTTCTGTCTAAAATAAATCACCCGAAATAAATTGTCGAAAATGAACCGCTGTTTTCTCGTCAGAAAATCCTCACATTTCCAACACAGAAACTTCACAGTCAACTGGTATTTTTTTCTTGTGCTGTCCGGGGGAGTCTGCCGGGATGAATTTTATGCATTCGGCGGATCGGACTTGCATAGCATGCAAACAGGAACAATTTGACAGGGAGGTATGGACTTGATCGAAGTAAAGCAGTTAGTAAAGAAATATGGCGATCATCTTGCCGTAGATCACCTGGACTTTCAGATGGAAGCGGGAAAGATCTACGGTTTTTTGGGACCAAACGGCGCGGGAAAATCGACGACAATGAATATCATGACCGGATATCTCGGCGCGACGTCGGGGGAAGTGATCGTCGATGGACATGATATTTTAAAGGAGCCGGAGGAGGCGAAGAAGCATATCGGATATCTTCCGGAGATCCCGCCTCTGTATACCGATATGACGGTGATGGAATATTTGAAATTTGCGGCAGAATTAAAAGGAATCCCAAAAGAACAGCGGGAAGATGCATTGGAGGAGGCGATGCAGCTCACAAAACTTTCGGAAGTGGGACATCGTCTGATCAAGAACTTGTCGAAAGGTTATCGGCAGAGAGTCGGATTTGCGCAGGCGATCCTCGGATTTCCGGATATCATCATTCTGGACGAACCGACGGTCGGACTGGATCCGAAACAGATCATTGAGATCCGCGAGCTGATCCGTGGGCTGGCAAAAAAGCATACGGTCATTTTAAGCACGCATATTCTGGCGGAGGCACGGGAAGTCTGTGACGAGATCCTCATTATCTCGAAAGGAAAACTTGTGGCAAGCGACACGCCGGAGCATCTGGAACTTTTGATGAACGGAGAGGAAATGGTGGAGATCGAGACGAAAGCACAGCCGGAAACGGTGCGGACGATCCTGTCAAATGTGCATGGGATCCGGACGATCACAACAGAAACGATCGGAGAGGGAGAACCACAGGAAAAAACGACGCTGGCGAAAATGGAAGTGGAAGAGGGGCAGGATATCAGAGAAGCGGTATTTTATGCATTTGCAAAATCAGAGTATCCACTTCTGATGCTGAAAACTTCCAAGGCGAGTCTGGAAGAAATCTTTATCGAACTGACACAAGGAGAGGAGGAACACGAACATGCGGGCAATTTATAAACGGGAATTGAGATCGTATTTCCAGTCGATGACCGGATGCGTGTTTGTCGCATTTCTTGTCATCATTACCGGAATCTATTTTACGGCGTACAACTTAAACATGGGATATCCGTATTTTTCTTATACGCTGTCGGGATCTTTGATCGTGTTCCTTGTCGGGATTCCGCTGATCACGATGAAAAGTTTCTCGGAAGAGCGGAAAAATAAGACGGATCAGCTTCTTTTGACTGCGCCGGTCAGTCTGACGAAGATCGTACTCGGAAAATATTTTGCGATGGTGACCGTCGTGGCGATTCCGAACCTGATTTTCTGTCTGTTTCCGGTGATCATTCAAATGAGCGGAGTCGCTTATTTGAAATCAGATTATATTTCCATTCTGGTCTTTTTCCTGCTAGGATGCGTGTATCTTGCGATCGGGATGTTTTTGTCCGCGCTGACGGAAAGCCCGATGATCGCTTATATCAGTACGTTCGGAATCCTGCTTGTTTTATATTTGTGGGATGGAATACTGGGATTTCTGCCGTCTTCGGCGAGCGGCTGTATGGTCGGGATCATTCTCCTGCTGAGCCTGGTAGTCCTCTATATCTGGAGGATGACGTCAAACTGGTTTTTGAGCGCAGTTTTGGAAGCGATCGTAGTGATCGGAAATGTGGCGGTGTATTTTATAAAATCCAGTGTGTATGAAAATCTTCTTTCCACGATCCTCGGAAGACTTGCGCTTGACAATGTATTTACCGGCATCACGACCAACCAGATCGTTGATGTCAGCGGGATCGTACTGTATCTGTCAATTGCGGCGATGTTTGTATTTCTGACCGTGCAGGTGATTCAGAAAAGGCGTTGGAGTTAGGAGGAGCGGACTGTGGAAAAAATCAAAAATCTATTCAAAACAACGGGCACGAAACAGGGGACGTATAGTGTCGGGATCACAGCGATCGTGCTTGCGATCATTGTAGTCGCGAATCTGATCGTCGGACAGCTCCCGGAAAAATACCGGAATATCGATGTGAGCAGTACCAACATTTATGAAATCAGCGAGACGAGCAGAAAACTTTTAAAAGAACTGGATCAGGACGTCACATTGACGGTGCTGGCAGTGAAAGAAAATGCCGACGAACGGATCAAGACATTTTTAAGTAAATATGCAAGTCTATCGGATCACATTTCCGTGGAGTGGATCGATCCTGTGCTGCACCCGTCGGCGCTTAGCGAGTATGAGGCTGCGGAAAATACGATCGTTGTGACCGGGGAAGAGACAGGGAAGACAACGCAGATTTCGTTTGGAGATATTATCGTGTCCGATATGTATTCTTACTATTATACGGGAACTGCATCGGAAATGGAGTTCGACGGAGAGGGACAGCTTACCAGCGCGGTCAATTATGTGACCGGCGACGTGAGCAAGAAGATTTACCGGACGGCGGGACACGGGGAGGCAACGCTTTCAGCGACGGTGAGCGATCTGATGGATAAAAATAATTATACGCTTTCAGAGCTAAATTTGCTGATGAATCCGGAAATACCGGAGGACTGTGATCTTCTTTTGATGTATGCGCCTGCCAAAGACCTGACGGAGGAAGAAAAAACGGCGGTGGAGACATATCTTTCCGGCGGAGGAAATGTGATGATCCTCCTGGGAGATACAAATGCCACAGAACTGCCGAATCTGTCCGCGCTGATGAAAACTTACGGACTGGAAGCGGCAGACGGTTATATCGCGGATCCGCAGCGCGCATATCAGGGCAACTATTACTACTTCTTCCCGATGCTTTCCGCATCCGGGGATCTGGCGAATGGTCTGACGTCCGAGATGGTGCTTCTGGCGAATGCGCATGGTCTGAATCTGACAGCGGCGGCACGGGATACGATCACGACCGAGGCGTTCATGGAGACTTCACAAAATGCGTTTGCGGTGACGGAAGAATCCCAGAGCGAGGGTTCTTATACGCTTGGCGCGACAGCTACGGAAGCATTGGATGATGAAAAAGAGAGCCGTCTGACGGTGATTTCGGCGGGAAGCTTGATCGATGCGCAGATCACGGATACATTTACGACGTTAGAAAATATAACCTTGTTTATGAATGTGGTGACGGCTAATTTTGACGATGTGGAAAATGTGTCGGTCGAGCCGAAAAGTCTGGCGGTAGAATATAATACGGTACAGTATCCGGGAATTTTAAGCCTGTTTGTGATCTTCGGTATTCCGATCATGGTACTGGCAGCCGGATTTGTCGTATGGTTCCGCAGGCGGCGCGCATAAAACAGAAAGGAAGCGGATCGGATGAAGAAAAAGAAGAAACAGGCGGTGATCCTGCTCGGGGTGCTGGCGATCCTGCTGGCGGCATTATTTGCGCTGCGCACGGTGAACCGGAGAACAGAAGAGGCGGAGACGAAAAAAGCGGCGGAACAAAAGATTTATGTGACGGACATTTCGTCTATGATGAAGATCCGGTATCAAAGCGGAACAGACGGGATGACTTTTGAAAAAACGGCAGATCAGGAAACGTGGATTTATATGGAAGACCCGGATTTCCCACTGGCACAGCAGTATCCGGAAGAGATGGAGAACACATTTGAAAAGCTGGAAGTCAAGCGGGAATTGAAAGACGGTGACGAGTTGTCATCATATGGCCTGGATGAACCACAGTATCAGGTGACGCTGACGGATCAAGACGGAACAGAGACGACATTGTATTTTGGAAATGCGGTGGATGACGGCTATTATCTGACGGTTGACGATACGAAGACGGTGTATACGGTCGGCAATGTGATCGACGTATTTCAACATTCCCTCGAAGAGATGGCGCAGTTGGATGAATATCCGAATATCGGCAGCGGCAATTTGAAAAAAGAAACGATCACACAAAATGGCGGGACGACAACGTACGATTCCGAAAATGAAGACGACGCGGAAGCGATCGTGGCAGTAGCAGGCGGACTGGGAGCGGTGAAGTTAAGCTCGGCAGCAGATTATTCCGTGGCGGATGCAGATCTGGCAAAATATAGTCTGGATGAGACTGCACGGATCACGGTCGAGGCGGTTTATACGGAAAATGACAAAGAAAATGTGCTGAGACTCTATATCGGCAGTAATGACGGAAGTGGTAACCGATATGTGATGATAAACGACTCACGGATCGTCTATCTGATCAGCGAGGAAATCTGCGACAATATTTTAAATGCAGGGGAAGAGCAGTAAAATTCAGTGCAATCAGATCGGAAAAGCTTATAGAGCGTTAGACGGCAAAATTTATAGTTATTTAATCGGCAGTTTATTGACAGACGCGTGAAAAGAGAAGAGAATGGACACATATCAGAAAAGTGAGGTTGATCAGAACATGAAAGAAAAATTGATCCGGTTTATGCAAGGACGGTATGGAACCGATACCCTTTCCCAATTCCTGCTGATCTGCGGATTGGTCGTCGTTTTATTCTCGTCATTTTCATCCAGCGATACGGTGCGGATGATCTGGTATGTGGTCGGATGGGCATTGATCATTTACTGCTATTACCGGATGTTTTCGCGGAATGTGACGAAACGCTATGCGGAGAATCAGGCATTTCTTGCGCGAACATATAAGATACGCAGCTTTTTCAAACAGCAGTTGGAATTGATGAAACAAAGACGGATCTACCATATTTATACTTGCCCCGGATGCAGGCAGAAGATCCGGATCCCGCGGGGAAAAGGAAAGATCGAAGTCCGGTGTCCGAAATGTGGAGTCAACTTTGTGAAAAAGAGTTGATAATTCTGAAGAAATCAGATAATTAAAACAAATACAAAAAAAGAAAAATAAAATTGCTGACCGAATGATATAAGAGAGAAAATTGGCGGATTTGAATATAAAAATCCGCCAATAAAATTTTGAAAAAAGGCTTTACAACGATGAAAAGCTATGGTATTATATCACTTGTCGAGCGGAAGTGGCGGAATGGCAGACGCGCTAGATTCAGGTTCTAGTGGGAGTTAATCCTGTGAGAGTTCAAGTCTCTTCTTCCGCATTGAATGAAAAGCATCGGATACCGTAAATACACGGTTTACCGGTGCTTTTTCGTTCTGAAAAGAAAATTTAAAATGAGGTAGATTTTAGTGATCTGAGTAATGATATCTACATGAAATGATATATACATTCTGTTCGTCAATCTTATAAACCAATCGATCTTTTTCGTTGATTCTGCGACTCCAAAATCCGGATAAATCACCTAGTAATGGTTCGGGCTTTCCGAGACCGGAATTACCGTTTCTACAGAGATCCTCAATGAGTTTGTTAATTTTCTTCCATGTATTCTTGTCTTCGGTTTGCCAGTAGATGTAATCATCCCATCCATTTTTTGTAAAAACTTTATTCGTCCGCAGCAACCTCGAGCAGTTCTTTTACCTGAAGCAAGCCGTCTTCCAATTGTTTCTTGGATTCCATAAGCCACTTATAGTTTGTCTGATTTCCCATAAGATACATATTTTCAATCATGTTGTTATATGTCTCTTCAGATATCATTACGATATTTTTATTTTTCTTGCGAGTTACAATAAGTGTTTCAAAGTCATCAGAGACTTTATCCATGTATTCTCTCAGGTTTCCTCGTAATTCGGTATAATTGACTGCTAACATAGGATTCACCTCCAAAATAAAATGTACAATTTTCTGTACTTATATTATCATTGAATTTTATATTCAGTATACCACCTCCGGACATGGATTCCAACCACATAAAAATGCTCTCCCGCAAGTAAACTTTTTCAAACAAACAGCATATAACAGTTGACAACAGTTATTATGTGTTATATACTGTTTATCGTACAGAGGAGGTATTTCCATATGCATATCATTATCAACAGTTCTCTGATGGTTCCGATTTATGAACAGATCATGGAGCAGATCAAGACGCAGATCCGCGACGGCTCTCTTCGTGAAAACGACAGTCTTCCGTCTGTCCGCGCCCTTTCCAAAGAACTCAAGATCAGCGCTCTGACTGTAAAAAAGGCGTATGATCATCTGGAATCCGAGGGATTCACCGTCACCGTCCATGGAAAAGGAACCTATGTTGCTGCAGCAAACCCGGAACTTCTATTGGAAGAACAAAAAAAAGAAGTCGAAGCCGATTTGGAACTGGCCATTCAAAAAGGCAGACGTTACGGACTCAGCACTGAAGAGATCCGAAGCTTATTTGAACTTATTTTGGAGGATTAGACCATGTTAAAGATCAATCATTTAAAAAAGAATTATCCGTCCTTTTCACTGGACTGTTCCCTGCACGTTGCTCCGGGATGTATTACCGGACTAATCGGGCAGAACGGCTCCGGAAAAAGCACCACATTTAAGTCTATTCTCGGGCTGATCTCCACTGACGGCGGCCAGATCTCGCTGTTCGGAAAAGACATGCACGAACTGACGATCGCAGACAGACAGAAACTCGGCGTTGTATTGTCCGATTCCGGATTCAGCGGTTATATCACACCACAGGATCTTGTGCCGATCCTGAAAAATCTTTACCCGGATTTTGACAAAGCATTTTTCCTTACAAATCTTGAAAAATTCGGACTTTCCGGCACGAAAAAGATCAAAGAATTTTCCACCGGAATGAAAGCGAAACTGAAAGTTCTCGTTGCCATTTCCCACAATGCGCGTCTTCTGCTTCTGGATGAACCGACGGCAGGTCTGGACGTCATTGCACGGGACGAACTTTTAGATCTTCTTCGCAGTTTTATGGAACAGGATGAGGAACGTTCTATTTTGATCAGTTCCCATATTTCCAGCGATCTGGAAAGTCTCTGCGACGATCTGTATATGATCCATGACGGAAAGATCGTCCTGCATGAAGACACCGATGTCCTGCTTTCTGACTACGCGCTTCTGAAAGTCAATGCCGAACAGTATGAAACGCTGGAAAAGCAGTATATTTTAAAAGTGAAAAAGGAATCTTTCGGATATTGCTGTCTGACAGATCAGAAGCAATTTTATCTGGACAATTACCCACAGATCGTGATCGAAAACGGAACGATCGACAATGTGATTACTATGATGATTCGAGGTGCCGCTATATGAAAGGATTATTGATCAAAGATTTTAAACTTATGATGATGCAGAAAAATTTCTTTTTATCGATCATTGCGATCGCGGTTGTGCTAACCGTATTTGTCAAAAACCCGTCTTTTATCATCGGATACCTGACATTCATCGGTTCAGTCTTCACTTTAAGCACGATCAGCTACGATGAATTTGACAATGGAAACGCATTTTTATTTTCACTGCCGATCACACGCAAACTTTATGCGCTGGAGAAGTATGTCTTCGGTTTCCTCACCGGCGCTTGTTCTTGCCTGATCAGTTTGATCCTCTGTATGATATTCGGACTCATTTTCGGCAATTATTCTATTTCGGATTCGCTGATGACCGCCGGAATGTCTTTCCCGATGTTTCTTTTCCTGCTTCTTCTTATGCTTCCGGTTCATTTAAAATTCGGAAGTGAAAAAGGAAAAATTGCCATTCTCGGTGTACTCGGAGCCGTTTTCATCGTTGGATTTTTATTTGTCAAGCTGGATCAGCTGCTCGGACTTGGTATCATCGCTTCTTTAAATTCCATGTCCGATCTCGGGATCGGCGGTTTGATCGCTGCCATGTTCGCCATAGTCGCTGTGCTCTTTCTTATATCTTATAGAATAAGCAGTAAGATCATGGAGAAGAAAGAATTTTAGAAATATGAAATAAAACATTTTATAAGGAAATATACGCTCCCCCTTGTACACTGACGCTAATGATAACAGAAAGGCGGAGGCGTATGAGTAAAGTGAAAAATGAACCTAAGATCAAGAGCAAACTGATCGTGGCAATCCGGGAGCAGCTGGAACATCGGGCGTCATGGCTGTACCTGCTCTGTGATGAGGCAAAGAAACGCGGGCTGGATCCCAATGATTTTGCGGCGGCAGCGATCAAAAGATGCGGTCTGGCGCAAGGGAAAAATCTTGTGAAAAAGGGAAAGACAAAGAGCCTGAAAGGTCTGAGAAAAACATTATTTACGAAGCCGGCGCAGTGGGTATTTGAGATGGACGTACTGGAGAATACCGACGAAACATTGTATCTGGATTTTCATTATTGTCCGCTTGTAAAGGCATGGCAGAAAGCCGGATGCTCGGATGAAGAGATCGCGCAGCTCTGTGACATTGCAATGTGCGGGGATCATGGGATCGGTGCGCGGTTTGACAGCGTTCTGGAACTGCCGAAATGTATCGCGAAAGGCGACGACGTCTGTGCGCTCCGTTATAAGAAAGCAGCTGAGAAAAAGACAGAAGATAAGAAATTGTAAAAAACAGCCGAGATCGGGAAAATTTGACCTTGTTGGGAAATTGCGTTATAATACCGTTTGTAGCAAAAATAGCAATGTCCCTATAATACGGAAAGTAATTTTATGATGTCAGAGTGAAACTGGCATAAACTATAATTGCTTGAGTGTTTTGCAGGAGGGAGTAAGTTTATGGCAACAAAAAGAGTAGCAAAAAAAGTTGCTGCGGCAAAAGCAGCAAAGGCAGTAAAAACAGCCGCTGAAGCTACAAAAGTCGAGACAGCAAAAGTTGAGTCAGCAAAGGAAGAGACAGTAACGGAAGCAGCAAAAGCAAACGAAGTGAAAGCAGAAGCGGTCAAAGCGGAACCAGTCAAAGAAACCGCAGGAAAGAAAGTCGAAAAACTGGCGCAGAAAGCAATCGAGACAAAGAAAGATTCAACAAAAGCGATCGAGACAAAGGCAGCCGTCCTCGTAGATGCGAAAGAGGAAAAGACGGAAGAAAAAGCTCCTGCGAAGAAAACGACGGCAAAAAAAGCGCCGGCGAAGAAGACCGCAGCAAAGGCAGAACTGAAAACGGAGATGTATCTGCAGTTTGCCGGAAAAGAATATGCGGAAAAAGAGATTCTTCAGATGGTAAAAAATGTATGGACAAAAGAACTGAGAAATAAAGTCGGCGATATGAAAGAGGTTCAGATTTATCTGAAACCGGAAGAGTCCGCGGCTTATTATGTGATCAATAAAGAGACAACAGGCAAGATCGTATTGTAGTGTCAGTGTACAAGGGGAAATCGCTTCAAACCGTGTGATATCGGTGCTTTTCGACCGTTTTCCCCCTTGTATGCCGATGTGGATGAATTGTAAGAACAAAATGCAGGGATTGATTCCAAAAGAGCCGGCTAAGTCGCCGCATCTGCGGGTCGATCCCTTTTTGATTGAAACGACAGGAAGAATCGCTGAGTGAAACAGGAGGAAACGAAAATGACACGTCTGGAACAGCAGATCCGGTTTATCACCGAGATCGACAAAGTGAAAAATATTTTCCGGCAGACTTATCTGGCGGATGGCAAGCGGAAAGAGAACGATGCGGAACATTCCTGGCATATTGCGCTGATGGCATATTTGCTTCAGGAACACGCGGAAGAGCCGGTAGACGTTCCGCGTGTGATGCTGATGGTGCTGATCCACGATCTCGTGGAGATTGACGCAGGGGATACTTATGCATACGATTCTGAGGGCGCGAAGACGAAACGGGAACGGGAAGTGCGCGCCGCGGAGCGGATCTTCGGACTGCTCCCGGAAGATCAGGGACGGTATTTCCGGGAATTGTGGGATGAATTTGAAGCCTATGAAAGTGCAGATGCGAAGTATGCACATTTGCTGGATAATTTTCAGCCGCTTTTGTTGAATGATGCGAGCGGCGGACGCAGTTGGAGTGAACATGACGTAAAGAAGTCGCAGATTTACAAGCGGAATGAAAAAGTGGCGGAGACGTCAGAAACAGTATGGGAGTGTATGCAGGAGATCGTGCAGAAACATATCGATGCAGGGAATGTGACAGACGAGTAGAGGGGGTGGCATAATGTATGAGCAGGAGATCGAACAGCTGCAGGCGATGATCGATGAAAGCAGCAGGATCGTCTTTTTCGGCGGCGCCGGCGTATCGACGGAGAGCGGAATCCCGGATTTTCGAAGCGCAGACGGGATCTATCATCAGGCATACCGGTATTCACCGGAAGAAGTGGTCAGTCACAGCTTTTTTGTGAAACATCCGGAAGCATTTTATGAATTTTATAAAGAGAAGATGATGATTCTGGATGCCAGACCGAATCCGGCACATTTGAAATTGGCGGAGCTGGAGCGCGCAGGGAAGCTATCCGCGGTTGTGACACAGAATATCGACGGACTGCATCAGGCGGCAGGAAGCAGGCAGGTATATGAACTTCACGGAAGCATTCTGCGGAATTACTGTATGGACTGTCATACGTTTTATGATGCGGAGTATGTGAAAAATGCCGAGGGGATCCCCCGCTGTGAAAAATGCGGCGGTATGATCAAACCGGACGTTGTGCTCTACGAAGAGGGCTTGGATCCTGCGACGATCAGCGGGGCGGTGCGCGCGATCAGCGAGGCGGATATGCTGATCATCGGCGGAACTTCTCTTGTTGTTTATCCGGCAGCAGGTTTTATTGATTATTTTCATGGGAAATATCTGGTGCTGATCAACAAATCGGAGACTGCCCGGGATGTGCGCGCAAATCTGGCGATCGCAGCGCCGATCGGAAGTGTGATGGAAAAGATCAGAGTGTAGCGTCGGCGTCGGTGTACAAGGGTGGAACGGTCGATGAAGAGCAGACCCCAATCGCGTATATCCATTGTACACTGACGCCGTGATCATTAGTCCATATACAATTTCATTCCCATCCAGGATTTCATATGATCCATCATCTTTTCATCCGGTTCCAGCACGATGCATGTCAGCTTCTGGTCGATCATCAGCATCATGGAATAGCTGTGAGCGTCCGCACGTCCGGAAGAAAAGTCGTATGTTTTTGCGGGCTGGTAAGAGTGAAGCCGGGGCGATGCTTTCGGCGCCATGATCTCAGCCTGCTGGATGTCGAATGTCATCATTTTTTTACGTTTAGCTTTGCTGTAAATCGCGTCAACCTGCATATCGTGGTTCAGCAGGACATATTCATACTCCACATCCAGGCGGGGAAAGATAAAGTAGTATGCGAGAAATGCAAGAACTACTGCCAGGAAAAAGGAGAAAATTCCGAGAAACGGCATTCCGAATACAGCGACGGCGACGATCACGAGAATCGTAAGAAAACGGATCACCATGTCGAGCGGTCGGGATTTCCGGGCTACAAGTTGTTCATAATAAGCGTCATTCATGTCTGAGAGTTCCTTTCTGTCTGTAAATAATTAAGTACCATGGAGGCAATTTTATAGGTCATGGCATCTTCAAAACGGCGAAGATCCAGACCGGTCCTTTTTTCTACCTGCTCCAGCCGGTAGATCAGCGTATTACGGTGCATATGGAGTTGACGTGCAGTCTCCGCGATGTTCAGGTTATTCTGCATAAAACGGTCGATCGTGACGGTCATCTCTTCATCCGCAGCGGACGGGATCTCTGTTCCGAAAATCTCTGAGAGAAAATTTTCACAGATAGACCGGGGAAGTTGATAGATCAGTCTTCCGATCCCGAGACGGTTGTAAGGAAATACATTCTGTCCGGAACCAAACAGTCGCCCGACTTTTAATGCCAGCGACGTCTCTTTGTATGCACGCGAGAGCTCCAGAAGATTTTTTACAAGTCCGCTGTATGCAACCTGTACATGAGCCAGCGCTTCGGTATTGAGTGTGTCTACGATCGTGTGGGCGATCTGCGGAAGATCCTCTTCACTTTCCGAAGCGTGAAGCGGTCTTAAGACCGCAAGCTGTGTTTCCGTTACGGGGATCAGATAGATCCTGCTCTGTGCGGGGAAGAGATTTTTGAGGATCTCAAGCACCGTATCATCGGAAATACTGCGCGATTCCAGAAGAAACAGGATCCGGTTTTCATCCGGAGCGATGTGCAGACGCAGTGCACGTTCCGCCACATCATAGGAGGGGACGGAATCGGTCATCAGACTGAGCAGAAACTGTGCTTTATTATATTTTTCTTTATAGGCAGTGCACAGACAGCGGATCTGCCTGAGCGCCGCTTCCTCATCCTCGGGAGTTTCTGCCGGGAGAGTCAGCGTCACACCGGTCAGACGCTTCAGTTCGTGCAGGGCAGCCTGTATCTGCAGATGGACAGCAGGCGTGCTACCGGATGAAAAATCCGGATGTTGTAAGTCCGGTGTATGTGTTTCCTGTTCCATAGATCGACCTCGTTTTTAATCGTTTATTGCTGCTGCGCCGCATAAAAGAGAGAAAAAGGGCTGCACAATCTTTTGTACAGCCCCCCTCCTGATTTATGCCTCGCATCTGCGCTGCTTTTATTTTATATGACTAGTTGGTAATCGTCAACTCTGTTTCTTTGTCAAAGATATGGATTCTGTTCATATCCAGAGCAAATTTAGCGTCGTCTCCGGTTCTGAGTTCTGTACGCGGATTTACGCGGGCAGTCATCTGAGTTCCCTCCACATCGAAGTACAGGAATACTTCCGCACCGAGCAGCTCGTATACTTTGATCTTGGATGTGATCACACTGCCCGGATTTGCAGCGATGAAATCCGGATCGTCATGAACATCTTCCGGACGGATACCTACGACAACTGTTTTTCCGTTGTAACCGCCGTCGATGAGCGCTTTCTTTTTGTTCTCCGGTACGCGCAGAACATGGTTTCCGATGGAAAGTGTTACGTCGTTTCCGGCAACATTTACGACTGCGTCCATGAAGTTCATCTGCGGAGATCCGATAAATCCGGCAACGAACAGGTTGCAAGGTGTATTGTACAGGTTCTGCGGTGTATCAACCTGCTGGATCACACCGTCTTTCATAACAACGATCCTTGTACCCAGTGTCATAGCCTCTGTCTGGTCATGAGTTACATAGATGATCGTTGCGCCTAAGTTCTCGTGAAGTTTGGAGATCTCGATACGCATCTGAACTCTCAGCTTCGCGTCCAGGTTGGAGAGCGGCTCGTCCATCAGGAATACTTTCGGGTTACGAACGATCGCACGTCCCATGGCAACACGCTGTCTCTGTCCACCGGAAAGCGCTTTCGGTTTACGGTCGAGCAGTTTGTCCAGATCGAGGATTCTTGCGGCTTCGCGTACTTTTTTGTCAATCTCGTCTTTCGGGACTTTACGAAGTTTCAGTCCGAACGCCATGTTGTCATATACGGTCATATGCGGATACAGCGCGTAGTTCTGGAAAACCATCGCGATGTCACGGTCTTTCGGCTCTACATCGTTCATTACTTTTCCGTCGATCTCCAATGTTCCGTCTGTGATATCTTCCAGACCTGCGATCATACGAAGCGTTGTTGACTTTCCGCATCCTGATGGTCCTACGAAGATGATAAATTCTTTGTCCGCAATATCAAGATTGAAGTTCTTTACTGCGTGAAATCCGTTCGGATATTTTTTTTCGATTCCTTTTAATGATAAACTTGCCATTTGAAACAGCCTCCTTTAAATATGTGTCGTTGTTATCTGGTTCTTAGTATACGGGAAGAGTGAAAACGGGACAATGTCACGAGTGACTAAAAAAATAAAAGGGAAGTGTACACTTTGACCAGTACGGATCATTCAGGCGGAAAAAACGGGAAATTGCGGAAGTCAGAATAGTACTTATTATAAGTTATAAGTAAATGTAATCACAAAAGTGGGGGCTTACGGTTGATTTATCTTATACAAATAGGTAAGATTAGTGTGTACACTTATCCCCTACTGACGGAGGAACAGGCGGGGAGGACCTTTAGAATAGGAGGAAAGCATTTATGAAAAAGAAAGTTTTGGGCGTATTGCTCAGCGCAGCGATGGTAGTAGGGCTTCTCGGCGGATGCGGAGCACCGGCGGCAGCAGATACCACAGAGAAGACAGATGAGGGAAAGACAGAAGCGGCGGCAGAGGGAATCGCAAAAGAAGATATTAAAGTAGGATTTGTACATATTTCCGATCCGAGTGATATGGGATATACATATAATCAGGAGATCGGTACAAAAGAGATGCAGGAAGCGCTTGGTCTTGAGGATGACCAGATCATCAACAAGTACAATGTGCCGGAAGATGCAGAGTGCGACACAGCGCTTCGCGAACTGGTCGATGCAGGATGTAATATCATCTTCGCAACCAGCTTCGGATTTGAAGATTATGTAAAAGAAGTTGCGGCAGAATATCCGGAAGTGCAGTTCTGCCATGCAACAGGTTATCAGGCATCGGATGCCGGACTTGACAACATGCACAACTATTTCGCTTCTATTTATGAAGCACGTTATCTGGCAGGTATCGCAGCAGGTATGAAGACAGAGAGCAACAAGCTTGGCTATGTAGCGGCATTCCCGTTTGCAGAGGTGATCAGTGGATATACCGCATTTTATCTTGGAGCAAAGAGTGTGAATCCGGATGTGACGATGGATATCATGTACACCAACTCCTGGAACGACCCGACTGTAGAGTCTCAGGTTGCAAAAGCATTGATCGAGCGCGGATGCGACGTGATCTCACAGCATTCTGATTCTACAGCACCGGCTACGACAGCAGAAGAGAACGGCGTATGGCAGGTTGGATACAACAACGATATGATCAAGGCTGCGCCGAAAGCATCTCTGATCTCCGCAAGAATCGACTGGGGTATCTATGTAACAGAAGCGGTACAGGCGATGATCGACGGTAAAGAGATCCCGACAGACTGGTGCAAAGGTCTCGGAGATGAAGCCGTATATCTGTCTCCGCTGAATACAGATATTGCAGCAGAGGGTACACAGGAAGCAATTGACGAAGCAAAAGAGAAACTGATCTCCGGTGAGATCCATGTATTTGAGGGACCGCTGAAAGGAACAAGCCCGGAAGGCGAGACTATCGAGATTGCTGAGGGAGATTACTATCATGAGCAGGAAGAAAAATCCGCTCCGTCCTGGTGCTATATTGTTGAGGGATGTAATGTGGTAGAATAATCACTGTGATTGGAAACAGGTCTGTCGCGGGGCAGACCTGTTTTTTTATATAAGCGACGAGCCAAAGTCCGGGCTTGCCCGAGACCTTGGCGACTGCTTACAATCCCGGAATATGCCTTTTGGCACTTCCGGTGATTCTTTCTTGTGAAAATCCGTATCTTTTGGTACGATAAGAAGAGATCTGAGAATGATGAAAGAGGGTGAAGATTTGAGTGCATCAAATGAGCTTGCGATCAAAATGCACAGGATAACCAAGACATTTGGTAAAGTTATCGCAAACAAAGACGTCGATCTAGAACTTCGGGAGGGAGAGATCCTTGCACTGCTCGGAGAGAACGGAAGCGGCAAGACAACGCTTATGAATATGTTGTCGGGAATTTATTTTCCGGATCACGGAGAAATTTATGTACATGGGAAGCCGGTGACGATCCGTTCTCCGAAGAATGCGTTTTCGCTTGGAATCGGAATGATCCATCAGCATTTCCGACTGGTCGATGTGCTGACGGCAGCGGAGAATATTGTGTTGGGACTGGACGGCGGTCTGACCGTCAACCGGAAAGAGATCAACCGAAAAGTGGAAGAACTGGCAAAACGCTACGGATTTGATCTGGATCCGTCGAAGAAAGTCTACAATATGGCAGTGTCGGAAAAGCAGACAGTGGAGATTTTGAAAGTGCTCTACCGTGGAGCGGATATTTTGATCCTGGACGAGCCGACCGCGGTTCTGACGCCGCAGGAGACAGAGAAACTTTTTGCCGTGCTCCGTAATATGAAGAAAGACGGAAAGTCGATCATTATCATCACACATAAATTGAACGAGGTTATGGCGATCTCCGATCGTGTGGCGATCCTGCGAAAAGGCGAGTACATCGGTGTAGTCAATACAGCAGAAACGAATCAGGCACAGCTGACGGAAATGATGGTCGGCAGACCGATCAGTCTGAAGATCGATCGTCCGGAAGTGGAAGAAAAAGTGGAACGGCTTCAGGTGATCGGGCTGACCTGTCTGAACGGGGACGGTGTGAAAGCGCTGGATGACGTATCGTTTACCGCATACGGCGGAGAGATACTGGGAGTCGCCGGGATTGCGGGAAGCGGTCAGAAAGAGTTGTGTGAGGCGATCGCAGGTCTGTATCCGTCGATCGGCGGATCGGTATTGTATTCGGTGGAGCATGAGGGAACCGGAACTGTTGTGAAAGAAAGGATTCTGGGGCTGAAACCGGATGAGATCTCAAAAAAGGGGATCGCGATGGCGTATGTGCCGGAAGACCGCCTTGGTATGGGACTGGTTGCCGGTATGGATATGACGGATAATGTCATGCTTAGAAGTTATAAGGACAATAAAGGGATTTTTGTGGATCGCAAAAAGCCAAGAGAACTGTCTGAAAAGTTGATCGAGGAACTGGAGATCGTAACGCCGGGTGTGGAGACCCCGGTCGGACGTCTTTCCGGCGGAAATGTCCAGAAAGTATTGCTGGGACGTGAGATCGCGTGCAGTCCGTCGGTGTTGATCGTGGCATATCCGGTGCGCGGATTGGATATTAATTCCTCCTACCGGATCTATGATCTTTTGAATGAGCAGAAGAGAAAGGGCGTTGCCGTGATCTTTATCGGAGAAGATCTGGACGTTCTGATGGAATTGTCGGACAGACTGATGGTTCTCTGCGGTGGAAAAGTCAGCGGTATCGTAGATCCGAAGACGGTGACGAAAGAGGAAATCGGACTGATGATGATCCATGTAGATCACAAACCGGAGGATCAGGGAGCAGCCGCAGGGGACGAAGAAGAAAATAGGAATGAGACAGACGGGGAGGTGAGATCATGAGCGCAGAAAAAGGAAAGGGAAAAGAACCGTTGATCCGTATGGCGAAGCGCGATACACTCTCCAATCAGAAAGCATGGTGCATTCGCGGAGTAGCGCTTTTGTTATCGCTGATCACGGGAGGTCTTGTGATCCTTGCGTTGGGGCATAATCCGTTTTCGGTTTATACTTCCATGGTAGTCGGTGCGTGGGGATCTTCCACGGTCATCCGTGAGACGATCAAGATCGCCGTACCGCTTCTGATCACTGCTATCGGTATTTCCTTTGCATTTAAGATGAAGTTCTGGAATATCGGAGGCGAGGGACAGATCATCGTCGGTGCGGTGGCAGCAGGATATTTCGGATTGTTTACCGCACACATTTTGCCGAAAGTACCGCTTGTGATCCTGATGATGCTGGCAGGTATTCTGGCAGGCGGTCTTTACGGACTGCTTCCGGCAGTGTGCAAAGCAAAATGGGGAACGAACGAGACGTTGTTTACTTTGATGCTCAACTATATCGCGCTTGCCTTTGTCAAATATCTGATGAACGGACCGTGGAAAGCGCCGGGCAGCAGCTTTCCGAAGATCGCGATGCTGGCGCCGGGAGCGCGTCTTACGAAAGTGCTCGGCGTACATTGGGGATGGATCCTTGCGCTCGTGATCGTTGTGATCTCTTCGATCTACCTGTCGAAAACAAAACAGGGATATGAGATCGCGGTTGTTGGAGAAAGCAATAATACAGCCCGCTATGCCGGGATCAATGTGAGCAAAGTGTTCATCCGGACGATGTTTATTTCCGGTGCGCTCTGCGGTCTGGTCGGTATGCTGCAGTTTGCAGGCGCGGATTATACGATCACAGAGGGAATCGCAGGAGGTGTCGGATTTACGGCGATCACGGTGGCATGGCTGGCAAAAATGAATCCATACGGTATGCTGGTCGTTTCGGTATTTATCGCGATGCTGGAACGCGGCGCCAATACGATTCAGACGCAGTTTAAGATCCCGGCGTCGGCAGCGGATCTGCTGATCGGAATCATCCTGTTTTTCATGCTCGGATGCGAGTTCTTTATTTCATACAGACTGATCTTGCGTGGAAAGGAGGAAGAAGATGTTTAGTACATTAAATAGTTTATTTATCGCGGCAGTACTTGCCGGAACACCGCTTCTGCTCGGGGCGCTCGGAGAGATCCTGACAGAAAAATCAGGAAACTTAAACCTTGGTGTGGAAGGTATGATGTTCATGGGTGCGATCACCGGACTTGCGGGTTCCTATTATTATGAGCAGGCGGTCATCAAAGCCGGAGGAAGTGTGAGCGGCGTGCTTTCCGCACTGATCGCGCTTTTGTGTTCTTTCCTTGCAGGATCGTTCGGTGCGCTGATTTACAGCTTTTTGACGATCACGCTCCGTGCGAACCAGAATGTAACCGGATTGACGCTGACGATCTTCGGAACCGGATTCGGTAACTTCTTCGGAGAATATATCGGTCAGAAAGCGGGAGGATATGTGGCGGTCAGCGACGTGACAAAAGCGGCGTTTTCCAAAATACAGATTCCGGTGCTTTCCGATATTCCGGTGCTCGGAAAACTTTTGTTCCAGTATAACTGGCTTGTATATTTTGCGATCATCCTTGCGATCGCGATGGCGTGGTTTTTCAACAGATCCCGCGTGGGACTGAACCTCCGGGCGGTCGGAGAGAGTCCGGCAACTGCGGATGCAGCCGGAATCGATACGACAAAATATAAATATTTTGCAACGGTCATCGGTGGCGGCATCTGTGGCATCGGCGGAATGTACATGAGTATGGTAACGACTTCCGGCGTATGGGTACACGGATGCGTCAGCGGTTATGGCTGGCTGGCGGTTGCGCTTGTTATCTTTGCAACATGGAGTCCGCTTCGCGGCATGCTGGTTGCGCTCGTATTCGGAGGACTTACGATCATGCGTATGTATGTCAATATCCCGGGACTTCCGGCACAGATTTATGATATGCTTCCATATGTGGCGACGATCCTTGTACTTGTCATCACGAGTATGCGCGAGAGTAAAGAACATGCACAGCCGAAGAGCTGCGGAACGAATTACTTCCGCGAGGAACGTTAGAAAACGGTGATTTCAAAAGGCAGTTTTCGAAAAGAGGGTGCGAAAATGATTACCATATTGAACCGAAAAGAAGTGGCGGTTACCTGTTCGATGGAAGAACAGGCGCGTGTGCGGGATGCATTGGCAGCGGCAGGAATTCCGTATACATTTACAACGGCAGACACACAGGCAAGGGACACACGGACAGGAGTACGACCGGCAGATTGGATCGGCGGACGGACAAAGTCCACGATCGAGTACCGGATTTTTGTGAAGAAAACAGATTATGAGAGCGCGATGCAGGCGATCTCGAAAAGATAGAGTCAGTGCACAGGGGGAATAAGCGGTTGTGTTTTTTATCGACTGTTTTCCACTTGTGCGCTGACTTTAAGAATAGGAATCAGGACAGAACAATGAAAAGACAGCTTGAGTATTTTACAATTGACGAGGCAGTGGGCGGCAATCAGGAATGGTTCCACAATGTGGTAATGTATATGGGGGGCTGTGCGGCGGCGACCGCCTGCGACTGCTGTATTTATTTTGCACGGCAGGGGGAGGAACACCTTTATCCTTATGACATCCAAAATCTTACAAAAGAGGATTATATTCAATTTGGAATGAAGATGAAGCCTTACATCCGTCCGAGAGTCGGCGGTGTGAAAAAGCTTTCCATGTTTATCGAGGGTTTTTCACGGTATCTTGCGGATCGCGGGGAAAAGTGCCTTGCGATGCGTGGATTTGACGGCAGCGAAAGTGCGGAGAAAGCCGCGGCGGTGATCAAAATGCAGATCGATCGGGGGCTGCCGGTGCCGTATCTGATGCTCCGACACCAAAATCCGGAATATAAAGACTTTGTCTGGCACTGGTTTTTGTGTTATGGTTATGAGGAGACAGAACACTCATTTCGGATCGATGTGGCAACTTACGGGGAATCGGCAGTGTTGGATCTGGCAGACTTGTGGAATACAGGCTGTGAAGAAAAAGGCGGGCTGATCCTGTTTGAACGCCGCGATCAGAAAGAATAAAAATGAAAAGAGGAAAAGAAACATGGCAAATCCAATTGTAACATTTGAGATGGAAAACGGAGATATCATGAAAGCAGAGCTGTATCCGGAAATCGCGCCGAATACAGTACGCAACTTTGTATCTCTTGTAAACAAAGGATATTATGACGGACTGATCTTTCACCGTGTGATCCGCGGATTTATGATCCAGGGCGGATGTCCGAACGGAACCGGAACGGGCGGCCCGGGATACAACATCAAAGGGGAATTTTCACAGAATGGTTTTAAGAATGACCTTGCACATGATCCGGGCGTGCTTTCCATGGCGCGTGCAATGCATCCGGATTCCGCAGGTTCCCAGTTCTTTATCATGCATGAGAAATCTCCGCATCTGGACGGAGCTTACGCCGCATTCGGAAAGATCACAGAGGGCATGGATATCGTCAACAAGATCGCAGAGACGGCGACCGATTACAGCGACAGACCGCTGGAGGCGCAGGTTATGAAAAAAGTGACGGTAGAAACATTCGGCGAGACCTATGAGGAGCCGGAAAAAGCCTGAGAAAGTTAGAGAAAATCAAAGGGAGCGAAGAAAGTCTCCCGAATAAATAAAAGGAACATAACAAAATGGAAAAGAAATTACAGAATCCGATCGTGATCTGTGTTTTGGCACTGCTCTGCTGCGCGTTGTGGGGCAGTGCCTTTCCATGTATCAAGATCGGATATGAATGGATGGAAATCGAGGGAATCGGGAGCCAGATTTTGTTTGCCGGGTACAGGTTTTTCCTGTCAGGCGTTCTGACTTTTGCGTTGGGATGTCTGCTGGAAAGGCGGATTTTGCGGATGAAGCGGGAGAATTTCGGTGTGATCTTCCGTCAAGGCGTACTTCAGACGACGATCCAGTATGTCTGCTTTTATATCGGACTGGCACATACGACCGGGGCGAAAGGCTCGATCATCAATGCGTCCAATGCGTTTGTCTCGATCGTGGCGGCACATTATATGATCCGTTCCGAACGGATGACATGGAAAAAAGGTCTCGGATGTATATTGGGACTGGCGGGCGTGGTACTTGTCAATCTGGAACCGGGCGGATTTGGAGGCGGCTTCCGTTTCCTCGGGGAGGGAATGGTGCTGCTTTGTACGATTGCATACGGCGTCAGCACGGTGTTGCTGAAAATGATCTCCGACCGGGAAAGTCCGATGACGATCACGGCATATCAGACGTTGATCGGAAGCGCGCTGCTGATCGTGATCGGATGGCTGCTTCACGGCGATGTAGGTGTGTTCACATGGAAATCCGCGGCGCTTTTGTTCTATATGGCGCTGCTTTCGACGGTGGCGTTCAGTCTGTGGACACTGTTATTAAAATATAATCCGGTGGGAAAAGTGGCGGTCTATGGATTTACGATCCCGATCTTTGGCATGCTCCTGTCGGGAATCCTGCTGGGCGAGACGATCTTCTCCGTGAAGTATCTGGCGGCGCTTCTGTTTGTCAGCGGCGGAGTGATCCTCGTAAACCGGAACGACGCCGGGAAACAAAACCGGGATGATGTTTCGAGCCGGAATCGATGACGTTGTAAAAGAGGGTTGAAAAAGCCGGAGCAATATCCTAAAATAAGGAACATAAGTTTTAAAGAAACAAGGACAGACAGGCGTAAAGGATCAGGAGGACGGATGCGGATGGAAATGGTGCAGGCAAAAGAACTGATTTATGAATATGAAAAACGAGATGAAGAGGGCAATGTGATCGGAATGAGCCGCGCCATCGACGGAGTAGATCTGGACGTTTTGCCGGGGCAGTTCGTGGCGATCCTCGGACATAACGGTTCCGGGAAATCGACCCTTGCCAAGCAGATCAATGCGATCCTCGTGCCAAGCGGAGGTACGATGTGGGTGGACGGAAGAGACACAAGAGATCCGGATGAATTATGGAATGTACGGCAGAGCGCCGGCATGGTGTTTCAGAATCCGGACAACCAGATCATCGGGACTGTCGTGGAAGAAGATGTGGGGTTCGGCCCGGAAAATTTGGGCGTGCCGACCGACGAAATCTGGACACGGGTGGAAGAAAGCTTAAAGGCAGTCGGGATGATCGAATACCGCTCCCATTCCCCGAATAAACTGTCCGGCGGACAGAAACAGCGGGTGGCGATCGCAGGTGTGATCGCGATGGAACCGAAATGTATCGTGTTGGACGAGCCGACGGCGATGCTCGATCCAAACGGACGGAAAGATGTGATCCGCACGGTGCAGGAACTGCGGAAAAAGAAACAGGTGACGGTGATCCTGATCACGCATTATATGGAAGAGGTGATCGACGCCGACCGGGTGTATGTCATGGATCATGGGCGTGTTGTGATGGACGGAACACCGCGGGAAATCTTTTCGCGGGTGGAAGAGCTGAAGCAGTATGGAATGGATGTGCCGCAGGCGACTATGCTGGCGGAGGAGCTTCGGAAACGTGGATTGGATCTGCCGCGGGGGATCCTGCACAGCGAAGAACTGGTGGAACACATCATGGCACTGAAAAAGAGATAGGAGTAGACAATGGCGATTCGGCTTGAAAAAATCAATTATATATACAGCCCCGGAACAGCATATGAAAAACATGCGTTGAAAGACATCGATCTGGAAATTCCGGACGGTCAGTTTCTCGGGATTATCGGGCATACCGGTTCGGGAAAATCGACGCTGATCCAGCATTTGAACGGGCTGATCAAGGCAACTTCCGGTAAATTGTATTACAATGGTGAAAATATTTACGATGAGGGGTTCAATCTGACAGCGCTCCGTTCGCAAGTCGGACTGGTGTTCCAGTATCCGGAATATCAGCTGTTTGAGGCGGACGTGTTTACCGATGTTTGTTTCGGACCGAAGAATCTGGGACTTTCGAAAGAAGAATGTGAGATCCGGGCGAAAGAAGCGTTGGAACTGGTCGGATTTCCGGAGAAATATTATCATCAGTCGCCGTTCGAGCTTTCCGGCGGACAGAAACGGCGTGCGGCGATCGCAGGCGTACTGGCAATGCGCCCGAAAGTACTCGTGTTGGATGAACCGACGGCGGGATTGGATCCGAAAGGCCGGGATGAGATTTTGGAGCAGATCCGCCATCTGCATGAGCAGACGGATATGGCGGTCGTGCTCGTATCACACAGTATGGAAGACATTGCAAAATATGTAGAGCGGATCATCGTGATGAACCGCGGGGAGAAGATGCTGGACGGTACGCCTAAAGAAGTCTTTTCCCATTACCGGGAACTGGAACAGGTTGGACTTGCAGCGCCGCAGGTGACGTATATCATGCATGATCTAAAGGAGTGCGGACTTCCGGTACGCACGGATGCGACGACGATCGAAGAGGCGGCAGAAGAGATAATGAGGAGTTTCCATGATTAGAGATATTACAATCGGACAATATTATCCGGCAGACAGTGTCATACACCGGCTGGATCCGCGCGTGAAGATCGTGTGCACGCTGCTGTTTTTGATTTCCCTGTTTGTACAGAACAGTCTGCTTGGCTATGCGATCGCAACGGTATTTTTGTTTTGGGTGATCCATGCAAGTAAGGTTCCGCTGAAATTTATTTTACGAGGGCTCAAAGCGATCGTGATCATCCTGATGTTTACTGTGGTGATGAACTTGTTTTTGACGACAGGCGGGAAAGAACTGGTGCATATCGGCTTTCTGCATATTTATGAAAAAGGGCTGCGGACGTCCGTGTTTATGGCGGTCCGCTTGATCTATCTGATCATGGGATCGTCGCTGATGACCTTTACGACAACGCCGAACGCGTTGACGGACGGAATCGAGAAACTGCTGCATCCGCTGAACAAACTGCATGTCCCGGTGCATGAAGTTGCAATGATGATGTCGATCGCGCTCCGTTTTATCCCGATCCTCCTTGAAGAGACGGACAAGATCATGAAGGCGCAGATCGCGCGCGGCGCGGATCTGGAGAGCGGCAATATCATTCAGCGGACGAAAGCGATGGTGCCGATCCTCGTACCGCTTTTTGTGTCTGCTTTCCGCCGTGCAAATGATCTGGCGATGGCGATGGAAGCAAGGTGTTACAACGGCGGCGAGGGACGGACGAAGATGAAGCCGCTCGTGTACCGGAAACGGGACCGCGCGGCGTACGGGATCACGATCCTGTATATGGTCGTGATCGTTCTGGTGGGCAGGTTTGTGCCGTTTCAGATATGGATTTTTTAAGAAAGAAGACAGGATATTTCAGGGAGAGGACAGGATATGAGGCGCATTAAACTGACGGTCGCTTATGACGGAACGAATTACTGCGGATGGCAGGTGCAGCCAAACGGCATTACCGTGGAAGAAGTATTGAACCGTGCGCTTTCTGCGCTGACCGGGACAAAGGTGAATGTGATCGGGGCGAGCCGAACCGATTCCGGTGTGCATGCCAGAGGAAACGTGGCAGTATTTGATACGGATTCCCCGATTCCTCCGGACCGGATCTCCTATGCGGTGAACCAAAAGCTGCCGGATGATATCGTGGTCGTAAAATCGGAAGAAGTTCCGAAAGACTGGCATCCGCGGTATCAGAACAGCGTAAAGACGTATGAATATCATATTTTGAACGCTAAGATGCCGGATCCGACCAGACGTTATACGACGTATTTTGTGTCGTATCATTTGGATCTGGAGCAGATGCGGAAAGCGGCAGGATACCTTGTCGGAGAACATGATTTTGCAAGTTTCTGCAATATCCATACCGATGTGGAAGATACGGTACGCACGATCTATGAGCTGACCGTGGAGAAAAGCGGAGAAGACCTGACGATCCGGGTTCGGGGAAATGGATTTCTTTACAATATGGTGCGGATCATTGCGGGAACGCTTCTGCAGGTCGGGCGGGGATTTTATACGCCGGAAGACGTGCGCGGTATTCTTGAGACGAAAGACCGGGAATCCGCAGGCGTGACGGCGCCGCCGCATGGATTGATGCTGATGCGGATCGAATACGAAAAAGACCTTGACAAAAGCGAGGGTGATGGAGTAGTATAGGCAACAGATACAGAAAAAAGGCTTGGAAGAGAACAAGTAGTGATATCCGGGGAAAACAGAAAGCTGCCGGCTGATGAGAGGCGCATGATCCCGCATATGGCGAATACATCTCGGAGCTGCGCACCGAACACATAACTGCGTATCGAGCATCCGGAGGAGAGATACCTGATGGATGGATGCAGGCGGTAAGAAGCAAGTAGGCTGCGACGGACTGGCAGACGTTAACATGCCGGGCAATGAAGAGACAGATACCGTCAGTATATAAGAAGTGCATTTGTTTCCGGTGTTGCTGATGAGGCGGCAGACGTGAGTCTGGCGTGAATGAAGGTGGTACCACGGGTGATCAACTCGTCCTTACGATAACAGTGAGGGCGGGTTTTTTTGTTTGTTTTTATTGGACAGGAAATTGCATCCGATGGAATAAAAGCGCTCCGCGTCCTCACAGAAACGAAGAGCTTGAGAGGAGAAGAAAGAAGATGAAAATTTACGACGAACTGAAAGCGCGCGGACTGATCGCGCAGGTGACAGATGAGGAATTGATCGCAGATCTGATCAACAACGGAAAGGCGACGTTTTATATCGGATTCGACCCGACGGCGGACAGTCTGCATGTGGGACATTTCATGGCGCTCTGCCTGATGAAACGTCTGCAGATGGCAGGAAATAAGCCGATCGCTTTGATCGGAGGCGGAACCGGAATGATCGGCGATCCGTCAGGAAGAACCGATATGCGTCAGATGATGACTCCGGAGACGATCCAGCACAACTGCGACTGCTTCAAAGAGCAGATGAGTAAATTTATCGATTTCTCAGAGGGAAAAGCATTGATGGTCAATAATGCAGACTGGCTGATGGATCTGAATTATATCGAAGTGCTCCGGGAAGTCGGCGCACATTTCAGCGTGAACCGGATGCTGAGCGCAGAGTGCTACAAACAGAGAATGGAAAAGGGCCTAAGCTTCCTCGAGTTTAACTACATGATCATGCAGGCGTACGATTTCTATGCACTGTACCAGAATTACGGATGTAATCTGCAGTTCGGAGGAGACGATCAGTGGAGCAATATGCTGGCAGGAACGGAACTGATCCGCCGCAAACTCGGAAAAGACGCAAGTGCGATGACGATCACACTGCTTCTCAACTCCGAGGGAAAGAAGATGGGCAAGACACAGTCCGGAGCGGTATGGCTGGATCCGAATAAAACGTCCCCGTTTGATTTCTACCAGTATTGGAGAAATGTCGGCGATGCAGACGTACTGAAATGTATCCGTATGCTGACATTCCTGCCGCTTGAGCAGATCGACGAGATGGATTCCTGGGAGGGAAGCCAGTTGAATCAGGCGAAAGAAATTCTTGCATATGAATTGACCAGTCTCGTTCATGGAGAAGAAGAAGCGAAACGCGCGCAGGAGAGCGCACGGGCATTGTTCAGTCAGGGAAATGCCGCAGAGATGCCGACAGCCGAACTGACAGAGGAAGATTTTATAGACGGTAATATCGATATTCTGACAATGCTTGTAAAGAGCGGACTTGTTCCGTCTAAGTCGGAAGCGCGCCGTGCCGTACAGCAAGGTGGTGTTGCCGTAGACGGTGAGAAAGTGGCAGATATTTATGCGGTATTTGCAAAAGACGCACTTACAGGCGACGGAGTTGTGATTAAAAAAGGAAAGAAAAACTTCCGTAAAGTTGTTGTAAAATAAAAGGAATCAGGAGGAAGAACAATGGCATTTCGTGAGATCCGGGCAGAAGAATTGAGCTTCAATCCATTTGATAAAATCGGAAAAGAATGGATGCTGATCACGGCAGGCGATGAAGCAAAACACAATACGATGACAGCAAGCTGGGGCGGACTTGGAATCATGTGGGGCAAAAAAGTCGCCACAGTTTATATCCGTCCGCAGCGTTATACAAAAGAGTTTGTCGATCAGAACGAGCGGTTTACAATTTCATTTTACAAAGAAGAGTACCGGAAAGCGCTTTCAATCTGCGGAAGCAAATCCGGTCGGGACTGCGAGAAGGAAAAAGAAGCCGGATTGACACCGTATTATGTAGACGGAACAACCGCATTTGAAGAAGCGGAACTGATCTTTGTATGCAAAAAGCAATATCATCAAGAATTGAAAGGGGAATGTTTCGATGTCAAAGAAAATGATACGACACATTATCCGGATCAGGATTACCATATGATGTATATTGCAGAGATTGAAAAAGTTCTTGTAAAAGAGTAGCGTCAATGTACAAAGAAAAATAATGAATAAAAAAGCCTGTGCACCGAAAAGCTAATTTCGGGTGCGCAGGCTTTTTGCATGGTGTTTTATTTAATCCATTTTCAAGAACATGACACTGTATTTCGGCAGTTCGACCGAACCGGACAACGTGTGTGCCTTCCCTGTGAGCAGATCGGTACAGGTTCCGTTGAAATCTCCGTGATTTGCTGTGAGATCTGCATCCGAAGCATTGATCGCAACAAGGACACGTTCGGAATCGCTCTTTCGTTCAAAAATCAACTGGTGATTGGTGATTACGATATTTTTGTATCCGCCGTTACAAAGAGCGTCGCTGTTCTTACGAAGCGAGATCAGTTTTTTCAGAAAGTCCGTGAGTTCATTCGGTATCGGCGCTTCAAAAGACGGGCGGAGTGCATAATCGTTATCGGGCGCTTTTTCACCGAGTTCCCCCCATTCACTTCCATAGTAAATGCACGGAATACCGGGCATACCAAAGAGAATACCGTATGCAAGCGGCAGATGATTTTTATTTGCTAAGATACTTGCAATCCGAGTGACGTCATGGTTGTCTACAAAGTTCATCAGATGCTTGCCACGGTAGATACACCATTGTTCCGGTCCGTACTGACGGTTCAGAGAATGTGCGATCTCGAACAGGTTCATACTATTCAAACTGGAATAAATTCCTTTATAACATTCATAGTTGGTGCAGCTATGCAGCATATCATCGTTGACGATCAAGTTATAATCGCCGAATAATACTTCTCCGATCAATGCAAATCCCGGTTTTAGCTCTTCACAGAACGTACGGAGACGGCGCATAAAATTGTGATCCAGACTATAAGCTACATCCAGTCGGAGTCCGTCAATATCAAACTCTTCGATCCAGAATTTGACGCAGTCAAGAAGATAGTCTGTGACAGCCGGATTTTGAAGATTGAGTTTAACAAGCTCAAAATGTCCTTCCCATCCTTCATACCAGAAGCCGTCATTATAGCAACTGTTTCCGTCAAAACTGATATGGAACCAGTCTTTGTACGGAGAATCCCATTTCTTTTCCAATACATCTTGAAATGCCCAGAATCCCCGTCCTACATGATTAAACACACCGTCAAGGATGACGTTGATCTCATGTGTGTGAAGGTCTTTACAGACAGCGCGGAAATCGTCATTTGTGCCGAGACGGCAGTCGATTGATCGAAAATCTCGAGTATCATATCCGTGATTATCCGATTCAAAGATTGGATTGAGAATGATAGAACCAATCCCAAGTTCTTGCAGATAAGCGCTCCACTCAGAAATTTTTCGAATGCGCGGAACACAGATCCCGTCATTGTGGATCGGTGCATCACAAAAGCCAATCGGATAGATTTGATAAAAGGTTTCATTGTAAGCCCACATAAATTTGTACCTGCCTTTTTCTAAAATCAAAGTGAAAAGAAATTTACAGTAACATAAAAAGATGTCATTTTCACAAACATGTAGAAATATTATACAATAAAAATGCTAAAAAAAGAAAGAGTTTGTGGGAAATTAACAGAAAAAGTGAATAAAAGCAAGGATAAAGCAACTGAAAATTTGTTGGATAGATATAAAAAAATTACATTGTATTTGAAGGGGGAATAACAGTAAAATAGAAATAGTGTAAAGGAAAAATGATCATGAAAAGAAAGATAACGTGGAAGCAGTTGTTTTCATCTTCCGTGATCCGTGTGATGTGTATCGTTATTGCGGTGATGATCCCGGTGAATGTTGTGACGATCTTACTGGGGAAAATGGCGGTAAATCGTGCCGAAGAACAGTTTGCGTCGGAAACAAAAGGCGCATTGGATCTGTATATGCTGCAAGTGGAGGATGCAATGAAGCGCGCAGCGTGGAAAACGCAGCAGATCGCAGTTGATGATGTGGATTTTGCAAAGATCAATTCGAAAAAAATCACAACTACAACGGAATATTATGATGAATTACAGTCGGTTGTAAGACTGAAAGAAGTAATGAATAAGGCGATAGATGATAACATATTTGCGGCGGGAATGTATGCGTTTTTTCCGGAAAAAGAGATAAAAATAGTCGAATCCAATTATTCTTCGTATCAGACGGAACTTTTTGAACAGATTAATCGAATTATAGAAGAAAAAGAAATTCAAAAAGTAGGGTACTGGGAAGTGGTAGATCTTGAAACAACAGACATTGCACTATATGTAGGCAAACATCAAAATGCTTATTTCGGAGCGTGGTTTGATCTGAATCAGATTTTACGGAGGATTGTAAAAGAAGACGGAAACCCGCAGATCCAAGCATTTATTTCCGAAGATCGACAGATTTACAGTGAGAAAAATGCGGAAAATATTGATTTGGAAACTGTACTGAATAATCCAAAGAAAGCAGGATATATCGTGATCAGAACGGAAAATAAATATGCGGATTTCTCTTTAATACAAGTAATTTCGAGAAGTACGATCAAAAACAATTTTTCCGGCATGACTCAGATTTTGAGTTGGTCGATGATTCTCGTATTGCTCGCGATTCCGGTAATCTTATATGTGCTGCGAAGGTGGATGATCGTTCCTTTAAACCAACTTTCTTCTGCGATGAAGCGTATCGAGCATGGAGATACGGAGTTTCGAATTACAGAAAAAAGCGCGGGAAGTGAATTTGAACAGATCAATAAAAACTTTAACCGGATGTTGGACGAGATGTCGGAATTGAAAATCGACGTATATGAACAGCAGCTTGAAAAAGAGAAGATCCGAAGATGTTTTTTGAGTCAGCAGATCCAACCGCATTTTATTTTAAATGCGATGAATATTTTGTATAGTTACGAACAGGATGAATATCCGCTGATCCAGAAGATGATTTTATGCTTGTCTCAATATTTTCGTTATATCGTAAATGCAAATACAGATTTTGTGGAACTGAAAAATGAAATGCTCCACATCAGGAATTATTTTGAAATTCAGCGGGCTCGATACCCGGAAGAGTTTTTTGCGATCGTGGAATGGGACGAAGAATTAGACAACTGTTTGATCCCTCCGCTCTTGATCCAAAATTTTGTGGAAAATGCGATCAAGCATTCTCTTATGATCGGAAATAGTATTGATATTTTTGTGATCGCGAAGAAAATGGGAGATGAAAAAATCCAGATTTTTGTTGCTGATACAGGGAAAGGAATTTCTGATGAAATATTGGAAAAAATCAAGCGATTCCGAGAGACAAAGCAATACCAGGACGGACTTGGGGTTGGAATACAAAATGCGATCGAACGTTTGGAAGTGTTGTATGAGGGAAAAGCAGAATTGAAGATCGGAAGAGATCGTCCCAATGGGACAAGAGTGGAATTGATCTTGGAAAGGAAAGAAAAGGGGGATGCGTAACAGATGAGAGCGTTGGTTGTAGATGATGAAATTGTTGCTTTAAAAGCGTTGACACGAAGGATACAGTGGGAAAAATACGGGGTGGATCAGGTGTTTACCGCACGGTCGATGCAGCAGGCGCAGCAAGTATTAAAAAATGAAGAAATTGACTTTATGCTCTGCGATATAGAGATGCCCAATGGAACGGGATTGGATCTGGCGGAATGGATGCGGCAGCATTATCCGGAGATAGAGTGCGTGTTTATTACCGGACATGAAGATTTTGATTATGCGAGACGAGCGCTACGTCTGGGAAGTGTGGATTATGTACTGAAGCCGGTGAATTATGAAGAAATGGATACGATTCTAATGAAATTGGTAAAAAGTCTGAGCAGAAAGGCTGTGGTAGAAAGCGTGTCCGAATCGATCGTACACGATCTGGAGGAGAGGGATTCTGAAAATGCATCAGTGATCCCAAAGGTAAAGCAATACATTATCGAACATTTGTCAGAGAATATCTATATCGAAGATCTTGCGAAAGAAGTGCATTTGAATCCGCAGTATCTGATGCGGATATTCAAAAAAGAAGAGAATATTTCTATTTTAGAGTTTATGATGAAAAAAAGGATCGAAGTTGCGGAAAAATTACTGCTTCACACCGATTATCATGTTAATAAGATCGCAGATATGGTGGGATATGGAAACTATTCCTATTTCAGTAAAATATTTAAGAGAGAAACAGGGAAAACACCGGCCCAATTTCGAAAAGAAAACTAAGAAGAAAATTAAGGAGAAAAAGAAGAAAAAAGAAGTCATAAATGTGTCAGTAGGAGAACAGGATTGTGCTATAAATACATACATAGAGTTGATACAATCTGAATATAAAACAACGGCTCGTTTAAAGGAGGAGAAAAACATGAAGAAGAAAGTAGTCAGCTCATTACTTATTATGACAATGTTGACCACCGTACTGGCAGGGTGTGGATCAGGATCAAAGGATGAGGGGAAGAAACCGCAGGCAGACAGCGGGGAGACAGAGACGATCGCCATTCAGTTGGTAAACGTAGTGCCGGAACTGCCGGACGTAGAGGCGGTTGAGGCAGAACTCAACAAGATCACAGAAAAAGAAATCAACTGCAAAGTGGATATTCAGAATCTGTTCATCGGCGATCTTCCGACGACAACAAGTATGAATATCGTCAGCGATGAGAAAATGGATATTGTAGCAGTTGGATTGACTCAGAAATTGGCAGACATTTATGATGACGGAATTTTGATGGAACTGGATGATTATCTGGAGTATGCTCCGAATTATGTGGCAGCAGTAGAAAATGTTTTGAAAGCCGGACAGGTGAACGGCGTGCAGTATGCGCTTCCGGCAAATCCATACGTAGCAAACAGCCCGGGATTTGTATACAACAAAGATATGGCGGATGAACTTGGAATTACAATAGAAAAAGGCGCAGATCTTGATGATCTTACACGCTATTTTGAAGCAGTAAAAGCAAAGGATGTATATGGGACATCAGCGGGGACAAGCGGAGCTTTAAATGTGCATATGTACTATAATGTGGAGACATTTGGAATAAATGCAGATTTTGGATATATTGCAGATCCGGTAAATTCCACAAAAGTGGAAAACTTCTATGCAAGCGATATATTTAAAAATTATTGTGCAGCTGCGAAGGCATGGAATGATACTGGGTATATGCCGGCAGGCTCTTTGACAGATACGACAACTCCACAGGAATATTTTAAGATGGAAAAATTATTCGGTCTTCCGACCGGTTATGATATGTCACAGTTTGCAACATGGCAGAGCGGACAGTCATTTGCAATTGATATTGCACAGTTAGACGATCCGATCATTACAACAGCATCAACAGCAGAAAGAATGTGGGGAATTGCGGCAAACAGCAAACATCCGGAAAAGGCAATGGAACTGTTGGAGCTGATCTACACAAATGCAGATGTAGCAAACCTGTTACAGTATGGTATTGAAGGAAAACATTATACAAAAGTAGAAGGTACTGAAAATGTATGTACAGCAGAGGGTGCGGAAGTAGGACTGGAAGGTTATACCTCTCTGTTTACAAAATATGGCGATCCGACAAAAGCAATGACAGCAGTACCGAATGGTGATGACTATCTGGAGAAAGTAGAGGAATTTAATAAAGATGTGCCGACATCGAAATCGTTAGGATATGTATTTGACGTTACAAATGTATCTGCGGAAGCAGGGGCGGTTTCCAATGTGATTGCAGAACATTTGCCGAGACTTCAGTCAGGAAATGTGGAAAATGTTGATGCGGCGATCGAAGAGTTTGTAAATGCTCTGGATAAAGCAGGAATGTCAGCAATTATCGAAGAAAATCAGAAGCAGTTAGATGCATATATGGAGCAGCAGTAAGCGAAAATGTAATAAGATAAAGTGATCATCAGCAGGGAACCAAATGGTTCCCTGTCTTAGAAAAAGGAGAAATTATGAAACCGGCAAAGAAAAAGAAAAAAACAAATTGGAAGCATTGGCTTCCGTTTTACCTGATGGGACTTCCGGGATTTATCTATTTATTCATTAATAACTATATGCCGCTGATGGGACTTCAGATCGCATTTAAAGACTTCAAATATAATTTGGGAATCTGGAAAAGTCCATGGGTTGGATTAAAGAACTTTGAATTTTTGTTTGCAACGGGAGACGCTGCGATCATGATCCGCAATACTTTGCTGTACAACATTGTATGGATTGTGCTGGGGATTGTTGTCGGCGTCGGAGCGGCAATTTTGCTTAATGAGGTGTATAATGCGAAACTGAAGAAATTTTATCAGACAGTGATCTTGATGCCGTATCTGATGTCGATGGTTGTCATTGCTTATCTGGTGTTCGCATACTTATCACCGACCAATGGTCTTGTGAACGGGATCTTGGAAGCATTAGGAAAGAGTCCGATTGAGTTTTATGCAGAGACAAAATATTGGCCGTTTATTCTTACATTTGTAAATCAGTGGAAAAATATCGGTTTTGGAATGATTTTGTATTTGTCGACGATCGTCGGAATTGATAAATCTCTTTACGAGGCGGCACAGTTGGATGGCGCGTCAAAATGGAAACAGCACAGATTTATTACGATCCCACTGATCAAACCGACGATTATTATGTTGTTTATTATGAACGTAGGTCAGATCTTCCGATCAGACTTCGGTTTGTTCTATCAGGTGCCGATGAATCAAGGCGCACTTTATAATGTAACTCAGACGATCGATACATATGTTTACCGAGCGTTATTACAGCGTAACGATATTGCAATGTCGTCTGCGGCAAGTTTCATACAGTCGATCGTAGGATTTATCTTTATTGTTACCGCAAATCAGATCATCAAGAAATACGATGAGAAGAGTTCACTGTTTTAGGAGGGAAAACGATGGTATCAAAGGATCAGAAACGTTGGAGTCTGGCGGCAAATATTATAATGATGATATGCTCTGTCGCAGCGATTCTTCCGTTTTTATTATTAATCATAGCGTCATTTACGGATGACAAAACGGCGATTCTAAACGGATATTCTTATTTCCCTGAAAAATGGTCTTTTGGGGCATATGAATATTTGCTGCAAGATATTGGAAAATATGCGCGTGCTTACGGAATGACGATTCTTGTTACGGCAATCGGAACGGTTGTATCGATCATCATCACATCGATGCTTGCCTATATGTTGTCAAAACGAAAACTTCCGGGTGTGAAAATATTGAATTTCCTTGTGATTTTCACGATGTTGTTTAACGGTGGATTGGTGCCGACTTACATGATCTATACAAGAGTATTTCATGTGAAAAATACAATCTGGGGACTGCTTTTACCGAATCTTCTGATGAGCGCATTTATGATCATGCTTGTCCGAAATTATTATGAACATAGTATTCCGGAAGAACTTTACGAATCTGCAAGAATAGACGGAGCCGGCGAATTTTATATTTTCTTTAAGATCGTGCAGCCGCTTTCAAAACCGATTCTTGCAACGGTAGGGCTGATGACCGGAATTGCTTATTGGAATGACTGGCAAAATGGTTTATACTATTTAACAAAAGACCAGTCGGCACATCTTTATACGATACAAAATATTCTGAATGAGATCAATACGAATATCGCGTTCCTGGCATCGACGAATGTAGGTGGATTTAATACCGCAGATCTTCCGACAACGACTGCGCGTATGGCGATTGCCGTAATCGGTATTTTGCCGATCTTAGTATTGTATCCGTTCTTCCAGAAATATTTTGCAAAAGGTTTGGTAATGGGTGCAGTGAAAGGATGATGAAAAATGGCAGTTGATCGAGTAAGAACAGAGTATGGCGAAGTGCAAGGTGTTTCAAAGGATGCGTATTCCGTATTTAGAGGAATACCTTACGCAAAAGCACCGGTCGGAGAATTGAGATGGCAGCCGCCGCAGCCGTTGGGAGCATGGGACGGCGTGTATTCGGCGGAAAAATTTCCGTGTAAAAGTATGCAGGAAATCAGAGAGATGCCGTTTTATGACAAAGAGTTTTATTCGGAAAAGTCTTATGATGTTCCATGCAGTGAGGACAGTCTGTATTTAAATATTTGGACTCCGGCAAAGTCAGGAGAAGAGAAACTTCCGGTTGCGGTTTGGATCCACGGCGGCGCATTTATGGGCGGTTATGGAAGCGAAATGGAATTTGACGGAGAACGTTTTTGTGAAAATGGAATCATTCTTGTTACGATCAATTATCGTTTGAATTTATTTGGATTCCTTGCACATCCATGGCTCAGTGCGGAAAGTGAAAAAGGGGTGTCCGGTAATTACGGAATCATGGACCAGATCACCGCACTGCAATGGGTTTCCCGAAATATCCGTGCATTTGGCGGCGATCCGGAAGTAATTACAGTTATGGGACAAAGTGCAGGGGCGATGAGTGTACAGACGCTGGTATCCTCTCCGTTGACTGAAAACATGATGAGCAAGGCTGTGATGCAAAGCGGCGGCGGATACAATAACGGAATGAATGATGACCTGTCCTTAGAAGAGGCGATGACATATGGAGAAGCATTTGTAAAGCAGACGGGCGCTAAAAATCTTCAAGAACTGCGAGAAATGTCGGCAGAAGAGTTGTATGTGGCATTTGGACGTTTTATGGGCGAAATGATGCAACAAGGCGCAGGGTTGGTAATGCGTCCGAATGTGGACGGATATGTACTTCCGGAAGGATATGATCGGCAGATCGAACAGGGAAAGATTAAAAAGATTCCATATTTAATCGGTTCTAATCAGAATGACATATTTGTAGAAAAGAAAGATGCAGACGCGGGTGTGAAAAGCAGACTTTATCAGGGATGTGTGGATTGGAGCAGATTTTTAGAGCAGGCAGGAGCAGATCCGGCATATGTGTACTATTTTAAACGTCAGTTGCCGGGTGATGATGCGGGAGCATTTCATTCGGCAGAACTCTGGTATATGTTCGGTACGCTCTCCCGGTGTTGGAGACCAATGACAGAAGCGGATTTTGCTTTAAGTGAAAGAATGATCGCATATTGGTCAAATTTCATCAAGACAGGAAAACCGAACAGTGACGAGGCAGATCTGGCAGAGTGGAAGCCTTGCAAGGGTGAGGATGAATTTGTCCTGGAACTGGATGTATAGATACGAAAATAAGATGAGCTTATCTGTTGCTTATGGCAGATAAGCTCTGTTTATGTATTATAGAAGAGGGATATAAAAAAAGAAATGTTGAGAATATAGAAGAAATAGAGAAAAGAAATATGAAGAAATGCAGAAAAAAACTTGACAGTAAAGGCTATAAGGTCTATAATGTCATGGCATGACAAAAGGAGAAACAGTATACACCAAAGCCCCGGAGTGTACTGATTTCATATAAAAACAGTAATTTATGAATGAAGATCACGTAGAAATTAACAGGAGGAACACCCATGAAAACTTATATGGCTAACCCAGACAAGATTGAAAGAAAATGGTATGTGGTTGACGCTGAAGGTCAGACATTAGGACGTATGGCTTCCGAGATTGCCAAAGTATTAAGAGGTAAGAACAAACCGGAATTTACACCACATGTAGATACAGGCGATTATGTAATCGTTGTAAACGCAGAGAAGATCAAAGTATCAGGTAAGAAACTTCAGCAGAAAGTTTACTATAACCACTCTGATTTCGTAGGCGGAATGAGAGAGACTACACTTGCAGAGATGATGGCTAAGAAGCCTGAGAAAGTTGTAGAACTTGCAGTTAAAGGAATGCTTCCGAAAGGACCTCTGGGAAGACAGATGATCCAGAAACTCCATGTATACGCTGGACCGGAGCACGCTAACCAGGCTCAGAAACCAGAAGTACTGACATTTTAAGGGGAAGTTGAAAGGAGGACATTACAGTGGCTAACGCAAAGTATTACGGAACAGGAAGAAGAAAAAAATCGATCGCAAGAGTATATCTTGTACCGGGAACCGGAAAGATCACAATTAATAAAAGAGATATTGACGAGTATCTTGGACTGGAGACACTGAAAGTTGTTGTTCGCCAGCCGCTCGTTGCAACAGAGACATTGGATAAGTTCGATGTTCTTGTAAATGTTCACGGTGGTGGATACACAGGACAGGCAGGAGCGATCCGTCACGGAATCGCAAGAGCTCTTCTGCAGGCAGATCCGGAGTACAGACCGATCCTGAAGAAAGCAGGATACCTGACTCGTGATCCGAGAATGAAAGAGCGTAAGAAGTACGGTCTCAAATCCGCTCGTAGAGCACCGCAGTTCAGCAAACGTTAATCATACGTTTTCGGAACGTACAATTTCAAAAAGAATTTTCAACCTCTCAGGACTTTGGTCTTGGGAGGTTTATATTTTTGTAAAATTATAGAATTTATATTTTGTAAAATTATAGAATTATATTGATTTTTTAGAGGGAAATGCATATACTTATTATAGACAAAGAATTGTCTTAGGTGAGTTTCTACCATAAAGTGGAAACCTAAAAAAGCAGGTGAGTCTCCACCATAAAGAGAGAACCTGAAAAAGAGGCGAGTGATGTCGTCTCTTTTTTTGACAGATGAGGAAAAATGAAATTTTATAATATCAAAGATGAATACATCAATTATTTGAAAAAATATGATACAAAAGTTGCAGATAATAAAAATGGAAGATTCAAAATATCAGCGTTTGCTTCAAAATCAATATAAGTGTATTAAAGCTGATCGGGAACAAATTCAGTTAACAGCAAAAAGATTAAGAGATCTTCTTTTTAAGAAAGATGAAGAATTGAATGGCAATGACAAGAGAATAAAAGAAAGATGTTGCGATTTGCCATTGCTGGAGGAGGTTGTGAAACATTATGACAACCATTAGTAAAAAAGAAGTACATAAATTTTTAGATAAACACCCGGATATACCTTTTTCGGCAGCTAAATTTGAATATAGTTTATATCTTGAGCCTGAAGCAGTTGAATATGCCAATGCGATTTCAGAAAAAATGCTCGATGAATCTGAAGAGGATTTGCATTCGAAAAGAATGATTGAACAAGCAGAAACAACGGAAGAATTGTTGAAATTGATGCGAAAGCCTTTATCGGGAGGGAACCGAAGTAGATTAAGAGGAAAATTACTGGAATACGAAACAGTGATGATGCCATGCATAAAAGAAAAAACTATGAAAAACGGGCAGGATATCTTTATAGAAAATACTCTTTATTTTTTCTTGCACTGTGAAGAAAACTGTTGCGATTGGCTTATGAAAGAATACTCTAATATCCGGAATGAATATTTAAAATCTATGTTGTGCTTAGTAATTGGGTTTCGAGGAGATGTAGAAATGATTCCTTTTTTGATGAAAGAAACAGAACGTCTGGAAAGAATGTATCCCCAAGAAACATATGCACAAGGTCCGATACTTGCTATTCAGGAACTTACTGTCAGATATCTTAATTGAAGTCTATGAGGTGTTCTGAAGAGTAATGAGAAGCCCTGTGTTTGTAACACCACATTTCAAGAACCTGGTAAAATCAAGCGTTCCCAGTTCTCTAAACGTTAATCATACGTTTTCGGAACGTACAATTTCAAAAGATTTTAGAACTCCTCAGGACTTCGGTTTTGGGGAGTTTTTTGGCATTTTTTTAAAAAATTATTTTGAAAATCAAAAGATTATTGTAAAAATTTTCGAAATTCTGTTATAATTTAAGAGATATATTCTGTTTATTTTTCAAAAGAGGGGAATGTATCATTGTTAAGATAAAATCTGGGGGAAAGGACGAAAGAAAAATGAAAACAGGAAAACGATTTATGAGTATATTTCTTAGTCTGATTATACTTATCTCTCTTTGCTCGGGGAGTGCGTTTGCTGCCGGAGAGGATGAAAAATCTTTACCGGAAGAGAACAACGAGGAATGGATAATTACAGAAATGAGCGCCTTGGATGAGGCGGTGATGAATCAGACTGTTCCGCAGCTTGTGGAAGGAAGCGAACAAACGGAGCCGGTCTTGCCGGAGACATTGGAGGCAATGGCTTATCAGATGGAAGAAGAACCGCAGGCGGTTCAAGTTGAGGGGATCATCTGGACAGCGGCGTCGGAATACGATCAGAAAGTAGTAGGGGAGTATATTTATACACCTACGTTTCCGGAGAAATATGTACTTGCAGATGGAGTGGAAGTTCCTGAAATCAAAGTAATCGTGAAAGACGCTTTGGATGAGACAGGTTCGGGGGCAGACGGTGATGAAAACGGAGATGCTTCAGCAGGAGAGCAGGAGGATAAGGCTTTACTTGCAGATTCGACTTTGGTAAAGGAAAATGAAGAGTTTACGATTGATGGGATTACATATACGATTGACCTTCATAGTGACGGAATAAACCGTTGGGCGTATTTATGGCAGATGAAAAATCCGGCAGCTCCTGTTACGGTTACATTGCCAAGTTCCGTAATGTATGAGAATGAGGAATATCCGGTTACAGAAATCGCTTTTTCACAATGGAGTAAATGTAAAAATGTTACAGAACTGATTTTACCGGATACTTTAACTACGGTAAATTCTACTTCATTTTATAAATTTCCGGATCTGACAGAGATGACGATTCCGGGAAGTGTTAAAAATTTTACCGGAAGTTTCCAGAATATGAGTAAACTTGAAATCATTACTTTTTGTGAAGGGGTTGAAGAAATTTCCGCAAACTCTATGCTGAATGGTTGTGAGGCACTTACGACAATAAACTTACCTGAAACTCTTAAACGTATTACGCAGCCGGCAGTTTTCAGTGGCGCTACTGCCCTGACAGGCATTGCGTTGCCGGAGGGACTTGTGGTTACGGAAGGAAGCTTGTTTTCAGACTGTACGTCTTTGATTAGTGTAGAACTGCCGGCTTCTATGACAGAAATTCCGTCCAGTACTTTCAGCGGCTGTACCAGTTTGGAAAGTGTCATTGCCAAAGGAACGATCACATCGATTGGTTCTTCTGCATTTAATGAGTGTACGGTGTTGAAGACAATCCCGGATTTGAGTCAAGTTACAAAGATTGAATCATATGCATTCAATGAATGTCGTGCGCTTCCTGGTCCGGTAAATCTGAGTAATGTGACAGAGGTGGGAACATATGCATTTTATAATTGCCAAAAGCTGACAGGAGCACTGGATCTTACCCAATTAAATGTGATTCCGAATAAAGCATTCAGTTATACAAGTGTTGATTCTGTGACTTTAAGCGATAACTTGACATCGATTGGAATATGGGCATTTTTGTATACAGATATTTCGGAAATCAAGTTTCCGGAGACTTTGACATCGATTGGAACTTATGCATTCTGGAATGCAAAAAAACTGAGTGGTACGGTCACGATTCCGGACAGTGTGACATCGATTGGTAATTATGCATTTAGTGATACTGCGGTGGAAAAATTTGAAATCGGCAGTGGTGTGGAGAGCGTGAATGGTAATGTGTTTGAAGGGAATAACGCTCTTAAAGAAATTGTGTTTGATAACAGCCAAGATAATGTGACGATCACAGGAACACTTCCGGACGCTGTTAAGGTTACGTACACACAGCAGTCTATCCCGGATGATGTGGGCGATACAATTTCCGGCGCGTCGGGCGCACTTACATTGCAGGAAGCGGTAAATGAAGCGGCAAAGACCGGTAATAGCGGTCAGATAACTTTGGAAAAGAATATCAAATTAAATCAAGCAGTTATTGTTCCGGCGGGGCAGACGGTTATGATCACCGCAGAGCAGGAATATCAAATCGCAGGAACGAAAACAGCGACAGATTTGAAAAATCTTTTCGTAGTGGAGAATGGCGCTTCATTAGTTATTAGCGGACAAGTGACTTTGTTTGGACGGTATAACAGCGGCAGCATCATTTTGAACAAAGGAACGTTGGAACTGACCGGAGATGCGGTAGTTACCGGCTCTAAGATCACGAATGATCTCGCGAATGGAATCAATGGCAGTGGTCTGGGAATCATTGATAGTCGCGGCGAGGGGACGACATTCAAGTTGTCCGGAGGTAAGATTACAAAGAATAGTTTACACAGCGGAGCAGTATCTTACAGTGGAATTGTCAGAGTCAGCGATGGAGCTGAGGTGGAAATCACCGGAGGTGAGATTTCAGGAAATAACGCTTCGGCAGCTGCGGCTTTAAATTGTTCCCCCGGTGTATTGCTGTACGGTAATGCAAACGGTACAATGAGCGGCGGTGCTATCAGCGGGAATACCGGACATCGAGGCAGTGCCGTGATGCTCTGGGGCAGTGATGACGATCATCGTACGACCTTTACGTTGTCCGGAAACGGTACTGTTACTGGAAATACTTGCACATCTGTCGGAAAAGTAAAGGGATCTGGAGCAGTGCATGTGGAGAACAATGCTTCATTTACAATGAATGGCGGTACTATTTCTAACAACAAAGGGATAAATGGAGCGGGAGTCTGTGTAGTAGACGATAACCTGCAAAAAGGTCAGACGGAGTACAATACAACTTTTATTATGGAAGGTGGTACGATTTCTAAAAATACAGGAGGTATCGGAGGCGGTATTTATTCCTATTCCAATGGAGTAGAACTGAAAGCCGGAGAAATTATCGATAATACTGCGTTTAACATGGGAGGCGGTATATATAGCGAAGGAAATTACGATTATTACAGTACCCTGCATTTGACGAATGTTTTGATAACAGGAAACACTGCTCGACAGGGTGGTGGAATGTGGTTCTGTGCCACAGGAAAAACGAATGTTTACGCGACAGGTGGAGCAGCAATTTTTGATAATATTGCGCAAGACTCTGATGGGCAAAAAGGAGCCGGGGATGATTTGGTATTTGCGGCTCGTTCGGCGGATAACTACCCGGCTACGTTGGCAAACCGCATGTTGGGAGGAGGCGCTGTCCAATGGTATAAAGACGGAAGCGTTTATCTGCCGAGTACCGGCGTATACCCTACTACGAATGAGGAAGTTCCACGCTATGGTGTGGAGGGCGCTGATACGAATCCGATAACAGTAACCGAGTATAAGGAATGTCTGGCTTTGAAAGCCGTTCCGATTTTTGAGGAGTGTAAAGATGTGGCGGAAAAAGAGGCGGCTCTGATCATTTCAGGAAATACTTCGGATAAGGGCGGAGGTATAGCAGCAAATGGTGGTGTTATCATTGGAACAGAAGCTGTTACTTCCGTAGATGTAAACAAGGTTTGGTTCGGGGACAACGAAAAAGAGCGTCCGGAATCTATTACAGTGAATTTGCTTTGTAATGATCGGGTGATTGATACAGCAGCGTTGACGGCGGCAGATAATTGGCACTATACTTTTGGAGCATTGCCAACTGAGGATCAGAATGGACAAGTTTATGTTTACACGGTATCTGAAGTGGCAGTTCCCGGTTATGCTACACAGATTACCGGAGATGATAAGAATGGTTTTACTATTGCGAATACAAAAAACGATATTCCGGGTGGCGGAGACAATGAAGATCACACACATTTGACGGTACAAAAAGTCTGGACGTTAGATGATGGAGGAAAAGCTGTCGCGTCTGTGCAGGTAGAATTGCTCCGTGATGGAAAACGGTATGCGGTAATGGAACTTAATGAGAAAAACGACTGGCAATATACTTGGGAACAACTGGATGGTAAGTATGAATGGTCTGTTGTTGAGGGTGACGTACCAGAAGGATTTACTTCTACTGTTTCACAAAAAGAGAACATCTGGACGATTACGAATGATGATATTTCCGAACCGACGGACCCGCAGAATCCGACGGACCCGCAGAAGCCGGAGAATCCGCAGCAACCGGTGGATCCACAGAAACCAACGGATCCGCAGAAGCCAACGAATCCGGAACAACCGGCAGATCCATCGAACCCATCAGATCAACCGAAAACTGGGGATCGGAGCAATCTTCTTCTTTGGACGGTGATACTTGCGATTTCCGGTGCGGGCATTGTCAGTATAGCAATATATAGCCGTAAGAAAAGAGATAATAAGTAAAAGCGCGGAAGAACAATAAGTAAAAAAGGACACTTTCTGAACTGCTCTCCGTCAAGAGGACAATGAAATAATATAATTTTTTACCGAGAATGTGAAACTTTTTCTGTAAATAATGTTTTAGAAGGTCTTCTATGGTAAAA